>Ga0207649_10000012_pt1 | contig 265674 bp, 250 predicted proteins | sample KBSC43metaG_FD_184317 | JGI IMG/M metagenome (GOLD analysis project Ga0207649, IMG submission 184317) | Corn rhizosphere microbial communities from Kellogg Biological Station, Michigan, USA - KBS C4-3 metaG (SPAdes) (version 2) | ecosystem: Host-associated > Plants > Roots > Rhizosphere >... | reverse complement strand
ACCCGGCGAAACCCTCGGCCTCGCTCAAGGAAAGCGGTGATGGCAGATAGCTTGAACTGCGTGGTGTACTTGCTCATGAAAACGCCCCAGAAATTGGATGGGTGTCCAACTTCTGGGGCGCACTTCAGTTCGCAGATCAAAATGTGGGAGGGGACTTGCCCCCGATAGCGATCTGACAAGCTACCGATTCAGCCCTGGCTGAACTGGGACGCCAATTCGCGCAACAGCACTTCGGCATCCAGCACTTTGCCCACCACTTCCTCGGCCTTGTCACGGCTCAAGCCCAGGCGCTCGAGCAGCACATCCGGGATCGTTTCATCCGGGCCGGAACCAATGCCACGGCTGCGCAACAGGCGCACGGCCAGGCATACCAGGTTCGGGTACTCGGCATACTGGCCGTCGTAGGTCGGGTCGTGCTGGAAGCGCAGGGCGGTGGACAGTTCGTCCGGCATGTCCCAGTAGCGCATCAGCCAGGCGCCGATCTGCTCGCGGCTGATGCCCAGCAGATGCTGCTCGACATAGCTGTGGCACAGGTGCGGGTTGACCTCCAGGTGCCGGCAGATCAGCGAGAAATGCGGCGGGAACACATGGGCCAGCAGCAGGTAGCCGAAGTTGTGCAGCAAGCCGGCCAGGTAGGTCAGGCCGGCTTCGGGGCGCTGGGCGCGTGGCATGGCACGGGTCAGGCCTTCGATCACGGCGGCGGTGTAGATCGATTGGTGCCAGTACGGCGTAGCCTGGTGCGGGTGGTCCTTGGGCAGGCTCAGGGTTTTGCCCAGGGCCAGGCCAAGCGCCAGGTTGATCACCAGGTCAAAGCCCAGCACCCGCACGATGGCGTCTTCCACCGAACGGATCTTGCCCGGCGAGGCGTAGTAGGGCGATGCGGCCCAACTGACCACCTGGGCGGCCAGGGCCGGGTCGGTTTCCACCACGCCGGTGATATCGTCGATGGTCGCATTGGGGTCGACGCGCAGCTTGATGATCTTCTGCGCGGTGTCAGCCAGCGGCGGAATCTCGATGGTCGCTTCCAGGCGTTGCTGGATGCGGCGGGCCGTGAACGCCTGCATCGCTTGGGTGATTTCCTCGCGGTCATCATTGGGGCGGTCGAGGTTGGGGCGGATGTTGCTCAGCGGCTCACCGAACTGGCCGGCGCTGGCCTTGGTGAGCATGGTCTTGAAGGCTTCGCTGGAGATTTCCAGCAATACCCCGGCTTCGCCTGAATGCACCAGCAGGCTGGGTTCGTTGAGCAGGCTGCCTTCGTACAGGCACGGTGAACTGGTCAGCGGTGGCAGGCCCGGCAACAGGCTCAGGTCGTGCTTGCCCAGCATGCGCTTGACGCGATCCGGTGATACCGCCGTGAGGCGACGCCCGGTGAGTTCGGTGAGGCGGTTGAGGTCGAGCAACTGGCTCTGTGGGAACAGCACCATCAGTGCGCCCACGGCATCTTCCAGCAACACCGCCTGGACCTTTTGCGCAGGATTCAGGCCCGGTTGTTCGGCGACTTCCGTGTAGCTGATGGCGAGTTTTGCAAGCAACGCCCGAATAACCGGCGGGGCGGTCAGTGGGGTTGTGGCGAGGGCAACTTCTGACATGGCCTGATCCAATTTCTTACAGTCAACGAAGTATAACCAGCTTGATACAACTGTAGGTCGGATAAGTGAGTCAGGCGTCACACTTGGCCGTATTGCTGCCCATGGCGAAGCCAGCGATCCAGCAGCGGGCTGACGTGATGCGGCCAGCGCTCCAGCAGCGCTTGCGCCGCATCGCGCACAGCGGGCAGCAGGTCGGCGTCGCGCATCAGGTCGGCGACCTTGAATTGCAGCAGGCCGGTCTGGCGGGTACCGAGCATCTCGCCGGGGCCGCGCAGTTCGAGGTCTTTCTCGGCAATGACAAAACCGTCGTTGGTTTCACGCATGATGCCCAGGCGCTGACGACCGATCTGCGACAGTGGCGGGTGGTAGAGCAGCACACAGTGGCTGGCGGCGCTGCCCCGGCCGACGCGGCCGCGCAACTGGTGCAGTTGCGCCAGGCCCAGGCGCTCGGGGTTTTCGATGATCATCAGGCTGGCGTTGGGCACGTCCACACCGACTTCGATGACCGTGGTGGCCACCAGCAGTTGCAGGTTGCCGGCCTTGAATTCGGCCATCACCGCAGCTTTCTCCGCCGGCTTCATGCGGCCGTGGATCAGCCCGACCTTGAGCTCGCCGAGGGCGCTGGTGAGGTCTTCGTACGTGGTCTCGGCGGCCTGGCAGGTCAGCTCTTCGGATTCTTCAATCAACGTGCACACCCAGTACGCCTGGCGCCCTTCGGCACAGGCGCCACGCACGCGCTCGATCACTTCCACGCGGCGGGTGTCGGTGACCAGCACGGTGTTGACCGGGGTTCGGCCGGGGGGCAGTTCGTCAAGGATCGAGGTGTCGAGGTCGGCGTAGGCACTCATGGCCAGGGTGCGCGGGATCGGCGTGGCGGTCATGATCAGTTGGTGCGGGCTCATGCGGCCGCCCACGCCTTTCTGACGCAGGGCCAGGCGTTGTTGCACGCCGAAACGGTGTTGTTCGTCGATGATCACCAGGGCCAGGTTCTTGAACGTCACTTCGTCCTGGAACAGCGCGTGGGTACCCACCACCATCGGTGCGCCGGCGGCGATCTGTTCGAGGGCGGCTGCGCGGTTCTTGCCCTTGAGCTTGCCCGCCAGCCATGCCACTTCCAGGCCCAGGGGTTCGAGCCAGCGCTTGAAGGTGATGAAGTGCTGCTCGGCGAGGATCTCGGTGGGTGCCATCAGCGCGACTTGGTACCCGGCTTCCAGGGCCTGCAAGGCGGCGAGGGCGGCAACTACGGTCTTGCCTGCGCCCACGTCGCCCTGGATCAGCCGCAGCATGGGCTCCTTCTGGCTCAAGTCGTAGGCGATTTCATTGCCCACGCGCTGCTGGGCGCCGGTCGGCGCAAAGCCGAGGTTGGCCAGGTACTGCGCAGGCAGGCGCGTGGCCTTGGGCATCGCTGGTGCGCGCAGGGAGCGCATGCTTTCGCGTAGGCGCTGTTGGGACAGTTGGTGGGTCAGCAGCTCTTCGAACGCCAGGCGATGCTGGGCCCAGTGATGACCCAGGGCCAATTCGTCGACATCGGCGTCGGCCGGTGGGTGGTGCAGGTAGCGAATCGCATCAGCCAGCGGCGCCAGCTGGTAGTCGCGCGCCAGCTCCTGGGGCAGCCAGTCGGGCAGGCTGGTGGGGCCGAGCATCGTCAGGGTCTGCATGCACAGTTGGCGCAGGCGCTGTTGGGTCAGGCCTTCGGTCAACGGGTAGATCGGTGTGAGCGTGGTGTCGACCGGCGGTGGCTCGTCGCCGGTAATGGCGCGGTATTCCGGATGATAGATTTCCAGGCCAGAAGCGCCGGGCCGCGCCTCGCCGTAGCAGCGCACGCGGGTGCCGCGCTTGAGGCCTTCCTTCTGCGCGTTGCTGAAATGGTAGAAGCGCAGGCTCAGGCCACCGGTGCCGTCCTGCAGGCGCACCACCAGGCTGCGGCGCTTGCCCATGACCACGTCGGCGCCGCTGACGGTGCCTTCGACCACTGCGTCCTGTCCAGGCCGCAAGTGGCCGATGGGCACTACGCGGGTGCGATCCTGATAGCGCAGGGGCAGGTGGAACAGCACGTCCTGGAGGTTCTCCAGGCCGACCTTGGCCAGCTTCTCGGCCATGGCTTCACCGACACCCTTGAGTGCCGTCACTGGCACCTGCGACAGCTCTGTCATACCGTTGCTTAGCTCGCGGCAGGCGGCTTGGCCACCGAGCACAGGCGGATCGAGTCAGCGAGGATCTCGATGGCTTTGGGCCGCGGGAAACTGGCGCGCCAGGCGATTGCCACGGTGCGGAACGGCACCGGTGGCGTGAGTGGGCGCACTTCGATCACGCCGGGGGCGTAGTGATGGCTGTCCACCGCCGACAGCGGCAGGATCGAGATGCCGAGGCCGGAAGCGACCATGTGGCGAATGGTTTCCAGGGAGCTGGATTCCACCGTGGTGTGCTTGGCGCCGTCGTTGCCCTTGGTCAGGGTCGGGCAGGCTTCCAGCACTTGGTCGCGGAAGCAGTGGCCCTCACCGAGCAGCAGCAGGCTCTTGTCGTTGAGCAGGGCCGCGTCGATGGTGTCTTTTTGCGTCCACGGGTGCGAGGCCGGCATCAATACGTAGAACGGCTCGTCGTAGAGCGGCAGGGTGAGCACGTCCGCCTCGTTGAACGGCAGGGCAATGATGATCGCGTCCAGCTCGCCGTTGCGCAGTTTGTCGCGTAGCACGTGGGTGAAGTTTTCTTCGATATACAGCGGCATCTGCGGTGCGACGCGGTGCAGTTGCGGAATCAAGTGCGGGAACAGGTAGGGGCCGACGGTGTAGATGGCGCCGACTTTCAGCGGTGCGGTCAGCTGGTTCTTGCCGGCCTGGGCCAGTTCGCGAATGCTTTGCGCTTGTTCCAGGACCTTCTGGGCCTGGGCAACAATGCCTTCACCCACCGGGGTCAGGCGCACGGCGCTTTTGCTGCGCTCGAAAATCAGCACACCGAGTTCGTCTTCAAGCTTCTTCACGCCCACCGATAGCGTCGGCTGGCTGACGTGGCAACGCTCGGCCGCGTGGCCAAAGTGTTGTTCTTGGGCGAGGGTCACGATGTAGCGTAATTCTGTAAGAGTCATAGCGGGCGTCCATGAGGTTGCAAGCCAAGCATACCGGCTGCAATCGATAGACGCACGTTATCAGAGAGGATGGGGTTTACGACACCTGGTAATCAGGTGTCGCGTTCATGCTTTCAGCTTTGCGGGTATTTGAAGGTAAAGGTTTTGGTGAACGGCCCCCACCATTCCGGTACGCCGGTTTCCTTGTCCACGTGGTGGAAGAAACCTTTGATCTGCGGGCTTTCGTAGCGCAGTACTACAGTGTAGGTGCCGGGGCCGTCCATTTTCACGTTGTTGGCGTAGTGGGCGCCGTCTTTGGCCACCATCGGCAGCAGCGTGCCGATTTCCTTGTAGTCGGGCGAACCCTGCTTGACCAGCGAGTAGGTGATGGTCAGGTAGGGCACCCACTCGCCATTGGACAGGCCGTATTTGTTGTCGGCGGTGGCATGCACATCCGTTTCAAGGTGCACCGAATCCTTGCTCATCACCATGCCCGGTGGCATGGGGGCCATTTCGATGCCCACCAGGTAGGAGGAGGCGATTTCCATGTCGTTGACCTGGACGGGCCCGCCAATCGGGTACTCGCGGGCTTGGGTCAGGGTTGAAGCGGCCAGGGCGCTGACAAGTACCAGTGCGGTGGCCAAGGGGTTGCGCAGGTGTTTCATGGCGTGGCTCCTTGAGGCAGTTAACGTGATTGCGTCGGGCGTGAATGCAGCAAGCGGTTACCCAGCACCAGGAGCGCAAGGGTGACGGACCAGGCGACCAGTTGGACGCCCAGCGGCCGGTCGGTGTAGCCCACCAGCGCGGTCAGGGCGCGGCCGGTGAGGCTGGCGTCGGAGACCAGCCAGGACGTGTCCCAGAGTTGGTAGCCCCAGGCGGGGATCAGGTCGATACCGGCGAGGATCGCGGCCGCCCGCCCCGCCATGCCGGCGGCGAGCAAGGCGATCATCCAGCCGGTAATCGAAAACAGACGCTTGAGGCTGATGGCGACCAGGCCGCGGTACATCAGCCAGGACAGCGCGGCGCCGGCGGCGATGCCGAGCACGCCACCGGCCAGCATCGACAGTGGGTCTGCCTGGCTCGACGCGGCGATGCCATAGAGGAACAGCACGATTTCCGAGCCTTCGCGCAGCACCGCCACGGTGATCACCACGGCCAGCGCCCAGAGTGATTTTTCGCCGTTGAGTACCGCATTGCCGGCGCTGCGCAGTTGGGTGGCCAACTCGCGACCATGGCTGGCCATCCACAGGTTGTGCCAGCCCAGCATGACCACGGCGACCACCAGAATGGCTGCGTTGAAAATCTCCTGGCCAAAGCCCTGGAGTGCCTGGGTGATTGCGCCGGTAAAGAGTGCGAGGATCCCGGCACCCAGTACGCCGGCTGCGATCCCGCCGCCGATAAACAGCCCGCGCCGCGCCAGGCCCTGGGTGGCGGCCATCACGATCCCCACCACAATCCCGGCTTCCAGCACTTCTCGAAACACGATCAACAGACAGGCCAGCATGGCTTACTCCTTGACCTCGACGGCAGTGACCGTGCCTTTGGCCTGGTCGGGGTGGTAGTCATCGAAGAAGGTGTAAGTACCGGGATGCAGCGGGCCGGCGAACACCGTCACGGTGTTGCCGGGGACGATGATTTTTTCGAATTTCATGTCATAGCTTTCGAACTCATCGACGCTTTCGTCGTGGCTGGTGAGTTGAATGCGAAAGCGCTCACCGGCCGGCACCTCGAAACTTGAGGGGCTGAAGGTGTGGTTTTGAATGACCAGGGTGACCAGTTGATCCGCCTGCGCAACGACGGGAAAAGCCAGCAGGAGGAGAGCCAGCCGGGCAAGAGTGGGCATGCCGAATGTCCGCTAATGAGAACGATTCGCGGATAATTGGCTTTGTATTTAAATGTTACAAGTGAAGATGGAGATAGGTCGCAGGCTGTTCAACCCGGGTTCAGGTTGCAGCAATACGCGGGGGAGGGAGCAGCAGCCGTGGGCACCCGAGAGTGCCCACGGTGAGGATTACCGGCGACGTTTTTCGATGTTGTAAACGAACGGCGCAACGATCTCGATGCTGCCGCCTTTCAACATGTCGGCTGGCGGCTTGGGCAGTGGCTGGGCACGACGGATCATGTCCAGGGTCGCACGGTCCAGGTCGGCGTTGCCGGAGCGGCCCACCAGCTCATAGGACAGCACGTTGCCATCGGCATCCACCACGAAGCGCAAGCGGTTCAGGCCTTCCTTGCCTCGGGCCTGGGCGCCCGGCGGGTACTTCTTGTACTTCTGCAAGTGCGCCAGCAGGGTGCCTTCCCAGGACGCCTTGGCGGCCACCTGTTGCGGCGATGGGCCAGGAACCGGCTGGGCCGATTTTTCCGCCGGAGCGTTGGTCTGTGGCGATTCGCTCGGTGGGTCCTCGGAAGGTTTTTCCTTGGGTGGCTCGGGCTTCTTCTCCGCCGGCTTGGGCGGCTGGGGTTTGGGCTTGGGCTTGACCGGCTTGGGCACCTGGATCGTCGGCTTGGGCGCCTCGGCCAGTTTTGGCAGCGGCAACTCTTCCACCGGGGCAGGCGGTTGCGGCGGCGTCACCACTTTCGGCGGCGCTGGCGGTGGTGGCGCTGGCGCGGGTGCCAGGTCAATGACCATGGCTGCCGGTGGCAGCAGGACCGGGCGCGGTGCCGACCAGTGGAGTGCGATGGCAATCGCGATGGCGTGCACGCCCAGCACGACGGCGAGGCTGGTGCCATAACGCGTCAGTTTGTGGCGCGTCGTGATCATTTCTTGGCTGCCGTCTCAAGTCCGACCAGGCCCACCTTCAGATAGCCGGCCGCCCGCAGGGCATCCATCACGCTCATCAGGTCGCCGTAGTCCACGCCTTTATCAGCCTGGAAGAAGATCGTCGTGTCCTTTTTGCCTTGGGTCTTGGCATCGAGCACTGGCCCCAGGGTTTCGGCTTTGACTTCTTCTTCGCCCAGGAACAGGCGCTGGTCCGCCTTGACGCTGAGGAAGATCGGCTTCTCCGGCCGCGGCGCCGGCTTGGCGCTGGAGGCGGGCAGGTCGACCTTGATGTCCACGGTGGCCAGGGGTGCCGCCACCATGAAGATGATCAGCAACACCAGCATCACGTCGATGAATGGCGTGACGTTGATTTCGTGGTTCTCGACGAGTTCGTCGTCGCCTTGATTCAAATGCAGGCCCATGGCCGATTACCCCACTTTCACCATGTGCGGTTGCGAGCTGCGCTCGGTAGGCAGGTGGTCGAGGTCGCGGCTCACCAGCAGCAGGACTTCTGCCGACGCGTCCGATACCTGGGCCTTGTAGCCGGCAATCGAACGGGCGAAGACGTTGTAGATCACCACCGCAGGAATCGCGGCAACCAGGCCCAGGGCTGTAGCCAGCAGGGCCTCGGCGATGCCGGGGGCAACGACGGCAAGGTTGGTGGTCTGGGTTTTGGCGATGCCGATGAAGCTGTTCATGATGCCCCACACGGTACCGAACAGGCCGACGAACGGCGCAGTGGAACCGATGGTAGCCAGCACGCCGGTGCCGCTGCTCATGTTACGACCGCAGGCTGCGACCAAACGCTCCAGGCGGAAGGCTACGCGCTCTTTGATACCTTCTTTTTCGCGGGTGTTGGCCGACAGGCGCATTTCTTCCAGCGCGTCGTGCACCAGGGTATTGGCCAGGGTGCCCTTTTGGGTCGCGCTTTCACTGGCTTCCTTGAGGGTGGTGGCTTTTTTCAGGTGGACGATCTCGGTGCGCAGACGACGCTTGGCGCCCAGCAGCTCGAAGCCCTTGGCGATCCAGATGGTCCAGGTAATGATCGAGGCAATGGCCAGGCCGATCATCACGGCTTTCACCACCACGTCAGCATTCTGGTACATGCCCCATGGGGACAGGTCGTGGGCCATGCCCAGGGTGTTGTCTTCTTCCAGTACTGCGCCGGACTCGTCGGCAGCGGCTGGCACTGCCGGATCGGTCGCGGCAGGTGCAGCCGCAGGGGCGGCGTTCTGTTCGGCGGCAGGCGGGGTGGCCGGCGCCGTGGCATCAGCGAATGCGGCGGTCGGTGCCAGCAGTACGCTGAACAGCAACGCAGCAATCGCACGCCAGGCGCGGGATGGGCTGTGAGGCTTGGTTGGCGAAGCGGGGTTTGTATGACGTGTCATGCTGGCCGGACCTGAGAGAAAAAATGAGTGATCGTCCTTCCAGACCGAGCGAGGTCGAGGACAAATGGGCGGTTATTATTGCAAGTAATTCTTGTTAACAAAAGTAATACAGTAACTTTATTTGCCCTTTTTCTGGCCGCCGGTCTACCGAGACGGCTAATCTAGACCTTTCAGTTCGGAGTTTTGTGATGTCTGCGCCTTCTGTTGTGATTGCCGGATGTGGCGATGTGGGGAGTCGGCTGGCCAGCCAACTGCTCGCCTCGGAATGGGAGGTTCATGGCCTGCGGCGTGATATTTCGCGCCTGCCCGATGGCGTGATTGGCATTGCCGGTGACCTGTTCAACAAGGATTGCCCTGACACCTGGCCAATCGGCGGGGTGGATTACCTGGTGTATTGCGCCGCCGCGACGGATCACGACGAGGCCGGTTATCGCGCCGCTTATGTGCAGGGGCTGCAGCACGTGCTGGAGTGGCTGAAGGATTACGGCCAGGAGCCCAAGCATCTGTTGTTTGTATCCAGCAGCAGTGTGTATGGGCAGCAGAATGGCGAGTGGGTCGATGAAACCTCCGAGACCCAGGCGAAAGGCTATTCCGGGCAGGTGATGCTGGAAGCTGAGCAAGTGGCGCTGAACAGTGGTATCCCGGCGAGCGTCGTGCGGTTGACGGGGATCTATGGCCCGGGCCGTGAATGGCTGCTGACCCAGGTGCGCCAGGGTTATCGCGTGGCGATCGATCCGCCTTTATATGGCAACCGGATTCATGTCGATGACGCGGCGGGCCTGCTGGCCTTTTTGCTGCGGCATGTGGAGCAGGGCGGCTCGTTGGAGAAGATTTACATCGGTGTTGACGATGCGCCGGCGCCATTGGCGGAGGTGGTCGGTTGGTTGCGCGACTATTTGGGCGTGACCGAATGGGCCGACGACGCCAGCGTGCGCCGCGCGGGCAGCAAGCAATGCAGTAATGCGCGGGCCAAGGCGCTGGGCTGGGCGCCGGTCTATCCGACCTATCGCGAGGGGTATGCGGCGATTCTGGAAGGTCAGCGCTGACAGACGAGCCCAAGGGCGAATGCCAGTCAGTTAAGAGATAGAACGAGCAAACAGTAACCTGTGGCAAGCCCGCTTGCCACAGTTGCAGTGTTCCTCCTTACTGGCTGGCATTACCCGAACAAGGGCTCTTTTTTCGTCACTGTTGTTCCAGCAGCCATTGGCGTGGGCCTGGAGCGAGTTGGGGAATTTCGTCCGGTTGGGCATGATTGATCGCGTTCAAAATTTCCATCCGCTTGCCGTGACGGACAAAAATCCATACGTCTGCGACATCGCCCTTGCCGAGAGAGAGCGTGTCATTGCCAGCGCCTTGAGTGGCGCAATCGCCGCCCAGACAGAGCTCGTACCGGTCATTTTGTGCCAGCCCGGACAGGCTGCCATCAGCATTGAACACCACGCTGTTGCCGACGCCTTGGCCTTCAATGATTTTCCACTTCCCGCCCATGTAGGCTGAATTCAGTGCCTGTCTGAACGTTGTACCCCACCTTGCACCCTCGGGGGCTGGCTGGGCCGGGCGCCGGAACACTTGGCCGGCAAAAAATGCTTTGGCCTGCTGGATAAGCTGGTTGCCATCCCCGTGCAGTTCGTCGGTGCCGTGGCCGTCATAGTCGACAACCCATACGCCTGGTGCCTTTGACCGCAGTTGACCTTCGCCGGCTTCGAATGCATTGCTGAATAACGCTTTGCCGCCACGGGCGTCGATGTTCCATTCCAGATTCAGGCCATTGGCGTCCAGTGCTTTGAGTAATGGACGACCTTGGGCGGCGGTATCAATAGCGGCCTGGTTGATCCACAGTCCGCTGATGTCGGCAGGTTGCGACGTGTGCGTGCAACCGGCCAGCAGGAACGGGCTGAGGCTGAGCGCGAGTAACTTGTGCATGAGGCCATCCGCTTATGCGTGAAAACAATGGCGCAGGCTAAAGAAAAAGGAGCCGGTGGGCTCCTTTGTTGTGTATCACGGTTTCTCGAGCAACCACTGCCGTGGCCCCGGTGTAAACGAGGGCACTTCATCCGTCTGTGCGGTGTTGACGGCCTGGAAGATTTCCAGTTGTTTGCCCTTGCGCACGAAGATCCAGGGGTTTCCCTGGCCGTTGAGTTGCAGCCAGATGCTGTCATAGCCGCCGCTCATGGAGGCGCAATCGCCCGCCAGGCACAGTGAGTAGCGATCGACGCCAGGCAGGCCGGCGACCTTGCCGTCAGCCTGGAACTGTACCGTGGCGCCATTTCCGAAGCCGTCGGTGATCTTCCAGTCGCCACCCATATAGGCCGCGTACAGCGCCCGTTCGAAGTTGGCGCCCAGTGGCGCGCCTTCCGGTGCGGGGTCTTTGGCGCGGGCGAACAGCTGTTCGGGCTCGTTGTCGTTGGCCGTTTGCAGCAGTTGTTTGTTTTTGCGCTTGAGTTCGGTGGCGGTGCTGCCGTAGAAGTCCACGCTCCAGGCGCCGGATTGCTCGCCGAGCAACTTGCCTTCGGCAACTTCAAAACCGTTGTAGTAGCGCGCTTGCGAAGCCTTGGTGTTGACCTCCCATTCGAGGTTCGGACCATAGCTTTGCAATGCTTCACGCAAAGGGCCGCCCTTGGCTGCCGCATCGATGGCGACCTGGTTGATCCAAGTGCCGCTCACATCCAGGTCGGCGGGATTGCTGGCACAGCCGCCGAGCAACAGGGCGAGCAACGAGGAGGCTACAAGCGCTTTGCGCATCATGAAATCCTTCTGAAACGAAGTCGGCGCAGCCTGGTTGAGGCTGCGCCGGGTGTTTTACTCGATGACCAGGATCGCGTCCATCTCAACCTGCGCGCCTTTTGGCAGCGCTGCGACGCCAATGGCGGCGCGAGCAGGGTAGGGCTGTTCGAAGTACTTGCCCATGATCTCGTTGACCTTGGCGAAGTGGCTCAGGTCGGTGAGGAAGATGTTCAGCTTGACGATGTCCTTGAACGAACCGCCCGCGGCTTCTGCGACGGACTTGAGGTTTTCGAAGACCTGTACGGTCTGGGCTTCGAAGCCTTCAACCAGTTCCATGGTCTTTGGGTCCAGCGGGATTTGGCCGGACATGTAGACGGTGTTGCCCGCCTTGATCGCCTGGGAGTAAGTGCCGATGGCGGCCGGGGCTTTATCGCTGGTGATAACAGTCTTGGTCATGAATGACTCCTTGTAAGAGGTGGGCTATGCACGCATGCGGGTGATGCGGATCACGCCGGTCAAGGCGCGCAGTTTCTTGATCACGCGGGCCAGGTGTACGCGGTCGTGCACGCTGACCACCAGTTGGACCACGCTGATGCGGCCATCGCGTTCGTCCATGCTGATTTTCTCGATATTGCCGTCGGCCGCATTGACGCTGCTGGCCAGCAGGGCGATCAGGCCACGCTGGTGCTCAAGCTCCACGCGAAGCTCGACGTTGAACTCGCCGGTGACATCCTTGGCCCAGGAGAGCTGGATGCATTTTTCCGGGTTGTGGCGGATTTCGCTGATGTTGCGGCAGTTGTCCAGGTGCACGACCATGCCTTTGCCCGCCGACAGGTGGCCGACAATCGGGTCGCCCGGGATCGGTGTGCAACACTTGGCATAACTGAGCACCAGGCCCTCGGTGCCGCGAATCGCCAGCGGACCCTCCGGGCTCGGCAACTGTTCGCCTTCGCCGAGCAGGCGGCGGGCTACTACGTAGGCCATGCGGTTGCCCAGGCCGATATCTTCCAGCAGGTCTTCGATGGTTTCCTGGCGGTACTCGTGGAGCATCGCTTGAACACGCTCACCCGGGATCTTGTCCAGGGCGCTGTCGAAACCATTGAGCACCTTGTTCAGCAGGCGTTCGCCCAGGCTGATGGACTCGGAGCGGCGCTGCAGTTTCAGCGCATGGCGAATATGGGTGCGCGCCTTGCCAGTGACCACGAAGTTGAGCCACGCGGGGTTTGGCCGTGCGCCCGGCGCGCTGACGATTTCCACGGTGGAGCCGCTTTGCAGCGGTTCCGACAGCGGGGCCAGGCGACGGTTGATGCGGCAGGCGATGCAGCTGTTGCCGACGTCGGTGTGCACCGCGTAGGCGAAGTCGACGGCCGTGGAGCCTTTGGGCAGCTCCATGATCCGGCCCTTGGGCGTGAACACATAGACCTCGTCCGGGAACAGGTCGATCTTCACGCTTTCAATGAATTCCAGGGAGTTGCCGGCACGTTGCTGCATTTCCAGCACGCCTTTTACCCACTGGCGCGCGCGGGCATGGGTGCCTTTTGGCTGCTCGTCGCCACTGGACTTGTACAGCCAATGGGCGGCGATGCCGTTGTTGGCCATTTCTTCCATTTCCCGAGTGCGGATCTGGATCTCGATCGGCACCCCGTGCATACCAAACAGCGTGGTATGCAGCGACTGATAGCCGTTGGCCTTGGGAATCGCGATGTAGTCCTTGAAGCGGCCCGGCAGGGGCTTGTACAAATTATGTACAGCGCCCAGCACGCGGTAGCAGGTATCGACCTTGTCCACGATGATACGGAACGCGTACACGTCCATGATCTCGTTGAACGCCCGGCGCTTGCCGCGCATCTTCTTGTAGATGCCGTAGATGTGTTTCTGCCTGCCGCTGACCTCGCCCTCGATCTCGTCGATCGCCAGGCAATGGCTCAGGGATTCTTCGATCTTGTTGACGATTTCCTTGCGGTTGCCCCGGGCACGCTTGACCGCCTGGTAGATGCGCGCCGAACGCATCGGGTGCATGGCCTTGAAGCCGAGGTCTTCGAATTCGATGCGAATGGCGTGCATGCCCAGCCGGTTGGCGATGGGCGCGTAGATTTCCAGGGTTTCCTTGGCGATGCGCCGGCGTTTTTCGCCGGACAGCACTTCCAGCGTGCGCATGTTGTGCAGCCGGTCGGCCAGCTTGACCAGGATCACCCGGATATCCCGGGCCATGGCCATGGCCATCTTCTGGAAGTTCTCCGCCTGGGCTTCGGCTTTGGTCTCGAAGTTCATCTGGGTCAGTTTGCTGACCCCATCGACCAGTTCGGCCACGGTTTCGCCAAATTGCGCACTGAGCGCTTCCTTGGCAATACCGGTGTCTTCGATCACGTCATGGAGCATGGCGGCCATCAGGCTCTGATGGTCCATGTGCATGTCGGCAAGAATATTTGCCACCGCAAGAGGATGGGTGACATACGCCTCGCCACTCCGGCGGCGTTGGCCGTCGTGGGCTTGTTCGGCGTAGAAATACGCTCGGCGGACCAGGTTGACCTGGTCGGGGCCGAGGTAGGCCGATAAGCGATCGGCGAGGGCGTCTATGCTCGGCAAAGTGTGAACTCCTGCCGTTGGCTGTGACCCCGCGCCGTGCTACGTCGACCAGGCATAGGCTTAGACGGCCTCGTTGGACTCGTCCTCGAACGCTGCAAACAGCGGTTCGTCTTCAACGATCTCAGCGTTGGCGATGAACTCGTAGCTCATCAGGCCTTCAGCGATTTCACGCAGGGCTACAACGGTAGGCTTGTCGTTTTCCCACTGGACCAGGGGCTCTTTGCCGCCAGTGGCCAGTTGACGGGCACGCTTGGTAGAGAGCATGACCAGCTCAAAGCGGTTATCCACGTGTTCTAGGCAGTCTTCAACGGTTACGCGGGCCATGGTATTCCTCGGAGCGAATGCAAGATGCGCGCTGCCCGGCTGGGCGAGCGGACTAAACAGTTTAAAAAATCACCAGCGTTTAGGGAAGCGCTGATTTTTCGCAGGCCCTCGCAAAACCGCTACAAGTGCCAATGTAAGGCCCCTGCAGCAGTTTTGGGAAGAGCCAATCAACCGAGCAGTTCGGCCAGTAATTTGCCGAAACGCTGCTGTTGGCGTTTTTGCTGGAGCTGATTGGCGCGGAAAATCGCCTTCAAGTCGTCCAGCGCGTGAGCAAAATCGTCGTTGATGATCAGGTAGTCATAGTCGACGTAGTGGCTCATTTCGCTGACGGCTTCCCGCATGCGGCCTTCGATGATCGCGTCGCTGTCCTGGCCACGGTTGGTCAAGCGCTGGTGCAACGCTTCCAAAGACGGCGGCAGGATGAAGATCGAGCGCGCCTTGGGCATCAGTTGGCGCACTTGCTCGGCGCCCTGCCAGTCGATTTCCAGGATCAGGTCGTGGCCTTCGTCCAGGGTTTGCTGCAGGTGGCTTTGCGAGGTGCCGTAGAGGTTGCCGAACACTTCGGCGCGCTCGAGGAAGTCGCCATGCTCGATCATCTTGACGAACTCGGTGCGCTCGACGAAGTGATAATGCACGCCGTTCACCTCACCCGGGCGCATGGCGCGGGTGGTGTGCGAGACCGAGATGCGGATCTGATCGTTGGTGTCGGTCAGGGCCTTGACCAGGCTGCTCTTGCCTGCGCCCGAAGGGGCGGAAATGATGTAAAGGGTGCCGGTGCTATGGGTCATGGAGGTTGCCTTACTCAATATTCTGTACTTGTTCGCGCATCTGCTCGATCAACACTTTGAGGTTGACCGCAGCGGTGGTGCTGCGTGGGTCGAACGCCTTGGAGCCCAGTGTATTGGCTTCGCGGTTGAGTTCCTGCATCAGGAAGTCCAGGCGCCGACCGGCGGCACCGCCTGACTTGAGCACGCGGCGCACTTCGAGGATGTGGGTGCTGAGGCGGTCGAGTTCTTCGGCGACGTCACTTTTTTGCGCCAGCAGGACCATTTCCTGCTCCAGGCGCACCGGGTCAAGGTCGGCTTTCATGTCGGCGAAGCGATCGAGGACCTTCTGGCGCTGGGTCGCCAGCATTTGTGGCACCAGCTCGCGCAGGGTGACCACATCCTCCTCGATCGAGGTCAGGCGCTCGTTGATCAGGCGGGCCAGTTCGGCGCCTTCGCGCTCGCGGCCGGCCTTGAGCTCCTTCAAGCCCTGAGTGAACAGGGCGAGGGCTTCGGCGTTGAGGGCTTGCGGGTCGACGGCATCGGCCACCAGCACGCCGGGCCAGGCCAGCACTTCCAGGGGGTTCAGCGCCGCGGGCTGCTGGATCAGGCTGGCGATAGTCTCGGCGGCCGCGACCAGTTGCGCGGCGCGGTCGCGGTCGACCTGCAGTGGCTTGCCGGTGGTTTCCTCGGTAAAGCGCAGGGTGCATTCCAGCTTGCCGCGTGAGATGCCTTGGCGCAGGGCTTCACGTACGGCGCCTTCGAGGTCGCGGAACGATTCCGGCAGGCGCAGGTGCGGTTCCAGGTAGCGGCTGTTGACCGAGCGCAGTTCCCAGCTCAGGGTGCCTTGGGCGCCGGCTTTTTCGACGCGGGCGAAGGCGGTCATGCTGTGCACCATGGAGGTACCTCGCGTTGCAGTCCCGCGAAAGCGGGCTGATGGATAAATTGGAGCCGACTGGCTGCGAAGGCGCAGGAGTGTAGCGCAGTGGTGCGATAGGCCCCAAACGCGGGTGCTGACATCGCATCACAAGCCGAGCATTCGTAACCAGATTTTAAGAAGTGCCCCGAATCGGCTCGCGGCTCTATAATGCTCGGCAGTTTTTCGTCCTTCGTACAGGTATCCCCTATGAAACGTCCAAGTGGTCGCGTTGCCGATCAGCTCCGCTCGATCCGCATCACCCGCAACTACACCAAACACGCCGAGGGATCCGTACTGGTCGAGTTTGGCGATACCAAGGTGATCTGCACCGTCAGTGTCGAAAACGGCGTGCCACGTTTCCTCAAGGGCCAGGGCCAGGGTTGGTTGACCGCCGAATACGGCATGCTGCCGCGCGCCACCGGCGAGCGTAACCAGCGTGAGGCCAGTCGTGGCAAGCAAGGCGGTCGTACCCTGGAGATCCAGCGCCTGATCGGTCGCTCCCTGCGTGCAGCGTTGGACATGTCCAAGCTGGGCGACGTGACCCTGTACGTCGATTGCGACGTGATCCAGGCCGACGGCGGTACTCGTACTGCGTCCATCACCGGCGCCATGGTCGCTCTGGTCGACGCGCTGAAAGTGATCAAGAAGCGTGGCGGCCTGAAAGGCGGCGATCCGCTCAAGCAGATGATCGCTGCCGTATCGGTGGGCATGTACCAGGGCGAGCCTGTGCTGGACCTGGACTACCTGGAAGACTCGGCCGCCGAGACCGACCTGAACGTGGTCATGACCAGCACCGGTGGTTTTATCGAAGTGCAGGGCACCGCTGAAGGCGCGCCATTCCAGCCGGCCGACCTGAATGCGATGCTGGCCCTGGCCCAGAAGGGCATGACTGAGATTTTCGAACTGCAGAACGCCGCACTGGCTGACTGAACACGCTTCAAGGAGAAGTGCCATGAGTGACAGCCAGTTGCCGGTTCCGGCACCGTCCAAGGAAGTTCGCCAGTGGGCGATGCTGTGTCACTTCGCGGCATTCCTGGGGTTGGTATTCCCCTTCGGCAGTCTCTTGGGGCCGCTGATCCTGTGGCAGATCAAGAAAGACATGGACCCGCTTATCGATGATCAGGGCAAGGAAGCGCTGAATTTCCAGATCACCGTGGCGATCGCCTGGCTGGTGTGCATGGTGCTGGGGTTCGTGGTGATCGGCTTTGTGCTGATGTTGATCCTGGTGGTTGCGGCACTGGTGCTGACAATTATTGGCGGGATCAAGGCCAACAATGGCACGGCTTACCGTTACCCGTGGACCTGGCGCCTGATCAAATAATGAGCGCCCACAAAAAAACCGACAGCGATGTCGGTTTTTTTGTGCCTGGAAAAAGACCTCAAATGGTCAGTGTCCAGTCGTAGTCCACGATCAGTGGCGCGTGCTGCGAGAAGCGTGGCTGGCGCGGCAGGCGTGCGCTGCGTACGAACCGACGCAGGCCTGGGGTCAGCAACTGGTAGTCGAAGCGCCAGCCCAGGTTGAGCATCTCAGCCTGTTCATTGTCTGGCCACCAGCTGTACTGGTCGCCTTCGCGGCTGACTTCGCGCAGGGCATCCACATAGCCCATGTTGCCGACAATCTCGTCCATCCAGGCCCGTTCCGGCGCCAGGAAGCCAGGGGATTGCTGGCTGTCGCGCCAGTTCTTGATATCCAGCTTTTGTTGCGCCACGTACAACGAGCCACAATAAATGTACTCGCGACGTTTGCGTCGCTGTTTATCCAGGTAACGGGCGAAATCGTCCATTAGCTTGAACTTCTGGTTCAAGTCTTCATCGCCGTTCTGCCCTGATGGAAGCAGCAAGGTCGCGATACTGACCTTGTCGAAATCGGCTTGCAGGTAGCGCCCGTAGCGGTCGGCTGTCTCGAAGCCGAGGCCGCTGATGACCGCCTTGGGTTGCAACCGCGAGTACAAAGCCACGCCACCTTGGGCGGGTACTTCGGCATCGCAGGCATAAAGGAAGTAGCCATCCAGTTGGAAGGCTGGGTCGTCCAGTTCAAAGGCGGAGGCGCGGGTGTCCTGCAGGCAGATGACGTCGGCATTCTGGGCTTGCAGCCAACTGAGCAAACCACGCTCGACTGCAGCCTGAATACCATTAACGTTCACACTGATGATCCGCATAAATGGCCCCAAAAATCGCGTGCGTGTATGATACACGCCGTCTACCTAATTAGCTAAATCCGTGGTATCTGAGGCTTTTTTCATGCAGGCGTATCAACGCGATTTCATTCGTTTTGCCATCGATCGCGGGGTTTTGCGCTTCGGTGAGTTCACCCTCAAGTCCGGGCGCACCAGCCCGTACTTCTTCAATGCAGGCTTGTTCAACTCGGGTTCGGCCCTGGCCCAACTGGGTCGTTTCTACGCGGCAGCCATTGTTGAAAGCGGTATTTCCTTCGATGTCTTGTTTGGTCCGGCCTACAAGGGCATTCCCCTGGCCGCCGCGACTGCCGTGGCGTTGGCTGAGCATCACGGGCGGGATCTGCCGTGGTGCTTCAACCGCAAGGAAGCCAAGGCCCATGGCGAAGGCGGCAGCCTGGTGGGTGCGCCGCTGACTGGCGATGTGCTGATTATCGACGATGTGATCACCGCCGGTACCGCCATCCGTGAAGTGATGCAGATCATCGCCTCCCAGGACGGCGCCAAGGCTGCCGGTGTGTTGATCGCACTGAACCGCCAGGAGCGTGGCAACGGTGAATTGTCGGCGATCCAGGAAGTGGAGCGCGATTTCGGCATCCCGGTGGTGAGTATCGTGTCGTTGAACCAGGTGTTGCAGTTCCTGGAAGACGATCCGCAGCTCAAGCAGCACTTGCCGGCAGTGCGCGCGTACCGCGAGCAGTTCGGCGTCCAGTAATCGCCGCACAACAAAAAGCCCCACCCCCTGTAGGAGCGAGCTTGCTCGCGAAGAACGCCAACGATGACGCGTTTATTCTGGATGAACGCGGCGCCTTTACGTTTTTCGCGAGCAAGCTCGCTCCTACAGAGGGTGGGGCTTTTTAGTGTTTAAGGACGCTTGCGGTTGCTGATCAGCGTACCTACACCGGTGTCGGTGAAGATTTCCAGCAGGATCGCATTCGGCACCCGGCCGTCCAGGATCAGCGAACTGCCCACGCCGCCCTGCACCGCTTCCAGCGCGCAACGGATCTTCGGCAGCATGCCGCCGTAGATCGTGCCGTCGGCGATCAGCGCGTCCACCTGTTGGGTGGTCAGGCCGGTCAGCACCTTGCCTTCCTTGTCCATCAGGCCAGCAATATTGGTCAGCAGCATCAGCTTTTCAGCCTTCAGTGCTTCAGCCACCTTGCCCGCCACCAGATCGGCGTTGATGTTGTAGGACTCGCCATTGGTGCCCACGCCAATTGGCGCGATCACCGGGATGAAGTCGCCCTTGACCAGCAGGTTCAGCAGATCGGTGTTGATGCCGATCACTTCGCCTACCTGGCCAATGTCGATGATTTCCGGCTGGGTCATCTCCGGCGTCTGACGGGTAACGGTCAGTTTTTTCGCGCGGATCAGCTCCGCGTCTTTGCCGGTCAGGCCGATGGCGCTGCCGCCGTGGCGGTTGATCAGGTTGACAATGTCCTTGTTCACTTGGCCGCCGAGGACCATTTCCACCACGTCCATGGTCTGTGCGTCAGTCACGCGCATGCCATCGATGAAGTGACTCTCGATCGACAAGCGCTTGAGCAGGTCGCCGATCTGCGGGCCGCCACCGTGGACTACCACCGGGTTGATCCCTACGGCTTTCATCAACACGATGTCGCGGGCAAAGCCGGTTTTCAGCTCGTCGCTTTCCATGGCATTGCCGCCGTACTTGATCACCAGCGTCTTGCCGACGTAGCGTCGAATGTAGGGCAGCGCTTCGGACAGGACCTTGGCGGTGTTGGCAGCGGCTTCGCGTTCGAGGGTCATTCAGGGCTCCGGTACAAAAAATCAGAACGGTAATTGGAGATCAGGGGCAACACGTTTCAACTGGGCGTGGAACACGTCCTTGATGCGCTGCAACTCAGCCTCGGTATCCGCCTCGAAACGCAGCACCAGCACCGGTGTGGTGTTGGACGCGCGAACCAGGCCCCAGCCTTTGGCGTAATCGACTCGCACACCATCAATGGAGGTCAGGTTGGCGCCTTCACCCCATTGCGCATCGTGCAATGCGTCAATGATGCTGAATTTGCTCTCTTCGGTCACATGGATATTGATCTCTGGCGTAGAAATATCATTCGGGAAGGTCTCAAACAGCCCTTGCGCGGTGGATTTTTCCTTGCTGAGGATCTCCAGCAGACGGGCAGCGCTGTAAATACCGTCGTCAAAGCCGAACCAGCGTTCCTTGAAGAATACGTGGCCGCTCATTTCGCCGGCCAACAGGGCGCCGGTTTCCTTCATTTTCTTTTTGATCAACGAGTGACCGGTCTTCCACATTAGCGGACGACCGCCGTATTCCTTGATCAGCGGGGTCAGGCGGCGGGTGCATTTGACATCGAAAATGATCTCGGCACCGGGGTTGCGCGCCACGACGTCACGGGCAAACAGCATCAGCAGGCGGTCCGGGAATACGATCTCGCCGGTTTCGGTTACTACGCCCACGCGATCGCCGTCGCCATCGAAGGCCAGGCCCACATCGGCGCCGGTTTCCTTGACCTTGGCAATCAGGTCCACCAGGTTTTCAGGCTTGCCTGGGTCCGGGTGGTGGTTGGGGAAGTGGCCGTCGACCTCGCAGAATAGCGGGATCACTTCGCAGTTCAGGGCTTCGAGCAGTTGCGGGGCGATCACGCCGGCCGCGCCGTTGCCGCAGTCCACCACCACTTTGAGGCGGCGCGCGAGTTTGACGTCGCGGGTGATTTCGTCGGAGTAGCGCTGAAGAATGTCGACCTTGGTGATGCTGCCGGGGCCGCTGGTCAGGTCGTTGGTCTTCAGGCGTGTGTGCAGGGCCTGGATCTGTTCGTTGGCCAGGGTGTCGCCAGCGATGACGATCTTGAAACCGTTGTAGTCCGACGGGTTGTGGCTGCCGGTGAGCATCACGCCGGATTTGCCGGCCAGTACGTTGGCCGCGTAGTACAGCGCCGGGGTAGGCACCAGGCCGACGTCGCTGACGTGGCAGCCACTGTCTGCCAGGCCCTGGATCAGTTGTTCCACCAGCTCCGGGCCTGACAGGCGGCCGTCACGGCCTACCGATACGTTGGGTTCGTCCTGGGCCAGGCTTTGGGCGCCGATGGCGCGGCCAATCCAGTAGGCAGTTTCGGCGGTCAGGGTCTTGGGTACTACGCCACGGATGTCATAGGCGCGAAAGATGCTGTCGGGAAAGGTCGGGGCTACTCGGGCTGCGTTACTCATCGCGGGGGGAAACTCCATCTGAAGGGGGCAAGGCTGGCCATAATGTGGCTGACCGGCAGGCTCAAACTGAAGGGTATGACGGTGTTTTCGGCAGAGAGTTCGTGGTGCAAAAGTGCCACCTGAGCGGGAGCTCGATGGTTTATCTTTCGTAATGCATTGATTCCCCTGGGGAAATCTCGCTGATTAGATTCGCGCATTCTTCATCCTGAAAGGCCATGCGGTGGCGTCTGGCCGGACGAACGTACCCGGCCAGGTTCAGCTGGGTCAGTGACTGCCGGAGTGCCCAAAGCCACCTGCGCCACGTTGGGTTTCGTCGAATTCCTGTACCAGCTCGAAGTGCGCCTGCACCACCGGCACCAGCACCAGCTGCGCAATGCGCTCGCCGACCGCGATATTGAACGCGGTCTTGCCACGATTCCAGCACGACACCATCAACTCACCCTGGTAGTCCGAGTCGATCAGGCCGACCAGGTTGCCCAACACGATGCCATGTTTGTGCCCCAGGCCGGAGCGCGGCAGGATCAGTGCGGCCAGGCCAGGGTCGCCGACATAGATCGACAGGCCGGTAGGAATCAACAGGGTCTGGCCTGGCTCGAGGACAGTGTCTTCCTTGAGCATGGCGCGCAGGTCCAGGCCGGCGGAGCCCGGGGTGGCGTAGGCCGGCAGTGGGAATTCGCTGCCGATGCGAGGGTCGAGAATCTTGGCTTGCAAAGCGTGCATGGACATTAAACCTGGTTCAGCCGTTGGGCGATAAAAGAGATCAGTTGGCGGGCAATCTTGCCTTTGCTGGTCTGGGCGAAAAGGGTGGCGTGCAGCTCGCGGTCGATCACGCTGCAGGCGTTTTCCTCGCTGTTGAAGCCGATGCTTGGGTTGGCGACATCATTGGCGACGATCAGGTCGAGGTTTTTATCTTTCAATTTGCGTGCGGCGTAGTCCAGCAGGTGCTCGGTCTCGGCGGCGAAACCGACACTGAATGGGCGATCCGCACGGGTGGCGATGGTGGCCAGGATGTCCGGGTTGCGCACCATTTGCAGGAGCAGGCCGTCGCCGCTTGTAGGGTCCTTCTTGAGCTTTTGCGGGGCGACTACTTCCGGTCGGTAGTCCGCAACTGCTGCCGAGGCGATAAACAGGTCGCAGGGAATCGCCGCTTCACAGGCTGCCAGCATGTCCCGGGCGCTGACTACGTCGATTCTGGTGACTCTGTCGGGCGTTGGCAAATGCACCGGACCGGTGATCAAGGTGACGCGCGCGCCTGCCTCAACCGCGGCTTCGGCCAGGGCAAAGCCCATTTTTCCTGAGCTATGGTTGGTGATGTAGCGCACCGGGTCGATGTTTTCCTGGGTCGGGCCGGCGGTGATCAGCACGTGCTTGCCGGTCAGGGCCAGGTGCTGGAAGCACTCGGCGGCGCACAGCGCCAGGTCGGTGGCTTCGAGCATGCGGCCCATGCCCACGTCGCCGCAGGCCTGGCTGCCGGAGGCCGGGCCGAACACCTTGAGGCCACGGCTTTGCAGGAGTTGGGTATTGGCCTGGGTGGCCGGGTCGCGCCACATGGCCTGGTTCATGGCCGGGGCGATGGCGACGGTGGCGTCGGTCGCCAGTACCAGGGTGGTGAGCAGGTCATCGGCGATGCCCTGGGCCAGGCGGGCGATCAGGTCGGCGGTGGCCGGGGCGATCAGTACCAGGTCGGCCCATTTGGCCAGCTCGATATGGCCCATGGCGGCTTCGGCTGCCGGGTCCAGCAGGTCCAGGTGAACCGGGTGGCCGGACAAGGCCTGCATGGTCAGTGGGGTGATGAACTCACTGCCACCGCGGGTCATGACCACGCGCACTTCGGCGCCCTGGTCAAGGAGCCTGCGAACCAGCTCTGCGCTCTTGTAGGCGGCAATGCCGCCGCCGACGCCGAGAACGATGCGTTTCCGATACAGACGCTGCATTGGTTTGCCTTTCCAGTTCAGTGAAGCCAGTTCAGTGACGCCTGCGATGCCCCCTCCCCAGGTGAAATCGCACGCAAAAAAGAGGGCCTACGATAACACAGCGCCTGCCAGGCAACAGCGGCGCACGTATACAGGAAAGAGGGATGAGTATTCGCGATTGGCCCGTAGCGGAACGTCCGCGGGAGAAACTTCTGGAATGGGGCGCGGCGAGTCTGTCCGATGCCGAGTTGTTGGCTATCTTCCTGCGCACCGGGGTTTCCGGGCGAAGTGCGGTGGACCTCGCACGCCACCTGTTGGTGCAATTCGGTGGCCTGCGCCCGCTGCTGGAGGCCAGCCAGGCGCTGTTCAGCCAGCAACTGGGGCTGGGGCCGGCGAAGTTTGCCCAGTTGCAGGCGGTGCTGGAAATGTCCCGGCGCCACTTGGCCGAGCGGTTGCGGAGTGACTCTGTATTGGAAAGCCCGGTGGCCGTGCGTGATTACCTCAAGGCGTTGCTGCGCCATGAGCCACACGAGACGTTCGGTTGCCTGTTTCTCGATTCAAAACATCGTGTACTGGGTTTCGAGGCGTTGTTCCAGGGCACCATCGACGCCGCCATGGTTTATCCCCGGCAGGTGATCAAGCGCGCCCTGGCGTACAACGCGGCGGCGCTGATCCTGTGTCACAACCATCCTTCGGGGAATGTGGAGCCGAGCGCCGCTGATCGAAAATTGACCAAGGTGTTGCAAAAGGCCCTGGAAGTGGTGGATGTGCGAGTGCTGGATCACATCATCGTGGGGGATGGGGATCCGTTGTCGATGGCGGAATACGGATGGATGTAGCCCCCGCCCATTGGGCGGGGGGCTATTGGGTCAGGGCTTGACGCTGACTTTCGAGAAGTCCTGCCGCCCGAACGGGCTCACCTGGTAGCCCTCGACGGTTTTGCGCGCCAAGGCAAACGCCGTCGGGTGCGCCAGGGGCAACCACAAGGCCTGCTGCTGGATCTGCGCCTGGGCCTGTTGGTACAGCTTGCTGCGCACCCCTTGTTCGCTGGTGGTCTTGCCGGCGCTGATCAGCTTGTCCAGGGCAGGGTCGCAGTAGCGGGCGAAGTTGGTGCCGGATTTTACGGCGGCGCAGGAGAACTGCGGGGTGAGGAAGTTATCCGGGTCGCCGTTGTCGCCGGCCCAGCCCATGAACAGCAGGTCGTGCTCACCGGCTTTGGCACGGCGAATCAGTTCGCCCCATTCGATCACGCGGATTTCGGCCTGGATGCCGACCTTGACCAGGTCCGCTTGCAGCAGTTGCGCACCGAGGTTCGGGTTCGGGTTAAGCAGGCTGCCGGTGGGGCGTGTCCAGATTGTGGTCTTGAAGCCGTCCTTGAGCCCGGCACGTTCGAGCAAGGCCTTGGCCTTGGCGAGGTCCTGTGGATAACCGGGCAGCTCTTTGGCGTAGCTCCAGGTGTTGGGCGGGAAGGGGCCATCGGCGGCTTCGGCGGTACCTTCGAACACGGCCTTGAGGTAGCTGGCCTTGTCGAATGCCAGGTTGATTGCCTGGCGCACTTCCGGCTTGTCCAGGGGTGGATGCTGGCTATTGATTGCAACGAATGCGGTCATGAATGCGGCGGTTTTTTCCACCTTGAGCGCGGGGTCCTTCTCGGCTTCGCCGACATCCAGCGGTTTGGGGGACAAGGCGATCTGGCATTCATTGCGGTGCAATTTCTGCAGCCGCACGTTTGCGTCTGGCGTAATGGCGAAGATCAAGTTATCCACAGCCGGTTTGCCGGCAAAGTAGTCGGGGTTGGCCTTGTAGCGAACCACGGCATCTTTCTGGAAGCGCGTGAAGATGAACGGCCCGGTGCCGATCGGTTGGCTGTTGAGTTTTTCCGGGGTGCCCGCCTTGAGTAATTTGTCGGCGTATTCGGCCGGATAGATCGAGGCAAAACCCATGCTCAAGGCCGCCAGGAAGGTGGAGTCGGCGTGGTCCAGGGTGAAGCGTACGGTCAGTGGGTCGAGGGCGTCGATCTTCTTGACCAGGGTCGGCAATTGCAGCGACTGGGCATGGGGGAAGCCGCTCTGGGCGATCTTGTGCCACGGGTTGGCCGGGTCAAGCATGCGCTCGAAGCTGAAGCGCACGTCTTCGGCAGTCAGCGTGCGACTCGGGGTGAAGTACTCGGTGCGATGGAATTTCACGTCCGGGTGCAGCTTGAACGTATAGGCCAGGCCATCCGGCGAAACCTCCCAGCTATCGGCGAGGCTCGGCACCAGCTTGCCACTGGCGGCGTCATAGTCCACCAGACGGTTCATCAGCACGTCGGCCGAGGCGTTGGTGGTCGTCAGCGAATTGTATTGCACCACGTCGAACCCTTCGGGGCTGGCCTCGGTGCAGACGCTCAAACTGGTGGCCGCCAGGGCCTGCGGCACGACAAATAGAGGGGCTAGCAATAGCGGTAGGGCAGCGAGGCGCATATTAGGTTTCCTTTGCAGATCGAAGGCCCATCTGCGAGTGCAGTCTGGAAAAGTCCTACCGTAGTGGTCTGATTCATAAATGACTAGCCCATTTTTGCCTGTGCTTTTGGCTCAAATGCTGTTTTGATGGCGCCTCAGCGCGTTTCGCTGTGCGCCTCACTGCGCGCGCGAGCGCTGTAAGTCATTCTGTGCGACGAGCGGTCGGCTGTTACAGCGGCCCCTCCTGGCAACGGTTCGGGCGTATGTCGCCGAGATTTACGCCGGTAAAAACACACGGGCTGTTGTTGCACTTGGGTCTTTCTGGTATAAAGCAGCGCTCTTTTCTAGGGGCCCGGTTCCTTCGCTTGTAGGTGTAGCCGGTAAGACCCTAAAGAAACGCGGCGCCTGGCGCCAAATGACTGAGAGATTAAGCGGCCAACCCATGCCGGGTTGGGCATGTGGTTTTAGAGGGCTGAGGCATGTCGAGAGTCTGTCAAGTTACCGGTAAGGGTCCGGTGACTGGGAATAACATTTCCCACGCAAATAACAAAACCCGTCGTCGTTTCCTGCCGAACCTGCAGCATCACCGCTTCTGGGTTGAAGAAGAGAAACGTTTTGTTCGCCTGCGTGTATCTGCCAAAGGCATGCGTATCATCGACAAGCGTGGCATCACTGTCGTGCTGGCCGAAATCCGCGCCGCTGGCAAGATCTAAGGAGCTCTATCATGCGTGAATTGATTCGAATGATCTCTAGCGCCGGTACTGGTCACTTCTACACTACCGACAAGAACAAGCGTACTACCCCGGACAAGCTCGAAAAGAAAATGTTCGACCCGCGCGTTCGCAAGCACGTGATCTACAAAGAAGGCAAAATCAAGTAATTGGTTTTCTTCCTTGTGAAAAAAAGCCCGTATCTCACGATGCGGGCTTTTTTTTGCCTGGCGTTTGTTGATCAGGCCTTCTGCTCGAACACCACGTAGATCTTGCGGCACGGTTCCAGCACTTCCCAGGTGCCACTGAAGCCGGCGGGGATCACGAAGCGGTCGCCGGCGCGCAAGGTCTTGGCGTTACCGTCGCCGTCGCGCAGTACCGAAACCCCCTGCACAATTTCGCAGTATTCATGCTCGGTATAGTTGACCTTCCACTGCCCGACTTCTCCTTCCCAAACCCCGGCGCTCATCTGGCCGCATGGGCTGTTGTAGTGGTTGTAGATCGTTTGTTCGGGGTCGCCCTTGAGGATTTTCTCGGCGGCAGGGCGGTAGCGGTCGGGCGCCGTGTTGGCCTGGCTGAAGTCGACGATGTCCTGGATGCTCATGTGCGTGTCCCGTCTGGCCTGCGGTTGGAGAGCCCAAAGTCTATGTTTATTAAAATGAACATCGCAAGGGCGTTTACCGCCGTTATGTCAAATATATTGAAACATCCCCAGCCGCTGGTTTAGGGTGGCAGCTGCCTTGAGCCGAACAGCAGGCTGGCCGGGCAAGAATTCTTTGAGGCTGCCGGGGGACATCACCTGGCCCTTGTATTCAATAAGAGGAGGACACTCGCATGACCACCCTGACCCGTGCCGACTGGGAACAACGCGCCAAGGACCTGAAGATCGAAGGCCGCGCCTATATCAATGGCGAATACACTGCCGCCGCTTCCGGTGACACCTTCGAATGTATCAGCCCGGTCGATGGCCGCCTGCTCGCCACCGTTGCCAGTTGCGATGCCGCCGACGCCCAGCGCGCCGTGGAAAATGCCCGTGCCACCTTCAATTCCGGCGCCTGGTCGCGCCTGGCACCGGCCAAGCGCAAGGCCGTCATGATCCGTTTCGCCGCGTTGCTCAAGGCCAATGCCGAAGAGCTGGCGCTGCTTGAAACCCTGGACATGGGCAAGCCGATCAGCGACTCCCTGAACATTGACGTGCCTGGCGCAGCCAATGCCCTGAGCTGGAGCGGGGAGGCGATCGACAAGATCTATGACGAAGTCGCCGCCACCCCTCACGATCAGTTGGGCCTGGTAACCCGTGAACCGGTTGGTGTGGTCGGCGCCATCGTGCCGTGGAACTTCCCGCTGATGATGGCCTGCTGGAAACTGGGGCCGGCGCTGTCCACCGGTAACTCGGTCATCCTCAAGCCCTCCGAAAAATCCCCGCTGACTGCCATCCGCATTGCGGCCCTGGCCGTTGAGGCCGGCATTCCAAAAGGCGTGTTCAACGTGCTGCCGGGCTATGGCCATACCGTGGGTAACGCGCTGGCGCTGCACATGGATGTCGACACCCTGGTGTTCACCGGCTCGACCAAGATCGCCAAACAGCTGTTGATCCGCTCCGGCGAATCGAACATGAAACGCGTATGGCTGGAGGCGGGCGGCAAGAGCCCGAACATCGTGTTCGCCGATGCCCCGGATCTGCAAGCCGCGGCCGAATCCGCCGCGGGTGCCATTGCCTTTAACCAAGGCGAAGTCTGCACTGCCGGTTCACGCCTGCTGGTGGAGCGCTCCATCAAGGATAAATTCCTGCCGCTGGTGATCGCCGCGCTGAAGGGCTGGAAGCCAGGCAACCCGCTGGACCCGGCCACTAACGTCGGCGCGTTGGTGGACACTCAACAGATGAACACCGTGCTGTCCTACATCGAAGCCGGCCATGCCGACGGTGCAAAGCTGGTGGCAGGCGGTAAGCGTACCCTCGAAGAAACCGGTGGCACCTACGTCGAACCTACGATTTTCGATGGTGTGACCAACGCCATGAGGATCGCCCAGGAAGAAATCTTTGGCCCGGTCCTGTCGGTCATTACCTTCGACAGCGCTGAAGAAGCCATCGCCATCGCCAACGATACCCAATATGGGCTGGCGGCGGCGGTATGGACGGCCGATATCTCCAAGGCGCACCTGACCGCCAAGGCCCTGCGTGCCGGCAGCGTGTGGGTCAACCAGTACGATGGCGGTGACATGACCGCGCCATTCGGGGGGTTCAAGCAGTCGGGTAACGGTCGCGACAAGTCGTTGCATGCGTTCGACAAGTACACCGAGCTGAAGGCGACCTGGATCAAGCTGTAAGCAGCGCCGCTGAACCCCTGTAGGAGCGAGCTTGCTCGCGAAAAACGTCAACGATAACGCGTGCTGTCTGGTAACACGCGGTGTCCTTGAGTTCTTCGCGAGCGAGCTCGCTCCTACAGTTCGTTTGCAACCCTGAAAAGTATCCACAGGAGCGTGGAAATGCGTTGGGCGACTTATTTCGCCGTCCTGGCCTCGGTACTCAGTGTCGGCCTGGCGCTGGGCGTGAGCATGCCACTGGTATCCCTGCGCCTTGAGGGCTGGGGCTACGGCAGTTTCGCCATCGGCGTGATGGCCGCGATGCCGGCCTTTGGTGTGCTGCTGGGTGCCAAGGTCTCCAGCCGCCTGGCCTCTTGGCTGGGCACTGCCAACCTGATGCGTCTGTGCCTATGGGCCGGTGCCGTGTCCATCGGTTTGCTGGCGATCCTGCCCAGTTACCCGGTGTGGCTGGTGCTGCGGCTGATGATCGGGGTGATCCTGACCATCGTGTTTATCCTGGGTGAAAGCTGGATCAACCAATTGGTAGTGGAGCAGTGGCGCGGCCGGCTGGTGGCGCTGTACGGCTGCAGCTATGCCTTGAGCCAGCTGTCAGGGCCACTGCTGCTGGGTGTGATCGGCACTGATCATGACTACGGTCTCTGGGTGGGTGCGGGGCTGCTGATGGTCGCGCCGCTGTTGCTGCTGGGGCGTTCCGGCGCGCCGACTGCCGATTCGTTCAGTGTGACCCTTGGCGACCTGTGGCGCTTCTGCCTGACACTGCCGGCGATTGCCTGGGCGGTGGCGTTATTCGCTGCGTTCGAAGCGATGATTCTGACACTGTTGCCGGTGTATTGCCTGCAGCAGGGCTTCACCGCCGAGATAGCCTTGGCGATGGTCAGCACCGTGGTGGTGGGTGATGCGCTGCTGCAGTTGCCCATCGGTGCCTTGGCCGATTACTTGCCGCGGCGCACGCTGTTCTTGAGTTGTGCGCTGCTGTTGCTGGCGTCGAGCCTGGCGATTCCTTTGTTGATGCAGACGGTGTTGATCTGGCCGGTGTGGGTGCTGTTCGGCGCCAGTGCCGGAGGGTTGTTCACCTTGTCGCTGATTCTGATTGGCGAGCGCTACCGTGACGATGCGCTGGTGCGCGCCAATGCCCATATCGCGCAGCTGTGGGGGATCGGCTGCTTGATCGGGCCGTTGGTGGCGGGTGCAGGCAGCCAGTGGATCAGCGGGCATGCCCTGCCTTGGCTGATGGCGGCCGGGGCGCTGGGGCTGGTGGTGCTGTTGTTGCGCCAGGGCGCATTTGGTGCTGCGCAGCCCGCTTGATCTGGAAGCAATCAACTGTGGGAGGGGGGCTTGCCTCCTCCCACATTGGATCTTCGCTGTTCTTAGAGCATGCGTTCCAGGCCGACCGAGTTGGCGAACCACGCATTGAACCGGCGCCACCAACTGCCCGGCTCGCGGGTCAAGGTGTGTAACTGACCGTTATCCTCGGTCACCCACACCACTTGGCCATTCTGCAATTTCGCCTCATAACTCAAGGCGGGTGCCATGCCTTGCAGTGCCAGGTTGCGTACGTGTTCCGCCAATTCGGGGCTGTCGACCAATACGCCCACTTCGGTGTTCCACAACACTGAGCGCGGGTCGAAGTTGAATGAGCCGATAAACGACTTCGTCCGATCAAAGATCATCGCTTTGCTGTGCAGGCTGGAGTCCGAGCCCTTGAACGTGCCGCGGCGAAACAGGTGTGGGCCGCTGCCTGCGCCAGGGGCACCCGGTTGGCGGCGCAATTCGTAGAGTTTCACCCCATGTTCCAGCAGCGCCTTGCGATACGGCTCGTAGCCGCCATGCACAGCGGGTACGTCGGTGGCTTCAAGGGAGTTGGTCAGCAGGCTGACCGACACGCCGGCGTCGGCGCGACCGGTGAGGTACACCAGCCCAGGCTGCCCAGGCACGAAGTACGCCGAGATCATGATCAGCTCGTGGTTGACGCCTTCCAGTTCCGGCGACAGTTGGGTAGTCAGCAGGAGTCGAGGATCCGGATCATTCTTGGCCAGCACCTTGCTCGGCGCGTCCCACAACGCCTGGTTCCAGGCCCAGATCAACTCGCGGCGCCAGATGTCCATGCGCGGTTTGGTCTTGTAGGCGCGCAGGCGGTTGTACAGGGCGTGGTTCTGCTGGCGGGATTGGGCCAGGGATTCCTCCAGGAGAAGCCGTGCAGTCGCCAGGTCACCTTTGGATGGCAGGTTGGAGATGAACTCATTAATGGGTTTGCTCAGGGCGCTGTTCCAGTACTGGTCGAAGCTGTGGCCCAGCTGCTCGGCCACCGGGCCCACACTGAGCATGTCGATATCGGTGAAGTTGAGGTTGGGTTCGGCGTCGAAATACTCGTCCCCGAGGTTACGCCCACCGACGATGGCCACGCTGTTGTCCGCCACCCACAGTTTGTTGTGCATGCGCCGGTGTTGCAGCGACAGGTTGAACAGCCGCCCCATGGTCCGTGTTACGCCGGTGCTGCGCCCCAGATGCAGAGGGTTGAACAGGCGAATCTCGATCTGGGGATGAGCGGCGAGGGTGGCGATGATCTGGTCGAGGCCATCGCTGGTGGTGTCGTCCAGCAGGATGCGCACCCGCACACCACGATCAGCGGCCTTGAGCAGTTCATCCACCAGCATGCGCGTGCTGATGCCGTCGTGGACGATGTAGTACTGCAGGTCGAGGCTGGTCTGGGCATTACGGATCAGCTCGGCGCGGGCCATGAACGCTTCACTGCTGTTGGGCAGCAGGCGAAAGCCAGAGCGGCCTTGGTAGGGCGCGGCCTGGGCCTGGATCGAGCGGCCGAACGACGAATCCTTCGCTGGCAGGGCGTCGCTGGGGATGCGTGGCGCATTGACCGTGGCGCAACCGCCCAGGGCCAGGGCTCCCAGCAGGAAAAACGGTAAAAGCCGTCGAATCATCAAGGGAGTCGCTTCCAGATCAGGGCGGTTGTCGGCATATGACGGCAATTTCCCAAGAAAGGTCAGTCGGCCGCCTCGGCCAGCAGCTTGCTCGCGGCGGTGCCGACCTTGCGCACGGCTTCTTCAATCTGTGGCGTTGGCTTGGCAGCGTAGTTCATGCGTAGGCAATTTCTGTACTTGCCGGAAGCCGAAAAGATGCTGCCCACCGCCACCTGTACGCCTTGTTCCATCAGCACGCGGTTGAGCTTGAGGGTGTCGAAGCCCTCCGGCAGTTCTATCCACAGCATGAAACTGCCTTGCGGCCGGCTGGCGCGGGTGCCCGCCGGGAAGTATCGGCTGACCCAGTCGAGCATCAAGTCGCGATTACGCTGGTATTGCGTACGCATCCGCCGCAAATGCGGTTCGAAATGGCCGCCCTTGAGGAATTCGGCGATAGCGATCTGCGGCTGGGTGGCGGTGGAGCCGGTGCTGATGTATTTCATGTGCAGCACCCGCTCCAGATAGCGACCCGGCGCGACCCAGCCGATGCGCAGGCCTGGCGCCAGGGTTTTTGAGAACGAACTGCACAGCAGCACGCGGCCGTCCTCGTCGAAGGATTTGATGGTACGCGGACGCGGGTAGCTGTAGGCCAGTTCGCCGTACACATCGTCTTCGATGACTGCCACGTCAAAGCGCTGGGCCAGGGTCAGCAACGCTCGCTTGCGGGCCTCCGGCATGATGTAGCCCAGGGGGTTGTTGCAGTTGGGGGTCAGTTGGATGACCTTGATCGGCCACTGTTCCAGCGCCAGTTCCAGGGCTTCCAGGCTGATGCCGGTGAGCGGGTCCGTGGGGATTTCCAGCGCCTTCATGCCCAGGCCCTTGAGGGTCTGCATGGCACCGTGGAAGCTGGGTGAGTCCACCGCCACGATATCCCCGGGCTCGCAGATCGCACGGATGCTGGCGGACAACGCTTCATGGCAGCCGGTGGTGATCACGATGTCTTCGGCACTCAGTTGGCAGCCGGAATCCAATGACAGTCGGGCGATTTGCTCGCGTAATTCCATACAGCCGAGGATGTTGTCGTAATACAGTCCCGGCAGATCCTGGCGCCGACTGACGCGAGCCAGGCTGCGCAGCAGGGGCTTGAGGGTGGGTGACAATACATCCGGCATGCCGCGACCCATCTGTATGACGTCTTTGCGCGGGACTGCGCGAATCAATTCCAGCACCTGATCCCACTGGGAGATTTCCACCGGGCGCTGGGCCGGGCGGCCGATCTCGGGCAGCGCCGGCAACTCCCGACCCACCGGTACAAAGTAGCCGGACTTGGGCTTGGGCATTGCCAGGCCATTGTCTTCCAGTAACCGATAGGCCTGCTGCACGGTGCTCAGGCTGACCCCGTGCTCGACGCTTAAGGCGCGTACGGACGGCAGTCGATCGCCGGGGCGATAGAAACCCTGTTCAATGCGCGTGCCCAGTAATTCGGCGAGGTTAACGTAAAGCGTCATGGCGGTCGCTCCGGGAGACCAGTACAGATAGGGGAAAAATACAGGATTCAGCCGCGCATGGGCAGTTTCTGTATGGATTTAATAAAGAAGGGTTGGATCTGTAATGGTTTTGCCTGCTCGCCCATTCTAGTCACTCATGGCAACAAGCAAATGAGGGGCAGCAAAATGAACGGCATGAGTGATGTGCGGCTGATGTTACACAGTCAGGAATTGCAGGCTGGGCAAGAGCGGGCGACGTCGCCGCGCGAGATCAGCCGCTGGAGTCTGTTCTGGCACCGCCGCCATACGCGCAAGGCCTTGCTGCACTTGACCCGCGAGCAGTTGCGTGACGTTGGGTTGACCCCAGAGCAAGCACGCCAGGAAGGCCTGAAGCCTTTCTGGCGTGATTGATCAGACCCATTCTTTAAGGCGGTGCCACAGCATCCCCAGCGCCAACAGCGGCGAACGCAGGTGCTTGCCGCCGGGGAAGGTGATGTGCGGCACCTGGGCGAACAGATCGAAGCGGCCCTGCTGTTGGCCGCTGATGGCTTCGGCCAGCAGTTTGCCGGCCAGGTGTGTGGCGTTGAGGCCATGGCCAGCGTAGGCCTGGGCGTAATACACATTGGGTTGATCCGCCAACCGGCCTATCTGCGGCAGGCGGTTGGCGCCGATGCCGATCATGCCGCCCCATTGGTAGTCGATCTTCACGTCAGCCAGCTGTGGGAACACCTGCAACATCTTTGGCCGCATGTAGGCGCCGATGTCCTTGGGATCGCGTCCGGAATAATGGCAGGCCCCGCCGAACAGCAGGCGACGATCGGCGGACAGGCGGAAATAATCCACGGTCACCCGTTGGTCACACACCGCCATGTTCTGCGGCAACAAGTTGGCGGCTTGTACCGGGCTCAAGGGTTCGGTGGCGATGATGTAGCTGCCGGCGGGCAGCACCTTGCCGCTCAGTTGCGGGTTGAGGCCGTTCAGGTAGGCGTTGCAGGCCAGCACCAGGGTCTTGCTGCGTACGTTGCCCTGAGTGGTGTGCACGTTGACCTCGGGGCCATAGTCGATGCGCGTCACTTCGGACTGCTCGAACAGGCGCACGCCCAATTGCCCGGCGGCTGCCGCTTCACCCAGTGCCAGGTTCAGCGGGTGCAGATGGCCGGAGCCCATGTCGATCATGCCGCCCACGTAGCGGTCGGAGCCGATCACGCTGCCCATCTCACTGGCTTGCAACAGGCGCACTTCGTGGCGATAACCCAGGCTGCGCAGTTCTTCGGCGTCTTCGGCCAGGCCATGCAGGTCGCGGGGTTTGTTGGCCAGGTCGCAATAGCCCCAGGTCAGGTCGCAGGGGATCTGGTAGCGTTCGACGCGTTCGCGCACGATCTCCACGGCCTCCAGGCCCATGAGTTTCATCTGGCGCACGCCGTCGTTACCAATCACGTTGGCGAACTGCTCCAGCCCGTGGCCGACACCGCGAATCAACTGGCCGCCATTACGCCCGCTGGCGCCCCAGGCGATCTTGCGGGCCTCCAGCAGCACCACGCTGAAGCCGCGCTCAGCCAACTCCAGGGCCGTATTGAGCCCGGAGAAACCGCCGCCGATCACGCACACATCAGCGCTCACCTCGCCGGTCAACATCGGGTATTCCGGTTGCGGCACGCTGCTGGCGGCGTAGTAGGAAGCGGTGTGCCGGGCGCTGGCAGTCATGGGGAACATCCCTGTTTGGAAAATTTGACGCAGGATACAGCGGTCGGACGAAGCTGTCTGCGCAGGGCGTTTTGCTTCAGAATCTACGTCTATTCGCCGTTCGGTACGTGTTTCGATGAGTTGCAACAGCCAGAAAATCAGTGCGCTGCGCCGACAGATTCCTTCGTTCGAGTGCGTTCCCGGTTGCCACGATTGCTGTGGGCCGGTGACTACATCGCCCGAGGAAATGTCCCGCCTGCCGCGCAAAAACGCGGCCGAGCAGGAAGCCGCCATGGACGAGCTGAACTGTGTGCACCTGGGGCCCAATGGCTGCACGGTGTATGACGAGCGGCCGTTGATCTGCAGGCTTTTCGGCACCACCAAGACCTTGCCTTGCCCCAATGGGCGGCGGCCGGTGGAGCTGATTCACCCACGGGTGGAGAAGCAGATCCATGAATACATGGCGAGTACCCGGCAGGTGCTGGTCTAACGATGTACGCGGTCAAAATGTGGGAGGTGCTTGCTCCCACCTTTGACCCCGTTGTGTCAGTCAGTCCGGAATTGGCAGGTTCAGGCTCTCTTTCACCTCTTCCATCACGATATAGCTCTTCGACTCCCGCACATGGGGCAGCTTGAGCAGGATATCGCCGAGCAATTTGCGGTACGACGCCATCTCGGAAATCCGCGCTTTCACCAGGTAGTCAAAGTCCCCCGACACCAGGTGGCATTCCAGCACATGGGGCAGTTTCAGCACGGCGCGGCGGAACTCTTCAAAGGTGTCGCCGGATTTGTAATCGAGGCTGATCTCGACAAATACCAGCAAACTTCCCTTCAAATGCTGGGGGTTGAGCCGTGCGTTGTAGCCCATGATGATCCCTTCGCGCTCCAACCGCCGTACCCGCTCGGTGCACGGCGTGGTGGAGAGCCCGACCTTTTCCCCCAGCTCGGTGAACGAAATTCGCCCGTCGGTTTGCAGGATGCGCAGGATGTTGCGATCGATCTTGTCCAGCTCCCGCTTGGTCTGAGTGTTGGTACGCATAGGGGATACGCCTCTGTGAAAAGGGTTTTTGCCGAGAATTGTCGCCAAATATAGGCAGTTATATAGTGAAATGCACTGGCGATTGCTTTTTATACTGCGCACATCATTGCTCGAACAACACACGTCGGCGGTCAAGCCGCGATGAGGATATAAAAATGCGCGTTCTGGTCTTGGGTAGCGGCGTCATTGGTGTGACCAGTGCCTACTATTTGGCGCGGGCTGGCTTTGAAGTCGTCGTGGTCGACCGTCAGCCTGCCGCTGCCATGGAAACCAGTTTCGCCAACGCCGGCCAGGTTTCCCCAGGCTATGCCTCGCCATGGGCCGCGCCGGGTGTGCCCCTCAAGGCTATCAAGTGGCTGCTGCAACGCCACGCCCCGCTGGCGATCAAGGCCACGGCCGATATTGATCAATACTTGTGGATGGCGCAGATGCTGCGTAACTGCACCGCCAGCCGCTACGCGGTGAACAAGGAGCGCATGGTGCGCCTGTCCGAGTACAGCCGCGATTGCCTCGACGAACTGCGCGCCGAGACCGGCATCGCCTACGAAGGCCGCAGCCTCGGCACCACCCAGCTGTTCCGCACCCAGGCCCAGCTCGATGGCGCCGCCAAGGACATCGCCGTATTGAAAGAATCCGGGGTGCCGTTCGAGCTGCTCGACCGCGCCGGTATCGCCCGTGTTGAGCCAGCCTTGGCCAGTGTCACCGATATCCTCGCCGGTGCCCTGCGCCTGCCCAACGACCAGACCGGCGACTGCCAGATGTTCACCACCCGCCTGGCCGACATGTGCAGGCAACTGGGCGTGGAGTTCCGCTTCGAACAGGACATCCAGCGCCTCGACTACGCTGGCGACCGCATCAACGGTGTGTGGATCGACGGCAAGCTGGAAACCGCCGACCGCTACGTGCTGGCTCTTGGCAGCTACTCGCCGAAGTTGCTCAAGCCGTTGGGGATCAAGGCCCCGGTGTACCCGCTCAAGGGCTACTCGTTGACCGTGCCGATCACCAACCCAGCGATGGCCCCCACCTCGACCATTCTCGACGAAACCTACAAGGTCGCGATCACCCGTTTCGACAACCGCATCCGCGTGGGTGGCATGGCTGAAATTGCCGGTTTTGACCTGTCGCTTAACCCGCGTCGGCGTGAAACCCTGGAGATGATCGTCAACGACCTTTATCCTCAGGGCGGCGATTTGACTGAAGCCACTTTCTGGACCGGCCTGCGCCCGACCACACCCGACGGCACACCGATTGTCGGCGCCACCCCGTTCAAGAATCTGTTCCTCAATACCGGCCACGGCACCCTCGGTTGGACCATGGCCTGTGGCTCTGGCCGCTTGCTGGCTGACCTGATGGCGAAGAAAACCCCGCAGATCAGCGCCGAAGGCCTCGACATTTCCCGTTACGGCAACCACCAGGAGTCCGCAAAACATGTCAATCCAGCGCCAGCTCACCAATGAGCGCATGAGCCAGATCGTTGTCCACAGCGGTACCGTGTATCTGGCAGGCCAAGTCGGCGACGACATGAGCGCCGGGATTGAACAGCAGACCCGTGAAACCCTGGCCAATATCGAGCGCCTGCTGGACCTGGCGGGTACCGACAAGACCAAGTTGCTGTCGGTGACGATCTACCTGAAAGACATCGATGCCGACTTCGCCGGTATGAACGCGGTATGGGACAAGTGGTTGCCCAAAGGTGCTGCCCCGGCCCGTGCCACGGTTGGAGCGAAACTGTGCGAACCGGAAATCCTGGTAGAGCTGTCCGTCGTGGCCGCTTTGCCATAAACAACGATCCCTCTCCCGGTGCCGACGCGGTTAGTCGGCGCCGGTTTTTTCTCCACTCTGCCGCCTAGAAGCCTGCCGCCATGCGTCCAGCCCGTGCCCTGATCGACCTCCAAGCCCTGCGCCACAACTATCAATTGGCCCGTGAAGTCACGGGGGCCAAGGCCCTCGCCGTGATCAAGGCCGATGCCTACGGCCATGGTGCCGTGCGGGTGGCCCAGGCGTTGGAAGCCGAGGCCGACGGGTTTGCCGTGGCCTGCATCGAAGAAGCACTGGAACTGCGAGCTGCCGGCATTCGCGCGCCGGTGTTATTGCTGGAAGGTTTTTTCGAAGCCGATGAGCTGCCGCTGATCATCGAGCATGATTTCTGGTGCGTGGTGCATTCGCTGTGGCAACTGGAAGCTATCGAACAGGCCACCCTGAGCAAGCCGCTGACCGTCTGGCTCAAGCTGGACTCGGGTATGCATCGCGTGGGCCTGCACCCCAAGGATTACCCAGCGGCGTACCAGCGGCTGCTGGCCAGTGGCAAAGTCGCCAAGATTGTATTGATGAGCCATTTCGCTCGCGCCGATGAACTCGATTGTGTGCGCAGCAATGAACAGGTGGCCGTGTTTGAGGCGGCGCGTCAGGGCTTGTCAGCCGAGGTCAGCCTGCGTAACTCGCCTTCGGTGATGGGCTGGCCAAACGTATCCAGCGATTGGGTTCGGCCGGGCATCATGCTGTACGGTGCGACGCCGTTTGGCGAAGACCAGGCCGTCGCCGCGCGTTTGCAGCCGGTGATGACCCTGGAGTCGAAAGTCATCTGCGTGCGTGAACTGCCGGCCGGCGAGCCGGTGGGCTACGGCGCCAAGTTCATCACGCCAAAACCGATGCGCATCGGCGTGGTCGCCATGGGGTACGCGGACGGCTACCCACGCCATGCGCCAACGGGCACGCCGGTGCTGGTGGCGGGGCAACGCAGCCAGTTGCTGGGGCGTGTGTCCATGGACATGCTATGCGTCGATCTCACCGATGTACCCCAGGCCGGCCTCGGTTCCACCGTGGAACTGTGGGGCAAGAATATTCTTGCCAGTGATGTTGCAGTCGCCGCCGAGACCATTCCCTACCAGATCTTCTGCAACCTTCGCCGTGTGCCAAGGCTCTATTCCGGGGCTTGATCGACCTCGACGAACGGAGCTGGCCAGGATTTAGGCCCAAGTGTTGTAAATACTGAACGCTGTCGCCATGATAACGCTCAATTACAACAAAGCCTGAATCCTAGGAGGCTCCCGCATTGGACGTCGGCGAACGACTGCAATCCATCCGTAAACTGAAGGGTCTTTCCCAGCGCGAGCTCGCCAAGCGCGCGGGTGTCACCAACAGCACCATTTCGATGATCGAAAAAAACAGTGTCAGCCCTTCCATCAGTTCCTTGCGCAAGGTGCTGGGCGGCATCCCTATGTCGATGGTCGAGTTTTTTTCTGAAGAGATCCTCCAGGAAATACCGACACAGATCGTCTATAAAGCCAATGAGCTGATCGACATCTCCGACGGAGCCGTCACCATGAAACTGGTGGGCCGGGCGCACCCGAGCCGGGCCATCGCATTTCTCAATGAAATCTACCCGCCAGGCGCCGACACCGGCGAAGAAATGCTCACCCACGAAGGCGAAGAAACCGGGATTCTGGTGGAAGGTCGACTGGAGTTGGTTGTCGGTCTTGAAACTTTTGTGCTCGAAGCCGGCGATAGCTACTACTTTGAAAGCACCAAGCCCCATCGTTTTCGCAATCCGTTCGACGTGCCGGCGCGACTAATCAGCGCAGCCACACCCGCGAACTTTTAACAACAGAGGCGCCCTGCCAGCGTTGCAGAGGTTCCCGCAGCCGTATTCCGCCAGGCTGAATCTCCCTTTATTTAATGGGGTTGTTTCAGCCAGGCGGGCTAACCGTTATACTTTCGCCGCCTGCGAAACCGTGGCCGCAGGCGTGAATAGCCACCATTGAGGGTGAACGCGTGAACCTAATTATGAAAATGCTGGCTGCACCAGCAACCGTACTGGCCCTATGGGCTGTCAGCGCTCAAGCTGCGACCAATGATGACATTGCCAAGCGCCTGGAGCCTGTAGGCCAGGTTTGCGTCCAGGGGCAGGAATGCAAGGGGATGGAGGTGGCTGTGGCTGCTGGTGGCGGGGGCGCCGCTAAAACGCCTGATGATGTGATCGCCAAACACTGCAACGCATGCCACGGCACCGGCCTGCTGAATGCTCCGAAGATCGGTGATACCGCTGCCTGGAAAGAGCGGGTAGGTCATCTGGATACTGTATTGGCGGAACTCAAGATCGAGGACCCGCAGAAAGGCACCAAGGGGTTGGCCCAGGTCGCCAAGCATGGCTTGAACGCCATGCCTCCGATGGGGACGTGTGCTGATTGCAGCCTCGAAGACCTTGAAGGTGCGATCAAGAAGATGTCCGGTCTGTAATCAGCCGATCTTCGTCAAAAATGCCGCTTACGAGCGGCTTTTTTGTGCCCGTAATGTGTGTTTCGAGGCTGTTCTTTGCAGCAAAGACCCTGCAAGCTCGGTCAAACCCCTAATCACGGAATGTTCAGGAGGGTCGGATGGTGCAGTTGTGTTCAATCGAGCAAGCAGTTGACGACGTACTGGCACGCTTGCCGGCGCATATCCACATGGGCATGCCCTTGGGACTGGGCAAGCCGAACCTGTTCGCCAATGCGCTGTACCGGCGTATCGCCAAGCTGCCGGAGCGGGCGCTGACGATCTACACCGCGCTGAGCCTGGGCCGTCCGGCCTTGGGCGATGGCTTGCAGAAGCGCTTTCTCGAACCCTTTATCGAGCGGGTGTTTGGCGATTACCCCGAGCTGGATTTTCTCGCCGACCTGCACAAGGACAGTCTGCCGGCGAATATCCACGTGCAGCAGTTTTTCATGCAGCCTGGCAGCTTGCTCCACAGCACCTCGGCGCAGCAGGATTACGTGAGCAGCAACTACAGCCATGCCGCACGCGACATCAATGCCGCCGGCCTCAACCTGGTGGCGCAGTTGGTGGCCAGCAGCGCCGAACACCCCGATCGCCTGAGCCTGAGCTGCAACCCCGACATCACCCTCGACCTGTTGCCGATGATCGCCAAGCGTCGCGCCGCAGGGGAAACCATTCTGGTGGTTGGCCAGGTCCACAGCGATTTGCCCTACATGCCTGGCGATGCCGAGCTGGGCATGGACGAATTCGACTACCTGCTCGATGAAAAGGACAGCACCACCTTATTCTCCACGCCGAACATGCCCGTGGGGTTCCAGGATCACTTTATCGGCCTGCACGCCAGCACCCTGGTGCGTGATGGGGGAACCTTGCAGATCGGCATCGGCTCGATGGGCGATGCGCTGACGGCCGCGCTATTGGCGCGCCAGGCCGACAACGAAGCCTATCGCTTGCTGCTGACGGACCTGGATGTGTACCAGTGGGCGCCACTGATCAGTCGTGAGGGGGGTGTCGATCCCTTTGCCCGCGGTCTTTACGGCTGTAGCGAAATGTTCGTCAACGGTCTGCTGGTGCTGGCGGATGCGGGAATTGTGCGACGCAAGGTCTACCCCGATGTGGCAACCCAGGCACAAGCCAATGCCGGGCTCCTTGACGACGCGGCACAACCCGATGGTGTCTCGATCCACGGCGGCTTCTTCCTCGGGCCGCGCAGTTTTTACCAGCGCTTGCAGGAGATGACCTACGCCAAGCGCCAGGCATTCAACATGACCCGCATCAGCTACATCAACGAGCTGTACGGGCAGGAAGAGCTCAAGCGTTTACAACGCCTGGATGCGCGGTTTATCAACAGCGCGATTGCGGTGACATTGCTCGGTGCCGGGGTTGCCGACCAACTGGAAGGTGGTCACGTGCTCAGCGGCGTGGGCGGGCAGTACAACTTTGTTGCCCAGGGCCATGCGCTGGAAGGTGCGCGATCGATCCTGATCCTGCGCAGTTGGCGCGAGGCGGGGGGCGAGGTCAGTTCCAATATTGTCTGGGAGTACGGCCATTGCACCATCCCACGGCACCTGCGGGATATCGTCATCACTGAATACGGCATTGCCGACCTGCGTGGGCAGACCGATGCCAAGGTGATCGAGGCGTTGCTCAACATTACCGACTCACGCTTCCAGGCCGACTTGATCGAGCAGGCGCAAAAGGCCGGCAAGTTGCCCAAGGATTTCCAACTGGACCCACGCTTCAGCGACAACACGCCGGAGCGGCTCCAAGGTATCCAGGCGCGGCATCGCCGACTGTTTCCGGAATATCCGCTGGGTACTGATTTCACCGATGAGGAGCGGGATCTGTTGCGCGCGTTGAACTGGCTCAAGAGCAAATTCAAACTGACGGAGATTCTGGAGTTGGGCAAGGCGGCGCTGGATGCACCGGAGCCGGAGGCGTTTCCTGAACATCTGGTGCGGATGCGGTTGGATAAGCCGGAGGGTTTGAAGGAGGACCTCTACCAGCGTTTGTTGCTTGCCGGCCTCCAGGCTACCGCGCATTAATTGTCAGTCGGTTAAGGTTTTTTTGTAGGAGCGAGCTTGCTCGCGAAAAACGTCAACGATAACGCGTGTGTCCTGAAGGAACGCGGCGCCTGTGAGTTTTTCGCGAGCAAGCTCGCTCCTACAGAAGGCGATGTTGGCTTAACTGACGGGCATTGGGGTTTACCCCCTCCCACATTTTGATCGTGCTCACCTGGCATTTGCTGTGTAGCAAATTACTCGATGAAGGTAACGACGCCACCTTCCAGCGACTGCACACGCGCCAGCGATTCAACCCGATAACCCTGCGCATCCAGCTCCGCGCGACCGCCTTGGAACGACTTCTCGATCACAATCCCCAAGCCCGCAACGGTCGCGCCGGCCTGCTTGATGATCGAGATCAGGGCCTGGGAGGCCTTACCGTTGGCCAGGAAGTCATCGATGATCAGCACGCGGTCACTGCTGGTCAGGTGGCGTGGTGAGATCGCCACGGTGCTTTCTACTTTTTTGGTGAAGGAATACACCGTTGCCGACAGCAGGTTTTCGGTGAGGGTCAGGGATTGCTGCTTACGGGCGAAAATCACCGGCACGCCGAGGTTCAGGCCGGTCATGATCGCTGGGGCAATCCCTGATGCTTCGATGGTGACGATCTTGGTGATGCCCGAGTCCTTGAACAACGCGGCGAACTCATCGCCGATCAGCTTCATCAGCGCGGGGTCGATCTGGTGGTTCAGAAAGGCGTCGACCTTGAGTACCTGATCGGAAAGCACGATGCCTTCTTCGCGAATTTTCTTGTGCAGTGCTTCCACGGAAAGCTTCCTCTAATGGCGCGTTGTGCGCCGAAAGTAGATTGAAAAGTAGTCGATTCTAGCGCTTTAACATCGCGCGTATATCCGCCAGGGCGGTGTTGCCGCGAACGGCCTTCACCTCGGTCGGGGTGTCGTCATTGCCTTCCCAGGCCAGGTCGTCCGGCGGCAGTTCATCCAGGAACCGGCTGGGGGCACAATCGATGATTTCGCCGTATTGCTTGCGCTTGGCGGCAAAGGTGAAGGCCAGGGTCTGACGCGCGCGCGTAATGCCCACGTAGGCCAGGCGTCGTTCTTCCTCGATCGTGTCGGCTTCGATGCTGGAGCGATGGGGGAGGATTTCCTCTTCCATGCCCATGATGAACACGTAGGGGAATTCCAGGCCCTTGGATGCATGCAAGGTCATCATCTGTACCCCTTCGGCGCCGTCTTCCTCTTCCTGCTGGCGTTCGAGCATGTCGCGCAGCACCAGCTTGCCGATGGCGTCTTCGACGGTCATTTCGCCGTCTTCGTCTTTTTCCAGGGTGTTCTTCAGCGCTTCGATCAGGAACCAGACGTTGCCCATGCGGTAATCCGCGGCCTTGTCGCTGGAGCTGTTGGTGCGCAGCCAGTTTTCATAGTCGATGTCCATGACCATGCTGCGCAGGGCGCTGATCGGGTCTTCGCCGGCGCACTGTTCGCGCACTTTGTCCATGAAGCGCTTGAAGCGCGACAGGCGATCGGTGAAGCGCGTGTCCAGGTGTTCGCCCAGGCCGATTTCGTCGGTGGCGGCGTACATCGAGATCTTGCGTTCGGTGGCGTAGTTGCCGAGCTTTTCCAGGGTGGTGGAACCAATCTCGCGGCGCGGCACGTTGATGACGCGCAGGAAAGCATTGTCGTCGTCCGGGTTCACGATCAGGCGGAAGTAGGCCATCAGGTCCTTGACTTCCTGGCGTCCGAAAAAGCTGTTACCGCCCGACAGGCGATACGGCACCTGGTGGTGCTGCAACTTCAGTTCGATCAGCTTGGCCTGGTAGTTGCCGCGATAGAGGATCGCGAAGTCGCTGTAGGGCCGGTCGGTGCGCAGGTGCAGGCTGAGGATCTCCACGGCCACGCGCTCGGCTTCGGCGTCCTCGTTGCGGCAGCGGATCACGCGGATCTCGTCGCCGTGGCCCATCTCGCTCCACAGTTGTTTTTCAAACTCGTGGGGGTTGTTGGAGATCAGCACGTTGGCGCAACGCAGGATTCGGCTGGTGGAGCGATAGTTCTGCTCCAGCATCACCACTTTCAGGGACGGGTAGTCGTCCTTGAGCAGCATCAGGTTTTCCGGGCGCGCACCGCGCCAGGCGTAGATCGACTGGTCGTCGTCGCCGACCACGGTGAACTGGTTGCGCGTGCCGATCAGCAACTTCACCAGCAGGTACTGGCTGGCATTGGTGTCCTGGTATTCGTCCACCAGCAGGTAGCGCACCTTGTTCTGCCACTTTTCGAGGATGTCGGCGTGTTCCTGGAACAGCTTGACCGGCAACAGGATCAGGTCGTCGAAGTCCACGGCGTTGAACGCCTTGAGCGTGCGCTGGTAGTGGGTGTAGACGATGGCGGCAGTCTGCTCCTTGGGGTTGCGCGCGTTTTCCAGGGCTTCGGCGGGCAGGATCAGGTCGTTTTTCCAGGCGCCGATCATGTTCTTGATCTCGTCGACGCCGTCGTCGCCCGCGTATTCCTTCTGCATGATGTCGGTCATCAGGGCTTTGACGTCGGTCTCGTCAAAGATCGAAAAGCCCGGTTTGTAGCCCAGCCGCACATGCTCCTTGCGGATGATGTTCAGGCCCAGGTTGTGGAAGGTGCACACGGTGAGGCCACGGCCTTCGCCACCCTTGAGCAGGGTGCCGACACGCTCTTTCATTTCCCGCGCCGCCTTGTTGGTAAAGGTCATGGCGACGATGTACTGGGCGCGGATGCCGCACTGCTGGATCAGGTGCGCGATCTTGCGGGTGATCACGCTGGTCTTGCCGGAGCCTGCACCGGCGAGCACCAATAGAGGGCCGCCGACGTAGTTCACGGCTTCTTGCTGCCGGGGATTGAGTCGGGACATACGGAATTTCAGGAGTCGTTGTTCAAAAGGGCGGGCATTTTAACAGGCTGGCAAGATTCTGCTGCCCTGGATCGACGGTGTGACGTACCACTCGATCTAAATTTGCCGGTTTTGATACTTTGCCGCAGGATGTGTGTGTATTTATACGAATGTTTACAGTCTGCGCATTTGATAACCCCTATCGTTGGTGATTATCAGACCGCACGTCATAATGCCCACCGCCATCGATATTTTGCAGAGTCTAGGGAGCTAGCTTGTCTACGCCTGTCGAACCCTTGCGTTTGCTGCTACTGGCCGATGAGCCAGCGTGGGCAGCGTTGTTGCGCGAGTGCCTGGCGCCGATGGGCGATGGGGCTGTGCTGATCAGCGCACCCAACTGGGACTCGGTGAGTCGTCTGTTCGATGACGACCACACTGCCGTGCTGTTGACCACGCCCTGCCTGCAACCCGGCCCTGGGCGTTGCAGCCTGCCGTGCGTGTTGTTGCTGGAGGAGGAGCCTCTGGTTGCGCCACTGGGGGTCAGTGACTGGCTGGTCCGTCATGCCCTGGACGCCGACACCCTGCGCCGCTGCCTGCGCCATGTGCGCGAGCGTGGCCTGTTGGAAAACACCCTGCAACGCCTGGCCGAACAGGACCCGCTCACAGGTATCGCCAACCGCCAGGGTTTCCAGACCCTGCTGGCTGCGCGCCTGGCTGAGAACGACGGCCGCGGCCTGGCCCTCGGTCATTTGGACCTCGATAACTTCCGCCATGCCAACGATGCCCTCGGTCACCAGGCCGGCGACCGACTGATCCTGCAAGTGGTCTCGCGGCTCAAGAGCCAGCTTGAGGCCGGCGACCAACTGGCGCGCCTGGGCAGCGACGAGTTCGCGTTGCTGATCGACACCCGTCGCGCTCCTCAGCGTGCCGAATGGATGGCCGAACGCATCACCGAAGTCATGGCCGAGCCTTATTGGGTGGACGGCGAAAGCCTGCTGATCGGTTGCAGCCTGGGCGTGGCGCACGCCCGTGCTCGCGCGGGCGCCGACCCGCTGATGTGGCATGCCCACATCGCCATGCAGCAGGCCAAGAGTACCCAGGGCTGCACGTTTCATATCTTCAACGAACGTATCAACCGCAACGCCCGCAGCCTGGCCGACCTGGAAAGCGAACTGCGGCGCGCCTTGCGCCGTGATGAGCTGGAGCTTCACTACCAGCCGCGCCTGGACCTGGACGACGGGCATATCGTCGGCCTGGAAGCCTTGGTGCGCTGGCGCCACGGTGAGCGCGGCCTGTTGCCGCCCAGCGAGTTCGTGCCCTTGGCCGAACAGAGTGGCCTGATCGTACCGCTGGGCTACTGGGTGATCGCCCGTGCCCTGCGTGACATGCAAGACCTGCGCGAACGTGGCCTGCCGGCATTGCACATGGCGGTCAATCTGTCGTTTCGCCAGTTCCAGGACAGTCAGTTGCTCTCGACCCTCAGCCGACTGATTGCGGAGTGCGGTGTGGATGCGCAATGGCTTGAATTCGAACTGACGGAAACCGCTGTCATGCGGCGCAGTGACCTGGTCAAGCAGACCATGGATGCCCTTGGCCGCCTCGGTGTGCGGTTTTCCCTGGATGACTTCGGCACCGGCTTCTCGTCGTTCGTGCACCTCAACAGCCTGCCGATTGCCTTGTTGAAGATCGACAAGAGCTTTGTCGGTGGAATGGAGGAGCGGGAAGAGAACCGCAAGCTGGTGCACGCGATGATCAACCTGGCGCACAACCTGAATCTTGAAGTGGTGGCCGAAGGTGTCGAAACCCCGGAACAGCTTGCGCTCTTGCGCTTGTTCGGTTGCGATCAGGCCCAGGGTTACCTGATCAGCAAGCCGCTGCCGTTGCCCGAGTTGGTGGAATACCTGACGTTCGGGAAAAGCCAGCAGGCGTTGCTGGGTTGAGCAGGGTTTTTATTCTGTCTGTGCGGTCTGAAATGCTGGCTGTGATTCAGGCTCCTGGCGAATCATGCGTTTCATTTTTGCCTCAAACGCCCACGTCAGGCTGACGGCCGCGCAGGCCAGGCCCAGCGCCAAGCCCCACCATACGCCAGTCGGCCCCCAGCCCAAGGTGAAGGCCATCAACCAGGCGGAGGGCGCGCCGATCAACCAGTAGCAGCCAAGCCCCACCAGGAACGTGGTCTTGGCGTCTTTGAGCCCGCGGATACAGCCCATGGCGATGGTCTGCACGCCGTCGAACAGCTCGAACCAGGCGGCGACGGCCAGCAGGCTGACAGCCAGCACGATGACATCGTGAAACGCCGGGTCGTTATGATCGAGGAACAGCCCGATCAGCGGGTCTGAAAACAGCCAAAACACCAGGGCAAACCCCAGCATCACCACTGCGCCAAAGCCGATGCCGACTCGGCCAGCCATGCGCGCCTGCAGCAGTTGGGCGGCGCCATAATGCTGGCCGATGCGCATGGTCACCGCGTAGGACAACCCCGCCGGAACCATGAATGCCACCGAAACTATCTGCAGGGCAATCTGATGCGCCGCCAATTGCGTACTGCCCATGGTGCCCATGCACAGTGCGGCGAAGGCAAACAGCCCGACTTCCACTGCATAAGTACCGCCAATCGGCAGGCCCAGGCGCCACAGCTCGCGCAGGTATTGAGTGTTGAGACGCAGCAGGCCGCTGCTTAGCGGGTAGGCCGCATACGCCCGGTTGCTGCGGATGTACCACATCAGCGCCAGCGCCATGCTGTTGGCGACGATCGCCGTGACCAGGCCGATGCCCATCAAGCCAAGTTTCGGCAAGCCGAACATGCCTTCGATCAAGGCATGGTTGAGCAAGTAGTTGACCACCGTGCCGCCGAGGCTGATCACCATGACCGGTGTGGCCTTGCCGATGGCGCTGGTAAAACCGCGCAGGGCCATGAAACTCAGGTAGCCGGGCAGGGCGAACGGTAGGATCGTCAGGAATTGCCCCGCCGAGTGCACGTTGGTTTCGGTTTGGCCGAACATCAACAGCACCGGCTTGAGGTTCCACAGCAGCAAGGCCGCCACCAGCGCCATCAGCCACGCGAGCCATAGCCCGGCCTGGGTCAGGCGCGTGGCGCCTTCGATATCGCCCGCGCCGTGGCGGATGGCAACCAGGGTGCCCACGGCGGCAATCACGCCGATGCAAAAAATCGCTACGAACGAATACGTCGCCGCGCCGAGGCCGCCGCCGGCCAGGGCTTCAGGGCTCAGGCGCGCCATCATCAGGGTGTCGGTCAGCACCATCAGCATGTGCGCCAACTGGGAAGCAATCAACGGCCCTGACAACCGCAGAATGGCCCAGAGTTCGGTACGTGCCGGATGCCGCATGATCATCACGCTCAGAAAGTCAGAGAATTGGGGAGGGGTTGATTCTCGGCGCTCTCAGCCCATTGCACAAAGGGATAAAAGCGATCGTTTGCATGATTAAAACTCATGCCTGATTGATTCTGGTAGGGTTTGCCCATTGCGCTGTCGGAGCTTTCCCTATGTCTCGTCGTCTTCCTCCGCTGTATGCCTTGCGGGCCTTTGAAGCCGCATCGCGGCACAACTCCTTCACCCGCGCCGCTGAAGAACTGTCGATTACGCAAAGCGCAGTGAGCCGGCACATCCGCACCCTGGAAGAGCACTTCGCCTGCCGCCTGTTCCAGCGCAGCGGCCGTAACCTGCAGCTCACCGAAGCCGCGCGCCTGCTGTTGCCTGGCGTGCGCGAGGGATTTGCCGCGCTGGAACGGGCCTGTCATACCCTCAATGCCGAAGACGACATCCTGCGTATGAAAGCGCCGTCCACCTTGACCATGCGCTGGCTGCTGGCGCGCCTGAGTCGCTTCCGGCATTTGCAGCCGGGCAACGAGGTGCAACTGACCAGCGCATGGATGAGCGTGGATGAAGTGGACTTCAATCAGGAGCCATTCGATTGCGCGGTGTTGTTGAGCGATGGGCATTTTCCGGCGGATTGGGAGGCCAGCTACCTGTTCCCGGAGTTATTGATTCCGGTGGGTGCGCCGAACCTGTTGAGTGACGGTCCCTGGGACGTGAGCCGCCTGGCCACCGCCGAGTTGCTGCACCCCACGCCCGACCGTCGGGACTGGCGCAGTTGGCTGGAGCGCATGGGCCTGGCTTCCCAGGTGTCGCTCAAGGGTGGGCAGGTGTTCGATACCCTGGAGCTGGGCATGATCGCCGCTGCGCGCGGCTACGGGGTGTCCATGGGCGATTTACTGATGGTGGCCGAGGACGTCGCCCAGGGAAGGCTGAGCCTGCCGTGGCCAACGGCTGTCGCCAGTGGTGAAAGTTACTACCTGGTGTGGCCGAAAACCCGCCCGGGTGGCGAGCGCTTGCGTCGGCTGGCGGAGTTTCTGCAGGGCGAAGTGCAGGCGATGGTGCTGCCGGCAGTCGAGCGTCTCGATTGAATCGCTTCAGCGCTTTCTCGCAACCGTTTGCGTGATACCCCTGTGAATAGCTCAAGTATTGCCCAAGCCCGCCGAAGTAGGGGTGTTGGAACTATCGTGCACCAACGTTACCCACCAGATAATTCGCCGAGCAGCGCTATGAGATCAGGATGATCCTGGCCTCGGCCAGGAGCTGTCATGTCTCAACCTCGTGCCCGGATCGCTTCCCAGTTAGGTCTCGCATTAGCCGTGATTCTGGCTGTCGTTATCAGCGGCAGCACTGTTTTCGCCTTGCGTTCCCTTGACTCCGCCAACCTCGCCACCCGCGAGGAGCACTTGGCCAGCGAGGCGCGCTTGCTTGCCGACCAACTCAATACCTTCCACAGCACCTTGCGCGAGAGCACTCAGCGTTTGAGCGGGCTGTTTGAAAAGCGTTTCGGCGCGGGTTTGAGCGTGCACGGTGATCAGCAGATGGCTGTGGCTGGCGTACAGACCCCGGCCCTCTACCTGGGCAGTGACCTGTTGAACAATGATTTCGATGAGGTCGATGAATTCAAGGACACCTCCGGCGGCGTGGCCACCGTGTTTGTGCGCAGCGGCGAAGACTTTATCCGCATCAGCACCTCCCTGACCAAACAGGATGGCAGCCGCGCCATCGGTACGGCCCTGGACCACCAGCACCCGGCCTATCAGCGCCTGCTCGCGGGGCAGAGTTATGTCGGCCGCGCCGTGTTGTTCGAACGTTCCTACATGACCCAGTACACGCCCGTGCGTGACGCGGCTGGCAAAGTTATCGCGGTGTTGTTTGTCGGCTTCGACTACACCGACGCGCAGAACGCGCAGTTCGACAACCTCAAGCGCTTCCGCATCGGCCAGACCGGTTCACTGGCCCTGTTGGATGAACAGAAACGCTGGCTGGTGCCACCCGCAGGCGTGCAGGCGCTGGATCAAGCGGTTCCGGTGATGCTGGACCTGGCCAAGACCCCAGGCAAGGGCCGCTTCTGGAGCGACAAGAACGAAGATTTCTACAGTGTCTCGGTGCCGTTCGAGGGCGGCCCGTGGTCGGTGGTTGCGAGCATGCCCAAGGCCGAGATTCGCTCGGTGACCTGGGGCGTCGGTATTCGCCTGGTGATCGGCAGTGTGCTGGCGATGCTGCTGGCGGTGGGGGCAACGGTCTGGTTGTTGCGCAGCAAGCTGGCCCCCTTGAGTGACCTGGTACGCCAGGCCGAAGCCCTGGGCGCGGGTGACTTGAGCGTACGCCTCAATGTGTCCAGCCATGACGAGATCGGCCAACTGGCACGCAGCTTCAACCAGATGGGGGAAGCGCTGTCGACCATGGTTTCGCATATCCGCAAGGCGGCTGAAGAGGTCAACGGCCGTGCCCAGGCACTGTCCGGGTTATCCGGCGGCGCCTATGAAGGCATGGAGCAGCAGTCTGGCGAGATCACCAGCATGGCCGGCGCGGTCGAAGAGTTCAGCGCCACCTCACTGAATATCGCTGACAACATGGGCAATACCGAACGCCTGGCCCAGGAAAATGCCCAGCAGACCCGTATCGGGCGCACGTCCATGCAAGAGGCGTCGTCGTCCCTGGAGCATATCGCGACCGCGCTGAACAGCACTGCCACCGTCATCAACACCCTGGGCCAGCGCTCCCAGGAAATTGGCGGCATCGTCGGGGTGATCACCGCGATTGCCGAACAGACCAACCTGCTGGCACTGAACGCCGCCATCGAAGCCGCCCGCGCCGGGGAACAAGGCCGTGGCTTTGCGGTGGTGGCCGATGAAGTGCGCAACCTGGCGTCGCGCACCCGCCAGGCGACCGACGAAATTTCCGGGATGATCCAGAGCATCCAGCAGGAAACCGGCAACGCCATCAGCACCATGGAACACGGCAATGCACTGATGCAGGAAGGCCTGGCGCGTAATGCCGACGTGGCTTCGGCGCTGGCGCGGATCGACGAGCAAAGCCGCTCGGCCGGTCAGCAGTTTGCTGCGATCACCACCGCCACCCAGGAACAGAGCAGCACGGCGACCTTGCTGAGCAGCAACTTGCAGAGCATTGCGCTGGCCAACAGCGAGCAGCGTGAGGTGGTGTCCAACCTGGCCATTACCGCCAAGGAACTGGAGACGCTGGCGGCAAGCTTGCGGCACGAGGTGGATCGTTTTCGTTGAAGGCGGCCCAGGGCGTGTGTCTAGCGGGTCTTGAGCGCGTTAGCCAGGCGCAGCATGGCGATTTCGATTTCATGGGCGGTCAAGGACGAGTAGCCCAATAGCCAGCCCTGTTTCTGTGCGGTGCCGGCGTATAGCCGACTCAGGCCGGACAGTTGCACACCCGCGCTGGCGGCCTTGTGGATGGTTTTTTCTTCCGACCAACCCTCATGGAGCACGCATGGAATTTGCAGCCCGCCTTGGGGGCGGCATGCCGTGACCACGCCGCCCAGATGCTTGCCGATGGCATCGAGCATGACGGTTTGGCGCCCGGCGTAGAGTTTGCGCATTGCGCGCACATGGGCGTTGTAATGACCGTCCTCCATAAAACGCGCCAGGGTCAATTGCAGGAGTTGAGGCGTGTGGCCGTCCATCATGCTGCGAGCATAGGTGAAGGCTTTGACCAGCGCAGGGGGCAGCACCATGTAGCCCATGCGCAGCCCGGGGAAGAGGGTCTTGCTGAAGGTACCGAGGTAAAGCGTGTGCTGGTACTTGTCCAAGCCCTGTACACAGGCCGTGGGTTTGCCGTCGTAGTGGAACTCGCTGTCGTAGTCATCTTCGATGACCCATTTACCTTTTTCCGCCGCCCAGTTGATCAGCTCAAGCCGCCGTTCCAGCGTCAGCGTGGCGCCGGTCGGGTATTGATGGGAGGGCGTGACATACACGCAGTGGGCGCCGCTGCGGTCGGCGTGCAGCAGGTCGGTGCGGATGCCCGATTCATCGACATCGATGGGCACGACCTTGGCCTCGGCGGTTTCAAAAGCCTTCCTGGCGCCGTAGTAGCCCGGGTTTTCCAGCAGGATCGGCTGGCCGACATCCACCAGCAACTGCGCGCATAGAAAAAGCGCCTGGCGCGTGCTGCTCAGCACCAGGATCTGGTCGGGCGAACACTGGGCGCCGCGTTCAAGGTTCAAATACGTAGCGATGGCTTTGCGCAACGGCTCGGCCCCTTGCGGGTCGCCGTGCAACAGCACGCTGCTGCGAGAGTCCCTCATCACCTGACGTTGCAGGCGTTCCCAGACGTCGGTGGGAAAGGAGCGGGTTTCAGGCAGGCCCGTGGCGAAGGCTTTGATCACCTGCTGGTCGTTTACGCCACCGCTGTCGAGGATCATCCGTCCGCGCTGGCTCAAGCCGGTGCCGAGGGGCGCGAGACTGCTTTTGCCTGCCTGCGCCTTGATACGGCGGCCGGACCCGCCGCGCAATTCGGTGCCGAGGGCCTCGCACACATAACTGCCGGAACCTTCGCGCCGCGCGATAAAGCCATCGCGCTGCAACTGCACGTAGGCGTTCTCCACCGTATCGCGTGCGATCCCCAATGACTTGGCCAACACCCGCGTCGCAGGCAGCTTCAGGCCGGGCGCCAGTGCTCCGTCGAGGATCAACGCCCGCAGCGCGCGTTGAATTCGCTGGTGCAGGCCCAACCCCTGGAGCTGCACATCGTCAAGGCGCATTTTCAGGGTTTCAAGCTCGAACGTTTTCGCCATGCGGTCTGCCTTTCCTCGAAGAATTGGCCGGTAATGGCAGGCCAGTCTATCCGTAGACTTGGACCCGAGCCACAGCCTTCACGTTGGCGGACAACCCACTGCGTGAGGCTCAATTTCTCGTATGGCAAGGAGCAATGCCCTCATGTCTTCTTCGATATCGTCGTCTTCGCTGCGCCCACGCGACCTGTTTCACCCCCTGGTAGCCGGTCTGATTTCAGTCATCGTCAATTATGGCGGTACGTTCATCCTGGTGTTCCAGGCCGCCAAGGTGGCCGGGCTCAGCGCGGAGCTGACCGCTTCGTGGGTCTGGTCGGTGTCGATCGGTGTTGGGGTGACGGGGCTGGCTCTCAGTTGGGTGAGTCGTGAGCCGATCATCACCGCGTGGTCGACTCCCGCGGCGGCGTTTCTGATCGTCGCGTTGTCGACCACGCCTTATGCCGAGGCGGTCGGTGCGTACATCATTTCGGCCGTGGCATTTGTGCTGCTCGGGTTGTCCGGCTGCTTTGAAAAAGTCATTCGGTTGATTCCGCCAGGCATTGCGGCCGCCATGCTGGCCGGCATTCTGCTGCAGTTCGGGATCGGCGCATTCAGTGGCATGAGCCTGGACCCTGCCCTGGTGGGGTTGCTGATTGCTGCTTACGTTGGGTTCAAGCGGTTTACCGCGCGCTACGCGGTCGTCGGAATTCTGGTGCTCGGGCTGGTATTGCTGCTGGTGCAAGGGCGAGTGGATCTATCGGGATTGTCCCTGCAATGGGCCGCGCCGGTTTTCACCCAGCCTGAATTCTCCGTCAATGCGCTGCTCAGTGTGGCATTGCCGCTGTTCCTGATCACCCTCACGGGCCAGTACATGCCGGGCATGCTGGTGTTGCGCAATGATGGCTTCAAGACCAGCGCCAACCCCATCCTGGCAGTGACCGGGCTGGGCTCGCTGTTGATGGCGCCATTCGGCTCGCACGCGTTCAACATCGCGGCCATCACGGCGGCCATCTGCACGGGCAAGGAAGCCTCGGAAGACCCGTCCAAACGTTGGCTCGCGGGTGTTGCCGCTGGGGTGTTCTATATCCTTGTCGGGGTGTTCGGGGTGACGTTGGCCGCCGTATTCATGGCGTTCCCGTCGGCGTTTATCACCACGTTGGCCGGCTTGGCCCTGTTGGGCACCATTGGCACCAGCCTGGCCAACGCCATGGCGGACACCCGATCCCGTGAAGCTGCGCTGATCACCTTTCTGGCCTGCGCCGCAAACATCACCCTGCTGGGGATCGGTGGAGCGTTTTGGGGGTTGTTGATCGGATTGGCCGCGTATGTGCTGCTGAACGGCCGCTTGCCCCGTCGCCGGGCGACTGTGGCGCCGGTCTCCGAGCCGGTGGTGACGGCGAAGGGAGCGGCCCAATGATGCGCGCCAATCAGCCGTTAACGACCTGCCGGTGCGTGAGCGCGTGGTTGCGCTGTGCCGCCGTCGCCCGGTGTATCGCCGAGGGGTGTTTCTAGCCGTTTGCGCCGTCGACTTGGCTGGAGGCCGAGGGCCGGTATTGCAGTGCTTCGGCAATGTGGTTGCGGCCGATAGTGTCTGCGCGCTCCAGGTCCGCCAGAGTGCGGGCGACCTTGAGCAGGCGGTGGGCGGCTCGAAGGGACAGGGTCAAGCGCTCGCAGGCGCTTTCCAGCCAGGCTTCATCCGGCTTGGACAGCGCGCAATGCTGGCGCAACCCAGAGAGATCCAGGAACGCATTGGCGCAACCCTGGCGCCGCTGTTGATGCTCTCGAGCCTGGGCGACCAGCGCGGAGGCGGTGGATGTGTCGCCGCCGGGCTGTGGGGTCGGGTTCAGCGCGGTGATTTCGCGGGCGACCGTCAAGTGCAGGTCGATCCGATCCAGCAAGGGCCCGGAGAGTTTGTTGCGATAGCGTTGGATTTGCTCGGGCGTGCAACGGCATCGGTTGCAGGGCGCGCCCATATAACCGCAGGGGCAGGGGTTCATCGCCGCCACCAGTTGGAAGCGCGCGGGGAAGCGCACTCGGTCACGGGCGCGGGAAATCACGATGTGCCCCGACTCCAGTGGCTCGCGCAAGACCTCCAGCACCTTGCGATCAAACTCCGGGAGTTCATCCAGGAACAGCACTCCATGATGGGCCAGGGTGATTTCCCCCGGCTGCGGTTTCGATCCGCCGCCCACCAGTGCCGGACCGGAGGCTGAATGGTGTGGCTGGCGAAACGGCCGGTGGGGCCAATGGCTCAGCGGTGCCAGGCTGACCACGGATTGAATCGCCGCCACTTCCAGTGCTTCCTGTTCACTCAATGGCGGCAGCAACCCGGGCAGGCGGCTGGCGAGCAAGGTCTTGCCGGTACCTGGTGGCCCGCTGAACAGCAGGTTATGTGCGCCCGCTGCTGCAATCAGCAGTGCGCGCTTGGCTGACAGCTGGCCCTGAACTTCACTCAGGTCCGGGTAGGGTTTGTTCGAATACAGCAGCCCGTCAGACTTGTAGGGCTCAATCGGTGCATGCCCATTCAGGTGTGCCACCACCTGCAGCAGGTGATCCACGGCAATGACCTTCAGCCCGGATGCCAGGCACGCTTCCTCGGCATTCGCCCGCGGCACTATCACGGTGCGCCCGGCCTTGCGCGCCGCCAATGCGGCGGGCAATACGCCTTTTACCGCCCGCACCTCGCCGGACAACGCCAACTCCCCCAGGCACTCCACGTCATCCAGCATCAACGCCGGCACCTGCACACTCGCCGCCAGGATCCCCAGGGCGATCGCCAGATCAAAGCGCCCACCGTCCTTGGGCAGGTCGGCGGGCGCGAGGTTGAGGGTGATACGGCGGGAAGGATATTGCAGCGCTGAGTTGAGGATGGCACTGCGTACGCGGTCCTTGCTTTCCTTGACCGCGGTTTCTGGCAGCCCCACCAGGGTGAGCGACGGCAACCCGTTGGCCATATGCACTTCGACGGTGACGGCAGGGGCTTCGACGCCGACCTGGGCGCGGCTGTGGACGATGGCGAGGGACATGCTCGTTCCTTGAAAGAGGTGGCCGCTTCCTGCGGTTTTTCAAGGGTAGACGAGGTGGGGAAGAGCGAGGCGGGGAGGTTTTACAGAACGTATCCAGAACAAAAGGTAGAGCAAATGTGGGAGGGAGCAAGCCCCTTCCCACACTGATCGCATTTATTCCGCAGGAGGGTTCAACCGCGCTTCCAGCTCTGCAACTTTCGCCTCCAGGCTCTCCAAGCGCGCACGGGTGCGGGCAAGTACGACCATCTGGCTATCGAATTCTTCCCGGCTCACCAGGTCCAGCTTGCTGAAGCCGCTTTGCAGCAACGCCTTGAACTGGCTTTCGATTTCATTGCGGGGCAGCGGGGTGTCGCCGCTGAACAGGCGAGAGGCGTGGCCGCTCAGGGCATCGAGGAGGTCTTTGGGCGCGAGCATGGGAAATATTCCGGAAAACTGTTGGCGGGCAGTGTATCACGCAGCGTCTATAGTCATTTCCACGGCCGCAGGCGCACGCTTTTCGCGCATGGGGGCGGGCGTCTGCGCACTGTTTTCGTGCGCAATGGCGCCGCCAAAAAGCCTCGCAGGTGGGCGTAGCGGAGCAAAGGACTGATTTCAGTGATTTTTACGGAGCTGGCAAGGTTTCTGCTTAGACGATCATGACCCATGCACTGATGCAGTCGCTGTGACGAATGCAGTGCGCCGACGGATCAGGGGTACAGGTTTCGTCACCAGTGGTTCGCTGGCGTTGCAACGGCAACTGCTCTTGCGACGACGCGTTACAAAGCCAGGCACTGCGCTTAGACTTGAGACGGGTTTGTTTTCCTGGGGCAAGTCCACCAATTCGGGAGAGAGTTTTCATGAAGCTAGTCACTGCCATCATCAAGCCGTTCAAGTTGGACGATGTACGCGAGTCGTTGTCCGAGATCGGCGTGCAGGGCATTACCGTTACTGAGGTCAAAGGCTTCGGTCGGCAGAAGGGTCACACCGAGCTGTATCGCGGCGCGGAATACGTGGTCGATTTCCTGCCGAAGGTGAAGATTGATGTCGCCATTGACGACAAGGATCTTGACCGGGTTATCGAGGCGATAACCAAGGCCGCCAACACCGGCAAGATTGGTGACGGCAAGATCTTCGTGGTCAATCTGGAACAGGCTATTCGCATCCGTACCGGCGAAACCGATACCGACGCAATCTAAGCCGCCAAACCCCAACGCCCCAGGAGAAAACAATATGACTCTGCGTAAATTCGCAGGGCTCGGAGCCCTGTTGTCCATCGTAATGCCAAGCCTGGCCATGGCGGCAGACGAAGTGGCGGCTCCAGTCCTCAATTCCGGCGACACGGCGTGGATGCTCACATCCACCGCGCTGGTGCTGTTCATGACCATTCCCGGCCTGGCCTTGTTCTACGGCGGCATGGTGCGCTCCAAGAACATTCTTTCCGTGATGATGCAGTGCTTCGCCATTACCGGCTTGATCACCATCCTGTGGTTCGTCTACGGCTACAGCATGGCGTTCGACACCACGGGTATGGAAGCAGGCGTCGTCAACTTCAACTCCTTTGTGGGCGGCTTGTCCAAGCTGTTCCTGTCGGGTGTGACCCCTGCCAGCATCACCGGCCCGGCGGCGCTGTTCCCTGAGGCGGTGTTCGTCACCTTCCAGATGACCTTTGCCATCATCACTCCGGCGCTCATCGTCGGCGCCTTCGCCGAGCGTATGAAGTTCTCCGCGATGCTGATCTTCATGGGCGTCTGGTTCACCCTGGTCTACGCACCGATTGCCCACATGGTCTGGGGCGGTCCGGGTTCGTTGCTGGGTGACTGGGGCGTGCTGGACTTCGCTGGCGGTACCGTGGTGCACATCAACGCCGGTGTGGCCGGCCTGGTCGCGTGCCTGGTCCTCGGCAAGCGTAAAGGTTTCCCAACCACGCCAATGGCGCCACACAACCTGGGTTACACCCTGGTGGGTGCGGCCATGCTGTGGGTGGGCTGGTTCGGCTTCAACGCCGGTTCCGCTGCTGCGGCCAACGGCACTGCCGGTATGGCAATGCTGGTGACCCAGATCGCTACTGCTGCCGCTGCGCTGGGCTGGATGTTCGCCGAGTGGCTCACCCACGGTAAGCCAAGTGCCCTGGGCATCGCCTCGGGTGTGGTGGCGGGCCTTGTGGCAATTACGCCGGCAGCCGGCACTGTGGGCCCGATGGGCGCGCTGATCATCGGCCTGGCGGCGGGTGTGGTGTGCTTCTTCTGCGCGACGACCCTGAAACGCAAACTGGGCTACGACGATTCCCTGGACGCCTTCGGTGTTCACGGTATCGGCGGTATCCTCGGCGCAATCCTCACCGGTGTGTTTGCAGCGCCGGCACTGGGTGGCTTCGGCACCGTGACTGATGTGGCGGCCCAAGTCTGGATTCAGTGCAAAGGCGTCGGCTTCACCGTGATCTATACGGCTATTGTGACCTTCATCATCCTCAAGGTGCTGGACATGGTCATGGGCCTGCGGGTTACCGAAGAAGAAGAGGCTGTCGGCCTCGACTTGGCGCAACACAACGAACGCGGCTACAACTTGTAAGTACGCAAAAAAAAGATGCCCGGCTTGCCGGGCATTTTTTTGCCTGGTGTTTGTCAGTCATAACAAGCTGTACCGGTTTTAGCGCAAAGTTTGTGATGGCGCGCACACGGTACTTGTAAGCGTGCGAATGTCTTACAGCCATGTAGGCGTATTCGGCACTTTGTTTTTTCCCAGAGCGCGCTAGAATGCGCGCCGATGGGCGGAGAACTGTATGTGGCAACAGACCCTGATTACCTTGCGGGCCAAGCCCCGGGGTTTTCACCTGGTAACCGATGAGTTGCTTGCCGGCTTGCCTGAGTTGAAGGCATGCCGCGTGGGCCTGTTGCACCTGTGGCTGCAGCATACCTCGGCTTCGTTGACCATCAACGAGAATGCCGATCCGGCGGTTCGTCGTGACTTCGAGCGTTTCTTCAACTCGCTGGTGCCGCAAGGGCGTGCGGGGTTTGAACACAACGACGAAGGCCCGGACGATCTGCCGGCGCACTTCAAGGCCAGTCTCCTGGGCTGCCAGCTGAGTTTGCCGGTCAAGGCCGGCCGCTTGGCGATGGGGACCTGGCAAGGTGTTTATCTGGGCGAGCACCGTGATCATGGTGGTGCTCGTAAAGTCCTCGCCACCTTGCACGGTGATGGGGCATAAGCCACTGGTTATCCGGTGGATGTTGATTTTTTTCCGGCGACCTCGACAGAGGGTGAGGCTGGGCTATAACTAATCTGCTTTTCGCAAGTCATGAGGTAGAACATGAGCGACGATGATCTGGAAAACGACGAACTGGAAGTAGGTGACGAAGACGACACCGAAGAAGGCCTTGAAGCGGCGGCGGAAGACGTTGCCGACGACGATGGCGGTGACGATGTTCCTGTTCCGGCTGCCAAGGGCAAGGCGAAGGCTGCTGTTTCGGTAGACGAATTGCCGAGCGTTGAAGCCAAGAACAAAGAACGCGATGCGCTGGCCCGCGCGATGGAAGAGTTCCTCGCTAAAGGCGGCAAGGTGGTTGAAGTCGAGCCCAACGTGGTTGCAGATCCGCCCAAGAAGCCTGACAACAAGTATGGCAGCCGGCCTATCTAAGGCCCGCCGCATGCCTGTATGAAAAAGCCCGCCGTCGCTGCGGGCTTTTTCATGCTTGCTGATTTATTTGAGCTTTGTGGTGATCCAAATGTGGGAGGGGGCTTGCCCCTCCCACATTTGGATCACCAGGGCTACTGCCACTTGCGGAGTAATTCCGGCAGCTCCGTGAGGCTACGAATCTCCGCGTCGGGGCGTTTATCTGCTTCCCATGCCTTGGCGTTGGGGTTGAACCACACCGCCCGCAGCCCCGCCTGCTGCGCCCCGGCAATGTCGTCCCCGGGGTGATCGCCAACATGCACCGCCGCACTGGCATCCACTCCGCCGCGCTGCAGCGCTTCCTGAAACAAGCGCGCATCCGGCTTGGCGATCCCAATATCTTCGGCACGCAGCGCAAAGTGGAAGTAGTCCGCCAGGCCCACACGCTGCACATCGGCATTGCCATTAGTGATCACACCCAGCAGAAAGTGCTGGCGCAGCGCTTGCAGCATCGGCTCGGCTTCGGGGAAGGGCGTGAGCTGATGGCGGGCGTGAATGAACGCTTCGAAACACACATCGGCCATTTCGGTGGCCTGAGGCTGTGGATAACCGGCCTCTTCAAACGCATGCATCAACACTCGATGGCGCAGGACGCTGATGCGGTGCTTGAGTTCGGGATGACGTTGCAGCACTTGCTGGCGCAGGCTGGCGAAGTGCTCCAGGGGCAAGTCGCCGACCTTGGAGGCATGGGTGGCCAGCCATTCGCGCATTGACGCCTCGGCGCTGACGATGACGGGGACGTTGTCCCAGAGGGTGTCGTCCAGGTCGAAAGTGATCAGCTTGATACTCATGAGTCGCCGCCCTTGATACGTTTGGCCCGTGGATGGGCACTGTCATACACCGTTGCCAGGTGTTGGAAGTCCAGGTGGGTGTAGATCTGCGTGGTCTTGATATCGGAGTGGCCGAGCAGTTCCTGTACTGCGCGCAGGTCCTGGGATGATTCCAGCAGATGGCTGGCGAAGGAGTGCCGCAGCATATGCGGGTGCAGGTTTTGCCCCAGTTCGCGTTCGCCCGCCGCCTTGACCCGTACCTGGATGGCCCGTGGCCCCAGGCGCCGACCTTGCTGGCTGACAAACACCGCATCATCGGCCGGGTTGGTGAGGGCGCGCAGCGGCAACCACAGTTGCAGGGCTTCCCGGGCCTTCCTGCCCACTGGCAACACGCGGGTCTTGCTGCCTTTGCCGAGCACTTGCACGAGGCCGTCCGCCAGGTCCAGTTGGTCGAGGTTCAGCCCCGTCAGCTCCGATAGGCGCAGGCCCGAAGAATAGAACAGTTCGAGGATCGCCTGGTCGCGATGGGCCAGGAAGTCGTCCTCGACCGCGCCGTCGAGCAGTTGCAGGGCGCGGTCGGTGTCGAGGGTCTTGGGCAGGCGCCGCTCGCCCTTGGGTGGGGCCAGGCCGTTGGCTGGGTCGTGATCGCACAGGCCTTCGCGGTTGAGGTAGTGGTAGAGGCCGCGCACCGCCGACAGCAACCGGGCCAGGCTGCGTGAGGATTGGCCTTGCTGGTGCAGGCGCGCGATCAGGCTGCGCAGGCCCTGGATATCCAGGGCTTTCCAGCTGGCGATCTGGTGTTTCTCGCAGTAGGCCAGGACCTTGTTCAGGTCCCGTCGGTAGGCTTCCAGGGTGTGGGGCGACACCTGGCGCTCGCTGCGCAGGTGAGCGCAGTAGGCGTCCAGTTGCCGTTCCATGGCTAGCGCACCGCGCGCAGGGCGGTAGTGAAACGCGGCAACACGCGGCCCAGGACTTCGGCGATGTAGGTCAGGAACAGGGTGCCCACCGAGCTCTTGTAGTGCGCAGGATCACGGCTGGCGATGGCCAGTACGCCGTGCAGGCCCTGGTGGCTGAGGGCAACGACGGCGGTGGAGCCGATCTGCTGGCGTTGTTCCGCGCCAAACAGGAAGTCCAGTTCGTGCTCGCGCAAGGTGCCGCTGATGGTCTTGCCTTCGGAGAGCAGGCCGCCGATCGCGGTCTGTGCTTCGCTGCCGCTGACCCAGCGTCCCACCGGCATCGGGTTGTCGCTGAACAGGATCAAGCTGACAAAGGGCACCTGGAAATCCTGGCGCAGGCTGTCTTCCACGGCGATCACCGTTTCTTCCAGGCTGGTGGCGTCCATCAGGGTCAGGATCAGGCGGCGGGTCTTGTCGAACAGGCGGTCGTTGTCGCGGGCCACGTCCATCAGGTGCGAGAGCCGATGGCGCATTTCTATGTTGCGCTCGCGCAGGATCTTCATCTGCCGCTCCACCAGTGACACGGTATCGCCGCGCTGGTGAGGGATGCGCAAGGCCGGCAACAGTTCTTCATGCTCAACGAAGAAGTCCGGATGAGCCTCAAGGTACGCCGCGACAGCGGCGGCCTCCAGGCTTTCGCGCGGGGATGCTTGTGCGGGTACTTGAGGCTTATCGGTCATTTGCTTGGCTCACTCATAGACGGACCTGTCCTTCGTATACGCGCGTGGCCGGCCCGGTCATCATCACCGGGTGGCCGGGGCCTGCCCATTCGATGGACAGGCGTCCACCTGGCAGGTCGATCAGCAGTGGCGAATCCATCCACCCCTGGCTGATTGCGGCTACGGCAGCGGCGCAGGCGCCGGTGCCGCAGGCCTGGGTTTCGCCGGCGCCGCGTTCCCACACACGCAATTGCGCGCGGGAACGGTCGATCACCTGCAGGAAGCCCACATTGACCCGTGCCGGAAAGCGCGGGTGGTGTTCGATCTTCGGCCCCAGTTCATGCACGGGGGCATTGTTGATGTCGTTGACCCGCAGTACTGCATGGGGGTTGCCCATGGACACTGCGGCGATGTCGACGGCCTTGCCTTCAACGTCCAGCGTGTAACTCGTGGCCTGCTCGCTGGCCTGGAACGGAATGTCCGCCGGCACCAGGCGCGGTGCACCCATGTTGACGCTGATCTGGCCGTCGCTGCGCACATCCAGTTCGATCACGCCGCTCTTGGTCTCGACGCGAATCTGCCGCTTGGCGGTCAGGCGCTTGTCCAGCACAAAGCGCGCGAAGCAGCGGGCGCCGTTACCGCATTGTTCCACCTCGGAGCCGTCGGAGTTAAAGATCCGGTAACGGAAATCCACCTCCGGGTTGCTCGGCGCCTCAACGATCAGCAACTGGTCGAAGCCGATGCCGGTATGACGGTCGCCCCACTGTTTAGCGTGCTTGGGCAGGATGTGCGCGTGCTGGCTGACCAGGTCAAGGACCATGAAGTCATTGCCCAGTCCGTGCATCTTGGTAAAACGCAGCAGCATGGCTTACTCCGGCAGCAGGCTTTCGCCAGCATACAACTCGGCTACCGTCTCGCGGCGACGCACTTCAAACGCTTGATCACCGTCCACCAGCACCTCGGCGGTACGCCCGCGGGTGTTGTAGTTGGAACTCATGACAAACCCGTAGGCACCGGCCGAATGAATGGCCAGCAGGTCGCCTTCTTCCAGGGCCAGTTGACGATCCTTGGCCAGGAAGTCGCCGGTTTCGCAGATCGGGCCGACGATGTCATAGGCGCGGGCTTCACTGTCGCGAGGCGTTACGGCGGTGACATCCATCCAGGCCTGGTACAGCGCCGGGCGGATCAGGTCGTTCATCGCGGCATCGACGATCGCAAAATCCTTGTGCTCGGTGTGCTTGAGGTACTCGACCTGGGTCAGCAGCACGCCGGCGTTGGCCACGATATAGCGGCCTGGTTCGAACAACAGCGCCAGGTCGCGGCCGCCGATATGTTCACGCACGGCGGCAATGTAGTCGGCAATCAGCGGAGGCTCTTCATCGCGATAACGCACACCCACGCCGCCACCGAGGTCGATGTGGCGCAGGTAGATGCCGCACTCGGCCAGGCGATCGGTCAGCGCCAGCAGGCGGTCCAGGGCATCAAGGAACGGGGGCAGGCTGGTCAGTTGCGAGCCGATATGGCAGTCGACGCCCAGTACTTCCAGGTTCGGCAGTTGGGCGGCACGGATGTACACGTCCTCGGCGTCGGCGATGGCGATGCCGAACTTGTTCTCTTTGAGACCGGTGGAAATGTACGGGTGGGTGCCGGCATCGACGTCCGGGTTGACGCGCAGTGAGATCGGCGCGCGAACGCCCATTTCGGCGGCGACGACCTGCAGGCGCTCCAGCTCGTCGGTGGATTCGACGTTGAAGCAATGCACGCCGACTTCCAGGGCACGACGCATGTCTTCGCGGCTCTTGCCGACGCCGGAGAACACAATCTTGTCAGCCTGGCCGCCTGCGGCCAGAACACGTTCCAATTCGCCACGGGACACGATGTCGAAACCAGCGCCCAGGCGCGCCAGGACATTGAGTACACCGAGGTTGGAGTTGGCCTTCACCGCATAGCACACCAGGTGCGGCACGCCGTCCAGCGGATCGGTGAACGAGCGGTATTGCGCTTCGATGTGCGCGCGCGAGTACACATAGGTCGGGGTGCCAAAGCGTTCGGCAATCGCGGACAGCGCCACGCCCTCCGCGAACAGCTCGCCGTCCCGGTAGTTAAAAGCGTCCATGATTTACCCTTAGTAAGTGTCGTGCTTGTGCGCTTTTTGCGACGATTGCGCCTGTTCATTCGGGTCTTTGCTGTCATCAGGCAGGTACAGCGGGCCTTTTTGACCACAGGCACTAACGAGGCAGGCGACCGCGACGAGCGCAGCAAGGGAAGAGATCAGGCGCTTCATGGCGAAATCCTTGAATATGCATTAATTGCGCCCGAGTATACCGACCACCTGCCAGCTTGCCTATGCGCTGGAATACCCGTCCGGCGGGGCTTTGCTGAGTGGGTTGAGAAACGGGCTACGCTGGCGGGGGATATTTCATGCCGTCAGTTGTGATGAAATCGGTATCCTTTGCAATCGGCGGGGCTCGCCCGTATCGTGCGCCGCTCGAGCAAAACCAGACACTTTTGAGGTTGCCACAATGAGTTTGACCGAAGCCCGTTTTCACGACCTGGTGGATTCGACCCAGCAGGCGCTGGAAGATATTTTCGACGACAGCGGCCTGGATGTGGACCTGGAAAACTCGGCCGGGGTGCTGACCGTCAAGTTTGAGAGTGGCCAGCAACTGATCTTCAGTCGCCAGGAGCCGCTGCATCAGCTGTGGCTGGCGGCGCGCTCCGGTGGTGTTCACTTCGACTACGACGAAGAAAGCGGCAAATGGCAGTGCGACAAGAGTGAAGAGTTGTTGGGCGAGATGCTCATGCGCCTGGTCCACGAATATACCGGCGCCGAGCTGGATTTCGACGAGATCTGACTGTGACCCAGCCTGCACCCATACGTCCGCCGAAGCCGCTGTTCAGCAATGTCAGCCCGGCCGTGCCGTCACCTTGTATCAGTTTGTGTCGGCTGGACGAGGAGAAAGTTTGCCTTGGTTGTTTCCGCCACGTGGAAGACATCCGTGAATGGCGCTCCGCCGACGATCAGCGGCGGCGGGTGATCGTGGCCCAGGCCGAGCAGCGCAAGGCAGCGCCTTGACCCCGTCTTGTTTATTTACGGTGCTGTGGTAGTGTCCGGGTACACCTCAACTCATCGAGGTCCGTGAGAACCCCGCCTTTTCCTGGCGGGGTTTTGCTTTTTTGTGCAGAAAAAAGGAGTCTGCCTGAATCATGACCGCACCTTCCATCATTCTTACCCGTCTCGACGTGCAGCGTCTTGAGCAACTGATCGACCGTGTAGGCGAGGACTCGCCGGGTGTCGAAGCCCTTCAACACGAACTCGACCGCGCCGAAGAAGTGGTTGGCCACGATGAAGTGCCTGCGAATGTCGTGACCATGAACTCCAGCGTGCATTGCCGCGAGCAAAGCAGCGGAAAGGACTATCACCTGACTCTGGTTTACCCCAAGGATGCCAACGCCGACGAAGGCAAGATTTCGATCCTGGCACCGGTGGGCAGTGCGTTGCTTGGCTTGCAAGTGGGCCAGCATATCGACTGGCCGGCTCCCGGCGGCAAGACTCTCAAGCTCAAGTTGCTCAAAGTGGAAGGCCAGCCCAAAGACGGCGGCGCTTTCTCGCTTTAAATCTGGTTCAGTGCTTCATTGAGCGCTTGCTCCAGCTCGGCCTTGTAGCGCAGGTACAAATTGCTCGGGCTTTGCACATCACCGATCAGACCCGACAGGTCCAGATCAGTGATATAGCAGCGGTAGCGCTCGGTTTCGCGGCGCTGCCCGACGATCTCCTGGGCGACCACTGCAAACAGCTGGTCGCCAAATTCCAGTTCGGAAAACTCCCGCTGATTGCAGTACAGGGTAATCCCCACTTGGCCCGGCGCCGCCTTGCCGATAATTGCCTGCACGTCATAAAACGGCTTGTTGGCCGGATTTTGCGGTGCTGGCCGAGGTTCTATGCCGCGTGCACGGTTATTGCCTGACGGTAATAGTTGGTAGTACAGGGTTTGCACCGCGCCCAGCGGTTCCTGTGGGTCCAGCGGCGACAGCGCGTCCCGGCGATAGATGATCGATTGCAGGAAGCGCTGCAGCGGTGCCAACAGGCTCTGCTCGTCATGAAACGGCAGGCGCTGCTGCCAGAGCGCGTTGAACTCATCCAGCACATACAGCTCGGCGAAGCCTTCATTGACCCGGTAGAACACTTGCACGCAATCGGCCATACCCATGGGCAAAAGCAGCGCCAGGTCGTGGTCCTCCAGGGCCATGGCATCCAGGTGCAGCGGGCTGTAGCTGGCCAGTTCTTCGCTGAGGTAGGCGATCAGCGCATCCTGGGTCGCCAGTGATACGTGGGTGGCCTGGCCGGGCATCAACTCCATCACGTGATAGTGCTGTTGCACCTGGAGCAAGTAGCGGTGATTGCCCTGCCCCAGCAGCAGGTTCTGCGCCGTGTCGAAGATTTCTTCTACGCGCTGGGCAATGAACTGCGCACGGTTGTGACAGAAGCAGCGCACCCGTAGCCGCGGCAGGTGATCCGATGGCAGCTGGTTGAGGTAGTCGCGCAGGCAATCGAGCAGGGCATGGGGGCCGTCGTAGCGGCTGACCATCACCTCGTTCCAGCTATTGAGGGTGACCTGGTCGAGGGTCAGCACCAGATTGTCGCGCACACCGGCGTAGCTCAGGGAGTCGGTGCGCTCGGTGGTCATCAGGATATTCAGGTCGCGGTGATGCTTGAGCGGGTCGACGCCGACGTTGATCAGCAGTAATACCTCTTCGGGCACCGCCGAGCGTAACAGGCGTTCTTCAGCGACGCTGGGCAAGGGCAGGGCAATGCTCTGCTGCAGGCTGCCCAGCAGGTTGAACAGCTCGAACTCGGTCATGTCGCTGGTGCCCGGGTGCAGCGCCAGGCGAGTGCTGCTGTCGATCACGCCGTTGCGGTGGCACCAGGTCAGCATTTCCAGCAAATCGCGGCTGCGCTTGATCGGCGCAAAGTGCTCCCATTCCAGGGCGGTGAGGTTGCCGTTGTACAGCCCCCAATGGTGCTGGCCCGGCTCTTTGCGGTTGGGCGATTGCACCAGGGTCAGGGTGTCTTCGGCCAGGTCCGGGGCGATGCCGGGGTTGATGAACTCGACTTTGCCGGCTTTACGCTCGAACGCAGCATATAGGCGGCGGCCGAGCACATTGAGGTCTCGCTTATTGATCAGGCTGACTGTCTGTTCGCTGCGGGCGAATTGCGTCAGGAAGCGATAGCTGTAGTTCAGCTCACTGACCAATGCGCGACGCTCGGAGGCGACCTGGCGCACTTTCCATTGGCTGCGGCTGTCCAGCAGGGCCAATTGGCGCGGGTTCCAGCCCCACTCCTGGGCCAGGCGCTCCAGCAACAGGTGTTGCCAGCTAGAGGTACGCTGGCCAGCGCTGAGCTTGCGGTTGACCTTTAAATACAGCGCTCGCCTTACCAGCTCCAGGCGCTCCGGTTCGTTGCGGACCTTGAGGTATTCCTCGATGCGGCGATAGACCACGATGTAAGGGTCCAGCTCATCCAGATCCATCTGGTTGGCGAACACCGCCTGCTTGAAGCGCAGGCTCAGGCACTGCACGTTTGGGTGCTCGCTGGCATAAACCTCGGTCAGCAGCAGCTTGAGCACTGACTTGTAGGGCGACTCGATGCCTTTGAACAGTTGCCACAACCCGGCGCCGATGAATTCGCCCGGAGGGATGCGTGCCAGGTGGCCCAGGTCAAGGGTTTCATCGGCGCGTATAAAGCGCTTGGAGATCAGCGTGTGGGTGAATTCGGCGTAGCGGTTTTCTTCGTAGACGGGCACCAGCCACCAGATCGGTGTACGGCCAGCCAGCCAGATGGCGGTGCGGTAGAACTCGTCCAGCAGCAGGTAATGCTGGGTGGTGCCGCAGTCGTCGGAGCTCAGTTGGGTGTCGCGCTCACCCAGTACGAAGCGCGTCGGCTCAATCAGGAAAAAATGTGCCTCGGCGCCCATGCTCAAGGCCCAGGCCTCCAGCAGCTGGCATTTCTTGCGCAGTTCGGCCAGTTCGCTTTCGTCCAGGTCGGCGGCGTGGCACACCCACACATCCATATCGCTCTGGTCTGCCTGGGCCAGGGTGCCGAGGCTGCCCATCAGGAACAGGCCATGGATCGGACGGGGCGGGTTGCCATGGCGCGGCTTGTAGGAGAATGAACGGGTCAGGCGCTGGGCTTCGGTCAGGGCCTGGGCATCAGGCTCGAAGTTCGACAGCCCGGCCGGTGTACTGCCCGACACATAGCCTGGCAGGAGCGGGTGATTGACGTGGAAAAACAGCGGCAACAGTGTCAGTACGCTTTGCTGGCGCGGCGTTAGCCCCTCGATGGCGCGGGCCATGCGGCCTTCGTTGAGGGCCATGAAGCGCGCGCGCAGCTGAGCCAGCACCTTGCGGTCGATGCCTTCGTCCAGGTCGGGGCGGATTTCATGGGTGCGGGTCATGTCGAACTCGGTGGCTCGCAAGGCCCGACATGGGCGGCCGTGTAGGAGTTTACAGTCAGAAGCGTAGGAGGTTTAGAGGGAAATGTTTTTTGACGTCAGAATTTTCTCGCGTCCACAGCAGCGCCCTCGGAATCCGCAAGGGGCGGACTCCATGGGCGGTATCAGGTGTCAGGCGGCTTCTTTGCTTGTCGCGGTGCTCAAGATCGTCAGCAGGGTTTGCGCTTGCTCGGCGGCGTCTCGGCCAAGGCTGGTCAGATAGCCTCCGTCCGGCTGGTCGATCAGCTTTTTCTCGAACAGGCGTTTGGCCGCGGCGATGGCAGTGGGAGCGGCAGTCTGGTGGACTTTCAGACCTTCCTGGGAGCTGCCCAGGTTGAAGAGTGCAAGGATTTCCAGTTCGGCAACCAACTCAGGGGTATACGACATAAGGACTCCAGACTTTCTAAGAATTTATTAGAGGCTAGCAGGCCATAAGGTGAACGCACTTTGGCGGGCTGTCCAGTGAGAAAGTCATGGGTATTGATATGCCGCAGATTTGTGGCGAGGAAGCAGGCTTCCCGGCCACGCAGAGGGGGGCTTCAGTCGTTTTCCGGCGGCAATTCCGGCAGCGCCCGCAGGGCTGTCTCATACCATTGGGTATCGAATGCACGGTCTTCGTCGAGCATCTGGTCGATTTCAACCGCCAGCACATGGGCCATGAGATTCAGAATCTCCTCGCGCTCGTAACCTACCAGGGTCAGCTTGTTGAACGTGGCCTTGGCGGCAGGCGGAGTGTCGCTTTCGATCTGATTCTCGATGGCTTCGATCAGTGTACTTTCGGTGAACGCTTCTTCGTCGCTGTCGATATCGGTCGGCTCGCTCATGGCAGGCTCCTCAAGGAAAGGGCGCCAGTCTAACTCCATTCAGGCAGGTGATGCTGCTGGTCAGGGCGGGCCCGGGCATCTATAACTCTTGCGGCCAACCCCGCACACGGCCTGGAGGCTTTGCGATGCTCAAGCTTTACGGATTTTCGGTCAGTAACTACTACAACATGGTGAAACTGGCGCTGCTGGAGAAGGGGCTACCGTTCGAAGAGGTGCCTTTTTACGCCGGGCAAACCCCTGAGGCGCTTGCCGTCAGCCCGCGAGGCAAGGTGCCGGTACTGGGGGTGAAGCAGGGTTTCGTCAATGAAACCAGCGTGATCCTCGAATACATCGAGCAAACCCAGGAGGGCCGTTCGCTGCTGCCTGCTGATCCTTTTCAGCGTGCCCAGGTGCTGGCGTTGTGCCGGGAAATCGAGCTGTACATCGAACTGCCCGCCCGCGCGTGTTTCGCCGAGGCGTTTTTCGGCATGCAGGTGCCGGACGCGATCAAGGAGAAATCCAAGGCTGAGTTGCTGCTGGGGATCGGTTCTTTAGGTCGGCACGGCAAGTTCGCGCCTTATGTGGCAGGGGAGAGTTTTACGATTGCGGATCTGTATTTCATGTATAGCGTGAACCTCGCCTGTGCCGTGGGCGAGAAGTTGTTTGGCCTGGACTTGTTGGCTGAACTCCCGGCGGCCAAAGTGTTGCTGGAGCGGCTGCATGCCATGCCCAATGCGCAGAAGGTGGCGGCGGACAGGGAAGCCGCGATGCCGGCGTTCATGGCGATGGTTGCGGCCAAAAAGTGATCCAGTGTGGGAGGGGGTTGCCCCCCGCCCTCATTTTTCAGCGGCTGGCGAGGAGGGCCTGGCCGCGCACGACGGCTGCCTTCACCTGCGCCGGTGCGGTGCCGCCCACGTGGTTACGGGCATTCACCGAGCCTTCCAGGGTCAGCACGGCAAACACGTCCTGCTCGATCTGGTCGCTGAACTGGCGCAGTTCTTCCAGGCTCATTTCCGCCAGGTCCTTGCCGGTGTCCACGCCGTATTTCACGGCATGGCCGACGATTTCGTGGCAGTCGCGGAACGGCAGACCACGGCGCACCAGGTAGTCCGCCAGGTCCGTCGCGGTGGAGAACCCACGCAGGGCTGCTTCACGCATGATCGCGTGCTTGGGCTTGATCGCGGGGATCATGTCGGCAAAGGCACGCAGCGAATCACGTAGGGTGTCGGCGGCGTCGAACAGCGGTTCCTTGTCTTCCTGGTTGTCCTTGTTGTAGGCCAAGGGCTGGCCTTTCATCAGGGTCAGCAGGCCCATCAGTGCGCCGAATACGCGGCCGCTCTTGCCACGCACCAGCTCGGGCACGTCGGGGTTTTTCTTTTGCGGCATGATCGAGCTACCGGTGCAGAAGCGATCCGGCAGGTCGATGAACTGGAATTGCGCGCTGGTCCACAACACCAGTTCTTCGGAGAAACGCGACAGGTGCATCATCGCGATACTGGCGGCGGCGCAGAATTCGATGGCGAAATCGCGGTCCGACACGCCGTCCAGGGAGTTGCCGCCCACGGCATCGAAGCCCAGCAGTTGTGCGGTGTATTCGCGGTCGATCGGGTAGGTGGTGCCGGCCAGCGCGGCGCTACCCAAGGGCATGCGGTTGGCGCGCTTGCGGCAATCCACCAGGCGCTCGTAGTCGCGGCTGAGCATTTCGAACCAGGCCAGCAAGTGGTGGCCGAAGGTGACAGGCTGGGCGGTTTGCAGGTGGGTGAAACCGGGCATGATGGTGTCCGATTCGCGCTCGGCCTGTTCCAGCAAGCCTTTCTGCAGGCGAGTTATTTCGGCCAGGATCAGGTCGATTTCATCGCGCAGCCACAGGCGGATATCGGTGGCCACCTGGTCATTGCGGCTGCGCCCGGTGTGCAGTTTCTTGCCGGTCACGCCGATGCGGTCGGTGAGGCGGGCCTCGATATTCATGTGCACGTCTTCCAGGTCGACGCGCCAGTCGAACGTACCGGCTTCGATCTCACCGCGAATGGTGGTCAGGCCGTCGATGATGCTGTCGCGCTCGGCGTCGGTCAGCACGCCGACCTTGGCCAGCATCGTGGCGTGGGCGATCGAGCCCATGATGTCGTGGCGGTACAGGCGCTGGTCGAAGGTGACGGAGGCGGTGAAGCGGGCGACGAAGGCGTCGACGGGTTCACTGAAGCGGCCGCCCCAGGACTGGTTGGTCTTGTCGGTGCTCATGGATTCGCTCGTGATCTGCTTAAAAGAGGCGTGGAGGTGTGCCGCCGATAATAACAGGGTTGCTCGTGGAGGCGGTGCTGTGGGTGGCCGGCATTTTTATTTGCGCGAAGGATGGCTAAGTGCCTTGCCGCCGAGCGCGTCCGGGAAGAGACTGGGGCCAGGTGCTTGTTGAAACGATATTTGAGGATTGAGTAATGTCGTCTCAGCGAGCGTCTACAGTTGGACTGATAGTGTGTGAATGCACCAAAGTCGGGTGATGCGGTCATAACCCAGACTATCCATTAAAAAGGGGGGTATTCGGATTGTGTATCAGCAAACCCTACGACTATGCCCAAGGGCAGCAGGTTTTGGGCGCTATTGAACAGGTCCGGGTAAATATGCGTGCCGCTCTCAGGGCACTTTTTGCCGCTCGCGCTAGTCTTAGCGTGGATCGCTGTGACGCAAGTCACCGCACCTGTCTACGCTATCCTTGTGCGAGACTCACGCAGGAATCCAGCGCAATATGAATGTCCTGATCGTTGATGACGAACCCCAAGCCCGCGAGCGACTGAGCCGCCTGGTCAGTGAACTCGAGGGTTATACAGTCCTTGAACCGAGCGCCACCAACGGGGAGGAGGCGTTGACGTTGATCGATAGCCTCAAGCCGGATGTGGTGCTGCTCGATATCCGCATGCCCGGCCTTGATGGCCTGCAGGTCGCCGCCCGCCTGAGTGAGAGAGAATCACCTCCGTCGGTGGTGTTGTGCGCTGCCCAGGAAGAGTTTTCCGCGGAAGCGTTGGAAGCCAGTGGTGTCAGTTTCCTGGTCAAGCCGGCGACTGGCGACGCGTTGCTCAAGGCATTGAAAAAGGCCGAGCGCCCTAACCGGGTCCAACTCGCTGCCCTGACTCAACCTGCCGCCCAGAGTGGCAACGGGCCGCGCAGCCATATCAGTGCGCGTACGCGCAAAGGTATCGAGCTGATCCCCCTGAGCCAGGTGGTGTACTTCATTGCCGATCACAAGTACGTGACGCTGCGCCATGAAGCCGGTGAAGTCCTGCTCGATGAGCCGCTCAAGGCTCTTGAAGATGAGTTTGGCGACCGCTTTGTGCGAATCCACCGCAATGCGTTGGTGGCCCGCGAACGAATCGAGCGCCTGCAACGTACGCCCCTGGGGCACTTCCAGCTGTTCCTGAAAGGGCTCAATGGCGATGCCTTGATCGTCAGCCGACGCCATGTCGCTGGCGTGCGCAAGATGATGCAGCAGCTTTAGCCCAAGGGCTGTAGCGTGGACTGCAGTGCTTATCCCGGTGTGATGCGGCCAGGGAGGCCCCGCACTTGCTGATTCAAATCAAAGCGTATTTGCCTGAGCTGTTATTATCTGCCGTATCTATTCAGTACGGATTGATCCATGTCCTCTCGCGAAATCCGCATCGCCACTCGTAAAAGCGCCCTGGCCTTGTGGCAGGCCGAATACGTCAAAGCTCGCCTTGAAGAGGCTCATCCAGGTCTCAAGGTATCCTTGGTGCCCATGGTGAGTCGCGGCGACAAGCTGCTGGACTCGCCGCTGTCGAAGATTGGCGGCAAGGGCCTGTTCGTCAAGGAGCTGGAGACCGCGCTGCTGGAAAATGAAGCCGACATCGCCGTGCATTCGATGAAAGATGTGCCCATGGACTTCCCCGAAGGCCTGGGCCTTTTTTGCATCTGCGAGCGCGAAGACCCGCGCGATGCGTTCGTTTCCAATACCTATGCATCTCTGGATGAGCTGCCTTTGGGCAGCATCGTCGGCACTTCGAGCCTGCGTCGCCAGGCGCAGTTGTTGACCCGTCGTCCAGACCTGCAGATCCGCTTTCTGCGCGGCAACGTCAACACGCGCCTGGCCAAGCTGGATGCCGGCGAATATGACGCGATTATCCTCGCTGCGGCCGGGCTTATCCGCCTTGGCTTCGAAGACCGTATTACGTCAACGATCAGCGTTGAAGACAGCTTGCCCGCTGGCGGCCAGGGGGCGGTAGGTATTGAATGCCGCACGGCAGACAGCGAAATCCACGCGTTGCTCAACCCCCTCGATCACCACGACACCGAAGTGCGCGTCACGGCCGAGCGCGCCCTGAACAAGCACCTCAACGGTGGCTGTCAGGTGCCGATCGCCTGCTACGCCGTGCTCGAAGGTGACACTCTGTGGCTGCGTGGCCTGGTTGGGGATCCGGCCGGTGGCACCCTGCTCACCGCCGAGATGCGCGGGCCACGGCGTGATGCGAGCGCCCTGGGTATCCAGGTGGCTGAAGAGCTGCTGGAAAAAGGCGCTGGCGCCATTCTGCAAAAAGTCTATGGCGAGGCCGGTCCGCAGTGACCGGCTGGCGTGTGCTGCTGACGCGGCCTGCCGAGGAGTCGAAGGCCCTGGCGGCGTCGTTGTCCGAAGCCGGCATTTTCAGCAGCAGCCTGCCCTTGCTGGAGATCGAGGCGTTGCCGGTCACGCCTGTACAACAGGCGGTTTTCCGCGACCTGGGCCGTTATTGCGCAGTGATCGTGGTGAGCAAACCGGCTGCGCGCCTGGGTTTGCAACAGCTGGAGCGACACTGGCCGCAATTGCCGTGGTTCAGCGTTGGCGCGGCGACCGCCCAGGTGCTGGCTGACCAGGGCCTTGACGTTCACTATCCGCCCACCGGTGACGACAGCGAAGCCTTGCTCGCCTTACCCGCCTTGCGCGAGGCTATTGCACGCCCTGGGGCGCGGGTGTTGATCCTGCGGGGGGAAGGCGGCCGAGAACTGCTGGCTGAGCGTTTGCGCGAGCAAGGTGCTAGTGTCGACTATCTGGAGTTGTATCGCCGCTTCCTGCCGGCCTACGACGCCGGGGTACTGATGCAGCGCATCCAGTTGGAACGCTTGAACGGCCTGGTGGTCAGCAGTGGGCAGGGTTTCTTGCATCTGCAAGCCCTGGCCGGACCCGATTGGCCACACGTGGCCCGACTGCCGTTGTTCGTACCCAGCCCGCGAGTCTATGAGATGGCGCGGGACGCTGGGGCAGAAAATGTTGTGGATTGTCGCGGCGCGAGTGCTGCGGCTTTGTTAGTGGCGTTAGGCGGCTTTGTCTTATAAAAACATCCCGCCCCCACTCTCTGATACGCAAAGGACGGATACGTGAGCGATACAGCCTTGCCTAAAGATGAAACTCAGCCCGCGCTCGATGCGCCGGTCGAGACACCGGTCGCCGCGCCACGCCGTGGCAATGGCCTGGCAATCGTTGCCCTGCTGCTGGGCGCCGCGGGTGTTGCCGTTGGCGGTTGGGGGATCTGGCAGGTCCGTGCCCTGCAAGCCAGCAGCCAGCATCAATTGGGCCAGGTGCAGACCCTTGATGACCAGTCCCAGTCTCTCAAGCAAGGCCAGCAACAGTTGGCGGCACGCCTGGCACAGTTGCCGGGCGCTGATGAGCTGGAGGAGCGTCGCCGCCTGGTGGCCCAGTTGCAAGGTGATCAGCAGCGCCTGAACCAGCGCCTGGAAACCGTGCTGGGGGCCAGCCGCAAGGACTGGCGCCTGGCTGAAGCCGAGCATCTGATCCGTCTGGCGAGTTTGCGACTGTCGGCCTTGCAGGATATCAACAGTGCTCAGTCGCTGGTCCAGGGCGCCGATGAGATCCTGCGCGAGCAGAATGATCCGGGTTCCTACGCTGCCCGCGAGCAACTGGCCAAGAGCCTGGCCGCGCTGCGCAGCACCGAGCAGCCGGACCGTACCGGGTTGTATCTGCAATTGGCGGCGTTGCGCGATCAGGTCGTGCAGCTGGCGGCGATTGCGCCGGAATACCAGCTTACGGAGCCGGCTTCCCAAGGGCGTCCAACCACGGACACTGACAACCGTTGGAGCCAATGGTGGGAACAGATTTCCCGTTACTTCCGCATCGATTTCAACCCCGATGACAACATTCGCCCGCTGCTGGCCGGCCAAGGCTTGAACCAGGTGCGTCTGGCCCTGAGCCTGGCCCTGGAGCAAGCTCAATGGGCCGCGCTCAATGGCGAGTCGGCGGTGTACAGCCGTTCGCTGGGTGAAGCGCGTAGCGTGTTGCAGGACAACTTCAACCAGGACAACCCCCAGAGCAAGGCGATGCTGGCACGGATCGCCGAGCTTGAGCCCAAGGCCGTCTCGGTGGTGACACCGGACCTGGCCGCGAGCCTGGCGGCCGTGCAGGCGTATCTCGAGCGTCGTCATCTGTCTGCTGACGAAGCCAAGGCTTCGGCTGGCACGCCGGCGACCCAGGAGTAGAGCCGATGAAGCGTTTCTATGTGATCCTGGTGCTGGCGATTGCGATCGCCCTGGCACTGGCCGTGGGCATCTCGAAACATACTGGCTACGTGCTGATTACCTATCCCCATGTGCTGCATTACGAGTCGAGCCTGTGGGCCACCCTGGTGGCGGTGTTTGTCATCGTCCTGGCGATCTACCTGCTCCGCGTGTTGCTGAGCCTGGTGACCACCTCCGGTGGCGTGGTCAACCCATGGTCGCGCCGTAACCGCAGCCGTCGCGTACAAATCGCGATCGAACAGGGCCAGATGGACCTCGCCGAAGGGCGCTGGGCCAGTGCCGAGCGCCACCTGCACCGGGCTGCCGAAGCCGAGCGTCAACCGTTGCTGTATTACCTCGGCGCGGCCCGTGCGGCCAATGAGCAGGGGCGCTACGAAGAGTCGGACAGCTTGCTCGAGCGCGCCCTGGAGCGTCAGCCTCAAGCCGAGCTGGCGGTTGCCTTGAGCCATGCGCAATTGCAGACGGACCGCGGCGATACCGAGGGCGCCCTGGTGACCCTGCAGGCGATGCATGAGCGCCATCCCCATAACGCCCAGGTACTGCGTCAATTGCAGCGCCTGCATCAGCAGCGGGGCGACTGGTCGTCGGTCATTCGACTATTGCCCGAGTTGCGCAAAGACAAAGTCTTGCCCCCTGGTGAACTGGCCGAGCTGGAGCGTCGCGCCTGGGGTGAAAACCTGAGCCTGGCGGCCCAGCGGGAAGAGCAGGGCGAAGCCGGTTTGCAGTCCCTTGAACGGGCCTGGCAGCAACTGACCTCTGCCCAGCGTCAGGAGCCGCAGCTGGTGTTGGCCTACGCTGAGCAACTGCGTCAGTTAGGCGCGGATGCCAAGGCCGAGGAAGTGCTGCGGGGTGCGATCAAGCGCAGCTACGACAGCCATCTGATTCGGTTATACGGCCTGCTGCGAGGCAGTGACCCGGCGCGGCAACTGAAGTTTGCCGAAGGCTGGCTCAAGGACCACTCCGGTGACGCCAGCCTGCTGTTGACTCTGGGTCGCCTGTGCTTGCAGAACAGCCTGTGGGGCAAGGCACGGGACTACCTGGAAGGCAGCCTGCAGGTGCAGCGCAATCCCGAAGCCTGCGCCGAGTTGGCGCGACTGCTGGCCCAATTAGGCGACACTGAGCGCAGCAACCAGCTGTTCCAGGAAGGCCTGGGTCTGCTGGACAGTCGGCTGCTGGCCTCTCCATTGCCGGTACCGGCGCGGGTTTGAGGTAGGAAAAAGAGTGAGCGTTGGCTCGGAATTGTCTGGTAGCCAACGCTTCAATTTTGCCAATGGCCTCGGTTTAATGGGGCTCGTAATGTGTTCCTACGTATTCCTAGGTGATGCCCTTCGCGTTCTGACGGGATGTCCCTAGGTTTTCGCGGAATCGTCTGCTCTAGCGTGTATTGAAAGGGCTCGGGCCTTTCCTCTACCGTAACGGCCTATCTCTTGCGTTACGGATCGACAATGTCTTTGGCCCCCTCACGCTCCCTGTTTTTGCTGGCGTTCATGGCAGGTGCGCTGACGTTGAGCGCATCGTTCTATCTGGAATATGGCGCGCTGCTTCGGCCCTGCTTCCTGTGCCAGGTGCAGCGGCTATTTTTAGCGGTCTTTACGCTGATCAACCTGAGTGCTGCCATTCATAACCCCAAGCGCTCTGGCGTCTTCCTTTACGGGTTGGCAAGCATGAGCTGTGCCGTGCTCGGCGCGACTGCCGCCGTACGCCAGGTGCTGCTGCAGAACAGCGTGCCGGATCAAGCCCCCGATTGTTGGCCCAGCGCACAGGACATGATTGAAAACCTGTCGCTTGAGGATGCGGTGCGCTCGGTGTTCAAAGGCACCGTCGATTGCATGGAGATAAACTGGACGCTGTTCGACCTGAGCCTTCCGGAGTGGAGCCTGTTGTTCTTCGTGGCGATGCTGATCCTGGGAGGCGTGCAGTTTTCGCGGCTGTTGTTCAGTCAGCGTTTAAGCTTGGCAAGGCACTGAAAACAGCTCAAAAGCTGTAGGACGGGATTAAACACTTGTATGAACTTTCTCTCCTGCGTACCTTGAAGCCATAGTCATGCGGGCATAATCTGGCCCGCAGGCGTTATGAAACTGTTAGCCAGATGCTGCCTTGTCCGGCCGCCGCTTTATCCTTGAAGTGTTGCGCGGGCACAGCGCGGCAGCGCCCCCAATAGGGAAGAGAGATCATCATGCTGGAAAGTTGTCAGAATGCTCAGGAACGCTGGGGTGGGGTGCACAAGCTGATCGACAGCTGGTTGAAGGCACGTCACGAACTGGTTCGGGCCTTTGATGCTCTTGGCGCCAAGCCCGAGTCTCTGGCTGAGAATCGCAAGCCGTTGCAGGAGTTCTGTGGCGTGTTGGTGGACTACGCGTCGGCTGGCCATTTCGGTGTCTATGAGCAGCTGACCAAAGAGGCGGAAGCCTTCGATGATCAGCGTGGGCTGGAACTGGCCGAGACTCTTTACCCGCGCATTGATGTCATCACTGAGAAATTGCTGGCGTTCACCGATCTGTGTGATGCCGGCCAATGTGTTGCCGAGAAATTCAAGGAGTTGGGTGGCCTGCTCCATGAGCGTTTCGAACTGGAAGATTGCCTGATCGAAGTACTCCACAACGCCCATAAGGAAGAGACGGCCACCCAGGCCTGACCTTTGCTGGCGAGATAAAAAAACGGTGCGCATGGCGCACCGTTTTTTATTGGGTCAGTGGCGAGTACCGAGCAACTCGATCTCGAATACCAACGGTGTGTAAGGCGGGATCAATTCGCCGGCCCCGTCGGCGCCATACGCTTGTGCCGAAGGGATCACCAGTCGCCATTTCGCGCCGACAGGCATCTGTTGCAACGCACTGCGCCAGCCGTCGATCACACTGTCCAGGCGGAACCATTGAGGCTGGGTGCTCTGATCGAACACCGTACCATCGGGTAAACGCCCCACGTATTTCACTTGCACCTCATCGCTGGCCATTGGTTTGTTGCCATTGCCGGGCGTCAGCTCTGTGAGCAGGATGCCATCCGCCAATTCGCGCACACCGGTTGCCGATTTTTCCTTGGTTAAAAATTGCTGTTCCGCCGCCAGCGCTTTTTCACTTTTTGGAACCTGTGTGTCGGCTTCACTCTGTTCTTCGTGCTGGGCCAGAATCTGTTCGATGCGTGCGTTATCCAGTGCCAGTGGCTTGCCTTGATACGCTTGCTTGAGGCCCTCGACCAGCGCCTGGATCTGCAGGTCGGGGACCTCCTGGCGCAGCCGTTCGCCGAGGCTGGCGCCCAGGCTGTACGCGAGGTCGTGCTGGTCCTGGGGTGAGGTTTTGGGCGGCGACTGCTCGCTTGCATCAGCCCCGCCAAGCACCAAGCCAAGCACAAGAAAAAGGTAACGCGACATACGCATGTCTCCCGCCGAAAGTGCGACGGATTATGCCAGTGTGATGAGGTAAAAAGTGGCGTGGTCTTTCGTTATATCGATAAGAATTTTCGCACGGTGCAACGCAAGGCAAAGGATACTGTCAACATGCCCTAGCGGCGGTAAGAGCAGAGGGCTAGTATGAGCCGCACCCACGTCAGCCAGGAGGTAAACCATGTCGGCCAAACAGAAGCCTGTAAATACCCCGTTGCATTTACTCCAACAACTTTCGGGCAGCCTGCTCGAACATCTGGAAAGCGCATGTTCCCAAGCGTTGGCCGATGCAGAAAAACTGCTCGCCAAACTGGAAAAACAACGCGGTAAAGCGCAAGAGAAGCTGCACAAATCCCGCACCAAACTGCAAGACGCCGCCACTGCCGGCAAGGCCAAGGCACAAGCCAAAGCCAAAGACGCTGTCAAAGAACTTGAGGACCTGCTGGACGCCCTCAAGGATCGCCAAGCCGAAACCCGCACCTACATTTCCCAACTCAAAAAAGATGCTCAAGAAAGCCTGAAATTGGCCCAGGGCGTTGGTCGTGTGAAGGAAGCTGTATCTAAAGTGCTCGGCGCTCGTACCCCTGCAAAAGCTGTAGCGACCAGCGCGGCGAAAAAACCGGCGAGCAAAGCTGTTGCAGCGAAGGCGCCGACTAAAGGGGCTGCCAAGCCAGTGGCTAAAACCGCTGCTGCAAAACCAGCCGCCAAGCCAGCTGCCAAAACCGTTGCTGCAAAACCAGCCGCCAAGCCAGCTGCTAAAACTGCTGCTGCAAAACCAGCCGCCAAGCCAGCTGCTAAAACCGCTGCTGCAAAACCAGCCGCTAAGCCAGCTGTTAAAGCCACTGCTGCAAAACCAGCCGCCAAGCCAGCTGCCAAAACCGTTGCTGCAAAACCAGCCGCCAAGCCAGCTGCTAAAACTGCTGCTGCAAAACCAGCCGCTAAGCCAGCTGTTAAAGCCACTGCTGCAAAACCAGCCGCTAAGCCAGCTGCTAAAGCCACTGCTGCAAAACCAGCCGCCAAGCCAGTTGCTAAAACTGCTGCTGCAAAACCAGCCGCCAAGCCAGTCGCTAAAGCCGCTGCTGCAAAACCAGCTGCCAAGCCAGTTGCTAAAGCCGCTGCTGCGAAACCAGCCGCCAAGCCGGCCGTTAAAGCCGCTGCCGCGAAACCAGCCGCCAAGCCAGTGGTTAAAGCCGCTGCTGCGAAACCCGCTGCTGCCAAGCCTGCACCGGCCAAGCCAACGGCTCCAGCAGCGCCTGCTGCTAGCCCGGCAGCGACCACCGCTCCAACCGCATCGGCCAGCAGCACCCCTGCACCGGTAGCGCCAAGCACCACCCCAACCAGCGCTTCCTAAGTGCCGGTGACTTCGACGCGCAGCTGCTGCAGCGCGTCGGGGTCAAGGTTGGCGGCATCCTCAGTCGCCAGTCTTTCCAACCATTGCGGTTGACCCACGCCATCACCCGCCTGCCATCCCAGAACCAACGCCTCCAGGCGTGCCAGCAACTGTCGCTCGGCATCCAGCTCCAGGGCCTTGACCCGTTCCCGCAATGCCGCCAATGATTCATCCTGCTGTGCCAGCTCTCGCCATTGCACCCGCACCCGACGCAAGGGTTCGATGACCTGCATCTGCCAAGGCCGGGCAATTTGTTGCAGTGCCTGCACGCGCTCGGGTACACACCCTACACCTCGTTGTTCCAGCCAGGCCCCGCAAAGCAACAGGCACACATCCGCTCCTTGTTCCTGGAGGCGCAGGCAGGCGGCCTCCACGCCCGGGCGGGTGTAAGTCGAGAGGGCAAAGCTCCACAGGTCAGCACACATATTCACACCCAAGCCAGCGGCCTGCGAAGCTGGTAGACTCCGCCGCCATTATGATCCGACTTCAAAGCCTAACATTACAGCGTGGCCCGCAACGTCTTCTCGAAGACGCCGAGCTGACCCTGCACGCCGGTCACAAAGCCGGCCTGATCGGTGCCAACGGCGCCGGCAAATCCACGTTGTTCGCCCTGTTGCTGGGTGAGCTGACCCCGGATTCCGGGGACTGCCTGCTGCCGGCCGACTGGCGCATCGCCCATATGCGCCAGGAGATCGACACCCTGGACCGCATTGCGATCGACTACGTGCTCGATGGCGACCTGCGCCTGCGCCAGGTTCAGCACGACCTGGCCGAGGCCGAGAAAGCCCAGGACGGTGCCGCCCAGGCGCGCCTGCACTCGGAACTCGACAGTGCCGACGGTTACACCGCCGACGCCCGCGCGCGCAAGATGCTGGCCGGCCTTGGCTTTACCAACGAGCAGATGGACCGCCCGGTCGCTGACTTTTCCGGCGGCTGGCGCATGCGCCTGAACCTGGCCCAGGCGCTGATGTGCCCTTCGGACCTGTTGCTGCTCGATGAGCCGACCAACCACTTGGACCTCGATGCAATCCTGTGGCTGGAGGACTTCCTCAAGAACTACCAAGGCACCTTGCTGCTGATTTCCCACGACCGGGATTTCCTCGACGCCGTGGTCGACAACATCGCCCACGTCGAACAGAAGAAAATCACCCTTTACCGGGGTGGCTACACCGCGTTCGAACGCGCCCGTGCCGAGCGCCTGGCCCAGCAGCAACAAGCCTACGAGAAGCAGCAGGCGCAGCGTGCGCACATGGAAAGCTACATCGCTCGGTTCAAGGCCCAGGCCACCAAGGCCCGCCAGGCCCAGAGCCGGATCAAGGCACTGGAGCGCATGGAAGAGCTGTCGGCGGCCCACGTCGATTCGCCCTTTGATTTTGTGTTCCGCGAATCGGTGAAAATCTCCAGCCCACTGCTCGACCTCTCGGATGCGCGCCTGGGCTATGGCGACAAAACCATCCTCGAGAAGGTCAAGCTGCAGCTCACGCCGGGCGCACGCATCGGTTTGCTCGGGCCTAACGGCGCGGGCAAGTCGACGCTGATCAAGAACCTCTCGGGTGAGCTGCAGCCCCTGGCCGGCCGCCTGACCCGTGGCGAGAACCTGGTAGTGGGCTACTTCGCCCAGCATCAGTTGGACTCCCTCGATGCCAAGGCCAGCCCGTTGCTGCACCTGCAGCGCCTGGCACCGACCGAGCGCGAGCAGACCTTGCGCGATTTCCTCGGCGGGTTCGACTTCCGTGGCGCACGGATCGATGAGCCCGTGTTGAACTTCTCCGGTGGCGAAAAGGCTCGCCTGGCCCTGGCGTTGATCGCTTGGGACCGACCGAACCTGTTGTTGCTCGACGAACCCACCAACCACCTGGATCTGGAGATGCGCCTGGCGTTGACCATGGCCCTGCAGGAATTCAGCGGTGCGGTACTGGTGGTGTCTCACGATCGCCACTTGCTCAAGAGCACCACGGACAACTTCCTGCTGGTGGCCGATGGCAAAGTCGAAGAGTTCGATGGCGACCTGGACGACTATGCGCGCTGGCTGACGGATTACCGCCTGCGCAACGCACCGGTCAGCAACACCCCGGTCAACCCGGACAAGACCGACAAGAAAGCCCAGCGCCAGGCCGCTGCCGCGCTGCGCCAGCAATTGGCGCCGCACAAACGCGAGGCCGACAAGCTGGAAGCCGAGCTGGGCAAGGTCCATGAGCGCCTGGCCAAAATCGAAGCCAGCCTGGGCGACAGTGCCGTGTATGAAGCGGCCCGCAAGGACGAACTGCGCGACCTGCTGGCCGAGCAGGCCAAGCTCAAGGTCCGTGAAGGGCAACTGGAGGAAAGCTGGATGGAAGCCCTCGAGCTGCTCGAAAGCCTGCAAGCGGAGCTGGAGGCGCTGTCCTGATGGATGCGTTGCAGCTGCCGTTCCCGGCGCAATGGGTCGAGCCGGTGTGGATCGGTGTGCAAATCCTGCTGATCCTGCTGGCCGGCTACCTTGCCCAGCGCTTTGTCGCAAAAGGCCTGACCCGCCTGGGTGAGCGTTACCCGTTCCCGCCACAATTGCTGATGCCGCTGCGCGGCGGCTTGCGCTGGCTGATCATGGGCAGCGCGCTGATCTTTGTGTTGGAGCGCCTGGGCGTTTCCGCCACGGTGTTGTGGACGGCACTGTCGGGGTTTGTGGCGGTGGCGGCGGTGGCGTTCTTTGCCATGTGGTCGGTGTTGTCCAACCTGCTGTGCGCGATCCTGATCTTCACGGTCGGACCGTTTCGTCTCGGTGATATCGTCGAGCTGGTAGACACCGTCGACAAGCCCGGCGTGAAAGGCCGGGTGGTGGCGATCAACCTGCTCTACACCACGCTGATCGAGGTCGAGGAAGCAGGGACCGGCAGCGCAGTGGTGCAGGTGCCCAACAGCTTGTTCTTCCAGCGTTCGGTACGACGTTGGCGCGATACAAGCGTCTCACCTCTGTAGGAGCGAGCTTGCTCGCGAAGAACGTGAACGATACCGCGGGGAGCCTGACGCCCAGCGGCGCCTCTTGGCTTTTCGCGAGCAAGCTCGCTCCTGCAAGAAATCTATAGCCATTCCTTGGTCGTCGGAGTTAGCTTAAGGCACAACAATCGCTGACTCTTTCCCGAGGTGTGTAATGGCACTCGACACATGGCTGGCCTTTTTCCTGGCCAGTTGGATCATCTCCCTTTCTCCTGGCGCTGGCGCCATCGCCTCGATGTCCAGTGGCTTGCAATACGGTTTCCTGCGCGGTTACTGGAATGCCATTGGCCTGCAACTGGGCCTGGCGATGCAGATTGCGGTCGTTGCTTGCGGCCTGGGTGCCATTCTGGCGACATCTTCCACCGCCTTCTATGCGATCAAATGGTTTGGCGTGGCGTACCTGGTGTACCTGGCCGTCAAGCAATGGCGTGCGCTGCCCATGGACATGACCGATGACGCGGCGGTGCGCCCGATCGGCAAGCCGATGGCGATGATGTTCCGGGGTTTTCTGGTTAACGCCAGCAACCCCAAGGCGCTGGTGTTCATGCTCGCGGTGCTGCCGCAATTCGTGAACCCGCAGGCGCCGCTGTTGATCCAGTACCTGATCCTGGGTGCGACGATGATCAGCGTCGATATGATCGTGATGGCGGGGTATACGGGGTTGGCGTCGAAGGTGTTGCGGTTGTTGCGCACGCCTAAGCAGCAGAAGCGTATGAACCGCACGTTTGCCGGGTTGTTCGTAGGGGCTGCCGGCTTCCTCGCCAGCCTTCACCGCGCCACGGCATAACTGACGAAACCGAATCAAAACTGTGGGAGGGGGCAAGTCGAATCGTCGCACCGCCCCTCCCACATTAGTTTTGCGGTGTGTGTGAATAGGGCGTCAGCGCAGGATCTTCGGCGCTTCATCCCTTGGCAGGTTGTTGCGCAACACCGGCTGACCGGGGTCTTGATACCCTCCGCCCAGTTGCTCCGCCAACTGTCGCGCCACATCTTCACCCAGCGCTTTCGACACCTCCTTCACCACACGCGGCCGGTTCAGGCTTACGCGCACATCACGGCTGTTCACCAGCTTGGTGTCCTGGCCCTCACCCATGGCGGTGAACGCCGAGGTGATTTCGAAAGTGCGGGTGTTGATCAGGCTGAAATCCGCCACCAGTGTCAGCCCCAGCACCGCCGAGTAACTGTTGGTGTGGTCCAGGGCGTTGATGTCCTGGGTGAAGTCGATGTCTGACAGCGTGCCGAACAGCACGTAGTCCGCACCCTTGAAGTTGCCGGCCTTGATGCGTTTGATCACATCGTAGACGTCTGCCTTGGCGTCGGCCGTGTAAGGCGTGCCCTGCACCAGCTGGAACTGGCGCGACTTGAGGATCTCGCCCTTGATGTCACCGCTGAATTTACGCAGCTCGGTCTGTTCGATGTAGCGGGTGCGGCTTTCGTACTCGCTGTAGTTCGACGCGCCACTGGCGTGGTAAGCGCCGGCCTGGAAGTTGTTGCTGGCCGAGACCTGGTGAATGTACTCCTCGACCTGCGCCTCATAGGCCAGGTCGGTCACCGCGATCTTCGGCGCGGCCGAGGCGCCAAAGGCGCACAGCAGGCCGATCATGCCGATCCATGCACGCATTGCTTAGCGCTCCGTGGTCTTGCGGATTTCTTTTTCGTCCATCCATTCGGCCAGGCCGCTCTCGACGTCGATCAGTTGCAGGCTGAACTTGTAGAACACGTCCTTGTAGTCCGAGCTGCGCTTGACGATGGAGCTGATCGAGCCTTCCAGGCGGTACTTGGCGGCGACCATATTGCCGGTCTTGCTCACGGTGGATTTCTTGTACAGGCCGCTCTGGTTCTGCAGCTTGAGTTGGTCGACCTGGCTTTGCATATCGGTGTTGTCGCTGGCGAACCGCGCGGTGCCGGTCTTCATCAGCTGGGTCTTGATCGACGTAGTGATCTCGCGGGTATCGATGTACTCGCTGGTCTTGTTCTTCACGTCATACACCTGCACTACCGGGCGCCCCTGGAGGATGCCGGACTGGGCCAGGGAGCGGGTCATGCTCTCGGCGATCATCTGCAGGTCGGTGGAACCGAATTCGTTGGTCACCAGTTCCACAGCCTTGGTATCGCCGTAGCTGATATTTTTGCCGCCCAATACCGGTGAAGTATTGGCGCAGCCGCTGGCCAGGACGGCGACCACGGCGAGCATCGAGAAGCGTGCAAACATGGGGATATCTCTCTGTAAGCGGAGGGAGGAGGGCTTCAAGGCGTCTTCACTTCAAGACGGAAGTCCGCCGCCTGGGGCAAATTGGCGATGGCCGGCAGGAACGTGGCCTGGTTGGCGTACAGATTCAGCACCTTCCAGGTCTCTTCATCGCCTACCGGGAAACCGTCGGCGCCCAGCCAGGCGAAGCGGTAATACATCATCTGGTTGCTGCTGGTGATGTTGCTCAACTGCACCTTGGCCGTTAGAAAACCGTTCTCGCGGGCGACGCGGATGGCACCGACGGCGATGCCCTTGAACTTGCCCATCACCACGATCTTGCTGGCGGCACTGCCGGGTGCCGGGGGCGGCGGGGTCGCGCAGCCGGCGAGCAGGACCAGCGCCAAGGCGCCGAGGATGAAATGACGCATAGCGCGCTCCTTAGGGTTGTTTGAGGGTGGCGATAGCCTGGGGTTGAGTGCTCGGGACCACATGGGCCGCGAGGCCGCCGGCGAACACCTGGTTGCCGACTACGCGCAGGGTGATCACCTGGTAGCGCTGATCGGCCTTGATCGTCACCAGCGTGCCGCCCAGGGCGTTGGGCAGGCTGACCTGGTGCTCGCCATGCTTGAGGCGCAGGCGCGTGACTTGGGTCATATCCGGCAAGGTGCGCCAGGTCCGGGTGTCGGCGCCTTCGGCCACGGCCGAAGCAATACCCAGCACCAGGCCCGCCATGGGGTTGGTCTTGTTCAGGTTGTTTTGCGCCACGCCACGGCTGATCGCGCGCACGGTGGTGCGCAGGATGATCCCCGGCATGTCGTCACGCAGTGCGCGACGGGACATCGCGGTGGTGCTGTTGAGCGCGGTGAGGTTCTGCTGCCGCCCGTCGACACCGATTTGGGCGAAGGCCGGGGTGGAGGTGTCTGCCTTGATCACCGGGAACGACAGTGGGGTGATCACCAGGTTGCCGTTGATCGGTATCGGCAAGGGCAGGCGGATCGAATCGCGGGCCGGTGCCAGGCCGCTTTGGACCACGATCAGCACGTCGGTTTCATCGGCGCCGACCTTGGATTTATCCAGGTCCAGCAAGGCCTGTTCCAGCAGCGGGGTATTGGGGCGCAACTCGGCCGCCTTGCGATAACCCGGTGCGGCCAGGTCTTTTTCACCCAGGGCTTCGTAGACGAACCCGGCGAGGTAATGGCTGAACGCACTCTGGTAGCTGTTCTTCAGGCCGACCACTTCGGGAGCGTCCAGGGCTTGCACCGGATAGCCGCGCAGGTCCTTGATCTGGGTGGTCACGCCCTGGCGCTCGGCTTCGTCTTCGCGCTTGAGGTATTCCTTGTCGCGCAGGTCGGCGATCACGGCTTCGCGTTCGTGGGTCTTCTTGATCTCGGTGCGCGCGCCGTCGAAGTCATTCAGGGCCAGCAGGTTCAGGGCCATCTGGGTGGTCAGCATGACTTTTTCGTAGTCATAGCCTTCATAGCGACGCACTTTGTCGTTGACCAGGAAACTGCCGAATTGGGAAAGGTACTTTTCGCTGTCGAACTTGACCGACTCTTCCCATTTGTAGACTTGCAGGTCGGCGCTGCGCCAGGCGGTCTGGCTGCCAGTCAGGTCGCCCCTGGCCCGCAGCAATTCCCCTTTTTCAAAGAAATAGAGCAGGTCCTTGTCTTCGCCGGTGTTGTTCTTTTCCAGCAGGGTCAGGGCGGCGTCGACATTGCCGGTGGCCAACTGCTGATTGGTGGCTTGCAGCTCGGAATCGTAGCTACGAAACATCGAGCAACCGGACAACACGGTGACCGCCGCGAGCGCTAGCGGGGTTAAGGCGCGAAATGCCATGGCAAGCTTCTTCCCTGAACGTAATCAGCCGAGGTGCTGGTCGGCTCGAATCACCAATCGCAGGATGCACGGCGCGTCCTACTAATTCCTCATAAAAACGAGGAGCAAAATTCCCTTTCGCGATAACAGGGCGCGGCATTATAGGCGTCATTAATGGCAAAACAATGGCTTTTTGCTGTGATCTAATCGACAAAAAGCCATCATGGCTTTTCAAAAGGCTCGGTTCTTCTTCTGCTCTGCGAATCACATACGCCTTGAGTCAAAGCGCATAAACCTCAACAATGTGTTACTTCGTATTTCCCCTTGAGATTCATTCATGACTGCCCCCTTCCGTGTTCTCGCCTGGCTGGTGTTGCCGGCGTTGATGTCGTGCAGCTTCAACCTGTTGGCCGCGAGTCCTGAAGGCGCGCAAAAAGCCCTGCATTTGCTGGATTACATTGGCGCGGACTACCCCCCGACAGTGGCGGCGGGCAAAGTCGTTGATGAGTCGGAATACCGTGAGCAGGTGGAGTTTCTTGGGGTTTTGCAGGGCCTGGTCGTGGACTTGCCGTCGAAACCCGAGCACGCCGAGCTGGTAAAGGGTGTGGATGAATTACAGGCGGCCGTGACGGCTCGTCAGGATGGCGCGACCGTGGCCCGCCAGGCCCGTCAGTTGGGCGCCAAGCTCGCGGTGGCGTATGAAGTCAGCCAGGCCCCGGCAATCACCCCTGACCCAACGCGAGGTGCACCGCTCTATGCACAGCATTGTTCGGTCTGCCACGGCACGGCGGGTACCGGTGATGGCCCGGCGAGCGTAGGCATGACGCCACCTCCGGCGAACCTGCGAAATGCTGTACGCCTGGACCGCCTGAGCCTGTATGCGATCTACAACACCCTTGGCCTGGGCGTCGAAGGCACGGACATGCCGTCCTTCGCCGACCAACTGGACGATCGCCAGCGTTGGGACCTGGCCACTTACATCGCAGGCTTTACAGCCGATCCGGCCGCAGCCAAAAGCGAACACCCCTTCAACCTTGCCGACCTCGCCCGTCAGACACCCAATGAAGTGCTGGCCAGTGCCGGTCCGGCCGCTGCCGCGACGTTCCGGGCCCAGCGCGCGCAACCGCCGCAGGTCAAGCGTGGCCCGGCGCAGTTGCTCGACTACACCGCCGCGACCTTGGACAAGAGCCTTGCCGCGTTCCGCAACGGTGATCGTGAACAGGCCTACGACTTGTCGGTCGCGGCGTACCTGGAAGGCTTCGAGCTGGTGGAAAGCTCCCTGGATAACGTCAACGCCACTGTACGCAAGGACACCGAAAAAGCCCTGATGGCCTATCGGCAGTCGTTGCAGGATGGCTTGCCGATCGAACAGGTGCAGCAGCGTCTGGACATGGCCAAGGGCAAGCTCACCGAGTCTGCCGGTTTACTGGGCGGCGACGGTTTGAGTTGGTCGCTGAGCTTTATTTCCGGGCTGTTGATCCTGTTGCGCGAAGGGTTGGAAGCGATTCTGGTGCTGGCGGCGATCCTCGCCTTCCTGCGCAATACCGGCCAGCAATCGGCGGTGCGCAGCGTCAATATTGGCTGGGGCCTGGCGTTGTTGGCCGGCCTCGCGACCTGGGCGTTGGCGGCGTATGTGATTGACGTCAGCGGCGCACAGCGCGAATTGCTCGAAGGCTGCACGGCGCTGTTCGCCAGCGTCATGGTGCTGTGGCTTGGCGTGTGGATGCACGACCGGCGCCACGCGGCAGCCTGGCAGGACTACATCAAGAGCAGCCTGGTGGGCGGCGGTGGGCGGTTTGGCTTTGCGGTGCTGGCGTTCTTCTCGGTGTACCGCGAACTGTTCGAGGTGATCCTGTTCTACGAAACCCTGTGGCTGCAAGCCGGCCCGGCCGGGCACAACGCTGTGCTGGCGGGTGGTGCCACGGCGCTGGTGCTGCTGGTGGGCCTGGCGTGGGTGATCCTGCGCGGTTCGGCGAAGCTGCCATTGGCGCTGTTCTTCGGTATCAATGCCGCCTTGTTGTGCGCGCTGTCGGTGGTGTTTGCCGGGCATGGCGTGAAGGCGTTGCAGGAAGCGGGCATTTTCGGCACGCGGCCAGTGGCGTTCTTTGACTTCGATTGGCTGGGTATCCACGCCGATGCCTACTCGCTGAGTGCACAGGTGGTGGCGATCGTGGCAATTGTGGTGCTGTACAGCCGCAGCCGTGTGGCTGACAAGCGCCGATTGGCGGCCTGACCATGCGCGTGTGGATCGATGCCGATGCCTGCCCTCGGGCCGCCAAGGATCAGGTGGTGAAATTTGCCCTCAAGCGTCAGTTCGAGGTGGTGCTGGTGGCGGGGCAGAGCCAGATCAAGCCGAGCTTTGCCTGCGTGAAGCTGATCGTGGTACCCAGCGGCCCGGACGCGGCGGATGATTACCTGGTGGAGCACGCAGTGCCCGGCGAATTGGTGATCTGTAGCGATGTCCCCCTGGCTGATCGCCTGGTGAAGAAGGGGGTTACAGCCCTTGATCCACGGGGCAAGGAATTCAGCCCGCAAAACATGAGTGAACGGTTGGCGGTACGCAACCTGTTCACCGATCTGCGCGAGCAGGGCCAGATGGGCGGCGGCCCGCCGCCCCATGGGGAAAAGGACAAGCAGGCGTTTGCCAACGCACTCGACAGGATACTGACGCGGTTGATGCGCCAGACCTGATCCTGTGGAGATTGAGCGTTGTGGAGAAGGCGCTTGCTGTGGAGAGAGCTTGCTGTCGAGAGTGAGCTTGTTGTGGCAAGGGGGCTTGTTGTGGCGAGCGGGCTTGCCCCGCGTTGGGCTGCGCAGCAGCCCCAAAACACAGCCCCGGAGCAGCCTGGCACACTGCAGCGTTCTTATTGGGGCCGCTTCGCAGCCCAACGCGGGGCAAGCCCGCTCGCCACAACAAGCCCGCTCGCCACAGGTTACTGTTTGCTCGTTCAGCAAGCGTCCACCTCACAGAAGCTTATTCATCGCCACTAATCGTTTTCGTGCGTCAGCTCCAGCACTCGGTCCACCAGCTTGTTGATGCCTGACGCGACCTCGCTGATGTTCTTGCCGAGCATGTAGGCCGGGGTGCTCACCAGCTTGCGCGCCTTGTCCTCGACAATGTCTTCAACCCCGCATTCCTGGTGGGTGGCGCCCATCTTGTCCATGGCGGCCGCGGTGTCGGCATCGTTGCCGATGGTGCAGGTGACGCCCGGGCCATAGATCTTCGCCGCCAGGGCCGGCGAGATGCAGATCAAACCTATCGGCTTGCCCGCTTCGGCAAAGGCTTCGGCGAGTGCCAATACCTGCGGGTTGATACTGCAACCGGCACCTTCGACGGCGAAGTTCGACAGGTTTTTCGCCGCGCCAAACCCGCCAGGCACGATCAACGCGTCGAAGTCTTCGGCGTTGGCGTCACGGATGTCCTTCACGTTGCCCCGGGCAATGCGTGCCGACTCCACCAGCACATTGCGCGATTCAGGCATCTCTTCGCCCGTCAGGTGATTGATCACATGCAGTTGCGCAATATCCGGGGCAAAACATTGGACCTGAGCACCGCGCTGGTCCAGGCGCAGCAAGGTGATCACGCTTTCGTGAATCTCTGCGCCGTCATACACGCCGCAGCCGGAAAGGATCACTGCAATCTTTTTGCTCATGGGCATTTCTCCTGGGGTCTTGGCGTTAAATGTCTACTAATTTGTCATCTGTTGCCAATGGGAACTCTCGCCGCAGCACCTAATCTTGATGTAACAAAAATAGACCGGACTAGCCCATGGACTTCGTGCCTTACGCGGTACCGTTTTTCATCGCCTTGATCGTGGTTGAGTTGCTGGCCGATCGTTGGCGCAGCCAGCGTAACTACCGGGTGGCGGATGCCATCAACAGCCTCAGCACCGGCGTGCTGTCTACCACCACGGGCTTGTTGACCAAGGGCGTGGGGCTGCTGACCTATGCGTTCGCCCTCAAGCACCTGGCACTTATCGAGTTGCCTGCCCAGAGTGCCTGGACCTGGGTGTTCACTTTTGTGTTCTACGACTTCTGCTACTACTGGCTGCACCGCATGGGGCATGAACGCAATATCCTGTGGGCCGCCCATTCGGTGCATCACCAGAGCGAGGACTACAACCTCAGCACCGCCCTGCGCCAGACCAGCACCGGCTTTCTGCTGAGCTGGATCTTCTACCTGCCCCTGGCCGTGCTCGGCGTGCCGCTGGTGGTGTTTATCAGCGTGGCTTCGCTCAACCTGTTGTACCAATTCTGGGTTCACACCCGCCATGTGCCCAAGCTTGGCTGGTTCGAGTGGTTCTTCGTCACGCCATCCAATCATCGGGCCCACCATGCACAGAACGCTCTCTACATGGATCGCAACTACGGCGGGGTGTTCATTATTTGGGACCGGCTGTTCGGCACCTTCCAGGAAGAAGACGACAACGAGCCGGTGATTTTCGGCGTGACCACGCCTTTGGCCAGTTGGAATCCGCTGTGGGCCAACCTGCAGTTCTATGCGCAGTTGTGGAGTGATGCGCGACGCACCGAACGCTGGTGGGACAAGCTGCGCATCTGGTTCATGCGTACCGGCTGGCGCCCGGCGGACGTGAAGGCCAAATACCCGTTGGCCAAGCCAGACCTGAGCCAGTTCCGTAAATTCGATGTGCCGCTGGACGCGCGCGAGCAGGTCTATATCGCTCTGCAATTTGCGGCGTATGTCGGGTTTGGCAGCTACTTGATGAATTTCGGCGAAGGTTTGCCCACGGCCGCGCTGATCCTGGGCTGGAGTGCAATGGCGCTGGGCCTGTTTACGTTGGGCGTGGCCCTGGAGAATCGCCCATGGGCGTTGAAGGCGGAGCTGGTGCGCCTGGCGCTGAACGTGCCCTTGGTGTGGCTGGCGCCGCTGCTGGGGCTATGGCCGGCCAGCCACCTGGGCTGGCTGGGGCTGCTCAGTTACAGCTTGCTCAGCGTGATCGGCCTCTATTGCTGCAGAGGCCGGCTTACTCGATTGGCGTCTTAGGCGCATCGACTTTAGCGGGCTCGGCCTGTTGCTGTTGGGCCAGTCGGGCCTTGGCGTCGGCGCACGCCTGGCGGGTGATGCGTGCGTTCTTGAAGCGGCGGCGCAGCCACAGGCCGAGGCCCAACAGCAATAATGCGCCCAGCACCCATAGCTCGTACTTCTTGACGCTGCCGAGCATGCCTTCCAGCACCGCGCCGAAGTGATAGGCTGCGGCCCCGAGCGCGGCGGCCCAGACGGCTGCGCCTATCCCATTGAGGATCAGGTAGCGGGCCGGCGGGTAGCCTGACAAGCCAATCGCCACCGGCATCACCGTACGCAAGCCGTAGACGAACCGGAAGCTCAGCACCCAGATGTCCGGGTGCTTGCGGATATGTTCCAGGGCCTTGTCGCCCATCAATTGCCAGCGCGGCTTGCGCGCCAACAGTTTGCGGCCGTGCTTGCGCCCCAGGAAGTACCACAGCTGGTCGCCGGCGTAGCTGCCAAAAAAGGCAACGACGACCACCAGGTTGATATCCATGTATCCACGGAACGCCAGGAAGCCTGCGAGTACCAGGATGGTCTCACCTTCGAAGAACGTGCCTAGGAACAGGGCAAAGTAGCCGAAGTCATGCAGAAATTGTTGAAGCATGGTCTGGGTGCTGGCGAAATGAACGCGCAGCCTACGCCTTCGTGATCATTCATGAAAGTATCGAGATGTGTCACGAAGTGAACATTTCCTACAGAAACGACGAATGCGACTACAGGTCGCATCGATAAGCACAACTGTCATTCCTTCGTCATAATGGCCGCTTATAACTGCAACGCTCGCCCGTAAACACGGGCTCAGGAGTCTGTCGTGAGCTTTACCCCTGCCAATCGCCTGTTCCCTGCCACTCGTCTGCGTCGTAATCGCCGTGATGATTTCTCTCGCCGCCTGGTTCGTGAAAACGTGCTGACGACGAACGATCTGATCCTGCCGGTGTTCGTGCTCGACGGTGAGAATCGTCGGGAAGCGGTGGCATCGATGCCAGGGGTCGAGCGCTTGACCATTGATCTGCTGCTTGAAGAAGCCGCGAACTGGGTGGCGCTGGGTATTCCGGCGTTGGCGCTGTTCCCGGTGACCCCGCCTGAGCTCAAGTCCCTAGACGCTGCCGAAGCCTGGAACCCGGACGGTATTGCCCAGCGCGCCACTCGCGCCTTGCGCAAACGGTTCCCGGAGCTGGGGGTGATCACCGACGTGGCCCTGGACCCGTTCACCACCCACGGGCAGGATGGCATCCTCGATGAAGACGGCTATGTTCAGAACGACATCACCGTTGACGCGCTGGTCAAGCAGGCCTTGTCCCACGCCGCCGCCGGTGCCCAGGTGGTCGCCCCGTCGGACATGATGGACGGTCGCATCCAGGCGATTCGCGAAGCCCTGGAACTGGCCGGCCACGTCAATGTACGGATCATGGCCTACTCGGCCAAATATGCCAGTGCCTACTATGGCCCGTTCCGCGATGCGGTGGGCTCGGCACTGAACCTGGGCAAGGCGAACAAGGCCTCGTACCAGATGGACCCGGCCAACAGCCATGAGGCCCTGCACGAAGTGGCGGCCGACCTGGCCGAAGGTGCCGACATGGTGATGGTCAAGCCCGGGATGCCCTACCTGGACATCCTTTACCGGGTCAAAGAGGAATTCAAGGTGCCGACCTTTGTCTATCAGGTCAGCGGTGAATACGCCATGCACATGGCCGCGATCCAGAATGGTTGGTTGAGCGAAGGGGTGATCCTCGAATCCCTGACTGCCTTTAAACGTGCGGGTGCTGATGGCATCCTGACCTACTTCGCTGCCCGCGCTGCCCAATTGCTTAGAGAGCAACAATAGCCCTCACAGGAACACTCGATGAATACCGAAGGACTCTCCGAAGTTGCCGTAAAAGACGCTCACCCGGTGGTTGAACAAATCGCCGAGACCCCGCCGGAGCTGGAGCCGGCCCCGCCCGTTGCGGTCGCCGAAGCGCCCGTGCCCGCGCCGGCACCGGTGGCGGTGGTGACCAACCTGGATGACAGCAGCCTGTACATCCACCGTGAGCTGTCACAACTGCAATTCAACATCCGCGTGCTGGAGCAGGCGCTGGATGAGTCCTACCCATTGTTGGAACGGCTGAAATTCCTGCTGATCTTCTCCAGCAACCTGGACGAGTTCTTCGAAATCCGCGTCGCCGGCCTCAAGAAGCAGATCACCTTCGCCCGTGAACAAGCCGGTGCCGACGGCCTGCAGCCACACCAGGCGCTGGCGCGCATCAGTGAGCTGGTGCACGGGCATGTCGATCGCCAGTACGCGATCCTCAACGACATCCTGCTGCCGGAACTGGAAAAACATCAGGTCCGCTTTATCCGTCGTCGTCACTGGACCACCAAGATCAAGACCTGGGTGCGCCGCTACTTCCGTGACGAAATCGCACCGATCATCACGCCCATCGGCCTCGACCCGACGCACCCGTTCCCGTTGCTGGTGAACAAGAGCCTGAACTTCATCGTTGAGCTTGAAGGTATCGACGCGTTCGGTCGCGATTCCGGCCTGGCGATCATCCCGGCACCGCGCCTGTTGCCACGGATCATCAAGGTACCGGAAGAGGTAGGGGGCGCTGGCGATAACTATGTGTTCCTGTCGTCGATGATCCACGCCCACGCCGATGACCTGTTCCAGGGCATGAAGGTCAAGGGCTGCTACCAGTTCCGCCTGACCCGCAACGCCGACCTGGCTCTGGATTCCGAAGACGTCGAAGACTTGGCCCGTGCCCTGCGCGGTGAGTTGTTCTCGCGGCGCTACGGCGATGCGGTGCGCCTGGAAGTGGCCGACACCTGTCCGAAGCACCTCTCGGACTACTTGCTCAAACAGTTCAACCTGGGCGAGAGCGAGCTGTACCAGGTCAACGGCCCGGTCAACCTGACGCGCCTGTTCAGCATCACTGGCCTGGACAGCCATCCAGAGCTGCAATACACGCCGTTCACGCCGCAGATCCCGAAACTGCTGCAAAACAGCGAGAACATCTTCAGCGTCGTGAGCAAGCAGGACATCCTGCTGCTGCACCCGTTCGAGTCCTTCACCCCGGTGGTCGACCTGCTGCGCCAGGCCGCCAAGGACCCGCATGTATTGGCCGTACGCCAGACCCTGTACCGCAGCGGCGCCAACTCGGAAATCGTCGATGCGCTGGTCGATGCGGCGCGTAACGGCAAGGAGGTCACGGCAGTGATCGAGCTGCGTGCGCGGTTCGACGAAGAGTCCAACCTGCAACTGGCCAGCCGCCTGCAAGCGGCCGGTGCGGTGGTGATCTACGGCGTGGTGGGCTTCAAGACCCACGCCAAGATGATGCTGATCCTGCGCCGCGAAGCCGGCGAGATCGTGCGTTACGCGCACCTGGGTACCGGTAACTACCATGCCGGCAACGCCAAACTCTACACCGACTACAGCTTGCTGACCTCCGATGACGCCCTGTGTGAGGACGTCGGCAAGTTGTTCAGCCAGTTGATCGGCATGGGCAAGACTTTGCGCATGAAGAAGCTGCTGCACGCGCCGTTCACCCTGAAGAAGGGCATGCTCGACATGATTGCCCGCGAGACCCAGTTCGCCCTCGAAGGCAAGCCGGCGCATATCATCGCCAAGTTCAACTCGCTGACCGATCCGAAGATCATCCGCGCGCTGTACAAGGCCAGCCAGTCCGGCGTGCGCATCGACCTGGTGGTGCGTGGCATGTGCTGCCTGCGCCCAGGCATTGCCGGCGTCTCGCACAATATCCATGTGCGCTCGATCATCGGCCGCTTCCTGGAGCACACGCGGGTGTTCTACTTCCTCAACGGCGGCGAAGAGCAGATGTTCCTCTCCAGCGCCGACTGGATGGAGCGCAACCTCGACAAGCGCGTGGAGACCTGCTTCCCGGTGGAAGGCAAGAAGTTGATCATGCGGGTCAAGAAAGAGTTGGAAAGCTATCTGACCGACAACACCCACAGCTGGAGCCTGCAGTCGGACGGGCGCTATGTGCGCAATACGCCAACCGGCAACCAGAACCCGCGCAGCGCGCAGGCGACGTTGCTGGAGAGGTTGGGTAGCCCGATTCTGTCGGTGAACTGAGGCGGTATTCGGGCTTAGGGAATGCCCTCAAACAGTGAAGATAGAAGACGGGGGCGAAAGCCCCCGCTTTTTTTTCGATGTTGTTGGCGAGCTGTCAGTCGCCCACCTTTACAGGCCGCAGGGTTATTTGCGTTGGGCCCAATGTCCAAAGTGCCACGCTCAGGTCGCTTCTCCAAACACTACCCCATTGACGGGAATTCAATTCTCCTCCCGTATTGAGTCCACCGCCGTGCCAACTCCCGGCTTCAGCAGATGGCGGCATTGTGATTTGACTGACGGCCCATAGACACAGGAGGCCGCTGACAACCATTCTGCATTTCATAAGTGCAACTCCTTCTTTCGGTGCATGCAGCGCCGCGATGGCTATTGATGTCCCGTAACTGCAGTCGGACGGGCGCTATGTGCGTAATACGCCAACTGGCAACCAGAACCCACGCAGCGCGCAGGCGACGTTGTTGGAGAGGTTGGGTAGCCCGATTCTGTCGGTGAACTGAGGCGGTACTCGGGCTTAGGGAATGCCCTCAAACAGCGAAGATGGAAGACGGGGGCGAAAGCCCCCGCGGTTTTTTCGATGTTGTTGGCTAGCTGTCAGTCGCCCTCGATGCTTTGGTTAAGGACTTAGCAATAGATTTTTGTGATGAAGTCGTCAGGGTTTACTCGCCCCCATCGGTATCCACCCTTACAGACGGCAGGGTTAGGTAAGTTGTGCTCAGTGACCGAAGTGCCAGGCCCTGAATTTGAGTCACTACCCAAGCCAGGGACACTCGGTACTGCCACATCACTATCCAAGCTATTAGAGACATCCCATACTCCCAGCAACTCTGGAAGGCCTAATGCTTTAGTGCGTGCTTTGTCGTGCCAACTCCCGGCTTCAGCAGATGGCGGCATTGTGATTTGACTGACGGCCCATAGACACAGGAGGCCGCTGACAACCATTCTGCATTTCATAAGTGCAACTCCTTCTTTCAGTGCATGCAGCGCCGCGATGGCTATTGATGTCCCGCAAACCTGCTTTTCAGGGGGTCTGCGTCGTTACAGCAACAACGGTTTGTGTGCTGTCCATGACCACTCCGGCTATGTACGTTCCATTTTTGGAAATGACCGTCACCTGGTTGTTTTTGCCGCCGCCAATCGACGGCAGGCATACCGTTCCTGCCGTCGGTGTCCAGGTGCAACCCTGTGAGTATTGGTCGCTGGTAAGGATGTTCAACCCAACGACATTACTGCTGGAAATCGCACCGGCTTCGCCCCATACGCTTCCACTCGGAAGAGGGATGATCGTGATGACCGGGATAGGGAGCACGGAGGGTACCCAGGTCATGTACTGGTATCGCCCATCTGCGGTGTTCTGGGACACCAGCACCAGGCCTTCCTCGTTGATATCGATGGCCATGTTTTTTGAGCCCGAGGACAAGTTCAGTACCAGGGGCATGGCATTCTTGCTGCTCCAGAAGGCACTTTTCGCCACGTTTACTGACGAGTTTGGATAAATGCATGTCCCCACAAACCTTGCAGTGTTAGTGGCGCTGCTGACCGTACAGTAACTAGCCCCAGTGGGCAGGGCCAAGTCAGTCAGGTTGTAGGATAGTCCGGTTTTTTCCGCGACTCGCGGGGTGGTATTACCTGCATTGTTCGGGCAATTGAGCGCGATTTGCGGGGTGCCGGTGGTGGGCCGGTTGATATCTGCGACGGTGCAATTGTCCCCCCAGCCGGACACGCGTTCAGGTGTCCCGCTGCCGGAGGCATAAAACACTACGGTTCCCCGGCTATCGGCATCGAAGCTTGAACCCGCCACGTCGCCTTGGTCATTGATCGCAACGCTTTCGGTAGCGACATCTTTGGGGCGTAGCAGGGGGATTAACAATGTAGCGGGTAGCGAATCCAGCTTGGTGGGCGCCGTTCCGGGAGACGCGGCGTCCCACACCACTGCAAAGTGGGAATTGCTGGCGTCCCTGCAATTGCCCGCCACTTTCCCATTGTTGGACACTACCCAAACGCTGCAGGGTTGCCCGCTCGCCAGAGGGGGCAGTGCCGTTTGGGGGCCGTGTGCGGAGCCGTCGGCCACCCATGGGATGTTGTTGGCGGTGGCGCTGGCCGGCTTGCAGTTGCCCACGGTCGTGCCACTATCGTTGATGTCGACCGGCGCGCATTGTGCACCTACGGTTGCGGAGAAAGGTGTCCATGTGGCTGCATGAGCAATGCTCAGGCCAGCAGTCCAGAGGCCTAGGCCTGTAAGCGTGATCGCTGATAATTTCATAGTGTGCCCTTCCCTGGAACGAGACGGTCTGTTGGCCCTTGGCGTTACTGCCTGTTACGCGAGGGGGTGAGCGTGAGTAAAAACTGATCGGCAGGCGTGCGCAACTGTCATATTTGACAGGTCTGTACGAGTGGTGACGGGGGGGAAGAGCGAGGTGTCTTACGCGAGCCAATCTGGGAGGGGCGGTGTGCCCCTCCCAGATTTGGTTTGCGGTGTGTCTTGGATCGGCTCAGCGCAGGTTCAGGCTGAAACCCACCCGTGTCAGCCATTCCGCTTCCTGGGCGAAGTCCGCCTGGGTCAGCTGGTTTTCGTCCAGCCAGCCTTTCGGGAACACCACGTCCAGGCTGTCGCCGTTGGCGCGCAGGGTCACCTGGGGCATTTCCTGGGTGCCACGGATGTGGTGGAACAGGATTGCAAAACGCAGCAGCACACACAGGCGAATCAGCTTGATGCCTTCATCGCCGAACTCGGCGAATTTGTCCTTGGGGATATTGCGGCGATGGCCGCGCACCAGCAGCGCAAGCATCTGCTGGTCTTCCCGGGAGAAGCCGGCCAGGTCGGAGTGCTCGATCAAGTAGGCGCCGTGCTTATGGTAATGGTAGTGGGCAATGTCCAGGCCCACCTCATGCACCTTGGCCGCCCAGCCGAGCAGCTCGCGCCATACACCGTCTTCCAGATCCCAGTCCTCGGCCACCTGGTCGAAGGCATGCAGGGCCTTGCGCTCCACGCGTGCCGCTTGTTCAAGGTCGACGTGATAACGCTCCATCAACGAACTGAGGGTGCGCTCACGCACGTCCTCATGGTGATGACGGCCCAGCAGGTCGTACAGCACGCCTTCGCGCAGAGCGCCGTCACAGTGGTCCATGCGTTGCAGTTCGAGGGCGTCGAAGATCGCTTCGAGGATCGCCAGGCCGGCGGGGAAGATGGTGCGACGGTCCGGCTTGATGCCATCGAAGTCGATTTTCTCGGCATCCCCCAGCTTGAACAGCTTGCGCTTGAGCCAGGCCAGGCCCTCGGCATTGACCTCGCCGGTACCATGGCCACCGGCCTTCAAGGCCAGGCCGATGGCGCGAATGGTGCCTGAAGAGCCGATAGCCTCATCCCAGGTCAAGCGGTGCAGGGCGTGCTCGATGCTCATGATTTCCAGGCGTGCCGCCGTGTAGGCCTGGGCATAGCGCGCCGGGGTAATCTTGCCGTCCTTGAAATAACGCTGGGTATAACTGACGCAGCCCATCTGCAGGCTTTCGCGCAGCAACGGTTCGAAGCGCTGGCCGATGATGAATTCGGTACTGCCGCCGCCGATGTCGGCCACCAGGCGCTTGCCAGGGGTATCGGCCAGGGTGTGGGACACGCCGAGGTAGATCAGGCGGGCTTCCTCACGGCCGGAGATGACTTCTACAGGGTGCCCGAGGATCTCCTCGGCGCGGCGGATGAATTCGCCACGGTTGCGTGCTTCGCGCAAAGCGTTGGTGCCGACGATGCGCACGGCGCCCTGGGGCATGCCGTTGATCAGTTGGGCAAAACGCTTGAGGCAGTCGAGGCCGCGTTGCATGGATTCTTCATTGAGCTGGCGCTCATCGTCGATCCCGGCTGCCAGTTGTACTTTCTCGCCGAGCCGCTCAAGGATGCGGATCTCGCCGTTCTGGGCCTTGGCCACGACCATGTGAAAACTGTTGGAGCCCAGGTCGATGGCGGCGATCAGGGACAGATTCTTGGCTTGGGATTGCGGCATGGTTTGGGGGTCTCGGTCGATAACCTGACCATCGTGCCACGATCGACCGCTGGAGCCAACGCGTAGTGCCAGGGGATTTTTGCTGCGTGCTCGGTAGGGCAATTGAGTAAGGGATGTAAGAAATGTTTATAAATATTGTATTGCAAGGCGGATAGCCGCTGTAAGACATGTTCCGCTACCCGTAAATTTACTGATTTATTGGCTAAGTCCTACTTGATTTATCTTTGTACCTTATTGGTGGCGCTTTTATTCGTACGGCCCTGGTTGAAGGTTTCGCGTTACGCGGCTGATGGTTCTTACGGAAATTGATATTTTTTCCGGCTTTATCGCCGATGTGAAGCGTTGATACTTCCGACCGGCGATTGTGCCGTGGTGTTATTGATCTATCGGTCAGCGTTTCAGGAAGAAGATATTGGTAGGCGTCGTCGCCGGGCGCGCATGAGGAGCTTTTTGATCTTTATTGATACACCCTCTAATTCTTGATTAAGGTGCGCTTTAGATGAAGAAGAATATAGCAATATTCGCAGGTGTATTTTTGGCTGTTGCTGGCTTGACAGCTCAAGCGGCAGATCTACGCGTAAAAGGATCCATTGCTCCTCCCAGCTGCAGCTTTACTATTACTAACTCGATTATTGATTATGGCAGTATTGATCCGAATACACTGAGTGCAACAAATTACACCAAGCTCGCAAAGAAAAGCACGCCGTATGCAATCAGGTGCGGATCTCACGCCAAGGCCAAAGTGGGCATCAAGGCAGTCGATAACCGTGCCAGTACCCGCATCCCTAACTTGATGGTGTCCCAGTTCGGTAGTAGCTACACGGATACTTATAACTACGGCCTGGGCGTTAATTCCAAAAATCAGAAGGTTGGCGGCTATGTTGTTCACCTGCGCAATTCGGTAGCGGATGGTAAAGCGGTCGGCGTTCTGACCTCCACCAATAATGGTGCAAGTTGGTCGGCGGGTGGCCAAGCCTTGGGGCTCGTTTCCAATGTTGCCTCGTGGTACTCGGGCACCGCTACCCCTATTCAACTCAATACCCTTTCCGGAAACCTGGAAGTCCAGGCCGTCATCAATAAAACGTCCGAGCTCGACTTGAGTAGCCGGGTAAGCCTGGATGGTCAGGCAACACTGGAGCTGCGCTACCTCTAAGACGTGTGCCCACCTGCTACAGGTTCCTGTCTCGTGAACGTTCCCTTTAACAGTATTGGATTTCATTACCTGTCAGAGAGGCGTGATTGGGGCAGGACTACAAAACCTGCAACAGACAGTCTTATGAGCGGTAAATTGTATGAAAAAAATAGTTGCAGTGATGACGGGCATATTTCTGGTTGTCGCAGGTTTTAATGCCCTGGCTATTGATGTGCGTGTAAAGGGCTTTATTGTGCCTGCAAGTTGCAGCTTCACATTGGTCAATGCGGTCATCGATTATGGCACCATTGACCCTCAACTATTAAGCGCTACAAACTACACCACGCTGGAAGCGAAAAGTACGCCTTATAACATTAAGTGCTCTTCTGGAACCCAGTTGGCTGTGACCGCTGTAGATAATCGCGCCGCCAGTAAAATTCCGGACATGATGAGACGTCAGTTCGATCATCCGGTTACTGATCGCTTCAATTTCGGGCTTGGGTTGACCGCGGCGAATCAAAAGATTGGTGGTTACATAATGCAATTGCTTAATTCCACCGCTGACGGAAGGCCTGTTTTGCCTCTTTATGGGGACGGTCAAGGACGCTGGGTGGGGGGTGAGGGTGCGCTGGGGCAGGGGGGACATTTAACCAGCTGGTATTCAGGAACAATGGCGCCTGTGCGGCTTACTGTTATTTCTGGATATCTACAGTTTCAAGCCGTCATCAATAAAACCTCCGAATTGAATTTTAAGGATGTGGCCAGGTTGGACGGTCTCGCGACTTTGGAGTTGCGCTATCTCTAAGGGGTAGTGGGTGTGGTCAGGGCAAATCAGTGCTCTTGCGTGGCGTGCTGGAAGTTGCACCAATCGTTTTGATGCTCGTTAAATGAAGGGAAGAACAAATGATAATAGTGTCAAAGGCAAAGGCTCTCCTTTCGTTGTTTGTATGCTTCAACCTTCTTTTATGCAGCGTGGCGGTGGGCGATGGCATGCAACCTGAAACCACTGTCGTCGTTTTGAATGAGGCCGATGGGGAGGCCAGCATCAATGTGACAAATACGGATGCCCGACCCGCGTTGCTGCATTCGACCATCGAGGATATTCCAGAAGATCTTGAGCCCCTGGTGGTGTTGACCCCGCCGGTTGCACGGGTCGATGGTGGTGAGCGGCAAATGGTGAGGTTCCTGATAACCGCCAAGGAACCGCTCAAGACCCAGCGGTTGAAGCGCGTTTCCTTCGAAGGCATTCCCCAGGCTCAACCCGGTTCGGGTGCAACCATCGGTATCAGCCTTCGACAGAATCTGCCGCTGATCCTGCATCCGAAGGGACTGCCGCGGCACGAGGCTCCCTGGGAGTTGCTGGCATGGCAACTCCGGAACAAAACCTTGAGTGTGCGTAACGACAGCCCCTATGTGGTTCGTTTGGCGGCTGAAGTACGGCTCAATCCACAGAAAATCAGCACCAGCCTTCCCCGTACCTACGTCCTGCCGGGCGAAGTATTGAGCGTGGAGTTGAAGACAGCGGCACCAGGGGCGACCTCCGTCACCCTCGAGCCTGCCACCGTGTATGGTTTTTCCGTCGATAGCTACGAAGCGTTGCTCGTAGCGAACGCACCGTAATCCGCCATGAGTGATATCAACGGAGTCACCGGCACGGTTCGTAGTCGTTCACGTGAAAAACAAACACCCCAGCCGCTGTTCAGCGTCAATGGCCTGAGCCTGTCGGTGTGTGTAGTGATGATGTCGGGTGTGGCGACGGGGTCTTATGCGGCACCGACATCGACCATCGCGGGTTTTGATCTGGCGACGTTGCAGGCGCGTGGCATCAGCCCTTCGGTTGCCCAGTATTTCCGTAGCGCCCCGCGTTTTAGCGAGGGCCTGAGGGTCGTAGACCTGACGGTGAATGGTGAACGTATTGGCTTGACGGATGCACGCTTCGATAGCGAGGGCGAATTGTGTTTTACCCGTGCCTTGCTGGAGCGCGCAGGCCTGCGTGTGCCTTCCTCGGTGATTGACAAGGGGGCCGCCGCTGATCACGCCTGCCATGATTTTCGGGCCGAGTACCCCAAGACGGTCACGACCCTGCGTCCTGGAAGTGAAGAAGTGGCGTTAGTGGTGCCCACGGACGCGCTGCACGATGGTCAGCGAGGTTCCGGCAGCTACGCTCGGGGGGGCACCGCCGCACTGCTCAATTACGACATTCAGGCAGTCAATAGTCACTCGCGAGCAGACACCAACCGTTATATGTCCGCCTCCACCGAGGTGGGTTTCAACCTGGGCGACTGGATTGCCCGCAGTCGCCAGCTCTACATCGCCAACGACCGTAACACCACGTCCGAGCATCTGTACGCCTATGCACAGCGCGACTTTGCGCCGCTGGCTTCTACATTCCAAGTCGGACAGGTTTCTGGAACCAGTCCTGTGTTTGGTGGCGTGCAACTGATGGGGGCACAGCTGTTTCCTGACGGTATAGAAAACCGTGCGGCCAACGCAGGCGTCCTGGTGGAAGGGCAGGCTCTTAGCCAATCACGGGTCGAGGTGAGGCAGTCCGGTGCCCTGATCTACACAACAGTGGTGCCAGAGGGGCCTTTCGCCTTGAAGAACCTGCCCTTGCTCAATGGCACCAGCGATCTTAACGTCACCGTCATCGACACTCGCGGTGGCCAGCGCAGCTTTGTGGTACCCGCCGCCTCGTTTCGTGCGGCAGTGCCCGTCAAGTCGGGCTACGCCGCGTCGGTGGGCAAGATTCGCGATGTCGAGCGGCGAGGCGCCAGGGAGCCCCTGATGGCCATGGGGAGTGGCACTTGGGCGGTGGGCAGGAACAGCGCGCTCAGCGCAGGTGTGCAGGCCACTGAAGGCTATAACTCGTTGGGATGGGCGCTGGACAGTAATTTCTCCCAGCGCTTTTCTGTCGGGGTGCGTAATAACCTGTCTCGAGACCATTCGAAAAAAGTGCAGGGCGCCCGAAGCAGTATTTCCGTAGGCGCTGCATTGCCCTGGGATGTGCAGATGGCGTTGAGCGCCACGACCCAGACGCAGGGTTACCGGGACGTACTCGATGCCGTTTCCCGTGAAGGGCATGAAGGCTCGCGCTTCAAGAACCAGTACACCGCGGGTTTCAGTTGGGCAGACCCGCTATTCGGTGGCTTCTCTATCGGCTATACGCGTGGATCGCATTTCAACAGCCGCACTTCCGAGCACGTCTATGGCTCATGGAACAAGAACTTCTTGTACGCCAACGTGGGCGTGACGGTGGACTCGCAAGTAGGCCAATCCAGCCAGGCAAAGGACAAGGGCCGAAACGACGACGGCGTAGGTGTGCGCTTGCAGGTCAGCGTGCCCTTGGGTGGCGATCGTTCCCTGAGTACGTATGCCCGCCGCCAGGGCCTGCGATCCAGCATCGGTACCGCCTATGACGAGCGCGTCGATGAAACGCTGAACTACCAGGTCCGCAGTGATCATGAGCTGGGTGAGCCTGCTGGAAACACACTGGGCGCAACGCTCAATACGACATCCCGCTATGCCCAGGTGGGCCTGGGAATCAACCGCGATTCTTACAACACCAGCTACAGCGGACAGGTGCAAGGCGGTGTGGTTGCTCACTCGGAAGGCGTCACGCTATCGCCTTACCCTGTCGAGGACACGTTTGGCGTGGTCTCGGTCGGCGATATCCCTGGCGCACGGATTACCACGCCGCAAGGCCCCGTATGGACCGACCCATGGGGCAATGCGGTCATTGCCGCCTTGCCGGCCTATCAAACCAGCCAGTTGGAAGTCGAAGGCAAAAGCTTGCCGAAACAAGTGGATATCAAGAATGGCACCAGGACCCTGGAGGCAGGGCGAGGTTCGTTCAGTCAGGTCAACTTCGATGTGGTGAAGGTGCGACGAGTGCTGCTGCGTGCCACCGACTCGGGGGGTAACCCTTTGCCCCAGGGCGCTGCGGTCCTGGGAGCTGACAATACTTTCCTGACCACCGTAGTGGGTGACGGCATGATTTTCCTGAGTAATGCCGATGCGTTGAAAACCCTGAAAGTATCCTCGTCGAATGCGACTTCTTGCGTACTGAAACTCGACCTCGCGGAGCAAACGAATGATGGCCAATTTTATGAAGCCGCTTCGGCGACCTGCCGCTAGGGCTGGCGCCTTGAAGCGTGCTGGTGTGCTGCTGGCGGGGCTGTTGCTGGCGGGTGAGGCCAGTGCGGCTTGTCGTTTGTCCTTGAGCCAGCCGCTGGTTGACTATGGCCTGCTGCGAAGTGACGGGCAGTCGGCCAGCCAGGCCGTTTCCATGGGCAAGCGCACAGTGCGTTTGAATGTGGTGTGCCCTGGGGCAACCGTGATTGCGCTGCGTTTTGACGGTACGCCCGCCAACGCTGAGGGCTACAGGTTTGGTCGGCAAGACTATTTCAACCTGACCCTCCAGCATCCCCTGCTGGATGGGAAGCCCGTGGAGCTGGCGCAGTTGTACAACCACGCCGAGCGAGGCGGGGCCCTGCGCCCAGGGCAGGTGCTGGTTGTGTTGGCAGGTGGGTTGCCTGCCACCGGGCGTACCTTTTCAGCGCAGGTGCAGGTCGACACCTGGCTGTCGAGTGCGGCCATTGCCGTTCGCGATAAAACCACGCTGGAGGGCAATGGACGATTCGAGCTGGTGCCAGGAGGCTGACGGGTCAGGCGGAGGCCTCGGTAGTGCCGATGAAATTCGCGAGCTCGGCAGTCTGAGGGTTTGCAAACAGCCCCTTGGGATCACCGACTTCATGCACCTTGCCCTGGTGCATGAACACCAGCTTATCCCCGACTTCCCGGGCAAAGCGCATTTCGTGGGTCACCATGATCAGGGTCATGCCGTCCTTGGCCAACTGGCGAACCACACTGAGGACTTCATTGACCAGTTCCGGGTCCAGCGCCGAAGTGATTTCATCGCACAGCAGCACCTTGGGCGACATCGCCAGCGCACGAGCGATGGCAACGCGTTGCTGCTGGCCGCCTGAAAGGCGATCGGGAAAGGCGTCGAACTTCTCGCCCAGGCCAACGCGTTCCAGCATCTGTCGCGCCAATTGTGTCGCCTTGGCCTTGGGCACTTTTTGTACGACCTGTGGCGCAAGCATGACGTTTTCGCCCACCGTAAGGTGCGGGAACAGGTTGAACTGCTGGAACACCATGCCCACTTTCTGCCGAAGGCTGCGCAGGTCGGCACGGGCGGCGTCGAGGTATTCGCCGTCAACTTCAATCACGCCGTCGTTGATCGATTCCAGGCCATTGAGGGTTCGCAGTAAAGTGGATTTACCCGAGCCGCTGCGGCCGATGATCGCCACCACCTGGCCTTCTTCAACCGTCAGGTCGATGCCCTTGAGTACGTGGTGATCGCCGTAATACTTATGCAGGGCGGAAATTCTAAGCAGAGGCATGCAGTCTCCTTTCCAGGTAGCGCGCACTGAGGGACAAGGGGTAGCAGAGCAGGAAGTAACCGAGGGCCACCAGGCCGTAGACCATAAAGGGCTCGAAAGTGGCATTGGCGAGCATGCCGCCGGTCTTGGTCAATTCGGTGAAGCCGATGATCGAGGTCACTGCGGTGCCTTTGACCACCTGCACCGAGAAGCCCACGGTGGGCGCCACGGCAATTCGCAGGGCCTGGGGCAGGATCACGTAGCGCAGTTGCTCAAATGGGTTGAGGGCCAGGCTGGCCGAGGCTTCCCACTGCCCGTGGGCGATGGAGTCGACGCAGCCACGCCAGATTTCGGCGAGGTAGGCGCTGGTGAACAGCGTCAAGGCAATCGCCGCGGCCAGCCAGGGCGAGATATCCACGCCAAGCAGGGCGATGCCGAAAAACACCAGGAACAGTTGCATCAACAGCGGCGTGCCCTGGAACAGTTCGATGTAGGTGCGCGCGACATTACGCGGGAAAGCCTTGCGGCTGATGCGCATCGTCATCACCAGCAAGCCGATCAGGCCACCGCCGACAAACGCCACCAACGACAACAACAATGTCCACTGCAGGCCGGTGGCCAGGTTGCGAACGATGTCCCAGAAGGAAAAATCACTCATCGACTGTTCCTCATCACGAAGCGGCGGCCAATCCAGTTGAGGAACTGGCGAATCATCAACGCCATGCACAGGTACACCAGGGTGGTCAGGGCATAGGTTTCAAACGCGCGGAAGTTACGCGACTGGATAAAGTTGGCGGCAAAGCTCAGTTCCTCGGTGGCGATCTGCGAACACACCGCCGAGCCGAGCATCACAATGATGATCTGGCTGCTCAAGGCCGGCCACACCTTGCCCAGCGCCGGTAGCAGCACCACATGGCGGAATGCTTCGAAGCGTGTCATCGCCAGCGCTGCGGCGGCCTCCAGTTGCCCGCGCGGGATGGCCTGGATACCGGCGCGGATGATTTCGGTGGAGTAGGCCCCCAGGTTGATCACCATCGCCAGCACGGCGGCTTGCCACTCGGTAATCTTCAGCCCCAGGGACGGCAGGCCGAAGAAGATAAAGAACAACTGCACCAGGAACGGCGTGTTGCGGATCAACTCGACATACACCCCAAAGAACCAGGCGAATGGCTGGATTTTCCACGCCCGCACCACGGCCCCCACGGTGCCCAGGGCGACCCCCAGGATCGCGCCGATAGCGGTCAGCTCAAGGGTGAACAGGGCACCGCGCAACAGCAGGTCGGTATTGGCCAGCACCGGCACAAAGTCGAATTGATAGGCCATCAATCAGCTCCGCTTCAGAGGTCAGCAGGCAGTGGTTCTTTGAGCCACTGCATCGCGTTCTTTTCCAGGCTGCCGTCCGCCTTGGCCGCGACCAGGATCTGGTTGACCTTCTCCAGCAACGCCGGCTCGTTCTTGTTCACGCCCACGTACACCGGCGAATCCTTGAGCTTCACTTTCAGCGCGGGCACGCGTTTCGGGTTGCGCTCGCTGATCGCTACCATCACCACGTTGCCGCTTGCGATCAGGTCGACTTGGCCGGCCAGGTAGGCGGCGATGGTCGAGTTGTTATCTTCGAAGCGCTTGATGGTTGCCTCTTTGGGGGCGACGGCGGTCAGCTCGATGTCTTCGATGGCGCCACGAGTCACGCTGATGGTCTTGCCCTTGAGGTCGTCAGTGCTGGCGATGGGGGCGTCAGGCGGGCCGAACACCGCCAGGTAGAAGGGGGCGTAGGCCTTGGAGAAGTCGATGACCTTTTCACGCTCGGGGTTCTTGCCCAGGCTGGAGATCACCAGGTCGACCTTGCCGGTGGTGAGGAACGGAATGCGGTTGGTGCTGTTGACCGGCGTCAGTTCCAGCTTGACCTTGAGTTGGTCGGCCAGCAGCTTGGCGGTGTCGATATCCAGGCCGCGTGGTTTCATGTCGGGGCCGACCGAACCGAATGGCGGGAAGTCCTGGGGCACGGCGACCTTGAGGGTGCCACGGGCGACGATGTCGTCCAGACCGTTGGCCTGGGCGGGTGCCTGGCTCAGCATCAGGCTGGCAAACAGGGCAGTGAGCAGGGCGCTGTAGCGCTTGGTCATGGCAACTCTCCGAGAAGGGCGAAGGGAATTTCTGGATTTGCCCAGTGCACAGCCCATGCCATGACCGTCGCAATGGCCTGCAACGCTCGGATTTGTTGAGTTTAAGTGGTCTTACTGGTCTGAACAGTTGGCAGGCATTTCGCACCCTTTTCGGGCGTCGACAAAACCTGGCGAGCCCCTTTGGGGCGTAGCTTGCCGCCGGCTGCGAATAGCTTTACAACTAGCCGCTCAGTTGTCTGGAACCTTGAGTTTTTTATGAATTCCATCGCCCAAGCCGTACCGGAAGCGGCCCTGCAGGCCATCCGTAAACTGATCAAGGAGCAGGGCTTCGGGCCGGGTGATGCATTGCCATCCCAGCGCGACTTGGCAGTGCAGTTGGGCGTGAGCCGGGCGTCTTTGCGCGAGGCATTGTCGTCCCTCAGTGCTTTGGGCGTAGTCAGTGTGCAGCCAGGCAAGGGCGTGTTTGTGCAGGAGGTACAAGAGTCGCCGGGATTTGCCTGGCCCTTCGCGGCCCAGGCCACGCCGCTGGATATCTTCCAGTTGCGCTACGCGCTGGAGGGGTTTGCGGCGGGTTTGGCGGCAGTGACATTGACCCTCGATGAGTTGGATAGCCTTGAAGATAATGTCGAGGCCATGCGCAAAGTGCTCAAGGCCGGTGACTTCGAAGCTGCCGCCCGACTGGACTTCGAATTTCACCAGCGCATCCTCCTGGCCAGCGGCAATCAGGCGATGGTGAGCATACTCAGCGCCAGCACCGAGGTGTTTCTGGAGAGCCAGAAACTACCGTTCATCCGGCCGGAGCGGGCCATGGAAACCTGGCAGGAGCACCGTCGAATCCTGCGTGCCCTGGCACGTCGCGCCAGTGCCGCGGCACAAAAAACCATGCAGGAACACGTGCGCAACGCGGCATTGCGTACTGGCATTGCCTTTGTGACTCCCGTAACGCCCTGAGTTGGGCCCATACCCAAACTCATGCACCACCATAGCAAGACTCAATCAGAGACGGCTTCCTGAACGGGGGAAGGGCAGCTATGATGGGCAACGTTTTTTTTGCTTACAATCCGGAGACATCCATGAGCAGCGATCTTATCAAGCACGTCACCGACGCGACCTTTGAGGCCGAAGTACTCAAGGCTGCTGGCCCGGTGCTGGTTGACTACTGGGCTGAATGGTGCGGCCCTTGCAAAATGATCGCTCCAGTCCTGGACGACATTGCGACCACCTACGAAGGCAAGCTGACCATTGCCAAGCTGAACATCGACGACAACCAGGAAACCCCGGCCAAGCACGGCGTGCGTGGTATCCCGACCCTGATGCTGTTCAAGGACGGCAACATCGAAGCGACCAAAGTAGGCGCGCTGTCGAAGTCCCAGTTGCAAGCTTTCCTCGACGCGCACATCTAAGCGTCAGCAAAAAGCCCCGCAAATCGCGGGGCTTTTTCGTGAAACAGGGCTAGACGCTCCGAAACTCAGGTGGTACATTCGGCCCCGCACTGGTTTCTCCACTGCCCCCTGCAAGCCGTCGCCGACGCATTCCTTTCGATTAGTACGCGATCCTGTCGCCTTCTCTGCGGCGCGGCCTCATTAAGCCAAAAGCTTAATTTCCCCCCCTCCATAAATGATTACGTCATTCCTATATGAATCTGACTGAACTCAAGCAAAAGCCGATTACCGAACTGCTCGAATTGGCCGAACAGATGGGCATAGAAAATATGGCCCGTTCGCGCAAGCAGGACGTGATTTTCTCCCTGCTGAAAAAGCACGCGAAAAGCGGCGAGGAAATCTCCGGTGATGGCGTGCTGGAGATTCTCCAGGACGGCTTCGGCTTCCTCCGCTCTGCAGACGCCTCCTATCTCGCCGGCCCAGACGATATCTATGTCTCGCCGAGCCAGATCCGTCGCTTCAACTTGCGCACCGGTGACACCATCGTTGGCAAGATCCGCCCTCCGAAGGAAGGCGAGCGTTATTTCGCCCTGCTCAAGGTCGACACGATCAACTTCGATCGTCCCGAGAACGCGAAAAACAAGATTCTCTTCGAGAACCTGACCCCGCTGTTCCCGACCGTGCGCATGAAGATGGAAGCCGGCAACGGTTCCACCGAAGACCTGACCGGTCGAGTCATCGACCTGTGCGCTCCCATCGGCAAGGGCCAGCGTGGCCTGATCGTCGCACCGCCGAAAGCCGGTAAGACCATCATGCTGCAGAACATTGCAGCGAACATCGCACGTAACAACCCTGAAGTTCACTTGATCGTATTGCTGATCGATGAGCGTCCGGAAGAAGTTACCGAAATGCAGCGCACCGTGCGCGGCGAAGTGGTTGCCTCGACGTTCGATGAGCCGCCAACCCGCCACGTGCAGGTTGCCGAAATGGTGATCGAGAAGGCCAAGCGCCTGGTCGAACACAAGAAGGACGTGGTGATCCTGCTCGACTCCATCACCCGTCTGGCTCGCGCCTACAACACCGTGATCCCGAGCTCCGGCAAGGTATTGACCGGTGGTGTCGATGCCCACGCCCTGGAGAAACCGAAGCGTTTCTTCGGCGCCGCGCGGAACATCGAAGAAGGCGGCTCGCTGACCATTATCGCCACCGCGCTGGTTGAAACCGGCTCGAAGATGGATGAAGTGATCTACGAAGAGTTCAAGGGTACCGGCAACATGGAATTGCCCCTGGACCGTCGCATCGCGGAAAAACGCGTGTTCCCGGCGATCAACATCAACCGCTCCGGCACCCGCCGCGAAGAGTTGCTGACCGCCGACGACGAACTGCAGCGCATGTGGATCCTGCGCAAGCTGCTGCACCCAATGGACGAAGTTGCGGCCATTGAGTTCTTGATCGACAAGCTGAAAACCACCAAGACCAATGACGAGTTCTTCCTGTCGATGAAACGTAAGTAATACGACGTTTCAGGTCCGTAAGAATGGCGCCCTCCGGGGCGCCATTTTTTTTGTGTCGAAAAAGGGAGGTTTGAGTGCGTCAAGTGTCAGTTAAGAAACAAAAAAGGTGAGCGAGGCTACGCTCATCCCCATTCGTATCTGGCTGACTCTAGATTTATGACCTCTCTTGCTTACCGAAGAGACATTGATGGCCTACGTGCTGTCGCTGTCCTTGCAGTCGTACTGTTCCACTTTGGCGTTCCAGGCGTTACTGGCGGCTTTGTGGGGGTAGACGTTTTTTTTGTGATTTCCGGCTTTTTGATTACTTCGATCATCTGGCGCGAACGCCAGGCCGGGCGTTTCAGTTTCGTCGACTTCTGGGCTCGCCGCGCCCGGCGTATCCTGCCGGCGTTGTTCGTGATGATGGCCGCGACACTGGCAGTGGGTTGGTTCCTGTTGGCACCCAAGGACTACGAAGAGCTGGGACGGTCGGCGCACTACCAGGTGATATTCACCTCCAACCTGCTCTTTTCACGCCAGCACGGTTATTTCGACGCCTCCTCTGACATCAAGCCATTGCTGCACACTTGGTCGCTGGCGGTGGAGGAGCAGTTCTACATCCTCTTCCCGTTGTTGCTGACCCTGCTTTCCAGCCGCTTGAAACACTGGCGCCTGGCCTTGTTCGTGGTGTTGCTGGTGTCGTTTGGCCTGAGCGTCTGGGCCGTCGACCATCAACCGCAAAAAGCCTTCTTCCTGCTACACCTCAGGGCCTGGGAACTGCTGGCGGGTGCGATGCTGGCGGTGATGCCCAAGCGTGACTGGCGCGCTTCACCGGCACTCGCCCAGGGGGTCAGTCTGGTGTCCATGGCGTTGATCCTGATTGCCATATTCGCTTTCGATGCGTCCACGCCATTCCCCGGTGCCGCCGCTTTGCTGCCGGTGCTGGGTGTGGTTGGTTTGATCTGGGCCAATGGGCAGCGGCAAACCTGGGTCGGGCGGTTGCTCAGTTCGCGGTTGATGGTGGGCCTGGGGCTGATTTCTTATTCCTGGTACCTGTGGCATTGGCCGGTGTTCGTGTACGCCAACTATGCCGCGGTTGATGGCTTGGGCACGCTTGATCTGACCGGGTTGTTATTGCTGAGCCTGGTGCTGGGTTATGTGTCCTGGCGCTTCGTGGAGGCGCCGTTTCGGGAAAAGCGCTTGCTGGCTGGGCGCAAGGCGATCCTGGCCGCTGCCGGGGCTGGCATCCTGTGCCTGGGCTTGACGGGCCTTGCGGTGCGCGAAGCCGATGGCGTGCCTTCACGCTTGTCCGAACAGGCGTTGCGGTATGCCCAGGCTAAGAAATGGAGCCCGGAACTCATGGCCTGCCTGGCGGACAAGGACACGCCCGATGAGCGACTGTTCTGCCACTTTGGCCCCAAAAGTCTGTCGGTTTCCGCTCTGGTGTGGGGCGATAGCCATGCCACCGCGTTGATTCCGGCGCTTGAGGATGGGGCCAAGCGCCACGACATCAGCCTGGTACAGGCCAGCTTCGCCGGTTGCGTGCCCTTGGACGGTCTGGAGAATATTTCTCGGTGTGCGCATTTCAATCGCCGCGTCGAGAAGGCCTTGGCCGGTCAGTCGTTCAGTGATGTGGTACTGGCGGCGCGCTGGAGCCTTTACCTCTATGGGCAAATGTCGGGCGACAAGGAGCACGCGCTCAAGGACCCGAGCACCGGTGAGTACGTGCGCGCCGTGGCCGAACAACGCTTCGCCGAGGGCCTGCGCGAGCGCATCAAGGGGTTGCGCGCCGCCGGGCATCGCGTGTGGTTGGTCAAGGAAGTCCCGCTGCAGCAAATCATCGTGCCTTACCGCCTCAGTCGCCTGGCCATGATGCACCGCCCGGTGGAGGGAGAAGGGCTTGCGGTGGAGGAGCATGAGCGGCGCCAGGCTTTTATCACCCAGCTATTCGACGAGTTGGCGGCTGCCGACAGTGGCGTGGCGGTACTGGACCCGGCGCCCCTGCTGTGTGGCGTCGACGGTCTATGTCGGGTCGAACTCAATGGTCGCGCGCTGTACACCGATGATAATCACCTCTCCGAGGTCGGTGCGCGGCACATCGAAGCCTTTCTGGAGCCACTGTTCAGTTCGCTGCAATCACGGGGGCTGACGGCCAATTAAGCTGCCAGCCGCGGTCAGAGCAGGTAGGATGTACGCCTATTTTACGGGTGGCATGGTTAATGAAATTCAAGGATCTTCGGGATTTCGTGCAGCAACTTGAGCAGCGCGGAGAGTTGAAACGTATCCAGGTACCGGTTTCCCCGGTGCTGGAAATGACTGAGATTTGCGACCGTACCCTGCGTAACAAGGGCCCGGCGCTGCTGTTCGAGAACCCGACCGGCTTTGATATCCCGGTGCTCGGCAACCTGTTCGGCACCCCCGACCGCGTGGCCTTTGGCATGGGCGCCGAATCGGTCAGCGAATTGCGCGAGATCGGCAAGCTGCTGGCATTCCTCAAGGAGCCCGAGCCTCCCAAGGGCTTGAAGGATGCCTGGTCGAAGCTGCCGATTTTCCGCAAGATCATTGCCATGGCGCCCAAGGTGGTCAAGGACGCGGTGTGCCAGGAAGTGGTCATCGAGGGTGATGACGTCGACCTGGGCATGTTGCCGGTGCAGACCTGCTGGCCCGGCGACGTCGGCCCGCTGATCACCTGGGGCCTGACCGTCACCAAGGGCCCGAACAAGGATCGCCAGAACCTCGGCATCTACCGTCAGCAAGTGATCGGCCGCAACAAAGTGATCATGCGTTGGCTGAGCCACCGCGGCGGTGCCCTCGATTTCCGTGAGTGGTGTGAAAAGCACCCGGGCAAGCCGTTCCCGGTTTCCGTGGCGCTGGGTGCCGACCCGGCGACCATCCTCGGCGCCGTGACGCCGGTACCGGACAGCCTGTCCGAATACGCATTCGCCGGCCTGCTGCGCGGCAACCGCACTGAGCTGGTGAAGTGCCGTGGCAACGACCTGCAAGTACCGGCCACCGCCGAAATCATCCTCGAAGGCGTGATTCACCCCGGTGAAATGGCCGATGAGGGCCCTTACGGTGACCACACCGGTTACTACAACGAAGTCGACAGCTTCCCGGTGTTTACCGTTGAACGCATTACCCATCGAATCAAGCCGATCTACCACAGCACCTACACTGGCCGACCACCGGATGAGCCGGCGATCCTCGGCGTGGCGCTCAACGAAGTGTTCGTGCCGATCCTGCAAAAGCAATTCCCGGAGATCACCGACTTCTACCTGCCGCCGGAAGGCTGTTCGTACCGCATGGCCATTGTGACCATGAAGAAGTCGTACCCAGGCCATGCCAAGCGGGTCATGCTGGGTGTGTGGTCGTTTTTGCGACAGTTCATGTACACCAAGTTCGTTATTGTCACCGACGACGACATCAACGCCCGTGACTGGAACGACGTGATCTGGGCCATCACCACGCGCATGGACCCCAAGCGCGATACGGTGATGATCGACAATACGCCGATCGACTACCTCGACTTCGCCTCGCCGGTGTCGGGGCTGGGGTCGAAGATGGGCCTGGATGCCACCCATAAGTGGCCGGGTGAAACCACCCGCGAGTGGGGGCGGGTGATCGTCAAGGATGAAGCCGTGACGGCGCGTGTCGATGCGATCTGGAAAGAATTGGGAATAGATTGATGCGTGTAACCCTGCAACCTTCCGGTGCGGTACTGGAGTTGGTCCCTGGCGAGCGAATTCTCGAAGGCGCCCGCCGCCTGGGCTACGAGTGCCCGCAAGCCTGTCGCAACGGCGTGTGCCACGTGTGTGCGGCGCTCCTGGTGGAAGGCCGCGTGCAGCAGGCCGGCGAGGTGCGCGACCATGGTGAGTTCTATACCTGCATCGCCGAGCCACTGGAAGATTGTGTGGTGTTGTGGGATGGCGTGCTGGCACCGGGTGAGTTACCGCTGCGCAAGTTGGCGTGCCAGTTGAGCGAGTGCGTGGAGGTCGGTGGCGATGTGTGGCGCGTGCGCCTGCGCGCCCCGGCCGGCAAGGCAGTGCGTTACCACGCTGGGCAATACCTGATGATCGAGCGGGAGAACGGCGAGAAGTCGGCGTTTTCCCTGGCCTCCGCGCCCCATGCCGGGCGCGACCTGGAATTGCACGTGCTGGCCCGTGAGGACAGCGCGCGCAACCTGCTGGAGCAGTTGCAGCGCAACCGGATGGCTCGCATTGAGCTGCCGTTTGGCGACACCCACCTGGCTGAGCTGCCAGACGGGCCGCTGGTATTGATCGCCGCCGGCACCGGCATGGCGCAGATGCACAGCCTGATCGAGCATTGCCGCGCCTCGGGCTTCAAGCACCCGGTGCACCTGTATTGGGGCGTGCGTCGTCCAGAAGACTTCTACGAGATCGAGCATTGGGATCAATGGGCTCAACTGCCCAACCTGTTCCTGCACAAAGTCGTCAGCGACCTGTGTGGCTGGCAGGGTCGCTGCGGGCTGTTGCATGAGGCTGTGTGCGAGGACATTGCCGACCTGAAGGCGGTGCATGTCTACGCCAGCGGTTCGCCGGCGATGATCTACGGGACCTTGGACGCACTGGTGGAGGCCGGCATGGATGCGCACCAGATGCGCGCCGACGTATTCGCCTACGCCCCGCGGCCCTGACGCGATCAAACGGTGGGAGGGGCGGTGCGACGATTCGCCTTGCTCCCATAGCGGTGTATCAGTCCAAATGAGCTGGCTGGCACTTCCCTATCGGGAGCAAGCCACCCGCCACAATGGTTTGTGCCGGCTCAGAATCGTACTCCGGTCGTCACCATCGCCGCATTGAACCCCAGCAATACCAGTTCCGCCGCCACCGGCCCGTAATGGGCGCCCACGGACGGAATGATCACCGGCGCCACGCCAAAACGGTTCAACGGGATCTTGTCGCGATATTCGCCGCGATAACCCTGGATCGCCCCGCCTGTCAGTTTCACATACACCGGATAGTCAGCCATGTCATAGCGCTTGCCCGCGTAGACGTAGTACGAGCGCTGGCTGAACGAGTTGCGAAACGTCGCGCCGCCATATACCAGGCCTGACGGCTCATTGCGTTCCAGCCCGATCAAGTCTTGCTGGTTATTGTGGTCCGGGTCCGGCGCGAAATGGCGGGTGTAGACACTGGTCTGCGCATACCAGAAGCCATCGTCGTCATTGGCGGGCGGCGCTTCGGCAGCGAGGGCCGTGGCGGCCTGGGCCAGGAACAGCAGGCCGGGCAGTCGATATTTTTTCATGGAGGCGACCTCGATAGTCGGTGTGAGAGGCGGCTAAGTGGGTCGTGATGTGCACGCTATTTTGACGGCTTGACGTGCGCCCAGGCTGAACCGGGGCTGAAAGTAGCGGGATTGCTGCCCTGAATCCTGACGAAAGGGCGGGGGGCTTATACTTTTGCTTATTCTTTTAAGGTATTTAATTTATTTGATAGATATCTTTAAGCTATATATCAACGGACTACCGAACGACAGACACTAACCAATCACTGACCGCCACCGCCCGCCAGCCGGATCGATCGTACGCACTCAGCGCAATGAAGTTCTGAGTGTTGATTCCAAGGGGAGCGGTATGGGGAGCTACAAGAAACACGCGCTGTACTCAGCGATTTTGTCGGCCAATTTGCTGACCGCTGTGGGATTCAATCCAGTCCAGGCGGCTGAAACGCCTGCCGCCGATGTACCCAAACTCGACACGGTGATCGTCACCGGTACCCGTGCCCAGGAGCGCACGGCCAGCGCTTCACTGTCGCCTATCGATGTGATTTCCGGCGAGACCCTACGCAGTACCGGCTCCGATGAGCTGGGGGCGGTGCTGGCGCGCCTGATTCCGTCGATCAACTTCCCTCGCCCAAGCCTGGTGGACGGTGCCGAGCTGGTACGACCTGCACAGTTGCGCGGCCTGTCGCCGGACCAGGTGCTGGTGCTGGTCAACGGCAAGCGCCGCCACACCAGTGCGTTCGTCAACCTGGGCGGTGCGGTAGGGCGTGGTTCGGCCCCGGCGGATTTGAATGCGATCCCGCTGTCGGCGGTGGATCATATCGAAGTGCTGCGTGACGGCGCTTCCGCGCGCTACGGCTCCGATGCCATCGCGGGTGTGATCAACGTGATCCTCAAGCACGCTGACCATGGCGGCTCGATCTCCACCAAGTTTGGCGAATACAAGAAGGGCGATGGCATCCAGCGCAATATCAGCGGCAACACTGGCCTGGCTTTGGGTGACAACGGCTTTATCAACCTCTCGGCCGAAGGTACCGACAACGACTACACCAACCGCGCCGGGGATGATTTCCGGCCGGGTAGCGTGGGTTCCACCACCTACGGCCAGCGCGTGTTCCGACAAGGCGAGCCGGCGACCAATGAAGGCAAATTGCAGTTCAACTCCGAATATTCCTTCAACGATGCGGCCGAGTTCTACTCTTTCGGCGGTTACAGCAAGCGACGCGGCGAGACGGCAGCGTTCTACCGGGCGAGCAATGCGTCCAACAACATCCCGGCGCTCAACCCCAACGGCTACCTGCCGCTGATCAAAGGCGACCTGGAGGACACCTCACTGGTGGTGGGCCTGCGCGGCTTGCTGGCCTACGACTGGCATTACGACTTCTCGGCCAATTACGGCAAGAACCAGTACGCGCTGAGCACCGAAACCATCAACACCTCCCTGGGCCTGGCCACGCCGCGCAAGTTCGATAACGGCACGTTGAGCAACGACCAGAAGCAAATCAGCCTGGACCTGTCTCGCGAGTTCGACGTGGGTTGGCTGCCTTACCCGGTGTCCGTGGCGTTTGGTGGTGAATACTTGCACCAGGGGTATGAAATCGAGGCGGGAGAGCCCGCCTCTTATTACCAGACCGGCAGCTCGGGGTTAGGTGGCTTTCGTGATGCTGATGCGGGCACCAGCACACGGCATAACTGGGCACAGTACCTGGACCTGGAAACCAACTTCACCGAAAAACTCAGTGCCTCGGCCGCCGTGCGCCATGAGGACTACAGCGACTTTGGCTCCAATGTCAGCGGCTCGCTGTCAGCGCGTTACGACTTCACCCCGCAAGTCGCTGTGCGCGGCAGTATTTCCAATGGTTTCCGAGCACCGTCCCTGGCCCAGCAGAACTTTGCCTACACCTCCTCGCAGTTGATCGGCAGTACGATCCAGGAAGCCGGCACCTTCCCGGCCAACAGCCAGGTGGCCCGTCTGCTCGGTGCCGAAGACCTCAAGGCCGAGAAATCGCGCAACTACAGCCTCGGCCTGGTACTGGAACCGGCCGATGACTTGACCGTGACGCTGGACGTGTACCGCATCGATATCCGTGACCGCATCAGCCTTTCGTCCAACCTGAACCTCAACCCGGCGGCGATTGCCTACCTGCAGGCCAATGGCGTGGGCAATATCAACTACACCAGTGCGCGGTACTTCACCAATGCCACCGACACCAGCACCGACGGCGTCGACCTGGTGGCCAACTATCGCTATCAACTCGATAACGGCATCCGCTGGAACAGCACCGTGGGCTACAACTACAACCACACCAAGGTCACCGACGTGAAAGCCAACCCGGCCGTCCTCGATAGCCTGGGGGTGAACCTGCTGCGGGTGGACCGTCGCGAGCGCATCGGTTTGCTCGGCGACACCACGCCCCAGCACAAACTGAGCCTGGGTAACGACTTCACCTTCGGCCGGTGGGCGTTGCACAGCAACCTGGTGCGCTATGGTGAATTCACCAGTTACCAGGCCGACAAGGTCAACGACCAGACCTTCAAGGCGGCCTGGGTGCTCGACCTGTCGGTGGACTACAAGCTGAAGAACTGGACCTTCACCCTGGGCGGCGACAACGTTACGGATAAATACCCGGAGAAGGTCAACGCCTTCGCCAGCAGTGGTGGGAATTTGGCCTATAGCACTTTTTCGCCATACGGTTACAGCGGCGCGTTCTATTACGGTAAAGTTGCTTACAACTGGTAACAGCTTTTCGCAGCAACACAGGAGACCTAAGCGATCCGCCATGACCGTTATTGAAACCGATCTTTTGCAATTGGCTTACCCTCCGCGGCTCGATCTGGGGCCGCAACTCACTCACGAACAGTTGATGAGCTCAATGCAGGCCACCATGGCCAGGCATAAGGGTGGGCCGGTCTGGTTATTCGCTTATGGTTCGCTGATCTGGCGCCCTGAGTGCTCCTCGACCGAGCGCGTGCGGGCACGGGTCCACGGTTATCACCGGGGCCTGTACCTGTGGTCCCACGAGCATCGGGGTACACCGGAACTACCAGGGTTGGTGTTCGGGCTGGATCGGGGCGGTTCGTGCAGCGGGTTTGCCTATCGCCTGCCGGAAGATCAGCTGGAGGCCTCGCTTTATGCCCTGTGGCAGCGCGAGATGCCTTACCCCTCCTATCGGCCGCACTGGCTCAGTTGCCGCCTGGAAGATGGCAGCCAGGTACAGGCGTTAGGGTTTGTCTTGGAGCGGCATTTACCCAGCTACGCCGGCAACTTGCCCGATATCGTACTCAATCACGTATTGCAAAGCGCTTGCGGGCGTTACGGCACTACGCGCGATTATGTCGAGCAGACCGTCAACGCCCTGCGTAGCCACGCCATGCCAGACAAGAATCTGGAGGCGCGGCTCAAGCGTTGTGCAAAGGATTGCTCAGGTGATTAACGCGCCGAGCTGACGCTGTTGGTGTGCCACAAGGTTGGGATCAGGAAGGCGATGGCCAGCAGGCACGCGCCGATCAACAGCACAAAGCCACCGTCCCAGCCGAAATGGTCCACCGTGTAACCCATGGCCGCGCTCGCCGCCACCGAACCGCCCAGGTAACCGAACAGGCCGGTGAAGCCCGCTGCCGTACCGGCGGCTTTCTTCGGCGCCAGTTCCAGCGCCTGCAGGCCGATCAGCATCACCGGGCCGTAGATCAGGAAGCCGATGGAGAACAGCGCGATCATATCGACCATCGGGTTGCCCGGCGGGTTGAGCCAGTAGACCAGGGTGGCCAAGGTTACCAACGTCATGAACACGATGCCGGTCAGGCCTCGGTTACCGCGGAAAATCTTGTCCGACATCCAGCCGCACAACAGCGTGCCTGGAATACCGGCCCATTCGTAGAAGAAGTACGCCCAGGACGACTTGTCGACCGTGAAGTGCTTGGCTTCTTTCAAGTAGGTTGGCGCCCAGTCCAGTACGCCATAGCGCAGCAGGTAGACGAACACGTTGGCGAAGGCGATGTACCACAGCATTTTGTTGCGCAGCACGTACTTGACGAAGATTTCCTTGGCGCTGAATTCGTCTTCGTGGCTGGCGTCGTAGCCTTCCGGGTAGTCGTTCTTGTACTGCTCGATCGGCGGCAGGCCAACCGATTGCGGGGTGTCGCGCATGGTGATGAAGGCAAACGCCGCCACCAGCAACGCTACGGTTGCCGGCACATAGAACGCCGCATGCCAGTCGTTGAACCAGGCCATGCCCAACAGGAACAGCGGGCCGATCAGGCCTCCGCCGACGTTATGCGCGACGTTCCAGACCGAGACTACGCGGCCGCGTTCTTTTTGCGACCACCAGTGCACCATGGTGCGTCCGCTTGGCGGCCAGCCCATGCCCTGGGCCCAGCCATTTATGAACAGCAGAATGAACATCATGGTCACGCTGGACGTTGCCCAAGGTGCGAAACCGAAAATGAACATTACCCCCGCCGATACCAGCAGGCCGAAGGGCAGGAAGTAGCGCGGGTTGGAGCGGTCGGACACCAGGCCCATCAGGAACTTGGACAAGCCGTAGGCAATCGCGATGGCCGACATTGCCAGGCCCAGTTCGCCACGGGTGTAACCCTCGTCGATCAGGTAAGGCATGGCCAGGGAGAAGTTCTTGCGCAGCAGGTAGTACCCGGCGTATCCGAAGAAAATACCGGCGAAGATCTGCCAGCGCAGTCGTCGGTAGGTACTGTCTATTTTTTCTTCAGGCAGGGGTGCCTGGTGCGCGGCAGGACGAAAAAAAGCAAACATTCAAGAGCTCCAGATTTCTTGTTTTGACTGCGGATGCGAATGTTACAGTTTCGTTACCGAAAATAGCATCGCGTCTTATGTGCAAACACAAGAAAACAGAGCAAGCGCGTGTTCTCTTACGAACATGTCGATAATCGATACGTGGTGGTCGTTTAGCGCTTCTCAGACCAATGCAGAGCAAATGTGGGAGGGGGCTTGCCCCGATGGCGGTGATTCAGTCAACAGTTGCATCAACTGACCCACAGCAATCGGGGGCAAGCCCCCTCCCACACTGATCGCATTTCACGTGGCTATCAGCGGGTCTGGACGACGACCTTGCCGACCGCCTTGCGCTGGCCGAGATCATTGATCGCCTGTGCGGCTTGTTCCAGCGGATACACCTGCGACACCAGCGGCTTGAGCTTGCCCTCGGCGTACCAGGCAAACAACTGGTGGAAGTTCGCCGCGTTATCCTGCGGCTGGCGCTGGGCGAACGAGCCCCAGAACACCCCAACCACCGCGGCACCTTTGAGCAGCGCCAGGTTCACCGGTAGCTCCGGAATGCGCCCACTGGCAAACCCCACTACCAGCAGGCGGCCGTTCCAGGCGATTGCGCGGATGGCCTGGTCGAACAGGTCGCCGCCCACCGGGTCGTAGATCACATCGGCGCCGTTGCCATCGGTCAGGCGCTTGATCTCGTCTTTCAGGCTGGCTTCGCTGTAGTTGATCAGTTCATCGGCGCCGGCCGCCTTGGCCACCGCGAGCTTGTCGGCGCTGCTGGCGGCGGCGATCACGCGCGCGCCCATGGCCTTGCCAATTTCCACGGCGGCCAGGCCCACGCCACCGGAGGCACCGAGCACCAGCAGGGTTTCGCCAGGTTGCAGGTTGGCCCGTTGTTTCAGGGCGTGCATCGACGTGCCGTAGGTCATGCTGAACGCGGCTGCGGTGTTGAAGTCCATGCTCGGCGGGATCGGCAGCACGTTATAGCCGGGTACGGCGACCTGTTCGGCAAAGCTGCCCCAACCTGTCAGCGCCATGACCCGGTCGCCGACCTTCAGGTGGCTGACCTTTTCGCCCACTTCACTGACCACCCCCGCCGCTTCGCCGCCCGGCGAGAACGGGAAAGGCGGCTTGAACTGGTATTTGCCCTCAATGATCAAGGTATCCGGGAAGTTGACCCCGGCAGCGTGCACGTCCAGCAGGATTTCGTTCTTCTTGATCGCCGGGCTGGGAATCTCTTCCAGCACCAGGGTTTCGGCAGGGCCGAAGGCTTTGCACAGCACAGCTTTCATCGGACTATTCCTTTTGGCGTCGTGGCCGATAAGTGTAGGAGGGTACGCCCGGGGGTCAACGAGCATGCCCTGGCCTGATAAGTCGCCATAAGCTTGTGCTCAGCCTTGCTAGCGTTATGCTACCTGGCAATCGAATGTGAGGAATGAACTGTGAAAGCGTGGATCCCGTTGATGCTGGCCCTGACCTTGCCGATGGCAGCCCAGGCCGAAGAAGCCAAAGAAGGTGAGGCACCGAAGGTCAGCTATATCAGCCTGACTCCGCCGTTCGTGGGCAACTATGGCCTGGATGGCACGGCAAAGCTCAAGGTGTACAAGGCCGACATCGCCCTGCGCGTCACCGGCCCCGAAGCGGCGGCGCTGGTCAAATCCAACGATGCATTGATTCGCAACCAGTTGGTGGCACTGTTCACCCAGCAGACCAACGAGACCATGAGCAGTGTCGAAGGCAAGGAAAAGCTGCGCCAGGAAGCACTCAAGCAAACCCAGCAAGTGATGAGCGACGAAACCGGCAAACCGGTGGTGGAAGACCTGCTGTTCAATAACCTCATCATCCAGTAACTGTGGCGATCGGGCTTACTGTGGCGAGCGGGCTGACCACAACAAGAAGCCCGTTTGCCACAACAAGCCCGCTCGCCACGCTCAGGAGGCCAGGCTTTTCCTGAACCGCGCCAACGCCACGGCAAAGAACAGCAGGCCGATCCCTGCCAGCGCCAGCAGGTCCGGCCACACCACGCTAGCGCCCGCATCGCGGAACAGGATCGCTGCGCTCAGGCTCACAAAGTGCGTCGACGGCGAAGCCTGCATCACCCACTGCAACCACTCGGGCATGCTGTCCAGCGGGGTACTGCCGCCGGAAAGCAGCAGCATCGGGATGATCACCGGGATCGCCAGCAAGCCGAACTGAGGCGTCGAGCGGGCGAGGGTGGCGAGGAAGATGCCCAGGGCCGTGCTGGCAAACAGGTACAGCGCGGTCACGAACAGAAATAACGCCAGCGAGCCGGCCAGCGGTACGCCGAGCAAGCCCTTGACCACCACTTCCAGGGATAGCCAGGTACACAGCACGACCACCAGCATGTTGCTCCAGATTTTCGCCAGCATGATTTCCAGTGCTGTCAGCGGCAGTACCAGCAAGTGGTCGAGGGTGCCGTGTTCACGCTCGCGCAGCAGGGCGGTGCCGGTGAGCACGATGGCGAGGATGGTGATGTTGTTGACGATCTGGATCACCGCCAGGAACCAGCCACCCTCCAGGTTGGTATTGAACAGCGCCCGGGTGGTCAGTTGCGCTGGCGCTTTCGCGGCGCTATCCGCCTGGCCGCTGTAGGTGAGCAACTCGCGCTGGAAAATCCGGCCGATGTAGCCGGCGCCCATAAAGGCCTGGCTCATCGCCGTGGCGTCGACGTTCACCTGTACGGCGGGCTGTCGACCGGCCAACAGGTCGGCCTGGAAGTTCGCCGGTACGTTGATCACGAAGGTGTACTGGCCGCTGTCCATGACCTTGTCCAACTGGTCGTACGCCAACGGTGCGGGTGGCTGGAACTCGGGCGGTTGCAGCGCTTCGGCCATCTGTCGCGAGAGCGGGCTGTGGTCTTCGTCGACAAATGCCACGCTGGCATGGTGCACCCCAATCACCGAGCCCGCGGCGGGCATATAGATCGCCACCGTGAAGGCGTAGAACAGAAACAGCAGCAACACACTGTCGTGGCGCAGGCTGGTCAGCTCCTTGATCCCCAGGTGCAGGATATGCGCAAACTTGTGCATCAGGCCTCCTGCTTCTTGAGCATGATCAGGCTCAGTCCGGTAAAACCGAGGAAAAATCCGAACAGCGCCAGGCACTGTGGCCACAACTGGCGCAAGTCCAGGGCCTTGGTGAAGGTGCCCACCGCAATATCGAGAAAGTGCCCCGCCGGAAACAGCATGCCCATCACCGCCGCCGCGCCCTCCAGGGACGAGCGCGGCACGATCAGCCCGGAGAACTGGATGGTCGGCAGGCTGGTGATGATCATGGTGCCGAGGATCGCCGCGATCTGGGTGCGCGTGAATGCGGAAATCAGCAGGCCCATGCTGGTGGTGGCGAGCACGTACAGCAGGCCGCCAAACGCCAGGGTCAGGGCGCTGCCCTTGAACGGCACGCCGAACAGCCAGCGGTTCATCGCCACCAGTACAGCCAGGTTCACCAGGCTCACTGCCAGGTAGGGCGCCTGTTTGCCCAGCAAAAACTCCAGGCGGGTCAGGGGCGTGGCATAGAAGTTGGTGATCGAGCCCAGCTCCTTCTCGCGCACGATGCCCAGGGCCGTCAGCATGGCCGGTATAAAGGCCAGGATCAGCGCCATGACGCCCGGGCCGATGGCATTTACGCTGACCACGTCCTGGTTATAGCGGAAGCGGGTTTCCAACTTGGCGGCAGCTTGTGTGTTCGAGGGCGAGCTGCTCAGTTCGGCCAGTTGTTCGAGGTTGCCCTGGTGCACGGCCTCGACATAGTTGCGGCTGGTTTCCGCGCGAAACGGCATGCCGCCGTCGAGCCACGCGGCCACGGTGGGCTGGCGACCGGCGTAAAGATCACGACCAAAGCCCGGCGGGATTTCCAGCGCCAGTTTGATTTCCGAGCGTTGCAGGCGCCGGTGCAGTTCGTTGGCATCCTGGATTGGCGTTTGCTCGGCGAAATAGCGCGAGCTGCGAAAGGCTTCCAGGTAGGCACGGCTTTGCGGGGTCTGGTCCTGGTCGTAGACGGCGAAGGCGAGGTTTTCCACATCCAGGGAAATGCCGTAGCCGAAGATCACCATCATGAACATCGCCCCGAGCAGGGCGAAGGCCATGCGCACCTTGTCGCGCAAGAGTTCCTTGCCTTCGCGACTGGCCACGGCCAGTAGGCGCGCCAGGCTGAACCCGCGCTTGCTCACAGGCGGTGCAGTGGTTTCGCTGACGGTGGCGGTAGGCGCCGTCGGTTCCGGTTCGCCCTGGGCTTGCTCCAGGCACGTGACAAACGCGGCTTCAAGGGTGTCGCCGTGGAACTGCTGTTGCAGCGCGTCGGGCGTGTCGCAGGCCAGCACCTTGCCCGCATGCATCAGGGAGATGCGGTCGCAGCGCTGGGCTTCGTTCATAAAGTGAGTGGACAGGAAGATCGTCACCCCCTGTTCGCGCGATAGCTCGATCAGCAACCGCCAGAAATCATCCCGTGCCGCTGGGTCTACGCCTGAAGTCGGTTCATCGAGGATCAGCACCTCGGGGCGATGCAGCACCGCCACGGCCAGCGACAACCGTTGGCGCAGGCCAAGGGGCAGTTCACCGGACGGCTGCTCGGCGACTTCGCCCAGGTCGAAACGCTGGATCAGTTCGTCGATCCGCGGGCCACTGTCGGCCTTGGGCAAGTCGAACAACTGCGCATGCAACGCCAGGTTCTGGCGCACGCTGAGTTCGCCATACAGTGAGAAGCTCTGCGACATGAAGCCCACGCGCTTGCGGGTGGCCAGGTCCTTGGCGTTCACCGGATTGCCCAGCAACGTGGCACTGCCTTCGGTGGCCGGCATCAGGCCGGTGAGGACCTTCATGGTGGTGGTCTTGCCGCAACCGTTTGAACCGAGGAAACCGAAGATCTCGCCACGGCCAATAGCGAAGCTGACCTTGTTGACTGCCGTGAAGTCGCCGAAGCGCAGGGTCAGGTCGTGGGCTTCGATGGCGATATCGGTGTTGGCGCTTGCCCTGGGCGGGATCACCAGTGGCTGGTTGTTGTGGGCGCTGTCGCCCTGGAAGTGGGTGAAGGCTTCATCCAGTTTTCCGCTGGGTGTGGCCGCCGCCAGTTCGCTGCTAAGCCCGTTGGCGATCAGTTTGCCGCGATCGAGCATCAGGCAATGTTCGAACTGCTCGGCCTCCTCCATGTAGGCCGTGGCCACCAGCAGGGTCAGTTGCGGGCGCTCGGCACGTACGGTATCGACCAGTTCCCAGAAGCGTCTACGCGACAGCGGGTCGACGCCAGTGGTGGGCTCGTCAAGGATCAGCAGGTCCGGGTCGTGGATCAGTGCGCAGCACAGGCCGAGCTTCTGTTTCATCCCGCCCGAGAGTTTGCCGGCCGGGCGCTCGGCGAAACGGGCGAGGTCGGTGGCCAGCAGCAGGTTGTGCATGCGCTGGTCGCAGTCGGCTTTCGACAGGCCAAACAGCGTGGCGAAGAAGCGGATGTTTTCGCTGATGGACAACTCGGGATACAGGTTGCCGCCCAGGCCCTGGGGCATAAAGGCGATACGCGGGTACAGGCTGTTGCGATGGCGGCGGTCGGCGATGGAGCCGCCGAGCACCTCCAGTTGGCCTTCCTGAAGGTGTTTAACCCCGGCGATCAAGCCCAGCAGGCTCGACTTGCCCGCGCCATCCGGGCCTATCAGCCCGCATCGCGTACCGGCGGGCAGGCTGAAGGCGATGTCGATCAGCGCCTGTTGCTTGCCATAGCGGTGCTGAACACCTGTGGCGTGCAGCGCCAGGTCGGTCATTTCAGGTTGGCCGGCCAGTCGATGTCAGCCGTACGCACATAGCCGGCACCGGGCATGCCGGGCTTGGCCTGCGGCACGGCGCTGGGTTGGGTCAGGCGCAGTTTGACGCGGAATACCAGTTTCTGGCGTTCGTCGCGGGTTTCCACTTCCTTGGGCGTGAATTGCGATTTGGCCGCGACAAAGCTGATTTTGGCCGGCAGCGGTTGGTCGGGGAGTGCATCGAGGAGGATGCGTGCATCGCTGCCGACGGTCAGCCGGCCGGTCACAGAGGCGGGCAAGTAGAGGTTCATGTATTGATCTTGGGGGTCGATCAGCAGCAACACGCGCCCACCGGCGGCGAGCACTTCGCCCGGTTCAGCCAGGCGTAGCTGGATAATGCCGTCGATGGGCGCGCGCAGGCTGCTGTCATCGATTTCGCTGGTGAGTTGCGCCACCTGGGCTTCGGCGGCGCCGATGGCCGCCTTGACCGAATTGACCTGGGCTTGGGCCGCGACTACGGCCGCATTGCCGGTATTCTGGCGAGCCTGCTGCTGGTCGATCAACTGGCTGCTGGCAAAGCCGCGCGCGTATAGCTCCTGCGTACGCTTGAGCTCCTGATGGGCCAACAGTTGCTCGCTTTGGCGCAGTTGCACATTGGCTTCGGCAGCGGCGAAGTTTTCCTTGGCGCGCAGCACCTCGGCTTCAGCCTGGGCGCGCTGGGCCTCCAGGGTGCGGGTGTCCATGCGCGCCAGCAGTTGGCCCTTGAGCACCTTGTCGCCTTCATCCACGCGCACTTCGGCGAGGCGCCCGGGTATCTTGGCGGCAATCTGCACCTCAGTGGATTCCAGGCGACCGTTGCCCATGCTCAAGCCTTCGGGCAGGCGGTCCTGGGTGGATTTCCAGTAACCGAAGCCGCCGGCGGCGAGCAGCAACACAATCAGGAGCGAGGCAAACAGCTGGGAGGTGCGATGGTTCGTCGACATGAATGCATCCTGCGGCGTTAGCGTCCTAGTTTGACCGGCCTCGCCTCAGAAGGCGTTGATACCGATCAAATGAACTGAAGGAGCGAGCTGGCTCGCGAAAAATGTAAACGATAACGCGACCAGCCTGGAAGGTCGCGGTGAAGCTGCGCTCTTCGCGAGCAAGCTGGCTCCAGCCGTCAGCGTAGCGCCAAGACCGCGGCCCATTGCTCGGCGGTAACCGGCATCACCGAGAGACGGCTGCCTTTTTGCACCAGAGGCAGCTCGGCTAGGGCGGCTTGCTGCTTCAGGTACCCCAGGCCCAGTACGCAGGGGAACGTCTCGACATGGGCCACGTTGATCGCGCTCCATGGATTTTTCTCCGGGCTGGCCTTGGCGTCGAAATAGTGGTTGTCCGGCTCCAGTGCGGTCGGGTCCGGGTAGGCGGCCTCGACGATGGTGCCGATGCCGGCAATACCAGGCTCGGGGCAGCTGGAGTGATAGAAGAAAAATTGGTCACCCACCGCCATCGCCCTCAGAAAGTTGCGCGCCTGATAATTGCGCACCCCATCCCAGTGGGCTTCGCCAAGCGTTTCCAGGCCTTTGATGGAGAGTTCGTCGGGCTCGGATTTCATCAGCCAATAGGCCATTTGGGGGCTCCTGAAAAAGGCGTTGGGCAAGTTGTCAGGCAATTCCATGACAAACCGACAGTCGGTTGACGCCAAGGTTTGCGTGTTGGTTCACGTTAACGCAGAATGCCGGGATTTTAAGCTTGACGCAGCTGCAACGGACTACTTTGGAACGTTGTTGTCATCGTGTACGAGATGCCTGAAGGGGGGCAATCGATGCAACGTAAACCGGATTTACTATGGATATTGGTGATTTTGTTTGGTCTGGGCGTCGTGACCACCGGGTATGCGCAAAGCTTGTGGTCGAACAAGACCGATGCACCCGTTGAACTGGCTCAGCAGCAGCCTAAACCGTTCAAGCGCTGACCCTTATTCAAGGCGCCGCTGACTCCAGTGGCGTCTCTGCGATATACCAATACTTGTCAGTGACCGTGCCCGCCAGCGGCACATCCCAACTCGCCTGCGCCAACCGATCGACCTTCTGACACTCATGGGCCAGCCCCAGCAGCGTCGGCTTGCGCCAGCTTTGGCGGCGAGCGAGGTAGGCCAGGCTGCGGTCATAAAACCCACCGCCCATGCCCAGGCGCCCCCCCGCGTCGTCGAACCCCACCAGCGGGAGCAACACCAGGTCCAGCGCCCACACCTTGCGCTGGCGGCAGGCGTTTATCCGGGGTTCGAGAATGCGAAACCGATTGGGCAGCAGTTTTTCCCCTGGGTCCACGCGTTGGAAGACCATCTTGGTTCTCGGCCAGGCGCTGAGTACTGGCAGGTAGGTGGCCTTGCCCCGGCGCTGGGCCGCGCGCAGCAGCAGGCGCGGATCGATTTCACCGTCCGTCGGCAGGTATAGAGAAATATGTTTGGCCCGGCGAAACAGCGGGTGCTGTGCCAGTTGCCGATACAAGCCAAGGGCCGCCCGGCGCTGCTCGCTGGGGGTGAGCGCACGGCGGGCCTTGCGCAACATGCGTCGAAGGTGCGGACGGGAAAGCGGCGCAGGTTCGGTCATGGTTTTCGGCTCATAAAACAATGCCAGTCCTTAAGACTGGCATTGAGTTTGGAAATCAGGCTCCCCGACAGAACCGCTGTCGACTAAGCCCTTGAACCCGAAAGTTCAAGGTGGAAGAAGCAGTAGGCTTTAAGGCTTTCCGTCTAGCGGACATGCACACCAGCCCAACGTGCAACTTCCAGGGTAGTGCGAATCGGCTCCGGGACATCGCCGACTGGCAAGCACGCCAGGGAGTGGGGCGAGTATACCTTAAACAGTCGCGGCAATCAGCCCTTGGGTGCGTCTGAGTCGCTGGAGAGCACCAGATCAACGCGTTCGAGCAGGTCACGCACCTGTTCGCGCGTTGAGCCGCTGGCCTGTACGTCAGGACGTTCCTGCTTGTGCAGCAGATCGTGGGTGATGTTCAGCGCGGCCATCACGGCGATGCGGTCGGCGCCGATGACTTTGCCGCTGCTGCGGATTTCACGCATCTTGCCATCCAGGTAGCGGGCAGCGCTCACCAGGTTGCTGCGTTCTTCCTGGGGGCAAATGATCGAATACTCTTTGTCGAGGATCTGCACGGTAACGCTATTGCTTGAACTCATGAGTCTTGCTCCAGGGCCTTCAGGCGCGAAATCATCGATTCGACCTTACGCCGGGCGATTTCGTTTTTTTCAATGAGGTGAGCGCGTTCCTCGCGCCAGGTCTTTTCCTGAGCTAATAGGAGTCCGTTTTGGCTCTTTAGTTGCTCGACCCGATCAATTAGCAATTCGAGTCTGGCCATCAGCGCTTGCAGGTCGGTGTCTTCCATTGGGTTCCACTGGATTTGTCTGATGAATGGCAACTGCAGGATAAACGATCTGACGCCCTCGATAGTCTTGGTACGTCTGCCGGTGCTAGGATACAGCGCTCCATTCTAGACATTGCGCCGTCTGGCGCCTAGCTCACCATGCCCATTCAGAACTCCCCGTACGATGCTTTTTCCAAGCTGCTGAGCACCAGCGGTCATCCTTGCTCGCCTGCCGAACTGCACGGCGTGTTGCTCGGCCGCAGTTGCACCGGCGTTGGCTTTGATGCCGACAACTGGCTGGCCGATGTGGCCGAGCTGCTGGAAACCGAACCGACCGACAACGTGCGTAACGCGCTGATCGGCCTGCAAGAGATGGTCAAGGGCGAGCTGACCGGTGATGACGTCACCGTGGTCCTGCTGCTGCCGACCGACGATGCACCGCTCGCCGAACGCGCCGCCGCACTGGGCCAATGGTGCCAGGGCTTCCTCCACGGTTTCGGCGTGAACGCCGGTGGCCTGGAGCTGAGCACCGATGCCAAGGAAGTGTTGCAGGACCTGGCGGCCATCTCCCAGGTGCAAGACGCCCTGGAAGAGTCCGAAGACGGCGAAGGCGACTACATGGAAGTCATGGAATACCTGCGCGTCGCACCGTTGCTGCTGTTCACCGAGACCAAGAAGTCCGCTGAGCCGGCTGCCCCCAAGCCTTCGCTGCACTGAGAAAGGAAGCCCATCTGCCCATGATCCATATCCCCAAAGCGGAATACACCCGGCGCCGCAAGGCGCTCATGGCGCAGATGGAACCCAACAGCATCGCGATCCTGCCGGCCGCCGCCGTGGCGATCCGCAACCGTGATGTCGAGCACGTCTATCGCCAGGACAGCGACTTCCAGTACCTGAGCGGTTTCCCCGAGCCACAGGCGGTGATCGTGCTGATGCCCGGTCGCCAGCACGGCGAGTACGTGCTGTTCTGCCGCGAGCGCAATGCCGAACGCGAACTGTGGGACGGCCTGCGCGCCGGTACCGAGGGCGCGATCCGCGATTTTGGCGCCGACGATGCCTTCCCCATCACCGATATCGACGACATCCTGCCCGGCTTGATCGAAGGTCGCGACCGGGTGTATTCGGCCATGGGCAGCAACGCTGAATTCGATCGGCACCTGATGGAGTGGATCAACGTCATCCGCTCTAAAGCGCACCTCGGTGCCCAGCCCCCGAACGAATTCGTTGCCCTGGATCATTTGCTCCACGACATGCGCCTGTATAAATCGGCGGCGGAAGTGAAGGTGATGCGCGAGGCTGCGCGAATTTCCTGCGCGGCCCATGTGAAGGCGATGCAGGCCAGCCGCGCCGGCTTGCATGAGTTCAGCCTGGAAGCCGAACTGGATTACGAGTTCCGCAAGGGCGGCGCGAAAATGCCGGCCTATGGCTCCATCGTCGCCGCCGGGCGCAACAGCTGCATCCTGCATTACCAGCAGAATGACGCCGTGCTCAAGGACGGCGACCTGGTGCTGATCGATGCCGGTTGCGAGATCGACTGCTACGCCAGCGACATCACCCGCACCTGGCCGGTCAATGGCAAGTTCTCGCCGGAGCAGAAGGCGATCTATGAAATCGTGCTGGCCTCCCAGGAAGCCGCCTTTGCCGAGATAGCGCCGAACAAGCATTGGAACCAGGCCCACGAGGCAACCGTGCAGGTCATCACCGCCGGGCTGGTCAAACTGGGCTTGCTGCAGGGTGATGTGGACGAGTTGATTGCCAGCGAAGCCTACCGGGCTTTCTACATGCACCGAGCCGGCCACTGGCTGGGCATGGATGTGCACGATGTGGGCGAGTACAAAGTGGGCGGTGAATGGCGTGTGCTGGAGGTCGGCATGGCATTGACCGTGGAACCGGGGATCTACATATCGCCGGACAACCAGAATGTGGCAAAGAAATGGCGTGGCATTGGCGTGCGCATCGAGGACGACGTGGTAGTGACCAAGCAAGGCTGTGAAATCCTGACCGTCGGCGTGCCCAAGACCGTCGCCGACATTGAAGCCCTGATGGCGGCTGCCCGATGAGCCGGGTCAACCTGGCGATCATCGGTGGCGGCCTGGTGGGCGCCAGCCTGGCGCTGGCATTGCAAGCGGGGGCAAAGGCCCGAGGCTGGAAGATCGTGCTGATCGAACCCTTTGCACCGGGTGACAGCTACCAGCCTAGCTACGATGCACGCTCCTCGGCGCTGTCGTTTGGCGCTCGGCAGATTTACCAGCGCCTGGGGCTCTGGCAGCACATCTCCCGCCGCGCAGAACCGATCAAGCAGATTCATGTGTCGGACCGCGGGCGTTTCTCCACCGCGCGGTTATCCGCCATGGAGGAGGGCGTTCCTGCCCTTGGCTATGTGGTGGAAAACGCCTGGCTCGGCCAGTGCCTGTGGCAAGGCTTGGATAAAGAGGTGGTCAGTTGGCGCTGCCCGGCGGAAGTCACGCGCATGGAACCGCTGCCGGATGGCTACCGCCTGACCCTCAACGATGAAACCGTACTGGAATGCGACCTCGCGGTGCTCGCGGATGGTGGCCGCTCCGGTTTGCGTGAGCAACTGGGCATCGGCGTGAAAACCCGCCCCTACAACCAGAGCGCGCTGATCGCCAATATCACCCCGAGCGAAGCCCATAACGGCGAAGCCTTCGAGCGCTTTACCGATGAGGGGCCGATGGCCTTGCTGCCGCTGCCGGACAACCGTTGCGCGCTGGTGTGGACCCGCATCGGCATGGACGCCCAGCGCTTGGCCAGCCTGGATGAACGCAGTTTCTTGAGTGAGTTGCAGGGCGTGTTTGGTTACCGCCTGGGCACCCTGAAGCAAGTGGGGGCTCGTCACCTGTACCCGCTGACCCTGGTGGAAGCCGAAGAACAAGTCCGCTCCCACCTGGCGATCCTCGGCAATGCTGCCCACAGTCTGCACCCGATTGCCGGGCAGGGTTTCAACCTGTCCCTGCGTGATGCCAATGCCTTGGCCGAGGCCCTGTTGGCCGGGCCGACGGTGCCGGGCGACCTGGCCACCTTGCAGGCCTATCGCGAGCGTCAGCGGCTGGATCAGAGGCTGACCGTGGGCTTCTCCGACCAGGTCACGCGCCTGTTCGGCAGTGCACAGCCGCTGGTCGCCCTGGGGCGCAACATGGGCTTGCTGGGCCTGGACCTGCTGCCACCGGCCAAACGCTGGTTCGCCCGGCAGGCCATGGGCCTGGGTACGCGTCCCGATGCGTAAGTGGCTGGTCGCTCGCCTGGGTAAAGCGCGTTTATTGCGTTGGGTCATGACCCTTTACCCGCCGTATCTGGGCGCGGGGATCAGCGTGCAGCACATGAGCGCCGATTTTCGCCACGTCAAAGTGCGCATGGGCCTGGGGTGGTACAACCGTAACTACGTGGGTACGCAGTTCGGCGGCAGCCTCTATTCGATGGTCGACCCGTTCTACATGCTGATGCTGATGGAGAACCTGGGCCGCGACTACATTGTGTGGGACAAGGCGGCCAGCATCGACTTCGTCTCGCCGGGCAAAGGCCCGGTGTATGCCGAGTTTTCCATCGACGACGCCTTGCTGGATGAGGTGCGTCGACAGACCGCAGGCGGCGAGAAGTATTTGCCCCGCCTCAAGGTCCAGATTCATGACGGCTCCGGCACCCTGGTGGCGCGAGTCGACAAAACCCTTTACGTGCGGCGCAAGCCGCCAGCGAGACAGGCTTAAAGCATGGACATGCGCGCAGATGTGCTGATTGTCGGGGCCGGAATGGTCGGAAGCGCCCTGGCGCTGGCGTTGCAGGGCAGTGGCCTGCAGGTGCTGCTGCTGGACGGCAGCCCGTTGAGCGTCAAGCCGTTCGAACGTGACGCCGCCTTCGAGCCGCGGGTCAGCGCCTTGTCGGCCGCCAGCCAGCGCATCCTCGAGCGCCTGGGCGTGTGGGACGGCATCGTCGACCGCCGCGCCAGCCCTTACGCAGAGATGCAGGTGTGGGACGGCAGCGGCACCGGGCAGGTCCACTTTTCGGCGGCCAGCGTGCATGCCGAAGTGCTCGGGCATATCGTCGAAAACCGTGTGGTCCAGGATGCCCTGCTTGATCGCCTGCATGACTGTGACCTCGGCCTGCTGGCCAATGCACGCCTGGAGCAAATGCGCCGCTCCGGCGATGACTGGCTGCTGACCCTGGCCGATGGCCGCAAATTGCGCGCGCCGCTGGTGGTGGCCGCCGATGGCGCCAATTCCGCCGTACGCCGCCTGACTGGCACCGCGACCCGCGAGTGGGATTACCTGCATAACGCGATTGTCACCAGCGTGCGCAGCAGCCAGCCGCACCAGCGCACCGCCTGGCAGCGCTTTACCGATACCGGTCCGCTGGCCTTCTTGCCATTGGTGCGCGATGGTCAGGAAGACTGGTGCTCGATCGTCTGGTCGACCACGCCAGCTGAATCCGCACGCCTGATGGCGCTTGAGGATGAAAGCTTTTGCCGTGAGCTGGAACGCGCCTTTGAAGGCCGACTGGGCACGGTGCTCAGCGCTGATCCGCGTGTCTGTGTGCCATTGCGCCAACGCCATGCCAAGCGCTATGTGGCCGAAGGCCTGGCGTTGATCGGCGACGCCGCACACGTCATCCACCCGTTGGCCGGGCAGGGCGTGAACCTGGGCTTCCTCGACGCGGCGGTCCTGGCCGAGGTGCTGTTGTCGGCGACTGAACGTGGCGAACGCCTGGCGGATGTGAAAGTGCTGAGCCGTTACGAGCGTCGGCGCATGCCGCACAACCTGGCGTTGATGGCGGCGATGGAAGGCTTCGAGCGCTTGTTCCAGGCCGATCAACTGCCGTTGCGCTGGTTGCGTAATGCCGGGTTGAAAATGGTTGATCAAATGCCGGAAGCCAAGGCGGTATTCGTGCGTCAGGCCCTTGGCCTGACTGGGGATCTACCAGAGTTGGCACGGCCCTGAAGGCGCCGTGCAACATCTGGTAACGCCTCCGCTGAGTGTTTGATTGAGCTGCCAAATGTGAGTCCCTATCATTTGCTTTCAATTTGCATATGAGAGACCGCACCCATGTTGGCACCCAAGCGCCTCCTGACTGCCCTGGCCCTAACCCTTATCGGCAGCACCACCGTGCAGGCGGCCGACGAAGTCGTGGTCTACTCCTCGCGCATCGACGAACTGATCAAGCCGGTATTCGACGCCTACACCCAAAAGACCGGCGTGCAGGTGAAGTTCATCACCGATAAGGAAGCCCCGTTGATGCAGCGCATCAAGGCCGAGGGCGAAAACGCCACTGCCGACCTGCTGCTCACCGTCGACGCCGGCAACCTCTGGCAGGCTGAGCAAATGGGCATCCTGCAACCGTTCACCTCCCCAGTGATCGACAAGAACATCCCTCTTCAATATCGCTCGTCGGCCCATGCCTGGACCGGCTTGAGCTTGCGCGCGCGGACCATCGCCTACTCCACCGACCGGGTCAAACCCGGCGACCTGACGACTTACGAAGCCCTGGCCGACAAACAATGGGAAGGCCGCCTGTGCCTGCGCACGGCGAAAAAGGTCTACAACCAGTCGCTGACCGCCACCCTGATCGAAACCCATGGCGCGGCCAAGACCGAAGAAATCGTCAAGGGCTGGGTCAACAACCTGTCCACCGACGTGTTCTCCGATGACATCGCCGTGCTCGAAGCGATCAACGCCGGGCAGTGCGACGTGGGTATCGTCAACACGTACTACTTCGGCCGCCTGCATAAGCAGAAGCCGGACCTGGCGGTGAAGTTGTTCTGGCCCAACCAGGGCGACCGTGGCGTGCATGTGAACCTGTCCGGTATCGGCCTGACCAAGCATGCGCCGCACCCGGAAGCCGCCAAGGCCTTGGTGGAATGGATGACCACACCTGAGGCACAGAAGATCTTCGCCGACGTGAACCAGGAATTCCCGGCCAGCCCGGCGGTGCCACCGTCTGCCGAAGTCGCGACCTGGGGCAAGTTCGTGGCCGATACCTTGCCGGTGGAAGTCGCGGGCAAGCGCCAGGCCGAGGCCATTCGCCTGATGGATCGCGCTGGCTGGAACTGAATGGGTAAACGCCGCCCCTTTTGTGTCTGCCTTTAGATACTCTTCCCTGGGAATTTGCTCTTGGTCCACCCCGCCCAACGTCGCTGGTACGCGCCGGTCTTTATCGCCGCCGCGCTGGTGCTGCTGCCGCTGAGCGTGCTGTTGCTGTCCTGGCAAAGCATCGATGGGCAGATCTGGTCCCATCTCTGGGAAACCCAGATGCCGCGCTTGCTGGGCAATACCCTGATCCTGGTGCTGGGCGTCGGTATTGGCGTGACCCTGTTGGGCGTAAGCCTGGCCTGGCTGACCAGCCTCTGCGAGTTTCCCGGGCGGCGCTGGCTGGACTGGGCGCTGATGTTGCCCTTCGCGATTCCTGCGTATGTGCTGGCGTTCGTATTTGTCGGCTTGCTGGACTTCTCCGGCCCGGTGCAGACCCTGCTGCGCGACTGGTTCGGCACGGGCCTACGCTGGCCGCGTGTGCGCTCCACGGGCGGCGTGGTCATTGTTTTGGTGCTGGTGTTCTATCCCTACGTCTACCTGCTGGCGCGCACCGCCTTCCTGGCTCAGGGCAAGGGCCTGATGGAAGCCGCGCGCATGCTTGGGCAATCGCCATGGCAGGCGTTCTGGCGCGTGGCCTTGCCCATGGCGCGACCGGCGATTGGCGCCGGCGTGGCGCTGGCATTGATGGAAACCCTGGCGGATTTTGGTGCGGTCTCGGTGTTCAACTTCGATACCTTCACCACCGCCATCTACAAGACCTGGTACGGCTTTTTCAGCCTCTCCAGCGCGGCCCAACTGGCCAGCCTGTTGCTGTTGGTGGTGATGCTGGTGCTGTACGGCGAACGGCGAGCCCGGGGCGCCAGCCGACCGAGCAATGAACGACCGCGCGGCAAGGCGCTGTACCACCTGCGCGGGTTCAAGGCGGCGGCGGCCAGTGCCTGGTGTGGATTGGTGTTCGGCTGTGCGTTTGTCATTCCGGTGCTGCAACTGGTTGCCTGGTTCTGGCAGCGCGGTCGGTTCGACCTGGATGAACGCTATACCGGCCTGATCGTCCACACGCTGTACCTGGGCGGTACCGCCGCGCTGATCACGGTCAGCGTGGCGTTGATTCTGGCGTTCGCCAATCGCCTGGCGCCGACCAGGGCAATTCGCTCCGGCATCAGCCTGGCGAATGTCGGTTATGCCTTGCCGGGCTCGGTGCTGGCGGTGTCGATGATGTTGGCATTCAGCTACCTGGACCGTGAGTTGGTGGTGCCGCTGTCGGGCTGGCTCGGCGGTGCGGGCAAGCCGTTGCTGCTCGGCAGCCTGTCGGCACTGCTGCTGGCGTACTTGGTGCGCTTCCTCGCGGTGGCCTACGGGCCGCTGGAAAACAGCCTGGCACGAATCCGTCCATCGTTGCCGGAGGCGGCGCGCAGTCTTGGGGTGAGCGGCCCACGACTGTTTTGCAAGGTGTATCTGCCGTTGCTGCTGCCCGGGACCCTGAGCGCTGCGTTGCTGGTGTTCGTCGACGTGCTCAAGGAAATGCCCGCCACCCTGCTGATGCGCCCGTTTGGCTGGGACACCCTGGCGGTGCGGATTTTTGAAATGACCAGCGAAGGGGAGTGGGCGCGGGCTTCCTTGCCGGCGCTGACCCTGGTGTTGGTGGGCTTGCTGCCGGTGATCGGGCTGATCCGTCGCTCTGCCCGACAAATCGGCTAGGTGCCAGTCCTACAGCTTGCGGCTACAATGCGCGGCATTCGGTGCGGTCCGTCTTTCGGGTCGGGTCGCTGTACGTGGCTGCAGGCCTTGTAATTCAAGGTTTGCAGCGCGAACGGCAACCTTACGCACCTTCGCCAAGCCCGGAAGGAGAAACCCATGGGACAGCGTACGCCTCTGTATGACCTGCATCTCGCCCTAGGCGCGAAAATGGTCGATTTTGGCGGTTGGGATATGCCTCTGCACTACGGCTCGCAAGTTGAAGAGCACCATCAGGTGCGGCGCGACTGCGGGGTGTTCGATGTATCTCATATGACCGTGATCGATGTCACAGGCCCCGAGGCCAAGGAATGGCTCCAGCACCTGCTGGCCAATGATGTCGATCGTCTGCAGGGCTGCGGCCGTGCGTTGTACAGCGCCATGCTCAACGAGCAGGGTGGGGTGGTGGACGACATGATCGTCTACCGCACCGAAACCGGTTATCGGCTGGTGGTCAATGCCGCTACCCGCGATCAGGATATGGCCTGGATGCAGGCTCAGTTGGGCACCTACCAGGCGCAATTGCTCGAGCGGCCCGAATTGGCCATGCTCGCGATTCAAGGCCCCCATGCCCGGCAGAAGATTGCCGAGCTGGTTACCCAGTCCCGCGGCACCCTGATTCATCAGCTCAAGCCCTTCGAAGGCCAGGCCGACGGTGATTGGTTTATCGCCCGTACCGGCTACACCGGCGAAGACGGCCTGGAGATTGTCCTGCCTGCCGACCAGGCGCCGGGTTTTTTCAACGACCTGGTGGGCGCCGGTATTTCTCCTATCGGCCTGGGCGCCCGCGATACCTTGCGCCTGGAAGCGGGCATGAACCTGTATGGGCAGGATATCCACCAAGACGTTTCGCCCCTGGCGGCCAACATGGCCTGGAGCATTGCGTGGGAGCCGGCCGAGCGCCGTTTCATCGGCCGCGCCGCGCTGGAAGCCGAACTGGGGGCCGGTGTGCAGACCAAATTGGTCGGCTTGGTGCTGGAAGAGCGTGGGGTTTTACGCGCTCACCAAGTGGTTCGTATCGCCAATGTTGGCGAAGGAGAGATCACCAGTGGTAGTTTCTCTCCTACGCTGAGCAAATCCATTGCCCTGGCGCGCGTACCGATGGCGACTGCCGATCGGGCCGAAGTGGAAATCCGCGGCAAGTGGTACCCGGTTCGAGTGGTCAAACCGACCTTCGTGCGCCATGGCAAAACCTTGATCTAACTTTTCCGGCAGGCCAAAGGCTGCTGACATTTCTTCTTGAGGACACAGACTATGAGCAATATCCCTGCCGACCTGCGTTTTGCCGAAAGTCACGAATGGGCGCGTCTGGAAGCTGACGGTACTGTGACCGTCGGGATCTCCGACCATGCCCAGGAAGCGTTGGGTGATGTGGTGTTTGTTGAGTTGGCCGAGGTTGGCAAAGTGTTTGCGGCGGGTGAAACGGCGGGTGTCGTGGAGTCGGTTAAAGCGGCGTCTGATATCTACTCGCCAGTTGCCGGCGAAGTGATTGCGGTTAACGAAGAGCTGGGCGGCAGCCCTGAGTTGCTGAACTCCGACCCTTACGGTGCCTGGATCTTCAAGCTCAAGCCAAGCAGCGTTGACGCCGACCTGGCCAAACTGTTCGATGCTGCTGCCTACAAGGCCGCCATCGGCGAGTGATTCCGCTGCAGGAGCCGGTCACCCGGCTCCTGCAACAGGCATTCAGCGTTTCAACACAGCCTTCACTGCCGCCACCGACCGCTCCACATCCGCCTCTGTCATCGCCGTGAACATCGGCAACGACACGATCAAACGTCCAACACGCTCCGCCACCGGGAACATGCCTTCCTTGAAGCCCTGTGCACGATACAGGCTCAACAGGTGGATCGGCGGGTAGTGATAGCCAATGCCGACGCCAAGGGCTTGCATCTGCTCCATGAAGGTGGCGCGGGCGGGCAGGCCGTCCTGACGTTCCGGCAGCACCAGTTGGAACAGGTGCCAGTTGCTGTTTTCAAAGTCCGGCGGCGGCAGTTGCGCGCCGTACTTCTCTTCAAAGTCACTGCCGAAGCACTTGAAGTAGTGCTGTGCCAGGTGCCGGCGATGGGCGGTGATCTTCTCGATATGGGCAAATTGCCCCAGGCCGATGGCAGCAGCGATATCAGTCATGTTGAACTTGCCGCCCAACACGTCCACGTCCAGGCCGTCGAAGCCGGTTCGGGTCACCCCCTGCAAGCGATACTTTTCCGCCAGGCGGGCTTCCTCGGCGTTGTTCAACACCAGGCAACCCCCCTCGGAGGAGGTGATGTTCTTGTTGGCCTGGAAGCTGAAGGACACAAAGTCACCCGTGGCCCCAATGCGCTCGCCATCCCAGCTGGAACCCAGGGCCTGGGCAGCGTCTTCGACGATGCGCAGGTTGTATTTGTTGGCCAGCGCGTAAAGCAGCGGCATGTCCACGGGCAAGCCCGCCAGGTACACAGGGATGATCGCTTTGGTACGCGGGGTGATGGCCGCTTCCACCTGGGCCAGGTCGATATTGCGGGTCACCGGGTCAATGTCGGCAAACACCGGTGTGGCGCCCACTTCGAGAATCACGTTGGCCGTGGCGACCCAGGAGATCGGTGTGGTGATGACTTCATCGCCAGGCCCGATACCGGCGATGCGCAAGGCGATCTCCATGGTGCAGGTGCCTGAGTTGAAGGTGCGCACGGGGCGGCCGCCAAAGTATTCCGACAGCTGTGCCTCGAATGCCTGCACTTTCGGCCCGCTGGTGATCCAGCCCGAGCGCAGTACATCGCCGACCGCCGAGATGGTGGCTTCATCGATGGTGGGTTTGGAGAACGGCAGAAAGGGCTGTTGGCTCATGACGACGAAGGCATCCGTTTCAGATAGACGATGAGAGAAAGATTGATCAGTACCGGCATGGTTGCACGGCTCGACTGAATATAGCCTGTCGCCTGTGAATGAATCGTCAGCCGTTGCAAAAAGATGCCGCCCGGTGGGCAGCATCTCGACAATAAGGGTCAGAAGGCCATTCGAGTTTCAAGAAACAGATTCTGCTCCTTGAGCTTGCCCTTGAGCTGTTCATCCCGTGCGTTTATGCGGTTGGCGAAGGTGTTGTAGCCGGTTTCAACATTGCCCATGCCCACATAGCGATAGCCCACACCCAGGGTTGTTTCGTCACTGACCTTGGCGTCCAGTCCCAGGCCAACGCTATAGGCGAGATTGTACTGGCGGTGACTGGCGAAGCGCCGGGTGTCGTTGGCCTGGGTACCGTTGGCGTCAATCCGCGCTGCGCCCACGCCGGCCATGCCGTAAAACGACAGCCAGGGGGTGATCGGAATGTCTTTGTAGCCATTGAGCATTAAACGCTGGCTTCGTGTGTGCAGGCTGTTGACGTTGGCGTTGAAAGGCGCCCAATAGGACTTGAACGTCGAGTTGCCAGGCAGGGTGTATTCGCCCTCCAGGCGCCAGCCTTCCCTGAGCGCGTAACCGGCCGCGAAGGAGCCGGTGAACGTTTTGGCGTTGTTGGGGCCGTCTACCCGCGCGGTGACACGGGGGCTGGTCAGCAGAGCATTGGCAAGGTCCTGGCGGGCGCTGTTGAGTTTTGCCGAACCATACCAGCCTTCCGCCTGGGTGGCAGGGCTGGCGGTCGCGGCGAGTAACAGGGCGAAGGACAGCTTTTGCATGGTCGTCGATTCACTTTGATGTAAAAGGGGATCGATAGCTTGTTGCGGAGGGGGATCTAGCGTGAACAGGACTTCTCTGGCATTCATGGGCGAAGCCGGCGCCATTGGCTAATGAATTACCAGCTCTGGCTGTAGGATATCGGCGCAAAAAAAATGCCGCTTCAAAAGCGGCATTTTTCATGGGGCCGTATTACTCGGAAGCGATGGCGTTTTTCGCCAGGATGGCATTGGCCAGTTCCATGTCCGTGGCTTTCAGGCCAGGGTTATCGGCACGGACCTTCTGCATCGCAGCCTCCAGGTACGGGCCACGGATGCCGCCGTCGCTGGCAACGAAGCTGCCGGCGTCGTCCTGGGCGGCAACCACCAACTTATGGTCCTTGAATGTCAGGTAAGTCGAGCCGGTAGTAGCGCCCGAGGAGATGACATTGCGCCAGAAACTGTCGGCCATGGCTGAGCCGACGGGGAGGGAAAGCACAGCGAGGGTTGCGACAGCATATTTGAGACGCATGATGGGTGACTCCGGGTGGGTTATCTGTACATTATGATTGTGGTTAGCCCAGCCGAGTTCCATCACTGACTAAACAGTTTCAACTTTCAGAATCGCGCCATCCTGGCCAACGACCCGTACTTGAGCGCCTACAGGCATATCCGGGCCGGTCACGATCCATACGCCATCACCGACTTTTATCTTGCCGCGCCCATCGACAATTGCCTGATGCACTATGAAGGTGCGGCCGATCAGCTCGGAGCCGCGCATGTTCAGCCCCGGCTGGTCGCTGGCCTTGGCGCTGCTGCGTTGGCGTTTCCACCAATACACCGCCGTCAGGATCGACAGGAGGGCGAACAGCAGCAGTTGCCATTCCAGCCCGAGCGGCGGTACCAGGAACTTGATCACGCCCACGGCGGCGGCGGCGATCCCCATCCACAGCAGATAACCCCCGGCGCCGAACACCTCAAGAATCAACAACACGGTGCCCAGCGCCAGCCAATCCCAGAACGATAGATGCTGCAGGAAATCCCACATGTCGATCGCCTCAGCCTTTCTTGTTATCGAACGTGGCCTTGACGATCTCGCCGATACCACCGACTGCACCGATCACCTGGCTGGCTTCCAGCGGCATCAGGATCACTTTGCTGTTATTGGCCGAAGCCAGCTTGCCCAGGGCATCGATGTATTTTTGCGCGACGAAGTAGTTGATGGCCTGCACGTTACCGGTGGCGATCGCTTCGGAAACGACCTGGGTCGCACGAGCCTCTGCTTCAGCCTGACGCTCACGGGCTTCGGATTCCAGGAACGCAGCCTGGCGGCCACCTTCGGCTTCAAGGATCTGTGCCTGCTTCTTGCCTTCGGCGGTCAGGATCGCCGACGCCCGCAGGCCCTCGGCCTCCAGAATCTGTGCACGCTTGATCCGCTCGGCTTTCATCTGGCCGGACATGGCGGCCATCAGGTCCGCAGGTGGGCTGATGTCCTTGATCTCGATCCGGGTGATCTTGATGCCCCACGGCGCGGTGGCTTCGTCGACCGTGCGCAGCAGTTTTTCGTTGATGCCGTCACGTTGGCTGAGCATGGCGTCCAGCTCCATGGAGCCGAGGACGGTACGGATATTGGTTTGCAGCAGGTTGCGGATGGCATGCTCGAGGTTGTTCACCTCGTAGGCCGCCTGGGCGGTGTTGACCACCTGGAAGAAGCACACGGCGTCGATCTGCACGGTGGCGTTGTCGGCGGTGATCACTTCCTGGGGAGGGATATCCAGCACGCTTTCCATCACGTTGATCTTGCGACCGATACGGTCCATGACCGGGATGATGATGTTGAGGCCCGGCTTGAGCGTGTTGGTGTAGCGCCCGAAACGCTCCACGGTCCACTGGTAGCCTTGTGGCACGACCTTGAAACCCATGAAGAGAATGGCGACAGCCAAACCCACGAAAAGAAGCAGTACGGTTCCGATCTGCATAGCGATTCCCTATCTGTTGGTGTCAGTGAAACGACGTTCGGCCGATTGTAGCGGTGTTGTCACGGATAAGAACGATTTCACGGTTCGACAAGCAAAGGATTTGTATCTGAATCCCCGGGCGTTACTCGTAATACTTCAGCCAGTGTGGTCAGCCCGGCGTTGACCTTGCGCAGGCCGGCGATACGCAGGCTGCACATGCCTTGTTTGAGCGCGGCCCGGCGCAAGGCCTGCACATCGGCGCCGGGGGTGATCAACGCTTTGAGCGTTTCGTCCATGACCATGATTTCGTACACGCCGGCCCTGCCTCGGTAACCGCTGTCTCGGCACTGCGCGCAGCCCACAGCTTCGTAGCGCTCACCCGCGACACGCTTGCAGTGCGGGCACAACAGCCGCACCAGGCGCTGCGCCATCACTCCAATCAGCGTAGCTTTGATCAAATAATGAGCAATTCCTAGTTCCTGTAAACGGCTGATAGCGCTGGGTGCATCGTTGGTGTGCAGCGTCGACAGTACCAGGTGCCCCGTCAATGCAGCTTGAATCGCCATTTCGGCGGTTTCCCTGTCGCGAATCTCGCCGATCATGATGATGTCCGGGTCCTGGCGCAGCAGGGCACGGATACCGCTGGCGAAGGTCAGGTCGATATTGGACTGTACCTGCATCTGGTTGAACGCCGGCTCGACCATCTCGATGGGGTCTTCCACCGTGCACAGGTTGACCTCGCGGGTCGCCAGTTGCTTGAGCGTGGTGTAAAGGGTGCTGGTCTTGCCCGAGCCGGTAGGGCCGGTGACCAGGATGATGCCACTGGTCTGGCGAACCATGGTGTGCCAGCGCCGCTGGTCTTCGGTGGGCAAGCCCAACTGATCGAAGTCCTTGAGTAGCACCTGGGGGTCGAAAATCCGCATCACCAGTTTCTCGCCGAACGCCGTGGGCAAGGTCGACAGGCGCAACTCCACTTCGGCGCCCGCCGGGCTTTTGGTCTTGACCCGGCCGTCCTGGGGTTTGCGTTTCTCCGCCACGTTCATCCGTCCGAGGCTTTTCAGGCGGCTGACCACGGCCACCGTTACCTGGGACGGAAATTGATAGACATCATGCAGCAACCCATCGATGCGAAAGCGCACCCGGCCCTGGTCCCGGCACGGTTCGACATGGATATCACTGGCGCGTTGGCCGAACGCGTACTGCAGCAGCCAGTCGACAATGTTGACGATGTGCGCGTCGTTGGCGTCCGGCTCCTGGTCGCCGATGCCGAGGTTGAGCAGGTCGAAATGGCCCGGCGCTGCCATCTTGAGATCCGCGCCGCTGACCGACTTGGCCAGCCGGTAGAACTGCGCGATACAACGCTGGATATCCTGGGGATTGGCGACCACCCGCTTGATCGAGCGCTTGAGCACCTGCGCCAGCCCGGCTTCCCAGGCGGTGACATGGGGTTGGGCGCTGGCGATGGTGACGCTCTGCGCGTCCACGGCCACCGCCAGGATGGCGTGGCGTTGGGCAAAGGCGTGGGACATCAGCGGCACCACGGTTGCCACGTCGATTTTCAGGGGGTCGATACGCAGGTAGGCTTGCCCGGTGTGTCGGGCAAGCCATTGGGTCAGGGTTTCCAGGCAAGGGCCCAGGGCCGCGATGTGTTCCAGTGGGTGCTGGGTGTCGCTGGCCGGCAGCGTCGCCAGGCGCTGTGCCATGTCGGGCGTGATCAGCCCTTCTTCGAGCAGGGCCGGCAACAACGGGTGCAATTCCAATCGATGATCAACGGGCATGAGGCGTTTCCTGGGAGGCGTGATCCCAGGCTAGTCAGCCGCCAGCGTTCCTCCTCCCGATGTGTATTGCAGGTTTTTACTGGGCTCCCGCCGCCAGCGCCTGGGGCCGCACGGCATCGGCAGGCCAAACCTCGAGCGTGCACACGCTGATCAGGTTTCGAATCTTTTCACCAATCACCTGGGCACGGTGCCAGCTCAGGCCATCCATCACGATATCGAGGGTCAGCAGGTCTTCCTGCCGGTTCACATTGACCTGGCGCGGAGTCAGGAACTGCAACGCGAAATAGTTGAGTACCCGGCACAGCACATCCGGCTCAGCCTCGGCGACGATCTGATAATGCGCCTGGCAGTGAGCACTATCGACGGCCCAGGCATCGACGCGGCAAACGGAATGGGTGGTTTCAACGGCGTGCATGTTGGCTCTCCAGTTTCGACTGGAGAAATTTTTACATTCGCCAACGGAGATTTCTTATCTAAAATGGGCAATATTCACGCGTACTCGAATAATTCTATTCAATGTAAGCCACTAAGCAGGTTGTTTTATGCGTAGCGAGTTGGACGTCTATGATCGCCGCATCCTGGCCTTGCTGCAGGAGGATGCTTCGCTCTCCAGCGCGCAGATCGCCGAACAGGTCGGGCTGTCCCAGTCACCTTGCTGGCGGCGCATCCAGCGGCTCAAGGAGGAAGGGGTGATCCGCGGCCAGGTCACCCTGTTGGATCGCAAGAAAATCGGCCTCAATACGCAGATTTTTGCCGAGGTCAAACTCAACGCCCACGGGCGATCCAACTTCACTGAGTTTACCGAGGCGATCCGCGGCTTTCCGGAAGTGCTGGAGTGTTATGTGCTGATGGGGGCGGTGGATTTTCTGCTGCGTATCGTCACCTCGGATATCGAGGCGTACGAGCGGTTTTTCTTTGAGAAGTTGTCGATGGTGCCGGGGATTCAGGAGGTCAACTCGATTGTGGCACTGTCCGAGATCAAGTCGACCACCAGCCTGCCAGTATTGCGTTGACTGTACCGGCCTTATCGGGGGCTTGCCCCCGATGGCGATTTACAGACGCAGCAGGGTTTTCCAGGCACGGTTCTGATACACCGCGATGGCCTGATGCATGCGCGCATCCAGCGATTCATCGGTGATCGGCTGGTTGGCCAGTTGTGCCAGTTTGTTCAGCTCGCCGTACAAACGGTCCAGCTCCGGGATGTCCACCACCTGGCGTGCATGGTGCAGCCAGGCCTGGATGCGTTCGATGCGCGGCAGTTGCTCGGCGAGGTCTTCCGGTTGCTGCTGGTAGCGCGGCAGTTGCAGGGCGACGGCATCTTCGGCCAGCAGGCGCGGCAGCCAGTTGGTGATTTGCGCAGCACCCTGACGGTTGCCGCGTACGTTGCGGTCGGCGGTCCAGGTGCGGTTCAGCAACCAGCGGGAGGTGTTCAGCGAGAACAGGCCCCAGCGTACGTCAGTCAATTCTTCAGCGAACTGTTCCGGCGCGGCTTTGCGAATGTCTTCGTCGTCATCACCGGCCTGGACCAGCGGGCGCCAGTCTTCCAGCAGGGCGTCGAGGGCGCTGCGCAGTTCGCTGGTGGATTGGCGCGGGGCGGCCTGGCCGAGGCTGCCAAGCAGGGCACGCAGTTCGCCGAGGTTGTCGACCCAGTCTTGCAACAGGCGCCAGTGGCCATTGAAGCGGTATTGCTCGGCCAGGCGCTGGCTGCTGCCCAGCAGGTGCCACATGATCGCGGCGAAGGCGTCGTCCAGCGGCATTTCAGCCTGCAATTGGGGCGCCGGTAGGCTCAGTGAGTAGCTGCTGGCGTCGTACAGGCGGTAGCCGCGCTCAGCCTTGCTGATGTCACACGGCATCAGGGCCAGGGTCTCAGCCAGTTCAGCGGCCAGCTCCAGCAGGGCGGACGGTTCGCCTTCACGCAGTTCCAGTTCCAGCTCGCAGATTTCTTCTTTCTGCTTGCCAGCCACCACATGGCCCAGGTCCAGGGCGGCTTCGATCACCACCTTGGCTTTGCCGCGGCCCCAAGCGATTTCGGCGCGTTCGCGCACGAAGTCGGTGGTGAAGATTGGCTTGAGGGTTTTCTTGTCCAGCTCGGCCAGTTGCTCGGGCCAGCATTCGCCGTCGAGTTTCTTGACGTCGAGCTTGGCTTTGGGCAATTCCCAGTTGTATTCGTTACGTTCCGACAAGCCAGCGACGCTTTGGCCACGGGTCTTGAGGGTCTGGATAATGTCGTCACCGTCCTTGCGCAGGCGCAGGGCAACCTTGGCCTGGGCCAGGTCGCGCTCGGGGGTGTCGAAATACTGGTTCATCAACTCACGGCGTTCCCAGCCACTTTTGTTGCGTTTTTTCAGTAGCGGGTGCTCACGCAGCGCGGCGAGTGTTTCGCGGCTGACGCGGAGCTTGATTTCGGTTTCTTTCTGCATGGCCGGAAAATCCAGGATCGGGAGCGCAGCCGGGGAAAAGAGTGGCTGCCAAGGTCGTGCAGTGTACAGGACTGAGCCCGGCAGCGCGCCGCAACGGTTTATTGTGTCGTGCAGATGCCTCTATAGTGAGGTTCATCCGGGAAGTAGGGAGACCGCGCATGCCGTTGCCGTCCATGAAAGAGCAATTCGCCGCCTTGATTGCCGCGCCGTCGGTCAGTTGTACCCAGGCGTCTCTCGACCAGAGCAATCGCCCGGTGATCGACCTGCTCGCCAGTTGGCTGGGCGACCTGGGATTCGCCATCGACATCCAGCCCGTCAGCCCCGGCAAGTTCAACCTGTTGGCCAGTTTCGGCAGCGGCCCGGGTGGCTTGGTGCTGGCAGGTCATAGTGACACCGTTCCTTATGACCCGGCGCTGTGGAAGACCGACCCCCTCAAGCTGACGGAAGTCGATGGCCGCTGGGTCGGATTGGGCAGTTGTGACATGAAGGGTTTCTTCGCGCTGGCCATCGAAGCGGTGTTGCCGCTGCTGGAGCAGCCGTTCAAGCAGCCGCTGCTGATCCTCGCCACCTGCGATGAAGAGAGCTCCATGTCTGGCGCCCGTGCCTTGGCGGCCGCCGGGCGCCCGCTGGGGCGTGCGGCGGTGATTGGCGAGCCGACCGGCCTCAAGCCGATCCGCCTGCACAAAGGCGTGATGATGGAGCGCATCGATATTCTCGGCCAAAGCGGCCATTCGTCAGACCCGAGCCTGGGCCACAGCGCCCTTGAGGCCATGCACGATGCCATCGGCGAATTGCGCGGCCTGCGCCTGGCCTGGCAGCGCGAGTACCGCAACCCGCAATTCAGTGTGCCGCAGCCGACCCTGAATTTCGGCTGCATCCATGGCGGCGACAATCCCAACCGCATCTGTGGCCAGTGTTCCCTGGAATTCGACCTGCGGCCCCTGCCGGGCATGGACCCCCAGGCGTTGCGCGCCGCCATCCGGCAGAGACTCGAGCCGCTCGCCGAGCGCCATCAAGTCAAGATCGACTACGCGCCGTTGTTCCCCGAAGTGCCGCCGTTCGAACAGGCCGAAGACGCCGAGCTGGTGCGGGTGGCGGAACGATTGACCGGTCATCGTGCCGAAGCAGTAGCGTTTGGCACCGAAGCGCCTTATCTTCAGCGCCTTGGTTGTGAAACCCTGGTATTGGGCCCCGGCGATATCGCTTGCGCCCACCAGCCAGGCGAGTACCTCGAAATGTCACGCTTGACGCCTACAGTGCGTCTATTGCGTGAGCTGATCGAGCATTACTGCCTCAAACCTGCATAAATTAACCCCCGTCCATTCGTACATAAGGAGAGCGAGCGTGTCGCCAAGCCTGTTCCGACGATAACCATCAGCCCGCTGTGCGTTTTCACGACTCATCCTTTTTCGGCTGCTTTTTATTACAGGCCCAGGTTCCATGCCCGAATACGTCAATTGGCTTCGTCACGCTTCGCCCTACATCAACGCCCACCGCGACTGCACCTTTGTGGTCATGCTGCCCGGCGACGGTGTGGAACACCCGAATTTCGGCAATATCGTCCACGACCTGGTGCTGCTTCACAGCCTGGGCGTGCGCCTGGTGCTGGTGCACGGTTCGCGCCCGCAGATCGAGGCACGCCTTGAAGCACGCGGCCTGACCCCGGCTTACCACGATGGTTTGCGCATCACCGATGCCGCAACACTGGAATGCGTGATCGATGCGGTCGGCCACCTGCGTATCGCTATCGAGGCGCGGCTGTCCATGGACATGGCCTCGTCGCCGATGCAGGGTTCGCGCCTGCGGGTGGCCAGCGGCAACCTGGTCACCGCGCGGCCGATCGGCGTGCTCGAAGGCGTGGACTACCACCACACCGGCGAAGTGCGCCGGGTCGACCGCAAGGGCATCAATCGCCTGCTGGACGAGCGCTCCATCGTGCTGTTGTCGCCCCTGGGGTATTCGCCCACCGGCGAGATCTTCAACCTGGCCTGCGAAGACGTCGCCACCCGCGCCGCCATCGACCTGGGCGCCGACAAGCTGCTGCTGTTTGGCGCCGACCTGGGCCTGATCGATGAAAACGGTCGCCTGGTCCGTGAACTGCGCCCGCAACAAGTGCCGGCGCACCTGCAACGCCTGGGCAGCAGCAACTACCAGGCCGAATTGCTCGATGCAGCGGCCCAGGCCTGCCGTGGCGGGGTAGGGCGCAGCCATATCGTCAGCTACGCCGAAGACGGCGCATTGCTCACCGAACTGTTTACCCGGGACGGCGGCGGTACGCTGGTGGCCCAGGAGCAATTCGAACTGGTGCGCGAAGCGGCGATTGAAGACGTCGGCGGCTTGCTTGACTTGATCAGCCCGCTGGAAGAGCAGGGCATCCTGGTGCGCCGCTCGCGGGAGGTGCTGGAGCGTGAGATCGAGCAATTCAGCGTGGTGGAGCGCGAAGGCATGATCATCGCCTGTGCGGCGCTGTATCAGATTGCGGAGTCGGACGCGGGGGAGCTGGCGTGCCTGGCGGTCAACCCGGAGTACCGCCATGGCGGCCGTGGTGATGAGCTGCTGGAGCGCATCGAGACGCGTGCCCGGGCGCAGGGCTTGAAGACGTTGTTCGTCCTCACCACGCGCACGGCCCATTGGTTCCGTGAGCGCGGTTTCGTACCGAGCAGTGTGGACCGCCTGCCGTCGGCACGGGCGTCACTGTACAACTATCAGCGTAACTCGAAGATTTTCGAAAAGGCCCTGTAGGCCCGACTCGATAGATGAATGAAATTGCAATGTGGGGCGGGCTTGCTCCCGATGCGGTGGATCAGTCACTGAGTGTCGATCTGAACTACCGAAATCGGGAGCAAGCCCCCTCCCACAGTTGATCTGCCCAGGGGCTGATAAATACGTCGGTCACACTGCTTCGATCCCTTCCCCATACCTTCAAAACCCTTGCCGTGTCCCCTTTAAGCGGGGCGTCGGCTTGTCGCGCCTGTGCATTCTGGAATGTAAGGCCGGCCAACGGTTCGGGGATACCGGCGGTGTTTAAACCTGTCAGTTTGGCGATTTTCTGTGCCGGTTAAAATCCATCATCCGGCCGTCTTTCTGGGCCACCTGGTCGGCGGATTTCAGGTTCACGCCGTTGATTTGTCTGGTGCCCAGCCCCCAAAGGCGCCAGTGCAACAGGCAGGCCGTAATGAGACAAGGAGGGGGTAATGGTTTTTGTCGAGCCGGTCTTGGGGTGCGTCAATTTGGCTGCCGTGAACCCCTACTAAAGTTTCAGAATTCTTGATTTGAGCCGATACGATCAAGGCGGCAGTGGGTAGATTGCACTAGGCTGCCGTGGTCAGAACGCTCCATACGACGGCTTTAATCCCGGAAAAAATATTAGCGATACAAAAACTGTAACAAATTGACGGGAGGATGCGCGTTTGGCCATGATGGCGTCGCTTTTTTGATCGTGGGTGACGTATGCAACCTCGCGGCCACACTAAGCGATCTAAAAAAAGGCTAACAAATACCCTTTAGGAATTAGCTCGTGGAGTAGTTGGTCTACGCTGACTCGCTCACCCCATGCTAGGGCTTATTCCCAAATCGTATGAAAAAGAATGAAACAATTCTTTTTGGGTGTATGAAAAACTCATTACCCTGCAGGGACCAAATCAACTGTGATTAGACGAAGGTAGTAGACACACAAGGTTACGATTGACTTGTCAGTCACTATCCGGTGCTAATCGCGCATCTGTGGATCGAGGGCGTCAGACCCGAGACCAAAGAAATACAAAAATTAGAAATGAGAGGAGCGGTACATGAAGAAGTCCACCTTGGCACTGTCTGTAGCTTTGGGCGTAATCGCTCAGCAAGCAGGCGCTGCCGGTTTCATCGAAGACAGCCACGCCACACTGAGTGCGCGTAACTTCTACATCAACACTGATAACCGTGATGGCCAGCCATCGGCGACCTCGAACACCCGCAGCAAGAACGCTGAATGGGGCCAAGGCTTCGACCTGCGTTTCATCTCGGGTTACACCCAGGGCACTGTCCAGTTCGGCGTTGATGCGATCGGCCTGTACGGCGTGCGTCTGGATTCGAGCCGTGCAGAACACGGTAACTACACCGGTACTGCTTCCGGCGGCACCGTGTTCCCAAGCGACGGCAACACCGCTGTCAATGATTTCGCCAGCCTGGGCGTGACCGGCAAGGTCAAGATCTCCCAAACCGAACTGAAGCTGGGCACCCTGCAGCCTAAGCTGCCAGTTATCGTGACCAACGATGGTCGTCTGCTGCCGCAAACCTTCCAAGGTGGCCAGATCACTACCAACGACATCAAGGATTTGACCTTGGTTGCTGGTCAGGTCGAAAAGGCCAAGGGTCGTAACTCCAGCAACAACGAAAACCTGTCGATTGGCGGTGCCAACGGCAGCTCCAACTACAACGCAGGCAAGTTCACCAACAAGTTCTACTACGCCGGTGGTGACTACAAACTCACCAAAGACCTGACCGCCCAGTACTACTACGGCAACCTGGAAGACTTCTACAAGCAGCACTTCCTGGGTCTGACCCACAACTGGGCAATCGGCCCGGGCGTTTTGAAATCTGACCTGCGTTATTTCAACAGCTCTGACGATGGTAAAAACGGCAATACCCCTGCTTACTACAGCAGCGGTAACTACAACGGCTTCAGCGGCGGCAAGGGTAAGGTTGACAACAACCTGTACAGCGGCCTGTTCCTGTACACCGTTGCCGGTCACACCTTCGGTGGCGGTTACCAGGTCAGCAACGGTAGCAGCGACTTCCCTTGGTTGAACCAAGGCGACGGTTCGTCGGCTTACCTGACCACTGACATGCAGATCCAGAAGTTTGCCCGTGCCGGCGAACGCACCTGGCAAGCTCGCTACGCTTATGACTTCGCTAAAGTCGGCGTACCTGGCCTGACTGCTGGTGTTGTTTACCTCAAGGGTAGCGACATCGACACTGTTGGCACCAACGCTGCTCGTACTGAAATCACCGGTCAATCCGAGTGGGAACGTGACATCACCGTTGCCTACGTGATTCCAGAAGGCCCGCTGAAAAACCTCGGCGTTGCCTGGAAAAACGCTATGTGGCGTACCGACCTGGCGAACACCCGTTCCCAGGACGAAAACCGCCTGATCGTCAGCTACTCGCTGCCACTGTTCTAGTAGCGTAACGCTGTTGTAAGACTGTAAACCTTGCCCGGCGCAACGCCGGGCAAGGTGTCTTGCTTTTCAAGTCGGGCTCAACCCCCGCAAGCCCTTCCTGAACCCCTCTTCGTACAGCGTCTCAAGGCCTTCTCAAACCTTGAAATGGATGTTGCTCCTTGCCCGTTCCGGCGTCCAATGAACAGATTTTTAATATTCCATTATCATCTAGATAAATCGATATTTATTCTTTTTAAATAATCCACAATGCATGCACAGTGGGCTCCATAGCACTCACCAGGAGCCACACCATGAGCCTAAGACTGGGCGACATCGCCCCCGACTTCGAACAGGATTCCAGCGCCGGCAAGATTCGTTTCCACGAATGGCTGGGCGACAGCTGGGGGGTGTTGTTTTCCCACCCGGCAGACTTCACCCCGGTGTGCACCACCGAGCTGGGCTTTACCGCCAAGCTCAAGGACGAATTCGCCAAGCGCGGCGTCAAGGCCATCGCCCTGTCGGTAGACCCGGTGGAGTCGCACCACAAGTGGATCGAAGACATCAACGAAACCCAGCACACGATCGTCAACTTCCCGATCCTGGCCGATGCCGACCGCAAGGTCTCGGACCTCTACGACTTGATCCACCCGAACGCCAGTGACACCCTCACCGTACGTTCCTTGTTCGTGATCGACCCGAACAAGAAGATCCGCCTGACCATCACCTACCCGGCCAGCACCGGTCGCAATTTCCACGAAATCCTGCGGGTGATCGACTCGTTGCAACTGACCGACAACTACAAAGTCGCGACGCCCGCCAACTGGCAGGACGGCGATGAAGTGGTGATCGTGCCGTCGCTCAAGGACGAGGAAGAGATCAAGAAGCGCTTTCCGAAGGGGTATCGAGCGGTGAAGCCATACCTGCGTCTCACCCCGCAACCCAACCGCTGACACAGGACCCATGTGGGAGGGGGCTTGCTCCCGATAGCGTCAGGACTGAATGTGTCGACTGACACGCTGCTATCGGGAGCAAGCCCCCTCCCACAGGTTGAGCGCATTTCAAGTCACACATAGCAGGGGTTTTCAGGCCGTTTCGACGGCCTTTTTTTTCGCCTGTGAATTTATCTATGCTTTATGCATTTAAAGAATAAACAAATGAAAAAATAAGATTTATAGATATATAAATCTGCTGATATGGTCTGTTCCATCTTGGCGCCATCGCCACACAGCGAACCGCCGACACTTGCTTAAGGAATTTCCTAGATGCTGGTCGTAACACTTGGAGGCAGTCCCAGCCAGCGTTCGCGCTCCGGGGTGTTGCTGGATAAAACCCGTCAGTGGTTGCAACACAAAGGCGTGGAAGTCGTGAGTTACCAGATACGGGACTTCCCGGCCGAAGACTTGCTGCACGCCCGGTTCGACAGTCCCAAGGTCATCGACCTGCTGCAACAGGTGGCCAATGCAGACGGCCTGGTGATCGCCACGCCGGTGTACAAGGCCTCGTTCTCCGGCGCGCTGAAGACCGTGCTCGACCTGCTGCCGGAACGCGCCCTGGCCCACAAGATCGTGCTGCCCATGGCGACCGGCGGCAGCATCGCCCACATGTTGGCGGTGGACTACGCGCTCAAGCCGGTGTTGTCGGCATTGAAAGCCCAGGAGCTGCTCCACGGGATTTTCGCCGAAGACAGCCAGATCGCTTATGGCGAAGGCAGTGCCCAGGCGCAGTTGGTGCCGGTGCTCGAACACCGTTTGCACGAGGCCCTGGAGACGCTTTATGGCGCCATGGCCCGTCGCCCGAAACCGCTGGACCCGCATGTGTTGAATGAACGTTTGTTGAGTGCTCGCTGGAGCATTTAAGTAAGCCTCACCGCTATATAGAAGTACTCACCTTACTCAGCCGCCAACGGCCAAGCAGGTGCAGCCAACCCCTTCATCGCATTTTTGGAGAGAGCGCCATGCGCACTGTCATCTTGCGTCGTGGTCTGGTCGCGCTGTTTGCCGCGGCTGTGTCCTTCGGCGCCATCGCTCAAGCCCACGCCGCCGAAACCCTGCGGATCGGTTATCAGAAGTACGGCACCCTGGTGCTGCTCAAGGCCAAGGGCACCCTGGAAAAACGCCTGGCCGCCCAGGGCGTGCAGGTGCAATGGACTGAGTTCCCTGGCGGCCCGCAGTTGCTCGAAGGCTTGAACGTGGGCTCTATCGACTTCGGCGTCACCGGCGAGACCCCGCCGGTGTTTGCCCAGGCGGCCGGTGCCGACTTGCTCTACGTTGCCTACGAGCCGCCCGCGCCGACCAGCGAAGCGATCCTGGTACCGAAAGATTCGCCGATCAAATCAGTGGCCGAACTCAAGGGCAAGAAAGTTGTGCTCAATAAAGGCTCGAACGTGCACTACCTGCTGGTACGTGCCCTGGAAGACGCCGGCCTGAAATACACCGATGTACAAACCGTATTCCTGCCGCCCGCCGATGCCCGTGCCGCATTCGAGCGTGGCAGTGTCGACGCCTGGGTCATCTGGGACCCGTACCAGGCCGCCGCGGAGAAACAACTGCAAGCGCGCACCCTGCGTGACGGCACCGGCATTGCCGACAACCACCAGTTCTACCTGGCCACCAAACCCTATGCCGAAAAACACCCCGACGTGATCAAGGCGCTGGTGGAAGAAGTGCGCGCGGTGGGCGAATGGTCCAAGGCCAACCCCCAGGAAGTCACCGAACAAGTCGCTCCGCTGCTGGGCCTGCCGGCTGACATCACCCTGACTTCGGTGCAGCGCCAAGGCTACGGCGCGCTGTTCCTGACCCCGGAAGTGGTGGCGGCCCAGCAGAAAATCGCTGACAGCTTCTACCAACTCAAATTGATCCCCAAACCCTTGAGCATCAAGGACGTGATCTGGACGCCACCTGCCGCCGTGGCCAAAGCGCCGTAATTCGACTTCTTCAGGAGACAACTCCATGAGCCTCAATATTTTCTGGTTCCTGCCTACTCACGGCGACGGCCATTACCTTGGCACCGCCGAAGGCGCTCGCGCCGTCGACCACGGTTATTTGCAACAAGTGGCCCAGGCCGCTGACCGCCTAGGTTTCGGCGGGGTATTGATCCCCACCGGCCGGTCCTGCGAAGACTCGTGGCTGGTGGCCGCCTCGCTGATTCCGGTGACCCAGCGTTTGAAATTCCTTGTGGCGCTGCGCCCCGGGATCATTTCCCCGACGGTGGCGGCGCGTCAGGCCGCGACCCTCGACCGCCTGTCCGGTGGCCGGGCGTTGTTCAACCTGGTGACCGGTGGCGACCCGGAAGAATTGGCTGGCGACGGTTTGTTCCTCAGTCACGAAGAGCGCTACCAGGCCTCGGTGGAATTCACTCGCATCTGGCGGCGCGTGCTGGAAGGCGAGACCGTGGATTACGACGGCCAGCACATCAGTGTCAAAGGCGCCAAGCTGCTTTACCCACCGATCCAGCAACCGCGTCCGCCGCTGTACTTCGGCGGTTCCTCGGAAGCGGCCCAGGACCTGGCCGCTGAGCAAGTGGACATGGTGCTGACCTGGGGCGAGCCACCGGCTGCCGTTGCCGAAAAAATCGAACAGGTGCGGGCCAAGGCGGCGAAGCTGGGGCGCACCGTGCGTTTCGGCATTCGTCTGCATGTGATCGTGCGCGAAACCAACGCTGAAGCCTGGAAAGCCGCCGACAAACTGATCTCCCACCTGGACGACGACACTATCGCCCGTGCCCAGGCTTCCCTGGCGCGCTTCGATTCCGTCGGCCAGCAACGCATGGCGGCCTTGCATGGCGGCAGCCGCGACAACCTGGAAGTCAGTCCCAACCTGTGGGCGGGCGTTGGCCTGGTACGCGGCGGGGCAGGCACTGCGCTGGTGGGCGATGGTCCGACCGTGGCCGCCCGGGTCAAGGAGTACGCAGCGTTGGGCATCGACACCTTTATCTTCTCCGGCTATCCACACTTGGAAGAGTCGTATCGCGTGGCCGAACTGCTGTTCCCACACCTGGATATCGAACGTCCCGAGCTGCCGAAAAGCGCCGGTTACGTCAGCCCGTTCGGCGAGATGGTGGCCAACGATATCCTTCCCAAAGCTGCATCACAGAGCTGAGGCAGCGCCATGAACCTTGAAAAATTGAGCCATCGCGTGGCGCCGTGGGTGTTGCCGGTATTGTTGTTGGCGGTGTGGCAGCTGTCAGTGTCGGCGGGCTGGTTGTCGACGCGCATCCTGCCGGCGCCCAGCGCGGTGATTGAGGCTGGGGTCAACCTGGTGCGCAGCGGCGAAATCTGGACGCACCTGGCGATCAGTGGCTGGCGGGCCGGCCTGGGCTTTGTGATCGGTGGCGGCATCGGCCTGGCGCTTGGGTTTATCACCGGCCTGTCGACGTGGGGCGAACGCCTGCTGGACAGCTCGGTGCAGATGATCCGTAACGTGCCGCACCTGGCGCTGATTCCATTGGTGATCCTGTGGTTCGGCATCGACGAGACCGCGAAGATTTTCCTGGTGGCCCTCGGCACGCTGTTCCCGATTTATCTCAACACTTACCACGGTATTCGCAACGTCGACCCGGCGTTGGTGGAAATGTCGCGCAGCTATGGCTTGTCCGGTTTCAGCCTGTTCTGGCAAGTGATCCTGCCGGGTGCGCTGCCTTCGATCCTGGTGGGCGTGCGGTTTGCCCTGGGCTTTATGTGGCTGACGCTGATCGTGGCGGAAACGATCTCTGCCAGCTCCGGGATTGGCTACCTGGCGATGAACGCTCGCGAATTCCTGCAAACCGACGTGGTGGTGTTGGCCATCGTGATGTACGCCATCCTCGGCAAGCTGGCCGACCTGGCCGCGCGCGGCCTGGAACGTGTATGGCTGCGCTGGCACCCGGCGTATCAAGTCAATAAAGGAGGTGCGGCATGACTGCTCAACAACCTCCACGCCTGTTGAAAGGCATCCCGCTGGCGGTGCGTAAGTTGCGCAAGGCCTTTGGCGCGCGGGAAGTGCTGAAGGGCATCGACCTGCATATCCCCGCGGGCCAGTTCGTCGCCGTGGTCGGGCGCAGCGGTTGCGGTAAAAGTACCTTGCTGCGCCTGTTGGCCGGCCTGGACAAAGCCAGCGGCGGCGAGCTGCTGGCCGGTTCCGCGCCGCTGAGCGAGGCGATTGAAGACACGCGGTTGATGTTCCAGGAAGCGCGCCTGCTGCCGTGGAAAAAGATCATCGACAACGTCGGGCTTGGCCTCAAAGGCAACTGGCGCCCTAAAGCCTTGGAAGCCTTGGAAGCGGTCGGCCTGGCCGAGCGTGCCAATGAGTGGCCGGCGGCCTTGTCCGGTGGCCAGAAGCAGCGGGTGGCGTTGGCTCGCGCCTTGATCCACCAGCCGCGCCTGCTGCTGCTCGACGAACCGCTGGGTGCCCTGGACGCCCTGACCCGTATCGAGATGCAGCAACTGATCGAAAACCTCTGGCAAAAACACGGCTTCACGGTGTTGCTGGTGACCCATGACGTCAGTGAAGCCGTGGCCATTGCCGACCGGGTGATCCTGATCGAAGACGGCGAAATCGGCCTGGACCTGCTCGTCGATCTGCCGCGTCCACGCGCCCGTGGCTCACACCGCCTGGCCGCGCTGGAAGCGCAAGTGCTCAACCGTGTGCTGTCGTTGCCCGGCACCCCGCCGGAGCCCGAACCTGTTTCACCGTTGCCTACGCAATTGCGTTGGGCTCAATAACTCACTTGTCCCACGAAGGAAGAACACCATGACTATTAAAGCCATCAACGTGCGTAACCAGTTCAAAGGCACCATCAAGGAAATCGTGGTAGGCGACGTGCTGTCGGAAATCGACGTGCAGACGGCATCCGGCATCGTCACTTCCGTGATCACCACCCGCTCGGTCAAAGAGCTGGAGCTGGTGATTGGCAGCGAAGTGATTGCCTTTGTTAAGTCCACCGAGGTGTCGATCGCCAAGTTGTGATTTGCGTCGCTCTTGAGGCCGTCATCGGGGGCAAGCCCCCTCCCACATTTTGAATGTGTTCACAGATCAACATGTGGGAGGGGGCTTGCCCCCGATGAGGCCATCCCAGTCAACACAAGGCTTATCGCTTGGGCAGATACGCCGGCAAATAAAGCCCGACATAGGCATCGAACACCCGCATCCCTTCCTCCGCCATGCGCGGCGTGATCAACCCATGCTGATGCACCGAGCGCGCATACACCCGGTCACTCAGTTCCAGCGCCAGGGCAAACACGTCCACATCCTTAGGCAGGCTCGGCACCTCGAAGTGACGATTGAACACCTCCAGCATCAAGTCGCCCAGTTCCAGATCATGCTGGCGATCCGCCTGGGTCACTTCGGTCAGCCCATGCTGCGCCAGGATCAGTTGGCGGGCGGCGGCGTCTTGGTCGTAGATGGTGAGCATGCGTTGCTCGACGATGCAGGACAGGTCACGCCAGTGCTTGAGTGAGCCATGCTCGATGGGCGCCTGGATTGCTGCCCGGAAGGCGGCGTGGACGTCCGCCGTCAGTGCCTCGAGCAGCGCTGGCACACTGGCAAAAAAGTGATACACCGACGACGGTGGAATCTGCGCACGCTCGGCCACGCTGTAGATCGACAAACTGGCCACGCCTTCGGCGGCCAGCAAGGTACGGGCGGCATCAAGGATCGCGTCGATCCGGGCCTGGCTGCGGGCGCGGGGTTTGCGAGGGGCGGCGGGGCGGGGTGGCATGGAAGTCTCCTACAAGGCAGCGGGCATTGTATGAGCAGGAACCGGTGTTGTCTGCCAAGGCGCCATCGGGAGCAAACCCCCTCCCACAGTTGACTGAGTTCCAACCTTGAAATGCAGTCAAGTGTGGGAGGGGGGCTTGCTCCCGATGAGGCCGACTCGGTCAACCGGAAGAAACCCATAAAAAAACGCCACAGACCAAAGGCCGGAGGCGTTTTTCAGTACAACCACTGCTTACACGGTATGCAGGTACCAGTTGTACTCAAGGTCGGAGATGGAGTGTTCGAACTCTTCCAGCTCACTTTCCTTACAGGCGACGAAGATATCGATGTATTTAGGATCGATGTACTTGGCCATCACCTCGCTGTCGTCCAACTCGCGCAAGGCATCGCGTAGGTTGTTCGGCAGGCTTTGCTCGTTCTGCTCGTAGCTGTTGCCTTCCACGGGAGCGCCCGGTTCGATCTTGTTGGTCAGGCCGTGGTGCACGCCTGCCAGGACCGAAGCCATCAGCAGGTAGGGGTTGGCATCGGCGCCGGCCACGCGGTGTTCGATACGCACTGCATCGGACGAGCCGGTCGGTACGCGAATCGCCACAGTACGGTTATCCAGGCCCCAGCACGGCGAGTTCGGCACGTAGAACTGTGCGCCGAAACGACGGTAGGAGTTGACGTTAGGGCACAGGAACGCCATTTGGGCGGGTAGGGTCTCGAGCACACCGCCGATCGCGTGACGCAATGCGGCGTTCTGCTCGGGATCCTCGCTGGCAAAGATGTTCTTGCCGTCCTTGTCCAGGATCGAAATGTGTACGTGCAAACCGTTGCCTGCCTGGCCTGGGTAAGGCTTGGCCATGAAGGTGGTGTCCATCTCATGGTCGTAGGCGATGTTCTTGATCAGGCGCTTGAGCAGTACCGCGTAGTCGCAAGCCTTGATCGGGTCGGCCACGTGGTGCAGGTTCACTTCGAACTGCGCCGGGGCACTTTCCTTGACGATGGCGTCGGCCGGGATGCCTTGTTCCTTTGCACCTTCCAGGATGTCCTGGAGGCAGTCGACGTATTCGTCGAGGTCGTCGATCAGGTAGACCTGTGTCGAGTGCGGGCGTTTGCCGGAGATCGGCGAGCGGGGCGGTTGCGGGCGGCCGTTCACGTTCTCCTGGTCGATCAGGTAGAACTCAAGCTCGAAGGCAGCACAGATGGTCAGGCCGAGGTCATCAAATTTGCTTACAACTTGGCGGAGCACTTCGCGCGGATCGGCGAAGAAAGGTTCACCTTCAAGTTCGTGCATGGTCATCAGCAGTTGCGCGGTAGGGCGCTTTTGCCAGGGTTCATTGCACAGGGTGTCAGGGATCGGATAACAGATTCGGTCAGCATCACCGATATCCAGGCCCAGGCCGGTGCTTTCCACCGTAGAGCCATTGATATCCAGGGCAAATAGAGAGGCAGGCAGGTTAATGCCCTTCTCGTAAACCTTGTGGAGGCTGGTGCGTTCGATGCGCTTACCGCGCACCACACCATTCATATCCGCAATTAGAAGGTCTACGTACAGAACCTCAGGATGATCCTTAAGGAACGCGTTCGCTTCGTTAAGCTGAACGGCACGCGGGGGTACCGACATGATGCAACACCTTTGTTGTTAAAAATATCAATCATTGATCTTTTCTGGTTTCAGTCAACCCGAACGGCATGCCGAAGTCAAGCGAGGCCTTTTTTGCCCTAAAAAAGCGCCTTGAGGGCTTTTTTGAGGCTTTTTGGGGCTGTTTTTTCGGTTTGACCGCCGTGGGACCAGCAGGCTTGAGCGGGCCGTGTTGTATTTTTTACGGGGGTGTTGTGTAAAAAAATGAACAAGGCTAAGCTCGATTCAAACCCATAACAGCAATAATACCGGGGTGTTTCATGTGTCTCCTGCCGCCACTTGGCGTCTTGGCCTGCTCCATACAGGCTTTGTCATCCGTTCATCCGTCCTGTGTGAACACCCGCGCCCCGGCCAATATTCTTGACGCTTCGGCGGACCTCTTCTATGCCTCTGCGCTTCCCTCGAATTTACCCCTGAACGGCTCCCGTGCAAGGTGCTGCTCATGATTCTGCACGACTTTGGCCTGAGGAATGCAACGCTGCAGCAAATGGCAGGTAAGCTCCTACTCTGAACGAAAAAAACGACGCGGATGCTGCGTCAACCAACGCCTGGCCTTTAATGGATGCCAGGAAACCCAGCCCAGAGGCATTTATGAGTAACAACCTCGACCAGCTCACCGATTGGTTGAAAGACCACAAGATCACAGAAGTCGAATGCATGATTGGCGACCTCACCGGCATCACCCGGGGCAAGATCTCGCCGACCAACAAGTTCATCGCCGAAAAAGGCATGCGCCTGCCCGAGAGTGTGCTGTTGCAGACCGTGACCGGCGACTACGTCGAAGACGACATCTATTACGAATTGCTCGACCCGGCCGACATCGACATGATCTGCCGCCCCGACCAGAACGCGGTATTCCTGGTGCCTTGGGCCATCGAGCCGACCGCCCAGGTGATCCACGACACCTACGACAAGCAAGGCAACCCGATCGAGCTGTCACCGCGCAACGTGCTCAAGAAAGTCCTCAAGCTCTACGCCGACAAAGGCTGGCAGCCCATCGTGGCGCCTGAGATGGAGTTCTACCTGACCAAGCGCTGCGAAGACCCGGATTTCCCGCTGCAGCCGCCGATTGGTCGTTCCGGTCGCCCGGAAACCGGCCGCCAGTCCTTCTCCATAGAAGCCGCCAACGAATTCGACCCGTTGTTCGAAGACGTCTACGACTGGTGCGAGCTGCAGGAGCTGGACCTCGACACCCTGATCCACGAAGACGGCACGGCGCAGATGGAAATCAACTTCCGTCACGGCGATGCCCTGTCCCTGGCCGACCAGATCCTGGTGTTCAAGCGCACCATGCGGGAAGCCGCGCTCAAGCACGACGTGGCCGCCACCTTCATGGCCAAGCCGATGACCGGCGAGCCCGGCAGCGCGATGCACCTGCACCAGAGCATCATCGACATCGCCACCGGCAAGAACGTCTTCTCCAACGAAGACGGGACCATGAGCCAGCTGTTCCTCAACCACATTGGCGGCTTGCAGAAATTCATCCCCGAATTGCTGCCGCTGTTTGCCCCCAACGTGAACTCGTTCCGCCGCTTCCTGCCCGACACCTCGGCGCCGGTCAACGTGGAATGGGGCGAAGAAAACCGCACCGTCGGCCTGCGCGTACCGGATGCCGGCCCGCAAAACCGCCGTGTGGAAAACCGTCTGCCGGGGGCCGACGCCAACCCGTACCTGGCGATTGCCGCCAGCCTGCTGTGTGGCTACATCGGCATGGTCGAAGGCCATAACCCGAGCGCACCAGTGGTTGGTCGTGGCTACGAGCGGCGCAACCTGCGCCTGCCGTTGACCATCGAAGACGCCCTGGAGCGCATGGAAAACAGCAAGACCATCGAGAAATACCTGGGTCATAAATTCATCACAGGCTACGTCGCGGTCAAGCGGGCCGAGCATGAAAACTTCAAGCGCGTGATCAGTTCGTGGGAGCGGGAATTCCTGCTCTTCGCCGTCTGATGCGCCGGGCGTGCCGTGGGAACGGCGCGCCCTCACCTGAAAAGTCTAGGAGATTGGTATGTCCAGCAACAACCCGCAAACCCGTGAATGGCAAGCCTTGAGCAGTGAGCACCACCTGGCACCGTTCAGCGACTTCAAGCAATTGAAAGAGAAAGGCCCGCGGATCATCACCAAAGCCCACGGCGTTTACCTGTGGGACAGCGAAGGTAACAAGATCCTCGACGGCATGGCCGGCCTGTGGTGCGTGGCGATCGGCTACGGTCGCGATGAACTGGCCGACGCCGCCGCCAAGCAGATGAAAGAACTGCCGTACTACAACCTGTTCTTCCAGACCGCACACCCGCCGGTACTCGAATTGGCCAAGGCCATTTCCGACATCGCGCCTGCTGGCATGAACCACGTGTTCTTCACCGGTTCCGGCTCCGAAGGCAACGACACCATGTTGCGTATGGTCCGCCACTACTGGGCGATCAAGGGCCAACCGAACAAGAAAACCATCATCAGCCGCAAGAATGGCTACCACGGCTCCACCGTGGCTGGCGCCAGCCTGGGCGGCATGACTTATATGCATGAACAGGGCGATTTGCCGATCCCGGGCATCGTCCATATCGCCCAGCCCTATTGGTTCGGCGAAGGCGGTGACATGAGCCCCGAAGAGTTCGGGGTGTGGGCTGCCAACCAGCTGGAAGAGAAGATCCTGGAGCTGGGTGTGGACAACGTCGGGGCCTTTATTGCCGAGCCGATCCAGGGCGCTGGTGGCGTGATCGTACCGCCCGCGACCTACTGGCCGCGCATCAAGGAAATTCTCGCCAAGTACGACATCCTGTTTGTCGCCGATGAAGTGATCTGTGGTTTCGGCCGTACCGGTGAGTGGTTCGGTAGTGATTTCTACGACCTCAAGCCCGACATGATGACCATCGCCAAGGGCCTGACCTCGGGCTACATCCCGATGGGCGGCCTGATCGTGCGCGACGATGTGGTTGCCGTGCTGAATGAAGGCGGCGATTTCAACCACGGCTTCACCTACTCCGGTCACCCGGTGGCAGCGGCGGTTGCGTTGGAAAACATCCGCATCATGCGCGATGAAAAAATCGTTAACCGCGTTCACGACGAAACGGCACCGTATTTGCAGAAACGTCTGAGGGAGCTGGCTGACCACCCGTTGGTGGGTGAAGTACGCGGTGTCGGCATGCTCGGTGCAATTGAACTGGTCCAGGACAAAGCGACGCGCAAGCGTTACGAAGGCCGTGGCGTTGGCATGATCTGCCGCACCTTCTGCTTCGAGAATGGCCTGATCATGCGCGCCGTGGGCGACACCATGATCATTTCGCCGCCACTGGTGATCAGCAAGGCTGAAATTGATGAGCTGGTAACCAAGGCTCGGCATTGCCTGGACCTGACTTTGGCGGCATTGCAGGGCTAAGTGCTAGGCTCAGTGCGCGGTGGCTTTGCCGCTGCGTCTGGGCAGCTATAAATATGCATGTATAAATCGAGGGCTTTGGTTGAAAGCCGGCCCTCTAAGTTGCCAGACTGTCGCCCTGTTTTGTTGCCCTTTGTGGGCCGCGAAACACACACAAGCTTGTGGCCCAAAAAAGAAAAATTGGAGCATCACCAAATGAAGGCATTAGGTTTGAAGAACGCGGGCAAGACCCTCCTCGCCTTGTCCCTGATGGGCGCAATGGCAGGCGCGGCCCAGGCAGACGATAAAGTGCTGCACGTCTATAACTGGTCCGACTACATCGCTCCGGACACCATCGCCAACTTTGAAAAAGAGTCGGGCATTAAAGTGGTGTACGACGTTTTCGACAGTAACGAGACCCTGGAAGCCAAGTTGCTGGCAGGCAAGTCCGGCTACGACATCGTCGTACCGTCGAACAACTTCCTTGCCAAGCAGATCAAGGCTGGGGTCTACCAGGAGCTGGACAAGTCCAAATTGTCCAACTACGGCAACCTGAACAAAGCCCTGCTCAAAGCCGTGTCGGTCAGCGACCCGGACAACAAGCACGCATTCCCGTACATGTGGGGCTCGATCGGTATCGGCTACAACCCGGAGAAGGTCAAGGCTGCGCTGGGCGTGGACAAGATCGATTCGTGGGACACCCTGCTCAAGCCGGAAAACATCGTCAAGCTGAAAAGCTGCGGCGTGAGCTTCCTCGATTCGCCAACCGAAATGCTGCCAGTGGCGCTGCATTACCTGGGCCTGCCGACCGACACCCAGAAAAAAGAAGACCTGAAGAAAGCTGAAGATCTGTTCCTCAAGATCCGTCCTTCGATTGGCTACTTCCACTCGTCCAAATACATCTCCGACCTGGCCAACGGCAACATCTGCGTGGCCGTGGGCTACTCGGGTGACATCCAGCAGGCCAAGTCCCGCGCGGCTGAAGCCGGTGGCAAGGTCAAGGTCGCCTATGACATTCCGAAAGAAGGCGCCGGTAGCTTCTACGACATGGTCGCCATCCCTAAAGATGCCGAAAACGTCGACGCTGCCTACAAGTTCCTGAACTACCTGCTCAAGCCGGAAGTCATGGCGAGCATTACCAACAGCGTCCGTTTCCCGAACGGTAACGAAAAAGCCACCGCACTGGTCGACAAAGACATCACCAGCGACCCGGGCATCTACCCGTCGGCGGAGGTGCAGGCCAAGCTCTACGCCATTGCTGACTTGCCGGCGGCAACCCAGCGTGAAATGACACGCAGCTGGACCAAGATCAAGTCGGGCAAATAAGCGAGGAAACCTGTAGCAGCGAGCTTGCTCGCGAAAATCGTCAACGATAACGCAGCGCCTCTGGTCGCCCGCGTTGCCTGTGAGTTCTTCGCGAGCAAGCTCGCTCCTACAAAGAGCGGCAACCGTACAGTAATTAAATGACAGAAAGTTTTGCCGGATCGGTTTATCGAGGGTAAGTTGCGCGCCGGTTTTGTTGCCGGGCAACAACTTTGGGCCCAACTATTTAAGAGGACCTCCACTTGCCATTTTCTTTATTTCGCAAAGCCTTGCTGGTGGGTGCAGGTATCACGCTGGCTGTCAGCGTGCAGGCCGCATCGACCGTGCATGTTTATAACTGGTCGGACTACATCGGGCCCGACACCCTGGCCAACTTTGAAAAAGCCAGCGGCATCAAGCCGGTGTATGACGTGTTTGACTCCAATGAAACCCTGGAAGGCAAGTTGCTCGCCGGGCGCACGGGTTACGACGTGGTCGTGCCGTCCAACCACTTCCTCGGCAAGCAGATCAAGGCCGGAGCATTCCAGAAGCTCGACAAGTCGTTGCTGACGAACTACGCCAACCTTGATCCGGCGTTGCTCAAGCGCCTGGAAAAGAACGACCCGGGTAACCAGTACGCTGTACCGTACCTGTGGGGCACCAACGGCATTGGCTACAACGTCGATAAAGTGAAGGAAGTACTGGGTGTCGACCATATCGACTCGTGGGCCGTGCTGTTCGAACCGGAAAACATGAAGAAGCTGGCGTCCTGCGGCGTGTCCTTTATGGACTCGGCGGACGAAATGCTGCCGGCAGTACTCAACTACATGGGCCTCAACCCCAACAGTACCAACCCGGACGACTACAAGAAGGCCGAAGAAAAACTACTGAAAGTGCGTCCCTACGTGACCTACTTCCACTCTTCCAAATACATCTCCGACCTGGCCAACGGCAATATCTGCGTGGCTGCCGGGTTCTCCGGTGATGTGTTCCAGGCCAAGGCCCGGGCGGCCGAAGCGGGTAAAGGCGTGAACATCGCCTACGCGATTCCGAAAGAAGGCGGCAACCTGTGGTTTGACGTGCTGGCGATTCCCAAGGATGCCACCAACGTCAAGGAAGCCCACGCCTTTATCAACTATTTGCTGCAACCTGAGGTGATCGCTCAGGTCAGTGATCACGTCGGTTATGCCAACCCTAACCCAGGGGCGGACAAACTGATGGAGCAATCGATACGCACCGACGCAGCGGTTTACCCACCGCAGGCGGTTCTCGACCGGACATTCGTCAACTTCGAGCTACCCCCGAAGGTGCAGCGTTTAATGACCCGTAGCTGGACCAAGGTCAAGACGGGCAAGTAAGGCTCTAACTATCCAAGGTTCGCCCACCTCGGGCGAACTGCACTCTTTTTTTTGGGAGTTTCGTAAATGGCAGTTGCCTCCGGCGCCTATAAGAAAGCCCTCGAGGGCGACCAGACACCGAAAAAGGTGCTGGTCAAAATCGACCGGGTCACGAAGAAGTTCGACGAGACGATTGCCGTGGACGATGTGTCCCTGGAAATCAAGAAAGGCGAGATATTCGCCTTGCTCGGCGGTTCGGGTTCGGGCAAATCCACCTTGCTGCGCATGCTCGCAGGCTTTGAGCGCCCCACCGAAGGTCGCATCTACCTCGACGGCGTGGACATCACTGATATGCCGCCCTACGAGCGGCCGATCAACATGATGTTCCAGTCCTACGCCTTGTTCCCGCACATGACCGTGGCGCAGAACATCGCGTTCGGCCTGCAGCAGGACAAGATCCCCAAGGCCGAAGTGGATGCGCGCGTGGCCGAGATGCTCAAGCTGGTACAGATGAGCCAGTTCGCCAAGCGCAAGCCGCACCAGTTGTCGGGCGGCCAGCGTCAGCGCGTGGCCCTGGCCCGTTCCCTGGCCAAGCGCCCGAAACTGCTGCTGCTCGATGAGCCGATGGGCGCCCTCGACAAGAAACTGCGTTCGCAGATGCAACTGGAACTGGTGGAAATCATCGAGCGTGTCGGCGTGACCTGCGTCATGGTGACCCACGACCAGGAAGAGGCCATGACCATGGCCGAGCGCATCGCGATCATGCACCTGGGCTGGATCGCCCAGATCGGCAGCCCGGTCGACATCTACGAGACCCCCACCAGCCGCCTGGTGTGCGAATTCATCGGCAACGTCAACATCTTCGACACCCAGGTGGTGGACGACGCCGAAGGCCACGCGGTACTCAAGTGCCCGGACCTGGATCGCGACATCTACGTGGGCTACGGCATCGCCACAGCGGTCGAAGACAAGTCGGTGACCTACGCCATCCGCCCGGAAAAACTGCTGGTGACCACCGAAATGCCGACCTGCGAGCACAACTGGTCCAGCGGCAAGGTGCACGATATCGCCTACCTGGGTGGCCACTCGGTGTTCTACGTCGAGCTGCCGAGCGGCAAGCTGGTGCAGTCCTTCGTTGCCAACGCAGAGCGCCGTGGCCAGCGTCCGACCTGGGGTGACCAGGTGTACGTATGGTGGGAAGACGACAGCGGCGTGGTACTTCGCTCATGAATATGAAAAAGTTCAAGCGCCAGCTGCAACGAATAACCCCCGGTGGCCGGCATGTGGTCATCGGGATCCCTTTCCTCTGGCTGTTCCTGTTCTTCATGCTGCCGTTCTTCATCGTCCTGAAGATCAGCTTTGCCGAAGCCGACGTGGCGATCCCGCCATACACCGAGATCTACACCTTCGTAGAGCAGAAGTTGCAGTTGGTGCTGAACCTGGCCAACTACGCGATGCTCGGCGATGACGAGTTGTACATCGCCGCGTACCTGGGCTCGCTGAAGATGGCGTTTTTCAGCACCATCCTCTGCCTGGTGATCGGCTACCCGATGGCCTATGCGATTGCCAGTGCGCGCAAGGAGATGCAGACCGTACTGGTGCTGCTGATCATGATGCCGACCTGGACCGCGATCCTGATCCGCGTGTATGCGTGGATGGGCATTCTCAGCAACAACGGCTTGCTCAATGGCTTCCTGATGTCCATGGGACTGATCAACGAACCGTTGCAGATCCTCAACACCAACATCGCGGTGTATATCGGCGTGGTCTATTCGTACCTGCCGTTCATGATCCTGCCGCTGTACGCCAACCTGGTGAAGCATGACCAGAGCCTGTTGGAAGCCGCGTCAGACCTCGGGTCGAGCACGTTCAACAGCTTCTGGAAGATCACCGTGCCGCTGTCCAAGAACGGCATCATCGCCGGCTGCATGCTGGTCTTCATTCCGGTAGTGGGCGAGTTCGTGATCCCGGAACTGCTTGGCGGCCCGGAAACCCTGATGATCGGTAAAGTGTTGTGGCAAGAATTCTTCAACAACCGTGACTGGCCGGTGGCCTCTGCCCTGGCGGTGGTGATGCTGGCGATCCTGATCGTGCCGATCATCCTGTTTAACCGCAGCCAAGCCAAAGAGATGGAGGGCAAGATATGAAGCGCGTCAGTTTCTCAAGCTTCATGCTGGTGGCGGGGTTGTTGTTCATCTACCTGCCGATGCTGATTCTGGTGATCTACTCGTTCAACGAATCCAAGCTGGTGACAGTGTGGGGCGGTTGGTCGATCAAGTGGTACGTGGGCCTGCTGGACAACACCCAGTTGATGGGCTCGGTGGCGCGCTCCCTGGAAATCGCCTGCTACACGGCGGTGGCGGCGGTGGCGCTGGGCACCTTGGCCGCGTTCGTCTTGACGCGCATCAGTCAGTTCAAAGGCCGTACGCTGTTCGGCGGCCTGGTGACTGCACCGTTGGTGATGCCGGAAGTGATCACCGGTCTGTCGCTGTTGCTGCTGTTCGTGGCGATGGCGCAGATGATCGGCTGGCCCCAGGAGCGTGGCATTGTCACCATCTGGATCGCCCACACCACGTTCTGCGCGGCCTATGTGGCGGTGGTGGTGTCGGCGCGCCTGCGTGAACTGGACCTGTCGATCGAAGAAGCGGCGATGGACCTGGGTGCGCGGCCGTGGAAGGTGTTCTTCCTGATCACCATCCCGATGATCGCGCCGTCGTTGGCGGCCGGTGGGATGATGTCGTTCGCGCTGTCCCTGGATGACCTGGTACTGGCCAGCTTCGTGTCGGGCCCGGGTTCGACCACCTTGCCGATGGAAGTGTTCTCGGCAGTGCGCTTGGGGGTTAAACCCGAGATCAACGCCGTGGCCAGCCTGATTCTGCTGGCGGTATCGCTGGTGACCTTCCTGGTGTGGTTCTTCAGCCGGCGTGCCGAAGAAATGCGCAAGAAGGCGATCCAGCAGGCGATCGAAGAAGCAGCGGCGGATGGCTGGCAGCAGCCGGATGTGCGTCGGGCGCCAGCGCCGGTCTAAAAGCCTGCGCGGTCAAAATGTGGGAGGGGGCAAGTCGAAACGTCGCACCGCCCCTCCCACAGTTGATTGCATTTCAACTCCGCTACGCCAACCACGGCGACTGGCGAATCACCTCGACAAAATTCATCGGCTTGAACCCCGGCTCCTGGTCCACCAGCACATCGGTCTTCACGTTGCCAAACGTGGTCTGCGGACGATGGCGCAAGCCGTCGGCGAAGGCGCAGATGATGCACTCCTTGAACCCTTCACCACGTGGATGCGCATGCACCACGGCTTCGCGCTGCACGCTGGGAAAGGCGGCGTAGTCCATGCCCAGCACGTCCATTTCCACGCCAGCCGTCACCAGCGCCACGGTCGGGCGCAGATGCTGTGGCACACCCGGTGTGGTGTGCAGGGCGATGGACAGCCACACCTGTTCGATATCGTCGTCGCTCAGTCCGTAGGGCTTGAGAAAATCCGCCGCTGCGTTGGCACCGTCTACTTCGAAACGCTCGTTGTCACTGCGATGGCCTTCCACCAGGCCCAGGTCATGGAACATCGCACCGACGTACAGCAACTCGGGGTTGTAGGCCAGTTGCCTGCGCTCACCGCTCAAAGCGCCGAACAGGAATACCCGGCGGGAGTGGTGGTAGAGCAGGTCGGATTCAATGTCGCGGATGTACTCGGTGGTGGCCTTGGCCAGGGCGCTGTCCGGGATCTTGATGCCGGCGATGGTGGTGCTCATGGTGGTTCTCCTCTGGAAAGCCTCCAGTCTGGCCGCGCGCCCGTGAAGCGGCCATGGTGACGAGGGGGCGATCCCGGCCAATCTGCCGTCACATCGTGCCAAGGGGAAATCGGCTAGGGTGTAGCGGGCGATATCACTCTCGAAGCCTGCGAAAATCAAAATGTGAGAGGGGGCTTGCCCCCGATAGCTGAGCACCAGGCACTGCATCTGCTGACTGATACACCGCCATCGGGAGCCAGCTCCCTCCCACAGGGTTTGCATTTTATTCCGCTAGAAAAAGGTGTCTGTGAGCATGCACAAGACCGTCGCCATCCTGATCTTCCCCGGCGTCCAGTCACTGGATGTGACCGGCCCCCTGGATGTGTTCTGCGAAGCCAACCGCTTTCTGCCGCCCCAGGATCACTACCAGATGGAGGTCATCGGGCTGGGCCACGGCACGCTGGCTGCCTCCAACGGTTTGTCATTGCAGGCCCACCGGCACTACAGCGAAGCCCTGCAAGCCTATGACCTGCTGCTGGTCCCCGGTGGCCCGCAATTGCCCTTCGAGGAATTTGGCGCCCCGTTCGATGATTGGCTGCGTGGTGCAACCGCCCGGGCGCGGCGCTTCGGTTCAATCTGCAACGGCGCCTTCACGCTGGCGCGCGCCGGGCTGCTGGATGGAAAAACCGTCACGACGCATTGGAATGATGCGGCAGGCCTGGCGCGTTTGTGCCCCCGCGCCCAGGTCGAAGCTGACCGCCTCTACGTGCAAGACGGCAACCTCTACACCTCGGCTGGCGTCACGGCGGGTATCGACCTCTCGCTGTACCTGTTGGCCCAGGACCATGGCCCGGAGGTGGCGCTGAGCGTGGCCAAGCGCCTGGTGGTGTTCACCCAGCGCTCGGGTGGGCAGTCACAGTTCAGCCCGTTCCTCACGCCCCATGCCGAAACCACCTCGGCGGTAGCGCTGGTGCAGGTGTACGTCTTGGCGAACCTGACCGGTGACTTGACCATCGCCGACCTGGCCAAGGCCGCGAATATGAGTGCGCGTAATTTCTCTCGGGTGTTCACCCGTGAAGCGCGGATAACGCCTGCGGAGTTTGTCGAGCGGGCGCGGGTGGATGCGGCGCGGATGATGCTCGAAAGCAGTCCCGCGCCGCTCAAGACCGTGGCCTATCAGTGCGGTTTTCGCGATGCGCAGCACATGCGCAGCGTGTTCAATCGCCGCCTGGGCGTGACGCCGCAACAGTTCCGGCGCAACTTTGCGGCGCCGCTCTAAACGGAACACACCGTGGGAAGGGCTGTATTAAACGACGGCATTTTTTGTGGCGTACATCGCCTTCTGTAGGAGCGAGCTTGCTCGCGAAGAACTCACAGGCGCCGCGTTGATTCAGGAAACACGCGTTATCGTTGACGTTTTTCGCGAGCAAGCTCGCTCCTACAAAGGGCAAGCCCGCTTGCCACAGGGGGCCAGTTTGCTGGGCGACGGCGCTTTTAGCGGGACCTCCCACAGGTTTGATCGCGTTTCAGGCCGTTATCGAGCGGGCAATAGCTTCAGCGTACCGCGTGTATTGGCCGTGACTTCCTCATCACTGAAATGCGCCTGCTCGTAACCCCCTTCGATATAGGTTTCCGCTTGATCGCTGTAGTGCTTGTCGAACGGCACGCCGCTTTGCCCCACCGGGTTGATGGTCAGGGCGTGGGCCGGGTCAGCGAAGTCGATCAGGCGGCGGGTCGATGGGCCGTAGGTCACTGGCCATGGCGCCGGGCCGATGGCGGCCGACTGGTTGTTCGGCACTTCGTGGGTGCCGGGCGCCGGGAAGGGGCCGACGTTGACGATCAAGTCCAATGGCTTTTGCGAGCCCAGTGGATGGCCGTGGGTCAGGGTATGGGCCTTGCCCCACTGCCATTGAGCCGGGTCATCGCCGAAGGTGGTCTTGAGGTGCGCCAGGCTGTTGTCCCAGGCCAGTTTGACGAGCTCGGCGCGCTTGCCGTCCCACCAGGGTGAATCCGCCGATGCGGCCAGGCGTGGCAAGGCGGCGTCGATCACGCGGGTGCCGAGCAGGGTCTTGAACATGCCGTCGCCCAGTTTCGGGTGGAAGGTGGCATCGGCCAGGTTGAACAGGAACTGGTTGAACAGCGTGGCGCTGGTGGAGTCCAGCGGGTAGTCGCCTTTCCAGCTGGCAAGCTGTTCCACCAGCTTCAATTGCGCCGGGTCCTTGACCACCTCGCGCAGCACCGGCAGCAGCGGCGCCAGCAGGCGCGGGCCGTAGGCGGTGGTGGTGCCCAGTTGCAAGGCCTGGCTGTTGTTCACATCCCACTTCACGCTCTTGTCGCTCAACTGCGCGTTCAACTGTTGGCCCCGGTCGGCCAGGTTGTAATAACCGGGGATCTCCATGCCCGTGGGCGATACCGGCTGGGCGTTGGCCGACACCACATAGCCACGCGCGGGGTTTTCTTCCTGGGGGTTGGCGCTGAAGGGGTAGAAACCCAGCTTGTCGGCCTGGGCGCTGCTACCGTCGAGGATAAACCCGGCGTTGACACCGGCCGGGCGGATCGGCAACTGTGCCGCCGCCCACCAGCCGATATCGCCCTTGGCATTGGCCCACACGATATTCAGCCCCGGCGCGGAAACCTTGGATGCAGCCGCGCGCGCCTTGGCCAGGGTGTCGGCGCGGTTGAGCTGGTAGAAACCTTCGAGGATCGGGTTCTCGGTGTCGAGGAACGCCCACCACATGGCAATCGGCGTCTTGTCGGCATTGTCGCCAAGCACGTCATTGATGATCGGGCCATGGGGCGACTGGCGCAGGGTGACCGTGACCGGTGCCTGGCCTTTCACCGCGATCTGTTGCTCGCTGCTGGTCATGTCGACCCACTGGTCGTGGTACCAGACCTGGTTGGAATTGTCCGGGTTGACCTTCTCGGCGATCAGGTCGAGGTCATCATTCTGGAACATGGTCAGGCTCCAGCCGAAGTCCAGGTTGTGGCCCAGGAACGCCACCGGTACCAGCGCGTTGTGATAGCCGTACAGTTCGAAGCCCGGCGCCGACAACTGCGCCTCGTACCACACCGACGGCACCGAGAAGCGGATATGCGGGTCACCGGCCAGCAACGGCTTGCCGCTTTTGGTGCGGTTGCCACTGATGGCCCAGGCGTTGCTGCCTTCGAACTGCGGCAAGCCGTTGTCGGCCAAGGCTTGTTCGCTCAGGGAGGCGATGGCGCCAAGGGTTTGCCAATCGCCGGCGGCCAGGTTGAGTGCGCCCTTGGGTTGCCAGTCGAGGTCGAACACTTTCAGGTAATCGCTGCCCAACTGGTCACGTACATAGGTCAGCAAGGGCTCTGTACGAAACGCGGCGGCAAAGCTGTAGGCCAGGTAGCCGGCGACGCTGATGGTGTCTTCGGCGGTGAACCGGCGCTTGGGAATGCCCAGCACGTCGAACTCCATCGGGCTGGCGTGGCTGTCCTGATACGCGTTGATCCCGTCCAAATAGGCTTGCAGGGCCTTCCACGACGCAGACTCGCGGTCCATATGCTCCACATAGCTCAGGGCGCGCTCACGAATGCGCAGGCTGCGAAACAGCTTGTCGGTCTCCAGCAGCTTGGGCCCCAGCACCTCGGCCAGCTCGCCACGGGCCAGGCGCCGCATGATTTCCATCTGGAACAGCCGGTCCTGGGCCTGCACATAGCCCAGGGCGCGGTACAGGTCGGTCTCGTTCTCGGCGCGGATATGCGGCACGCCACGGTCGTCGTAGCGCACGGTGACCGAGCCTTGCAGGTGCGCCAGCTCAACCGTGCCCTGGCGGGTGGGCAGTTTGCTGTAGACGTACCCGCCGGCGCCGAGAGCGATCAGCACCACCAGAACCGCGAGAGCCTGCAAGACGCGCTTCATGAACATTCCTTAGCAAGAGAGGGGAGTGGGCTACGAACCTGTTGGCCACGAACAATAGCAGCCCACCGCCAGGGTGTGAGTGGCATTCACTGCGCGTCCGTCTTCAAGAGCCTTGAGGATCGGCTCGATAAAGCTGTTGCTGGAATTGCACGTCAGCCCTTCGCTATAAGGCCCGAAATACGCAAGCTTGCCCGTGCGATCCCAGATCCCCACGGCGGGGACGGCGGGTATCTGGTCGGCACCGGGCAGGGCGGTGAGGATTTTCATCTGGCGCAGGTTATCGGGCAATTGGCCGTGGCTGCCGGTTTTTTGCAGGGCGTAGAATTCGACGCCCTGGGGCGCGTAGTGCTCGATCAGCTCGGCCAGGTGTTGCTGGTTGCCGACGTTGCACGGGCAGGCCGGGTCCCAGAAGTGCACCAGGCGGATATTGCCGGGGCCGGCAAGGTCGGCGGGCAGGCGCAGGGCGTCGCCGGAAAAGACCGCCGTATGTTCGCTGAAGGCGCGCAGGTAGCGGCCTTGGAACCAATCATAGGCGGCCCATAGCACGCCGACGCAGAGGATCAGGAGCAGGCTGGCGAATAAGGCACTGCGGTAGGGCTGTCGCATTCAGATCTATCCTCGAAGGTCGCGTAGCTTGCCATGCTTGCCCTGACAGATGAATATCGCAGCTCGATATTCATCTGCGCAGTGCGTGAAGCCTCAAGTCTGGAACTTCCTATGCCCGTCACCTTTGACCCCGATCATCTGCGCGAAAGCTTGCGACCCCTGGTGGATGCGCAGCCGCTCAGCGCCGAGGCGCGGGTCTACCAGCGTTTCTACGGCCTGGACCTGGCCGCACGCAAAGTGCCGGCAGTGAGCCGGCTTGGACGTTTCGAGGTCGATGGGTTCCAGGTGGTGGCCCAGGTATGGTGGCCGCCCGCACCGGTGGCGACGATGTTCATGTTCCACGGCTTCTACGACCACATGGGGCTGTATCGCCACGTGGTGGACTGGGCGCTGGACCAGGGCTTTGTGGTGATCGCCTGCGATTTGCCAGGCCATGGCTTGTCCAGCGGCGCGCGTGCCAGCATCGATGATTTTGCGGTGTATCAGGACGTGGTGCAGGCACTGTTCGCTCAAGCCCAAGCGCTGCAATTACCGCAGCCCTGGCACTTGTTCGGGCAAAGCACCGGCGGCGCGCTGGTGGTCGACCACCTGCTCAGCCGCGGGGCCGACAGCCCGGCCCAAGGCAAGACCTTCCTGCTGTCTCCGCTGGTACGGCCGCGTGCGTGGGGGTGGTCGCAGGTCAGCTATTACCTGTTGCGCCCGTTCGTCAAAGGCATCGCCCGGCGTTTCAGCGAGAACACCAACGACCCGCAGTTCAAGCCGTTCCTGGAGGCCGACCCGCTTCAGCCGCGCCAGCTGCCAACCGCCTGGGTGGGGGCGCTGGCGCGCTGGATCAAACGCATCGAAGCCGCACCGCGCAGCCCACGGCGGCCGGTGATTGTGCAGGGAGAGGAAGACATGACCGTGGATTGGCAGCACAACTTGCAGGTACTGCGGGGCAAGTTCGACCAGCCCGAGGTGTTGATGCTGCCGCGTGGCCGGCATCACCTGGCCAATGAGATTCCGGAGATTCGTGAAGAGTACTTCCGGTATTTGACAGACCATTTGAAATAACGCAATCCAAATGTGGGAGGGGGCTTGCCCCCGATAGCGGTGCATCAGTCAGCTTATCTGTAGCTGACCCACTGCCATCGGGGGCAAGCCCTAATGCCGTTCAGTTAAGCGTACATCGCCTTCTGTAGGAGCGAGCTTGCTCGCGAAAAACGTCAACGATAACGCGTGTTTCCTGAGTGAACGCGGCGCCTGTGAGTTCTTCGCGAGCAAGCTCGCTCCTACAAAAAAGCCTTAACTGAACGGCATTAGGGCAAGCCCCCTCCCACATTTTCTACTGCGTCAGGCTTGAAGTGCTTTGGCCGACCGCCAGCCCCGCACGAACCGCTGCCAGCGCCGCCCGGTAATACGCCTTACCCTCCGGCGACTCCGCAAACGTCGCGAATTCTTCCAACTCCGGGTCAGACAAATCTCGATAGACGTACAGCAGTGTGTTGTTCAGGTCATTGCCGATCTGTTGCATCAAGCGCTCGCGTTGCCCATCCAGCATGCCCTGGGCTTGGTCACCGCCCAATAGGCCGGGAATCATCTGGCTCAAGCTGTCGGCCGCCACGCCGGCGATTGCCAGGCTGACTTCCGCACCGGCTTCACGGGCGGGCAGGGCTTGGGCCAAGTGGCCGATGATCAGGCTGCGGGTGGCGTCGGCTTCGACATGCGGCAGGCCCTGGGCATTTTTAGCCAACTGGTCGCGGCGGGTGGCGAGCAATTCGGCGGCGACGATCTTGCGGCCCAGCGGCGATTGGAAGAACGCCAGGGCCGGCTTGGGGTCCGCCAGGTGCTGGCGCAACTGCGCTTCGGCACGCTGGTCCATGGCCTGGGCGGCGAAGCGCCTGTTGCTGTTGTCCACCAGCGCCTGGTACACCGCCGGCGGCAGGCTGTTGCGGTAGCGTTGCTGGGCTGCACTGAGGGCATCATTGAAATGCGCACGTTGTTCGGCCCAGCCGGCGACCTTGTACAACTGGTCATGGCCGTCTGCCCAGGCGGGCAAAACGCAGAACATCAGCAAGGAAAAAAACAAACGACGCATATGGACTCCTGTCAGTCGGCCACTATTGTCCGTGTCGGGCGTAGGATTTGTCGAGAAGTCCTATCAGTCACCTGACTAAAGTGCATTCAGACGCTCGGCGGCTCTGTCGGATTCATAGGCGTATGGATACTATGCGCGCCATGCAAATACCCTTTGATCACCCGCTGCTGCAACGCATCGTCGACGACCTGGCCGAGAAAGGCTGGTCGCAGCAGAACGCCTTCCTGTCCCAGGGTCTGACCCTGGAACTGGCGGCTGAGTGCCGTAAACGTGCGGCCGAAGGTGAGCTGTCGCCGGCGGCGGTGGGGCGCGGGCCGGCCCAGGAAATTCGTGAGGGTATTCGCGGCGACCATATCCAGTGGCTGGAAGAGGGCGACGCGGCGGTCTGTGGCGACTATATGGCGCTGATGGACAGCCTGCGCCTGGCGATGAACCGCAACCTGTTCCTGGGCCTGGAGGATTTCGAAAGCCACTTCGCGATGTACCCGCCAGGGGCCTTCTACCTCAAGCACCTGGACCGGTTTCGCGATGATGATCGGCGCACGGTGTCGGCGGTGATCTACTTGAACGACGCCTGGCTGCCCGAGCATGGCGGCCAGTTGCGCATGTACCTCAAGGACGGCGTCGAATACGACGTGGTGCCCACCGGCGGTTGCCTGGTGGTGTTCCTGTCGGGCGAGGTACCCCACGAAGTTTTGCCTGCTACGCGTGAGCGCCTGTCCCTGACGGGCTGGTTTCGCCGGCGGGGCAATGAGCCGTTTTGAGCATGCAAAAGATTCTGGTCAGCCGCTGCCTGCTCGGGCACAAGGTGCGTTACGACGGTGGGGCCAGCGGGCCGTTTGACCAGTTGGCCGCATGGCAGGCCGAGGGGCGTGTGGTTGCGATCTGCCCGGAAGTGTCGGGTGGTTTGCCAACGCCACGACCTGCCGCCGAGATCCCAGGCGGGCAGGGTGTGGATGTGTGGGAGGGGCGCGCCCAGGTGCTGACGGCCGAGGGCGAAGATTTCAGCGCCGCCTTTCTCGACGGCGCCCGCCAGGCCTTGGCGCTGGTGCAACGCCACGCTATTCGCATCGCCGTGCTCAAGGCCAACAGCCCGTCGTGTGGCAACCTGCTCACTTATGACGGCACCTTTACCGGCGTGAAAGTGAAGGGCGAGGGCGTAACCGCGGCGCTGCTCAAACGCCACGGCGTGCAGGTGTTCAGTGAGCTGGAGTTGCCTGAGGCTGCGCAGGCACTGGCGCAGCTGTAGTCGGTGCTTCTGCGTCAAACCACTTCTGCGACAGCGCCTTTAACCGGCCATCCTCCTTCACCCGTTTCAGCGCGCCGTCCAGGCTCGTCTTGAACGCGGGGTTACCCTTTTGGAACGGGATCACCAAATCGGGCTTCTCGCGATAAACCTCACTGAAATCGAACTGATCCTCAAGGTCGGCAGTCTTAGCGATATGGTTAATGGCCACGTCGTACTTGCCGGTTGCCACCCCTGGCAGCAAGTCGGCGTCATCGGTGGTGATGAACGAGGAGCGTACGTCCATTTCCTTTGCCAGCAGTTCACCCAGTTCCACTTCAAAACCGGTGAGTTTGTCGCCGTCCTTGAAGTTGAACGGTGGCGTATTGGCTTCAAGGGCGATGCGCAGTTCGCCACGATCGAACACATCATCGACCAGTTCGGCGTGAGCCAGGGGGCTCAGAAGGGGAAGCAGCAGTAACAGGCCAGGCGAAAAGCGCATGGTCACTCCTAGAGAATTTTTATGTGCGAGGCGCCGTTCAGCATCGCTTTGCTATGGTGTTGAGTGCCTTGGACAGCAATTTGTCGCGAAGTTGTCATAACCCTACAGATTTCACAGAAAAACTGGAGAAGCGAATGAAAGCCCTTTTGTCCCGTGCCACGCTGGCCTCCCTGATGCTGGGTGCTTCGATGTTGGCGAGTGCTGCTGATGTTCCCCGTACACCCGCCCCCAAGGGCGCTGAGGTGTTTATCGTCTCGCCCAAGGATGGCGCGACCGTCGACAAGACCTTCACCGTCAAGTTTGGCGTGAAGGGGCTGGACCTGGAACCGATCGACAAGCAGGTGCCCGGTGCCGGTCACCATCACCTGCTGGTCGACCAGGACGTGACGGCGCTTAAAGCAGACGAGGCTATCCCGGCCACCGCCACCTCGATCCATTTCGGCAAGGCGCAAACCGAAACCGAACTGACACTGGCCCCAGGCAAGCACACCTTGCAACTGGTGGCAGGCGATAACGTGCACCACCAGTTCGAGCCCACTGTAGCCTCGAAAGTAATCACGGTTAACGTCAAGTAAGATTTGTTCAGATGCAAAAAAGGGAGCCCCGAGGGGCTCCCTTTTTCGTGGTGCGGTTGAAGCCTTAGAACAGCACGCGGCTACGGATGGTGCCGTTGATGTGCTGCAGCTTCTCTTGCGCCAGGTCCGAGTACTCGGCGTCGACGTCGATCACCACGTAGCCAACCTTCTCGTTGGTCTGCAGGAACTGACCGGAGATGTTGATGCCGTTTTCCGCGAAGACCTTGTTGATCTCCATCATCACGCCAGGGATGTTCTGGTGGATGTGCAGCAGACGGTGCTTGCCAGGGTGAGCCGGCAGGGCCACTTCCGGGAAGTTGACGGACGAGACCGACGTACCGTTGTCGCTGTACTTGACCAGTTTCTCCGACACTTCCAGGCCAATGTTGGCCTGGGCTTCAGCGGTGGAACCGCCGATGTGCGGGGTCAGGATCACGTTGTCCAGGCCACGCAGCGGGCTTTCGAAGATGTCGTCGTTGGAGCGCGGCTCCACCGGGAACACGTCGATGGCGGCGCCGATCAGGTGCTTGTCCTTGATCGCCTCGGCCAGGGCGTCCAGCTCGACCACGGTGCCGCGTGCGGCGTTGATCAGGATCCCGCCTTTCTTGATGGCGCGGATTTCCTTCTCGCCGATCATCCACTGGGTCTCAGCGGTTTCCGGCACGTGCAGGGTGACGATATCGGACATGCCCAGCAGCTCGGTCAGGCTCGACACTTGCGTGGCGTTGCCCAATGGCAGCTTGGTCAGGGTGTCGTAGAAGAACACCTGCATGCCGAGGCCTTCAGCCAGGACCGACAGCTGAGTACCGATCGAGCCGTAACCGACGATACCCAGCTTCTTGCCGCGGATTTCGAAGGAGTTGGCTGCGCTCTTGATCCAGCCGCCACGATGGCAGGAAGCGTTCTTCTCAGGAATACCGCGCAACAGCAGGATCGCCTCGGCCAGCACCAGTTCCGCAACGGAGCGGGTGTTGGAGTACGGTGCGTTGAACACCGCGATGCCGCGCTCGCGCGCTGCGTTGAGGTCGACCTGGTTGGTGCCGATGCAGAAACAGCCGACCGCCACGAGTTTCTTGGCGTGATCGAAGATCTCTTCGGTCAGCTGGGTGCGGGAGCGAATGCCGATAAAGTGCGCGTCGGCGATCTTTTCCTTGAGCTGGGCTTCCGGCAGAGAACTGGTGATGTACTCAATGCTGGAGTACCCGGCGGCCTTCAGTACTTCGACGGCCGATGGGTGGACGCCTTCCAGAAGAAGGAACTTGATCTTGCTCTTATCGAGAGAAGTCTTGCTCATCTGCGTAAACCTGTATCCCGGAGAAAAATGGCAGGGAATCGGATCGCTTAAGCTGACCCGGACGGCAGGAAAGCCGTCACCGCAGAAACGCCTTTGGGCTCTGTCCTGCGGGGGCGGTATGCTAGCATACGCGCCCCGCTAAACACCTATTCCTGCGACGTGAAGCGTTCTCAGGATGACCATGAATTGTTCGAGAGTTCTGTCGATGACCCATCCTGCCCTGATTGATGAGCTAAAGACCCTGGTTGAGCCCGGCAAAGTGCTGACCGATGCAGACTCCCTGGAGGCTTACGGCAAGGATTGGACCAAGCACTTCGCTCCCGCCCCCACCGCCATCGTCTTCCCCAAGACCATCGAGCAGGTGCAGGCCATTGTCCGCTGGGCCAATGAGCACACAGTGGCGCTGGTGCCGTCCGGTGGCCGTACCGGCCTGTCGGCCGCGGCGGTCGCGGCCAATGGCGAAGTGGTCGTCTCGTTCGACTATATGAACCAGATCCTCGAGGTGAACCTCACCGACCGTACCGCCAAGTGCCAGCCGGGGGTGGTCACCAAGCAATTGCAGAACGTCGCCGAAGAAAACGGCTTGTACTACCCGGTGGATTTCGCGTCGTCCGGTTCGAGCCAGATTGGCGGCAATATCGGCACCAATGCCGGCGGGATCAAGGTGATTCGCTACGGCATGACCCGTAACTGGGTGGCCGGCATGAAAGTCGTCACCGGCAAGGGCGATGTGCTGGAGCTGAACCGCGACCTGATCAAGAACGCCACCGGCTACGACATGCGCCAGCTGTTCATCGGTGCTGAAGGCACCCTGGGCTTTGTGGTCGAAGCCACCATGCGCCTGGATCGGGCGCCGAAAAACCTCACCGCCATGGTGCTCGGTACCACCGACTTCGATTCGATCATGCCGGTGCTGCATGCCTTCCAGGGCAAGCTGGACCTGACCGCGTTCGAGTTTTTCTCCGACAAGGCCCTGGCCAAAGTCCTCGGTCGTGGCGATGTGCCTGCACCGTTCGAAACCGAATGCCCGTTCTATGCGCTGCTGGAATTTGAAGCCACCACCGAAGAAGTTGCCAACCATGCCCTGGAAACCTTCGAGCACTGCGTGGAGCAGGGTTGGGTGCTGGACGGCGTGATGAGCCAGAGCGAAACCCAACTGCACAACCTGTGGAAGCTGCGCGAGTACATCTCGGAGACCATTTCCCACTGGACGCCCTACAAGAACGATATCTCGGTGACTGTCTCCAAAGTGCCGGCGTTCTTGAAGGAAATTGACGCGATCGTCGGCGAACACTACCCGGACTTCGAAATCGTCTGGTTCGGCCATATCGGCGACGGCAACCTGCACTTGAACATCCTCAAGCCGGAAAACCTGAGCAAGGACGAGTTCTTCGCCAAGTGCGCCACCGTGAATAAATGGGTATTCGAAACCGTTCAGAAGTACAACGGCTCGATCTCCGCCGAGCACGGCGTGGGCATGACCAAGCGCGATTACCTGACCTACAGCCGCTCGCCGGTTGAAATCGAATACATGAAGGCCGTGAAGGCCGTGTTCGACCCGAAAGGGATCATGAACCCTGGCAAGATCTTCGCTGTTTAACCGCCCCTGAAGGAGTCGTTTCATGAGCTACCAGCACAAGTATGTCGACGGCACCAACATCCACTTTCCTGTGGGTAAAGTGGTGTGTATTGGGCGTAACTACGCCGAACATGCCAAGGAACTGGACAACCCGGTACCGACCGAGCCGTTGTTGTTCATCAAGCCGGGCAGTTGCGTGGTGCCGCTGGAAGGTGGTTTCAGCATTCCGACCGAACGCGGTTCGGTGCACTACGAAGCGGAAATCGCCGTGCTGATCGGCAAGCCCCTGTCGACCAAGCCCAGCCGTGAAGAAGTGCTGGACGCCATCTCCGGCTTCGCCCCGGCCCTGGACCTGACCCTGCGGGACAAGCAGGCTGAGCTCAAAGCCAAGGGCTTGCCGTGGGAAATCGCCAAGTCCTTCGACGGCGCGGCGGTGATTGCCCCGTTCGTGGTCGGCAGTACGTTCCCGGACCTGGCCGATATCGGCATTCGCCTGACCATCAACGGCGAAGTGCGCCAGGACGGCAATAGCGCGCAGATGCTCAACCCGATCGTCCCGATGATCCAGCACATGGCCGGCTGTTTCTCACTGCAAGCTGGCGATGTAATCCTCACCGGCACCCCGGCCGGCGTAGGCCCGCTGAATGTGGGTGATGAATTGGTGCTGGAACTGTCTGGCGTGAACCGCTTCGAAAGCAGCGTTCGCTGAGCGCCTGACGAAACGCGGTAAAAATGTGTGGGGTTGCGCTAACTCTCGCATCCTTGTGGCGAGCGGGCTTGCCCCGCGTTGGGCTGCGCAGCAGCCCCAATAAGAGCGCTGCAGTGTTTCAGTCAGCTCCGGGGCTGTGTTTTGGGGCTGCTTCGCAGCCCAACGCGGGGCAAGCCCTAATGCCGTTCAGTTAAGCGTACATCGCCTTCTGTAGGAGCGAGCTTGCTCGCGAAAAGCGTCAACGATAACGCGTGTTTCCTGAATCAACGCGGCGCCTGTGAGTTTTTCGCGAGCAAGCTCGCTCCTACAAAAAAGCCTTAACTGAACGGCATTAGGGCAAGCCCGCTCGCCACAAATCCAATGTTTTGCATTTTTTTCACACGCTATCCGGATAATCCTCAGCCTCGAACACGCAGGCTCGTCGAGCCTGTGCTATCACCTAATGCTGACTTTCTGGATAAGCGCCCAATGGCTGTGCCCCTGCCTACCCTGACGCCCAAGCGACGTTCGCGTTTTGCCCTGCGCTGGTATTCCTGGCTGTTCCTGGTCGGGGCCATTGTGTATGGCATCGCCTGGGCCATGCATTGGGACAATCGCGGTGTGTTGTGGTTGGTGGAGCGTTTTGAATCGCCCGCCGAGCGCGAGGCCAGTGTCTGGCTACCGGACTATCGCGCCGTGATCGACGCCAAGTTGTTGCCCGGCATGGAGAAGGACGAGGCTTCCGACCTGGCCTATAACCCGCAGACCAAAACCCTGTTTTCGGTCATGGGCAAGAACCCGTTCCTGGTTGAGTTGACCCTGCAAGGCGATGTGCTGCGCAAGATGCCGCTCAACGGTTGGAATAACCCGGAAGGTGTGACTGTCATGGAAAACGGCCTGATGGCCGTGGTGGATGAGCGCCAGCACAGCCTGACCATCATCAAGGTCGACGCCGGTACGACAGCGTTGAACAAGGCGGACTTCTCCAGTTATGACCTGGGGCCGTCCAAAGACCAGAACAAAGCCTTTGAAGCCATCACCTGGGACAAGCGCAACCAGCAACTGGTGCTGGGTGAAGAACGACCGCCGGCGCTGTTCACCTGGAAAAGCGACGGTAGCCAGACCCTGGTCGGCGACAAGCAAAAGCTGGCCAGCACCGAGCTGGACATGCGCAACCTCTCGGCCCTGGCCGTCGACCCGCGTACCGGGCACTTGCTGGTGCTGTCGGCGGACTCCCACCTGTTGCTGGAACTGGACGAGAAGGGCAAGCAGGTCAGCTTCATGACCTTGCTCGGCGGCTTCAATGGCCTGAAAGACACCATCCCCCGCGCGGAAGGGGTGACCATGGACGAGAGTGGCAACCTGTACTTTGTCAGTGAGCCAAACCTGTTCTATCGCTTCGAGAAGCGGAAATAGCAGACCGATTACGTCGGATGCGTCTCTATGAGCGGCATTCGCCAGACAGTCCGGTGCGTTTAAGTTTAAATTCAGGCGACCTTGATATCTATTCGCCAGTTTTTCTTCGAGCCCGCCCCGATGCGCCGATTTGCCCGCCCCAAACCTGCATTGTTTATCCTGCTGTTGATTGCGCTGGTTTCCGTCGGCGTCTTTGCGCAACAGTTTCGTCTGTTCGAGCGCGCCTGGTTCAACTGGAAAGCGTGGCGCCAGCCTGCCGACGAGCGCTCCATCGGCCTGGCGGATTATCGGGTCGCCCTCGAAGCCCAGGTGATCGAGGGGCTCGACGACGATGTTTCAGCGCTCACCTACGACCCGGTGCGCAACAGCCTGTTTACTGTCACCAATAAAAACGCCGAACTGATCGAACTGTCCCTGCAGGGCAAGATCCTGCGACGCATTCCCCTGGTGGGGTTTGGCGATGCCGAAGCCGTGGAGTTCATCAGCGACAACATCTACGTCATCAGCGATGAGCGCCAGCAACGCCTGATCAAGGTGCATGTGGACGACGACACCCAATTCCTCGACGCGGCCGACGCGGAGCAGATGACCCTGGGCATGCATGTCGGCGGCAACAAGGGGTTCGAAGGGTTGGCCTATGACTCGGTTGGCAAGCGCTTGTTTGTCGCCAAGGAGCGCGACCCGATGCTGATCTACGAGGTCCACGGCTTTCCCCATTTCAAACCGGAAAAAACCTACTCAGTGCACGTGGTCAACAACCCCAGGCGCGATGCCGGGTTGTTTGTGCGCGACCTTTCAAGCTTGCAATACGATGAGCGCAGCGGTCATTTGCTGGCGCTGTCGGATGAGTCGTTCCTGGTGTTGGAGCTGGATATCGATGGGCGGCCATTGAGCAGTTTGTCGCTGCTCAAAGGGCGCCATGGCCTGGGCAAGCGCGTGCCGCAGGCCGAAGGGATCGCCATGGATGACGAGGGCACGTTGTACCTGGTCAGCGAGCCGAACCTGTTCTATGTGTTCAAGAAACCCAATCTCTGAGGCACCGCCGATCAAAAATGTGGGAGGGGGCTTGCCCCCGATAGCGATGTGTCAGTCGACATCTACTTGACTTAGGCACCGCCATCGGGGGCAAGCCCCCTCCCACATTGGATGTGTGGTGTTCTCAGGCCTTGAGGGTTTTCACGCCTTCGGGCGTGCCCAGCAACAGCACATCAGCCGGACGCGCAGCGAACAGGCCGTTGGTGACCACGCCGACGATGGCGTTGATCTGAGTCTCAAGCTCCACCGGGTTGGTGATTTGCATGTTGAACACGTCGAGGATGATGTTGCCGTTGTCGGTCAACACGCCTTCGCGGTACACCGGGTCGCCGCCCAGTTTCACCAGTTCGCGGGCCACGTGGCTGCGGGCCATGGGGATCACTTCCACCGGCAGCGGGAACGCGCCGAGCACCGGCACCAGCTTGCTGGCGTCGGCGATGCAGATAAAGGTCTTGGCCACGGCCGCGACGATCTTCTCGCGGGTCAGGGCCGCGCCGCCGCCCTTGATCAGGTTCAGGTGCGCGTCGCTTTCATCGGCACCGTCGACATAGAACTCCAGGTCGCTCACGGTATTGAGCTCGTACACCGGAATGCCATGGCCCTTGAGGCGCGCGGCGGTGGCTTCGGAACTGGCCACGGCGCCATCGAATGCGCCCTTGTGCTTGGCCAGCGCATCGATAAAGCAGTTGGCGGTGGAGCCGGTGCCGACACCGACGATGCTCTTGTCGTCGAGTTTAGGAAGGATTAAATCGACGGCGGCCTGGGCCACTGCCTGTTTGAGTTGATCCTGGGTCATGCGGGCTCCGGAACGGGCGGGGAGTAAAGAGGGCGCGAGTATAACCCAACAAAACCTCGGGATTCGTGTGGTCGTACGGCCAAAAGCCGGGTTAGACTCCTCGACCCTGCCCAACCCGCCCAGTGATGCTTTCCGATGCTTGAACAGTACGTCAAAAAGATCCTCACCTCGCGCGTTTACGACGTTGCCGTGGAAACTCCATTGCAGACCGCCCGCCAGCTCTCCGAGCGGCTGGGCAACAAGGTCTGGCTCAAGCGTGAAGACTTGCAGCCGGTGTTCTCATTCAAGATTCGCGGTGCGTATAACAAGCTGACCCAGTTGACGGACGAAGAGCGTGCGCGCGGCGTGGTCACCGCCTCGGCCGGCAACCATGCCCAGGGCCTGGCCCTGGCAGCCAAGGTGCTGGGGGTCAAGGCCACTATCGTAATGCCCAAGACCACCCCGGAGATCAAGGTCGAAGGCGTGCGCTCCCGTGGCGGCAAGGTGGTGCTGCACGGTGATTCCTTCCCGGAAGCCCTGGCCTACTCGCTGAAGCTGGTCGATGAAAAAGGCTACGTCTATATCCACCCCTATGACGATCCGCACACCATTGCCGGGCAGGGCACTGTGGCCATGGAGATCCTGCGCCAGCACCCAGGGCCGCTGGATGCGATCTTCGTTCCGGTGGGCGGCGGCGGGCTGATCGCGGGTATCGCGGCGTACGTGAAATACCTGCGCCCGGAAATCAAGATCATCGGCGTCGAGCCGGACGACTCCAACTGCCTGCAAGCCGCGATGGCGGCGGGCGAACGTGTGGTACTGCCGACGGTGGGCATTTTTGCCGATGGCGTGGCGGTGGCGCAGATCGGCCAGTACACCTTCGATATCTGCAAGGACTATGTGGATGAAGTGATCACCGTCAGCACCGATGAAATCTGTGCGGCGATCAAGGACATCTACGACGATACCCGTTCGATCACCGAGCCGGCCGGCGCGCTGGGCGTGGCCGGTATCAAGAAGTACGTCGAGACCCGTGGCATCACCGGGCAAACCCTGGTGGCCATCGACTCGGGGGCCAACGTCAACTTCGACCGCCTGCGCCATGTGGCCGAGCGCGCTGAGTTGGGTGAGGGGCGCGAAGCCATTATCGCCGTGACCATCCCGGAAAAACCGGGCAGCTTCAAAGCGTTCTGCGAGGCCGTGGGCAAGCGCCAGATCACCGAATTCAACTACCGCTACCACTCCGGCCGCGAGGCGCACATCTTTGTCGGCGTGCAGACCCACCCGGAAAACGACCCGCGCAGCGCGTTGATCGCCAGCCTCACCGGCAAGGGCTTTCCGGTGCTGGACCTGACCGAAAACGAGCTGGCCAAGTTGCACATCCGCCATATGGTTGGCGGGCATGCGGCCAAAGTCAGCGATGAAGTGGTGTTGCGCTTCGAGTTCCCGGAGCGCCCCGGCGCGCTGTTCAACTTCCTGAATAAGCTGGGCGGGCGCTGGAATATCTCGATGTTCCACTATCGCAACCATGGCGCGGCTGATGGCCGTGTGGTCGCCGGCTTGCAAGTGCCGGCGGACGAGCGCCACTTGGTGCCTGCAGCCCTTGAAGCCATCGGCTACCCGTACTGGGATGAAAGTGATAACCCGGCGTACCAACTGTTCCTCGGTTGAACGACTACGCTGATTGGGCGGCCTTTAAGGAATCGAAACCATGGAAACCCTGACCACCCTGAAAGTTATCCACATTGCGGCCACTGCGTTATTGCTGCTCAGCGGCCTGGGCCTGGCACTGCTGGCCTGGCGCAAACGCAGTGCCGGCCCGGCGGTTACCGTGCAACGCCCATGGGTGTTCGTGTGGTTGCTGATGGGGGTCTGCCTGCTCAGCATGCCGTTTACCGGCTGGTGGCTGGCGCACTTGATCGGCTGGCCGCTGGGGCAGACCTGGATCCTGGGTTCCAGCATCCTCTACACCGTCGCGGCGCTGGCCTGGTTCTGGCTGGTGGCGCGGCTCAATCGCCTGCGCAAGGGCGAGGGCGGCAGCCTGAATTTCACCCTGGTCCTGGCAGTGGTCAGCTTGGTGGGGTTTGTAGCGATTGCGGGGTTGATGGGCGCCAAGCCGGTTTAGGGTTTTAGACCGCGTCTACCTTATCGGGGGGGCAAGCCCCTCCCACATGTTGATTTGTGAATGTGCTCGAGTGTGGGAGGGGGCTTGCCCCCGATAGGGCCATCAGCTACGCAGCGTAATCACCGGCCAACCACGCTTCTCGGCTTCAGCGCGCAGATTCGGGTCCGGATCCACCGCCACCGGGTGGGTCACCTGTTCCAGCAGCGGCAGGTCATTCATCGAATCGCTGTAAAAATAGCTGCCTTCCAGGCTATGCCCGGTCTCTTCCAGCCAACGATTCAAGCGTGTCACCTTGCCTTCACGGAAGCACGGCACATCGGTGCTGCGCCCGGTGTAGCGGCCGTCTTCCATCTCGCATTCGGTGGCGATCAGGGCGTCTACGCCCAGGCGTGCGGCAATTGGCGCGGTGACGAACCGGTTGGTGGCGGTGATGATCACCAACTTGTCGCCGGCATCGCGGTGTTTGGCCAGCAGTTCCAATGCCTGCGGCAACATGATCGGCTCGATGCAGTCGCGCATATAGTCGTTGTGCCACTCGTCCAGCTGGGCCATCTCGGTGCGGCCGAGGATTTCCAGACAAAAGTTCAGGTAGGCCGCGTTATCCAGTTGGCCGGCCAGGTAGTCCTGGTAGAACTCATCGTTGCGAGCCTTGTAGGCCACCGGGTCGAGAATCCCGCGTTCGCAGAGGTAATCGCCCCAGGCGTGATCGCTGTCACCCCCCAGGAGCGTGTTGTCCAAGTCGAATAAAGCCAGGCGCATTGCAGTTACTCGCTGAAAAGTCTGTAAAAAGGCGTCCAGAATACGGTCTTTTCACAAGAGTGCACATAAGGTAAGAAGCCTCGTTGCCGCTGGATCAACCTTTGTGGAACAATGCGGCGACATGCGTTTGCGAGGTTGTTGCCGTGATCGACCCCGATGGTTTCCGTCCTAATGTCGGGATTATTCTTACGAATGATGCCGGACAGGTGCTATGGGCTCGCCGAATCAACCAAGATGCCTGGCAGTTTCCTCAAGGTGGAATCAACCCCGACGAAACCCCTGAAGACGCCTTGTACCGTGAGTTGAACGAAGAAGTCGGCCTTGAGCGTGAAGATGTGCAAATTCTGGCCTGTACCCGCGGCTGGTTGCGCTATCGTTTGCCGCAACGTCTGGTGCGTACCCACAGCCAACCGCTGTGCATCGGCCAGAAGCAGAAATGGTTTCTCCTGCGCCTGATCTCCAACGAGCAGCGGGTGCGGATGGATTTGACCGGTAAACCGGAGTTCGATGGCTGGCGCTGGGTCAGCTATTGGTACCCGTTGGGCCAGGTGGTGACATTCAAGCGCGAGGTTTATCGTCGCGCTCTCAAAGAGCTTGCCCCGCGCCTTTTAGCGCGCGACTGACGACGGAGTTCGACCCCGAGCCATGCTCAATACGCTGCGCAAGATCGTCCAGGAAGTTAACTCCGCCAAGGATCTCAAGGCGGCGTTGGGGATTATTGTGTTGCGCGTCAAGGAAGCCATGGGCAGCCAGGTCTGCTCGGTTTACCTGCTGGACCCAGAGACCAACCGTTTTGTGCTGATGGCCACCGAGGGCTTGAACAAGCGCTCCATTGGCAAGGTCAGCATGGCACCCAATGAGGGTCTGGTGGGCCTGGTGGGGACGCGTGAAGAACCCCTGAACCTTGAACACGCCGCTGATCACCCGCGGTATCGCTACTTCGCCGAGACCGGTGAAGAGCGCTACGCCTCGTTCCTCGGCGCACCGATTATCCACCACCGCCGCGTCGTTGGCGTGTTGGTCATCCAGCAGAAAGAACGCCGCCAGTTCGACGAAGGTGAAGAAGCCTTCCTCGTGACCATGAGCGCGCAACTGGCCGGGGTTATCGCCCACGCCGAAGCCACGGGCTCGATTCGCGGCCTGGGGCGCCAGGGCAAGGGCATCCAGGAAGCCAAGTTCGTCGGCGTGCCGGGTTCGCCGGGCGCTGCGGTGGGTACGGCGGTGGTCATGCTGCCACCGGCCGACCTCGATGTGGTGCCGGACAAGACCGTCATCGACATCGACGCCGAGATCAAGCTGTTCAAGACCGCCCTCGAAGGCGTGCGCGCCGACATGCGCAACCTGTCGAACAAGCTAGCCACCCAGCTGCGCCCCGAAGAGCGCGCGCTGTTCGACGTGTACCAGATGATGCTCGACGACGCGTCCCTGGGTAACGAAGTCAAGACCGTGATCAAGACTGGCCAGTGGGCCCAGGGCGCGTTGCGCCAGGTGGTCACCGATCACGTCAACCGCTTTGAAATGATGGATGACGCCTACCTGCGTGAACGCGCTTCGGATGTGCGCGACCTGGGTCGCCGTCTGCTGGCTTATCTGCAGGAAGATCGCACCACCAACATGGTCTTCCCCGATAACACCATCCTGGTCAGTGAAGAACTGACGGCCACTCAGCTTGGCGAAGTGCCAGAAGGCAAGCTGGTGGGCCTGGTTTCGGTATTGGGTTCGGGCAACTCCCACGTCGCGATCCTGGCTCGCGCCATGGGCATTCCGACCGTGATGGGCCTGGTGGACTTGCCTTATTCCAAGGTCGACGGCATCGACATGATCGTCGATGGCCATCGTGGCGAGGTCTACACCAACCCCAGCGACGTGCTGCGCAAGCAATTCGCCGAGGTGGTGGAAGAAGAGAAACAACTGGCGCAAGGCCTCGATTCGTTGCGCGAGCTGCCCTGCGTCACCCTCGACGGCCACCGCGTGCCGCTGCTGGTCAACACCGGCCTGCTCGCCGATGTCGCGCGCGCGCAACAGCGCGGGGCCGAAGGGGTGGGGCTGTACCGCACCGAAGTGCCGTTCATGATCAACCAGCGTTTCCCGAGTGAGAAGGAGCAGCTGGCGATTTATCGCGAGCAATTGCAGGCCTTCCACCCGTTACCGGTGACCATGCGCAGCCTGGACATCGGCGGCGACAAGTCACTGTCTTATTTCCCGATCAAGGAAGACAACCCCTTCCTCGGCTGGCGCGGTATTCGCGTCACCCTCGACCATCCCGAGATTTTCCTCGTACAAACCCGCGCCATGCTCAAGGCCAGCGAAGGCTTGAATAACCTGCGCATCCTGCTGCCGATGATCTCCGGCACCCATGAGCTGGAAGAGGCCCTGCACCTGATTCACCGTGCCTGGGGCGAAGTGCGCGACGAAGGTGCCGACGTACCGATGCCGCCGATTGGCGTGATGATCGAAATCCCGGCGGCGGTCTACCAGGCCAAGGAGCTGGCGCGGCAGGTGGACTTCCTCTCGGTCGGTTCCAACGACTTGACCCAGTACCTGCTGGCCGTGGACCGCAACAACCCACGGGTGGCCGACCTCTACGACTACCTGCACCCGGCCGTCCTGCAAGCCCTGCAACACGTGGTGCGCGACGCCCATGCCGAAGGCAAGCCGGTGAGCATCTGCGGTGAAATGGCCGGCGACCCGGCCGCAGCGGTGCTGTTGATGGCGATGGGCTTTGACAGCCTGTCGATGAACGCCACCAACTTGCCGAAAGTGAAGTGGATGCTGCGCCAGATCAACCTGAGCCGGGCCAAGGACTTGCTGGCGGAGTTGATGACCATCGACAACCCGCAAGTGATCCACAGCTCGCTGCAATTGGCGCTGAAGAACCTGGGGCTGACGCGGATGATCAATCCAGCTTCCGCCAAGACCCTCTAAAGCCTGGTGCCGATGAGAAAGGTGGGAGGGGGCTTGCTCCCTCCCACATTGGTTTTGTGGTGTGCCTAGAGCGTGAGTTCGACTTCGCCGAGTCGGCCACCATGGGGGCCGAAACTACGCTCCACCATCCGCCGCGTGCCATCGGCATTTACAATCAGCGCCGTACTCGCCCGTGTCCCATAACTTGGGCTGGCGATAAACACGCTCGATAACAGGCTTTCAGTCGCCAACCCCACGCCGGTATCCGGCAACTCCGCAAATGGCGCTGTCAGCGGGTCGCTCAAGATCTGCAGCAACGCGTCCGGCTGCGGGTCGTCCAGGACCTCGATCAACGCCGACTTGGCCTTGAGCAGCTTCGGCCAGGGCGTATCCAGCCCTGCATTGGATAGCCCGTACACGCCAGGCGCCAACAGGCTGGGCGCAGTGTCCCGGGCTTTGTAATGCCACAACTCATCCCGCGTGCCCACCAGCAGGTTAAACCCGGCATATTCAATCGATCGGCCGTTAACGTCGGCCAAGTAGTCATCAATGGGCAGCGAACCGCTGAGAAACCGCGCCACCAATTCACCGCGCGACTTGCGTGCGGGCGGTTGGTGCGGGTCGCGGATATTGGTCAGGGCGGCGAATCGCCCATCGGTATTGACCCCCAGCCAGGTGCCGCCCGCTTCCTGGTCGCGACCGGCGTACACATCGGGTGCATCCAGCCACTGGGCCAGCGGCAGGCTGGGGCGGGCGTAGAACTCATCACGGTTGGCCGCGACGATCAGCGGTTGGGCGTGGCCCGGCCGCCAGGCGAAAACAATCAGGCACATCAGGCGATTCCCCTTTGTGTTTTTTTGTCACTCTACCCACACCGGCAGCGGCGTTCCATCGTATCCAGTTGGGTCGCATGCCTTCCATCCGTTAACATGCCGGACTTGGTTGGGGGGCTCCCATGGAATTTCTGCTGTATTTGCTGCTGGGTGCCTGTGCGGGCGTGCTCGCCGGGCTGTTTGGCGTGGGGGGCGGGATCATTATCGTGCCGGTGCTGGTGTTCAGTTTCACCTTGCAGGGCTTTGACCCGCAGGTGCTGACCCACCTGGCCGTGGGCACTTCCCTGGCGACGATCATATTTACCTCGATCAATGCCGTGCGTGAGCATCACCGACGCGGCGCGGTGCGTTGGCCGATATTCGTGTGGATGACGGTCGGCATCTTGATCGGCGCAGGCTTCGGCGCGCTGACGGCCGAGGCGATCTCCGGCCCGCATTTGCAGAAGATCATTGGCGTGTTCGCATTGATCGTCGCCGTGCAGCTGGCCCTGGAGGTCAAGCCCAAGGCCAGCCGGACGGTACCCGGCAAGGTCGGCCTGACCCTGGCCGGTACGGTGATCGGCTGGGCCTCGGCGATTTTCGGCATCGGCGGCGGCTCGCTGACCGTACCGTTTTTGACCTGGCGCAGCGTGCCGATGCAGCAAGCGGTGGCCACCTCATCGGCCTGCGGCCTGCCGATCGCCGTGGCCAGCGCGTTAAGTTTCATGATTCTGGGCTGGCATGACCCGCTGTTGCCCGCTCATAGTCTAGGGTTCGTGTATTTGCCGGCACTGCTGGGCATTGCCTTGACCAGCATGGTGTTTGCCCGCTTCGGCGCACGCCTGGCGCACCGCTTGTCGCCGCGTCTGTTGAAGCGGCTGTTCGCCGGTCTGTTGTTTTGTGTCGGTTTGAATTTTTTGCTGTAACGCAGGCTTAATCGCGCCCGGGCATGGTCCGGCGCCATAACGAATGATTTAACGAGGAGTCGCAATGCTGCCTTACCCGCAGATCGACCCGGTGGCCCTGGCCATCGGTCCGCTGAAAATCCACTGGTACGGGTTGATGTACCTGATCGGCATCGGCGGCGCCTGGCTGCTGGCCTCTCGGCGTTTGAACCGTTTTGACCCGACCTGGACCAAGGAGAAACTCTCCGACATGGTGTTCTGGCTGTCGATGGGGGTGATTGTCGGCGGGCGACTGGGGTATGTGCTGTTCTACGATCTCTCTGCTTATATCGCCAACCCGACGCTGATCTTCGAAGTGTGGAAAGGTGGCATGGCGTTCCACGGTGGGTTTATCGGCGTGATGATCGCCGCCTGGTGGTTTGGCCGGCGCAACGGCAAGTCGTTTTTCCAACTGATGGATTTCGTCGCACCGCTGGTGCCGATCGGCCTGGGTGCCGGGCGTATCGGTAACTTCATCAACGCCGAGTTGTGGGGCAAGCCGACCGACGTGCCGTGGGCCATGGTGTTCCCGCCGTTCAGCGACCCGGCACAGCTGCCGCGCCATCCGTCGCAGCTTTACCAGTTCGCCCTGGAAGGGGTGGCACTGTTCCTTATCCTGTACCTCTTCTCGCGCAAACCACGTCCCACCATGGCGGTGTCGGGTATGTTCGCGTTGTTCTACGGGATCTTCCGTTTCATCGTCGAGTTCGTGCGCGTGCCGGATGCGCAACTGGGCTACCTGGCGTGGGGCTGGCTGACCATGGGCCAGATCCTCAGCCTGCCGATGATCCTGGCCGGCCTGGGCTTGCTGTGGTGGGCCTACAACCGCCCGCAACCGCTGAAGAACACCGCGCTTTAAATTCGAACGCCGAGGCCTGCGAGGTCTCGGCTTCAACGATACGGGTAATGACATGAAGCAATATCTCGAACTACTGAACGACGTCGTGACCAATGGCCTGACCAAAGGCGACCGTACCGGCACCGGCACCAAGGCCGTGTTCGCCCGTCAGTATCGGCATAACTTGGCCGACGGCTTCCCGTTGCTGACCACCAAGAAGCTTCACTTCAAGAGCATCGCCAACGAGCTGATCTGGATGTTGAGCGGTAACACCAACATCAAGTGGCTGAACGAAAACGGCGTGAGAATCTGGGACGAGTGGGCCACCGAAGAAGGTGACCTGGGCCCGGTGTACGGCGAACAGTGGACCGCCTGGCCGACCAAGGATGGCGGCACGATCAACCAGATCGACTACATGGTGCACACGCTCAAGACCAACCCCAACAGCCGTCGCATCCTGTTCCACGGCTGGAACGTCGAGTACCTGCCGGACGAAACCAAGAGCCCGCAGGAGAACGCGCGCAATGGCAAACAAGCCCTGCCACCGTGCCACCTGCTGTACCAGGCGTTCGTGCATGACGGCCATCTGTCGATGCAGTTGTACATCCGCAGCTCCGACGTGTTCCTCGGCCTGCCCTACAACACCGCCGCGCTGGCGCTGCTGACCCATATGCTGGCGCAGCAATGCGACCTGATCCCTCACGAGATCATCGTCACCACCGGCGACACCCACGCCTACAGCAACCATATGGAACAGATCCGGACCCAGCTGGCGCGCACGCCGAAGAAGCTGCCGGAACTGGTGATCAAGCGTAAGCCGGCGTCGATCTACGACTACAGGTTCGAAGACTTTGAAATCGTGGGCTACGACGCCGACCCAAGCATCAAGGCCGACGTGGCTATCTAACGTCGGTCTCGGTTCCACTGTGGGAGGGGGCTTGCCCCCGATTGCAGTATGTCAGCCACCTAATACTTAGCTGATCCACTGCTATCGGGGGCAAGCCCTAATGCCGTTCAGTTAAGCGTACATCGCCTTCTGTAGGAGCGAGCTTGCTCGCGAAAAACGTCAACGATAACGCGTGTTTCCTGAGTGAACGCGGCGCCTGTGAGTTCTTCGCGAGCAAGCTCGCTCCTACAAAAAAGCCTTAACTATGTCAGCCACCTAATACTTAGCTGATCCACTGCTATCGGGGGCAAGCCCCCTCCCACATTTGATCTGTGTCGCCTTGAGTCAGTGGCCGTGGCTTCTGCCCACGTGCGAAGGCTCAGCCTCGCTGGCAGCGACACCGCCGCTGACCTCCAGCCGCTGCAAAATCCCGCACTGGTCCAGCTCCGGCCCGCTGCCACAGCGCTGGCGCAGGTCGATCAACTGTTCCTGCAACGCCAGCAGCCCATCGATCCGCGCTTTCACATGGTGGATATGCTCATCGATCAATGCATTCACGTTTTCACACTGGTCCTGCGGGCTGTCGCGCAGCCCGAGCAGGCTGCGGATTTCTTCCAGGGTCATGTCGAGGCTGCGGCAATTGCGGATAAACACCAGCCGTTCGGTGTGCGCCTGGGTGTACACACGGTAGTTGGCCTCGGTGCGCGCCGGCGGCGGCAGCAGGCCTTCCTTCTCGTAATAACGGATGGTTTCCACCGGGCAGTCGGTCAGTTTGGCCAGTTCGCCGATCTTCATCGCAGCAATCTCCAAATGGGTGCTTGACCCTATAGTGGCTACAGGGTCTTTACTTGGCAACAGGCACCTTACGGACGCGACCTGATGAGCGACTCCTTCCACACCCCGCATAAGCATGACCACGATCACGATCACGATCACGACCATGAGCACGATCATGCGCCGAAGAAACTTACGCCCGTGCATGATCACGGCCACGGCGGCTCCTGCTGCTCCGGTACCCCGGCGCCTGCATTGGTGCGACTGAGCGATGCCCAGACCGCCGGCTCACGCCTGAGCACTTTCCGTATCGAAGCCATGGACTGCCCCACCGAGCAAACGCTGATCCAGAACAAACTGGGCAAGTTGGCCGGCGTGCAGCAACTGGAGTTCAACCTGATCAACCGCATACTCGGCGTCACCCATGACCTGCCGAGCACCGCGTCGATTGTCGAGGCCATCAAATCCCTGGGCATGCACGCCGATCCGATCGAAGAGGGCGTCCCGGCCGCCGAGCCGCCAGCCAAGAAGCACTGGTGGCCGCTGGCGCTGTCTGGCGTGGGCGCACTGGGCGCCGAAGTGTTGCACTTTACCAATGCCGCGCCGACCTGGGTGATCGCCATCGTGGCGCTGGTATCGATCCTCAGTGGCGGCCTCACCACCTATAAAAAGGGTTGGATAGCCCTGAAAAACCTCAACCTGAACATCAACGCGCTGATGAGTATCGCGGTCACCGGCGCGATCCTGATTGGCCAGTGGCCGGAAGCGGCGATGGTGATGTTCCTGTTCACCGTGGCCGAGTTGATCGAAGCCAAGTCCCTGGACCGGGCGCGCAACGCGATCAGCGGCTTGATGCAGATGACGCCGGAGCAGGCCACGGTACGGCAGGCGGATGGATCGTGGGGCGTACAACCAGTCAAAAACATCGAACTGGGTGCAATCGTGCGGGTTCGACCTGGCGAGCGCATTGGCCTGGACGGCGAAGTTACCGCCGGCCAATCCACTGTCGACCAGGCGCCGATCACCGGCGAAAGCCTGCCGATTGAGAAGGCAGCGGGCGATAAGGTCTTTGCCGGCACTATCAACCAGGCCGGCTCCCTGGAATACAAGGTGACGGCGGCAGCCAACAATTCCACGCTGGCGCGGATCATCCACGCGGTGGAACAGGCCCAAGGCGCGCGTGCACCGACCCAGCGCTTTGTCGACAGCTTCGCGAGGATCTACACCCCGGCTGTGTTCCTGTTCGCGCTGGGCGTGGCGTTGATCCCGCCGCTGTTCATGGCCGGCGTGTGGTTTGACTGGATCTACCGCGCGCTGGTGCTGCTGGTGGTCGCCTGCCCCTGCGCGCTGGTGATCTCCACCCCGGTGACCATTGTCAGCGGCCTGGCCGCCGCGGCGCGCAAAGGCATCCTGATCAAGGGCGGCGTGTACCTGGAGGGCGGTTACAAGCTCGACTACCTGGCCCTCGACAAGACCGGCACCCTTACCCACGGCAAGCCGGTGCAAACCGATTACCTGGCGCTGTTCCCGAATGTCGAAGACAGCGCACCGGCCCTGGCCGCGAGTTTGGCCGCGCGGTCCGATCACCCGGTGTCCCTGGCGATCGCCTTGGCGGCTGTGGATAAAAACCTGGCGACCCACGCTGTGGATAACTTCGCAGCGCTGGCCGGTCGCGGTGTGCGCGGCGATATCAACGGTCAAACCTACCACCTGGGCAACCATCGCCTGGTGGAAGACCTGGGCCTGTGTTCGCCAGCTCTGGAAGAAAAACTCTTCGCCCTGGAAAAACAAGGCAAGTCCGTGGTGCTGCTGCTCGACACATCCGGCCCGCTGGCGCTGTTCGCCGTGGCCGATACGGTCAAGGACAGCAGCCGCGAAGCCATCCAGCAGTTGCATGAGCTGGGCATCAAGACCCTGATGCTCACCGGCGACAACACCCACACCGCCCAGGCGATCGCAGCCCAGGTCGGCATCGACCAGGCCCAGGGCGACCTGTTGCCCACCGATAAGCTGCAAGCCATCGAAACCCTCTACGGCCAAGGCCACCGCGTGGGCATGGTCGGCGACGGCATCAACGACGCCCCGGCCCTGGCTCGCGCCGAGATCGGTTTTGCCATGGCCGCCGCGGGCACGGACACCGCCATCGAGACCGCCGACGTCGCCTTGATGGACGATGACTTGCGCAAGATTCCCGCATTCATTCGGTTGTCGCGGCAAACGTCGAGTATCCTCAAGCAGAACATCGCCCTGGCGCTGGTGATCAAGGCCATCTTCCTGGCCGTTACCTTCCTGGGCATGGCCACCATGTGGATGGCGGTGTTCGCCGACATGGGCGTGAGCCTGCTGGTGGTATTCAATGGCCTGCGCCTGCTGCGCAAATAGACGATGAGAGGGTGGTGTGCTGAGTGCCGAGCTGAAGGCGTTTTATCTGGTCGCCCGCCTGGGCAGCATCACCCAGGCGGCGAAAAAACTCGGCCTGAGCCAGCCCACCGTCACCACCCAGGTGCGCAACCTGGAGAGCCAATACGGCGTTGAGTTGTTCTACCGTGGCGGCCGCCGTCTCACCGTCAGCGACGAAGGCGCGCGCCTGTTGCCGATGGTCAAGACGCTGTTGCAGCAGGAAGCGGACATCGAGTTTTTCCTGCGCAACAGCGGTCAGGTCCAAGGGGCGCTGAGGATTGCCGCGACGGCGCCGTATTACATCCTCGACCTGGTCAAAGCCTTTCGCGAACGCCTGCCGCACGTGGAGGTGTCGGTGGAAATCGGCAACTCCCAGCAGGTGCTCGAGGCCCTGGACGATTACCGTGTAGACGTCGCTGCCTCCTCGCAGTTGCTGGAAGACCCCCGTTTGATCCGCCGCGTATTGGGCACCGACCCCCTGGTGCTGGCGGTGCATCGCAACCATCCCCTGGCCAAACTGGATCATGTGCCGTTGACCGCGCTCGCCGGCCATACGCTGTTGATGCGTGAGGCGGGTTCTACCACGCGACGGCTGACGGAAGAGATGCTGCAAGGCGCCGGTGTGAGTTATGGGCCGCTGCTGGAAATCGGCAGTCGCGAGTCGATTCGCGAAGCAGTGCTGCGCAATATCGGCATCAGCATCATCGCCCGCCAGGAAGTGCCCCATGACCCGCAGTTACGGGTGCTGACCATCGAGCATGCACCGCAGATTCCGGAATATCTCTACTGCCTCAAGGAAAGAAAAGGCGCTCGGTTGCCGGCGGCGTTTTTGGGGTTGGCGCAGGAAATGTCGCCGATCTGAAGCCTTGCGGTAGACCAGGCAACCCATCTCTGAATGGCCTACCCAAATCCACCAATACCACTATCGCCATGTTTTGCCTTTCTGCCACACCAGGGACGCATTGGCTGCCTAGCATGGCCCTCATCCGTTTGATGAGGTGCCTCCATGAACACAGCCCTGAGCAACCCCGGCGCGCCAATGAAGGTGCGCGGTGTCCAGAAACGCTTCGGCGCCTTTACCGCGCTGGACAACGTGTCCCTGGACGTCGCCGCCGGCGAGCTGGTGTGTCTGCTGGGCCCGTCGGGTTGCGGCAAGACCACCTTGCTGCGTTGCATCGCCGGCCTGGAGCGCCAGGACAGCGGTGAACTGTACCTGGGCAGCCGGGATGTTTCCCTGCTGCCGCCCCAGGCACGGGACTACGGCATTCTGTTCCAGTCCTACGCGTTGTTTCCCAACCTCAGCGTCGAAGCCAATATTGGCTACGGCCTTACCGGCAGCGGTCGTGATGAAGTGCGCCAGCGTGTCGGGCAGATGCTCGAACTGGTGGGCCTGCTCGGCAGTGAAAAGAAATACCCAGGCCAACTGTCCGGTGGCCAACAGCAGCGTGTCGCCCTGGCCCGTGCGCTGGCGCCAGCACCGTCGTTGCTGCTGCTGGACGAGCCGATGTCGGCCCTCGATGCCCGTGTCCGCGAGCATTTATGCACCGAGTTGCGCCAACTGCAACGGCGCCTGGGCATCACCACCCTGATGGTCACCCATAATCAGGATGAGGCCATGTTGATGGCCGACCGCATCGCCGTGATGAACAACGGCAAGGTCGAGCAATACGCCACGCCCCAGGAAATCTATGATCGCCCGGCCACGCCGTTCGTGGCCGAGTTTGTCGGCCAGGGCAATTGGCTGCCGTTCAGCCGCAACAGCGCGAGTCACGCGCAGGTCGGCGGGATGAACATGCGCCTGGCCGACGACGCGGGTGTGGCTTCCTCCGGCCGCCTGTTCTGCCGCCCGGAAGCGATCAGCGTCAACCCACCGGTGCATGAAGAAAACCTGTTCCCGGCCAAGGTCCGCGAGATCACCTTCCTGGGTAACCGCTGCCGCATGAGCTTTGAACTGGAGCAGTTGCCTGGGCATCCGCTGTTGGCCGAGCTGGCCCCGGAAGCCATGCCACGCCTGGGCGCCCAGCACATCTGGGTCGCCTTGCCGCCGCGTAGCCTGCAGGTGTTTGCCTGAGATGGCCGTTGATATGAGCTTGCCGATACCGCGCCAGGTTTCCCGTGCGGAAACCGGCGACCGCCTTTTTGTGCTCGGCGGCAAACTGTTGTGGCTGTGCCTGCTGGGTGTCGCGGTCCTGCTACCGCTGTTGGCGATCTTCTGGCGTGGCTTCAGCAGCGAGGCGGGGCAGGGCGGTGGCCTGGTCGCTGCGCGAGAGCTGGTGAGCAGCGCCAACTTTCATTGGCTGTTGGGCAATAGCCTGAAAGTTTCCCTTAGCGTGGCGGCTATCGTCGTACCGCTGGCCTACCTGTTTGCCTACGCGCTGCAACGCACCCTGATTCCCGGCAAGGCCATCTGGCGTGGCCTGTCGTTACTGCCGTTGATGGCACCGTCGATGCTGCCGGGGATTGCATTGGTGTACCTGTTTGGTAACCAGGGCCTGTTACGTGGCCTGCTCTCGGAGAATATCTACGGCTTCTGGGGCATTGTCCTCGGCGAAGTGATCTACACCTTCCCACATGCCTTGATGATCCTGTTGTCAGCGCTTTCCTTGGCGGATGCGCGGTTATTCGACGCGGCATCGAGCATGGGCGCCAGCCCCGCCCGAGCATTTCGCAGCATCACCTGGCCGGCCACGCGCCAGGCGGTGTTCGCCGCGTTCTGCCTGGTGTTCACCTTGACCATCACCGACTTCGGCGTGCCCGTGGTGGTCGGCGGCGATTACCAGGTGTTGGCGCTGGAAGCCTACAAGGCGGTGGTGGGCCAGCAACAGTTCGGCCGCGGTGCGTTGATTGGCATGGTGTTGCTGCTGCCGGCGCTGTTCAGCTTTGGCGTGGACGCCTGGTTACGTCGTCGGCAGGGTGATTCGATGAGTGGCCGCGCCCAGGTGTTCCAACCCGCGCCATCGCGGCTGCGGGACGCCTGCTACCTGGCCATTGTGCTGGGGATGTGTGCCGTGTTGCTGCTGGTGTTCGGCATGGCGGTGTACTCCTCGCTGGTGAAGTTCTGGCCGTACAACCTGTCGCTGTCGCTCAACCACTACCAGTTCGAAGACACGGCCGGCGGCGGCTGGCTGGCCTATCGCAACAGCCTGACCCTGGCACTGTGCACCGCGTTGATCGGCAGCGTGCTGATCTTCACCGGCGCCTACCTGATGGAAAAGACCCAGGGCCAGAAGGGCCTCAACCTGGCGCTGCGCCTGCTCAGTTTTGTGCCGATGGCCGTGCCGGGCTTGGTGTTGGGCCTGGGTTATGTGTTCTTCTTCAACCTCAACGGCAACCCGCTGCATGTGTTCTACGGGACCATGACCTTGCTGGTGGTGTGCACCATCGCGCACTACCTGACCACTGCCCAGATGACCGCGACCACTGCCCTGCGCCAGCTGGACGCCGAGTTCGAAGCCGCTGCGCTGTCCCTCAAGGCGCCGCTTTATCGCCACTACCTGCGGGTGACCGTGCCGATTTGCCTGCCGGCACTGCTGGATATCGTGCGCTACCTGTTTGTGTCGGCGATGACCACGGTGTCGGCGGCAATTTTTCTCTACAGCCCCGACACCATTCTCGCCGCCGTCGCCGTGCTGAACATGGACGACGCCGGCAACGTGGGCGGCGCGGCGGCGATGTCGACCCTGATCCTGTTCACTTCGGCCGCCGTCTCGCTGCTGCTGGCGTGGGCCTCACGCGGCCTGTTGCGTCGCTCCCAAGCCTGGCGTCAAACCGCGCCCGGTCAATAACCCTCGATAAAGGAAGTGCACCATGTTCAAGCCCCTGGCGCTGGCCGCTGCTGTACTCAGCGTATTCAGCCTGAATGCCTTTGCCGCGAAAACCGAGCTGACCGTGTACACGGCCCTCGAAGCCGAGCAGTTGAAGACCTACAAGCAGGCCTTCGAGAAGGCCAACCCGGATATCGATATCAAATGGGTGCGCGACTCCACCGGCATCATCACCGCCAAGCTGCTGGCCGAAAAAGCTCGCCCGCAAGCCGACGTAGTGTGGGGCCTGGCCGCGTCGAGCCTGGCGATTCTCGATCAGCAGGGCATGCTGGATAACTACGCGCCCAAGGACCTGGACAAGATCGGCAAGCACTACCGTGACGCCGCCAACCCACCGGCCTGGGTCGGCATGGATGTGTGGGCCGCGACCATTTGCTTCAACACTGTCGAAGCCGAGAAACAGGGCCTGACCAAGCCGGTGAGCTGGCAGGACCTGACCAAGCCCGAGTACAAGGGCAAGATCGTCATGCCCAACCCGGCATCGTCCGGCACCGGCTTCCTGGATGTGAGCGCCTGGCTGCAAACCTTCGGCGAGAAGCAGGGCTGGCAGTACATGGACGACTTGCACCAGAACATCGGCCAATACGTTCACTCCGGCTCCAAGCCCTGCAAGCTGGCGGCTTCCGGTGAATTCCCGATTGGTATTTCCTTTGAGTACCCGGCCGTGCAGCTCAAGCGCCAGGGCGCACCGCTGGACATCATCCTGCCGAAGGAAGGCCTGGGCTGGGACATCGAAGCCACCGCCGTGATCAAGGGTTCCGCCCACGCCGATGCGGCGAAAAAACTCGCCGACTTCTCTGCCAGCCCCGCCGCGATGGACCTGTACAAAGAAAATTTTGCGGTCCTCGCCCAGCCTGGCATCGCCAAGCCGCAAACCGAACTGCCGGCCGACTACGAGCAGCGCCTGATCAAGAACGACTTTGGCTGGGCGTCGAAGAATCGCGACAGCATCTTGACCGAGTGGCGTAAGCGCTATGACGGCAAGTCGGAGAAGGTCGCGGGTCAGTAAGGCTTTCGTTAGGGCTACTGCCCCCGATAGCGGTCTTGAAAACAGGACATCACTCAATGACACACCACAGCGACCTGCTGATCGTCGGCGCCGGCATCCTCGGCCTGTCCCACGCCTACGCCGCTGCCAGGCGCGGGCTCAAGGTCAGGGTGTTCGAGCGCAGCGCCACCCCGCTGGGCGCCTCCGTGCGCAACTTTGGCCAGGCGCTGGTCACGGGCCAACCACCGGGGCCGATGCTCGACCTGGCTCGGGAGAGCCGCGCGATCTGGGACCAATGGGCACAACTCGCCAGCCTGCAACTCAAGCGCAATGGTTCTTACCTGTTCGCGCGAACCGAAGCGGAAGAACATCTGCTGGAAGCCTTCTGTGCCGGCCGCGCGCAGGAGCACGGCTATCACGTCGAACTGCTGCAAGGCGCGGCAATGAAGGACCTGTACGGCGGCCAGTTCCGCCATCACCGCGCCGCGCTGCATGGCAAGGACGATCAGCAACTGTATTCGCGCGAAGCGATCCCGGCGCTGATCAACTACCTTCGCCATGAACTGAAGGTGGAGTTTCACTTTTCCACCCTGGTGCGCGATGTGGAACCGGGCCAGTTGCACAGCACGGCCGGCAGCTTTCGTGGCGAGCAGATCATCGTGTGTTCCGGCCATGACTACCAAACCCTGCTGGCCGAGGCCATCGCCGAACTCAACCCGCAGATCTGCCGGCTGCAAATGCTGCGCGCCCGGCCTGCACTCAACCTTAACCTGCAACACGCCTTGCTCACCGGCCTCAGTTGCGTGCACTACGGTGCGTTTGCCGACTTGCCGGAAGCGGCGGCGGTACAGGCGCAGATCCTGCGGGAGGCACCGTACCTGCACGAACACGGCATCCACCTGCTGATCAGCCCGACGCCCCATGGTGAGCTGATCATCGGCGATTCCCATGATTACGGCGGCGATCCGTCGCCGTTCAACGCCGAACACGTGGATAACTGGTTGGTTGAGCTGGCCGAGCACACCTTGGGGTGCAGGATCCAGGTGGTGGAGCGCTGGCAGGGTGTCTATGGCTCGCGCGGGCCGGGACCGTTTTCATTCCTGCGTGCTGCTCCAGGGGTGAGCGCGGCGTTGATGCACACCGGTGTAGGCATGAGCGTGGGGCCGGCGATGGCCGAGCGAAATATCAGTGCGTTGTGGGGGGCGGCATGATGAACCCGGAACAGGCAATCGCCGAGGTGTTTGGCTTGTACGAGCAGCACGGCGCGGCGGATTACATCGGCGAGCCGGTGTCGCAGATCGAGCACATGTCCCAAGCCGCTCAGTTGGCCATGGCCGAGGGCTTTGATGATGAAGTGGTGTTGGCGGCGTTCTTCCACGATATCGGCCATCTCTGCGGCCAGGGCGGCGAGAACATGGGCGGTTATGGCGTGGCCAGCCATGAGCGGCTGGGCGCCGATTACCTGCGCCGCGTCGGTTTCAGCGAGCGCCTGGCGCGGCTGGTGGAATATCACGTCGAGGCCAAGCGCTACCTGACCTTCAGCCAGCCGGACTACTACGCCCGGTTGAGCGAAGCCAGCCGCCGCACGCTGGCGTATCAAGGCGGGGCAATGACGCCTGACGAAGCGCGGGCGTTCGAGCAAGACCCGCTCTACGCGATCAGTCTGCGTCTGCGCCACTGGGACGAACAGGCCAAGCAAGCGCAGGTGCCGGTGCTCGACCTGCAGCTACTCAAGGCCAAGGCCGCGCGGCTACTGGCTGCGTAGATTGGCCTTACGCCAAATGCAGATGCGCCGCCTAGAGCCCCTGAGGTCGGATCACTAAGGTGGCTTGCTTCTTCAATCCAAGGAGCAACGCTGATGCGCTACTTAAAAGTGACGGCCCAGGACATGAGCGGCAACGGTCGGGCAGACACCGTCATCCTGCACTTCTATGAGCAGCAGGCTGGCCGTCCCGATGAACTGATCCACGAGATCTTCGCCGTGGACATGAGCGCGGACGGTCGGGTCGACCTGCAATGGGCGGACGATCTGAACCCGGTCACCCGCCCCTGTCGGCTGGAAAAACAGCGGGTGGACACTTTCGCCGACTGCTTTTTGAAGTTGAACTGGTTCAATCGGCGCAGCCACTGGCAGCGCACGTTGACGCTGTACGTCGATCATTACGCCAAGGCCGGCACGCCCAACGCGGTCAAGCTGGAATTCCAAGAGCGCACGGCGTCGCAGTGCAAGGGTTCGCTGATCTACAAGGCGGCGGCCTATGACGGCGATGGCGACGGGGTGCTGGAATCGTTTACCAACAGTGACATCGACCGCGACGGTATTGCGGACAAGGCCGATAAAGAGCTGATCCGCACGTTATGCACGACCTTTCTGGGCTTTGAGTGGTACGCGCGTCAATAAGCCGGTCAGGCTTCATCGAGTCGGGCGGCCAGGGCTTCGACCTGCTCCTGACGCTCGGCCTGGCTCAATTTGGCGTTTGGGTTGAGGGACGACCATTGCGGGTGAGCGCGGGCCTTGTGCAAGGCTTCCGGCAGCTTGCCTTCACGCCAGGTCTTGTCCTGCGGCGTGTCGACCTTGATGCTGTGCATCGCCGCATGACCGCGCAGGTTAAGGGCCTTGAGCAACTGGCGTTGGCGCAGGGCGAGCAGGCGCAGCACGCTATCGTCGACGGTCAGCTCACGCTGGCCTTTGATTTTGCCCAGCAGTCGGCTGCCATAGCTGCGCGCGGTTTGCAGTGCGCCGCCGGCAATCGCGCCGGCCAGGGCGGCGGCGCCAAGCGTCAGGCCACCGACCAGCAGGTCCACACCGGCACCCGCGGCAGCGCCTGCGGCGATGCCACCTCCGACGCGCACGCCGAGTTGCTTGAGGGTTTCCGGGTTGAACAGGTCATCACCCCAGCGGCCGTCGAGCAAGGGCAGGTCGCTGGCGGCGGCATCCTGGGGGCGGAAGCCGAATAGTTTGAGCAGGGCTTCCACGCATTTTTGTTCGCGCTGGCGCACCGCTTTGCGCAGGTCACCGATGGCTTGCTGTTCGTCTTCGGTGACCACGCTGCGGCGGCAAGCGGCGCAGTCGATCAGCAATTCGGCAATCAACCGCGCAGCGCTTTGCTGACGAGCCTGGCGTTGGGCGTGTTGATCGAGAATCAGCCTTTCCAGTTGCGGCCGCGCGTTTTCCAGCAGCAGGGCAAGGCTTTCATACAAGCGCCGTTCGCCGTCTTCCGGCGGCGCCACGCTGTCAAAGCGCACCAGCGCATGCAGGCCGAGGCGGGCCAGGGCTTCGCGCCAGTCCGGCTCGCGGTGGTCGTTGCTGCTGACAAAGTTGAGTACGGGCAGCAGCGGTTTGCCGCAACTGGCCAGCACTTGCAGTTCATCGCGATACTTGGCCAGCACCGGCTCGCGGGCGTCGATCACATACAGGCCGGCGTCGGAGGCGAGCAACTGGCGCAGCACCTTGGCTTCCTGTTCGAACCGCTGGCGCGCTTCGCTGCCGTCCAGAAACCGCACCAGGCGTGCCGGGCCGTCCAGGCGTTCGCCGGGGCGTTCCAGGCGCTCCAGGTAGTCGAGCAGGGCGATGGCATCTTCCAGGCCGGGGGTGTCGTAAAGCTCCAGCAAGGCTTCGCCATCCACCGACAAACGCGCGCCTTCGACATGGCGTGTGGTGCTGGGGCGATGGGAGACTTCGCCGAAGCCGACGTCACGGGTCAGCGTGCGCAGCAGGGAGGTCTTGCCGACGTTGGTGTGGCCGACCACGGCGAGTTTCAGCGGTTTAGTCATGACCGGTCTCCAGCCAGTTCAGCGGCGCGCAATCGGCGAACGGTAGTTCAAGCTGTTGCAGCGCGGCGTGCCAGTCGCCCAGGCGCTCGGCATCCAGCGCCTGGCCGGGCGGGGCTTGCAGCAGCCACACCCGGGTAGCGCTGGCGCTGCGTGCCAGCTCGGCGATCAGCGCCAGGCTGCCGCGGTCCGGCGAGCGGCGTGGATCGCAGGCGATGGCCAGGCGCGCAGGTGGAAAGCGGGCGAGTTGTTCCAGCAGCTTGTTGCGCGATTCGCGGCTGTCGAGGATGCCGGCGTTCTTGACGCTGGAGGGCAGCTTGGGCGGCCAGGGGTGCTGGTCGTCCAGCTCGATGGCCACCAGCAGCGCGCCATCGCTTTCCAATTCACTGACGCCGCCGCTGACGTGGTGCAGCTGTTCGGGCGCGGCATCGTTGACCCCAAGGCGCTCGCTGCTCGGCATCAGGCGTTCGCGCAACTGGCTGTAGCCGGGCAGGTTGAGGTCCAGGCGCAGGGCGGCGCGCCCGCGTTTCCAGCGCCACAGGCACAGCAGGGCGAGGATCAAGCGGGGCATCAAGCCATAGACCAGCAGCACGCCCACCAGCCAGGCGGCCCAGGCTTGGCGGGCGCTTTCGATATTCAGCGCGGAATCGCCGCTGGCGCGGATCATGTCGACGGTTGGCACATTGAAGCCCAGCAGGGCGGGCAGGGTGCCGAGGGCCTGGGTGACGGCGACAAAGGTATCGGCGCCCAGAATGGTGGTTTCCCACACAAAGCCGTAGCGGCGGGTAGCGAGCAGCGTCAGCAGAATCACCAGGGCACTGAGCAGCGCCAACACCCACAGGCTGTTGACCAGCACACCGACCGCCCAGCGATTGAGTTTCTGTCGTTGCAGCAGCAGTAAAAGCGCTGGCGCCAGTTGTGCGGCCTTGGCGTCACGGGCGAGCTTTTCGCTGAGCCACAACCACAGTCGCCCCAGGCTGGCGCTGTGTTCGCCGGCAAACAGCAGGCCCAAAGCCCAGCTGATTAACAGGATCAGGTTTAAGCCGAGCAGGCTGCCCAGGGCCCAGAATACGTTCACCGGGATCAAGCCGTTACCCAGCGCGGCAAAGGCCAGGCCGGCACCGCTGATCACTGCGACTATTGCCAGCAGCAGCAGCGCCAGGCGCGCACCTTGCAGCCAGCGAGCAAGGGCCGCCGTCAGGCCATCGCGCTCGGCCAGGTGCAGAGCGCGCTGCTGGATGCGCGTCGGCAGATCGCCGCCGGCCGTACGGGCCAGGCGGTTGGCTTCGAGGTCTTCCAAGGGGCCGGCGTGTTCTTCACGCAGGCGCACGGTTTCCGTCAGCCAGAGTGTGTGCAGGGGGGTCAGTGCAGTCACGCGCCGTCCTGTTGTGTTCGTGAGCCTGGAGCATAACCGCTGTGCACCTGGTTGGGGTACGCGGCGTGCTGCTCTGGTATTCTCGTCGCCATGAAAAAAACTCTCCCTTTAAGCCTGATCGCAGCCCTCGGTGAAAACCGTGTGATCGGCGTCGACAACAGCATGCCCTGGCATTTGCCGGGGGATTTCAAATATTTCAAGGCCACCACCCTGGGCAAGCCGATCATCATGGGGCGCAAGACCTGGGATTCCCTGGGCCGACCGCTGCCGGGGCGCTTGAACATTGTGGTCAGTCGTCAGACCGATCTGGCGCTTGAAGGTGCGGAAGTTTTTCCGTCACTCGATGCCGCCGTGGCGCGGGCTGAGGCCTGGGCGCTGGAGCAGGGCGTGGATGAGCTGATGCTGATCGGCGGCGCGCAGCTGTATGAGCAGGGGCTGGCGCAGGCGGATCGCCTGTATTTGACGCGGGTGGCGTTGAGCCCGGATGGGGATGCGTGGTTTCCGGATTTTGATACGAACCAGTGGACGTTGGTTTCCAATCTGCCGAACCCAGCCGAAGGTGATAAGCCGGCTTACACCTTCGAAGTCTGGGAAAAAGTCTAAAAGCATCGGGGGCAAGCCCCCTCCCACAGTTGATCGAGTTCCAACATGAGAATGCGGTCGAATGTGGGAGGGGGCTTGCCCCCGATAGCGGCCTATCAGGCCTGCGCTAATTCGGCATGCTCATCGGCATCCAACAACGCTTTATCCGTCTGCTGCATGATCTGGCTGGTAATCGCCCCCGCTGTCATCGAACCATTCACGTTCAACGCCGTGCGGCCCATGTCGATCAGCGGCTCCACGGAAATCAGCAGCGCCACCAGTGACACCGGCAAGCCCATGGCTGGCAATACGATCAGTGCGGCGAATGTCGCACCGCCACCCACGCCCGCCACACCGGCCGAGCTTAAGGTCACAATGGCCACCAGGGTCGCGATCCACAGCGGGTCCAGCGGGTTGATGCCCACGGTCGGCGCGACCATCACCGCCAACATGGCAGGGTACAGGCCGGCGCAGCCGTTCTGGCCGATGGTGGCGCCGAACGAGGCGGCGAAACCGGCGATGGAGTGCGGGATCCCCAGGCGACGGGTCTGCGCTTCGATGCTCAGCGGGATCGCCGCCGCGCTGGAGCGGCTGGTAAAGGCAAAGGTCAGCACCGGCCACACCTTGCGGAAGAAGCGCAGCGGGTTGATCCCGGCCAGCGACAGCAGCAGGCCATGCACCACGAACATCAGCCCCAGGGCCAGGTACGAGACCACGACAAAACTGCCGAGCTTGATGATGTCTTGCAGGTTGGAGCTGGCGACCACCTTGGTCATCAGCGCCAATACACCGTAGGGCGTCAGCTTCATCACCAGGCGCACCAGGCGCATCACCCAGGCTTGCAGGGTGTCGATGGCGTTGAGCACTTTCTGGCCTTTCTCCACGTCATCCTTGAGCAGTTGCAGCGCGGCAACCCCTAGGAATGCGGCGAAGATCACCACACTGATGATCGACGTCGGCTTGGCCCGCGCCAGGTCGGCGAACGGGTTGGCCGGCACGAATGAGAGCAGCAACTGCGGGATATTCAGGTCGGCGACCTTGCCCGCGTAATCGCTCTGGATGACTTGCAGGCGCGCCATTTCCTGGGTGCCGGCCACCAGGCCTTCGGCGGTGAGGCCGAACAGGTTGGTCAGGCCGATGCCGATCAGGGCTGCAATCGCCGTGGTGAACAGCAGCGTGCCGATGGTCAGGAAGCTGATCTTGCCCAGGGACGCGGCGTTATGCAGGCGCGCCACGGCACTGAGGATCGAGGCGAACACCAGCGGGATCACGATCATCTGCAGCAACTGCACATAACCATTGCCGACCAGGTCGAACCAGCCGATGGAGGCCTTGAGCACCGGGTTGCCGGCGCCATAAATGGCGTGCAGGGCCACACCGAACGCCACGCCCAGTACCAGGGCGAACAGAACCTTCTTGGCGAGGCTCCAGTGGGTGCGACGGGTTTGTGCCAGGCCCAATAGCAAGGCCACGAACACCAGTAAGTTGAGAATCAGGGGCAGATTCATTGAAGCTCCGTTGAGAAGGCAGCCAATCGCGTGAGCCTGCGATTGCGAACCGGGAAGCCTAACAGCTTGAAATATAATGATTTAATACCGATATGGAATGGCGTCTGTCGTTTTTGGAATAAGCGTTTGACGCTCAGGCACATGCCATTGGCGCAATCGCGATGGAGGCGGTCGTGCTCGGGCGGTAACTGTCACAGAGATTTGTTAGCGTCGATGTCTTTCACTCAGGGAGACAACGCCTATGAAGCTCGTACCGAAACTACTGGTATCCGCCGCATTCTGCCTAGGCCTCGCCAGCCAGGCGTTCGCCGCCACCGAGTTGAAGCACTGGCCGGCACCCGCCGCCAAGCAACTGGACGAAATGATCGCCGCCAATGCCAACAAAGGTAACTTTGCGGTGTTCGACATGGACAACACCAGCTATCGCTACGACCTCGAAGAGTCCCTGCTGCCCTACATGGAAAACAAGGGCCTGATCACCCGCGACACGCTCGATCCGTCGCTCAAGCTCATCCCGTTCAAAGACACCGCCGACCATAAGGAAAGCCTGTTCAGTTACTACTATCGCCTCTGCGAAGTGGACGACATGGTCTGCTACCCGTGGGTCGCCCAAGTGTTTGCAGGTTTTACCCTCAAGGAGCTCAAGGTTCAGGTCGATGAGTTGATGGCCTCCGGCAAGCCGGTACCGGTCAGCTACTTCGAAGGCGACGTGGTGAAGAACTCCGAAGTACAGCCGCCGAAAGTCTTCACCGGCCAGGCCGAGCTGTACAACAAACTGATGGAAAACGGCATCGAGGTGTACGTGATGACCGCTGCCTCGGAAGAGCTGGTGCGCATGGTCGCCGCCGATCCGAAGTACGGCTATAACGTCAAGCCCGAGAACGTCATCGGCGTGACCACCTTGCTCAAGGACCGCAAGACCGGCGAGCTGACCACGGCGCGCAAGCAGATCAGCGCCGGTAAATATGACGAGAAAGCCAACCTCGGCCTGGAACTGACCCCGTACCTGTGGACCCCCGCCACCTGGATGGCCGGCAAACATGCCGCGATCCTGACCTACATCGACGAATGGAAAAAACCGGTGATCGTCGGTGGCGATACCCCGACCAGCGACGGCTACATGCTGTTCCACGATGTGGACGTGGCCAAGGGCGGCATCCATCTGTGGGTCAACCGCAAGGACAAGTACATGACCCAGCTCAACGGCATGATCGCCAAGCACGCGGCAGCGCAGGCCAAGGAAGGGTTGCCGGTGACGGCGGACAAGAACTGGGTGATCGTCAAGCCTGACGAAATCCAGTAACGGGCCGAATGCGGTCAAAAATGTGGGAGGGGGCTTGCCCCCGATAGCGGTGGGTCAGCTGTGGATGTATCTACTGACACGCTGCCATCGGCGCAAGCCCCCTCCCACAGTTGATCTTCAGTGTTTTGAAGAGTTGTTCCAGGCAAAAAAATGCCCCGCACTTGGCGGGGCATTTTTATGCGCGAGGCTTACAGGCCGTCGAGCATCGCCTTGTTACGCACGGCACCCTTGTCGGCACTGGTGGCCAGCAGGGCATAGGCTTTCAGCGCCGTGGTGACTTTGCGCGGACGCTTCTCCACCGGTTTCCAGCCTTTCTTGTCCTGCTCGACCCGGCGCGCAGCCAGTTCTTCGTCGCTGATCAACAGGTTGATCGAACGGTTTGGAATGTCGATCAGCACCTTGTCGCCATCCTGCACCAGGCCGATCGCGCCGCCAGCAGCGGCTTCTGGCGAAGCGTGGCCGATGGACAGGCCCGAGGTGCCGCCGGAGAAGCGGCCGTCGGTCAGCAGGGCACAGGCTTTGCCCAGGCCCTTGGATTTCAGGTAGGACGTCGGGTAGAGCATCTCCTGCATACCCGGGCCGCCTTTCGGGCCTTCGTAGCGGATGATCACGATGTCGCCTTCCTTGACTTCGTCGGCGAGGATGCCGCGTACGGCGCTGTCCTGGCTTTCGAAGATCTTGGCGTTGCCTTCGAACACGTGGATCGACTCATCCACGCCGGCGGTTTTCACCACGCAGCCGTCCAGGGCGATGTTGCCGTACAGCACGGCCAGGCCGCCCTCTTTCGAGTAGGCGTGCTCGACGCTGCGGATGCAGCCGTTTTCACGGTCGTCGTCGAGGGTGTCCCAGCGGGTCGACTGGCTGAACGCGGTCTGGGTCGGGATACCCGCCGGGCCGGCCTTGAAGAAGGTGTGCACGGCTTCGTCGTCCGTGAGGGTGATGTCCCACTTGGCGATGCCTTCGGCGAGGGACTTGCTGTGTACGGTCGGCAGGTCGGTGTGCAGCAGGCCGCCACGGGCCAGGGAGCCCAGGATGGAGAAGATCCCGCCGGCGCGGTGCACGTCTTCCATGTGGTACTTCTGGATGTTCGGCGCGACCTTGCACAGTTGCGGCACGCGGCGGGACAGGCGGTCGATGTCGCGCAGGTCGAAATCGATCTCGGCTTCCTGGGCCGCGGCCAGCAAGTGCAGGATGGTGTTGGTGGAACCGCCCATGGCGATGTCCAGGGTCATGGCGTTTTCGAACGCCTTGAAGTTGGCGATATTGCGCGGCAATACCGACTCATCGTTCTCGCCGTAGTAACGCTTGCACAGCTCGACGATGGTGCGGCCGGCCTGCAGGAACAGTTGCTCGCGGTCGCTGTGGGTGGCCAGTGTCGAACCGTTGCCCGGCAAGGCCAGGCCCAGGGCTTCCACCAGGCAGTTCATCGAGTTGGCGGTGAACATGCCGGAGCATGAGCCGCAGGTCGGGCAGGCGCTGCGCTCGTATTCCGCGACCTTCTCGTCAGAAGCGCTGGAATCGGCGGCGATGACCATGGCGTCCACCAGGTCGAGGCCGTGGGAGGCCAGCTTGGTCTTGCCGGCTTCCATCGGGCCGCCGGAGACGAAGATCACCGGCACATTCAGGCGCAGGGCGGCCATCAGCATGCCAGGGGTGATCTTGTCGCAGTTCGAGATGCAGACGATGGCGTCAGCGCAGTGGGCGTTGACCATGTACTCGACGGAATCGGCGATGATCTCGCGGCTCGGCAGCGAGTACAGCATGCCGTCATGGCCCATGGCGATGCCGTCGTCCACGGCGATGGTGTTGAATTCCTTGGCCACGCCGCCAGCGCGTTCGATCTCGCGGGCGACCAATTGGCCCAGGTCCTTGAGGTGCACGTGACCCGGTACGAACTGGGTGAACGAGTTGGCAATCGCGATGATCGGCTTCTTGAAGTCGTCATCTTTCATCCCAGTGGCACGCCACAGCGCGCGGGCGCCGGCCATGTTGCGACCGTGGGTGGATGTTTTCGAGCGGTAATCAGGCATTGGAGCACTCCGGGCGGCTAATCGGTATCAAAGGGGAGTGAGCTTCTATTGACGTCTGGAACACCCGAAAAATGGCACTGGTGTCCGGAAGTTGCCGCAAACGTGACGGGATCGCCGTGCGCATTGGCCTTGAGCTCATAAACCCGCCGGGGGATGACTGGCGATGAATAGGGCCGATTCTACACCGTCTTCCTGTAGGAGGGAGCTTGCTCGCGAAAAACGTCAACGATAACGCAGCGCTATCAGATGGCCCGAGTCGTCTATGAGTTTTTCGCGAGCGAGCTCGCTCCTACAGGGACCGGACATATTCAGAACCACTGTTTAAAAGGTCAGTCGACGCCGCTACGCCTACCGTTTCTCCTCCATTCACAGAAGAGGACGAAGGAATGTCCACCCAGCAACATGCACATCGGCTGCGTACCGGGCGCTATTCGGAGTCAGGCCGAATTTACCTGATCACTGCGGTTACCCATCAACGGCAATGGGTCTTTCAGGACTGGCGCGTCGGTCGGTTGCTTGTCAGTGAATTCAGGGCGGCTCAGGACAAGGGTGAGGCGACTTCGCTGGCCTGGGTGGTCATGCCTGACCATTTCCATTGGCTGGTCGAGTTGCATAACGGCGACTTGCCAAGGCTGATGCGAATAACCAAGTCGCGAAGTGCCCGTGCCATCAACCAGGCCAGGTGTTCGTTCGGGACCCTATGGCAAAAAGGTTACTTCGACCGCGCACTGCGTCGGGAGGAAGATCTGAAAGCAATGGCCCGCTATATCGTGGCCAATCCCTTGCGTGCAGGGCTAGTCGAGCATATCGGCCAGTACCCGCTATGGGACGCCATCTGGTTGTGACCTCTTCTCCCCTGTAGGAGCGAGCTTGCTCGCGAAAAACGTCAACGATAACGCAGCGCTATCAGATGGCCCGAGTCGTCTATGAGTTTTTCGCGAGCGAGCTCGCTCCTACAGGGGGACAGTGTCAGTGTCCGACCCGCGCATTGGTCAGCCAACCCCACAGGCTGAAGATGATAAAGCTCACGGCAATCGTCATCAGCAAATGACTGCCGGTTTGCGCAATCGCTGCGCTGCTGACGGCGGCGGTGAAGAACATGATGCTATTTCCTGCTGATGCTGCTGTGCCCGCGCTGCTTGAAAACAACAGCATCGCCGCCGAAATTGCGGCGGGACGAATCAGGGTGACCGCCAGTGCGCTGATCATCATCGGGATAAGCAGGGTCACTGTGGTAATGGCTTCAAAGATGATAATCAGCGCCAGCAGCACACCCGCGACCAGCAACAACCCAAGACCGATATTGATTTGCCGGGACAGCGCGATAAGTTTTTGCAGGTACGAGGCTGCCACTCCGCCGAGGAGATAAGCCGCGCCGTACACCATCAGCACCAGCGCGTACTGATATTCGGAAAGCTTCAGCGCATCCATGAAAATCAGCGGTGTCACGCTGATCAAGGCGAAGTAGCAGGCAAACACCAGGGCGGCGATCCACCAGTAGCGCAGGAAGTCGCGATTGGCAGCGACCGCCTTGAGCGTGCCTGGGATCGAGACGGGCGCGCTGTGAGGGCTGGCAGCCTTGGAAGGCAGGATGCAAAACGCATGGAGAAACATGCCCAATGCCATGAGTGCGAACGCATAGAAGCTCCCTTGCCAGTCGAAGGTGGTTTGCAGCCAGGAGCCGATCAGCGGTGACAAGGCGACAAACGAGCCGCTCAGGGTCATGTAATAGAGGCGCACCCGGACTCGGTCCTGTTCGTCGAACAGGTCTTCCACCAGTGCATGGCCCAATACAAAGAATCCACAGCCCATGGCCTGCACCGCGCGAAACAGCAGGAAGGTCAGGTAATTCGACGCCAGTGCGCAGCCTATCGCCCCGACAATCGACAACGTGATGCAGCCGAGCAGCACGTTCTTGCGCCCCCATTTATCCGAAAGCGGACCGGTGACCAGTTGAGAGATGGAAAAGACCAGGGTGAACAGGCTGATGGACAGCGCGATGTCTGCGCTGGGCGTGTCAAACCGGGTTGCCAGCGCGGGGAAAGAGGGCAGTAGGATGTTGATAGGGAAGAAGCTGATCAGTGAAATGCAGGTGATGAGGATAAAGCGGGAGAGGGTGGGCCCAGACATTGTTTTTGTTTTCCGGAGTAAAACCAGAAACCGATACTAGTCTGCGAAAAATGGAATTCAATCAAATCTATTGTGCGAAGCGTCCCGTATTGGTGTACGCCGCCCCTGTAGGAGCGAGCTTGCTCGCGAAAAGCGTCAACGATGACGCAGCGCTATCAGGTAGCCCGCGTCGTCTATGGGGTCTTCGCGAGCAAGCTCGCTCCTACAGGGGGACGGTTTCGGTATTTAGCTATTGGGCAACAACCGGCACGTAATGCTCTTGATATAGCGCGTCTCGACAATCGCCGGATGCACCGGGTGATCCGGGCCCTGGCCGCCACGCTCGAGCATCTGGATATTGCGGTCCAGGTGGCGGGCGCTGGTCAGCAGGATGTTTTGCAGGTCGTCTTCGGGCAGGTGCATCGAGCACGAGGCGCTGACCAGGATGCCGTCCTTGCTGAGCAGGCGCATGGCTTGCTCGTTGAGGCGGCGGTAGGCGCCTTCGCCGTTTTTCATGTCTTTCTTGCGTTTGATGAAGGCCGGCGGGTCGGCGACGATCACGTCGAAGCGTTCTTCGCTGGCTTTGAGTTCCTTCAGGGCTTCGAAGACGTCGCCTTCGATGCAGGTCATTTTCTCGGCGACACCGTTCAGCGCGGCGTTGCGCTCGACGCCGTCGAGGGCGAAGGCCGAGGCGTCGACGCAGAATACTTCACTGGCGCCGAAGGCTGCCGCTTGCACGCCCCAGCCACCGATGTAGCTGTACAGGTCGAGTACACGTTTGCCTTTGGCATACGGCGCCAGGCGCGCGCGGTTCATGCGGTGGTCGTAGAACCAGCCGGTTTTCTGGCCCTGGATCACCGGGGCTTCGAATTTCACGCCGTTTTCTTCCAGTGCCACCCACTCCGGCACCAGGCCGAATACGGTCTCGACGTAGCGGTTGAGGCCTTCGGCATCGCGCGCGGCGGAGTCATTCTTGAACAGGATGCCGCTCGGCTTGAGCACTTGGGTCAAGGCGGCGATCACGTCTTCTTTATGGGCTTCCATGGTCGCCGAGGCGATCTGTACCACCAGGATGTCGCCGAAACGGTCGACCACCAGGCCTGGCAACAGGTCGGAATCGCCGTAGACCAGGCGGTAGAACGGCTTGTCGAACAGGCGGTCGCGCAGGGACAGGGCGACGTTGAGGCGGTGCACCAGCAGCGACTTGTCCAGGGGCAACTTGATGTCACGCGACAGCAGGCGTGCGCAGATCAGGTTGTTCGGGCTCATGGCCACGATGCCCAGGGTCTTGCCGCCGGCCGCTTCCAGGATGGCCTGGTCGCCTGCCTGGAAGCCGTGAAGAGGTGTGGCGGCCACGTCGATTTCGTTGCTGTAGACCCACAGGTGGCCGTTGCGCAAACGACGATCGGCGTTGGCTTTGAGACGCAGGCTTGGCAGGGACATGACGTCGCTCCGGAAAAAAGAGCGGGAGTATACCGTGTTGTGTAGGAAATGGCCGGGCTGCCGGATGTGCGGGAAGGTGTCGGCGCGCCGTGGATAAGGGTTAGAATCTCCGCCTAGCCCAGAGTATGCACTTATGTCCCCAGAGCTTTCCGCCGAACAGATCCAACAGGCCTTGCAAGGCATCAGCGTACCGCCTCAGCCGCAAATCATGGTGGATTTGCAGATGGAGCAGTACATGCCCGATCCGGACCTGGAAGTGATTGCGCGGCTGATTTCCCAGGATCCAGGCCTTTCCGGTGCGCTGTTGAAGATCGTCAACTCGTCGTATTACGGCTTGAGCAACAAGATCGCTTCGATCCAGCGCGCGGTTAACCTGTTGGGGAGCCGTTCGATCATCAACCTGATCAACGCATTGTCGATCAAAGGCGAGATGAGCGACGATACCATCGTTACGCTCAACCGTTTCTGGGACACCGCCCAGGATGTGGCGATGACCTGCCTGACCCTGGCCAAGCGCACCGGCTCCCAGGCAGTCGACGAGGCTTATGCCTTGGGCCTGTTCCACGACTGCGGCGTGCCGTTGATGCTCAAGCGCTTCCCCGACTACATGGCGGTGCTCGAAGAGGCCTACGCCAACGCTGGCGCCGATTGCCGGGTAGTCGACACCGAGAACAATGCGTTCAACACCAACCACGCCGTGGTCGGCTACTACACGGCCAAGTCCTGGCGCCTGCCGGAGCATGTGACCGATGCCATCGCCAACCACCACAATGCCCTGGCGATCTTCAGCGATGAGTCGTCGCGCAATCCGCAGCTGAAAAACCTGCTGGCGATCCTGAAAATGGCCGAGCACATCTGCTCGTCCTACCGCGTGTTGGGCAACCAGGCGGAGGACCATGAGTGGAACGCCATTGGCCACCTGGTGCTGGACTACGTGGGCCTGTCGGACTACGACTTCGAAAGCATGAAGCTGTCGATCCGCGAGCTGGGCGCGCACTGATCCCCCCTTCAAGAGGTCCACATGCCCGAGTTACCTGAAGTCGAAACCACCCGGCGCGGGATCGCGCCGCACCTGGAAGGCCAGCGGGTCAGCCGCGTCGTGGTGCGCGAACGGCGCCTGCGCTGGCCGATCCCGGAAGACCTGGATGTGCGCCTGTCCGGGCAGCGTATCGTGCTGGTGGAACGACGGGCCAAGTACCTGTTGATCAACGCCGAAGTGGGCACCTTGATCAGCCACCTGGGCATGTCCGGTAACCTGCGCCTGGTGGAGGTCGGCATGCCGGCGGCCAAGCATGAGCATGTGGACATCGAGCTTGAATCCGGCCTGGCCCTGCGTTACACCGACCCTCGGCGTTTCGGCGCAATGCTCTGGAGCCAGGACCCGCATAACCACGAACTGCTGCTGCGCCTGGGGCCGGAGCCGTTGACCGAGCTGTTCGACGGTGAGCGTTTGTTTCAACTGTCTCGCGGCAAGTCGATGGCGGTGAAACCGTTCATCATGGACAACGCGGTGGTGGTCGGCGTGGGCAATATCTATGCGACTGAGGCGTTGTTTGCGGCGGGGATTGATCCGCGTCGCGCCGCCGGCGGCATTTCACGCGGGCGTTATTTGAAGCTGGCGATCGAGATCAAGCGCATTCTGGCGGCGGCGATCGAGCGTGGCGGCACCACGTTGCGCGACTTTATCGGCGGTGACGGGCAGCCGGGGTATTTCCAGCAGGAATTGTTCGTCTACGGCCGGGGTGGCGAGGCGTGCAAGGTCTGTGGGAGCGAATTGCGCAACGTGGTGTTGGGGCAACGGGCGAGTGTGTTTTGCCCCAAGTGCCAGAGTTGATTGCGGTGTAAAGGCTGATATCGCTATCGGTGGCAAGCCCCCTCCCACATTTTGAGGGTATTCACAAATCAACGTGTGGGAGGGGGCTTGCCACCGATGAGGTCCTTACAGGCACTAAAGAAGCTCAAGCCTTACCGGTAATCTTCCGGTACTTCTCCATCAACTGCGCTTCAGTCTCGGGGTGTGCCTCATCCAGCGGAATGCAATCCACCGGGCACACCTGCTGGCACTGGGGTTCGTCGTAGTGGCCGACGCACTGGGTGCACAGGTTGGGGTCGATCACGTAGATCTCTTCGCCTTGTGAAATCGCAGCGTTCGGGCACTCAGGTTCGCAGACGTCGCAGTTGATGCAATCGTCGGTGATGATCAGGGACATGGAAACTCCTGCCAGGGCTGTCAGCCAAGGCATCTGAAAACGAATGCGCGCAATTGTGCCGCATTGGCGCCCGCAGTGCGAGTGCACATGACCTGTGGCCGTCCGGCATGTCGTGTAGAAGACTACTTGTTGCTGTGGCGAGCGGGCTTGCCCCGCGTTGGGCTGCGTAGCGGCCCCAATAAAGGCACTGCGTAGTTTCAGGCAGAATCTGGTCGCCTGGTTTTAGGGCCGCTGCGCAGCCCAACGCGGGGCAAGCCCGCTCGCCACAGTCAAACCCGGCTTGCCAATAAGAGCATTACTTCTTGAAGCGCAGCGTCAGTGCATCCGCCACGGCCGGGTGGACGAACTTGGTGATATCCCCGCCCAATGCGGCGATTTCACGGACCAGCGTCGAGGAAATGAATGAATAACGTTCCGACGGCGTGAGGAACAGGCTTTCCACGTCCGGCGCCAGTTGGCGATTCATGTTGGCCAGCTGGAATTCGTATTCGAAGTCCGACACCGCACGCAAGCCGCGCAGGAACACATTGGCGTTCTGCTCCTTGGCGAAGTGCGCCAGCAACGTCGAGAAGCCCACCACTTCAACGTTAGGCAGGTGCTTGGTGACCTCACGCGCCAGCTCCACGCGCTGTTCCAGGGGAAACAGCGGGTTTTTCTTGGGGCTGGCCGCGACCGCGATGATCACGTGGTCGAACAAGCGTGAGGCACGTTCGACCAGATCGCCATGGCCTTTGGTAATCGGGTCGAAGGTACCTGGGTACAACACTCGGTTCATCGCGTCGTCCTGGCGGAGTCCGTTGGGGAACCGGATGGTATCGCAGCCATCCCGGTCGGCCAAGTCAACTTATGCAGAAGAAAGCACTATAGACACCCCGAATACCGGCTTTTTTCATGCTGTTTTCAGACGTTCGGCCAATGCCGACGCCAGTTGCGCGGTCAATCCATACACCGACAACTGCGGGTTGGCGCCAATGCTCGTGGGGAACAGCGAGCCATCGTGGATCGACAGATTGCGCAGCTGGTGATGGCGACCGAGGCTGTCGGCCACGGCATTTTTCGGGTCTTCGCCCATGGCGCAACCGCCCATCACATGGGCGCTGCCCAGGCAGGTGCGGTGCAATTCCAGGTTAAGGCCGTCGATCAGGCTACGGGCTTCGGCCAGGGTCTTCACATACTGCGCATCGTGATGCAGCGGCTTGACCGACTTGGCACCTGCCGCGAACTGGATCTCGGCCATGCTGTGGAAGGCGCGGCGCAGGCCGTCCCAGGCGTAGTCCGACACCTGATAGTCGAGCACCGGCGTACCGTCACCGCGCAATTCCACGCTGCCACCGGGGCTATCGGGATGGAAACCGTCGCGCAGCAAGGCGAGCATGGCGTGAGTGTGGGGCAATTGGCTCATGTCCAGGGCGTTCTGGGTGCCGTAGCCGCCGAGCAGGGTGCTGGCCAGCGCCGGGTGCAGCGGCGGTGCTTCCAGTTTGTAGGACATTTTGCCGGTGGTGCCGTCCTGCCATTGGAAGTGGTCGGAATAGATCGACTGTGGCGCACCGTAGAAGGGGTTGATCACCTCATCGAACAGCCCCGCGGAGAAATTCACCAAGTGCAAAAACGTACGCTTGCCCAGCCGTGAATGCGGGTCAGGGGCGTTCGAGCGCATCAGCAGTGCCGGACTATTGATGCCGCCACCCGCGAGTACGTAATGCTTGGCCTTGACCGTGATCTTGCGCCCGGTGGGGGCCACGCAGCGTTCGTCCATGGCCACGCATTCCAGGCTGCTGATCGTATCGCCGCTGTATCTCAGGCGCTCGGCGCGGGCCAGGTAGAGCAGTTCACCACCTTTCTCCAGGGTGGAGGGAATGGTGGTCACCAGCATCGACTGCTTGGCATTGACCGGGCAGCCCATGCCGCAATACCCCAGGTTGAAACAGCCGCGCACGTTGCGCGGGATCACATGCCAGCTGTAGCCGAGCTTCTCGCAACCTTTGCGGATCACATCGTTATTGGCGTTGGGCGGCATGGCCCAGGGTGCGATGCCCAGGCGCCGCTCCATCTTTTCGAACCACGGCGCCATCTCGGCACTGCTGTGGCCCCTGACCGCGTATTCGCTGGCCCAGTGGGCGAGGGTGGCGTCCGGGGTGCGAAAACTCGAGGTCCAGTTGATCAACGTCGTGCCGCCCACTGCCCGGCCTTGCAGGATGGTAATGGCGCCATCCTTACTCATGCGACCGATGCCCTCTTGGTACAGGCTGGCGTAAGCCTCATCTTCGAGCAGCTTGAAATCGCTGCTGGTCTTGAGCGGGCCTTCTTCGATCAGCAGCACTTTGTAGCCGGCGGCGCTGAGGATCTCAGCGGTGGTGCCGCCGCCGGCACCGCTGCCGATGATTGCGACGTCGGCATCCAGGGTCAGGTCGTTGTCCAGGGCGGCGCCGTTGTGGGTTTTCCAGCCACGGGCCAGGCCGTCGCGAAACAAATCGGGTACGGGCATAGAGGAGCACTCTTGTTTTTATGCGTTAAAGGCTAGGACGTTGCCGTCAATGTGGGCGCCGGAGAGCACGGCTAGATCTTCGGTGGCCCGGGGTAACCGCAATGTGCCCAGGACGCCGGTCGGAAGTACCAGGCCATGATCACCAGCTTGAGCAGCGAGCCCTGGCCCATGCGCAGCAGGTTCAGGTAGCTGTTTTCCCAGCGGTGCAGGAAGTTGCGGATTTGCTCGCTGCTGGCGTTTTCCCAACTGCCCCAGATGCCGGTCAGTGGGCCACGGGTGATGCCCATGCCGAGCACGTCGAACAACTGCTCGGTCAGCTTGAACATCTCCGGCGACAGGTGCTGCAGGCTGTAGTCGAGCTTTTTCAGCGTGTCTTCAATCCCGTTGGCGACTTCCTGGGCGCTGGCCACGCCTTCCAGCAGGACCGGGATCACCGCGCGCAGAAATGGCAAATCACTGGCACGCAGCATGGCGAAGCCGCTGGCCGGGGTGCTGCTGGAGCAGCCGCTGAGGCTGGCGCCCAGCCCGGCGGTGGCCAGGAAGGCACTGGCGCACAGGCCGATTTTCAAGACGCCGCGCCGCGACAGCGCGGGTGAATCAGTCAGGCTAGGGTTCATTGTTATTGTTATCCCGAGGGTGGCGGTATCAGCGAACGAACAGCTTCTGGATCAACTTCTGGATCGATTTGCCGTAGGGCGGGTAGATCAGCTTTGCCGCATTGAGGCGCTGTTTCACCAGTACCCCCTTGGCCTTGCTGAACGTGAGAAAACCTTCATGGCCATGGTAATGGCCCATGCCTGAAGGGCCGATCCCGCCAAAGGGCATGTCGTCCTGGGCGACGTGCAGCAGGGTGTCGTTCAGGCACACGCCACCGGAGTGGGTTTCGTGGAGCACGCGGTTCTGTTCGCGCTTGTTGTAGCCGAAGTAATACAGGGCCAGTGGGCGAGGGCGTTGGTTGATGTAGGCAAACGCCTGGTCGAGGCCGCGATAAGGCACGATCGGCAGCACAGGGCCGAAGATTTCATCCTGCATCACGGTCATGTCGTCACTGACATTCAACAGCAGGCTGTGGGCCATGCGCCGTGCCTGGTTCTGCTCGTACAGCGGGATCAGGGTGGCCCCCTTGTCGGTGGCGTCCTTTACGTAAGCATTCAGCCGGGCCAATTGCCGCTCGTTGATGATGGCGGTGTAGTCCGGGTTGTCGGCCAAGGTCGGATAAAACCCGCGAATCGCCTGGCTGTAAGCCTCGACAAAACCCTCGACGCGATCTTCCGGAACCAGCACGTAGTCCGGTGCCACACAGGTTTGCCCGGCATTCAGGGCCTTGCCGAACGCGATACGTTCGGCGGCGTCCTTGAGCGGCACATCCGCCGAGACGATGGCCGGGGACTTGCCGCCCAGCTCCAGCGTCACCGGCGTGAGGTGTTCGGCTGCGGCGCGCATCACATGCTTGCCAATGCTGGTGGCACCCGTGAACAGCAGGTGGTCGAAGCGCAGCCTGGAAAACGCCATGCCCACGTCGGCCTCGCCCAGCACCACACACACCAGGTCTTCAGGGAAGATCTTCGCCAGCAGGGTCTTGAGCAGCGCGCCGGTAGCGGGGGTGGACTCGCTCAGCTTGAGCATTACCCGGTTACCGGCCGCCAGGGCGCCGACCAGCGGGCCGATGGCCAGGTACAGCGGGTAGTTCCAGGGCACAATCACCCCGACCACGCCCAGCGGTTGGTAGATAACTTTGGCTGACGCGGGTTGGAAGGCTATACCTACAGCGCGGCGGGAAGGTTTCATCCAGCCCTTGAGGTGTTTACTGGCGTAGTGAATGCCATGCAGGCTGGGCATCAGCTCGGCGAACAGGGTTTCGTCTGCGCTGCGGTGGCTGAAGTCCTGGCTGATCGCGTTGATCAGCGCCTGACGTTCGTCGCTGAGCAACTCGCGCAGGGCCTTGAGCCATTGCTGGCGTTGCGCGGCCGGCGGCATCGGGTTGGCCACATAGGCGCGACGCTGGGCATCGAACAAGCCCTGGAGTTGGTCCAGTGCCTGGGAATCCTGGAGGTAGGCAACGTTGGCAGACATGGCGCAGTTCCCGATTGTTATAGGTCTGCCTGGATTTTTAGAGTCATTACTCTAAATTGTCAAATAACATTGCAGTAACATCCGGATTTATCCCAATCAGGATAGGCCGTAAGATGCCCGATCACGTGTACAGAAGCTGATCCCCTATGGCACCACGAGTAAAGACCAGCGAGCGCATTGTGCAAACCAGCCTGGAGCTTTTTAACCAGCAGGGCGAGCGTAGTGTCAGCACCAACCATATCGCCGCCCATATGGAAATTTCGCCGGGCAACCTGTACTACCACTTCCCCAACAAGCAAGCGATCATCGCCGTGCTGTTTCGCGAATATGAAGCGTTGGTCGACAGCTTCCTGCGCCCGCCCCAGGGGCGTGCAATGGTCGTGGAGGATAAGCGTTTCTACCTGCAGGCCGTATTAGCCGGGATGTGGCGCTACCGCTTCCTGCATCGCGACCTTGAACACTTGCTGGAAAGCGACCCGGAACTGGCCACCGGCTACCGGCGGTTTTCCCAGCGTTGCCTGATCCAGGGCGGCGCCATCTACCAGGGGTTTGTCGACGCCGGCATCCTTAATATGAACCCGGTGCAGACCGAAGCCCTGACCCTCAATGCCTGGATCATCCTCACCTCTTGGGTGCGTTTCTTGTGCACCACCAACGAAAATTCCACGCATTTGAGCGCCGAGGCAATCAAGCGCGGTGTGTACCAGGTGCTGGTGCTGGAGGCGGGGTTTGTCACGCCCCAGGCCAAAGAGGCGGTGGATGCATTGTTCAAAGAGTTTTACGTGCCGCTGAACCAGGCACTGGAAGAAGTGAAGTAGACCTTTCCCACCTGTATTTGTAGGAGTCCGTCATGCCACTTGCCCAATTGATCAGCCCCCAGCAATTAGCCGAGCGCCAAAAGTCGGCGGGGCTGGTGATCCTGGATTGCCGTTTTGCCCTGGAAGACCCAGATTACGGGCGTTGCAGCTACGCCGAAGGGCATATCGAAGGCGCGCAATATGCTGACCTGGAGCGCCATTTGAGCGGGCCGGTGACCAAGGGGGTGACCGGGCGTCATCCCTTGCCAGAGGCGAAAAGATTCGTCGAACAGCTCCAGGCCTGGGGCATCAATGCCGACACCGACGTAGTGCTTTATGACGACGGCCCCGGCGCCTATGCCGCTCGCGCCTGGTGGCTGTTGGCCTGGCTGGGCAAGCGTGACGGCGTGTTTATCCTGGACGGTGGCCTCAAGGCCTGGCACTCCGCGGGTTTCCCGTTGAGCCTGGATGCGCCGGTAATTGCGCCTGGCACCTTTGTGGGGGCGCCGGACAATCACCTGCTGCTGGACGCCGAACAGCTGCAAAAACGCCTGGGCCAGCCCGGCCTGACCTTGATCGATGCCCGTGCCCAAGCACGTTTTCGCGGTGAAGTTGAGCCTATTGACCCGATTGCCGGGCATATCCCCGGTGCTCAATGTGCAGCGTTTAGCGAAAACCTGGGCAGTGATGGGCGTTTCCTGCCGGCCGACCAACTCAAGCAACGCTTCGCCGCGCAGTTGCAGGGCCGCTCGCCCGAAGATCTGGTGGCGTACTGCGGCTCGGGCGTGACGGCGTGCCACAACCTGTTCGCCCTGAGCCTGGCGGGTTACCCGTTGGGCAAGTTGTATGCGGGGTCGTGGAGCGAGTGGATTACCGATCCCGCGCGGGCAATCGCTACGGGTGACTGAGTTCCCTGCCTCAAATGTGTAAACGATGTCCCCGGTTTCAGATGTAAACGATGTCTACGGTTTTACTTCAACCGTGTTGGGCCAGCAGCCATTGGGGGATGCGCCGCTCCAGGTAGTAGCTGGGGCGTTTCAGTGAGCCATCGACGAAGCCCACGTGCCCACCTTTGGTCGTCAGCTCAAACTCGGTGCATGCCGACAGCTCGCTGGCTTCGGGCAAGCTGTGGGCGAATACGAACGGGTCGTCGGCAGCTTGGATAATCAACGTCGGTGTGCGGATAGCGCCCAGGTAGTAGCGGCTCGACGCGCGCCGGTAATAGTCCTCGGCACTCAAGAAACCATGCAGCGGCGCGGTCACCCGGCCATCGAAGTCCCAGAACGTGCGCATCTTCTCCAGTGAACCGAGGGCTTCCAGGGTTTTCAGCCCGTCCGCACGACCATCCTGTAAAAAGCGGCTTTGTTTGGCGCGGATATACGCGAGCATTTCGCGCATGAAGTGCTTTTGATAGATCCGCGAAAAGCCCAGCCCGATGCGATCTGCGCACTGGTCCAGGCGAAACGGCACCGACACCGCTGCTGCGCCTTGCAGCCCCGAAGCGTCGCCGGTTTCGCCCAAATGCTTGAGCAGCACATTGCCGCCCAGCGAATAACCCACTGCATACAGCGGTGCCAATGGTCGTTTGGTGCGCAGGTGGGTAATCGTGGCTGCCAGGTCTTCACTGGCCCCGGAGTGATAGCTGCGCGCCAACAGGTTCGGCTCGCCCGAGCAGCCGCGCCAGTTCAGGGCTGCGCTGGCCCAGCCTTGTACGGCGAGGACTTTTTGCAGGCCGGCCACGTAAGGCGAGTTGGATGAGCCGGTGAGCCCGTGCAGCACCAGTACCAACGGTGCTTGCGCGTCGTGCGGGCCGTGCCAGTCGAGGTCGAGAAAGTCGCCATCTTCCAGCCATAGCCGTTCGCGCTGGCGTTCGATGTGGGTGGTAGGGCGCCACAGCGGCCCCCACAGGGTTTGCAGGTGAGGGTTGCCGAGGCCGAAGGCGGGGGTGAACAGGTCGGAGGACGGTGTCATGAAACTCTCGGTTTTGAGCTAACTCACTGTCTGTGGCGAGCGGGCTTGCCCTAATGCCGTTCAGTTAAGAGTACATCGCCTTCTGTAGGAGCGAGCTTGCTCGCGAAAAAAGTCAACGATAACGCGTGTTTCCTGAATCAACGCGGCGCCTGTGAGTTTTTCGCGAGCAAGCTCGCTCCTACAAAAAAGCCTTAACTGAACGGCATTAGGGCTTGCCCCGCGTTGGGCTGCGAAGCAGCCCCATCAAGAACACCGCATTTATTCAGTCAGAGTGCCGTCGCAGGTTTTAGGGCTGCTTCGCAGCCCGACGCGGGGCAAGCCCGCTCGCAACAATTGACGCCAGTCTGAAAGGTCAGACGGCGCTTTCGACCAACCGATGCCACAGCGCGTAATACACCCGCCCGGATTTTTGCTCCCGGTGCAGGCGCCAGGCGCCCGGCAAACCCAAGGTAGACGGTGCCGTCTCGCTTTCAGTGTAGATCCATGAGTCCGGTGCCAGCCATTGGCGCTCTTCAAGCAATGCGCACACCGTCGGCAACAGGTTCTGGTTGAATGGCGGGTCGAGGAACACCACGTCGTATTCGCTCGCCGCCTGGGTTTCCAGGTAGCGCAGCGCGTCAGCGGTCTGCACCTGGCCGTTGGTGCAGCGCAGGGTGCCCAGGTGCTCCTTGAGGCTGGACACCGCCACATTGCTGGCATCCAGCGCCTGTGCCTGGGCCGCGCCACGGGACAGCGCCTCCAGGAACAGGGCGCCGCTGCCGGCAAACGGGTCCAGCACCTTCGCCCCGGCGATGTACGGGGCCAGCCAGTTGAACAGGGTTTCGCGCACGCGATCCGGCGTTGGGCGCAGGCCCACGACGTCGGGGAAGCTCAGCTTGCGGCTGCCCCATTCGCCGCCAATGATGCGCAGTTGGCCCACACCGTTATGCACGTTGTGGACAGGTTTTTTCGGGCGAGATGAACTGGCCATTAATGCTCCGGAACCCCGAGCGGCTGCTCGGCAGGTTTATCAGTGGGGGGCGGTAGTGGCTTTTGCGCAGTGGTCGGGCCGGCGGTCACGATGACCATCTTGTCGGCGCTCAAGTGTTTGTTCAAGGCAGCCTTGACCTGCTCTACGGTCAGGGCCTGGGATTGTTTCATGAAATCTTCCAGGTAGCTCAGCGGCAGGTTGTAGAAACCCATGGCGCCCAGTTGCCCGACGATATCGGCGTTGCTCGCGGTGGACAGCGGGAAGCTGCCGGCCAGCTCGCGCTTGGCGTCATCCAGCTCCTTTTGCGTCGGGCCGGTCTTGAGGTAGTCGGCGAGCACATCCTCGACCAGGCGCAGGGTGCCACCGCTCATTTCCGCGCGGGTCTGCAGGTTGATCATGAACGGGCCGCGTGCCTGCATCGGCGAGAACCCGGAGTACACGCCGTAGGTCAGGCCGCGCTTCTCGCGCACTTCACTCATCAACCGGGTGCCGAAACCACCGCCGCCGAGGATCTGGTTGCCCAGGGAGAGGGCTGCGTAGTCCGGGTCGGCTCGGTCGATACCCAGTTGGGCGAACAACAGGTGGGTCTGCTTGGACGGAAATTCGATATGGCTCAGGCCAGCCTTGGGCTCGGTCGGCTGGGCGATCTTCGCCAGGGCCGGGCCCTTGGGCAGCGAGGCCGACACTTTGGCCGTCATCGCTTCGGCTTCGGCGCGGGTCAAATCACCGACCACGGCAATTACGGCATTACCCGCCGCATAAGCCTTGGCGTGGAACGCCTGCAACTGCGCGAGGGTAATCTTCGGAACGCTTTCTGGCGTGCCTTCGCTTGGGTGAGCGTAAGGGTGATCGCCGTACAGGCGCTTGAACAGTTCAAGGCTGGCCAGTTTGCCGGGGTTCTGCTTCTGGTATTCAAAGCCGGCGAGGATCTGGTTCTTGATCCGTGCCAGGGAGTCGGCGGGGAAGGTCGGCTTGCCAATCACCTGGTCAAACAGCGTCAGGGCGGCGTCGCGCTTGGTGCTGTCGCTCAGGCTGCGCAGGGAGACCAGCGCCATGTCGCGATAAGCGCCATTGCCAAAGTCGGCGCCCAGGCTTTCAAAACCGCTGGCGATCTGGCTGACATCCTTGCCCGGCACGCCTTCGTTGAGCATGGCGTTGGTCATCAGCGCGAGGCCCGGGACGTTGCCGTCCTGGCTGCTGCCAGCGGCGAACAGGATACGCATGTCGAACATCGGCAGTTCATGGGCCTCGACGAACAGCACCCTGGCGCCTTCGGCGGTGGTCCAGGTTTGCACATCGAGCTTGCGATTGGTCGGCGCCTTGCCGTTCAGCTCTGCCAGAGATTGCAGCTTGTTGGCCGATTGGGCCTTGTCCAGGGCCTGGCTGGCGACGGACTCGCTGGGGCGCAGGAAATACACGGCGCTTGCTGCGATCAAGGTGACGGCGATCAGGCCGGGCAGGATCAGGCGGCTGCTTTTGCGATCACTCATGAGCGGTCTCCTGAGGCAGAACATGGGCGACGCTGAGACGTTCGCGGGTGAAATAGGTGCGTGCGGCCTTCTGGATGTCTTCCGGGGTCACGCTTTGCAGGTCGGCCAGCTCGGTGTCCATGAGTTTCCAGGACAGGCCGACGGTTTCCAGGGAGCCGATGGCCGTTGCCTGGCTGGTGATGGAATCACGTTGGTATACCAGGCCGGCGATGACCTGGGCACGGATGCGCTCCAGCTCTTCGGCGGTCGGCGGCTTGGCCTTCAACTCTTCCAGCAGGCGCCACAGGCCGGCTTCGGCTTGGGCAATGGTCTTTTTCTTTTGCTGGTTCGGGGTGGCCGAGAGGGTGAACAGGCTGTCACCCCGGGTGTAGGCGTCGTAGTTGGTGGATGCGGCGGATACCAGCTCTTCACCACGTTCCAGTTGCTCGGAGATCCGTGCACTGTAGCCACCGTCCAGCAGGGCCGAGATCAGGCGCAGGGCTTGGACCGAGCGCTTGTCTTCGGCGGTGGCCAGGCCGGGTACGTTGAAGCCCAGGATCACACTCGGCAATTGGGTCTGCACGTGCATCGTCAGCAGGCGCTCGCCGGGCTCGGCCAGCTCCATCGGGATCTTGGCGGGCGGTACGTCACGCTTGGGGATAGGGCCGAAGTAGCGCTGGGCCAGGTTTTTTACCTCATCCGGGGTGACATCGCCCACCACTACCAGCGTGGCGTTGTTCGGCACATACCAGGACTGGTACCAGTGGCGCAGTTCCTCGACCTTCATGCGGTCGAGGTCGGCCATCCAGCCGATGGTCGGCGTGTGGTAGCCACTGGCGGGGTAGGCCATGGCCTTGAAGCGCTCGAAGGCCTTGGACATCGGGTTATCGTCAGTGCGCAGGCGGCGCTCTTCCTTGATGACCTCGATTTCGCGGCTGAACTCGTCGGCCGGCAGGCGCAGGCTGGCCATGCGGTCGGCCTCCAGCTCGAAAGCGACGCCCAGGCGGTCGCGGGCCAGTACCTGGTAATAAGCGGTGTAGTCATCGCTGGTGAAGGCATTTTCTTCGGCGCCCAGGTCGCGCAGGATCAGCGAGGCTTCGCCGGGGCCGACCTTGGCGCTGCCTTTGAACATCATATGTTCCAGAGCGTGGGACAAACCGGTCTGGCCTGGGGTTTCGTAGCTCGAACCGACCTTGTACCAGACCTGCGAAACCACCACCGGCGCGCGATGGTCTTCGCGCACCACGACCTTGAGGCCGTTATCCAAGGTGAATTCATGGGTGGGTTGTGGGTCGGCAGCCAAGGCTGAGAGGGGCAGACAAACTGTGCTGAGCAGCAGGCCTGCAGCGCGGCGGGCTAGAGCATTCATTCGTTTTTAAACCTGTTGGGCTGCCCGCTTGGTCTTAGCGTCGGCGGGCGAGGAGGTGCTAGGATACTGATCCGACTAAGGGACGGCCACTGTGGCTGTCTTGTTGAGGCCCTATTTAGGCCTTACAAAATGTTGCGCATGAACGAGCTGGCTAAAAAACAGTCTGTTACGCATCGAATTTTATTTACCGATGTGCCCCTTGGCGCGTCGCTACCTTGAGATAGCCGTCTCCATGTTTGGTTCCAACGACGACAAGAAGACCCCAGCTGCGGCTGGCGAGAAAAAAGGCCTGTTCGGATGGCTGCGCAAAAAGCCGCAGGAAACCGTCGTCGAACAGCCACAGGTTCAAGCTGAGCCGATCCCCGCTCCTATAGTAGAAGCCGAACCGGTTGCCCAAGCGCCGGCGCCGGTGGTGCTGCCGATGGCTGAACCGGTGTTGCAGCCAGTGGCCGACGTGGTGCCGGAACCTGAGCCCGAGCATAAGCCGTGGCCGGAGCTGCCGGTGGCCGAGGAGCCCGTGGCGTTGGTTGACGATGTGCAGGCCGAGCATGTGACGCCGCCGATTCCGGTGGTTATCGAGCCGGCTCCTGTTGTGTTCGAAGCCCCTGCACCTGTGGCTGTGAGCGAGCCGACACCCGTTGCGGTTGTCGCGCCCGTGGTTGAGCCGGTTCCCGTCGAGCCCGAGCCCGTCGCTGCCGTCGAAACCAGCAAGACCGGTTTCTTCGCCCGCCTCAAGCAAGGCCTGAGCAAGACCAGCGCCAGCATCGGCGAAGGCATGGCCAGCCTGTTCCTGGGCAGGAAGACCATCGATGACGAACTGCTCGAAGACATCGAGACTCGCCTGCTGACGGCGGACGTGGGCGTTGAAGCCACCGCCGTGATCATCCAGAGCCTGACCCAGAAGGTCGCGCGCAAGCAGTTGACCGACGCGGACGCACTGTACAAGTCCCTGCAAGCCGAGCTGGCCGCGATGCTCAAGCCGGTGGAAGCGCCGCTGGTGATTACCCCGAAGAAACCTTTCGTGATCCTGGTCGTGGGCGTCAACGGCGCCGGCAAGACCACTACCATCGGTAAGCTGGCCAAGAAGCTGCAACTGGAAGGCAAGAAAGTCATGCTCGCCGCTGGCGACACCTTCCGCGCCGCTGCTGTGGAGCAATTGCAGGTCTGGGGTGAGCGCAACAAGATCCCGGTGATCGCCCAGCACACCGGTGCCGATTCGGCCTCGGTGATCTTCGATGCCGTGCAAGCCGCCAAGGCGCGCAATATTGACGTGCTGATCGCCGACACCGCCGGTCGCTTGCACACCAAAGACAATTTGATGGAAGAGCTGAAGAAAGTCCGCCGTGTGATCGGCAAGCTCGATGCCGACGCGCCGCATGAGGTGTTGCTGGTGTTGGACGCCGGCACTGGGCAGAACGCCATCAGTCAGGCCAAACAATTCAACCAGACGGTACAACTGACCGGCCTGGCATTGACTAAGCTCGACGGCACGGCCAAGGGGGGGGTGATCTTCGCCCTGGCCAAGCAGTTCGGGTTACCGATTCGTTACATCGGCGTTGGTGAAGGCATCGACGACCTACGCACTTTTGAAGCCGAACCCTTTGTCCAGGCACTGTTTGCCGAGCGGGAGCGTTCATGATTCGATTCGAACAGGTCGGTAAACGCTATGCCAACGGGCATGTCGGCTTGCATGAGCTGAGCTTTCGAGTGCGTCGCGGCGAATTCTTGTTTGTGACCGGCCATTCGGGCGCCGGTAAAAGTACATTGTTGCGCCTGCTGCTGGCCATGGAGCGCCCGACTACCGGCAAGCTGCTGCTGGCCGGCCAGGACCTGGCCACCATCAGCAATGCGCAGATTCCGTTCCTGCGCCGCCAGATCGGCGTGGTATTCCAGAACCACCAGTTACTGTTCGATCGCACGGTGTTCAATAACATTGCCTTGCCATTGCAGATCCTCGGGTTGTCCAAGGCCGAGATCGTCAAGCGCGTGGATTCGGCCCTGGAGCGCGTGGCGCTGTCCGACAAGACCGACCTCTACCCGGGTGACCTGTCCACAGGCCAGCAACAGCGCGTCGGCATCGCCCGCGCCATCGTCCATCGCCCGGCCCTGCTGTTGGCGGACGAACCCACCGGTAACCTCGACCCGCGCCTGGCCGCCGAGATCATGGGGGTGTTTGAAGACATTAATCGCCTGGGCACCAGCGTATTGATTGCCAGTCACGACCTGGCGTTGATCGCGCGCATGCGCCATCGCATGCTCACGCTGCAACGCGGGCGCCTGATCGGCGACGGGGAGGCTGGCGTATGAGTGCGACCCGCAGCCCCAAGGTTTCCGAGCGTGTGGCGCCAAAGGCAGCCGACCCGCAGCCGAAAAAGAAAAAACACGACGAAGACGACGGCCCGGACTTCAGCACCCTGTTGCGCGCCTGGATCGAAAGCCATCGCGCCAGCCTGCTGGACAGCCTGCGTCGCCTGGGCAAGCAGCCCATCGGCAGCTTTTTCACCTGTTTGGTGATGGCCGTGGCCTTGAGCCTGCCGATGGGCTTGTCGCTGTTGCTCAATAATGTGGAGCGCCTGGGCGGTTCCTGGCAGCGTGCGGCGCAGATTTCGCTGTACCTGAACCTGGATGCCAGTGCCAGAGAGGGCGAGGCTCTGCGTGATGACATCAAGAACCTGCCGGGCGTGGCGGATGCCGAGTACATCAGCCGCGATCAGGCCCTTGAAGAGTTCCAGCAGCAGTCCGGATTAGGTGAGGCGCTCAAAGAGCTGCCGCAGAACCCGCTGCCGGGCGTGGTGCTGGTGACGCCGAATGAAGTCGACAAGCCTGCCCTTGAAGCGCTGCGACAAAAACTCGCAGAGATGCCCAAGGTGCAACAGGCGCAACTTGATCTAGTCTGGGTAGAGCGCCTGGCCGCGATTCTCAAGCTGGGCGACCGCTTTGTGTTCGGCCTGACGGTGCTGTTGGTGTCTGCATTACTTTTGGTGATAGGTAATACCATTCGTCTTCATATTGAAAACCGTCGCACCGAGATAGAAGTGATTAAACTGGTCGGCGGCACGGACAGCTATGTGCGTCGTCCCTTTCTGTACATGGGCGCGCTTTATGGCTTTGGTGCGGGGATCTTGTCCTGGGGTGTCCTGGCGTTTGGCCTTGACTGGCTGAATGACGCGGTGGTCGGGCTTGCCGGCTTGTACGGCAGTGATTTCGCCCTGGCGGGCGTGCCGGTTGCCGACGGTCTGTCGCTCTTGCTTGGCGCGGTATTGTTGGGGTATATCGGTGCGTGGATTGCGGTCGCACGGCATTTACGTGAGCTGGCACCGAAGTAGTTAATGTCAGGGTAATGTGGTTTCGTTTGTATTGGCCGTATCAGTAGTTTAGGGAACTTGTCCTACGGTTCCCGGTCAATTTTCGCAGTGCTGAACTGCACGAGTTATGTGAGTCGGAGGTTTTTTCGTATGACCACTTCTTTGCAACCTGCTTATGCTTTGGTCCCAGGTGCGAACCTGGAGGCTTATGTGCACACGGTGAACAGCATTCCATTGCTGACACCGGAGCAGGAGCGTGAACTGGCCGAGAGTCTCTACTATGAGCAGGATTTGGGGGCGGCTCGGCAGATGGTGCTCGCCCACCTGCGTTTTGTCGTACATATCGCCCGTAGCTACAGTGGCTACGGCCTGGCCCAGGCTGACCTGATCCAAGAAGGCAACGTCGGCCTGATGAAGGCTGTAAAGCGCTTCAACCCGGAGATGGGTGTGCGCCTGGTGTCGTTTGCCGTGCACTGGATCAAGGCGGAAATCCACGAATTCATCCTGCGCAACTGGCGCATCGTGAAAGTCGCGACCACCAAGGCCCAGCGCAAGCTGTTCTTCAACCTGCGCAGCCAGAAGAAACGCCTGGCGTGGCTGAACAACGAGGAAGTCCACCGCGTGGCCGAAAGCCTTGGCGTGGAGCCCCGTGAAGTACGTGAGATGGAAAGCCGCCTGACCGGCCATGACATGGCCTTCGACCCGGCCGCCGAAGCGGACGACGACAGCGCCTTCCAATCGCCAGCCAACTACCTGGAAGACCACCGGTACGACCCGGCGCGTCAACTGGAAGACGCTGATTGGAGTGACAACTCCAACCACAACCTGCACGAAGCGCTGGAAGTGCTGGACGACCGCAGCCGTGACATCCTCTACCAGCGCTGGCTGGCGGAAGAAAAAGCCACGCTGCACGACCTGGCGCAGAAGTACAACGTGTCGGCCGAGCGGATTCGTCAGCTTGAGAAAAGCGCGATGAATAAGCTGAAGCTGTCGATCGCGGCTTAAAAATGTGGGAGGGGGCTTGCCCCCTCCCACATTTGTTTTGTGTTGTCTCAGTCGGACCAAGGCGCCTTGCGCGAATTGTTCAACTCCACCAGATAACCATCCCCACCCAACTGGCTCATCTGCTGGCGAATCCATGCGGCCCGTCGCGCCACATAGGCGGTCGGATGGCTTGCGCTCCACACCCGTGGGTTAGGCAGTACCGCCGCCAGATAGCTGGCTTGTTGCCGGGACAGCCCCTTGGCACTTACGCCGAAGTGATGCTGCGCCGCCGCTTCCGCGCCAAACACGCCCTCATCCCACTCCACGCTGTTGAGGTACACCTCAAGAATCCGCTCCTTGGGCCACAGCACCTCGATCAGCCCGGTAAACCAGGCCTCCAGGCCCTTGCGCAAATAACTGCGGCCTGCCCACAGGAACAGGTTTTTCGACACCTGCTGGCTCAGCGTACTGGCGCCGCGAATCGAACCGCCGCGCTCGTTGTGCAGGAGCGCCGCCTGGATCGCGCCGAAATCAAAGCCCCAATGCTGCGGGAAGCGCTGGTCTTCACCGGCCATCACAGCGACCTTGAGGTCATCGGAGATCTGGTCCCAGGGCACCCAGGTGCGCTGCAGGTCAATGGGTTCGCCGTCGAACCAGGATTCAACCTTGCGTTCCACCATCAACGCCGTGAACGGTGGCGGCACGAAACGGAATAGCAGCACCAGCAAAACGCTGCCGATGGCAAACCATTTCACGACTTTGAGAAAACGATTGAAGAGGACACGCAGCATAGAGATGGCTTGGCCGAACCCGTTGAGCGGGCCATTATACAGACCCTGCCCAATGAGTCTGACTGGAGTTCCTCATGCTGCGTGGCTTTCTGATGTTGGCTGCCTTTTTCGGCTTCACCGGCGTCGCCCTCGGTGCATTCGCCGCCCATGGCCTGAAAAACCGCCTGAGCGCCGAGTACCTGGCAATCTTCCACACAGGCGTCACCTACCAGTTGGTGCACGCCCTGGCGCTGTTCGGCGTCGCGCTGCTGGCCGCGCATATGCCTGGCCGGCTGGTCAACTGGGCGGGTCTCTCGTTTACCGTCGGTATTCTGCTGTTCTCCGGCAGCCTGTATGTGCTGACCCTGACTGGCATCAGCAAGCTGGGCATCATCACGCCATTTGGCGGGCTCGCGTTCCTGCTGGGCTGGTTCTTCCTCGGCCTGGCGGCATGGCGCCTGCAGGCTGATTAAAGCTTTCGCTGACCGGAGGACTTGGGCCAGCAACCTCAATCGGGCTAGAATGCTGGCCCCTAAAAACGATGGCGGCCCGTGGCATGCGCATTCAGTTGAACGGCGAATCTTTTGAACTGCCCGACGGTGAATCCGTTGCGGCCCTGCTGACCCGCCTGGACCTGACCGGGCGTCGCGTCGCAGTGGAGCTCAACCAGGATATCGTCCCGCGTAGCCAGCACGCCGAGACCGCGCTCACCGAAGGTGACCAGGTCGAAGTGGTGCACGCCATCGGCGGCGGCTAGTCGTCCGGCGTCCAGGCGCGCCACCCCGGATTCTGCAGAACCTCACCCCATTTCGAGGATTTCCCATGAGCATCGTTCGTAGCGACAAGCCCTTCGTCCTGGCCGGCCGCACCTACCAGTCCCGTCTGCTGGTCGGCACCGGCAAGTACCGCGACATGGAAGAAACCCGCCTGGCCATCGAAGCCTCGGGCGCCGAGATCGTGACCGTGGCCGTGCGACGCACCAACATCGGCCAGAACCCGGGCGAACCGAACCTGCTGGATATCCTGCCGCCAGACCGCTACACCATCCTGCCGAATACCGCCGGTTGCTACGACGCCATCGAAGCCGTGCGCACCTGCCGCCTGGCTCGTGAGCTGCTCGACGGCCACAACCTGGTGAAGCTGGAAGTACTTGCCGACCAGAAAACCCTGTTTCCCAACGTGATCGAAACCCTCAAGGCCGCCGAAACCCTGGTCAAGGAAGGTTTCGACGTGATGGTCTACACCAGCGACGACCCGATCATCGCCCGCCAACTGGCCGAAATCGGCTGCATCGCCGTGATGCCACTGGCTGGCCTGATAGGCACGGGCCTGGGGATCTGCAACCCGTATAACCTGCAGATCATCCTCGAAGAAGCCAAGATTCCGGTGCTGGTGGACGCGGGTGTAGGCACTGCCTCCGACGCCACCATCGCCATGGAACTGGGCTGCGAAGCGGTGCTGATGAACTCTGCCATCGCCAATGCCCAGCAACCGATCATGATGGCAGAAGCCATGAAACACGCGATCGTCGCGGGCCGCCTGGCCTACCTTGCCGGGCGCATGCCGAAAAAACTCTACGCCAGCGCCTCCTCGCCGCTGGATGGTCTGATCAAGTAAGAGCCATTGATGACTGAATCAAACGAAACGCCGAACACCGTGGACGCAGGCGACGAGTCCAAGCACCGCCGTATCAAGAGTTTTGTGATGCGCGCCGGTCGCATGACCGAAGGCCAGCAAAAGGGGCTGGAACAGGGCACGCCGCTGTTCGTCCTGCCCCTGGCCGACGCGCCGGTGGATTACGACCAGGTGTTCGGTCGCTCGGCCCCACGTTCCCTGGAAATCGGTTTCGGCATGGGCCACTCCCTGTTGGAAATGGCCGCGGCCTCGCCCGAACAGGATTTCATTGGTGTGGAAGTGCACCGGCCCGGTGTCGGCGCGCTGCTCAACGGCGTGCTCACCCAGGGCCTGACCAACCTGCGGGTGTATGACTGCGACGCGATCGAGGTGCTCAACCGCTGCATCGCCGACAACAGCCTTGACCGCCTGATGCTGTTTTTCCCTGATCCGTGGCACAAAAGCCGTCACCACAAGCGCCGTATCGTCCAGGCCTCCTTCGCCGAGTTGGTGCGTAGCAAGTTGAAAGTCGGCGGCATCCTGCACATGGCCACCGACTGGGAACCCTACGCGGAATACATGCTGGAAGTGATGAACGTCGCCCCCGGCTACCGCAACCTGGCCGAAGACGGCAAATGCGTACCGCGCCCGGCCGAACGCCCGATCACCAAGTTCGAACGCCGCGGCGAGCGGCTGGGGCATGGGGTTTGGGATTTGAAGTTCGAGAAAGTGGACTGATCAGCCGGTCACTTGGAATGCGGTCAAAATGTGGGAGGGGGCTTGCCCCCGATAGCGGTGGGTCAGTCATAGAGTGGTTGACTGATATTCTGCTATCGGGGGCAAGCCCCCTCCCACATTTGTATCTGTGTTGGGTATGGAATCAGCGGCGATCAGCGACGACGCCAATCAACACCAGCACCACCACCAGCACCGGCGCCAGGCTGTAGTTATTGAACTGGCTCAACCCTCGCACAATCCACGGCGTGGCGTAGATCAGCGCCGCGCCGCTGCCGATCATGCACAGCAGGGCCATCAACGGTACGCGCAACGCGCCGGCGATGCTGCCCAGGCGGGCTTCAACCCAGCCCTTGATGTCCGCGCCGAACAGCACCAACAGGCAGCCGACGAGGGCCAGGGATATTTCCGACAGGTTGCTGCGGCTCCAGCGGGATACGGTGGCGAGCAGGTCGAGTACCAAATCCATTCGATTTCCTTAAGAGCGATCAGCTCAAAAACTTCTGCAACAGGTCATTGAGAAAGAGTTGCCCGCGGTCGGTGGCCACCAGGCGTGACGGTTCGACCTGCATTAAGCCACTTTGTTCTGCCTCGCGCCGGGCCTCATCGAGGCTGGCCAGGTCGAGGCCGGTGCGCTCGGCATAGAGCTTGGCCTCGACGCCTTCGGTGAGGCGCAGGGCGTTCATCAGGAACTCGAACGGCAATTCTTCGTTGGTCAGTTCCTTCGCGCCAGCCTGAAAGCTTTTGGCCGGGTTGAGGTAGTCCTTCGGCGCGCGGGTCTTCCAGGTACGCACGATGCGTCCATTCGGGTGGCTGAGCTTGCCGTGGGCGCCGGCACCGATGCCGATAAAGTCACCAAAGCTCCAGTAGTTGAGGTTATGTCGCGCCGCACGCCCCGGTTGCGCATAGGCTGAGACTTCATATTGCGCGTAACCGTGTTCGGCCAGCAGCGCCTGGCCGGCTTCCTGGATATCCCACAAGGTATCGTCTTCCGGTAGCGTCGGCGGCTGGTTCCAGAAGACGGTGTTGGGCTCCAGGGTCAGCTGGTACCACGACAAATGGGTCGGCTTGAGCGCGATGGCCTGGCGCAGGTCGCCCAAGGCGTCATCCAGGGACTGATCGGGCAAACCGTGCATCAGGTCCAGGTTGAAGTTGTCGAACCCGGCCTGGCGCGCCATGCCGGCGGCGCGCATGGCTTCATCGCCGTTGTGGATGCGGCCCAGGGCTGCGAGTTTTTCCTGCTGGAAGCTCTGGATGCCGATGGACAGGCGATTGATCCCCAGCTTGCGGTAAGCCACGAACTTCTCTTGCTCGAACGTTCCGGGGTTGGCTTCCAGGGTGATCTCGATGTCGTCGGCAAACGGGATGCGTGCTTCAACCCCCTTGAGCAGGCGACCCAGCGCGGCGGCGCTGAACAGGCTCGGGGTGCCACCGCCGAAGAAGATCGAACTCAGTTCACGGCCGTACACCGCGTGCAGGTCCTGATCGAGGTCGGCCAGCAGCGCGTCGACGTACTCTTCTTCCGGCAACACGGGGCTGGCGGTGTGGGAGTTGAAGTCGCAATAAGGGCATTTGCGCACGCACCACGGGATGTGGATATACAGCGCCAGGGGCGGCAGCACCGGCAACGCCGCCCTTGGTGTTTGCGCGCCGCCGTGGATCAGCGGCTGCGCGGAGGTGTTCTGGGTCATTTCAAGCCCAGGCGCTGGCGCAGCAAAGCCATGGCGCGGGCGCGGTGGCTGATCTGGTTTTTGTCGGCCGGGCTCAGTTCGGCGCTGGAGACATTGCGCTCCGGCACCCAGAACAGCGGGTCGTAACCAAACCCATGCTCGCCGCTGGCCGCATGCAGGATGCGCCCGTGCCACAGGCCTTCGCAAAGGATCGGCAGCGGGTCGTCGGCATGTCGCACCAGAGCCAGCACGCAGACGAACTGCGCACCGCGCTCGGCGTCCGGTACTTCCTTGAGGGCGTCCAGCAGCTTGGCGTTGTTGGCCGCGTCACCCTTGCCGTCGGCATAGCGCGCGGAATAGATACCCGGAGCGCCGCCGAGGAAGTCCACCGCCAGGCCCGAATCATCGGCCAACGCCGGCAGGCCCGAGATGCGTGCAGCATTGCGCGCCTTGAGGATGGCGTTCTCGACGAACGACAGGCCAGTTTCTTCCGGTTCCACCTGGCTGAACTCACCGATCGAGCGCAGTTGCACGGATTCGCCGAGCATGGCCTGGAGTTCTTTGAGTTTGCCGGCGTTATGGCTGGCCAGCACGAGTTGAGTCAGGTTCATCAGTCCGCCGGAAACAGTTCCTGGTTGAATTGGAAACCATGGGCCTTGCCGCCGGTTTCAACATTGATGGTGAAAACCCGCATTTCTTGTTGCGGCACGTTGTAGGGCGCGAGGTAATAGATCGCACCTTTCTCGGTAATCTGCTTGAACGTCAGGATTTCGCTCCTGCCGCTCAGGTCTTTGACCGTGCCGGTGACTTGCGCGGCCACGGGCGTCACGCCCTTGATCACGGTCACGTTGATCAGCCCCTTGTTTTTGCTGCGTACCACGCCAACCGCCTGGGCCGTGTCGGGCTGCAGGAAGCTGGAGGTGAAGGTGTTGTAGTGTACGGTGATATCGCCAAATTCTTTCTGGCGTTTACTGTCGATAGGGTCGGCGGCCATGGCGCTGACGCCCAGGCACGCGGTGAGTAGAAAAACAGCCAGGCGACTCATGATCGTCCTCCTTAAAAATAGTTAGACGGCAATCTTATGGTCCGTCAGACCAGGACTGCTGACCCGGTAAATCCCAATCTCACCCAACAAATTAGGCCATAGCTTACTCGCCCAGCCGTGGCGATGCTGTTGATCGACGGCAAGGCGGTTGATCACCTTGGCTTTGCGTTCGCCGCACAGCGCTTCGAAGTCTTCGAACGTGCAGAAGTGGATGTTCGGCGTGTTGTACCAAGTGTAAGGCAGGAAATCCGATACCGGCATGCGGCCCTTGGTGGCCAGGTACCAGCGGCAGCGCCAGTGCCCGAAGTTGGGGAAGGTGATGATGCACTGGCGGCCGACGCGTAGCATCTCGTCGAGGATGCGGTCCGGGTAATGCACCGCTTGCAGGGCCTGTGTCATCACGACGACGTCGAAGCTGTTGCTGGCAAAGTTGCCCAGGCCCTTGTCCAGGTCCTGCTCGATCACGTTGATGCCCTTGGCCACGCACTGGGCGATGTTGTCCGGGTCGTTTTCCAGGCCGTAGCCGGTGACCTGCTTGTTGTCGCGCAGCCAGCTCAGCAGTTCGCCATCGCCGCAGCCAAGGTCGAGCACACGGCTGCCGGCGGGTATCCAGTCTTGGATGATTTCCAGGTCGGCTCTCATGGCGTTCTCACAGAGTAATGCGGTTCATGTAGTTCCTGAACGCCTGCAGATAACGAGGGATCGGGATCAGGAAGGCGTCGTGGCCTTGCGGAGCATCGATTTCCAGGTAGCAGACGTCTTTCTTCGCTGCCATCAAGGCATCCACCAGTTCCCGCGAGCGGGCAGGCGAGAAGCGCCAGTCGGTGGTGAACGACATCACGCAGAATTTGGCCTTGGCACCTTCGAAGGTTTTCGCCAGGTCATCGTTGAAGTTCGCCGCCGGGTCGAAATAGTCCAGGGCCTTGGTCATCAGCAGGTAGGTGTTGGCATCGAAACGCCCGGAGAACTCCTCGCCCTGATAACGCAGGTAGCTCTCCACCTGGAATTCGACGCTGTGGAAGTCGTAGTTGAGCTTCTCGCTCTTGAGGCCACGGCCGAATTTTTCGCCCATGGAATCATCGGACAGATAAGTGATATGCCCGACCATCCGCGCCAGCATCAGCCCACGCTTGGGGATCACGCCCGCTTCCTGGAACGAACCGCCGTGAAAATCGGGGTCGGTCAGGATCGCCTGGCGGGCCACTTCGTTGAAGGCGATGTTCTGCGCCGACAACTTGGGCGCCGAGGCGATCGCCAGGCAATGGCGCACGCGATCCGGGTAGGTGATGGTCCATTGCAGCGCCTGCATGCCGCCCAGGCTGCCGCCGATCACGGCGGCCCATTGCTGGATGCCCAGCAGGTCGGCCAGGCGGGCCTGGCTGTGGACCCAGTCTTCCACGGTCAGCACCGGGAAGTCCGCGCCGAACGGCTTGCCGGTTTCCGGGTTGAGGCTGCTGGGGCCGGTGGAGCCGTTGCAGCCGCCGAGGTTATTCAGGCTGACCACGAAGAACTTGTTGGTATCGATGGGCTTGCCGGGGCCGATGCAGCTGTCCCACCAGCCCGGCTTGCGCTCGTCGGCACTGTGGAAACCGGCGGCGTGATGATGGCCGGACAAGGCGTGACAAATCAGCACGGCGTTGCTCGCCGTGGCGTTCAGTTGGCCGTAGGTTTCATAGATCAGGTCATAGGCAGGCAGCGAACGGCCGCAGGCCAGGGCCAGCGGTTCGCTGAAGTGCGCCACTTGGGGCACGACCAGTCCAACAGAATCGGGGGGGAAGGCAGTTGGCATCGACCCTGCTCTCGTTTAAATGAGGCGTAAGTCTAAAGACCGCTGCACCCAGCGGCAAGCAAAGGCCGGAGGGGAGTGGGAGATCGTTCTCGCGCAGGGCGTGAGAACGATCATCCGAGGGAGGATCAGATCAGGCCAAACAACAGCGGCGGCATGGCGACGAAGTCCGCCAGGTATGGAATCGCCCAGCTTTGCAGGAGCTGGATCGCAATGAACGCGAAAATCGGCGAGATATCCAGGCCACCCAGGTTGGGAATCAAACGACGGAACGGCGCCAGCACAGGCTCAGTGATCTGCGCCACCAGCTCAGCCCCCGGGCTGCGGCTGCCCGGTGCCACCCACGACAGAATCACGCTGATGATCATCGACCAGAACAGGATCTTCAAGAACAGCGAGAACACGCCAATCAGTGCCCACGGCAGCAACAGCAAGGTTTTGGGCAAGTAGCCCTTGAGCATCAGGATGACCGCAAACAGCAGGATCTGCAGCAGCAGCGCCAGCACCAACGAGGACATGTCCAGGCCGAACATGCTCGGGACCACCCGGCGCAGGGGCTTGAGCAGTGGTTGCGTGGCCTTCACCACGAATTGGCACAGCGGGTTGTAGAAGTTCGCCCGCACCAGTTGCAGGATAAAACGCATCAGCACGACCAGCAGGTACAGGCTGCCCAGGGTCTGGATGATGAAGATCACAGCGTCATTGAGTCCAAGCATCATTTATTCCTTTGTAAGGGACGACTATTGGCCCAGTTGTTCGGCCATTTCAGCCGAACGGTGCGCAGCGGCGCCGAGAGCTTTTTCCACCAGGGCTTCAAACCCCCCGGCCTGGAACGATTCGATAGCGGCTTGCGTGGTGCCGCCTGGGGAGGTCACGCGACGGCGCAGCTCGGCGGCATCCACTTCGCTGGTCACGGCCATCTGCGCGGCGCCCAGGGCGGTTTGCTCGGCCAGTTGCTTGGCGACTTCCTGGGGCAGGCCCAATTTCACGCCGGCGGCGGTCATGGCTTCGATCAGCAGGAAAAAGTACGCCGGACCGCTGCCGGACACGGCGGTGACCGCATCCAGTTGCTGTTCCTGTTCCAGCCACAAGGCGATGCCCACGGCGGACAGCAGTTCCTGGGCCTGGTCGCGCTGTTGGGCGGTCACTTCGGACGTGGCGTACAAACCGCTCACACCCTTGCGCAGCAGCGCCGGGGTGTTGGGCATGCAGCGTACGATCGGCTGGGCGCCGAGCCAGTTGTTCATGCTGGCGCAAGTGATGCCGGCGGCGATGGACACCACCAGTTGATGGGGTTGCAGGCTTGGGCGCAGGCTTTCGCACACGGCCTTCATGGCCTGCGGCTTGACCGCCAGCACGACCACGTCGACGCCCTGGATGGCCTCGGCGTTGTCGGCGAACGTGTCGATACCGTGCTCGGCGCTGACGCGGGCGCGGGTCTCGGCGCCCGGGTCGCTGGCGCGAATCTGTTGGGCTTGCAGGCCCTTGGCCCGCAGGCCGCCAATCAGGCTGGCCGCCATGTTACCGGCGCCGATAAAGGCAATACGCGTGTTGCTCATGACAGGTCCTTATTCAGTGGGAGATCAGCCATTTCACGGCTGGCCATAATCGCGGGCGCCAAACAGGGCGGTGCCGATCCGCACCCAGGTGGCACCTTGGGCGATGGCCGACTCAAGGTCATGGCTCATGCCCATGGAAAGTGTGTCCAGCGGCAGGTTCAGGCTGGCTTGCAGGTCACGCACGGTGGCGAACGCTGCATCTTGAGCGGTTCGATCTTCCGTCGGCTCGGGGATCGCCATCAGGCCGCGCAGCTTCAAGCGCGGCAGGGCGCTGATGGCGTTGGCCAGGGCCGGCAGGTCGGCGGGAGTACAGCCGGATTTGCTGGCCTCGCCACTGACGTTGACCTGGATGCAGATATTCAGTGGCGGCAGGTCAGCCGGGCGTTGTTCGGAGAGGCGTTGTGCGATTTTCAGGCGGTCCACGGAATGCACCCAAGCGAAATTCTCGGCGATCGCACGAGTCTTGTTCGATTGAATGGGGCCGATGAAGTGCCAACTCAAGGGCAGGTCGGTTAATTCGGCCTGTTTGCCCAATGCTTCCTGCAGGTAGTTCTCACCGAAGTCGCGCATGCCGGCGGCATAGGCTTCGCGCACGGCTTGCGCGGGTTTGGTCTTGCTCACGGCCAGCAGGTGGATGCTGTTTGCGTCACGTTGCACGGCGTTGGCTGCGGCGCGGATCCGCTCGCTAACCAGGCCGATGTTGTCTGCTATCGTCGACATTCAAGATGCGCCCGTGGATATGGAGTCCGCGGCATTCTACTGGAAATGGAAAGCCCTATGGATATCACTGAATTACTGGCGCACAGCGTACGCCAGGGCGCCTCCGACCTGCATCTGTCGGCTGGCCTGGCGCCGATGCTGCGGGTGGACGGTGAGGTATGGCCGTTGGATTGGCCGGTACTGGCACCTGCCCAAGTGGCTAACTTATTGAGCCCTTTGCTCAACCAATACCAACAAAAGGATTTCGAAACATCTCTTGAAACGGATTTTGCCTTCGAACTGCCCGGTGTGGCGCGGTTCCGGGTCAATGTATTTCAGCAGGCGCGCGGTATGGGGGCGGTGTTTCGCACGCTTGCAGCCGAGGTCCAGAGCTTGGAAGCCCTTGGCCTGGGGGAGGTGTTCCAGCGTATTGCCCAGTTGCCGCGCGGCCTGGTACTGGTGACCGGACCCACCGGCTCCGGCAAGTCCACCACCCTGGCGGCGATGATCGACTACCTCAATCAGCATCGGCGCCAGCACATCCTCACCCTCGAAGACCCTATCGAGTTTATCCACACGCCGAAAATGGCCCTGATCAACCAGCGTCAGGTCCACCGCGACACCCACAGTTTTTCCACCGCCCTGCGTTCGGCCCTGCGGGAAGACCCGGATGTGATCCTTGTGGGCGAATTGCGCGACCTGGAAACCATTCGCCTGGCGCTGACGGCCGCTGAGACCGGCCACCTGGTCTTTGGCACCCTGCACACCACCTCGGCGGCAAAGACCGTGGACAGGCTGGTGGACGTGTTCCCGGCGGGGGAAAAGGCCATGGTCCGCACCATGCTGTCTGAGTCGCTGCAAGCGGTGGTGTCACAGGTGTTGGTCAAGAAGCTCGGCGGTGGGCGGGTGGCCGCCCATGAAATCATGTTGGGCACGCCAGCCATCCGTAACTTGATCCGCGAAGACAAGGTGGCGCAGATGGTCTCGGCGATTCAGACCGGTGCAGCGTTGGGGATGAAAACCTTGGATATGAGTTTGAAGGCGTTGGTCACGGAAGGCGTGATCAGCCGGGAAGAGGCGCGGGAGAAGGCGAGGGTACCTGGGGATATCTGAGGGCTTGTGGACAGTACAAATCAAATGTGGGAGGGGGCTTGCCCCCGATAGCGGTGGATCAGTCACTTTGATGTCGACTGACACTCTGCTATCGGGGGCAAGCCCCCTCCCACATTTATTACTGCATTCCAGCTTTGGATCAGCGTTGGACTACCCGCAAGGTGTTCTGCTCTTTTGGCAGAACCCGCTTGGCAATCACGTAGTTCTTGTCCCAAAACGGCTTTTTCAGGGTGTCGATGCTGACCGACTTGCCACGGCGTGGTGCGTGGATAAAGCGGTCGTTGCCCAGGTAGATGGCAACGTGGTTGACCTTGCGGCTCTTGAGTTTGAAGAACAACAGGTCGCCCGGTTTCAAATCCTTGCGCTCAACCTTTTGCCCGTGGCCGGCGGCCATGGCGTTGGAGGTGCGCGGCAAATCCACGGCCGCTACGTCGTTAAACGCATATTTAACCAAACCGCTGCAGTCGAACCCTTTACTTGGGCTGCTGCCGCCCCAACGATAAGGAGTACCGAGCACGTTGACGGCGCGGCTGAGGACGGTGCTGCTTTGTTTGGTGTTGGCTGCCATCAGGCCTGGGGTGGTTTTGCCGTGGGCCTTGCTCAGTTGAGTCGGGCGGCTGACAGTAGGCTTGGCTGATTTGGCCGTGCTTGGTGTGCTGTGAACTTTAGGGGTGAAACCGTTTACGTTAGGAAGTCGTTGCTCACGATTGGTGGCGTGGGCGGCCAGTGGCATTAATAGGCAAATGGTTAGCCATGTCTTGAAAAATGGTCGCATTAGGCGTGGCTCTTATGGGTTTGCGCGCAACTTTATAACAGCTTTTTGTGTCGTTCTCAGGCCGTTTGTCGACTGAACCTTGGGGTCAAATCCAGGAAAAACGCGACGAATCGCCGCAATTGTCCTACACAAGTCAGGTGGCATAAGGCTTTCAGAGGATGGAAGATACCATTGGCCGTACGTCGGGCGCCCGTAAAAAAGTCACAAATAAAGTGAAAAAATTTATCTATCAAGGCAAAAGAGGTACTCCATGAACACCTATCAACAGCTTGGTTCGCAGCAAGACACCCACAGCAAGGTGATCGGTTACCTGCTCTGGATTTTCGGGTTTACCGGCTCGCACCGCTTCTATTACGGCAAGCCGGTGACCGGCACGATCTGGTTTTTCACCTTCGGCTTGCTCGGTATTGGCTGGCTGATCGACCTGTTCCTCATCCCGGCCATGGACCGTGAGGCCGACCTGCGTTTTACCGCCGGGCCGATCGAATACAACGTGGCGTGGATTCTGTTGACGTTTCTCGGGGTATTCGGTGTGCACCGGATGTACCAGGGCAAATGGATCACCGGCCTGATCTACCTGCTGACCGGAGGTTTGTTCCTGGTGGGGGTGCTGTATGACTTCTGGACGTTGAATACGCAGATTTCGATCCGCAATGCCGAGCTGAGAGGCGGGCGCTGATTTCTCAGACCTTATAGCGAACTCAATGTGGGAGGGGGCTTGCCTCCCACATTGACCGTGCCCGCTTCAGGCCTGGTAGCTGATCCGCCCATCCGCCAGGGTGTAGCGCACCGTCGCCGGCAGGCTATGGCCGATGAACGGGCAGTTTTCACCCTTGGACAACCAGTGCTCGCCGGCAATCGTCGAGCTGGCTGGATCAAACAGCACCAGGTCTGCCGCAGCACCTACCGCCAACTTACCCGCCGGCAGGCGCAAGGCCTCGGCCGGACCTGCGCTCAGGCGTGCCAGCAGTGTCGGCAGGTCCAGCAAGCCATCCTCCACCAAGGTCATCGCCAGTGGCAGCAACAACTCTACGCTGCTGATACCCGGCTCTGTTGCGCCAAACGGCGCCAGCTTGGCATCGCGCTCGTGGGGTTGGTGATGGCTGGAAATGGCCGAGACCACGCCAGACTTCACTGCGGCACGTAAACCGTCACGGTCGGCACGGGTACGCAGCGGCGGTTGCACGTGATACAGGCTGGAGAAGTCGATCAGCGCCTCGTCCGTCAGGATCAACTGGTACAGCGCCACATCCGCCGTCACTGGCAGGCCACGGGCCTGGGCCTGGGCGATCAGGGCGACGCCGCGAGCACTGGTCAGCTGGCTGAAGTGCGCGCGTACACCGCTTTGCTCCACCAGCAACAGGTCGCGGGCCAGGGCGACGGTTTCAGCGGTTTCCGGAATGCCCGGCAGGCCGAGGAAGCTGGCGACGGCGCCCTCATGGGCCAGTCCACCTTCGGCCAGGTCGCGGTCCTGGGAGTGGAAAATAACGGTCAGGTCGAAGGTCGCTGCGTATTCCAGGGCGCGGCACAAGGTTCGAGTGCTGCGAAAACTCTCCAGCCCGTTGCCGAAGGCCACGCAACCGGCGTCACGCAGGGCGATCAGCTCGGCGAGTTGTTCACCTTCCAGGCCCTTGCTCAGGGCGCCGATGGGAAACACTTTGCAATTACCGGCCTCACGGGCGCGGTCGAGGATCAGTTCGGTCACGGCCGAGGTGTCCAGTACCGGCTTGGTGTGCGGCGGGCAACACAGGCTGGTCACGCCACCGGCAGCGGCGGCGCGGGTTTCGCTGGTAATGTTGCCCTTGCGGCTGTAACCCGGCTCGCGCAGGGCGACGTTCAGGTCAACCAGGCCAGGCGCGGCCACCAAGCCTTTGGCATCGATGGTCTCGACCGCGGTGAACCCGCTGGGCGCCGCACCGATGGCGATGATCTTGCCGGCTTCCAGATGAAGATCGGTAACTTGATCCAGGCCACTGGCTGGATCGATGACTCGGGCGCCGAGAATGCTGAGCTTCACTGGGCCTTCTCCTGCTCGAATTGACGTTGCGCGGTTTGCCCGCTCATGGCCATGGACAACACCGCCATGCGCACGGCGATGCCATAGGTGACCTGGTTGAGAATCACCGACTGGTTACCGTCGGCCACCGCCGACTCAATCTCCACCCCTCGGTTGATCGGCCCCGGGTGCATCACGATCGCATCGGGCTTGGCGCCGGCCAGGCGTGCGGTGGTCAAGCCGAACAGGCGGTAGAACTCGCCTTCGCTGGGCAGCAGGCCACCGGCCATGCGCTCGCGTTGCAGGCGCAGCATGATCACCACGTCCACATCCTTGAGGCCGGTGGTCATGTCGGTGTAGACCTTCACGCCATATTGCTCGATACCCACGGGCAGCAGGGTTTTCGGCGCGATCACGCGGATATCCGGGCAACCCAGGGTCTTCAGGGCCAGCATGTTCGAGCGCGCCACCCGCGAGTGCAGGATGTCGCCGACGATGGCTACCGAGAGGTTTTCAAAGCTGCCTTTGTGCCGACGGATGGTGAGCATGTCGAGCATGCCCTGGGTCGGGTGGGCGTGACGGCCGTCACCGCCGTTGATGATCGCTACCTGCGGGCACACGTGTTCGGCGATGAAGTGCGCGGCACCGGAGTCGCCGTGGCGCACGACGAACATATCGGCGGCCATGGCTTCCAGGTTGCGCAGGGTGTCGAGCAGGGTCTCGCCCTTGCTCGCCGACGAGGTGGACACGTTCAACGTGATCACGTCGGCCGACAGTCGCTGGGCCGCCAGTTCAAAGGTGGTGCGGGTGCGGGTGGAGTTCTCGAAGAACACATTGCAGATGGTCTTGCCGCGTAGCAGCGGGACCTTCTTCACCGCGCGGCCACCGACCTCGAGGAACGAGTCGGCGGTGTCGAGGATTTCAGTGAGCAGTTCGCGGGGCAAACCGTCGAGGGACAAGAAATGTTGCAACTGGCCCTGAGCATTGAGCTGCAGCGGGCGCTTGGCATCGAGAGGCGTCATCGCGGGGACTCTTTACAAGGCGGTTTAAAGGGCAAGGTCTTGCAGTTCGAGTTCGAGCGGCGTGGGACCGGACAATTTTACCCGCTGGTGGGCTGAAAGCGACAGGGTGGCGCCGACCACATCGGGGCTGATCGGCAATTCGCCGGCGTCCAGGTCGAGCAGGCAGACCAGGGTCACACTGGCCGGGCGGCCATAGTCGAACAGTTCGTTCAGGGCGGCGCGAATGGTACGGCCGCTCATCAGCACGTCATCGATCAGCACCAGATGCTGGCCTTCGATCTCGAACGGCAGCGCCGAGGGACGCACCTGCGGGTGCAGGCCATTCTGGCTGAAGTCGTCGCGGTAGAAGGACACGTCCAGGGTGCCCAGTGGCGAGTCGCTGCCCAGTTCCTTCAACAGTGCCTGGGCGACCCATACGCCGCCGGTGCGAATGCCGATAAAGCGCGGTTCGCTGATGGCACGGTGTTCCAGATGGGCCTTGAGGCGTATCGCCATCTGGCTGATCAGGTCGGCGGGATTGGGCAGGCTCATGGTGGCTCCTTCAAGGCCCTGCGTGGCGGGGGTGCCTGCACGGTCCGGGCTCAAACGTAAAAAGACGCGGCAAGCCGCGTCAGTCAGGATTCAAATAAAGCGGTGTTTTCATCCAGCCAGCCCTGCAACAGCAAGGCGGCGGCGATGGCGTCCACGGGGTTGTCGCGGTAGCTGCCTTTTTGCCCGCCACGGTCACGTCGCTCACCCTTGGCTTCGAAAGTGGTCAGGCGTTCATCGTGGGTATAGAAAGGCAGGTTGTAGCGGCCGTTAAGACGGCGGGCGAACTTCTCGGCGCGCAGGCACATGTCGCTGGGGGTGCCGTCCATGTTCAAAGGCAGGCCAACCACGACGGCGTCGGGTTTCCATTCCTTGATCAGGGCTTCGACCTGGTTCCAGTCCGGCACCCCATTCTGGGCTTTCAAGGTGCACAGCTCGCGGGCCTGGCCGGTGATCACCTGGCCGACCGCAACGCCGATCTGTTTGGTGCCGTAGTCAAAACCGAGGATCAGACGCAAGGCCATCAGGCGTGCCCCGCCTGGCTGGTGAGCAGGCTGAGGTTGACCCGCAGCTTGGCGGCGGCAGCTTCCAGGCGCAGCTCACTGGCGGTGTTGAACAGGATGTCGGCGTCGTACGGGCAGGTCAGCCAGGCGTTACTGGCCAGTTCGGCTTCCAGTTGCCCGGCTTCCCAGCCGGCGTAGCCGAGGGTGATCAGGCTCTGCTCGGGGCCGACGCCATCGGCAATGGCAAACAGCACGTCCTGGGACGTCGACAGCGACAGCCCCTCGAGGTCTACCGTGGCCTGGAACTTCGGCCCGCTCGGGTGCAATACAAAGCCGCGATCGGTCTGCACCGGCCCGCCGGTATAGATCGGCACGCCTTGGCAGCGGGCCGGTGGGTCGACCTCCGGGCGCAGTTGCTCAAGGATATCGGCCAGGTTGAGCTCTTGCGGGCGATTCACCACCAGCCCCATGGCACCATTGGCCGTGTGCTCGACGATGTAGGTCAAGGTCTGCGCAAAGTTCGGGTCGGCCATATGGGGCATGGCGATCAGGAATTGGTGCTTGAGGTAGGTCGGGTCGACATTTTTCATGTCCGCTAGTGTGGCGTTGGAGCGGCGAACTGACAAGCTGGAGTTGCCTGTTGTGGCAAGCCCGCCGCAGGGTGGGTGTTATCAGTTGCTGGAGAGTCGATCGCCCTTGGCAAACTTCCAAGTGCGGATAATTTCCAGGCGGTCGACGTCGTTCAGGTCCCCGGTAAACGGGGCAAAGGGCGCAGCCAGGCGCACGATGCGCTGGGCGGCCTGGTCCAGCAGCGGCTGGCCGGACGACTCCAGCACCTGGACCTCATATAACGTTCCGTCGCGGTTGATCGACACCAATAAGCGCAAATTGCCATAAATCTGCTGGCGCCGGGCTTCATCCGGGTAATTGAGGTTACCGATGCGCTCGACCTTCTTGCGCCATTCGTCCTTATACCAGGCACCTTTGTCGCGCATGGTGGAGGCCGCGTTCAGGCGGTAGATGCGCGGGCGCTTGGCGTACAGCTGTTGTTCGTTGGCCAGTTCGGCTTCGAGGCTGGAAATCTGGTCGGAGAGTTGCGAGCTGTCAAAGGTGGGCGCCGGTTTCACCGGTTCGGGCTGCGGCTCGGTCTTGGTTTTCTCGCGTTGGGTCGGAGCCTTCTGCGGTTTTGGCGCGACGGTGGTCACGGCAGCCTTGGGCGCGGCCTGCTTGACCTCGGGCTTGGGGGCCGGGGGCGGCGTGACTTTGTTGACCTGGTTGTCCTGGAACGGCGCCAACTCGGTGGTCTTCGGCACGGCTTTCTTGTCGAGGGTGCCGCTGCCTTGCTGGTTGTCCTGGGCGAGAAAGTCTGCCTTCTCGGGCTTCTTTTCGCTCTTGAACGTGGCGAGGGTGATTTCCAGGGTTTTACTGATCTGCTTGGGCTCGACCATGGTGAAACCCACGCCCAGGATCAGGGCCAGGTGGATCAACGCCGCGAGAAACAGGGTAAATCCGAGCCGATCAGCCGGGCGCACGCCGCGTTGGGAGAGTTCGGGGGGCAGTTCGGACGGGAGTGTCATGACAAGAAAACCAACATCGCGCGTTTCACAGGTGGCGCATGATAACGCAATGTTGGTTGGTGTCCGGCTGTTCTATGTCACTTGGCTTGTAGCTTGCGTTCAATCGCTGCCATCAACATTTCGCCGATGTTCGTGCCAAATGCGTTATCAATCTCGCGGATACAGGTTGGGCTGGTGACGTTGATTTCGGTGAGGTTTTCACCAATTACGTCTAGGCCTACAAACAGCAGGCCCTTTTCCCGCAGGGTCGGGCCGACCTGGGAAGCGATCCAGCGATCCTTGTCTGACAATGGTCGCGCTTCACCGCGACCACCGGCCGCCAGGTTGCCGCGAGTCTCGCCGGCCGCCGGGATACGCGCCAGGCAGTAATCGACCGGCTCGCCGTCGATCATCAGGATGCGCTTGTCGCCATCCTTGATCGCGGGCAGGTAGGCCTGGCCCATGATCTGCTGGGTGCCCAGGTCGGTCAGGGTTTCCAGAATCACCGACAGGTTCGGGTGGCCGGCGCTGTGGCGGAAGATCGACGTGCCGCCCATGCCATCCAGCGGCTTGAAGATCACATCACCGTGCTTGTCGGCAAATTCACGCAGCACATCGGCGCGGCGGCTGACGACGGTGGGCGGGGTGCACTGCGGGAACAGCGTGGCGAACAGCTTTTCGTTGCAGTCGCGCAGGCTCTGCGGCTTGTTGACGATCAGTACGCCGGCGCGCTCGGCCTGCTCCAGCAGGTAGGTGGAATAGACGAATTCCATATTGAAGGGCGGGTCCTTGCGCATCAGGATCACGTCCAGGTCGCTCAGGGGGCTATCGATTTCGTCATGCAGCTCGAACCACCTATCAGGGTTGGCGAACACTTGCAGCGGACGCATGCGCGCGCGGGCCTCGCCGTCGCCCTGATACAGATCGCCCTGCTCCATATAGAACAGGCTCCAGCCGCGGGCCTGGGCAGCCAGGAGCATGGCCAGCGAACTGTCCTTTTTATAGGAAATGCTGGCGATAGGGTCCATGACAATGCCGACGCGAACGCTCATGGGGGATTTCCTCTAGCAAATTAGGGCATATAAAAGTGGCGTCAGAGTGGCGCTGCGGCTGTTGTGGGTCAAGGAAAAACCACCTGGCAGGCTGCTCGATAGATTGCGCCCGGAGACTGTGCTAAAAAGACTGCCACGGCGCAGCAGCCCTTGAATTCCAAGGCTTGCGGCGCTCATCCTGTGCAACATCAGGCAGTACACACCGAAAACCGATTCGCTGTGGCGATGGTAGAGCAGATATGGAACAGCATTCCAACGCCTTGAGAGTGATGGTGATCGACGATTCGAAAACGATCCGCCGCACCGCCGAAACCTTGTTGAAGAATGTGGGATGCGATGTCATCACGGCCATCGACGGTTTCGATGCCCTGGCTCGGATTGTGGATCATCACCCGCACATTATCTTTGTCGACATCATGATGCCGCGCCTGGATGGCTATCAGACCTGCGCCCTGGTGAAGAACAACCCGGCGTTCAAGTCGATCCCGGTGATCATGCTCTCCTCCAAGGACGGCCTGTTCGACAAGGCCAAGGGGCGCATCGTCGGAGTTGATCAGTTTTTGACCAAGCCTTTCAGCAAGGAAGAACTGCTGGGCGCGATCAAGGCCTACGTGCCTGGGTTCGCCGCGGTAGAACAAGCACACTGACGTCACCTCACAAGGGCTGGCGCCGACCAATGTAGTGGGGAAAACCATGGCACGCGTTCTGATCGTCGACGATTCGCCGACTGAAATGTACAAACTGACCGGTATGCTGGAAAAGCACGGCCACCAGGTCCTCAAGGCCGAAAACGGCGCAGACGGTGTGGCCCTGGCTCGCCAGGAAAAGCCCGACGCGGTCCTGATGGACATCGTGATGCCGGGCCTCAATGGTTTCCAGGCGACCCGCCAGCTGTCCAAGGAGCCGGAAACCAACGGTATTCCGATCATCATCATCACCACCAAGGACCAGGAGACCGACAAGATCTGGGGCGCGCGCCAAGGCGCCAAGGACTACCTGACCAAGCCGGTGGATGAAGAAACCCTGATCGCCACACTGAACAAGGTGTTGGCCGGCTGACGGCACGCCATCATGACCGAGTCGCAAACCGCCTTCGAGTTGCTGCTGGACATCGATCGCCGCTGCCGCCTGTTGGCCGCTGACCTGCCATCCCAGGAAGCCCGCCTGCACAGCTGGAGCGGCATCGGTTTTCGCCTGGGCGAGCATTGGTATGTGGCGCCCATGGGCGAAGTGGCCGAAGTGCTGCATGAGCCTCGCTGCACTTTAATGCCCGGGGTCAAGACCTGGATCAAGGGCGTGGCTAACCTGCGTGGGCGCCTGTTACCGGTGATGGACCTCGGCGGCTTCCTCGGCCATGCGTTGTCCAAGGCGCGCAAGCAGCGGCGGGTGTTGGTGGTGGAGTACCAGGACATATTTGTCGGGCTGCTGGTGGATGAGGTGGTGGGTATGCAGCATTTCGCACAAGACGCGTTGCAGGCACACGCCGCCCCAGGCGCGCCGTTTATCCAAGGCCAGTTTGATGGCGACCCGCTGTGGCAGGTCTTCAGCCCCTTCGCCCTGGCCCAGGCCCCAGGTTTCATGGATGTTGCCGCATGACCACTGTCACCACGCCTAAACCCCAGGCCGGCTCGCGTAGCCGCTCCCAGATCATCGTGCTGTTTATCGCGCTGATCGTGTTCATCATGTTGTTGTTCGCCAACTTCGCCTACCTCAATACCCAATCCACCTACGATAAGCAGTACATCGGCCACGCCGGTGAGTTGCGCGTGCTGTCCCAGCGTATCGCCAAGAACGCCACGGAAGCCGCCGCCGGCAAGGCCGCCGCGTTCAAGCTGCTGGGGGAGGCCCGCAATGATTTTGCCCAGCGCTGGGGGTACCTGAAGAAAGGCGACCCGGAAACCGGCCTGCCGGCGGCGCCCAGCGCGGTGCGCACCGAAATGCGCGCAGTGCAGACCGACTGGGAAGCGTTGTTGAAAAACACCGACGTCATCCTGGCCAGCGAACAAACGGTGCTGTCCCTGCACCAAGTGGCCGCGACCCTGGCCGAAACCGTGCCGCAATTACAGATGGAATCGGAAAAGGTCGTCGACATCCTCCTGCAACGCGGCGCCCCCGCCAGCCAGGTGGCCGTGGCCCAGCGCCAGTCGCTACTGGCCGAACGCATCCTCGGTGCGGTCAACACCGTGCTCGCCGGCGATGAAACCGCCGTGCAGGCCGCCGATGCCTTTGGCCGCGATGCCAACCGCTTCGGCCAAGTCCTTAATGGCATGCTCAATGGCAACCCAGGCCTGCGTATCACCCAGGTTGAAGACCGTGATGCCCGTGCGCGGCTGGCAGAAATTGCCGAGCTGTTCGAGTTTGTTTCCGGCTCCGTGGATGAAATCCTCGAGACCTCGCCGCAGTTGTTCCAAGTGCGCGCCTCGGCGAGCAATATCTTCAACCTCTCGCAAACCCTGCTCGATGAAGCCTCGCACCTGGCCACCGGCTTTGAAAACCTGGCCAGCGGACGCAGCTTCGACACCATTGGCGGTTATGTGCTGGGCCTGCTGGCGCTGGCGTCGATCATCCTGATCGGCCTGGTGATGGTGCGCGAGACCAACCGCCAACTGCATGAAACCGCCGAGAAGAACGAGCGCAACCAGAACGCGATCATGCGCCTGCTGGATGAAATCGAAGACCTCGCCGATGGCGACCTCACCGTCACCGCCTCGGTGACCGAAGATTTCACCGGCACCATCGCCGATTCCATCAATTACTCCGTGGACCAACTGCGTGACCTGGTCGCCACCATCAACCTCACCGCCGGGCAGGTTGCCGGTGCGGTGCAGGAGACCCAGGCCACGGCCATGCATCTGGCGCAAGCCTCTGAGCATCAAGCCCAGCAGATCGCCGAAGCCTCCACCGCAATCGAACAGATGGCCCAGTCCATCGACCAGGTGTCGGCCAACGCCGCTGAGTCCTCGGCGGTGGCGGAACGTTCGGTGGAAATCGCCAACAAGGGCAACGAGGTGGTGCACAACACCATCCACGGCATGGACAACATTCGCGAGCAGATCCAGGACACCGCCAAGCGCATCAAGCGCCTGGGCGAGTCGTCCCAGGAGATTGGCGACATCGTCAGCCTGATCGACGACATCGCCGACCAGACCAACATCCTCGCCCTCAACGCGGCGATCCAGGCGAGCATGGCCGGGGATGCCGGGCGCGGCTTTGCGGTGGTGGCCGACGAAGTGCAGCGCCTGGCCGAGCGCTCGTCGGCGGCCACCCGGCAAATCGAAACCCTGGTGCGAGCGATCCAGACCGACACCAACGAAGCCGTGATCTCCATGGAGCAGACCACCACCGAAGTGGTGCGTGGCGCGCGGCTGGCCCAGGACGCTGGCGTCGCGTTGGAAGAGATCGAAGGCGTGTCGAAAACCCTGGCGGCGCTGATCCAGAGCATCTCCAATGCGGCGCAGCAACAGACGTCGTCGGCGGGGCAGATCTCCCTGACCATGAACGTGATCCAGCAGATCACTACTCAGACGTCCTCGGGGTCCACCGCCACCGCCGAAAGCATCGGCAATTTGGCGAAGATGGCCAGCCAGTTGCGCAGGTCGGTGTCGGGTTTCACCTTGCCTGTGGCCAAGCAGGCAGATGATTGAAATGCGATCCAAGTGTGGGAGGGGGCTTGCCCCCGATAGCGGTGGGTCAGTTAACACACTTGCTGACTGATACACCGCCATCGGAGGCAAGTCGAATCGTCGCACCGTCCCTCCCACATTTGATCTCCATCTGTCTGGAGATCTCGCACTACCAGCAACCCATGAATTCTAAGCGGAGCAGTTATGGTTGATCGGCACGACTACGTGGCCCTCGAATGGGTCAAGGGCGACATTGCCGAAACCCTGAAACAGGCCCGTTCGGCGCTGGACGCGTTTGTCGAAACCCATGACGGCGATGTGATCAGCCAGTGCCTGGCCGGTATCCACCAGGTGCACGGTGCCCTGCAGATGGTCGAGTTCTACGGCGCGGCCCTGCTCGCCGAAGAAATCGAACAGCTGGCCCTGGCGCTCCAGACCGGGCATGTCAGCCAGTGGGAAGAAAGTATCCGCCTGCTGCAACAGGCCCTGGGCCAATTGCCGCTGTACCTTGACCGTATCCACAGCGCGCGCCGCGACCTGCCCCTGGTGGTGTTGCCGCTGCTCAACGACCTGCGCAGTGCGCGCGGCGAAAGCCTGTTGTCGGAGACCAGCCTGTTCAGCCCGCAACTGCTGTCGATTGCGCCCTTGCCCAATGAAGTACTGGCCCAACGTGCGCCGCCGGACCTGACCGAGCAACTGCGCCAGTGGCACCACCTGCTGCAACAAGCCCTGGCCGGCCTGCTGCGCGAAGACCATGGCCCGAGCAACCTGGAAGACATGGCGCGGGTGTTCGCGCGGCTCGAAGCGTTGTGCCAGGGCGCGCCGCTGTTGCCGCTGTGGCAAGTCACCTCGGCGCTGGTCGAGGGCATGCTCACCGGCGTGATCGCCAACAGCCCGGCGCTGCGAAGCCTGCTCAAGGCCAGCGACAAACAACTCAAGCGCCTGCTGGCCCAGGGCATTGGCGGTATCAACCAGGCGGCGCCGGACGAACTGCTCAAGAGCCTGTTGTTCTACGTCGCCAAAGTCACCCGGCCGACACCGCGTATGCAAAGCCTGAAAGAACGCTACGGCCTGGATGAAGCCTTGCCCGACAGCGCCCTGGTCGATGCCGAGCGCGCACGCATGGCGGGGCCGGATCGCAATGCCATGGGCTCGGTGCTCGGTGCCTTGTGTGAGGAGTTGGTGCGGGTCAAGGAACGTCTCGACCTGTTCGTGCGCAGCGACCGTCAGCACACCCGTGACCTTGAGGCGCTGCTGGCGCCGCTGCGGCAGATCGCCGATACCCTGGCGGTGCTTGGGTTTGGTCAGCCGCGTAAAGTCATCATCGACCAGCTTGCCGTCGTGCTGAGCCTGGCCCAGGGCCAGCGCGAACCTAACGATGCGGTGCTGATGGACGTCGCCGGCGCCTTGCTCTACGTCGAAGCCACGCTGGCGGGGATGGCCGGCACCGTCGAGCCGGACAGCCGCGAAGAAAGCCGCCTGCCCACCACTGACCTGACCCAGATTCACCAACTGGTGATCCGCGAGTGCTGCCAGTGCCTGCAACAAGCCAAGGAGCTGGTGATCGATTGCATCGAAGCCGATTGGCAGCGCCAGCGCCTGGAGTCCTTGCCGGAACTGTTGAGCCAGGTGCGCGGCGCCCTGGCGATGATCCCATTGCCACGCGCAGCGAGCCTGATGCGCGGTTGCAGCGTTTACGTCGATGAACAACTGATGATCAACGACGCCGTGCCCTCCGAGGCGCAGCTGGAGCAGTTTGCCGACGTGATCAGCGGCCTGGAGTACTACCTGGAACGCATGCTCCAAGACCCCGATGCCGCCGGCGAACGCGTGCTGGAGCTGGCCACCCGTAGCCTGGAGGCGCTGGGTTACCTGCCTGCGGAAAAACCCTGGCGCCAGGCATTGGTGGCGCCGGAGGGCGCATTGTCGGCCGAGACCTCACCGAGCCAATCGCAATTCGACGCCCTGGCCAGCCCCACCTCGCGGCTGAACCCGCCGGCCCAGCAACGCCCCGGTAGCCTGCTGCCGCCACCGGCCGGTGAAGAGCCGATTGACGAGGAGCTGCGCGACGTCTTCCTCGAAGAAACCGAAGAAGTCCTTGAGCTGCTGCATCGCAACCTGCCGAGCGGTGCCGATAGAACTGCCCTCGGCGAAATGCGCCGTGCCTTCCACACCTTGAAGGGCAGCGGCCGTATGGTCCGCGCCCTGGTGCTGGCGGAGCTGGCCTGGGCCGTGGAAAACCTGCTTAACCGCGTGCTTGAGCGCAGCGTGGCTCCCGGCCCCGAGGTGCAACAGGTACTGGATGAAGCGGTCGCCCTGCTGCCGGAACTGATCGCCGACTTCGCCGCCGGTGCCCAGCGCCAGCGCAAGGAGGTCGACACCCTGGCCGCGCGTGCCCACGCCTTGGCCAGCGGGGTTGAAGCCTCGGCCGTCGAAGCCCATGACCCGATGTTGCTGGAGATTTTCCGCAACGAGGCCCAGACCCACCTCGACAGCCTCAATCACTTCCTGCAACAAGCCGCCGAGCATGTGCCGCTGCAAGTCAGCGATGAACTGCAACGCGCCCTGCACACGCTCAAGGGCAGCGCCTACATGGCCGGCGTGCTGCCGATCGCCGAACTGGCGCGCCCACTCGATCACCTGACCCGCGAGTACAAGGCTCACCGCCTGCCGTTGGACCTGGATGAAGTGGAGTTGCTGCTGGAAGCCGAGGACCTGTTCCAACGCGGGCTGCGGCAACTGGACAGCGACCCCTTGGTGCCGATCAAAGGCGCGGCGGACCTGATCAACCGCACACAGAGCCTGCTTGATCGTCAGCTCGAAGCCCTGCTCGACGCCCCCAGCACCGGCCTGCGCATCAAGCGCGATCCACAACTGATCGCTGACTTCCTGGCCCAGGGCATGGATATCCTGCTCGACGCCGAAAGCCTGCTGCGCCGCTGGCAACAACACCCCGGCGAGCGCCAGGAACTCACCGCATTGCTGGATGAATTGACCACCCTGGGGGAGGGCGCGCACGTCGCCGACCTGCACCCCATCGACGAACTCTGCGAAGCCTTGCTCGACCTGTATGGCGCTGTGGAAGAGAGCAGCCTGGCGGTCAGCGAGCGGTTTTTCCAGGAAGCCGAACAGGCCCATGAAGCGCTGATCAATATGCTCGACCAACTGGCCGCCGGCCAGGAGATCAGCCCGGTGCCGGCACGGTTACAGGCCCTGCGCGAGCTGCTCGATGATGCCCTCGACCCCTCTGCCACCGGCCTGATCAAAAGTGACGGCAGCCGAGCCCTGAACATCGCCGAACTGGGGGCCGCCACGGCGCGGCTGCACCAGGAAGCGGTACCGGACGATGAGATTGTCGAGATCTTCCTCGAAGAGGCCGTGGATATCCTCGACAGCGCCGGGCAGTCCCTCAAGCGCTGGTTGCTGGAGCCTGATGGCGTGGCACCGTTGTCGTCGTTGCATCGAGATTTGCACACCCTCAAGGGTGGGGCGCGCATGGCCGAAATCGGCCCGGTGGGCGACCTGGCCCATGAGCTGGAGTGTCTTTACGAAGGCTTGGCGGACCGCCGCTACAGCTACTCCACCGAGCTGTCCCAGGTGCTGATGGCCAGTCACGAACGGCTGGCGTTGCAACTTGAAGAACTGCAACACCACCAACCCCTGAGCGACTCCGGCGAGCTGATCGCGCGTCTGCGCGAGTTTCGCCAGAGCAGCACGCCTGCCGCGCCGACCGCGGCACCGCAAGGCGCGGCTGCGGATCCTGAACTGCTGGATATTTTCCTCGAAGAGGCCGCCGACATTCTTGATAGTTCAGGCAGCGCATTGCTGCGCTGGCAGGCTGAGCCGAACAATCGCCAGGAAGTGGAAACCCTGCTGCGCGACCTGCACACCCTCAAGGGCGGCGCGCGCATGGTCGAGATCGGCCCGATTGGCGACCTGGCCCATGAGCTGGAGTTTCTCTACGAAGGCCTGTCCGCCGGCTTGCTCGGCCCGTCCCCTGAACTCTTCGCGCTGTTGCAAGGCTGCCATGACCGCCTGGCGCAGATGATCGATGCAGTGGCCGATGGCGTGCCGGTCGGCCCGGTGGACAAGCTGATCGAGCGCATCAAAAGCCTGGTACACCCCGGCGTAGAGCCGGTAGCCCCGGTGGCCTTGCCGGCGAGCAAGGCCGAAGCGGCGGTTGACCCGGCCGCCGACATGGTGAAGGTTTCCGCTGACTTGCTGGATGACCTGGTCAACCTGGCCGGCGAAACGTCGATCTTCCGTGGCCGCATCGAGCAGCAGGTCAGCGACGCACAGATCGCCCTCAACGAAATGGAAACCACCATCGAGCGCATGCGTGACCAACTGCGCCGGCTCGACACTGAAACCCAGGGGCGCATCCTCAGTCGCCAGCAGGCCGAGGCCGAGCGCCTGGGCTATGAAGAATTCGACCCGCTGGAAATGGACCGCCATTCGCAGTTGCAGCAGCTCTCCCGTGCGCTGTTCGAATCGGCTTCCGACCTGGTGGACCTCAAGGAAACCCTCGAGCGCCGTAACCAGGATGCGCAACAGCTGTTGCAGCAACAGGCCCGCATCAACACCGAGTTGCAGGAAGGCTTGATGCGTACGCGCATGGTGCCGTTCGAACGCATGCTGCCGCGCCTCAAGCGCATCGTGCGCCAGGTGGCCGGCGAGTTGGGCAAGGACGTGGAGTTTGTGGTCGGCAATGCCGAGGGCGAGATGGACCGCAATGTGCTGGAACGCATGGTGGCACCGTTGGAACATATGCTGCGCAACGCCGTCGACCATGGCCTGGAATCCCGCGATGCGCGGTTGTTGGCGGGTAAACCGGAGAAGGGGCGCATCACCCTGGACCTGACCCACGAAGGCGGCGATATCGTCTTCGACATGCGCGACGACGGCGCCGGCGTGCCCCTGGAAGCGGTGCGGCGCAAGGCGATCAAGCGCGGTTTGCTCGACCCCAACCAAGAAATGAGTGACCGCGACGTGTTGCAGTTCATCCTGCAACCGGGCTTCTCCACGGCAGAAAAGATCACGCAGATTTCCGGGCGCGGCGTAGGCATGGATGTGGTGCATGAAGAAGTGCGCCAGCTCGGCGGTTCGATGTTCATCGACTCGACACCGGGCGCGGGCGTGCATTTTCGTATTCGCCTGCCGTTCACCGTGTCGGTCAACCGGGCGCTGATGGTGCAGTGCGCGGATGACCAATACGCGATCCCGCTCAACACCATCGAAGGCCTGGTGCGCGTGCTGCCCCACGAGTTGGCCGGGCACTACCAGCAAGACCCGCCGCGTTATGAGTACGCCGGCCAGCGGTATGAACTGTTCTACCTCGGTGATCTGCTGCACACCGTCAGCCGCCCGAAACTGCTGGGCCAGTACCAGCCGGTGCCGGTGCTGTTGGTGCAATGCAATGAGCGGCACGTGGCGGTGCATGTGGATGCCATGGCCGGGACCCGGGAGATCGTGGTCAAGGGCCTGGGGCCGCAATTCGCGGGGGTGAAGGGCGTCTCCGGGGCGACCATTCTCGCTGATGGCCGCGTGGTGCTGATCATTGACTTGCTGGCGCATATTCGCGCCCGGCAACCGGCCTTGCCGGCCCAGGCAGTCGATGCGCCCCTGATCCTCAACGATCCGCTGAAAAAGCGGCCGCTGCTGGTGCTGGTGGTGGACGATTCGGTCACCGTGCGCAAAGTGACCAGCCGCCTGCTGGAGCGTAACGGCATGAACGTCCTCACCGCCAAGGACGGTATCGACGCCCTTGCCGTGCTCGAAGAACACACCCCGGACCTGATGCTGCTCGACATCGAAATGCCGCGCATGGATGGTTTCGAAGTGGCTATCCAGGTGCGCAACGACCCTCGGCTGATGCGCCTGCCGATCATCATGATCACCTCCCGCACCGGCCAAAAACACCGCGACCGCGCCATGGCCATCGGCGTCAACGATTACCTGGGCAAGCCTTACCAGGAGTCGGTGCTGCTGGAAAGCATTGCCTATTGGAGCAAGTCCCATGCTTGACCACCGCACCAGCCAACTCACCGGCCTGCTGTTGCCCCTGGCCGACCGCCACCTGGTGCTGCCTAACGTCGCCATTGCCGAGCTGATCGACTTCCAGCGTGGCGAACCGGCCAGTGATGCACCGCCGTGGTATCTGCGGCAAGTGACCTGGCGGGATCGGCAAATACCGTTGATCAGCTTTGAAGCGGTGTGCGGCGAGGCGAGCGTGACGGGCGAACGCTCGCGGATTGTGGTGTTGAATGCGCTGGGCGGGCGGCCGACGTTGAAGTTTATTGCGCTGGTGATCCAGGGGATTCCGCGGTCGTACAAGCTCGATAGCGAATTGAGCTATGTGGACGTGCCGCTGTGCCCATTGGAACTGGCAGCGGTGCAGGTAGGAGAACATGTGGCGAAGGTGCCGGACTTGATGGGGCTTGAGGCGCTGCTGGTGGAGTCTGGGTTGGCCTGAGCCATGTGAAGAGGGGGCTTGCCCTAATGCCAGTCAGTTAAGGAGGAACACTGTAACGGTGGCGAGCGGGTTTGTTGTGGCGAGCGGGCTTGCCCCGCGTTGGGCTGCGCAGCAGCCCCAAAACCTGGCAACTCGGGGGTGTCAGAAATTTTGTGTTCGGGCATAACATGAGTAAGAGGTGCATGTATGCCAACCAAAAAGAAACCCGCGTTGCGAGAGCTGCCGAAAATCCCGAAAGAGCTGCTCGAGCAATTCACCGA
>Ga0207649_10000011_pt1 | contig 266219 bp, 257 predicted proteins | sample KBSC43metaG_FD_184317 | JGI IMG/M metagenome (GOLD analysis project Ga0207649, IMG submission 184317) | Corn rhizosphere microbial communities from Kellogg Biological Station, Michigan, USA - KBS C4-3 metaG (SPAdes) (version 2) | ecosystem: Host-associated > Plants > Roots > Rhizosphere >... | reverse complement strand
AAGATCATCGGCATGCGGATTGAGCTCCTTGTAACGGTTCGCCATTGTCCGAAGGACCGGGAGCCCGGCCACGTTGCCGTTGTTCAGGATCTTGGTCAGCTCGGCGGTCGCGTCCGAAAAGCGGAAGTCCGCCTCGTCGAGCACGAGGGTGCCGCCAAAGGCGTCGAGCACGTGGAAGATGGGCGAGACTGTAGACGCGCCAGAGGCGAAGAACGGCTTGTAGGAGATCGAGCCGATCGTAAGGAGTGCCCGGGTCTTGCCGGTGCCGTAGTCCCCGCGGAAGCGCAGGTAGGGCAGCTCACCGAAGGCGTCGTACACCCAGGTGAGCAGCACATAGTGCGCAGCGATCTCCTCAAAGAGCGGGGAGAGGTCGACGTAGCGATGGATGAAGGCCTGTACCGCCTTCACCAAGTCCCCCTTGTCCCCCACCTCCCCCACGTCGCTCGGGAGGAGCACGCAGCCGGTCGAAAGCAGATTGTTGCGGGCGGAGTACGGCACAAGCCGCTCGCCGGTGGGTAGGTCGAACTCTGTGACTACGCTGACCTGGCCGTCCGGCTGCCGCACGGCGAGTGCCGTGGTGGCCTTCACCGGGTCGTAGATCGCCTCGACCAGCGTTCCGTCCGCGCGGACGCCCGAGATCGTGGGGGTGGCGCTGCCGTCCTTCAGATCCTGCATCCGGTCATTGTCATCGCCGCTCTGTTGATTGCCCAGGGTCGCAATCATGCGGCGCTCGCATGAGTGCGATCCTGCCCTGGAAGTCCAGACGCCGGCACAATGCACGTATGCATGAAGTCCCGCCGCGGCGGCCGGGAGATCAGATCATCGATCGCTACGCGCCTCAGCTCACGCCGGAGGAGCGTGAGCTCGCGCACGAACAACTACGTGCACTCGCGCGCCTTCTGATCCGGATCCACGAGCGGCTTGGGATCGATATCCCCGGGAGCGATTCGACTGATTTGGGGGCGCAGGATACGATTCCGCCGACTCCTCCCCCGCCACCATGAAATCCTACTTCGCGTACATCCGCGTTTCGACGGCCGAGCAGGGCGAAGAGCACAGCGCGTCCCTTCCAGAACAGCGAGACGCTATCGAAGCCTACGCGCAACGGTCGGAACTCAGAATTGCCGAATGGTTCACGGAAACCCGAACCGCAGCCAAGCAAGGGCGAACCGTTTTTAACCGCCTCCTCGCCGACCTTGAACGGGGCCGCGCGGCCGGCGTCATAATTCACAAGATCGATCGAAGCGCCCGCAATTTGCGGGACTGGGCGAAGCTTGGCGAGCTCATGGACCGCGGCATCGACGTTCGCTTTGCCCACGACAATCTCGACCTGAGCACGCGAGGCGGGCGGCTCTCCGCAGACATCCAGGCGGTCGTCGCAGCGGACTTCATCCGCAACCTGCGCGACGAAGTGCGGAAGGGGCAGCGAGGGCGCCTGAAGCAGGGCCTCTACCCCTTCAAGGCCCCTCGTGGCTACGTCGATCGCGGGAAGGGACAGCCGAAGACAATAGACCCGATCGAGGGTCCGCTCGTGCAGCAGGCATACGAGCTCTACGGCAGTGGCAACTACGGTCTCCACCAGCTGCGAATGGAAATGGCGCGACGAGGGCTTTGCGGGCCTGGCGGGCGGGCGCTCGGGTTCAATGCGATGTCGCGCTTGCTCAAGAACCCCTTCTACATGGGGCTCATCCGCGTCCCGAGCAGCTGCGATGTCTACCAGGGGGTGCACGAACCTCTAGTCCAGAAGCGGCAATTCGACCGGGTTCAGGCAATCCTCTCCGGCCGGCTGTATCCGCGTACCGAGATCCACCAGTACCTATACCGCCGCCTCATCAATTGCGCGCGCTGCGGGCGCTCCCTGACCGGAGAACGGCAGAAGGGCCACGTCTATTACCGCTGCCATGACCGCGGCTGCCAAGGCGTGTCACTGCTCGAGAGCCATGTGACCGAAGTTGTGCGTGCGGGTTTCGCCTGCCTGCGCCTGGACGAGAGGGACGTGGGGGACCTCAGGGACATCATTAAGGAGCAGATCGAGGAGGACAACGGACAAGCGAAATTGCGAGCTACGAACCTGAAGCGCGCGCTGGGACTCATCGAGGAACGCCTGGCACGGCTCACGGATGCAATGCTCGACGGACTCGTGGATCCGGAAACCTACACCGATCGGAAATCGGCTTTAATCGCACACCGCCTTGAGCTCCAACAGGAGGAGCAAAGCGGCTCGAACTCGACTAGCTGGAAAGATGTGGCGGAAAGGTTCGAACTCGGTTTCGCGGCTTTATCTGGGTTCGATTTGGGGAATGACGTCGAAAAACGCGAAATCCTCAAAACCGTAGGTTCGAACCTCCTCGCGGAGGGAAAAACCCTTGTATTTCCTATGTCATTTCCCTTTCACGAGCTCCGAGAATGGGTCCTGATGAACCAATGTGCACCTGATAAGAGCGCAGTTCGAACTTTGAAACGAAAAGCTGCCATTCGCTCCCTTTTAAAAAGCTGGCAGTAGACCCAAACCAGCCGCCTAATCCTGGTTTACGTTATCCCGCTTAGAGCCGTCCGGGTTGTCGCGCACATAGCTGCGACCATTGATCCGTACAACGTGATTGCCAGGATGCTTCCCTTCCCTCACCTCCTTGACCGCCTGGGGACGAGGAACATTCGGGCGATTCCCGATGCGGTACGATTCGTTACGTCCTCCCGGACCATCATTATTTCCTCGAATTCTTCCCATGCGCTTCTTCCTTAGGTAAATAAGTGACGCCCTCGGCTGTCTGGATGCAGATTATCATCTTCAGCAGCCAGAATCATGAAAACATACATTGCCTACGTCCGCGTCTCTACCACGCGGCAAGTTCAGGGCGCCTCCCTCACTGAGCAGTGCGCGGCCATTGAACGATACGCTCGGTCCCGCGGACTTCTCATTAAGGAGTGGCGCAAAGAGGTTCAGACGGCCGCTCATAGTGACCGTTCCGTATTCCGGGACATCATGCGGCAGCTCACCCGCAAAACGAGTACGGGACTTATCCTCCACAAGATCGATCGCGGTGCCCGGAACCTCCGGGACTGGGCGGACCTTGCAGATCTGGTCGACCAGGGGATCGATGTCCGCTTCGCGCATGACGACCTTGATATGGAGACTCGCGGCGGGCGTCTCTCGGCAGACATCCAGGCCGTCATTGCTGCCGACTATATCCGTAACCTCCGTGATGAGGTTCGCAAAGGCATTGAGGGACGAATCCGTCAGGGGCTCTATCCATGGCCCGCTCCATTGGGATACCGAAATCAGGGGAGCGGGCGAGCCAAGATTCCCGATCCGATCTCGGCGCCCCTCATCATCCACTTGTTCCGACTGTTTGCGACCGGCGAATATTCAATTGTTTCGCTGACCGAGATAATGGAACGACATGGGCTTACCGACACCAAAGGCCAGCGCCTGTCGTCATCGCGCGTTTCCTGGATTCTCCGACAACCGTTCTATACAGGCATGTGCCAGGTACGCGGCCGTCGGTATCAGGGCATTCACCAGCCCCTGATTACGCCCGAGCTTTTCAATCAGGTACAGCGGCTTCTTGCCCGCCGGCGTCCTTGGCGCCGAAGCCGACACGTCTTCCGCTATGCGTGCCGCCTCAGGCACGTCCATTGCGGCTACACCCTGACCGGCGAGCGCCAGAAATCTTATACCTACTACCGTTGCCACCACTGTCCTGGTGTATCAGTGCGCGAAGAGCTAATCGACCGCGAGCTCGCCGCTGCGGGCGATGTCGAGACACATCAATTTCAGGCAAGAGGCACGGCGATCATTGTCAGGTACGCTTCGCCTAAAACCTTGCTCGATTTCGGAAAGTTCGAATCCTCTATGGTCTCTGCGAACTGAGGTGTCCGAGGGTGTCGCACCTCCCAAAACGGGTCGTATATACGGCGTGGATTCTGACGACCCGTGACTCAACCGATGATCTGTCACACTATTAGATGGTGCACCTGATAAGAGCGCAGTTCGAACTTCTGGCCGTGATGATTGTCTGAAAAAGATGCGCTGCTTTATCACCGCTCTTGAAAAAACACGCCAGACCGAAACCCCTAAAACAGGGCGCACGCCGGTCGACGGACTTTGAACCAAGCCTCAGGCCAGACGTTTTGGCCCAGTGAGGCAGACTCGCCTGACTGCGCAATGTGAGGAGCAGGATCATGGACGGCGACAAAGACAGCGAATTTTCAGTCACCACGCCCGAAAACGAAGCAGAGTCCCAGGCCATGAGCGATCACTTTGACAATGACGATCCAGAGCCTGAACACGCCCGGGAACGATTATGAGGATCTGATTGAGGCGATCAGATCCTATGGCTCGTACTGCAAATTACAGAAGTCCGTGTGGTTCATAGATAGCAGGAAAACTGCGGCAGAGATCAGAGACGACCTTAAGCAGCACATTGACAGCAACGATGACCTCTTTGTTGGCGACATGCGCAAACACTGGGCGGCGGCGAATAAACCGAAGTGCGTTGATTGGCTCAAGAACGCGTCTCGCACATGGGTAGCGTAAGCCGAAGAACTCCTTCCGTCGGCGAGGTCACCTTAGAGAGAAGCTCCGTCTGCCGTCTTCAAGGGGAACTCCTTCAACACGCGCTTGCCGATTCCTTCACCTATAACGATGCGCCAGCGCGAGAATGCTGCAGATTGCCCCTGGCTGCACCTAGAGAGCCCGGTCACAAGAGGCACCTTCAGCCGCCGCCGCAAGGCACGCGTGTCTTCGAGCCACGTCGAGAGGCTCAGGCGGTCTTCCTCTCGGACGAGGACTCCAGGGGGCACAACGAACCCATCGATATCTACCAAGCTCTCCTGATCAATCTCGATTTGCACGCCCTTGACGAGGACCCCGCGCCACACATTCTCTTCCGGCAAGCCAAAGGAGTGGAAGGGGAATTGTTCGTCGAGTATGACTGCCGTTCGCGCCCCCTCTATCTCGACGACGAGCAGCGGCCGCTCGTACTCGCTTCGTGGCAGGAGCAGGGTGAGGCCTTCGGCGTCCGTAGCTTCTCCAACGGTGAATTCTTCCGGTCTTAGCACATCTTTCCCCTATCGCTGCAACGGATCCACAAACAGGCCCCATAGGAGCTCCGCGGCTCCTTCCTGTGAGAGCTTCTCCTCTTTGTGCCGGCCTCGGGTGAAGCTCATCCCCATGTTTTTCAGAAATAGGGATTGGTCATCGTTCTCTACCCTCAGATGCTCGTTCATAGAGCTCGTGTCTCCACTGTCGGAAGCCGAGTACCCGATCCCTTTCCCGAAGAGCTTGCCGCCCATGAAGATTGTGCAGCGTGCATCGGCTTTGCCGTGCCGATAGGCGACAGCGGTAAAGCGGTTGGCGTCGATCCGACGAAAATCCCCTTCAATGTCGGGATTACGGGCGCCGAGCTCGCCTAGGGAGTTTTCAAAAAAGCGAGCGATGAACTCGAACGTCGCGAACTGAAACGCATCTTTGTCGCGTTCAGAAAACTCCTTCACCACCCGCAGATTGCTCGACCGCGGCCCGATGCCTCCCGTCGCTCTGGCGGCTGGCGCAACAACGGACGGCTGCGGAGCAGGCGGAGCAGCCACGCGCCCGAACCGCTCAGCTGCGCCTTCGACCGCCTTCGCAACTTCCAAGAACGCTTGGTCTCGGTCCGGCCACTGCGTCACCGGGCGTCCGTCTGTTGGCGTCGCTAAGAGCTTTCCGAACGGTGCCCGATGCCACGGGCACGGCCGCAAAATCACCGGAATAACGATCGCCTCGCCCGCGTCATGACGCTCTACCGCTCGCACCATCTCACGATCGTAGCAGTAGTCAGAAGCGAGGAAGTCGGAGCTGACCAGCAGCAGGATGATGTCGTCCGACTCGACGTGGGCGTTGATCTCTCGGTCGAACTCCGCGCCGGCGCCGATGCGTCGGTCATGCCAGGTGGTGATGACGCCCTGGCGCTTCAGGATCGCCAGCTGCTTCTCGAGCTGATCGCGAAGCGCTTCATCTGCGTGCGAGTACGAGAAGAAAAGCGTGGGCACTCGGCGGCTCCATCAGGCCTGTTTTGTTCAGCCTCCTGTGAGAGGTAGTGACCTAGCTTTCAAGCTCCAGTGGAAAGTAGCTATGCGCTTTGCGCATAATTGCGCTCCTTGTGCCGGCAGCGCCCGCGCGCGAGCATCAACGCAGACCTGTGCGCGCCTCCTTCATGCCCGGGAGCGCCCGATCGTCGGGCCCTCCCGCAGCGCGAAGGAGACCCAAATGCAGGATTGTTCTTTTCCCATAGCATCGCAGCTACACCGAGAGGTGACGGCGCAGATCATAGCGGCGATCGAAGCTGGCGCCGATGAGTACGTAATGCCGTGGCATGCTCGCGGAGCCCACGGGCGCCCCATAAACGCTCATACCGGCTCCCCCTACCACGGCGGGAATGTCGTCGCGCTTTGGGCCGCGGGAATGCTGCGCGGCTATCGTTCGGCTCATTGGGCCACGTACCGCCAGTGGAACCTGCTCGGGGCACAGGTGAAGAAGGGCGAAAGAGCGAGTCGGATCATCTTCTACCGCGTCAGTGAAGCGGTCGCAGATGAAGCAGAAGCTCCCAAGCAATGCCACGTCCTGATCCGCTCCTCGGCCGTCTTCAACGCCGACCAGGTGGAAGGGTGGCAGGAGCCGGAGCTTGCGCTCCCCGACCTCACCGCTCGAATTCCCGCAGTTGATGCGGCGATTGAGGGAACAGGCGCGGTCATCCGGTACGGCTTTGATCATGCCGCCTACCGTGTGGACGGCGATTGGATCGAAATGCCGGAGGCGCGGCAGTTCACCGACACCAGGGGCTCAACCGCCACGGAGGCCTTCTACGCCACTCTATTCCATGAATTAACTCACTGGACCGGAGCGGCACACCGCCTTGACCGCCCGCTTGCGGGTCGCTTCAACGATCCGAGCTATGCCACAGAGGAGCTTATTGCCGAGCTCGGCGCCGCCTTCCTTTGCGCCGACCTAGGCATAACCAACAGCCCTCGATCGGACCATGCTGCCTACCTGTCCCACTGGTTGCAGATCCTGACGGAGGACGGGCGTGCGCTGTTTAAAGCGGCGCGGGCGGCCGAGGCCGCGGCCGAGCATATTCTAGGTAGATGCGACACGGTGTTTTGAACTGGGAGGGGCTTCGGCCCCTCTTTTTCAAATCAAAACGGACCCTTCGATTTTCAAGGACCGGAATTAGCGCCAAACGCATAGGTGCACCTGATAAGAGCGCAGTTCAAACTCTGCCGTGAAAACCGCGAAAGATGCCTTGCGCGATCCGGCCCTGACCCTTGCGGGGAATGAGCATCGTCCAGCCTGCCGCCAAACACTTGACGTCTCTACTCTAACATGTTGCGCTTGCCGACAAAACTAAATACCCACCGATGTGGGCGCTCATACACACTTGGTGAGGAGCAGAGGGCACGGCCTCTCGGCCGGTTAGTCATGCGGGGGCACATGGCGAAGAGACCAACGAGCAATCAGCTAAAAATGATTGAATTCGAAGCGTTCAAAGCGTTGTCCGGCGCCGACTATGTGCGTCAGCGGCTCCTCCACGGGTTGTCTATGGGTACGCCTAGCATAGAGACTCAGGCTTATCTCATAAAATCGCGTGTTAAAGACGCCTCAAGCCTCGTTACCAAAGTGCTGGACCGGAAGTTAAAAGGCAAGTCATACAGCGCATCGCATGCGAGGGACATCGTTGGATTACGCCTTTTAGTCCTGTTTAAGAGCGAGCTACCACTTATTTTAAATAGGTTCCTCGATTTCGTACGTTGGTCTCAACAGCCTCCGTTTTCTCTTTTTTACGGAGAAACGCTTCAAGACTCGATTGAGGAAATAGTGATCTACCCGGTTGCGGATGAACTTGATCCGAATCTCGGATTTTTCCTTGATCAATTCGAAAAGTTTGGGTTCTTCTACGGTGACCGAGCACCTGAAAACCGTGTGTCCGTGCAGGTGCTGAAGAAGCAGTCCCGGTACTCGTCAATTCACATCGTGCTTTGGGCGAACGGTCCTACTCAGAGCTTGAGTGACCGCGTTCCTGTCGAGGTCCAACTACGCACATCTCTAGAAGACGTTTGGGGAGAAGTAGAGCATCGACTCAGATACAAATCCTCAAGGCGGCGCAAGTCTAACGGCGGACGCCGCACCGCAGAAACGGAGGGCGGCTTCAAACTCGTATACGAAGAACTGGAGAATCTAAAGCTCACATTGGACTCCGCATCCAATACTTCTGACGCTCTACGACGTTGGATGGATAATACGGTGCGCGATAACGTTGTTGTTCGTTCCTATACGAGGAACGTGTCGTTTGACATGAACGTCCTCCGAGATATCGGTCTTCCGCAGCACATAATGGAAAGTCTGCAGCCGATAATTGGTGACCTGATGGGGTTGTATCATCGTATTTTTACCCAGACTGATATCAACAGTGGCTTCGTTGAGGAAGCGCTTTCCGCGCTTCGGAAGGGCAGCTCGACTTTTGCACAAGCGCTACGTAGCTATCAGGATGCATGTCCAGAGCCGGCCGCATTCAACGAGAAAATCGAATACCACCTTCGCATGGAGAAGGCCGCATGTCTCTATTGGACAGCGGTGATGCTGCACGGCCGCCTCTCCGGCGATGGTTCGCTTCGAGAGGATACCGAGGCAGAAGCAGTTCTGAACCATGCATTTGCACAGTATCGTATTGTCTCCCGCCTGCCATCGTACAGCGGGGATCCAGTGATATCATTCCGCGTCGGTAATGCCCTCACGCTTGCTGGCGATCACGATTATGCGCTCCTAAAGTACTCTGAGGCCTATGATCGACTGCTGTTGGACCGTAGACTCGCGGAACGGCACCAAATGAGGATCGTAATTCCGAGACAATATGCGTTCTCTCTTTGGCATGCAGCCGAGCGGGCGAAGTGGCGCTCTGGCGATTTTGGCGATGTAGACCTTTTCGGGCCGCTTCGTCTGGATCAGTATCTGAAGGCGCTTGATGTTTCGCGGAGTATCTATGGATTTGAAATCGATGAGAGGGACATCGATGGTCGGGCCATGTCGCAGATGGAGGAGAACCGCGTCACTGCGAATAATATAGTGTTTTATGCGTGCTCGTTCCTCACGGCCGGCGGAGACGGGTCACTCCTTCGGGAGCGAGGGATCGATCCAGACCGTCTCAGGGAACTCATCCAGGAGGTCGGTTCTGGTGAAGTTCGGAATCTTAGTCGGCTGTCATTCGCGGACACAATTCGCCAAGCAGCTCGCATTCTCGGTGATCGAAGCCTAGCTACATCAGCCGCAACGAGAGTGCTGGAGCTAGTGGCCCAGACTGATTTCGGGGTGGGCTTACCAGACCGGGCTTATATTGACGCGAGAGAACAAGCTGACGAGGAGCTTGCGACGGGTTTAGGAATGTTTAAAGGCTACCCGCTGCACTGGTAGCGCATTTGCTAAGGGGGTATACTGACAAGATGACGTATCCAGACTTTTAAGAAGAACGTATTGGTTTTTATCGCTAAGTTTCCGCGCGCCCGTCATTGGCGTTCTGTGGAGCGTTGCTCCGCGTGTCGCGTTGTTGTTCAGTTCCTCCGTAAGTCGGCGCCTCACGGATGGCCTAGATAAGCCGCGGCACAGCCGTGAGTCACATGCGGATGTGGCGTCCGCTCGCCAGCCGATGCCCATTGCACGTTGAGGTCCGCGGCCATCCGGCGCCCTACGAACTCACGCTCCACCAACCAGCGGACGAGCTCAATTGCGGCCCGCCTTGAACAGCTCCCGTGGGCAGCGCGAACTTGATCACTCTCGCGACCTTTCACCTCCCCACTAGAAGCGAGTGACACGGTCTCAACGAGAGCATTGCAAATTTATCTAAGTCGACGCAGCATCGGCTCGCGACCTGGTAGCGAGTCGACGGTAACTCGTTCCTCCACCAGGCTGTCCAGACTCCAATCGGAGATACTCGTGATGTACACGCGCCGTTCGGTGATCCAAGGAATCGGGCTTGCATCCGTACTTCCGGTTTGTGCCAATGCACAGGCTCAGCCGTCAGCAACGGACAGGAAAGCGATAGAAGACTGGATAAATGATCCCGCCCATGCGCGGTTTTTCGACCCTCCTAACGTGAGCGAGACGCAAAGGGGTTCGCTGATCTTGCGACCCGGGTCCCCTGACGTGTCCTGGGCGGCAAACTACATGGCGCAACTGCCGACTAATCTGCAGCCCATCGACTTGGCTAAGCGAATGATGCAGACTATCCCGGCTAGGTACATCATGGAATGGCCGCCCGACACGCCCGGGCACCGGAGGCCCGCCAATCCGCTGATCGTCGCGTTTTTTGCAGCAACCAGAACTGAGCCTTTTCAAGGTGACGAGACGGCTTGGTGCGCGGCCTTCGCGTGCTGGACGCTGAAGCACAGCGGACGCCCGTATCCGAACAGCGCCGGTTCGGCCTCATTCCGCGACTTCTCAGCGCTGCCGAGTACCGTCGATCCGCAGGTCGGTGACCTCGTCGTCTTCAAACACCGAAATCGGCCTGCGAATGGGCATGTCGCCTACTTCGACGGCTTTACTGACGCGACGAAGGGGCGGGTCTGGTGTGTGGGCGGCAACCAGGGAAACCGTATTTCACGCGTGTCGTTCGCGGTCGCACACTCAGAGATGTTTGTGCACTCGTACCGCTCCGTGCCGCATAATTGAGGCTTGGACACGTGAGGTGCAACTGGCTTCTCACTTGCTTGGCGACCGTGGTATTCGCCGCCCCCGGGCACGCGCAGCCCGCAGCTTCTGGTATCACCCCCTGGTATGTCACAGACATACCAGACGAAGCGACTGCGCTGCTAATTAAGAATGGAGACAGCACGGAGGAGGTATACCCCCGCAGCTATGCCCTGATCATAGGCGAAGTTAACTACGCGAACTGGGAGCACCTTACGACCGTTCCTGGTGAAGTGGCCGCTCTCACGAAGGCACTTGAGCGGCAGCGCTTTAAGGTCGAGGTGCATTTCGACTTGGACTCCAAGGCGATGCGCTCGGTGATAGACGACTTCATGCAAACCCGCGGAGTCGAACCGGGCAGCAGGCTCTTCATCTATATTTCGGCACACGGGTGGTCGCGCGTCAACGCGATCGCAAGGCCGGTGGGATACATCCTCCCGATAGACGCTCCCGCTGAGAGCGCGCCGGATACCGACCGCGCATCCAAGGCTCTGCCGATGACGCTCTTTGAAGCATGGGCGCGTGCTCCGGATCCGCGCCACATGCTATTCGTCTTTGATTCATGTTTCTCAGGCGCTTTCTTCGGGTTCCAAGGCATCCCGGGAACCACGGGGGCGAGCTCTGCTCCGGCGAATGCTAAAAAAGATTGGACCTTGGACGAGAACCAGCAGTTAGTACCGCCGCCGCCTGAAACCCGTGGGATCGAAGCGTCAGACTACATAGAGGATCCGATGGTCCGGTCCCAAGGGAGGCAGTTCCTTGCCGCCGGCGATAGCACCGAGACGGTGCCGGGCAGAAGCATCATTGCCCAACTGATCGTAGGCATTCTCGACGACCGAAATACGCGCGCTCAATCGAACGCTGATTTTTGGACGACAGGAGAGGAGCTGGGGCCGTGGATCAGGCTGCACGCGAGCGACCTGGCACGATCTCTGTACAAGGTTCAGGCGCCACCGCGTCCCGTATTCGGGCGGCTCCCCAACGATCCATTCTTCGCCCAGGGGGACATAATTTTTGCACGTAACGATCTGCCGGGTAGCCCCGTGGTTCGTTCGGAGGCAGCGGCGTGGGCGTCGGCGTTGGAAAAGGCGATACCAGTTGCCGCTGTCTTGACGAGGAACGCCTCCAGCCCTGCCGAAGCTAATCTAGTTTTGGCGGCTGCAGCAAAGCAACAAAACGCCCTCGTCTCGCTCGCTGAAGCCGCAAATCCCTCAACCGTCAGTCGATTGACGGACGCGGACGAGGCCGAAATGCGACGCCTCATCGACGGGCTTTTGGTTGATGACCCAGCTCAACGTCGCCAAGCCCGCGCAGAACTCGCGGCCTGGCTGGACAAGCTGCCTCCGCCGAAGCAAGCGGTCACCGTAGAGCGCCTGGCGACACGGCTAAGCCGCAAAAGTTATCGGTTCCAGCTTGGTGTCTCGAGCGCCTTAGCTCGTCAAACGGACGAACTATCCCTAATCGACCCTGCTCGCACACTCTCTGAGTTTCAGGCAGCACTTGCAACACCTTCAGGACGCGACAGCACCTTGCGGCCAGCTCTGGAAGCCGCCGGAGCCAAGGTAGCGCATGGGATAGCCGTGAAATTCTGACGGAGGCAACCCACTCGCGCTCAAGGCGAGGCATCGCAGCAAACGCCAAAACAACCGCGGCGGTATGTTCTTCGTGATCGATAACGAGGAGCTGCACCACAGCGTGGAGGCCATGATCGTTTAGAGGTCGCGTCGCTTGGGCTGTAATACCGGGATCTTTGATCGACTCTGCAGTTGATATGCGCCGAGCGCATAATTGCGACCCGTGCGTGTACCCTTGGCTCGCGAGACCATGCTCCTGGAGCTGCCGAAATCCTTCGGCAGCGGTTCGGGAGACGTACCTTGGCAGATCAAGAAGAAAGCACGAGTCGTAAGCCAACCCACCGCCTCTATCAGGTGATCGGCGACGGAGACGCCGCGAACTGGAAGCCGCTCGGCGCCGCCTGGGCGCACAAGGACGGCAAGGGCTTCAGCATCACATGCGACGCAATGCCGCTCCGCGGCCGCATGGTGCTCCGCGCCATCCTCGAGAAAGAGGAGGAATAGGATGGGCGCCGAACATGCTGCGCGCATCCGGGAGCTCAACGACGCACTCAGGAGCGGTGAACCCTCATCCGGCGAGTTGTTCATCACCGCAGGCATCATGAGCCTCGGGGTCTCGTTCATGGCCGCCGCGATCGATGCCGTTCGATCGTTCACCAGCTTCACCGACGATAATGATCCTTACGGGGAACACGACTTCGGCGCGGTTGAGATCGATGGCGAACGGGTGTTCTGGAAGATCGACTACTACGATCAGACGCTCACTGCGGGCTCACCTGATCCTGCGGATCCGCAGCTCACCAAGCGCGTGCTCACAATCATGCTGGCCTCAGAATACTGAGGCCAGTTTTTTGGTTCGTTGGTGACCTGTCGATGCGACAGCGAACTCGTAAACGACGCGACCGTCGATGCCAGGTGAAGTTGGCAATGAGGCAGTGAAGGTGAGCCCCTGCAACGCTGCCGTTCGTGCAGCTGGAAGATAACCTTTATTTGGCCGATTGATGCCGTCTAAACGGCTCGTTTGTTCGTCTTGGGAATCGGGAGAGCCAATGAAGGCTGAGGATCTTCAAGCGTTTCGAGGTACCGTTTTCTCAAGTCCTCGAACGCTTCATGCGCGAGAAGGCGGTATGCCTCTTCGCTGTCGCCGCAATTCGACACAAGGGCTTCAAGCTGTTCAATGGCGCCCCTAAATGCCCCCAGTCTTCCTAGTACATATGCCCTTCCCTTATTTTGCATATCTGCACGGGACTGAGTGAAGATCGTTATAAGCGCCATCGGCACACCATAGTGCAGTCCGAGCGAACTCAGCTGATTAAAGCTGATTGTCTGCTTGTCGCTTAAAATCCGGTAGACCGTTTCTTCGGCAAATTTGCGACGAAAGGCGCGCTTTTCTTCTGCGGCGTTCAAAACCTCGGTTAATCCGGTAGCGGCCCTGGCGGGGCTCTTTCCAAATTCACGGGCGACGACGTCGTAGAAGAACCGCCGAATCGACGCCGGGTTTTTACGACTCGACGCGTCGCCCGGCACAAACGGTCCTAAACCATGGCGAACGCCATCACTGCGCTTTGTCACCTTAGCCCCTCAGTCAGTGCAAAATTCGCACTAGCAGCGGGTGGTGAAGTCCGCCTAGTGCGAATCTCACACCGGCAGAAACAAAGTTTCACCGGCGTGCAATTTAACCTTGCATTTCAATTCGATTGGCGCACCTGCTTAGAACATAGAGGGCGTCGATCGCCCTTGGGGGTGGAGCCAAATTGGCTGACCGGCCGTCCCGGCGGTGCCTCTCTAGTCGCTCGTCATCACGGGAGCTGACGAGCCAACACGAAAAGACTGCAGGGACAGCCGCACGCGCTGTTCTAAAAAAAGGCTCTCGGGCCAAGTCGTGTTTGCGCCACGAATAACCCGAGAGCCAGATTAGAGTGGCTTTAGACACCACTCATTATGAGGAGATGGAATTCACGCCTTATTTGGGAGAAAGGACATGAAAAATCCAACACCCCACGCCATTATACTCTCTTTTCTTTTGACCGTCACGGAATATACGCACTTAGGAGCGGAAATATTCGATAAGTGGATTGTTAAGCAGGAGACTCCTCTCGAAGATGTATCGAGAGCGGCGCTGGTAACGGCGATGTGGCTCGTGGTTGTTTGGATCCTTCCTTTAGGCTGCAAAGGCATTTTAGCAATTTACGAGCTGGCTGGTCGGGTCGGCGACACCTGTCGCAGTTGGGCTCGTGCCAAAGCAGTTGAAATCGCGAAGTTGTGGCTTAAACGTTTGGATCAATGAGGAGTCTGTAATAATAAGATCCCCGCGCGAGGCATAAAAGTTTGCATCGCTGTTGACCCTCATTGCCTACTACGCCGCTAAATGGTCGACTCTCTAAGATCGTCAGAGCCGCTTCGGGGCGTCTCCGCCTCGGAAGTGACTAGGGATAGTACCGGCTACGCCGGCAACGGTCAGCGCCTTGCGCTGGCGAATTTGCCTGGCCGCCGGCCTGGGGTGGTCGTCGCTCCCTTCTAGGCGGACCGCGGCCGCCCGCAACCTGGGGGCTCAGCCCCAGGTCCTCCACTTAGTTGCGGTCCCTCGGATGCAGGCGTCCTCCGTCGGCCCACCTCTGCGGTCGCTCTTCGCCGCCCACCCCATTCCGGGGCCGATCTGGGCGGTAAGGAGAGAAAATCATGCAACTGGTACACGTCCCTCTGGACCAGCTTTCAATCTCGGCCGCCAACATGCGCGCGACCAAGAAGGCACCAGACGTAAGCGACATTCTGCCGTCCGTTCGTTCCCGGGGCGTCATCACGCCGCTCTTGGTGCGCCCCAACGGCGCTCCGGACCGCTACGAAGTCGTGGCGGGCCGGAGGCGCTACTACGCAGCCACGGCGGCCGCCGAAGGCGCCGCCGAATACCCTCCCCTCCCCTGCGCCGTTCTTGAGGAAGGAGACGACGCGGCGGCTCTCGAAGCCTCCCTCATCGAGAACGTGGTGCGGGTGGCGCCCGACGAGGTGACGCAGTGGGTGACGTTCACCCGTCTCGCTCGAAAAGGCCGTTCGATCGAGGAGGTCGCCGCCACCTTCGCGATGTCCGAGCTACGCGTCCGGCGCATCCTCGCCCTCGGCAACCTCCTGCCGCGCCTGCGGAAGCTTTACGCCAAGGAGAAGATCGACGCCTCGACCGTGCGGCACCTGACGCTCGCAAGCAGGGAGCAGCAGAACGAATGGCTGGCGCTATACGACAGCCCCGAGGCGTACGCTCCACGCGGCCACCAGCTGAAGCAGTGGCTATTCGGCGGTCAGGCCATTCCCACCAAAGCAGCGCTCTTCCAACTCGACCAATACACCGGCGGTATTGTCACCGACCTCTTTGGCGAGGACAGCTATTTCGCCGACGCGAAGGCGTTCTGGGAGCTTCAGCAAGCGGCCATCGACGCGAAGCGCCAGAGCTACCTGGACGCCGGCTGGACGGCAGTCAAAGTACTTGAGCCGGGGCAGCGGTTCGAGGGCTGGAACCATGTGAAGCGCCCCCGCACCAGGGGCGGCAAGGTCTACATCGAGGTCTCTGCGCGCGGCGACGTGGGTATCCACGAGGGATACCTGCCGGAGAAGGAGGCGCGCCGAAATGATCGGCCGGTCGAGGAGACGCCAAGGCCCAAGCGGCCGGAGATCAGCAGCACCCTGCGCAACTACCTCGACCTTCACCGCCACGCGGCGGTACGGGCGAAGCTCCTCGACCACCCGCAGGTGGCGCTCCGCGTCATGGTCGCCCACGCGATCACCAGCTCCCCCCTCTGGAACGTGCGGGCGGACCCGCAAAGGGCGGACAAGGAGGCGACGGCGGAGAGCGTCGAGACGAGCCCTTCCGAAACTGCCTTCGATGAGGCGCGCCGGAGGATACTGGCGAACCTCGGCATGGATGCCGAAGAACCGACCGTTGTCGGCGGCGTGAACGCGCCTGTGCCGCTTATGGCGCGTCTCCTCGCTCTTTCGGACGAGCAGGTACTGGGCGCACTGGCGGTCGTTATGGGCGAGACGCTTGCCGTAGGTGGCGAGGCGGTGACGTTCCTCGGAAGCCACCTCTCCGTCGACATGACGCAGGTCTGGCAAGTCGATGCTGCCTACCTCGAGCTAATCCGGGATCGTGAGCAGCTACTGTCGGTGCTGCGCGGCGTAGCCGGACCCTCGGTTGCGAGCCAGAATGCGGCGGAGAAATGCGCCACGCTACGCCGCATCATCAGCGACTGTGTCTCGGGCGAGAACGGGCGCACCAAGGCCGAAGCATGGGTGCCTCCGGCCTTGGCGTTTGGCGGCGGCGAATAATCCGACCGTGAGCTTGAGGGGACACGGGTCCGTGTCCCCTCTTTCGCGCTGCTTTGAGCAGCTTCAAAGCACCGAACTGAACGAAAGGTGACCGCTGATCGGCGGATCACTGCGTCGAGGCAAGCCGCCAACCTGAAGCCCAGCGTTCGATCTTGAACTCGAAAGCCAGCCGAACAGGCTGATCACGTATCCACAGAGGAACAGTGGCGCCGTAGCATTCCTCCGACGGGTAATACCATTCCTCTGCCCATCCTCGGCGGTGAACGGGATTCAGGCCGGTGATCGGCACACTGATCTTCACTCGGCCTGTTTGAGGCCCGAGAGATGAGTCGAGTAGCTGAGGTTCCCCGACCGAAAATATCGCGCTGCAAGGCTCAGGTGCTGTCACTGGCCATCCCCACGTGCGCGCGACAAGATACTCTCGGGCAGACTGCTTTATCGCGGCCGCCTCGGCATCTGTGAGCCCAGAAGCAGCCAACGGTGCGGCAGGTGCACTCGGTTCGTTCGAAGCCGTGTTGTCGCCGCCGGTAGCAGATCCGCACGCCAGGAGGAGCGAGGCCAAGCCGCCAGCAAACAATCTGCGGAACCACATGGCGTCGTGCCCTCCCCAAGCAAGTTAGTGAACTGCGGCTACCCTAATAGGGAGTTTTGCACTATTAGAAAAGTCCCTGCGAATGGGCTGCCACGATGCCGCAGCCCCGCAAGTCCGCCTTTTCGCCGCCCTACAGGGAGATCATCGAACGGCTCATCGCCCGCCGAAGAGAGCTCGACATGACGCAGATCGACCTGGCGGCAGCCTACGGCGAAGATCAGTCCTTCATCAGCCGCGTGGAGCGGCGGCAGCGGCGCATAGATGTGTACGAGTTCGTCCGCTTCTGCCGAGCCCTTGATCTCGAGCCAGGGAAGGTCCTCGCCAATCTTCCGGAGAGTTAAGCACTGCCGCGCGGCATGCGCTCTGCACATATTTGCGAGCCGTGTGAGCTAGGCAGAGGCGTCTATTGTGATCTGCGGCGAGCGCACTCGCCAGCACACGGGAGGGCCTGCATCGATCAGGCGCTCCCGTTTGCTAAATGTTAGTGACCTATGTGTCTCGCTAACTCACGCGGACCCTATGCATGTGAGTGTCTGGGAGCAGATCACAGGCGCTCATCGAGGAAATCAGGTTTTGCTCCGGCCTGATCATAATCTCGGATGTAGTAGGCACGCGAGATATACCCCGCCTCCCCCTCACCGCAAAAATCCGCCATTACCTCCCCTTGATTTGTATATTTTCCGAAGGTGTGGAGGAAGGCAGTTAGCTGGTTTATGTCTCGAATGAAGTTATCGGGACACCGTATAAACGAATAAATTACGTAGGTCGTCTCGATGGTCACCGAATTCGAACCCCAAATGCCTCTGCCTGGTGGCAAGCATGTCGCTCCGCCATTCACGTGCGCCATCAAATGGAGGCCAGCTTCAATCCAAGCCCCAATTCCAGGCACTGGTGCTCCGGACTGATCGAGGTCGGGTAAATAAATACTAAACTTGTCAACAGTCGCGGCCTCAGCCGCGCCAAGCGCTTTCTGTAGATCCACGGTGCCCCCTGTTCCACGTATTCGCCCCGAAAAAAGGAGCCTTGTCCGCAGACAAGGCTCTTCTAATTTGATTCAGCTATCTGCCAATCGAGAAACCACTCCCAACTTTCCGCCATCTTCGAGTGAAACCTTCGGACCACCTGCATCGGTAATGTGCAGTCGACTACCGCTAGGCATCCCGCGAGAAATTTCTTGAATTTCAAATTTGTCTGGCGCCACGGCACGAACCGAGTCCAGAATCGTATTAGCGGCCGTACTAAGTGGCGGGAGGGCTTGCGGAGTATATAGCTTCCCCGGCAAAAGTCTGTCCGCAACGTCTGTAGAAGTCATCTGCCCCTCCTCCGAGCGTGCGCGAGGCACAGAATCATTCTGTACCTCGCCGCGATCGGCGGAAAGTGCCCGGCTAGCACGAGTAAGCCCAGCAATCGCAAAGCCCAATACTGCCAAAGCTGCCATACGTGAGCGGGTACTAAGTCGCGCGAACGATGACCGATGTGGAGGTGGCTTGCCCTTGTGGGCGCTCTGAATCCTCGACTGCAGCGTCACATCTAGTATCCGATAAGAGGCGAATCACTTCGCGAAAGGCATAAAGCCTTGAACGATCGAAACTAGGTCCACATGTAAGGACAGGGTGGCGAATGAAACCGCTGCAAGACTGGCCGCTTGCTGATGAGTTTAAGGCGGTAATGCAGCAAATCCACGCTCCGATGCTCACCCGGGTGAAAGCGTAACATTCGGTCCCGGAATAAACAAGCAGCATTCGTATCGGCCTCCTCGGAGTACCCGTCTGCACCTCGTTCAGGTTTATCTCAGGGTCCCGCTGCGGCTAGCGAAGCAAAAAAATCGACAGAAATCTGCGCCACAGTGGACTACTCCGGCGGGAGGTGCAGACATGAAACTGATCCTACGCCGCGACCAACGCTCCGGCATGCTCGGCAAAGTGGTTTTCTCGCTCGATGTGCGAGCAGAGTTGTCGGACCCGGAGCGCGAAAGCATCCGACGCTATAAGCTCGGCGACACCGAACTCTACGCAAGCCACGACATCGTAGGTGGTAGCGGCCTTTTGGGAGTGGCAACCCGCTTAGCGTGGAAGGCTGTCACCCTCCGCATTACCGTCAATGACCTGGCCTCTGGAAAGCGCGTTGAGGCGAAGGACGTGGTCGAGCTGCTCGCCATCGAGGAGCATATTCTTGAAGCCGCTCGAACCTTCAAGGACGTACTCGACGCCGCTGCACATTTCGGTGGTGAGGAGGTCATCGAGATATAGGCCTCTTCGGCAACACGAACCTGGGTAGCTGGCTCTCGGGCGGGACGCGTAGCCGAGAGATAGCTGAAACGCGCGCCTTGTGGGACGAGGTGGAGAACGCCTGGGCGGCCTCTCCCCTGCCCTCTTTAGAAATAATCCCAGTGGTGCTCGATCTTGTGGAAGAGGCGATCGGCCCCCGAGCAGCTGGCAAAAACAACGAACTGGTGATCGAACTCGCCCTCGCCGCTGATGCGCTCCTTCGCGCGGAAGACATAGCTGACCTCGTTCCGGATTGGCCGCTCATTGAGAGCGACGCGAGCGTGGCAGTCAACCTTCGCGAGATGCTGCGGCGCCGGCGACGATGGGCGCTCGACTTTGAGCGCATGATGAAAGTCTTCCGGCGACAGCTTACCCGCGGATACGGCCAGCTCGTAGAGGCGCTTCCCGAAAGCTATGGAGATTGGCAGGACGAAGGAGATGCGCTCCTCACGGTTCCCCTGTCCTCCGTGCTCGAGCGGCCGGCCGCGACGATCGAGAACCTGATACTCTCGATCTACGACGACGAGGTGTTCATCTGTGACCTCTTCAAAAAGCTTCGTGAACGCTTTGCGACCAACCTGCTGATCGCGTCGGGCTTTCCGCCTACGACCAATCCGCACGAGGTCAACGATCGCCTGGTCATGCCGACGCGGCACAGGAGCCGCGACGGCTCCGAGCTCGCCTCCCTCTACCTTGCCGGCACGCCCTTTAAGAGCCTTTTCAATCTGCCGGTTCCGTTCTCTGTGCCGGTCCAGGCGCGCTTTGAACACTGCCACATCATCGGCGGCACCGGCCATGGTAAGACGCAGCTGCTCCAGTGCATGATCCATGCGGATCTGGTTGCTGCACAGAAAGACGGGCGCTCTGTGATTGTGATCGACAGCCAGGGCGACCTCATCCAGAAGCTCCTCCGGCTGAAACTCTTCGACCCGGGAACGCCCGGAAGTCTCGCGGATCGACTTGTCCTCATAGACCCCGCCGACGTCGAGTTTCCTCCTTCGCTCAACCTGTTCGACGTCGCGAAAGCGCGCCTCGAGGCGTATGGCGCCGTGGACCGAGAGCGGACGCTGAACGGCCTGATCGAGCTCTACGAGACGTTTTTCAGCGATCTCTTAGGTGCGGAACTCACCCAGAAGCAGGGCGTCATATTCCGGTACCTCGCCCGATTGATGCTCGCCATTCCGAGAGCGACGATTCACACGCTGATGCAGCTTATGGAGGACGGACGGCCCTTCAAGGAGCACATGGAAGCCCTGGACGGTTCCGCCCGCTATTTCTTCGCCACCGAATTTTTGCACCCCTCCTTTTCGGCAACGAAGAAGCAGATCCTCAAGCGTCTCTGGGGCGTTCTATCGACTCCCGCCTTCGAACGGATGTTCGCGCAGCGGGAGAACAAGCTCGATCTCTTCGAGGCGACGAATAACGGCTCGATCATCCTCATCAGCACCGCCAAGGATCTTCTGAAGACCGACGGCAGCGCCCTTTTTGGCCGCTTCTTTATCTCCATGGTCGCGCAAGCGGCTCTTGAGCGCTCGGCCGTGCCCGAGCACCGCCGGACGCCGACCTTGCTCTATGTGGACGAGGCGCAGGAATATTTTGACGACGCGATTGAGGTGATCCTGACCCAGGCGCGAAAGTACCGGGTCGGCATGACGCTAGCCCACCAGACTCTGGACCAGCTGTCCCCGCGGCTGCGCGCCGGCATTCTCGCGAACACAAGCTTCAAGTGCGCGGGGGGCGTCTCGTCCAAGGACGCGCGGGCGCTTGCGGACGAGCTACACACGACAGCCGAAGTTATCGAAGGCATGCGCCGGCGCCACGACCGGACTGAATTCGCCGCGTGGCTGAAGCACCGCACGCCAAGTGCGATCCGGCTCGATGTGCCCCTTGGGTATCTTGAGCGTCAACCGACTCTGCCTGACGAGACGTTCGATGCGCTTCTCGCACTGAACCGTAGTCGGCACTGCGGCACCCTCGCGGACGTGATGTCCTTCGCTCCGCCTGAAAATGCGCGAACGGATGCTGCTCGACCGGTCGGCCGCATCGACACAGCCGTTCCGGCACCCCACCAAGGTTCAAGCCGCGAACCGGCTCTTGCACGCCCCTCCCCCGCCTCAGCGCCGAGTACTGGTGCGCCGGCAGTCGAGCATCTGCCCGGAAAGGGGGGCCCGAAGCACCGGTACCTACAGACACTGGTGAAGGAGCTCGCGGAGCAGCAGGGCTTCAGAGCGACGATCGAGGCGCCGATCGTCGGCGGACAGGCCGATGTACTGCTCGAGGGCGATGCGGTGCGAGTCGCTGTCGAGATCTCCGTAACGACGCCCGTTGAGCAGGAGCGTCAAAACGTCCGGAAATGCCTTGCCGCCGGTTTCTCGCAGATCGCGCTGGTCCTGACTAAGTCCGAACGCAGCCGGGAGCGGTACAAGGCAGCCATCATTGCCGAGCTATCGGTCGAGGAACAGAGTCGCGTGTCCTTCCTGGCGCCGGAGGACCTCCCGGATTACATCGCGAGCCTTACCCCGCCCGTTCCCGCAGAAACTGTCGTCCGCGGCTACAAGGTTCGAGTGACGCACGCGGCCGTAGCGCCTGAGGACGCCAGGAGCCGCCGCGACGCCATCGCGCGCATTGTCAGCAGGTCGATCGGGAAGCGCTGAGCCGGGGCGCTGCCGATCAACCTACCTCGGGCACGAGCTTCCCGCTAAAAGGTACTGATGGCGTGCCGTCGATCATGAGCCTCAGGTAAAAATGTCGATTGGGAAGGTTCATGAGGTCAAGCGGCGTAAAGCGGGGCTCGAACTCTGCGGAGAGAGATTGAGCGTCGGTCGCACCAACACGGAATGACAGAAAGGTAGCCGCGTTACCGAGCACGGCGGCCCGCACCTCCGGCAGCAGCTGCTCAAGGTACTGGTGCGCGAGAATGAGGCCTACGCCGTATTTACGGAGCTCGGCCATCATCGTAGCGAACGAAAGCGTCGTGAAGTTGTGGAACTCGTCGACGTACAGAAAAAACGGACGTCGCTCCCCCGAAACTTCCGCTCGGCTGAAGGCTGCGACGCCAAGGGTGGATACCAGGAGGCTGCCGAGGATGTTGCTGCTCTCCTCACCAATTCGACCGCGCGCAAGGTTCACGAGGAGGACGTCCCCGTCGTCCATCATTCGCCGAAACCGGAGGTCTACTGCAGGCTCGACGAGCACACGGTAGAGCATCGGATCGGTCAGGAGCGCGCCGATTTTGTTCTGGATCGGCGCCACGGCCTCTCCTTGAAGGCGCGGCGGGTACTTTTCGAACTCCCCTATCCAGAACTGCCGGACCACCGGATTTCGAATGTTCGCAGCAACGTGCTTTCGGAAATCTTTGTCACGATAGAGGCGTAGGATGTCGGGCAGCGTGGAGCCCTCGCGCTCAAGTAGGGCGTAGAGGCTGTTCCGTAGGACGTGGTCCATGCGGGGCCCCCAGGAGCTCGGCCAGATCTTCCGCATGGCCTCGAGAAGCCCTGATGCCGCGAGCGGTATTTTATCTTCTCGTACCCGTCGGAGAGGATTGTAGCCCAGCCTGCACTCGGCATCCGCAGCATCCAAATAGTGGAGTCTCGAACCGAGGCGGCCTCCTAGGTTGCGGTGAAGCGCCTCTACTAGGTCCCCGTGCGGGTCGATGAGAGCGTATCCGCGACCAGCCGCAGCATCCTGTCGGCAAAGCTGCCCCAGAAGGGTCGATTTGCCTACACCCGTTTGCCCGAGGATGTAGACGTGGGAGAGCCGATCGCTTTCTCGAATGCCGAACGTGACGCCTCGTTGGCGGAAATTAGTGATCCCGATTCTCGTGACCTTGTCTTCACGCATACGGTGAGCATGCGCCCACTCGACCAGGGGGCAAGGCTCGCACCGGCAGATTGGCAGCCCTCGGCGGCACCCGCGCAGGATAGATGTGCACGAGCGCGTCCATGCTGCCCCCGCGCTGAAAATCGAGCCAACGGTCTGTCAAAAATGGCAACCCGGCAGAAGTCAAAAGACACTGCAAATTGCGGTTTTCAATGTTTCTCTCTCGATAATACGCGTTAAGATCAAGTGGTCGTCATTTCCGAGCAAAGCGATATTGACCTAGAAAACCCCGACTGTTCTACTCACCATTGCGTTTTAGCGGGGGGCTAAGAACATCGTGATTCCTCGGATAACCAAGGCAATCTTGGCGATGTTGGCGCTTGCCGTTCCAGAAACGACGAGCGCGTCTGAAACGACCTTCCGCTACGACCCCTTGGGTAGGCTCGTTGCGACAACGAATAGCGCCGGACCAACGTCGACACTCCGATACGATCCGGCGGGCAACCGCACTGAGTACATAGTCACGACTGCCGGCGGCGCTGCCCCATTGGTTATCGATGGGTCATTTGAGTCTCCCCCGCAGGAGCCGGGTTGGTACCAGTACCGGCCGCAAGTCACTGGCGTGACATTTCTAAACAACGCGGGTGTCACTACTGTTGGGGGCGCGTGGGGGTTTCAACAAACCGACGCCGGAGGACAGCTTGCGTTCCTGCAGGGCGGAACTGCGGCTGCAGTCATTTCGCTTGATGTCTCCGGAATGACCGTCGGGGCAGCCTACCAGGTCACCTTCAAAATCGGACGCCGAGCGGGCTACAATCCCACGCCGGTAAGTACAGCGATCACGTTTGGAACCGCAACGACTCCGCTGGGCGCGTTCACGCCGGCATCGGAGGCTTTCTCCACCGTAGCGACGACCACATTCATCGCAACGGCGGCGACGGGCGTTCTAAGTTTCACCGGCACTACAAGCGTGACTGATATCTCAACTGGGATTGATGCGATCGCGGTCGAGCCAGTGGCCGGAGCTCCGACAGTCCCCAATTTCTCGTTCGAGAGCCCCGCGGTTGCCGATTACCTCTACAATCCTACTACGTCGTTCGTGAACGGGGCGGGAGTCGCGAGAGTCAACGGCTCCTGGGGCTTCAGCGCCGCGCCGGACGGTAGCCAAGTCGCGTTCCTCCAAGGCAGCGGCGCTACCGTAAAGCTGCAGGTTTCGGGCCTCAGCCCAAACACTACGTACCGCGTCCTTTTCCATTTGGCGGCGAGGAACGGCAACACGGGGCCAACGGTCGACGTCGGCTATAAGGACGCGAACAGCACCAACATCGTCAGCCTAAACAGCTTCGCGCCGAGCGGACCTGCTTTCATCCAAAAAACGAGCGGTACCTTCGTTGCAGTCGGGTCTACGGGCACGTTGAGCTTCACAGCCCAACCGATTGCAGGCGACCAGACCACCTTTGTCGACCGCGTCCTGTTGGAGCTGGCTCAGTGACAATCCTGCGAAAAGTTAGCGTCCTCGCGGCTGCGTTGTCTCTCGCCCTTTTGCCTCAGGCCGTCCGCGCGCAGACGCAGACGGGACAGAGCACCCTACTCAACACTCCGGCCGAGAAGTTCATAGTCGCCCCAGGCGGTGTAGACATGCGCACCGGCCGGTACGCTTTCAACAAAACCGACTTATCGATAGGCACCGGTGAGGACGGACTATCACTCGTGCGGTCCATGCCCGAGTACGTTGCTGGACACGCGAACCCGTTCGTCAACTTCGCCCACAACTGGGATATATTCCTACTCGAAACGAAAGTGACGCTTTCGACGGGCATGTGGGGCGGTTCAGACTATCGCATGACCGCTCATAACGGCGGCCGCGCGCTTACTTTTGAAAGCCCGTGGAACACGATCGGCTTCGCGTACAACTCGTCGGGACCGTATGCCAAGCTCACCACTCCGGGAGATAGGGCGAGCGACAGCGCTGTCTATACGCTCACTACGTCCGACGGAGCTGAAATCGTGTTTCGCCCGATCGGCAGCTACGACTGCGCAGAGGATGTGGCACACCGCCGTTGCGCGGCAGCTTCGGAGCTCACCGAGCCCGACGGCACGCGCTACACGTTTACCTACAGCTACGATGCTCAGCGTGCTGGGAACCGTGCTCGCCTTGTGCGGGTGACCAGCTCTCGAGGATACGCGCTCATCCTCGAAGGTGCCGGCACAAGAACTGACAAAGCCTGCGTCATCAACCTGGCTTTGACGCCCGTTCCTCTTAACGGCCTCTGCCCGGTAGGAGCCGTTTCTGTCCGATATGGCTATGGCGCAAACGGCAGGCTCACGGCAGCCACCGCCCCGGACGAGACGGTATCGAGCTTCACCTACGAGCCGACCACCTCCGGACAGCTCAAGATGAGCTTCATCAAGCCCGGGGAAGCAACGCCTTGGTTGATCAACACCGTCGAGCAGCAGCTAGACGAAATGGAAACCGCACAGGAGATTGTCGATAGTCAGACGTTTGCCGACGGCCAGCATTACGAATATGCCTACGACGTCAGTCCTCCAACAAATAACCGCCCGCACCGGACTATCGCCGGAGGATCGTACGTAAACGCTCTACAGGAGAAGACATCAATTCAGTTCGCTTGGTTTGTAGCGCCTGGCATGAATACTCCAGGAAGCTATTGCTTTCGACATTGCATCTGGCCCAATCCGGAGGATGAAGATGATTATATTATTCAGCAAACTCCCGGCCCGGTCACGATCTCTGACCCGCTCAGCCGCATCACGACGTTCAACTACTGCGACGCGGCCGCCGAAGCGGGTTTCCCTGTAACTGAACACAACCGCTGCATCGTCCTTCCGGTGGCCCAATCGATCACGGCCCCCGATGGTGCTGTGACAGCGCTCAAAAACGATGGATATGGGAACATCATAGAAGCCAAGCGGCAGGCAAGACCGGACGCGGGAGTCGCAGCACTGGCCCCGCTCATCAGCTCAGCCGCATACGCCACCGCTGATATGAAGACCCAGTCCAAACCGCTGTCGATCAAGGACGCGCGCGGCAACGTTACCACCTTCACCTATGCGCCTCAGCACGGCGGTATCACCTCGGAAACCGGACCGGCCGTCGACGGCACCGCGCCGCGCAAACTTTATCAGTATGCGCAGCGTCAGGCCCGCCTGGCAGACGGCTCGGCGGCGGGTTCGCCGATCTGGGTTCTCGTTCGAAGTTCCGTATGCAAGGCCGGTGCGGCAGCATCCGGTGACGGATGCGCTCCCGGCGGTGAATATGCGACAGAATGGGATTATGGAGCAACCGAAGGACCCAACACGCTCCTCCTAAGGAGCAGCCTCGTCGATCCAGGCGGGCTCAACCTTCGCACCTGCTTCTTCTACGACGCGGCAGGCAACAAGGTGGCCGAGACGAGCCCGCGCGGCGCTATCAACGGCTGTCCGCAAGGCTTGCCTGCCGATTTCACGAGCGCCTGGCGCTACGATGTTCAACGTCGAGTCACTGGCACGATTGCGCCAGATCCCGACGGATCGGCAGGACCGGTTCACCACACGGCCGTGCGAAACACCTACGACTCGGCCGGCCACCTTGTTCGGGTCGAGCACGGGGAATTGGCCGCATGGCCAAGTCAAGACGTTGCTCCAAAGGATTGGAGCGATTTCACAATATTCGAAACTGTTGATGCCACGTATGATCAGCTTGACCGTAAGACGTCGGAGAAGGTCTCGGGCGCCACTGGACCGCAATCGTATACGCAGACCAGCTACGATCTTCGGGGCTTGGTGGTGTGTACCGCCGTTAGAATGGACCTTACGAAAATAGGCGCACAAAGCGATGCTTGTAAGCTCACGCTAGGGAGCGAGGTACCCGACCGCATCACGCGGAATGTTTACGACGCGGCTGGTCAGCTAAAAGAGGTGTGGCGGGCCGTCGGTACGCCGTTCGAGCAGCGCTTTGCAGCATACGACTATAGTCCCACCGGCAAGCAAACAACGGTCATCGACGCGAACAGCAACCGCGCTGAGTTGCGCTACGACGGGTTCGACCGCCAGTCGCACTGGATCTTTCCGTCGACCACGAGCGTCGGGCAGGTGAACCTTAACGACTACGAGCAATACGGCTACGACGAGAACGGCAACCGAACGTCGCTGAGGAAGCGGGACGGCTCCACCCTTACCTTCGCGTATGACGCGCTCGGCCGCTTGGCTCTCAAGGTCGTGCCCGAGCGCACTGGGCTCGATCCACTGCACACACGCGATGTCCGCTACGCGTACGATCTGAGGGGCCTCCAGACGCGGGCCTGGTTCGACGGCACATCCGAGAGCATCCAGACACAGTACGACGCCGCCGGCCGCACAATGTCCAGCACATCCACCATGGGCGGCATCACCCGCACGCTCAACTATCAAAACGACGAGGACGGCAGTCGCACCAGGCTTATGGGTCCAAGTGGCTATTGGGCAGGGTTCGACTTCGACGGCTTAAACCGGATGACCGGCATCCGGGAGCCGGACGGCACGACCGTCACTCGGTTCAGCTATCGACCGGATGGCGCGCGCGGTGGCATGACGCAGGGACCGGGCACGACCACCTCGTCATCGATTTATGACTATGACAACGCGGGACGCCTGAAATCCCTGACCCACAATCTCGCCGGCGCTGGAAGCCAAACCCTCTCGTTCCTTTACAACCCGGCCGCGCAGATAATCAGCCGCGGTGGCACCAACGCCGACTACGACTGGATCCCGCCCTATGCGGTGAACCGCACCTACGCGGTGAACGGGCTGAACCAATACACCTCAACCTCAGGCACTGGCGCGGCACCGTACCAGTACGATCTCAACGGTAACCTCATCTCGGACGGCGCAACGGCGCTTACGTACGATGTCGAAAACCGGCTCGTACTCGCGGCAGGCGCAAGGACCGCTCAGCTTACCTATGATCCGCTCGGCCGGCTGTGGCAGGTGTCCGGCTCCAACGGCTCGACGCAGCTCCTTTATGACGGTGACGAACTCATCGGGGAGTTCGACAGCTCTGGCGCCATGACCGACGCGTATGTTCACGCCTCTGGCGCAGATGATCCGCTCGTTTGGCATCACCTCGCAGACGGCCCGGGTGCCGCCCGCCACTTCCTAAAAGCCGACCATCAAGGGTCTATCATCGCCGTCGCCGACAGCAATGGCGCCGCGACCGCTATAAACACCTACGATCCTTGGGGCGTGCCAGGCATGAACAATAAGGGTCGCTTCCAGTATACCGGGCAAGCATGGATCCCTGAGCTCCGGATGTACTACTATAAGGCCAGGATCTATTGGCCAGAAATAGGGCGGTTTTTACAAGTTGATCCTATCGGCTACGAGGGAGGCCTCAACTTCTATGCGTATGTCTCGGGCGATCCGGTAAACCGAACTGACCCCTTAGGCCTGCAAGACTCTCTCGATATGCACATGAGGCAAGACGATGAGGCCTTGCTTTCAGGTCGGATGACGCAGCACGACTACCGGGAAAGGCAGCAAGCCCGAGGTGAAGCGGGTCTCATTGCCGGCGCCATCGTTGCGCCTGTGATCTCAGCGTCCGCGATCGGTCCCGGGCTGGCGCGCCTCGGCTGGTCTCTCGCAGCTCGGGGTATTGCGGCACCCAACACCTTCGTACGCGCTTGGTACCTCGCGAGTATTCGGGGCGTCCCGCAAGCCGCAAGAGCGGGCGGAGGAACACTCGAAAAAATGGCAGAGCGTGCTTTCAATATGCGCGTCGCAATTCGAGACGCCGCTCGGCGCATGATGGACCCGAAGTCGCTCAAAGCTCTCCCTCCGCGGGGCCGATCTTTCGCGGAAAAAGTTGCTGAAGTGATGACTAGAAAAGGCTTCACGCGAGAGGAGGCATTGGAGCACATGATTAATTCGTCTGGAAGAAGCAATTCCGAATATAACTCCGCGCTGGGCAACTTTCTTTCGAGTTTCATTACCGGTTCGCGGATACCACAATGAGGGACGTTTCAGTTGTCTAGGAACAAAATCGAATGGGCCGCAGATGAGACAGGCGGAAACGTAGTCTTCTACTACGTTCCGCCAGCCCTTGATTTGATCGAGTGTATTGCCGGTTGTACTGATACTAAGCCAATGAATGCACAGATCCTTATTTGGGTAAAAAGGACAGAATTTGTGGGTTCTGACCGTTGCTTCGTGTTGTTCCAAGATGAAGATGAATCCGAGTGGCTTGAGTTTCCTGACAGCAAATTTCCTTCTGAGGAGGTGCAGCATCGGCTCCGACTCGATGCAAAATTCAAGGAAATACAACAGCCCGTATTTCATCCGAGCATTTAATATTCGTTCACTCTAATTCATACCTTCACGTTCCTGCAAATATATCGGCTGTCCAAATGGATTTCAGCTGCGCAATGTTGGCATGCGGTTAGCTTGCCAAAAGTGGGACGGTGCGAACCGGCTTGAATTTAGGGGAATTTGTCACTTGCGTTCCAGCGCTACGTTCTCCGTTAAAAACGCCTCAATCAGGGATTTGTACCGCGGAGCCGGGCGACACCTCCCTTTTTCCCAGTTGAGGAAAGTGTCAGTTGTCACTCCCACGCGTTGCGCAGCCTCCTTCTGGAACAGTCGAAGCTGACGACGTCGGCGGCGGAGCCGCGATGGAAGGCTGTCCCCGTGCATGCTGGTGCACTCGGGTTTGAGCTGCCGCAGCGTGGCCGCAACACCAGGCACCAAAAAGGCAACGCGATCACACGGATTCATCGCCGCGACGAGCTGGACGCGGGCCGGGAAGGTGACGTGGGCGTTGGCGCGGGCGACCGAGACGGTTCCGGTCTCGAGCGGCTGGCGCAGCGAATCGAGGGCGGAGCGCTGGAACTCGGGAAGCTCGTCGAGGAACAGGATACCGAGATGGGCGAGGCTTACCTCGCCGGGGCGGACTCGAAGCCCGCCGCCGACCAGGGCCACCATCGAGGCGCTGTGGTGGGGCGCGCGGAACGGCCGGCGGCGCACCAGGCGGCCGCCGTTCAGGGTCTCGGCGACGCTGGCGATCATCGACACTTCCAGCGCTTCGGACGCGGTCAGCTCCGGCAATATCCCCGGCAGGCAGGCGGCGAGAAGCGATTTGCCGGCGCCGGGCGGGCCGGTCATCAGCAGATTGTGACCTCCGGCGGCGGCGATCTCCAGCGCCCGCTTCGCCGTCTCCTGCCCCTTGACCTGAGCGAGGTCGGGGCCGGTCGGCTCGAGCAGGGCTTCGCCGGGCCGCGGCGGCGCAAGGACGGACGTTCCGCGGAAATGGTTGAGGAGCGCGATGAGATCGGGCGCGGGAACGATCTCGACGTCGCCCGCCCAGGCCGCCTCCGGCCCCTGCGCGGCGGGGCAGATCAGGCCGAGGTCGCGGGCGGAGGCGTGCATCGCGGCCAGCAATACGCCCGGCGAGGGCGCGATCCGGCCGTCGAGGCCGAGCTCGCCGACGGCGACGTAGCCGGCCAGCGTCTCGCCATCCACCGCACCCATCGCCGCGAGCAGGCCGAGCGCGATCGGGAGGTCGTAATGCGACCCCTCCTTGGGAAGGTCGGCCGGCGAGAGGTTGACCGTGATCCGCTTTGGCGGAAGGGTGAGGCCGATGGCGGCCAAGGCGGCATGGACCCGCTCCCGGCTCTCCGCCACCGCCTTGTCCGGGAGGCCGACGACGAGGAACTTGGGGAGGCCCGCGGAGATCTGGACCTGGACCTCGACTCCCCGCGCCTCGAGCCCGAGGAACGCCACCGTGGCGACATGTGCAACCATTATCGAAACTTTCCTACCGCGACTCACGCCTTTTGGACGAGTCCGCTTTGTCCCGCCAGCCGTCGGGACGCCGAACCGGCGAGCTTCTTGATCCGAATTGGAGGAAAGTTGACGCCGCCCCGAAACAGGCCGAACGTTCCGGCCGCGGACCGAGCCTCGGTCCGCAGGCGGCAAGGGGACGGACGATGAGCGGCTACATGGTGACGACCACGAACGGCCAGACCGGTCACAGGAACTTCTACATGGTCAACCATGACGACCCCGCCCGGGCGGTCGAGGCGGTCAACCGGATGATGGGCGTGTCCGACGCGCAGGCGCTCAGTTCCATCCCCGACGAGACGATCGGCGCCCACAACCTGCAGCCCGGACAGGCCTGGCTGTGCACGACCACCGACGCGGCGGGCGAGGTCACCCACAGCGAGCTGAAGTGAAGGCGGCCGAAGGCGTCTTGCATCGCTAATACGCCGGCCCCACATCGCGGCGCATGAACCAGGACAAGCGCCAACAGGAAAAAAATGGGGGCCTGACCTCCATTCCCGCCGTCCGGATGGCGCTCGTCGTCCTGGGCTTCCTGCTGATCGCCCTGACCCCGTTCGTCGGAGCGCTTCCCGGGCCGGGAGGAATCTTCGTGTTCGCGGCCGGAGCGACCCTGGTGCTTCGCTACAGCGACTGGGCGAAGAAGCAGTATGTGAAGTTCAAGAAGAAGCATCCCCGCAAGGGCGCCTGGGCGGACTGGGGCCTTAGGCGGGGAAGCCACCAGCGGCGCGAGGCTCTGAAGAAGGAGCGCGAGGCGGCCGAAGCGGCTCAGCCGCCGGAGGCGCCGGCCGATCTCGAGGGGGAGCCGGGGGTCGAGACCGCCGAGCTTCATCTCGGCGCTCTGCAGGTCAACGAAGCCTCCAGCCGGGCCGTTCGCGATTGACTTTGAAGGCGCTCCTGCCTATCGGCACCCGCAACGGCGGCCGCCCCGTATTGGGTGGCCCTTTTAATTATATTTATCGAGGTATGAGCGATGAAGCGCACCTTCCAGCCGAGCCGTCTCGTGCGCAAGCGGCGCCACGGCTTCCGCGCCCGGACCGCCACCGTCGGGGGCCGCAAGGTCCTGGCGGCGCGCCGCGCCCGCGGCCGCAAGACGCTGTCGGCGTAAGCGCGGGCCGTACGGCCTACACCATAATCACGCGAAGGGCCGACTTCCTCGCCGCGAACCGCGGCCGTCGCGCCCCCATGCCCGGATTCGTCCTGCTGGTCCGAGACCGTGCCGACGGCGATCCGGCGGTCCGGCTGGGAATCACCGTCACCAAGAAGATCGGCGGCGCCGTGGTGCGCAACCGGATGAAGCGGCGCTTCCGCGCGCTGGCGCGCGAGCTTCTGCCGACGGCGGGTATCGCCGGCTCCGATCATGTGCTGATCGGCCGCGCCGGCGGGGTGGAGCGGGATTACACGCTGCTTCGGACGGAGTTGGCGAAGGCGTTGAAGAAGCTTTCCGTCGTCCCGGCGAAGGCCGGGACCTCAGCGGGTGATGAGCACCGGCGCCCTTCACCCGACGAGATCCCGGCCTCCGCCGGGATGACGGGGGGCGGCGAATGATCGCCCGGCTTCTCATCCTGGTCGCGCAGGCGTGGCAGAAAGGCCCGTCGCGGGCGCTTCCGCCGAGCTGCCGCTTCCAGCCGAGCTGCTCGGCCTATGCAATCGGCGCGCTTCGGCGCTATGGGGCGGTGCGCGGCTCCTGGCTCGCCGCGAAGCGCCTCGCCCGCTGCCATCCCTGGGGAGGCTCGGGCCACGACCCTGTGCCATGAATATCGCCGGCACCATGAAGACGAAGCGACACGACGGCGCGAGCCGCGAGGGGGATTGAGTGAACGACCACCGCAACATGATCCTCGCCGTCGTGCTGTCGGCGCTGGTGCTGATCGGCTGGACCTTCGTCAGCCAGCGCTGGGTGCCGACCGCCAATCCGCCGGCGACCAAAACGGTGAACGGCAAGCAGGTGCCGCTTCCCAAGCCGCAGGCGAGCCCTTCGGCCAACACGCCCGCAATCACCCGCGACCGGAAGATTGTGCTGGGGGAGACCCCCCGGGTGGCGATCGCGACTCCGCGCCTTCAGGGCTCGATCAACCTCAAGGGCGCGCGGATCGACGACCTCGTCCTGCTGAGCCACCGCGAGGGGATCGCCAAGGATTCGCCGCCGGTCCGGCTGCTCTCCCCGGCGGGAGCGCCGGAGGCCTATTTCGCGAGCTTCGGCTGGACCGGTGAAGGCGCCGCCTTGCCGGGCCCCGACACCGTCTGGACGGCGAGCGGCCCCCGCCTCGCCCCCGGAAGCCCGGTGACCTTGAGCTGGACCAACGGCCAGGGACAGCGCTTCGATATCGGCCTGGCGGTCGACGACAATTACCTCTTCTCGATCGAGCAGAAGGTGTCGAACGGCGCCGCCGGAGCGGTCGCCGCCCGCCCCTATGGCCTGGTCAGCCGCGCCCAGGCGTCGAAGGACGTCGACAGCTGGACGATGCACACCGGCCCGATGGGGGTGTTCAACGGCACGGCCAATTACAAATGGGGCTATAAGAAGCTGACCGAGGAAGGGGCGCAGAGCTTCGGATCCAAGGGCGGATGGGTCGGCTTCACCGACAAATATTGGCTGACCGCGCTGATCCCCGACCAGGCGAGCAGCGTCGACGCCGGCCTTCGCCCGGGGCCGCGGGGCAGCTTCCAGACCGATTTCACCACCCAGCCGGCGATCGTCCCGCCCGGCAAGGCGATGACCTACCGCTCCCACTTCTTCGCCGGCGCCAAGGAGGTGAAGCTGCTCGACGCTTATTCCGCCTCGACCGGAACGGCGCTCGAGCGGGCGATCGACTGGGGCTGGTTCCGCTGGTTCATGAAGCCGATCGTCAGCCTTCTGAACTGGCTCTACGACCATATCGGCAATTTCGGCGTGGCGATCATCTGCCTCACCCTGATCATCCGGACCCTGATGTTCCCGGTGGCTCAGAAGCAGTTCAAGTCGATGGCGGCGATGCGAGTCCTGCAGCCGAAGATGAAGGACATCCAGGAGCGCTACAAGGACGACAAGCCGCGCCAGCAGCAGGAGATGCTCAAGCTCTACCAGGAGGAGAAGGTCAATCCGATGGCCGGCTGCCTGCCGATCATCATCCAGATCCCGATCTTCTACGCGCTCTACAAGACTCTGCTGGTATCGGTGGAGATGCGCCACAAGCCTTTCGCCTTGTGGATCAAGGATCTGTCGGCGCCCGACCCCCTGACGCCCGTCAACCTGTTCGGCTACCTCCACTTCACGCCGCCGCCTTTCCTGGCGCTCGGCATCCTTCCGATCCTGCTGGGAATCACCATGTACATGCAGTTCAAGCTGAACCCGCCGCCGACCGATCCGGTTCAGAAGCAGGTGTTCGGGCTGATGCCGTGGATGATGATGTTCATCTTCGCGCCCTTCGCCGCCGGGCTTCAGCTCTACTACGTGATGAACAACCTCTACGGGATCATCCAGCAGCGCTGGCTCTACGCCCGCTATTCGCCCGACGCTCTGCCGGGCGGCAAGAAGCCGGCCAAGGCGTGAGCGAGACGCCGGAAGAGGACGCCCGGGCGGCATTGGACGAGACGGCGCGCAAGCTCTTCTCCGGGCCGATGGCGTTCCTGAAATCGGCGCCGAGCCTTCAGTTCCTGCCCGACGCTTCGGCGCCGGAGGTGGCGTTCGCCGGACGGTCGAACGTCGGCAAATCCTCGCTTCTCAACAAGCTGACCAACCGCTCCGGTCTCGCCCGAACCTCGAACACGCCGGGCCGGACCCAGGAGCTGAACTTCTTCGACGTCGGCCAGCCGCTTCGCTTCAGGCTCGTCGACATGCCCGGCTACGGCTTCGCCAAGGCGCCCAAGGACGTGGTCAAGAAGTGGCGCTTCCTGATCAACGACTATCTGCGCGGGCGCCAGGCGCTGAAGCGCGCCCTGGTTCTGATCGACGCCCGCCACGGGGTGAAGGAGGTCGACCTCGACGTCATGAAGATGCTCGACGAGGCGGCGGTGAGCTACCGCCTGGTTCTGACCAAGGCCGACAAGATAAAGGCGAGCGAATTGGAAGCGGTGACCGCGGCCACCGCGGCGACGGCGATGAAGCGCCCGGCGGCGCATCCGGAGATCATCGCCACGTCGAGCGAGACGGGCATGGGAATCGAGGCGCTGAGGCGGGCGGTGGTGGAGGCTGTTTCCGCCTGATCGTCGCCCCGGCGAGGGGGCACCCCGCAAAGTAGTGCTTCGCGGGGACCCCGAAGGCCGGGGCCTCGGGGAGATTGGCCGCGGCGCCTCTTGCTCGACGAGATCCCGGCCTTCGCCGGGATGACGGCCGGGCTCAATAGCCCATCAGTGCAAGCACTTCCCGCCGGCTTCTCTCGTCTTCCCTGAAGACTCCCATCATCCGGCTGGTGGTCATCATCACTCCCGGGGTGCGTACCCCTCGGGCGGTCATGCAGGCGTGGCTGGCCTCGATCACAACCGCGACGCCCTGCGGCTGGAGGTGCTCGGCGATGCAGTCGGCGACCTGGGCGGTGAGGCGCTCCTGGACCTGGAGCCGGCGCGCGAAGCCGTGGAGGACCCGGGCGAGCTTGGAGATGCCGACGACCCGGTGGGCCGGGAGATAGGCGATCGACGCCTTGCCGATGATCGGCGCGAGATGGTGCTCGCAATGCGACTGGAAGGGGATGTCCTTCAAGAGCACGATCTCGTCATAGCCTCCGACCTCGTCGAAGGTTCGGGAGAGATGGTGGGCGGGATCCTCCCCGTAGCCCGCGGCATATTCCTTCCAGGCGCGCGCGACCCGGGCGGGCGTGTCGAGAAGCCCCTCGCGGTCCGGATCGTCGCCGGCCCAGCGGATCAGGGTCCGGACCGCTTCGGCGACTTCCGTCGGAACGTCGACCTTGCCCGGCGAGCGGATCAGGTCGCCGTCGGCGGGCTCGGAAGGGTCGGTCATCGGGCGGCTCCCAGCGGCGGCGGCGGTGGTGACCCCGACAGGATTCGAACCTGTGGCCCTCAGATTAGGAATCTGATGCTCTATCCTGCTGAGCTACGGGGCCCCGCCGCCTGCCGCCCCGGTTAAGGGGTGGGCGGGCGCGGGTCAATTCCGTGTCCCAGGCTCGACGATCGGGAAGGGCAAGGGGGCGATGGGGACCCCGTCCTCGGCGAGGCTCTTCGCCTCCTCCGGCGTGGCACGGCCGTGGATCGGCCGGCCTTCGGCCTCGCCCAGGTGGATGGCCCGCGCTTCCGACGCGAACCGGTCGCCGACGCTTTCGCTCCTGGCCAGGAGCTGCTTCTGGACCGCGGCGGCCGCGGCGAGCATCGTCTTCACCGCCTCCGGAGCGGCGGCGGAGAAGCTATCGGCGGGGGCGGCGCGCTCCCCCTTGGCGGGCACGGCCGGCGCCATCGGCGCCTTGGCGATCTCGGCCGAGCCGCAGATCGGACAGGAGACGAGCCCCCTTCCCCGCTGCGACTCATAGTCGCCGGACGAGCCGAACCAGGCTTCGAAGACATGGCCCCGCGGCGCGCATTTGAGGTCGAAGACGATCAAGCGGCGGGTTCCACCGGCGGGATCGGGCGGCGGTGGCGGATCGCCGGCAGGCGGGCGCGGACCGAGTCGACCTCGGCGAGGTCGATCTCGGCGAAGCCGATCCCGTTCGACTCGCCGCCCATGTCGAGCAGCACCTCGCCCCACGGCCCGACGACGAGGCTGTGGCCGTAGGTCCGGCGGCCGTCGCCATGCTCTCCGCACTGGGCCGCGGCGACGACGAAGACGCCGGCCTCGATCGCCCGGGCGCGCATCAGAACGTGCCAGTGCGCCTCGCCCGTCGGGACGGTGAAGGCGGCGGGGATGGCGATCACCCGGGCGCCGGCGTCGGTGAGCGCCCGGTAGAGGTCCGGGAAGCGAAGGTCGTAGCAGATGGAGAGGCCGAGCGGCCCGGCCGGCGCCGCCGCCACGACCGCGCTCGATCCCGGCGCGTAGGACGCCGATTCGCGCCAGCTTTCGCCGGTGGGAAGGTCGACGTCGAACAGGTGGAGCTTGTCGTAGGTCGCGCGTATCTCGCCCGAGCCGTCGATCAGGAAGGCGCGGTTGGCGAGCTTCTCCCCGTCGGAGAGGACGGCGAGGGAGCCGAGATGGACCCATATCCCGGCGCGGGCCGCCGCCCCGCGCACCGCCGCGAGCACCGGATCGTCGGCCGGCCTGTGCAGGTTCGGCCGGGCCCGGGCGCGGTCGCGGTCGAGCAGGCCCGACATTTCCGGCGTGAACAGCATCTCCGCCCCGCCCGCCGCGGCTTCTTCCACCGCCGCGACGAGATCGCGGGCGTTGGCGGCGGGATCGATCCCGGTGCGGGCCTGGTAGAGAGCGATGCGGGTCATGTGCCGGGGGTGCGGCGGTGGGAAGGCAGTGTCAATCTTCACCGTCGCCCCAGCGAAGGCTGGGGCCCCAGGGGGTGAAAGGCGCGGTGTTCTTCACCCGCTGGGGTCCCAGCCTTCGCTGGGACGACGGGAGGCGTTCTTCACCCGCTGGGGTCCCAGCCTTCGCCGGGGACGACGTGCGTAATTTACTCGGCGCCCTGGAGCAGCGAGTCGAGCTCGCCCTTGCGCTCGAGCTCGGCGAGGTCGTCGGAGCCGCCGACGTGGCGGCCGTCGATGAATATCTGGGGGACGGTGTGGCGGCCGCCGGAGCGCTCGAGCATCTCGTCGCGCTTGCCCGGCACGGAGTTGATCTCATACTCCTCGTAATCGGCGCCCTTCTCCCCCAGCAGGGCCTTGGCGCGCGCGCAATAAGGGCATCCATATTTGGTGTAGATTTCAATGCTGGCCATGATCTGCTCCTGCTGGAGGAGGGGAATTGGGGTCCCCCGCCTCGATCTTCAACGCCCTGCCATAACCCCTCGCGGCCGATCGAGTGCCGCCTCGCTCTTGTCGCGGGCGCGGGAGATGCGCCGCTGGGTCTTCCGGTCGGCGAGCCAGCGAAGGTACATGCCGAGGATCGAGAGCGCCGCTCCGGCGACGAGACAGGCGAGGATCAGCGGATCCTCCTTCGCGCTCTTGAGCGGCGGGATCATGAGCAGAAGCACGCTTAGGATCGAGACGAGGTAGCCGTAGCCCTTCACGAAAAAGCTCCGTGTAATCAAACTGTCACAATCGCCAACGAGCGAGCCGGGGATTGGATCAATCCGGAGGGGAGTGGAAGGTCCGAGCTGGAAATCCTTGGCGGGCGATGCGGACCGTGTACGGGAAGAGCGCCATGAAACGTCCCTACCTCGCTTCCGCCGCCGCGGCCGCGCTCGCCTCGGCGGCTCCGGCCTTCGCCCAGCACGGCGGCCACGATATGTCGAGCATGCCGCCGGCCGCTCCGGGCCCCGCGCCGACGCCCGCTCCGCCGCCCGAAGCCGGGCCGATGAACCATGACGGACACGCCATGACGGACGGCGCCGCCCGTGGAGACGAGCCGATGGATTCGTCGGCCATGATCACGACGGGCCACGCGATGCGCGGCGCCTTCGGGGCCTACCCGATGAGCCGGGAAGCCTCTGGCACGGCCTGGCAGCCGGATTCCTCCCTGCACGAGGCGACGGAGACGATGGCCGGCCCCTGGATGCTGATGCTCCACGGGGTCGTGAACGGAGTCTATGACCGGCAGGAAGGCCGGCGCGGAGGCGGGAAGGGCTTCGTGTCGGGGATGGTGATGGGTATCGCCCGGCGCGACTTCGCCGATGGCGACTCGCTCCAGCTCAAGGCGTCGCTAAGCCCCGATCCGCTTATGGGCCGGCTCGGCTACCCGCTCCACCTCGCTTCGGGCGAGACGGCGAACGGAGTCGATCCGCTGATCGACCGGCAGCATCCCCACGATCTCTTCATGGAGCTGTCGGCGAGCTACAGCCTGCGGCTCGGCGGCAAAGCGAGCCTGTTCCTCTACGGCGGACTTCCGGGCGAGCCGGCCTTCGGGCCGCCGGCCTTCATGCATCGCATGTCGATCATGGATTCGCCCGAGGCGCCGATCACCCACCATTGGCTGGATTCGACCCACATCACCTTCGGCGTGGTGACGGCCGGGCTGTTCCTCGACCGGTTCAAGATCGAGGCTTCGCGCTTCAACGGCCGCGAGCCGGACCAGCACCGCTTCGACATCGAGACGGGACCGCTCGATTCGACCGCTCTTAGGCTGTCGTTCAATCCCACCGACGAACTGTCGCTTCAGGCGAGCTGGGCGCATCTCGAAAGCCCGGAGCAGCTCGAGCCCGGCGAGAACCAGACCCGCTGGTCGGCGAGCGCGATCTACACGAAGCGCCTCGGCGAGCGCCGCTGGTGGTCGACGACCCTGGCCTGGGGCCGGCGATCGAGCGATCATCGAAGCTTCGACGCCGCGGTGGTGGAAAGCAGCCTCGGCCTGGAGGATTGGACGCTCTTCGGCCGCGCCGAATATGCGCAGAATGACGAATTGCTCTTCGTCGGCGGCCATCACGGTCCGGCGTTCGACGTCGGGAAAGTCTCCGCCGGCGCGGTGCGCGACTTCCGCATCGCGCCGCACCTGAAGTTCGGACTGGGCGCTCTGGTCTCGGCCAATTTCGTGCCGAGGCCGCTTCGGGCGCTCTACGGCGGCGACCCGAAGGGCGCGATGGCGTTCGTCCGGGTGAAGATCGACTGAGCGCCGAGCCCGATCGTCACCCCGGCATGACGACCCTGGTCAGGCTCGATTGGTTGCCGCTCTAGTCAGTCTCCGTCGCCACCACCCGCGCCCAGGTCAGGACCGACACCGACTGCGCCCCCGCCCGCTTCAATATCCTGGCGCAGGCGCCGGCGGTGGCGCCGCTGGTGTAGACGTCGTCGACCAGGATGACCGGGCGTCGGGCGAGAGCGGCCCTGCCGCCGTCGCGGAGCCGGAAGGCGCCGCGCACCGCCAGCGCGCGCTCGCGGCGGCCGAGGCCCTTGAGCGGCGGGGTTGCGCGGGTCCGGCGGACGAGATCGAGGTCGGCGGCGAGTCCGGTTCGGCGCGCGAGAGCCGAGGCGATGAGCGCGGCCTGGTTGTAGCCGCGCTTCCAGATCCGCCAGCGGTGGAGCGGGACCGGCACGAGCAGCGCTCCGCCGCCGCGCGGGACGTGCCGCGCCATCAGCCGGGCGAGAGTCTCCGCGACGCCCGGCCGGCCGCTATATTTGAGCTTCAGGGCGATGGCCCTGGCGATTTCGCCATAAGCGACGGCGGAGCGAAGCTGGTCGAAGGGCGGCGGATCGGCGAGGCAGCGGCCGCATTCGGACTCCCCGTTCCCGCCATAGTCGAAGGGCAGGCCGCAGCGGGCGCAGCAAGGCTCGCCGAGAAAGGCGAGGCTCTTCCAGCAGCCGAGGCAGAAAGCGTGCGGCTCCGGGACGATGAGCCCGCAGGCGGGGCAGCGCGGCGGAAGCGCGAAATCGAGCGCCCGGAGGGCAAGGCCCCGGGCGGGTGCGAGAGCGTTCACGCCCACAACCCCTTTTCCCGGCGGGGAGAGGGAAGGGAGAGCGGGCTCGGCCTCGGAAGTAAGCCACAGACGCCGAACCCCCTCACCCCAACCCTCTCCCCGGCGGGGAGAGGGGGAAGTAGGCGCGACTCACCCGCTTCAGCCCAGCCGGGCCTTGAACTCGCGCAGCAGCGCCAGCGCGGCGCAGACGTCGTCGAGCATCGCCTTCACCCGCTCCTCGCCGCCCTTCCTCCTGAACATGCTTCCCGGCTCGAAGCGGTCCTTGCCCCAGATCGCGAAGAGCGCGTTCTCGTCGTCGAGATAAGCGAGAATCCGGCCCGACGTCGTGCGCAGCTCGGTGAGGCGGGATCGGAAGGCGGGATCGAAAAGCTGGCGCGCCTCCATCGGCGCGGTCGAATAGACTTCGAACTTCTTTTCGAAAACTTCGTCGCCCTCGATCTTGACGCGCTCCATCCCCGACGCCGGCTTGAAGACGTTGAAAATTTTGCGGTCCGGAATGACGACGGTCGTCCCCTGCCCTCCCGGCCGCCGCTGGAGGGCGTAGATCTGGCCCTTGAACACGGTCTGGGTGTTCTTCCCCATCCGGCGCTGGAGGCAGGCTTCGTAGACGGCATAGCCCCGCCCCTCGTCGTCCTTGCCGTTGAACAGGTCGGTGAAATTCTCCGACGTGAGCCGGCCGAACAGGGCCTGGGCCGCCGCGGGATAGACGGGAGGGCTGAAGTCCGAGGCATAATATTCCATGCCCGCTCGGGCGGCGATCGCCTCCAGCACCGGATGCTTGAGGCTCTCGCCGACCTTGGCGAGCGCCGAATAGCCGATGATGATCCCGGCGATGAGGAGGATGAGCGCCGCGAAGAAGGCGAGGGTCGGCCAGCCCGCCTTGGTGAGCGTGAACCAGGCGAAGGGCGCGAGGACGAGGCCGCCGACGAGGTAGAGCCAGAATTTGCGGACCGCCGAGCGGCGATTCTCGTCGAGCGAGCCGATCTGCTCGCGTACCGGGCCGGCCCCGCAGACCTCGTCGAAACACGCCGCCGTCAGCTCGATCATCCGTTCCTCCCCGTTTTTCGAGGGAATTGAACTGACGTTCAGGCTTTTGTCCAGAGGGGGCCTAATCTTCCCCTCTCCCGCCCGCGGGAGAGGGGAAGAGTAGGCCTACGGGTTCGGGCTCACCGGCAGGGCGAAGGTGAATCGGGCGCCCTGGCCGGGGGCGCTGTCGACCGAAAGGTCGCCGCCCATCGCCCGGGCGAGGCGGCGGGCGATGTAGAGGCCGAGGCCGGTGCCGCCGGGCTCGTTGGGGTCGACCCGCTCGAACTTCTCGAAGATCCGCGCCTGGTCGTCAGCGGCGATGCCCTTGCCCTGGTCGGCGACGATCAGCGCCCCGAGGTCGCCCTCGCGATCGATCCGGATCCACACCATCCCGCCTTCGGGCGAATAGCGTATCGCGTTGGTGAGGAGGTTCATGACGATCTGGAGAGCGCGGCGGAACTCGCCCTTGGCGGGAAGCGCCTCGCCGAGCGCGGGCCCGTCGATCCGGACATTGCGTGCGGCGGCTCGGACGGCGAGAAGCCCGGAGGCGCGGCGGGCGACGTCGGCGAGATCGATCTCCTCCTCCTCCGGAGCGAAGCCGGGCCGCTCGATCGCCTGCAGGTCGACGAGGTCGTCGACGAGGGCGAGGAGGTGGCGGCCGGCGGTGGCGATGTCCTCGGCATAGCCGGCATAATCGCCCTTGAGCGGCCCTTCGGCGCGAGTCCCGATCGCCTCCGCCGAGGAGACGATCCGGGCGAGCGGAAGGCGAAGGGCCTTGTCGAGGCGCTCGCCGAAGGCACCGGTCGCTCCCTCGCCCCGCGACAATGCGGCCGGCTCCGGCGCGGGCGCGGCCTCGCCGGCGATTCGGGCGGCCGAGCCGCGGAAGCCGCCGAACCGGCCGTTGCCGCCGATCAGCGGAATGCCGGCGAGCCGGTAGCGTTCGCCGCGCCCTCCGCGAAGCTGCGCGATCTGGCCCTCGAACCTTTTCTGCTCGGCGAGCGCGGTGAGAAGCGGAAGCTCGCCCGCCTCGTCCTCGATCAGCCGGAACAGGCGGGTGACCTGTCCGCCGATGAGCGCTCCGGGCGGCTTTCCGGCCGCGGCCGCCGCCGCGGGCGACAAGGCGGTGAGCCGGAGGCTGAAGTCCGTCTCCCACATCCAGTCGGCGGCGGCGCGAAGGAAATCGGCTTCGCGGGCGGAATCGGGCGCCGGCGCGGGCGCCCGGGCGGGACGCGCGGTCCAGCCGGTGATCTCGAGCGCGACTCCCGCCTCGGACGGCTCGGCGCGGACCCAGAGGTCGAGATCGCCCGACCCCTCGGCGGCGACGGCGGGACGGGAGACGACGATCCCGAGCCGCGCGGCAAGCCGGGCGAGAGTCGCGACCTGCGGGATCGCAAGCGGGCCGCCCTCCTCGCCCCCGGCGCCGCGGTGAAGGATGAGCAGACGCGGATCGGCTCCGACCAGCCGGCCTTCGCGGTCGACCAGGCCGCGGACGCCGACCTCGCGGTTCATCGCCCGAGCTCCACGATCGCCGAGCGGTAGGCGGGATCGGCCCGCCAGGCGCCGAGGCCGGCGGCGGCTTGCGCGGCGGAGACGGAATCGAAGCCGTCGAGCCGCTCCGGAAGGGCGGAATCGGCCGGGTCGAGGCGGAGCAGCAGTCCGGCCGCGGTCTCGCGGCGGCAGCCGGAGGCGCGAAGCAGAAGGACCGCCCCGTTTCGGTCGGCGAGCAGAGCGGCGGCGTCGGCCGCGGCGAGGCCGCTCCTGACCGCGAGCGCGGCGACCAGCGCCGGAAGGCCGGCTTCAGGAAGCAGCCGGGCGAGGATCGAATCGTCCAGACGTCCAAGCTCGTCCAGCCGTCGGGCGAGACGGAGCGCCGCGGCCTCCGCGCCGCCGCCCTCGTCATAGCCGGCGAGGAACGCGGCGACCGCTGCGGCGAGGGCGGAATCCGCTTCGCCCGGCGGAATGCGATGCTGGCGGACCAAATAGAGGCGCAGCGCCGCCGCCACCCGCCAGGCGAGCCGGTGCTGGATCTCGGCGGGAAGGTCGGAGCGGCCGATCGTCGGGTCGCCGAAGCGGTCGACCCGGCCGGTTTCGAGGATGAGGAGCGACATCGCCTCGGCGGCGACGATCTCGTCGGAATCGCCCGCGAGTTCGCCGAGCAGGGCCTGGTCGGCCGCCGCCCCGAGCCGGTGCTCCTCGGCTCGGCGGAGCAGGGCCGCGGTCAGCGGCGGGTCGAGCAGCCTCTCGTCGTCGGCGAGGATCGGCTCGGCGATCGGCAGATGCGCGGAGCCGAGCGCGGCGCCGACCGCGGCATCGGCGAAGGCTCCTTCGAGGCCGGCTCGAAGCGCCTCCTCGATCCGGCGAAGGAGGTCGGCGAGCAGCCGCGCGACGGTCCGGCGCTGCCATTCGGTGAGTCGGTACGGCGCCGGAAGGGCGAGATCGGCGGCCGCCGCCGCGAGGCGCGCGCGCGCGGAGGCGAGCAGCGCCGCGGCGCCGTCCCATTCACCCTCGCTCGGCCGCGCGTCGGACATGGTGCGCCTTTAGCGCGGGTGAGGTTAAGGCGGCGCTAATCCTCACCCGCCGCCGGGCCGGCGGCGGGCGGGACCGGCGCATGGACCTGGCGCTGTACCCAGAAGAAGCTCGCCCCGGCATAGATTGAGAGGAGAGTGAGGCCGGTGCCCCACAGATTGGCGATCGCGAAGGGAAGGAGGAGCCAGGCGAGCCCTTTATGCTCGGCCAGCCAGCGCTGCCCCACGAGCCGGCGGGCGCCGGCCTCCACCCGCTGGGCGAGAGCGAAGGCGATCGTGCTCCCGGCGAGGGAAAGGCAACCCCAGCCCCGGACCGGCGCGAGGCCGGCGGCGAGCGCCACCAGCGCCCCGCCCGCCGCGGCTGGCAGGACCAGCGACCACCAGCTCGTCTCCTCCTCGTCCTGGAGGCGCACCGCGGCGAGACGCGCGGCGATCCCCTCGACGAGGGTGGAGAGGAGGAGGAGGAGCATCCCGAGCCACAGCCAGCGCGACAGGAAGGTCAGCCCGCCCAGGACGGTGAGGAGGAAGGCCGCGAGGTTCAGCGCGGGCGGCGAGACGGCCCGGGCGACCAGCGCCCGAACGGCCAGGGTCTCGACGGGCCCGAGCCAGTAGGCGGAGACCCAGTCGCGGCGGCCGGCAAGCGCGCCCTCGAACATCCGCGCCTCGATCTCGTCGAGATCCTCCGCCCGTTCCGCCACGGTGAGCTGGTCGTCGGCCGGCTCGCCGCGCACCGCGAGCTGGCGCGCGCCCGACTGGACGGCGCGGCGAAGAAGGGTCGACTGAAGGTCCCAATCGTGGAGAAGGCCCGCAGTCTCCTGGAGAAGGGCACCGTCGACGAGCGCCAGGCCGGCCCAGCGGCTGTGGGCGTCGATCCGCTCGAAGCGATCGTCGACCCGAACGTCGGGGATGGTCAAGAGGCTGTGGCCGCCGAGCGAGACCAGCCTCGACACATGGGTCTCGGCGGCGATCAGCCCGTCGGCCATGACGAGCAGCCGGTCGCCCGGATGGACCGAGTCCGCCGCCTCCTGGGCGGTGCGGGCGACCGCGACCCTGAGGCCCTGGGCGCGGAGCCGGTCGATCGCCGCGGCGAGCTCCGGCGACACGCGCTCGACCGCGACCACGATCGGATCGGCTCCGGCGGCTCCGGCGAGGCGCGCCTGCCGCTCGAGCAGCGTCCGACCGGCGAGCGGAAGCGTGGCGCGAAGCCTTCCGCCGGGCTCGTCGGCCTCGTGATAGGCCGCGATCAGCGCCGCCAAGGTCATGGTCGCCCCTCCATCGGGGAAGCGATAAGCCGACCGGCGTCGGGAGGCAAAGGAAGAGGTGAAAGGGGGACAGTTACCGATCCCCTCGGCCTCGTCCGGCTGGAGCAGGTCCTGGGATCGGTACCTGTCCCCGCTCGGCGGCCTTCAGCCCGCGGCGAACTCGTCGATCGCGGCGCCGAGCTTCCTAAGCACGACCGGGTCGCCGGGCGCGCCTTCGAGCGCTTCGTCGGCGAGCAGGCCGAGGCCGATCGCCCCGAAGCTCGCCGCGAGGCTCTTCAGGCGCGAGGCGGCGATCCGCCAGTTGGCGTCGCAGCGGGCGCGGCTCATCAGCTCCGCCTGGCGGGCGACGCTTTCGAGGAAGGCGGAGCGAAGCTCGGCCATCAGCGCCGGGTCGTTTCCGACGGCGGCGGCGAGCGAGGCGTTGAGGGCTCCGGGATCGTAGACCATCCCCCTTCCCTAGCCGCCGGTTCGTTAACGCCCCGTATCCTTCGCAGCTTTCGCACCCCGCGAATCATGGTAAACGTCGCTCATGACGATCGGGGCAGAGCGCGCGGAAGCGGTGGCGGTGGCTGGGACGGAGCCGGACTGGCTGGGCCCGGCGGTGGTGGAGCAGGTCGAGGCGGAGACCCTGCCCGCCGAGGCGCCGGACCGTCCGCCGTCGGGCGCGGCCCGTGCCCTCGCCTTCCTCCTCGCCCTCCTCGCCGCCGCCTGGGTGGGAAGCTACGGCTGGGCGCTGTGGCGCGCCAGGCCGGCCCCGACCCTCGACAATGCGGTCTCGTGGCTCGCGACCTTGAGCGGGCCGCTCGTCCTCCTCGGGCTGATCTGGCTTCTGTTCGGTCGAAGCTCGAGGCGCGAGACCGAGCGCTTCACCCGCGCCGTCGCCGACATGCGGCGGGAGAGCAACGCGCTCGAGAGCGTGCTCGAGATCGTCGCCGGCCGGATCGAGCAGAATCACGCGCGCCTCCGCGGCGAGGCGGAGAAGCTGATGTCGCTCGGCGACGAGGCGTCGGACCGGCTGGGGCGGGTCACTTATTATCTCACCAAGGAGACGGCGACTCTCGACCGCACCGCCTCGCAGCTGGAGAGCGCGGCGGCCAATGCCAAGGTCGACATCGGGGTCCTGATGATCGACCTGCCGCGCGCCGAGGAGCAGGCCCGGGCCGTCGCCGGCGCGATGAAGGAGGCCGGGCTCACCGCCCACGGCCAGGCCGGCGCGCTCGAGGCTCAGCTCGGCGCCCTCTCGGCTCGGAGCCGGGAGGCGGACGAGCTGCTCGGAAGCGCGGCGCAGCGCATGGCGGCGCATATCGCCCGGATAGAAAGCAGCGCCGCGACCGCTTCGGCGGGGATCAGCGAAGCCTCGGCCGGGATGACCGCGGCGGTCGACGGCGCCATGGCGCGGGCCGCCCAGGCGCTCGATTCCGCGCGCGCCGCGCTCGACTCGCAGGGCCAGGCGACCCTGTCGACGATCGAGCAGAGCCGCGCGGCGCTGGAGCGGGCGGGCGAGGATTCGGCGCGCGGCCTCTCCGCCCGACTCGACGAGGTCGGAGCGAGGATCGAGGCGCTCGCCGCCCGTCTCGCCGAGCAGGACGAGGCGAGCCGGGCGCTCGTCTCCGGGCTCGGCGCCGAGCTTGAGGCGCTCGACGGCGCCTTCGAGCGAATCGGCGAAAGCGGAACGGCTCAGTCGGAGCGGCTCGGCGGGTCGATCGCGACGGTCCAGCAAAGCACACAGGCGCTGATCGCCGACCTCGCCGGCGGCCGCGACCGGTTCGGCGAGCTGATCGAACAGGCGCGAGTGATGAGCGAGGCGCTGACCGCCGTGCTGGGCCGGCTCGAGGAGGACGTTCCTTCGGCGCTCATCGAGGCCCGGACGGGAGCCGAGCGCACCGGCGAGGCCCTCGCCGGCCTGTCGCCGCTCGTCGAGGGAATGCAGGCCCGGGCGCGGGACGTCGAGGAACGGATGTCCGGCGTCGGCGGCCGAGTCGAGGCGATCGGCGCTCTGGTCGAGGCTCAGGACCGTACCAGCCGGGCGATGGTCGAACGGCTGATCGGCGACGTCGCCGCGCTCGAGCAGAGCTTCGCCGAGGCCGAACGCAGCGGAAGCAGCCGGACCGAGGCTTTGAGCGGAGCGATCGGGACGCTGCGCGGCGCGGCGGCGGAGCTCGAGCGCGACCTTGTCGACGGGGAAGCCCGCGCCGGCGCCCTCGCCGGCCGAGCCCGCGCGCTTTCCGAAGCGCTTGGGAGCACCGCCGCCGAGCTTGGCGAGCGAATCCCGCTCGCTTTGGCGCAGGTCGAAGCCCAGGCGGCGCGGGCGCTCGAGGCCGCCTCCGCCATCGCCCCGGTGGTCGAAGGGGTTCAGGGCCAGACCCGCGATTTCGAGGAACGGGTCGCCGGCGTCGGCGGCCGGGTCGAGGCGATCGCGGCTCTGGTCGCGGAGCAGGACCGGACCAGCCAGGCGATGGTCGAGCGGCTGATCGGCGACGTCGCCGCGCTGGAGCAGGGCTTCGCCGCCGCCGAACGCGGCGGAACCGCCCGGACGCAGGCTTTGTCCGCGGCGATTGACGGGCTTCGCGGCGCCGCGGCCGAGCTCGAGCGCGAGCTTGGCGGCGGCGAAGCGCGGGCCGAGGCGCTCACCGGCCGCGCCCGCGACCTTGTCGGCACATTGGAAAGCGCCGCCGCCGAGCTCGACGATCGGATCCCCGCCGCGCTCGCCCAGGTCCAGGCCCAGGCCGAGCGTACCCGCGATGCGGCTTCGGCGCTGGCGCCGGTGGTTGAGGGGATCGAAGGATCGGCGACCGCCGCCGCGCAACGCGTCGAGGCGGCCGAAGCCAGCGTCGCGCGGCAGCGGGAGGCGCTCGATTCGCTGCTCGCCCGCCTCGACGAGGGATCGGCGGGCGCCGAGGAACGGCTTCAGGCGCTCGGCGCCGCCGCCGCCCAGGCACAGGAATCCGCCGCCCGGATGGTCTCGGATACCGGGCCGGAGCTCATCGAGGCCCTGCTAAGGGTGCGCGACGCGGCGGCCCAAGCGGCGGAGCGGGCGCGCGAGGCGATCGCCCAGGCCATTCCGGCGAGCGCCGCCGCGCTCGGCGAAGCGGGCCGTGCGGCCCTCGTCCAGGCGGTGGAGGAGACGGTGGGACAGCAGATGGCCGAGCTCTCCGCGCTCGCCGAGCGATCGGTCGAGACGGCGCGGCGCGCCTCGGAGCGGCTGACCCGGCAGATGCTCACCTTGGGCGAGACGGCGGGCAAGGTGGAGGCGCGCATCGAGGCCGAGCGCAAATCGCGCGAGGAGAAGGACAGCGAGCTCTTCTCGAGGCGGGTCGCGCTTCTCATCGAGTCGCTCAATTCGACCGCGATCGACGTCACCAAGATCCTGTCGAACGAGGTGACCGACAGCGCCTGGGCCGCCTATCTGAAGGGCGACCGCGGGGTCTTCACCCGGCGCGCGGTGCGCCTGCTCGACAATAGCGAGGCCCGCGAGATCGCCCGCCACTATGACGAGGAGCCGGAGTTCCGCGAGCAGGTCAATCGCTACGTCCACGACTTCGAATCGATGCTTCGACGGGTCCTCGCCGACCGCGACGGCACTCCGCTGGGAGTCACCATCCTGTCGAGCGACATGGGCAAGCTCTACGTTGCCTTGGCCCAGGCGATCGAACGGCTGCGCTGAAAGCCGTCGGGATGAGCTCCGGTCAGGAAGGTAGGAGGAATTTTTCTTCCCTGCCCCGTCACCTCGTCCAGTCGAGCATTTCGATGGTGACCCAGCCGAAGCGGTAATTGGCGTAGAACAGGGCCATCGCGGCCGCCGAGACGATCGTCGCCCGAAGCGCGGCCGTCCAGAAGCTGAAGCGGTGGGGCGCGCTCGGCGCGTGGCCCGGGGGGAGCTCGACCCCCTCTTCGTGCGGGGTCCGGACTCCGATCGGAAGGACTACGAACAAGGCGAGGGTCCAGAAGAGGATGTAGATCGCCAGGATCGACTGGAACTTCACCGCTCGCTTCTCCCTCGCCTGCCGGAAAGCGCCCTTACCCCCTCCCCCACGGCCTCGTAAGCGGATTCTCCGCCTGCCCGCGTGCCAAGGCCCGTCGTCCCAGCGCAGGCTGGGACCCCGGCGGGTGAAGAGCGCGGACGGGCGGGCGCGCTCGGCCTCGTCCCGCTCTAACCTCGATGCCTTTCACCCCCTGGGGCCCCAGCCTTCGCTGGGGCGACGGGAGAGCTCACACCCTTAGGACGAGGACGTCCACGATCGGCTTCTTGCCGGTCCATTCGCTCGCGCAGCGGCGGACGGCGAGGCGGACGTCCTCGCGAAGCTTGGCCTCGTTGCCGGCGTTGCGCCTGGCCGCGGCGGCGGCGGCGGCGCAGGCTTCCTCGAGGAACGGCTCGCGATCCTCCTCCACCGGAATGCCCTGGATACCGATCTCCACCCCGCCGACCAGCCGGTCTCCCTTGCCCAGCGCCAGCGCGACGGAGACGATTCCGAAGGCGGCGAGCTTGCGGCGCTCGTTCATCGTCGGGCCGTCGGCGGGAAGGATGACGTCTCCATCGAGGATCAGCCGGCCCACCCTCTCCTCGCCCAGCTTGACCGGACCGTCGGGGGCGAGGCGGATGAGATCGCCGTTCTTCTGGACGATCCCGCGCGGAACCCCGCGTCCCATGGCGAAGCGGCGATGCTCGACCATGTGGCGCATCTCGCCATGGACCGGGACGATGATCCCGGGGCGGATCCAGCCGTACATGGCGGCGAGCTCGGGCCGCCCGGGATGGCCGGAAACATGGACGTTGGCCTGCCGCTCGGTGATCATCTGGATGCCGCGCGCGGCAAGCTCGTTCTGGATACGCCCGATCGGTATCTCGTTGCCGGGAATCTGCTTGGAAGAGAAGACGACGAGATCGCCCTCGGAGAGGCTAAGCTTGTGCTGGCCGAAGGCGATCCGGGCGAGCGCGGCGCGCATCTCGCCCTGGCCGCCGGTGGCGATGATCATCACGTCGCGCCGCGGAAGCCGCATCGCGGATTCCCAGTCGACCGTCTCCGGAAAGTCCTGGAGATAGCCGACGCTCTTCGCGACGCGGAGAATCCGGTCGAGCGAGCGCCCGGCGACGCAGACCTGGCGGCCGGTATCCTGGGCGACCTTGCCGAGCGTCCCGAGCCTCGCCGCGTTGGAGGCGAAGGTGGTGACGAGCACCCGCCCCTCCGCCGCGGCGACCACCGCGTCCAGCCCTTGGCGCACCTCCTCCTCGGAGCCTGAAGCCTCTTCCTGGAAGACGTTGGTCGAATCGCAGACCAGAGCGAGTATGCCCTCGTCTCCGACACGGGTCAGGGCGGCCGCGTCCGCCGGATCGCCGAGCTGCGGGAATTCGTCGAGCTTCCAGTCGCCGGTGTGGAAGACCTTGCCGTGCGGAGTCGAGATGAGCAGCGCATTGCCTTCCGGGATCGAATGGGCGAGCGGAACGAACCGCACCTCGAACGGCCCGATCTTCGCGGTCCCGCCGATGTCGATCAGCCGGACCTCGACATCCTGGGTCAGCCCCTCCTCCTTCAGCTTCTCGGCGATCAGTCCGGCGGTGAAGGGGGTGGCGTAGAGCGGAACGCCGAGATCGTTGGCGAGGTAGGGGATCGCGCCGATATGGTCTTCGTGGCCGTGGGTCAGGACCACCGCCAGAAGGTCGTCCCGCCGCTTCTCGATGAAGCTAAGATCGGGCAGGACCAGCTCGACTCCCGGGTAGGAGGGGTCGGCGAAGGTCATGCCGAGATCGGCCATGATCCACTTGCCCTCGCAGCCGTAGAGATTGACGTTCATGCCGATCTCGCCCGAGCCGCCGAGCGCGAGGAAAAGCAGTTCGTTACCGGGTTTCATCATTTCTCCGTCACCCCGGCGCAGGCCGGGGTCTAAATTGTTTGCCGCCACCCCGGCGAAGGCCGGGGTCTCATCGGGCAGGTCCGCGACTTCTCGGCCTGAGATCCCGGCCTTCGCCGGATGACGATTTGCTACCGGACGCCTAATCCCGGCTTTTGCTCCGATCGTACAACAGACCCAGCCCCTGGATCGTCAGATCCGGCTCGATCGCGTCGAAGATCGCGCTGTGGCGATCGAACAAGGTGGCGAGGCCGCCGGTGGCGATGACCTGGACGGGGCGTCCGATCTCGGCCTTCATCCGGCCGACAAGCCCCTCGATCATCGAGACATAGCCCCAGTAGATGCCGATATGCATCTGGTCCTCGGTGGTCCGGCCGACCACCGAGAGATTGTCGCGCGGCGCCTCGATCGCGATCCGGGGAAGCTTGGCCGCGGCGGTGACCAGGGCGTCGAGCGAGAGGTTTATGCCGGGCGCGATGATCCCGCCCTTGTAGGCGCCGGAATAGTCGACCACGTCGAAGGTGGTGGCGGTTCCGAAGTCTATGACGATGAGGTCGCCTTCGTGGACGGCGTGGGCGGCGATGGCGTTGAGCACCCGGTCGGCGCCGACCGTGCCCGGCTCGGCGACGTCGAGGACGATGTCCCAGCCGGCGGCCCCCCGCCCGGCGATCAGCGGTTCGACGCGGAAATATTTCTGCGCCAGCACCTCGAGATTGTGGAGCGCGCGCGGGACCACGGTTCCGACGATGACCGCCTCGACGCAGTCGCGCGCGAACCCCTCCAGCTCGAGCAGCTGGTGAAGCCAGACGGCATATTGATCGGCGGTGCGCCTCGGGTCGGTCGCGATCCGCCAGCGGGCGCGGATCACGCCCGACTCGAGCAGGGCGAAGACGATGTTGGTGTTCCCGGCGTCGACGGCGAGCAGCATGGCGGCGTCTCTAGCGGGAGGGCGGGGATTTGGCGAGGGGCGGCCGCTTCGCTCCCCGGCGAAGGCCGGGGAACTTCTGCTCTTCAGGCCGCAAGCCGCAGGAAGGAGATCGGCGCCGTGGGAGTGAGGACCAGCGGCCGGTCGGCGCGGGCCTCGAATATCTCGCCGTCGAGGATCACTCCGGACTGCTCGCCCTCGATCCGTATCTCGTCGCCGCGCTGCAGGTGGACTCCGCGCAGGCGGTGCATTCCGAGCTTTCCGCGAAGCGCCGCGAAGAGCGCGGAGAACAGGGCCCGGCCGCTCCGCTCGATGAGCAGGAGCTGCATCGATCCGACCCGCTTTTCCGCCCCGGGCATGGTGCCGCCGAACAGCAGCTTCTGGAGAGTGGTCACCATCAGGAAGGCGAACTGGCCCTGCATCTCCCCCTGCTTGAGGACCGAGATCTTGAGCAGGCCGGTTCGCGGCGGAAGGAACCGCCCGCGGCTTCCGACGATCACCCCGAGGACTCCGAGCAGAAGCGCGAGGACGTGGGCGACGCTGTTCGGGAAGATCGGGTAGAGATTGTGCCGGCAGTAGAGCATCGTGTCGGCGAGGCCGGCGCCGCCGAGGAACATGCCGAGCACCGGCCGGCCGCCCGAAGTGCCGCCCGAAAGCGCGATCAGCTCGCGCTCGACGATGTGCCGGTCGAGATCGGAGCGGGCGATGTCGAGCACCCGGCGGAGGCTCGCGAGCGGATCGCCCTCGGCGCCCAGGTCGTAGGCGATGAGGTTGGTCTTGCCGTTGGGAAGGACGGCGACCGGGGGCGGATCGTCGCCGAAATAGCGCTCGTTGTGGATGGCGGTCAGGGCCGCCTGGACGGTGCCGTCGCCGCCGTTGATGACCAGGACCATCGGCTTGACCCGGGCGATCCGCTGGAGCGCCAGGCCGATCTGGTCGACATGCTCGACCTCGTAATGGAAGATGTCCTCATGCGCCGCGCAGAAGCTCCTGATGTCCGGCAGCAGCGACTGGTTGCCCGTCGAGTGCGGATTGGAGAGGAGCGCGACCCGGGCCATCCTTAGCCGCGGCCCGCCGGTCCGATGGTGAAGCCGCTGCGGTAGAGGAGCACGACCGAGACCGCCTTGGGCGAATTGCCGATCGGCACCGCCACCTCGCTGAAGCTCGGCTTCAGGTGGAGGAGCGAGATGCGCGGATTGCGCGAGAACCCGCCGCCGTCCGACCAGTCGCGCCGGGCATTGTCGCCGTCGACGTCGTGGCGGACGGCGACCGCATAGGTGCCGGGGCCGGGCAGCGGGACGCAGATCGGCATGATCGGAGCGACCACCGGAAGGTCGATCCGGGTGACCCGCTCGCCCTTCACCAGGAAGTTCTGGCTGTTGTAGATCTGGACCCGGACGCGCCCGGAGCGCGCCTTGAACCCGCTGACGTTGACGAGGAAGGCCGGCCGGCGCGAGCCGGCGGTGCAGGCGGCCGTGTCGGGTCCATAGGCGCCGGCCGCCGCGGCGGGCAGAGCGACGGCGAGGGCCGCCGCCGCCGCTGTGAAAAACGCGAACCTGGTCATCCGCTTGCTCCTGAAAAGCGGCCCCGCGCCGGCGGGCGGCGCGAAGCTGTGTGACGATGCCCCCAGTTTCATCGTCGCCCTTGCCCGGCGCTTGCGGCCAAATTGTGGTCGAGGCGCGACCAAATGGTGGGAAATGGCGGATCGGCCGTCGGCCGGAAACTTTCCGCCCCGCCCCGTCCCCCTCCGGCACAGCGCGATTCCGGCTCTTGTCCCAGCCGCGAAGTCGGAGCGAAGGAGCGTCGGGGCACGAGGGAAGACGAAGGAGACCGCCTTGACGACCCGCCGCAACCGCCGGATCTGGATCCCGCCCGCGATGCTTCTCACCGCCGCCCTGGGCGCCGCCCTGCTCCAGGCCGCTCCGGCGCGCGAGGCGCCCCGCCGAGCCCAGGTCGCCCAAACCCTGGCCGCGGCGCCGGCCGCTCCCGCCGCCGCCGCCCGCCCCGCCAGGGCCGAAGCGGCCGCAATTCCCGCCGCGCCCGCCGCCGAAGCGCTCGCCGGCGGCGCTCGAAGGGCGGTTCCGCCCGCCAAGACGGCGCTGATCGACTTCCCGATCCGGGCCGAGCTCGTCATCCCGCGCTGGCTGCGCCCGGGCGAATTCGCCTGGAACGACGAGGGCGTCCCCGCCGCCGGCGAGACGGTGGTGGTGGTCAACCTTCGCGGCCGGGTCCTCTCCGTCTACAAGGCCGGCTACGAGATCGGACGGTCGAGCATCGTCTGGGGCGCCGACGAGAAGCCGACCCCGATCGGAACCTTCAAGATCCTGGAGAAGGACGCGGATCACCATTCGCGCACCTATTACAACGCGCCCATGCCCCACATGCAGCGCCTGACCGCCGACGGAGTCGCCCTCCACGGCTCGGAGATGGCCGACGACATCGCCACCCACGGCTGCGTCGGGCTGCCGCGCGAATTCGCCGCCCTCCTCTTCCGGGCGACCCGGGTCGGCGACCGAGTGGTCATCATGAAGGGCTAAGGTCCGTCAATCGCGCCGCTTCAACTCCGGCTTAACCCCCGAGCGCTAGAACCGGCGGCGCGAGGAGTGAATGGTGAAGCTGGTAATCCTGAAAAAGGCCGGTGAGCCCGGCGACGTGGCGATCAATCCGGACCGGGTCACGCATGTGCGAACCGGCTCGGGCGTGTTCACCGACATCTTCTTCGGTGAGCATCGAGTCGCCGTCCAGGGTACTTTCCAGGAGGTGGTGGCAAGGCTGGCCGGCCCGCAAATGCCGGCCTCGGCCGGCGCCGAGCCGCCGAGGAACTGGTTCCCGGCGCGGTAGGGAGGGGCAGCTCCGCCCACTGCATCCCCTCTCCCGCGAGCGGACGTTGGGAAGGAGGCGCTTGCATCCCCCTATTCCGCCGCCCACTCCGCTTCTATATCGGCCCCGTCATGGCCGGCGCCCGCCTCCTTCCCTGCCGCCCGGAGCGGCTCCGGCCGTCCGGCCCGATCGCCGGCGCCTAGGCTGATGGCAATCCTCACCCGGATCGATCGCTACATCGCGCGGATGATCTTCATCCCGCTGACCGCGACCTTCGTCGTCGCGGCGATGCTCCTGATGATGGAGAAGATGTCGCGCCTGCTCCTGTTCGTCATCGCGGCCGGTGGCCCGGTGACCGTGGTGTGGCGGATGCTCGCCAACCTCGTTCCCGAATATGCCTCTCTGGCGATCCCGCTCGGCCTATTGCTCGGCACTCTCTTCGCGTTCCGAAAGCTCGCTCTGTCGTCGGAGCTCGACAGCCTCCGCTCCGTCGGGCTCGGCTACACCCGCCTGCTTCGGGTGCCCTACATGTATGCGGTGGCGCTGATGGCGCTCAACCTCGCCATCGTCGGCTACCTCCAGCCTTATGCCCGCTACGCCTACGAGCAGCTTCGCTTCGACCTTCGCTCCGGCGCGCTGGGCGCGTCGATCAAGGTCGGCGAGTTCACCAATCTCGGCCGCCGAATGACCCTTCGGGTCGAACGCAGCGAGCAGCATGGCCGGCTCCTCCACGGCGTGTTCGTCCGCGCCGAGACGCGCGACGGCAAGACCCTGATCGCGACGGCCGACCTCGGCACCTTCCTTCGAACCGACGATGCGGACACGATCAAGCTTCGCCTCGCCAACGGCCGACTGGTCCACAACGCGCCGAATTACGAGGCGCCGCGGGTGCTTGCGTTCAAGATCCAGGACCTGCCGGTCGACCTTCCCGCGATCGAAGCCTTCCGAAAGCGCGGCACAAGCCTGGAAAGCGAGGAGCTGACCCTTCCCGAGCTTCTCAAGCTGTTCGACGGCCACCGGGCCGCCAAGAAGACTCGCTATGCGGCGGAAGCGGAATTCCACTACCGGCTGGTCGAGATCGTGATGATGCTGCTGATGCCGCTGCTCGCGGTGGCGCTGGCGGTGCCCCCGAAGCGAAGCACGTCCGGCCTCGGCATATTCCTGTCGATCGTGATGGTGGTGACCTATCACAAGGTCAATCAATATGGCGAGCGGATGGCCGAGCTCGGCCGGCTCTCCCCGGCGCTCGCCCTGTGGACTCCCTTCTTCCTGTTCTCGGCGCTGATCGTGTGGATGTACTGGACCTTGGCCTACAAGCCGGGCGGCCAGCCGATCGGAGGCCTCGAGCGGGTGTTCACCCGCCTGTCCAAGGGTGTCGCGAGGCTGCTCCGGCTCGGTCAGCGGCGGATTCCGGCCACGGCAACGGCGGCGGCCGAATGAACCTGCAATTCTTCCCGTCGAAGCGGCTCGCCTGGTACATGGCGAAGATGTTCGTGACCCGCTGCCTGGCGGTGCTCGCGGCTTTGGTCGTCATCCTCCAGACCCTCGACATGCTGGGCGAATCGGCGAAGATCCTCGCCTTCCCGGGTAATGGCGAGGCCGAGGTCTTCCGCTACCTGTCGCTTCGACTGCCGCAGCTCATCCAGACCTTCACGCCCTTCGCGGTGCTTCTGGGCACGCTCATCACCCTGGCCACGCTCAACCAGAACAGCGAGGTGGTGAGCATGAAGGCGGCCGGCATTTCGGCCCACCAGATCATCGCGCCCCTGATGCTCGCCAGCCTGGTCATCGCGGGCTTAAGCTTCGTCTTCAACGAGCGGATCGTCACCCGGGCGACCGAGACGCTGAGCGGCTGGCAGGACGTCGAATATGGCAAGGTGCCGCGCGACAGCGGAGTCCGCCCCAACGTCTGGGTCCGCTTCGGCGAGGACCTCGTCCTCGCCCGCGAGGTCCATGCCGCCGGAGCCTCGACCGAGCTTCGCAACCTCACCGTCTACGACCGCCGGGGCGAGACCTTGAAGTCGGTGATCAGCGCCCGCCGCGCGATCCGCGCCGGCGACGGCTGGAGGCTGGAGCAGGGTTCGACCTTCGACGTCGACAACGGGCAGACCACGCGCTTTTCCACCCAGCCGTGGGGCCGGGGTCTCGATCCGGCCCAGTTCACCCTCGCCAAGGTCGATTCCGACGAGGAGGATTTCACCGCGCTGCGCGGCGCGATCGCCGAGCTCAAGTCCGCCGGGCGCGACACGGACGAGCTGGAATCGGGGCTCTGGCACAAGATTTCCGGACCGCTTTCGGTGGTGCTGATGCCGCTCCTGGCGGCGGTGGCGGCGTTCGGGCTCGCCCGCTCCGGCCAGGTCTTCGTCCGGGCGGTGATCGGAATGGCGCTTGGCTTCGCTTATTTCGTCGCCGACAATTTCAGCATGGCGATGGGCAGCTACGGCGCCTACCCGCCGCTCGCCGCCGCCTGGGCGCCGTTCCTCCTCTTCCTCCTGATCGGCGAAACGGTTCTGATCCGGACCGAGGAGTGAACGACGAGCCGGTGACCCGGGGAGAGGTTGCGCGTGGGGCGGGGCTCGTCGGGCTCTCCCGCGCCGCGGCGCTCATCGAGGCGGTCGCCCAGCCGCTCTTCATCTGGCTTTACGGCCTCGCCACCTACGGGATCTACGTCGTGCTGTGGGGGGTCATCAACCTCGCCGAGAACGTCGTCGACCTCTCGCTGACCAGCGCCCTCCAGCGCATCGTCCCGACCGAGGACGACGAGTCGGCCCACGCCGCGGTCAAGGCGGCCCTGGTCGTCGCCCTGGTGCCCTCCGCCCTGATCGCGCTGGCGGTGACCCTCAACGCCGACTGGGTGGCCGGCTTCTTCTCGGCCGCTCCCGAGGATCGCGCCACCCTGCCCCATGCCGTCGCCCTCTTCGCCTGGGGGCTTCCGCTCTGGGCCTTCGTCGAGGTGTCGACCTCGGCGGCCCGAGCCCGCCGCGCCTTCGGGCCGGAGATCCGCCTCCGCCTGTTCTGGGAGCAGATCGCTCGGATCGTCTTCGCCAGCGGCCTGTTCTTCGCCGGCGCCGGAAAGCTCGGTTTGGTCGCCGCCCATCTCGGCTCGCTGGCGCTGACCGCCGCGCTCTGCTTCCCGCTCCTCGCCCGCTATTACGACCTTCGCCGGCTGGTCCGGGCGAGGATCCGCGGGCCGGAGCTGAAGCTCCTCCTCGGAACCGGCCTCGCCCTCCTCCCCGCCAACGTCGCCCGCCGTCTGCTCGTCGACGCACCCGCTCTGGTCATCAACCTGCTCCTTCCGGGCCGCCAGGGAGCGGTCGCGGCGGGGCTGTTCGAGATCGCCCGGAAGATCGCCACCCTCCCCCTCTCGGTCCGACAGGCCTTCCAATATGTGATGGCGCCGCTCGCCGCGCACCAGGCCCGCGCCGACCGGGCGCAGATCGCGCCGCTCTACCATTTCGCCAGCCGCTGCTCGACCGCACTCGTCGTCCCGCTCGCCGGACTGCTCGCCTTCGCCGGGGTCGACTTCCTCTCGGTCTACCGGCCCGAGGCGATGGCCGCACTGCCGCTCCTCTACATCCTTGTCGCGGCTCGGGCGGCGGAGGCGATCGTCGGACCGGCCACGCCGATCGTCGAAATGACCGGGCACCGGATCCTCCCGCTGGTCAACAGCCTGATCGGCGTGGCGACCTGGATTCTTCTCGCCTTCCTTCTCGTCCCCGGCTGGGGGGCGGCCGGAATGGCGGTCGCGGTCGGGATCGCCACCGTCGTCATCGCTTATGCCGCGACGGTGGAGCTCCAGATCTCCGACGGGCTGTCGCCCTTCGATACCAAACTGTTCCTTGGGCTCGGGGTGGCGCTGACGGGCGTGGCCCTGATGTACGGCGCGGCTCAGATCCTCCACGGCCCCGCCCGCTTCGCCGCGGTGCTGGCGCTGTGGGCGGCGTCGAGCTGGTGCGCGCTTCGCCTCGGCCTCACCCGGGGCGACCGCGAATCGCTCGGCGGGATCGCCCGGGCGCTTCGGCTGGTCAGCGCTCCGCCCGCTGCCTGACCAAGGCGAGGGAGGTTGTGCACGTCCCGAATAAAGGAACAACTTGCCCCCGTAACGATTGAAGCGGCGGCCCTCGCCGGGATGAGCGGGCGGTGCCGAGGGGCTCAATGTAAGGAGAAACCCATGCGTAAGCTTTTGACTGCCCTTGTGCTCGCCGGTTCCGCGTCGCTGACGCTCGGCGCCTGCAACACCGTGCGAGGCGTGGGCGACGACGTCGAATCGGTCGCCGACGCCCTCACCTACGATCCGGGCCGCACCTATGCCGCCTGCGGCACCTACGGAGCGATGGACCGCAACGGCGACGGCCGGATCTCCAATTCGGAGTATAACGACTATCGCACCGGCGCCTACGCGATGTGGGACACCAATCGCGACGGCCGGATCAGCCGCGCCGAATATGCCAATTGCTGGTACGGCGGCGGCTTCTATCCGCAGTACAAGCGGGCGACCTACGAGCCGAGCTGGACCGCCTTCGACTCCAACCATGACGGCTATCTGAGCAACGACGAATATTGGAACGCCCAATATTGGTCGAACCTCGACCGCAACGGCGACGGAATGGTCGACAGCACCGAATGGCCGTGGTGATCTGATCTCGGGGGGCGGCCGCACCGGCCGTCCCCCGACCCGCTTCCTCCCGCCGCCTTGTCGGCCCCTCCCCGCTTCCCCCGGGGCCTCAAAACCGCCATATTGCCATTCCAATTCCGGGCACCATATCGGGACCCCGTCCGCGAGCGCTCGCGGCACGCGCTAAGCTGCGGAAAAAAGCGAGGAATTTACGAACGTGAAGATCGCCCAAACCCTGCGCCCGAGCTTCTGGAGGCGCGAGCATCATCTCGACAAGATGACTCTCAAGGAGCTGGTCGTCGCTTACTTTCAGTATCCGGCGATCCTCGCCTATCTCGCGCTCGCCGCCGTCGCCTTCGCCCTGTTCGCGGCTCGGCCGGCGCCGCTCGCGCCGAGCCTGATCGCCGCCGCGGTCGCGACCTTCATCTATCCGCTCGTCTGGTACGTCCTCCACCGCTGGGTTCTTCACAGCCGCTGGATGTTCAAGATGCCGATGATGGCCTCGACCTGGAAGCGCATCCATTACGACCATCACCAGGACCCCAACCATCTCGAGGTCTTGTTCGGGGCGCTCCACACCACGCTTCCGACCATCGCCGCGGCGACGCTGCCGATCGGCTGGGCGATCGGCCTTCCGTGGCAGTCCGCCGCCCATCCCCACGCCGCGTTCGGCGGGGCGGCGATGGCCTTCGCCGTCGGCCTTCTCACCACCTGCTTTTACGAATTCTGCCACTGCATCCAGCATCTCGCCTACAAGCCCAAGAACAAGTGGCTCGCGGAGATGAAGAAGCGCCACATGGCTCACCATTTCCACGACGAGAACGGCAATTACGGGATCACCAGCTTCGTGTGGGACCGCCTGTTCGGCACCTTCTACGATCGCCCGGAGCGCCCGAACAAAAGCCCGACGGTGTTCAACCTGGGCTACACGCCGGAAATGGCCGAGAAATACCCGCACGTCGCGAAGCTTTCCGGCGGAGTGGCGACGGGACATCCGAGGCAGCGCGACCGCGCCGCCTGACGGCCGGGGGGACGCTTCGCCGGCGAAGCGTCCCCGCCCTCACCGCCGCGTCGGCGCCATCCGCCAGATCGTGTTCGAAAGATCGTCGGCGACGATCAGCGCGCCGCGCGGATCGACGGTGACTCCGACCGGGCGCCCGAAGGTCGCTCCGCTTGGATCGTGGAAGCCGGTCACCACGTCGACCGGAGGCCCCGCCGGCCGGCCGCCGCGGAACGGCACGAACACCACCTTGTAGCCCGACGGCCGGCTGCGGTTCCAGCTGCCATGCTCGCCGACGAACACGCCCTCCGCGAAGCGCGCGCCCATGACCGGGCTCGAGAAGGCCAAGCCCAAGGCCGCGACGTGCGAGCCGAGCCCGTAATCCGGCCGGATCGCGCTCGCCACCTTGGCCGGGTCCTGCGGCTGGGCGCGGCTGTCGACGTTCTGTCCCCAATAGCTGTAGGGCCAGCCGTAAAAGCCCCCTTCCCGCACCGAGGTGAGATAGTCCGGCACGAGGTCGGGCCCGAGCTCGTCGCGCTCGTTCGCCACCGCCCAGAGCTGCCCCGTCCCCGGCTGGATGGCGAGCGCGGTGGGATTTCGGATCCCGGTCGCGAACGGCCGGTGGGCGCCGGTCGCGGCGTCGACCTGCCAGATCTGGGCCCGGTCGAGCTCGGCCGCCATTCCGCGCTCGGTGATGTTGCTGTTCGATCCTATGCCGACATAGAGGAACCGCCCGTCCGGGCTCGCCGCGAGCGACTTGGTCCAGTGATGGTTGATGTAGGCGGGAAGCTGGGTGACCGTCACCGGCGGCCCGCTCGCCTTGGTCTGGCCCGGCGCATAGGCGAAGCGCACCAGCGCATCCTGGTTGGCGACGTAGAGCTGCCCGCCGGCCAGAGCCAGGCCGTAGGGCGCGTTGAGATGGTCGGCGAAGACGCTGCGCCCCTCATAGACACCGTCGCCGTCGGAATCGCGAAGCAGGGTCAGCCGGTTGCCGCTCTTCGCCTGGCTGGTCCCCTTGGCCTTGATGAAGCCGGCGATGAAGTCCTTGGGCCGAAGCGCCGACTCGCCGCCGCCCCGCCCCTCGGCGACGAGGATGTCGCCGTTGGGAAGGACGAGCGTCTGCCGAGCGATTCCGAAGCCGGTGGCGATGGCGGTGATCGAGTAGCCGGCCGGGACGACCGGATGATGATCGCCCCAAGGCGTCGGATCGGCGATCTTCATGCTCGGAACGAGCGCGCGCTGCTGCGCCGGAAGCGAGGGATCGCCGCCATATTGGTTCGGATCCGACCCGCCGTCGTGGTTGCAGCCGGCGAGGAGGGAAATGGTCGCGGCGGTGAGGAGCAGGCGCTTCATTTCGTCTCTCCCGCGCGCAATCCGGCGAACCCCAGCCACGCCGCCGCCCCGGCCAGGGCGGTGACGATCGCCGACAGGATCGGCGCCGCGGGCATGATCGCGTAAGCGTCGCGGGCGTGGACGAAGGAGTCGACTAGCCCGAGCGCGAAGAGCGCCAGAAGCAGCAGGAACACCACCCCCGCTCGAGCCCGACCGCCCCCGGCCCTCGAGCGCGGCAAAGCGATCGAGGCCCAAAGCAGGGCGAATCCCGTGAACACCATCGCCCCGGCGATCAGCCAAGCCGCGAAATTGCTCCATTGCGGCTCGGGCGTCGAGCCGTAAGCAAGGTCGCTAAGGAAACCGCCGAGGAACAGAGGCACCGGCGCTGCGAGAAGGAAGGCGTGGAGGGGATGAACCGGTCCTGCCAGTCTGACGTCGGCGGCCAAGCAGCGATCCTTTCCGAACGGGTCGGCGGGCCGGGCTGGCGAGCCCGGCGGCGGAGGAAGCGAACGCGCGCGCCCAGGGCACGTCGGCGCGGCGGGCTCGCCCGGGCAGAATGCCGGCGGAGGGGGGTTGTTCCGGCGAGCGGGAGGGAACGGCCTCCACTTGCCGGACGCAAGAACAGGCGCCGGCGATCGCGAGCCGATCGCGAGATCGGGCGCGGCTTGTTCATTCGCGCAGTCGACCCCGCGCGCGCGCGGCGCTTCCCCATCCGCTCCCCGAGCCGCTCCGCGATCCGATACAATCTTCTTAAGTTTTCCAACGCTAAGGCCATTTCGGGGAGGGACTATTCGGAGGTCAGGTCAGATGAGTGGATCAGAAGCGAACATCCTGGCGATCATGCTCGGGCTCGGAGTCTTTGCCGTTATCGTGGCTGTCGGATGGCGCAGCGTTCAGAACCGGCGAATCCTGCGGTTGCAGGACGCGGACGGCAAGGAGACGATCATCGTTGCCGGCGAAGACGACGACATCAGCAGCGTCGTCACCACGCGCGAGTCGACTCCGACGGCGCCAGCGCCCGCTCGATCGGCGCTTGTCCCGGACGCCGGGGCCGCGGATCAGATACCGGCTCCGCAGTTTGGCCGCCGATCGATCTAGGCGACTCGGCCAAGGCCTCGTCGTCCCGGTCGGGCATGTCGACGGCCTTGCGGCTTTGCGGCGGTCCGCCTGGCGCGAGAAGCCGCCACGGGGGCGCGGCCGAACGGCGCCGAAGCGGACATTCGCGGGCGCCCCCGGACGGCGGAGTTTCGGCCGTCCGCCTTCACTGTTTGAATCGGTGCTGCCGATGCCAGTCGAGATAGTTTGGATGAGGTCTCAACGCGGCTTGAGCAGGGACTGCCGCCCGACGGCTCTTGTTGACGAGACTCCACACGCTGTCAGGGTCATTCACGTGCCGGGAAACCAGTATCTCGAGGTCCGGGCCGAGGCCGATCAGCCCCCGGTCGAACATCCAGTGTGCCGTCCCTGACAGAGCGAGCCCATTGGTCACGATGTCCGGACCGCTCGCTTCCACTGGCTTGATGTGAGCGGCTTCCACCTCGGCACGCCCGCCGCCGTTGATCAGCTTCAGGCCGGTGATGGCGCATCGGCTGTCATAAGCGTCCAGAACGCGCTTCCTAAAAACGCGGTCACGAACAATTCTGGAACTGTAATAGCTTACGCGGTCGCGGTCCACGTCAAGCAGAAAGGGGGCTTGTTCGTCGGCCACTCGGTCAACCAACGGCGGATCGAGACCAGCGTCGGTGCGAGGCAGGACAGGCTCCTCCTCCGGGAAACCCCGCAACAATATACGGTTGAAGTCCTGCGTTGAAATCGGCCGGACGGCGGATTGGGCACGGCCGGAGAGGGTGCCGGCTTCGTTGAGGAGGCCACGCTCGACAGGACCTTCTGCACGGCTCGAGAACGGAACCAGACGCTCGAAATCGAGGTAAGAATTGGGTTCGATCAGGGCGAGGTACATGCCGCTGGCGGTGGGATCGCGGATGATCTGCTCGACTCTCGCAATGGCGAAATAGCCCTTGCTCGTTGGCCCCTTCACCGGCTCGTAGTAGATGATCCAGTCGCTGACAAATTGCGAGGCGCGGCTAAGGTAGCTGCTCGGAAACTGGTACCGCTCAGCCGGCGAATCCTGGTAGCGGGAGTCTTCCCGGTGCAGAAATACGCCTCGCGCCACCTATTCCTCGTCTGCTCATGATGTCGTTAGTCGACGAATACAGGCCGCGCTTTCGCGAGCAAGCCAAGTTGTAGCTGCGTGGCAGAAATTTCCCCACCTCCAACGCCTCAGCTTCTTCCTGATGACGCCTCCGCCATCGGGCGTTCCCGCCCGCCGCAGCCCGCCCGCGGCTCAGCCGCCAAGCTCCCCCCAGCTCAAGCCGAAGCGCTGGAGGTACTTCCTTAGCCGGTCGGCGTCGTTGGAGGTGGAGCGGCGGGTTCGGGAGGCGGCGAAGAGGGTTCGGCCGGCTTCGGAGAGGGAGCGGGCGCGGCGGCAGGTCCGAACCACCTCGGCGAGCTGGACCCGGTCGAAGGGATCGAGGGCGGCGAGCGCCTCGGGAGCGACGAGGCCGGAGAGGCCGTCGTCCATGCCGCTGGCGGTCCCGGCGGGCATTCCGGCGCCCGCCGCGAAGCCCGCTCCGGCGCCCGTCGCGCTTCCCCCCTCCCCCTCGCCCGCCACCCCGGACCAGAGGCGGCGGAGGCGTTCCGCCTCGGCCTGGACGGTGGAGACGTCGATCCGGCCGGCGGGGGCGAAGGTCGCCATCCGGGTGACGGCGGCGGCGAGGTCGCGGAAATTGCCCGACCAGGCGGAGCCCGGCGCCGCGGCGAAGGCGAGGAAGGCGGAGCGCGCCTCCTTGTTGAAGCCGACCCGCATCCCCTCGCGCTCGGCGAAGCGGTCGAGCTCATAGTCGAGATTGGGCGCGATGTCCTCGGGCCGGTCCTTGAGCGCGGGGAGGTGGAAGGTCCAAAGGTTGAGGCGGGCGAGGAGATCGTCGCGGAAGCGGCCTTGCGCGACGGCGGCGGCGAGGTCGCGGTTGGTGCCGGCGATGAGCTGGAAGTCGGAGGCGGATTCGCGGTCGGCGCCGACCGGGAGGAAGCGCTTCTCCTCGATGGCGCGAAGGATCATCGCCTGCTCGTCGAGGCCGAGCTCGCCGACCTCGTCGAGGAAGAGCAGGCCCTTGTCGGCGGTGCGCAGGAGGCCCGGCCGGTCGGCCGCGGCGCCGGTGAAGGCGCCCTTCCGGTGGCCGAACAAGGCCGACATGGCGCTGTCGCCCTTCAGGGTCGCGCAATTGACCTCGACGAAGGCGCCCGGGACCTGGTTGCGCGCCCGCTTCAGCTCGAAGATCCGGCGGGCGAGCTGCGACTTGCCCGCCCCGGTCGGGCCCATCAGGAGGAGCGGAGCCCGGCTTCGGATCGCGACCTGCTCGATCTCGTCGATCATCCGGTTGAAGGCCGGGTTGCGGGTCTCGATCCCCGCCTTGAGGAACGAGCTTCCCTCCGCCGCCGCGGCGGCGAAGCGGGTGGCGATGCTGTCGTAGCGGGAGAGATCGAGGTCGATCGCGCTCCAGCCGCCGCTCGGGCCGGCGCCCTTCGCGCCTCCGCCCGAATTGCGCGGCGGGTGGGTCTGGAGGAGCCGGGCGGGCAGGTAGCGCGCCTCGGTGAGGAGGAAGAGGCAGATTTGCGCGACATGGGTGCCGGTGGTGATGTGGACGAGATAATCCTCCACCTCCGGATCGAACGGAAAGGCCCGGGCGAAATCGAGCAGCTTGCCGTAGACTTCCTCGAAATCCCAGGGATCGGCGAAATCCATCGGCCGCAGGCTCACCCGGGTCTCTGGCGACACGCCGGCGATGTCCGCGACGACGTTATGGGCGAGGCTCGAATGCGCGGTCGCGTGGATCAGCTCGAGCCGGTCGACCCGCAGATCCTCCTGCATGCACAGCGATACGGTCGGCCTCCATTTGCTCCAGCGACCGGAATCGAGCCGGGCGGAGTCGAGCGTGGAGCCGACGAAGCCGATGACGACATTGGGTCTCATGCTTATCTCATTATCTAAAAGACGATCCCTGTCGATAAGGAAACACCCACCCATGACCGCGGGCTTCACAGCGGCAGATCACCGCCAAAATGTTTTTATGCCTTTGCTTCAGTGGGTTATGAGATTTTTAATGGTCCCGCCGCCGTTTGGCACGGCTCCTGCTCTTGGAACGGCGTCGGAGCGAGGTCGAACCGCTCCGGCAGGCGGAAGCGGGGCGGCCGGAATGGGCCGGCCGCCCCCAAGCCGCTCCGACGGGGCCTGGCCCGGTCGCGCACCGACATGGCTTGCGCCGCCGCGCGCGGGCCTCGAAGAATGAAATTGAAGGAGGGCCCCATGGCCGAGCAGGGTTTCGAAGTGATGGCGGTCGAAGGCGGAGCGCCGGTCAAGATGTGGACCAGGGGCGTCGCGGTCGAGCCGATGGCGCGCGAGCAGCTCGCCCGGGCCGCGAAGATGCCGTTCATCTTCAAGCATGTCGCCGTCATGCCCGACGTCCATGTCGGGATCGGAGCGACCGTGGGCTCGGTGATCCCGACCCGCGGAGCGGTGATTCCGGCGGCGGTGGGGGTCGATATCGGCTGCGGGATGATGGCGGCTCGGACCTCGCTTCACGCCTCCGACCTTCCGGACGGCCTGGAGGGCGTGCGGAGCGCGATCGAGCAGGCGGTGCCGCACGGACGCGACGTCGGCCGGGGCAAGCGCGACACCGGAAGCTGGGGTAGCCCGCCGCCGGAGATCCTCGCCGCCTGGGCGACCCTCGCCGAGCGGTTCAAACGGATCACCGACAAATACCCGAAGCTCGAGAAGACGAACAACCTCGTCCACCTGGGAACGCTGGGGACCGGCAACCACTTCATCGAGCTCTGCCTCGACGAGGAGGACCGGGTGTGGGTGATGCTCCATTCCGGCTCGCGCGGGGTCGGAAACGCGATCGGCAGCTTCTTCATCGAGCTTGCGAAGCAGGACGCGCGGCGCTGGCACCTCAACCTGCCGGACGAGAATCTCGCCTACTTTCCGGAAGGGACCGAGCATTTCGACGATTATGTCGAGGCGGTCGGCTGGGCTCAGGATTTCGCGGCCTTGAACCGGCGGATGATGATGACCAACGTGGTCCGCGCCATCCGCTCGGTCATCGCCAAGCCGTTCGAGGCGGAGTTGGAGGCGATCAACTGCCACCACAATTACGTCCAGCGGGAGAACCACTTCGGCGAGAACGTGCTGGTCACCCGCAAGGGGGCGGTCCGGGCGGCCGAAGGGGTGATGGGGATCATCCCGGGATCGATGGGCGCCAAGTCGTTCATCGTCCGCGGCCGAGGCAACAAGCAGGCGTTCGACAGCTGCAGCCACGGCGCCGGGCGGCTGATGTCGCGGCACGAGGCGAAAAGGCGGTTCACCGTCGACGACCATGTGCTCGCGACCGAGGGCGTCGAGTGCCGCAAGGACGCGAGCGTGATCGACGAGACCCCGGCGGCCTACAAGCCGATCGAGGCGGTGATGGCGGCGCAGGCGGACTTGGTCGAGGTGGTGCATACGCTGAAGCAGGTGGTCTGCGTGAAGGGGTAGGATTCCCCTCTCCTCTCCCGGGAGGGGGGCGGGGGAGAGGGGAAGTCGCGAAACGCCATTGGCGTGTCCAGGCTCCCCCTCTCCCGGCCTCTCCCCAGAGGGGAGAGGAGGAGAAGGGTTCCGCCTCTCCCTGGGGGAGAGGAGAAGGAAGGCATGACATGATCCTCATCGACGGTTCCGAAGGCGAAGGCGGGGGGCAGGTGCTTCGCAGCGCGCTGGCGCTGTCGATCGTCACCGGAAGGGCCTTCCGGATCGAGAACATCCGCGCCAACCGCTCGCGGCCGGGCGTCATGCGCCAGCACGCGACGGCGGTCGAGGCGGCCTGCGCGGTCGGCGGGGCCGAGTGCGAAGAGCTCGCCGTCGGCGCGTCCGCGCTCACCTTCACGCCGGGCAAGGTGCGCCCAGGCGAGCATCGTTTCGCGGTCGGGACGGCGGGGAGCACGAGCCTCGTCCTCCAGACCGTCCTCCCGCCGCTGCTCCTCGCCGACGCGCCGTCGCGCCTGGTGCTCGAGGGCGGGACCCACAACATCCACGCGCCGCCGTTCGATTTCATCGCTCGGGTGTTCCTTCCGCTGATCGAGCGGATGGGCCCGCGGGTGACGGCGCGGCTGGTTCGCCCCGGCTTCTATCCCGCCGGCGGAGGCCGGATCGAGGTGGAGATCGAGCCCGCTCGAGCGCTCGCCAGGCTCGATCTGACCGCGCGCGGCGAATTGCGGCGGGTGGAAGCGCGCGCCCTCGTCGCCGCCCTGCCGGGCGAGATCGCGGTGCGCGAGCTCGCCGCCGCCGGAGCGGTGCTGGGCTGGCCGGAGGAGTCGCGCCGTATCGAGCAGCTTCCCAATGCCCATGGCCCGGGCAACATCCTCCTGCTCGAGGCCGAGTTCGAGAATGTCACCGAAATGGCGAGCGGCTTCGGCCAGCTCGGGGTTCCGGCCCAGGTCGTCGGCGAGAAGGCGGCGAAGCGGATGGCGGGCTATCTCGCCTCGAGCGCCGTCGCCGGGCCTTACCTGTGCGACCAGCTGCTCCTTCCGATGGCGCTCGCCGGCGGCGGACGCTTCACCACCGTGAAGCCAAGCCTCCACGCGCGCACCGGCGCCGAGCTGATCGGGCGCTTCGTCGACGTCGCCATCGGGTTCGAGGAGCGGCCGGACGGGACCCACCTGGTGACGGTGGAGGGATGAGTCCTCTTCCTCCTCTCGCGCCCGCGGGAGAGGGTTGGGGTGACGGTCTTGGGCACCGCTCGGGAAGGGAGGACAAGACCCTCACCCTGCCCTCTCCCGCGGACGGGAGAGGGGAAGAACGTGCAGGTCTCGTCCCTCCTCTACCCCGCTATACTCGGCTAAGCGAGCCCGCTAATCAGGCGCGATGACCGACGCACCCTCGCCCACGGGCCTCATCGTCCGTGCCATTGACGACGCTTCCGACCGTAAGGCGTTCGTCGACCTCGCCTACCGCCTCAATGCCGACGATCCCAATTGGGTGCCGCCGCTCAAGACGGAAGTTCACGGCCTTCTCGATCCGCGCACCAATCCTTGGTTCGAACATGCCTCCGCCCGGCTCTTCCTAGCCGAGCGCGGCGGGAAGCCGGTCGGGCGGATCTCCGCCCAGGTCGACGAGCTCGTGCTTCAGCATATGGGCGAAGGCACCGGCCAGTGGGGGATGTTCGAGGCCGAGGACGCGGAGACCGCCGCCGCCCTCATCCACCGCGCCGAGGCCTGGCTTCGGGGCCGCGACATGACCCGCTCGATGGGCCCGTTCAGCCTCTCGATCTGGGACGAGCCCGGCCTGCTCATCCAGGGCCACGATCATCCGCCCACGGTGATGATGGGCCACAACAAGGCGATCTACCAGCAATGGGTCGAGGCGGCCGGCTATGTGAAGGCGAAGGACCTCTATACCTACGCCCTTCCGGTCAGCGGCGACTTCCCGCCGATCGTCCAGCGCATCGTCGCGTCGGGCGAGCGCAACCCCAAGATCAAGATCCGCGACGTCGACAAGAAGAAGTTCGACGAGGAAGCGGCCCTTCTGCTCGGAATCCTGAACGATGCCTGGTCGGACAATTGGGGCTTCATTCCCCTGACCGAGGCGGAGATCGCCTATGCCGGCAAGAAGCTGAAGCCGATCGTCTTCGAGGACCTGATCCGAGTCGCCGAATATGAGGGCGAGCCGGTGGCGTTCATGGTCACCGTGCCGGACCTCAACGAATTCACCCGCGACTTGAACGGAAAGCTGTTCCCGATCGGCTGGGCGAAATTGCTGTGGCGGCTGAAGCGGGCGCACTTCGTCGGCGGCCGGGTGCCGCTGATGGGCGTGCTCAAGCGGCTCCACGGGACCCGGCTGGCGAGCCAGCTCGCTTTCATGATGATCGAATATATACGCCGCGCCGGGGTCGGCCGCTACGGCATGGAGCGCGCCGAGATCGGCTGGATCCTCGAGGACAACCAGCCGATGCGCTCGATCGCCGACGCGATCGAGAGCGACATCAACCGGACCTACCGGATCTACGAAAAGGCGCTCTGAACCGGGAAGAAGCCCATCGCCCAGGCTCGTCATGCGGCTTGGTCCGGCATCCACCTTGCTTTCTTCGACTCAGCCGACCGAGAGGAAGGTGGACCCCGGATCAGGTCCGGGGCGACGTTCGGCGCTACTGACGGCGGCGGTCGCGCTCGCGTTCGGAAATCTGTTCGAAGACGGCGCTAAGCACCATGGTCGCAGCAACGAAGCCGACCGCTATGGCAATCACCGGCTATTCCCCCACACACATAACGCAAGACAGTCGCCGAGACTCGGGCGACGGGGGCTGAAACGCCCGCCGGGGCCTTTAGGTCCCTCGCCGGACGGCGGCAAGCCTCGGCATGCGCGCCTCTCCGTCGCCCCAGCGAAGGCTGGGGCCCCAGCGGGTGAAAGGCGCCGTGGTCTTCACCCCCTGGGACCCCAGCCTCCGCTGGGGTGACGGGGAAAGCCGGGTGAAAGGCGCCGTGGTCTTCAATCGTTGGGACGCCAGCCTCCGCTGGGGTGACGGGAAAGCCGGGTGACGGTTCAGCCCAGCAGCTTGGCTATGTACCCCCGCACGTCCCCGGGCCAGCCCGCGATCAGCGTCTCAAACCGCTCGCGCTCGCCGCGGTAGAGGGCGCGCAGAGCCTCCTCGTAACCCGGCCGGTCGCCGCAGCGGTCGGCCATGAAGCGGTAGGCCGAGTCGCGCCTCGCCTCGGGAGTAGGCGGGGACTGCCGCGCGGAGTCGACCAGGCGGCGAAGCGCGGCGGAGGCGCCGCCCGGCTGGGCGGCCAGCCAGTCCCAGTGGCGCGGGAGCAGCGTTACCTCGCGCGCGGTCACGCCGAGCTTCGGACGTCCCCGGCCCCTCGCGGGCGCCGCGTCCGCGCGATCCTCGCGATGATCCAGGTCGACCACCCGTCCCGACGCGTCGTCATAGACCCGGATCGCGCTCCGTTCGGCCGGCGGCCGGGAGCGGATCAGCCGGACGAGCTCGGCGGAGTCGCCGCGGCCGATCGATTCGTCGTTAAAAAAGGCCGTCAGCTCGCCTGTCATCGCCGCGCTCCAATGGGAGCGGCGATTTATATCCGGATATTATTCCGGGTCAAGGTCCACTCCGATGCGCCCGCCGCGGACCCAGCGGACGGCGCCCGCACGCGGCGCGCCGCCCTCCATGGCGACTCCCAGCCGTTCTCCCAGCTCGGGGATTAGGCTGGTCTCGAGGGTCACTCCGCCCTTGGAGACGTTCGCCACCCGGACCAGGGCCGGCTTGCCGCGGTAGAGGATGGCGGCGCTGACCACGACCCCGCGGTGCCGCTCGGCGCGGCGGCGCGGGCGGGACCGGCCGTCCTCGCCTTCGGGGGGCGGAGCGTGCGGATCGCGGCGGCAGGGCTCGAGCGACAGAGGCGCGAGCGACTCCCCGGCCTCGGCGGCCCGGACGGCGGATCTTAGGCGATGGGCCATGGCTTTATCTCCGGCTGGCCGGACGCTTATCGGCCGCGCCCGTGAAAAAAGCCTGAAGAAAGGTTGAACTAGCCCTTCCCCCGCCGCGGGTAATCGCCGATAGGCCGCCGCCATCATGAACATCGACCTCATCCCCGCGGGCGCCGACGTGCCCGACAGCCTCAACGTGATCATCGAAGTCCCGGTCGGCGGCGAGCCCGTCAAATACGAGTTCGACAAGAAGTCGGGCGCGCTCTTCGTCGACCGGATCCTCCACACGCCGATGCGCTATCCGGCCAATTACGGCTTCATCCCCCACACCCTGTCGCCCGACGGCGATCCGCTCGACGCCCTGGTCATCGCCCGGTCGCCGTTCATCCCCGGCTCGGTGGTTCGGGCTCGGCCGATCGCCGTCCTCCACCTCGAGGACGAAGCGGGCGGCGACGAGAAGCTGGTGACGGTGCCGGTCGACACCACCTTCCCTTATTACAGCGACGTCGGCGAGAAAGAGGATCTGCCGCAGATCGTGATGCAGCAGATCGAGCACTTCTTCACCCACTACAAGGATCTGGAAGAGCGCAAGTGGGTGCGGGTCGGCCATTGGGGCGGCGCCGAGGACGCCCGCAAGGTGGTGATGGAAGCGGTGGAGCGCGCCCGCGCCAACGCCTGAGCCGTAAGTCTCGAGCGCGAACCGTCACCCCGGACTTGATCCGGGGTCCACCTTTTCCGACTTCGCCGCGGGAAGATGATGGATTCCGGATCAAGGCCGGCATGACGAACCCTGGTGTCGGTGATCGCCATTGCCTCAGCCCGGAAACTCCAGCCGGAAGCAGGCTCCGGAGGCCGATTCCACGAGACGCGCCTCGCCGCCATGCGCGCGCATGATCTCGCGGGTGAGGTGAAGGCCCAGGCCGCAGCCGTCGCGGTCCCAGCGGGCCCGCGAGAAGGGCTCGAACAATTGCGGGCGGAGCGCCTGTGGAATTCCCGGCCCGCCGTCCGAAACCTCGACGCTGCGATCCTCGCCGACGGCGACCCGGATGTTGCCCGCTCCGCCGCCATGCGCCACCGCATTGCCGACCAGGTTGGCGAGGGCCCGGCCGAGCGCCTGCGGGTCGCCCGCGACCATCACCGGCTCCGCCGGCGAGTCGAGCCCGATCTCGTAGCCGGCGGCCAGGGCGAGCGGAGCCATGTCGGTGACGACCTCGCGGGCGATTTCGGCGAGGTCGATCTCGCGCCCAGGGCGGGCGGCCATCGACAGCCGCTCGACGTCCAGCATCTGGGCGACGAGCTGCGACAGACGCGCCACGATCCGGCGCAGATCCTCCTTCCCCTGCGGCGCCTGGAGCGCCTCGATCTGGAGTGAGAGGATTGCCAGCGGAGTCCTTAGCTCGTGCGCGACGTCGGCGATGAAGCGCTTGCGGCGGGTGAGCTCGTCCGAGAGTCGGTCGAGAGCGGCATTGAGACCGCGCGCGAGCGGGAGCAGCTCGCGCGGGACCTCGCTCTCGCGGATACGGCGGTCCGGACGGTCGGGCCGGATCGCCTCGACGTCGGCGGTGAGCGGCCGAAGCGCTCGGGTGAGCAGGGGAAGCGCGACGAGCATGGCGATCAGTCCCATCAGGCCGAGCGCGAGGAGGACCGGAAGGAGGCCCTGGGTCAGGAAGTAGCGGAAGGAATCGCCGAGCGAGATGGTCGCCGGGTCGATCCCGCCGGCCGCGATCCAAAGGTCGCCGCCGGCGGTATCGCGGCGGGAGACGACCGCGTCGGACCAGGGGCGGGCGATTCCGGGGACGTGGAACTTGGCCGCCTCGACGATCCCGCGATACTCGCCGAAGGCGCGCGAAGCGGCGGCGGGAACCGGTCCAAAGGCGAAACGGCGCCTCCCCGTCCCGGTATCCGCCTCGACGATCAGCCAGAGCGAGCGGTTGCGCGCAGCGAGGCGGGCGAAGGCGCCGTCGCGGCGAAACGCCGGCCCGTTCGGATCGAGCCGAAGATCGTCGAGGGCGAAGGCCGTCGCCACGTCCGGGCCGGCATGGTGGCGCTCGCCCGCCGAGGAAAGGCTCGCCGAGCCGACCACGGCGAGGCCCGCGACGAAGGTGGCGAGGTAGATGGAGATGAAGATCGCCGCCGCCCGCAGGGTCAGCGAATTCCCGCGCCTCAGCATGGCTGGAGCAGGTAGCCGACCCCTCTGACGGTCCTCACCTCCACTCCAGCGCCGGCGTCGTTGAGCCGGCGCCGGAGCCGCGAGACCTGGGTCTCGAGCGCGTTCGGCGAGACCTCCGAGTCGAAGCCGTAAAGCTCCGAATCGAGATGCTCCCTCTGGACCACCCGGCCGGCGCGGCGGACGAGCAGCTCGAGCAGGGCCAGCTCGCGGCGCGGAAGGTTTAGCGGACGCTCGCCGACCCGGGCCTCGCGGGTGGAGGGATCGAAGCGCAGCCGCCCGACTTCGGCCGGCGGCGGAGGCGCCATTCCGGCGCCCGGCCGCCGGCACGCCGCGCGGAGGCGGGCGAGCAGTTCTCCAAGGGCGAAGGGCTTGACGAGATAATCGTCGGCGCCCGCGTCGAGGCCCTCGACCCGGTCGCTGATCTCGTCGCGGGCGGTGAGGAAGATGACGGGCGGAGGCGCGGGCCGCGATCTCGCCGCCGCCACCAAAGCGAGACCGTCGCCGTCCGGAAGCCTGCGGTCGAGCAGGATCGCCCGGTAGGGCTTCTGGACGATCGCCTCGAATGCGTCGGCGAGGCAGGCGACATGGTCGACCGCCCAGCGGTCCCGCTCGAGGCCGCGGACGATCTCCCGCGCCAGAACCGGGTCGTCCTCGACCAGAAGGATGCGCGCGCCCTCGCTCATCATGGCTCCATGGCTAAACTACCTTGCCGCAAGCTGTCAGGAAAAACCCGCCGCCGACAGGCCGCGGCCAGCGGCGGGCCCCATCCCGACACGATGAGAATCTTACGCACCCTCGCCGCCGCTTCGGCCGGCATCGCCGCCCTTTCCGCCGCCGCAAGCCTCTCCGCGGAGCCCCCTCCCCCGTCGGACGAGGCCGTAGCGCGCTTCTTCGACGATTATGTGGCGCGCACCCTCGCGCGCCTCGAGATACCCGGCGGCGCGCTGGTCGTCGTTCGCGACGGCCGGATCGTCCTCGCCAAGGGCTATGGCTATGCCGACCTTGCGGCGAAGCGGCCCGTGGACGTCGAGACCAGCCTGTTCCGGGCGGCGTCGACCTCGAAGCTCCTGCCCTGGCTGCTGGTCATGCAGCTGGTCGAAGAAGGGCGGCTCGACCTCGACCGCGACGTCAATGCCTATCTCGACTTCAGGATTCCGGACGCTTTCGGACGGCCGATCACGATGCGCCATCTGATGACCCACAGCGCCGGCTTCCCCGAACGCTTCCACGGCGTCTTCGACCAGGATCTTTCGCAGCCGCTCGGACGCCGGCTCAAGGACAATATCCCGCCTCGGATCTACGCTCCGGGAACGACGGTCGCTTACTCCAATTACGGCGCAGCCCTCGCCGGCTACATCGTCGAGCGGCTCCGCGGCCGCCCCTGGGAGAGGCTCGCCAAGGAGCGGATCTTCGCTCCGTTGGGAATGCGCCACGCGACCGTCGCACAGCCGGTTCCGCCGCCGCTCGCCGGCCGGCTGGTGTCGAACTACAGCTACGCAAGCGCCACGCCGGGCGAGTTCCGGGTGACTCCGCTGGCGCCGATGGGCGCTCTCACCGCCTCCGCGGCCGACATGGGCCGGCTGCTCGCGATGCTGGCGAACGGGGGCCGGGGCGAGAAAGGCCGGATCGTCTCTCCAGCGACGCTCGCTCGAATGTTCACCCTCCAGAAGCCGCTAGGCCCGGGCCTTCCGGACGGCTTCGGACTCGGCTTCCTGGTCGGCCGCTACCACGGAGTGCGCTATGCCGGGCATGCCGGCAACATGACCAATCTGGCGACGGACCTCGAGCTTCTCCCCGACAAGGGGCTCGGCTGGTATTACGTCTTCAACAGCCAGGGCGCGGGCGAGGCCGGACGGCAGGTCCGCGACGACCTGCTTCGCGCCGCCATCGACCGGTTCGCCGCCGAGGCGCCTTCCCCGGTCCGAGCCTCCGGTCCCTCCTCGGCCGGCGACGCGGCGGGTCCCTACATCAGCACCCGGCGCCTGGCGGGAGGCCCGCTGATGTTCAGCGGGCTGATGAACACGACTACCGCCGAGGCGGAGAAGGACGGAAGCCTCCGGATCGAAAGCGGCGGAGCGGAGACAAGATGGCTTCCCGCCGGCCGAGACCGCTTCGTCGAGGCGGAGAGCGGAATCCCGCTCGCCGTCACTCGAGGCCGAGACGGAAAGGTCGCTCGGATCGCCAGCGAGGCGCTCTACCCCGCCGCCGTCTTCGAGCGGCCCCCGCTTTTGGCGGCGTGGGTGCCCTTCGTCGCCGCGTTCAGCTTCGGCACCTTCGGTCTCGCGCTCCTCGTCAAGCCGGTCGCCTGGCTGATCCGGCGCAGGCGCGGGCGGAGCATGGCGGGAGAAGCTTCGAGCCTCGTTTCCAAGGTGGGACGATGGGCCCGGCTGTCCTTCTGGGGGCTCGCCGCCACCCTGGCCGGATGGGGCCTGTTCGGAATTGCCGCGGCGGTGGATTTCGCAATCCTGTTCACCGCGCCCGCCGCGCTTCGAATCGGCCTCGCCCTGCTCACCTGGATGAGCCTGCCCTTCGCCCTCGTGCTCGCGGCGGATGCGCTCTTGGGCTGGCGCGATCCGGAGCGGGGGTGGGCGTCGCGCTCGGGCGGCACTCTCGTCGCCGCGGCGGCGGCGGGGATGAGCGGGCTGTTCTACGCGCTCGACGTGATCGACCCCCTCGCCAATTGGTGACCGGCCCGGGACGGTCAGTCCAGCCGGACCCAGGTGGGGGCATGGTCGCTGGCCTTGTCGCGGCCGCGATATTCCTTGTCGACGCCGGCATCGAGCATCCGGTCCGCCGCCTGCGGCGAGAGCAGGAGATGGTCGATCCGGAAGCCCGCGTCGCGCTGCCAGCATCCCGCCGTATAGTCCCAGAAGGTGTAGACCGGCCCATCGGGGTGGCGGGCGCGGATCGCGTCGGTCCAGCCCTGGTGGAGGATCCGGCGGAAGGCTGCGCGGCTTTCCGGCTGCATCAGCGCGTCGTGCGCCATCGCCCGGGCGGAGAAGACGTCGTCCGGGTCGTCGGTCGGGATGACGTTCCAGTCGCCGGCGAGGACGACCGGACGCTCCTCGGCGAGAAGCGCGCGGGCGTGCTCGCGAAGCCGCTCCATCCAGGCGAGCTTGTAGGCGAACTTCTCGGTCCCGACCGGATTGCCGTTGGGCAGGTAGATGGAGCCGACGACGACCCCCTCCACCTCCGCTTCGATATAGCGGCTGTGGGTGTCGTCCGGATCGCCGGGAAGGCCGGTTCGGCGGAGCGCGGGGGGCTTTTCGGCGGGCGTCAGGATGGCGACTCCGTTGAAGCCCTTCTGGCCGTGCCAGACTCCGTCATAGCCCGCCGAGCGCAGATCGGCGATCGGGAAGACCTCGTCGGCGCACTTGATCTCCTGGAGGCAGACGGAGTCCGGCTTCTCCGCCTCGAGATATTCGAGGAGCCGGGGAAGCCGGGCGCGGACGCCGTTCAGGTTGTAGGTGACGATCTTCATGCCTTCCGCTTAGCCGCTCCGCCGCTGGCCGTCATCCCGGACGCTGCGCCGGGACCGGCCGGCGCGACCGGCGCGGTCGCCGGAAGGGCGCTCGAGCTCGCGGACGACGTGCCGCTGCGGCGAAAATCCGGGCTTCGAGGCGGTAATGTGCGGCGGCGATGTACGGCTTCGTCCGGTCCCGTGTGGGAGCTGGAGAAAAAAGACGCGCGCGGCGGCCGGTCGGAACCGCTATCAGGATGGGGCGCAGAGGAGTGCGCGGGATGAGGAAGAAGCGCGCGCCGGGCCCGTAAGGAGCCGGTGTGGTTTCCGCCACGCTCTCCTTTGAAACATATAAGGACAACCAAGGGACAGCCGCGTCCGGTTCGCACCGGGCGCGATCGTCCCGACGCAGGGGTAGACATGATGAACATCCGCATTCCGATCAGCATCGCCGCCGCGATGACGGCCGCCGCCTTCCTGCCGGGCAACGCCCAGGCGATGGGCTGCAACGGGATCGTCAATCCGCAGATCGCCGGCTGCACCCGGGTCGACAATAATGACGGCGCCGGCTTCCCCTATTTCAAGCTGCAGCGGGTCTCCATTCCCGCCTCTTCGGCGAGGATCGAGATGATCCAGGGTGCGCCGATGGTTCGCTACGGCGGCAGGCTGCTGCCCGTCATCTCGTCCGCCGGAGGCACCGTGGTGGCCGCCGCCGGCTAAAGCCGCCGTCGCCGGCCCGTCCGGCGGCGGCGCACCGATCGACCGAATTCGACCTGAACGCCCGCGCTCGCCGTCCCCGGCGGACGAGACGCCTTTTACCTGGGAGGGACACCCCGTGAAGACCATCGCCCTTAGGATTTCCGCTTTCGCTCTGCTCTCGCTGCCGCTCGCCGGCACCGCCCACGCCCAGGACCAGCAGGCCGCCCAGGCCGCGACGGTCCAGCCCTCTGCGCTTGCGGCCGACCAGTCGGTCGACGGCGACATCGTCTTCACCGGCGGCGGAGCGCTCAACTACACCCGCAACATCCACCTGCCCGACAACACCGGCGCGGTCCGGATCTACGCGACCACGGGTCTGACCGGCAGCCCGGACGGCGCCGCGATGCAGTTCTGGGGCAACGGCGCTTATTATGCGGGCCAGGCCTATATCGACTCGGGCGCCAACAACTCCGCCGCGATCATCCTTCGCACCGCCCCCACCGGCGGTGCGATCACCGAGCGGATGCGGATCAACTCGCTCGGCAATGTCGGCATCGGCACCAACGCCCCGACCCAGAAGCTCGACGTCAACGGATCGATCAAGATCTCCGGCAACGGCAACGGCCTCGTCTTCCCCGACGGCACCTATCTGCTCTCCGCGCCGACCGGCGCCGGCGGCAACCCGTCGGGGACGAGCGTGATCACCGCGATCAACGATCCCACCGCCACCGGCACGATCAGCGACGCCCGAGTCTCGCCGAACCTCGCCCGGCTCTCGGCCCAGAACGCCTGGACCGGCCAGAACACCTTCGTGAACGGGCTTTCCGCCAACGGCGTGGCGATCGTCAACGTCGGCAATCCGGTGAGCGCGACCGACGCGACCAACAAGGCCTATACCGACGCGAACTTCGTCAAGTTCGTGCCCGGCGCCGAGCAGCTCTCGGTCGGCGACGCCAACGGCACCGCTCCGATGATCAACCTGCGCGGCGGATCGACCTGCTGCTCGGGCCCCGGCGGTCACACCCCGGCCTGGTTCAAGGTGTTCCAGAACGGCAGCTTCGTCGCCACCGGCAATCTCGGAATCGGAGTCTCGCCGATGCAGGGCAAGGGCTACCGCACGTCGTGGGACAGCTACAAGGGCGCCTTCCGCTCCGGCTATGCCGACGCCGAATGGGACGATGCCAATGTCGGCTTCTTCTCCTGGGCGGGCGGCTCCAACTCGACCGCGATCGGCCTCTACGCCCTCGCCTTCGGAGACACCAACTCGGCCGAGAGCACCTCGTCGATCGTGTTCGGAAGCGGCAACCAGGTGAAGGGCGCCGCGGGCTTCTCGGCCGGCGCCGGCAACCGGGTGTGCGACACCTACGGAGTCGCTCTGGGCAACAACGCCAAGTCGGGCGGCCCGCTGATCAACGGCAAGTGCGATCCCGACACGTTCAACCTTCGCGGCCTCGCCGCCGTCGCCATCGGCTACAACGTCACCGCCGACCAGGATCACTCGACGGCGATGGGCAAGTTCGCCTCGAACAACGGCTTCTCGGGCACCTTCATCTGGTCGGACGGCTCGGCGCAGCAGTCGGCCGACACGTTCCGCAACACCGCGAACAACGAGTTCGCGGCGCGGGCGACCGGCGGCTTCCGCTTCCGCACCAACCTCGCGGGGACGACGGGCTGCAACCTGCCGGCCGGATCGGGCGTGTTCAACTGCACGTCGAGCCGCACCACCAAGGCCAATTTCCTGCCGGTCATCGGAACCGACGTCCTGGGCAAGATCCGGGCGCTTCCGATCACCACCTGGAACTACACCAGCGAAGGCGCGCAGGTCCGCCACCTCGGGCCGATGGCGGAGGATTTCTACCAGAGCTTCGGCCTGGGAGTCGGCAACACCTCGATCGGCGTTCAGGACCTCGCCGCGGTCAGCCTCGCGGGCGTCAAGGCGCTCGAGGAGCGGACCGCGCAGCTCCAGGCGAAGACCGCCGAGGTCGACCAGCTCCGCTCCGAGCTCGGCCAGCTTCGCGCCGCCAACGCGACCCTCGAGCAGCGGCTGTCGGCGGTGGAGCAGAGCCTCAAGGCCAACGCCGCCAAGTAAGCCGCCCGCGGTCCCGGACGTCCCCCCTGGGACCGGGCGGCCACCGGGGAGGGGCATCGGCCGAAAGGCCGGTGCCCCTTCTCTTTGCCTGGATTCCGCGGCTGATGTCGCTCGAGTGAAGTGTCCCGCCAAAGCGGAACCGTCGCCCCGGACTTGATCCGGGGTCCGTCTTCTCTCTCCACGGCGGAAAAGAAGGTCGATGCCGGATCAAGTCCGGCATGACCGCTTCGATCAGATCGAGAAGCTGGAGCCGCAGCCGCAGCCCGAGGCGGCGTTCGGGTTCCTCACCTGGAAGGCGGCGCCGCCGAGGGACTCGACATAGTCGACCGAGCCGCCCCTGACCAATTCGTGGGTCATCTCGTCGACGAGCAGCGTCACTCCGCCTTCCCGAGTCTCGAGGTCGCCCTCCTCGGGCGAATCGGCCAAGGCGAAGCGGTAGGTGAAGCCGGCGCAGCCGCCGCCCTCGACGCTTAGCCGAAGCAACGGTGGCTTGCCCTGGCGCGACGCGATCGCCGCGACCCGGGCCGCGGCGGCGGGAGTCAGCGCAATGTCGGGACTGGCGGTCATCACAGGCCAAGATAGGGCGCCGCCCCGTTCGCCACAAGCGCGGCCGACACAAGCGCGGCGGGCGCTTGTCTCCCCTCCCCGCCCGCTGCATAGGCGGCCATGCCCGAAGAAGGAGCGGACGGCCGATGAAGACCCGCGTCTACGTCACCTTGAAGAACGGCGTCCTCGACCCGCAGGGCAAGGCGATCCACCACGCGCTGGAGGGGCTCGGCTTCTCCGGAGTGAAGGACGTTCGCGCCGGCAAGCTGATCGAGCTCGACCTCGACGACGGCGTCGGCGACGAGGAAGTCGAGTCGATGTGCCGGAAGCTCCTCGCCAACACCGTCATCGAGAATTTCAGGATCGAGCGCGATCCGGGCGGAGCGGCGGCGCGATGAGGAGCGCGGTCATCGTCTTTCCCGGATCCAATTGCGACCGCGACATGGCGGTGGCGCTGGAGGCGGTGACGGGGCGCGCGCCGGCGATGGTCTGGCACCGCGAGACCGCCCTTCCGGAGGGAACCGACCTCGTCGCAATTCCCGGCGGCTTCTCCTACGGCGACTATCTTCGCGCCGGGGCGATGGCGGCGCGCTCGCCGGTGCTTCGGGCGGTGGCGGAGGCGGCGGGACGCGGCGTTCCGGTCCTCGGCGTGTGCAACGGCTTCCAGATCCTCACCGAGGCGGGTCTCCTCCCCGGAGCGCTGATGCGCAACGGCGGAATCCGCTTCGTCTGCCGGGACGTCGCGCTGACGGTGGAAAATAGCCGCTCCGCCTTCACCGGCCGGTTCGAGGCGGGGGAGCGGATCGTCCTTCCGGTCGCGCATCACGACGGCAACTACCAGGCCGACTCCGAGACTCTCGACCGGCTGGAGGGCGAGGGGCGGATCGCGCTTCGCTATTCCGGCGAGTGCAACGGCTCGGCCCGCGACATAGCCGGGATCCTCAACGAAGCCGGCAACGTCCTGGGAATGATGCCGCACCCGGAGCGCGCGGTGGAGGACGCCCACGGCCGGACCGACGGACGCCGCCTGTTCGAGGGACTTGTGGAGACGGTGGGCTGAACTCTCGCCGTCCCGGCGAAGGCTGGGACCCCGGTGGGTGGAAAGCGCGGGGGTCTTCGCCCGCTGGGGCCCAGCCTGCCGCTGGGCGACGGAGCGGGCGCTCAGACCCGCGCCCGGAACGGGGTGAAGTCGGTGCCTTCGTCATAGACGTCGATTCCTTCGCGGCGCTTCAGGAAGCCGACCACGGCGTAGGTGACGGGCGTCAGCAGCGCCTCCCAGCCGACCTTGAGCGCCCATTGGGTCAGAAGCACGACCAGCAAGGTATGGCCGTCCCACACGCCCCAGAAAGCGAGCGGGTAGAAGATCAGGCTGTCGATCGCCTGGCCGACGACCGTCGAGCCGATCGTCCGCGCCCAAAGCATCCGGCCGCGGGTGGCGAGCTTCATCTTGGCGAGGACGAAGCTGTTGGCGAACTCGCCCGCCCAGAAGGCGACGATCGAGGCGAGGACGATCCGCGGCACCTGGCCGAACACCGCTTCGTAAGCCGACTGGCCGGTCCAGCTGGGGGCCGGCGGGAGGGCGACGACCACCCAGCTCATCGCCGCCATGAACAACAGGGCGGAGAAGCCGGCCCAGATGCAGCGCCGCGCCCGGGCATAGCCGTAGACCTCGGTCAGCACGTCGCCGAGCACGTAGGAGACCGGGAAGAAGAGGATTCCGGCGCCGAACGGCCACGGCCCGATGCCGGGAAGGGTCACGGTCGCGACCTTTCCGGCGCCGAGCACGTTGGAGAGGAGGAGGATGGTGACGAAGGCCGCCATGACGAAATCGAAATAGCGAAGCGGCGCGCCGTTCAGCGCCGCCGCCTCCACCGGCCTGGTCCCTTCCCCCGTCATCGCCTTTCCTCTAGCGCTGTTCCGTCGCCGGGGAAACCGCGCTAGACGAACCTCCGCGCGCGCCCGTAGCTCAGCCGGATAGAGCACGAGCCTTCTAAGCTTGGGGTCGCAGGTTCGAGTCCTGCCGGGCGCGCCAGTTTTCTGTGCTTGTGCGGTTTGGTTGCGCCGCGGGAGCAAAAAGACTGCGCCGCTTAGCACCGCTACCAGGGCTCCGCTGCTTTCCCCTCTCCTTCTAAGCAATCCCGCGAGACGGTGCAGAGCCTCGCCGCGCGAAGTCGCGTCGCGATGAGACATTATTCTCCAGATCCGGAAGGCTAATCGGTACTCCGCCCGTCAGCAAGCCGGCACCCGGAAAAAAAGAAATTTTTTGAGGGTTGACCGTGAGTTACTGGAATGGTCGATTGAGGTCGCATCTAGAAACAGGGGCTTCGATGCTGACAAATCCGTGGCCGCCAGGCTTCTCCTGGCGACGTCGTCCTGCGCTCTTGCGAGTGCAGCGATGGCAACCGAAACGACAACATTCACCTACGATGCAATGGGGCGCCTCGTCGCGACCTCGACTGCGGGCACGGCAAACAATGGCGTATCGACGAGCATTGCTTACGATCCCGCCGGCAACCGGACTAATTATTCACTGACGGCTGGCGGCGGAGTACCTCCACCGCCACCACCGCCACCGCCTCCGCCGCCTCCGCCGCCGCCTCCGCCGCCTCCGCCGCCGCCGCCGCCGCCGCCCGGGAATAATCCGCCGGTCGCGACCGCCGATCTGGCCACGGTGTATGAATGGGACACCACCGTCGTGAACGTCGTCGCGAACGACACCGATCCTGACGGAGACTATCCGTTGAGCGTCATCGCGATCAGCGATCCCAGCGGCAGTGCGTACCTCGCCAGTAGCACCTCGATTGGGTGGTACGGAAACGCAGCGGGTTCGTACCCGGTCCAGTACACCGTCCAGGATTCACGCGGCGCGACAGCAACCGGAACTCTGACGGTGAGGGTCCGCCTGAGCAGCGGCTGCGGAACCAGGATCTGTCAGTGACGAACGGCATCTGCCGGCGCCGCGGAGCGGCCGCTCGGCTCCGCCGCCGCGTCACTTAATCCAGCTTCAAGGACGACAACATGACTTCGAGAATCGCTCGCACCGCCAAGCGCGGCTGCCTCACTTCTGCCTCTCGCCTGGCGATCCTCGCGGCTGCCGCGACAGCTACTTCCGCGGCGGCCCAGACGACCTCTGACCCCGATGCCCGATACGCATTCGTCGGCGCTGGCAACGTCGAGCCGAAGACCGGCCAATTCTACTACGACAACATCGATTTGTCAGTTGGTACCGGGAAATTCCCCAGTCTGCTCGAGCTTCATCGTTGGACGAAACCAACCGATCCCTACGGCGGGCAGCACGCGATGGGAATTTTCGAGCATAATTTCGAACTCTCCACGGGATGCGAGAGCGGAGAGACGAATTACGACACGCCATGCTATGGCGGCCGCCGGGCGGTTAGGGTCGGATCGCAGGCCTACATCTTCACGCTCGTCGGCAGCTCGCCGTCCAACGTCTGGCAAAGCTATTATGGCGACGGCACTCAACTCATCGAGGACAGCAGCAAGTTCGTCTTCCGAACGGCGCAGGGCGATCAGATCATATTCCCGAAGGACTCCTCCTTCTACAACTGGTCGGGAACGACGAAGCTCGCCTCCTCCTGGCAGATGGCCAATGGGGAATCTCTCACCTTCACCTACGAGATCGGCTGGACTGCCGCCTGGGGCTGGAATGCGCGCCGTCGCCTGAAGACGGTGGTGAACTCCCGCGGCTACGGCTTCAACTTCAACTACCTCCTTCCGGCGGGCAAGCCGAGCACCTCGATGGGAACCGTCACGGACAACCAGCGGCTGACCGTGTCCTCGGTCTCCGCGATCGCCCCCGGATGCGCGGCGGGCAGCGCCGTGACCAGCTGCGACCCGTCCGCGCTCGGCTCCGTCAGCTATGGGTATAACGGAACGAACCAGATGATCTGGATGCAAGATCCGGACGGAAACTACACTTCGTTCACCACCGACAGCAGCGGGCATCTCCTCTCCGCCACCAACCCTGCGGCGCCCGGCGCCTATTGGTTCCAGAACGTCTATTCCGGCGGAGGAGTCATTCAGCAGACGGATCCGTTGGGGAAAATCTGGCTCTATCGCCGCACGAACGACGCGTCCGGCAATGTCACGGCCGAGATCGAGGATCCGCTGCACAACGTCACCCGCTACAGCTATCGCGGGTCGATGACCGCGCCGGACTGGACCGAGACGGTCATGCCCACCGGCACCTTGCGCACCAACATCACCTATGACGCGAAGGGACGCACCCAGAGCGTGCAGACGCCCATGGGCCGCACGACGACCTTCGGATATGACGATCGCGGCAACCTGACCTCCTCGACCGTCACGCCGACGGCAGGAACGACCACGCCGACGCCGCAGCTCGCCACGACCTACGCTTTCCCGGCCTGCGACGCGTCCAACTGGAAGATCTGCAACAAGCCGACCTCGATTACCGACGCGCGCGGCAGGACGACGGACTACAGCTACGATCCCAATCATGGCGGCATTGTTACAATGCTCGCGCCGGGGAACGGCACCTACGGCAGCCGATCGCTCATCAAGAACACGTACGGCAGTTTCATGCGTGCGAGCGGCGTTGAAGCATCCAGCAGTGCCGCGCCGTTGCCCGATATCACGCTCCTGACGGCGACGGAGCTGTGCCTCTCCTCCAACGACACCGCTGGGTACAGCTGCCCGGCAAGCGACTCCATTGTCACAGCCTACAATTACGAACCATCCTCCTATTACGCGCGGACGCAGCATCTCCCGGTCAGCACCACCGTCGACCCTTCGGGCATCGCCGCGACGAGCAGCCAGAAATACGACATGGCCGGCAATCTCGTGCAGGTCGACGGGCCGCGCCCGGACGGCGACGTCAGCAGCTTCGCCTACAATCGCCGCAGGCTCGTAACCCAGAGCGTCTCCCCCGATCCGGACGGCGCGGGGCCGCAGGCGGCAGGGGTCACGAACTTCGACTACGACGCAGCCGGCTCCCAGACGGCGGCGCGGCGGGCGATCGACGGCTCCGAACTGGTTGCGAGCGTCACCTACAACGCGGCGGAGCAGCCGACTCAGGTCGCCGATCCACAGACCGGAACAGTCTCGTTGAGCTACGACGATGCCGGCCGACTCCAGGACACATCGCAGACGGTCGAGGGGGTGACCCGCACCGAGCGCAAGGTCTACGACGCGGCCGACCGCCTGGTCCAGACTCGGGCCGCCGTGGGAACGCCCATCGAGCAGGCGAGCGCCTCCTACACTTACGACGCTGACGGCGCTGTCCTCTCCCAGACGGATGCCAACGGGAATGTGACCAGCCATTGCTACGACGGATTCGGCCGCCTTATCGAAACCCGGTATCCTTCGGCGGGTACTCCGGGAACATCCGTAGGCTGCAGCATTGCCGCACCAGGGAGCCAGGCCGGCAATTACGAGAGTTTCGCCTATGACCAGGCAGGCAATGTAGTCTCGGCCATCCAGCGTGACGGCCAGTCCGTCGCGATGCAGTATGACGGCCTGGATCGCCTCACCTACCGCGACGTCCCAGAAGCGGATCGCGACGTCTCCTATACGTACGACCTCGCTGGGCGGATGCTGTCGGCGTCACTGCCGGGAGCGAACGCCGGCCTCTCCGTTGCTTGGTCGTATGACAAACTCGGGCGAGTGGTGTCGACGACCACCAACGGACGGTCGATCGGCTATTCCTATGCACCTGGTGGAAGCTCCGCGACTCTCACTTGGCCGGACGGCCAGAGCAGCTCGATCGCGATCGACGCGGCCGGACGTATCGGCAGCGTGAATGGCCTGCCGGCCGCGGGCAGCCCGGTCTTGGCCTCCATCGCCTACGATCAGCTTGGCCGACGCACCTCGGTCAGCCGCGGCAACGGCACGCTCACTCAATATGGCTACGATGCGCAGTCGCGCCTCTCGAGCCTGGCTCACGACCTGGCCGGCACCGGCGGCGACCTCACCCTCGCCTTTACTTTCAACGAAGCGGGCCAGCTGAAGACGCGTTCGCGTAGCAACGACGCCTATGCCTGGAACCGCGCCTCGGCGGTAAACCGGTCGTACAGCGTCAACGGGATGAATCAGTATACCGCCTCCGGCGGGCTGGCGATCAGCCATGACGGCCGCGGTAATCTCGCCTCGGACTCGGCCGCCAGCTTCGGGTATGACAGCGAAAATCGTCTGATCACGGTTAACTCCGCCGCCGGCAGCTTCGGGCTTGATTACGATGCCACCGGGCGGCTTACCCGTTTGACGACGGGCGCGGGGAGTACCAGCTTCCTTTACGACGGAGACAAGCTGATCGCGGAATATGATGGCGTCGGGAATCTCCTGAGGCGCTACGTCCACGGCCCTGGCACGGACGAGCCTCTCGTCTGGTACGAGGGGGCAGGAGCGGCAAGCCCGCGCTGGCTCCACATCGACGAAAGAGGTTCCGTCGTGTCGGCCAGCGACGCCGGCGGCAACCTGGTTGGGGTCAACACGTACGACGAATTCGGAATCCCCGGGACCAGCAATATGACGGGCCTGCGGTTCGCGTATACGGGGCAGCTTTGGCTGCCGGAGATCGGCCTCTATTATTACAAGGCGCGCATGTACTCACCCACGCTGGGGCGCTTTCTGCAGACCGATCCGATCGGCTACGGCGATGGGATGAACCTCTACGCCTACGGCGGCAACGATCCCGTGAATTCGACCGATCCGAGTGGCCTCGACGCCTGTCCGCCTCCTCACCAGAACGATATCTGCGTCACCGGCAAGCGACCGAAAAAGAAGAACACCGGCGGCTGGAATTCGTGGACGACTGCTGCGTTCGGCGGCACTTTCGATAACTTCCTCGGATGGGATGCGCTCGCCTCGATGGTGCGCAACGCCCTGCGCACGCGCCAAGCCCGCGCGAACCTGCCGCCGCCGCCTCGCTGCCCGGCCGTCCCCGCGGGCGGGCTCGGCGAGGCCGGCCTCCACAGGAACATGCAGGACGCACGCCGGCTGTCGGCCACCATCAACAGGGGCGCGAACTGGAGCATTTTCGATGATCTCAACAAGCGTTCGACCGCCTTGGGCGCCTTCGCTCAACGAGTGAGGACCGGCGGCGCCTGGGACACGAAGAATCTGCGGAACTCGACCGGAAAGCTGGTCTACCCCAATGGGCAGGCCTATGGCGACTTCCAGTACGGCGCCCTCGCTTACTCGATGGGCTTCGACTGGGCGACCGCCATGAGCGGGGCCCAAGCTTACTCCGTCGCTACCGGAAACGGGCTGGAGCACATGATGCCGACGATCAGAGCAGGCTATCTCCACGCCGCGAGAGGCTGCCGGTGAGGGTCGCCGCGCTGACGGCAGTGCTCGTGCTCGCGTCCTGCGGGGGCGGTGGGAGCACGAGAGTGGTCCACGGCCCGCAAGGGGTAACGGCGGAGCTCACCGAGTCCCTCAACGGCGGCACCGCGGCCAACCGGCTCCAGGTCTCCCTGCGCTCACCTCGAAGTTCCAAGGAGGTGAAGATCTTTTCGGGTTCCGGAGGGAGCTTCCCGGACGTGGTGTTCCAGGGGAAACTCGTCATCGTCCAATATTGCCAACCAACCCGCTACGACGTGACATCCTACGTCTACAGCATCGGGGACGACTTTGCCTACAGCGACATCCGAATAGCAGTGGCAAGCGCCGATAGTCAGATCGGTGATCATCGTTTCTGCCAGACTTCCGGCGGGGACCGCCCGACGCGAGGCGCAGCTGGAAATCGGAATCGAGGCGGCGGTTGAGGTCGCCCGATCTATGCGCCGGCAAGAGCCCGCGCCGCTTGTTCACGCAGAGGAGCCCTGCGTAGCGGACTTTTTCGAGACGTCGCGCCCATCAACTTGAGCGCGACGCACCCGCGGTTCCGCGATCCCGGCGTCGGGAAATCCCCGCCGAGCAGGGAAATCCTCACCGAGACCGGAGGACGGTGGAGCTGAGCCTGAGCGGGTCGCGCTCTCGCCGGTCGCAAGAGCTTGTTAACCGCGAGCGGGCAGAACGCTGGAGCCGTTCACCCGCCGAGATGAGCCTATGCTCGACAGCTTCTACGAAATCGAGATTCCCGATGCGCTGCAAGACGTCGCGCGCCGTCATCGACGGCATGTCGCGCAGCTCGTTTCAAGCCTTCGCGCCTTCGGGGTGGACGACCGGATGATCGATCGGAGCGTCGACGAGCTGGTCGGATCGTACAAGGCCGAGCTGGTGACCGCGATGAAAACCTTGAAGAGGCACTATCATGCGTGAGCCGAAGCTCCTGGACGAGGAGGGGCGCCTCGCCGCTCTGATCCGCTACGACGTCCTCGACACTCCGCCCGAAGCGCCGTTCGAGAAGATCACTTCGCTCGTCCAGGACGTTCTGCAGGTTCCTATCAGCGCCGTATCGCTGATCGATCGGGAGAAGCAGTGGTTCAAATCGATCCAGGGTCTGGACACGCGCCAGACTCCGCGATCGATTTCCTTTTGCGGGCACACGATCCGAACCGACGACGCGCTGATCGTCGCCGACGCGCTTCAGGACCCCCGGTTCTCCAGCAACCCACTGGTGCTCGGCGAGCCCCACATCCGCAGTTACGCGGGCGTGCCGCTGCGAAGCCCGGACGGATATAATGTCGGCGCGCTCTGCGCGATCGACACGGTGCCGCGCGAGTTTTCGGTCGCGCAGCTGGGCATATTGAGAAGCTTCGCCTCGCTGGTCGTGGACGAGCTCGAGCTTCGGCGGATCGCCGGACGGGACCACCTTACCGGCGCGCTCACCCGGCGGGGATTCGTCGAGCAGCTGAAGAAGGAGATTTCCCGCTGCCGCCGCCACGGCCGGGAGAGCGTTCTCGTGCTGATGGACATCGATCATTTCAAGCGGGTGAACGACAGCTTCGGCCACCCCGCCGGCGACTCGGTTCTGAAGGCGGTCTCCTCCGCCTGCGTTCAAGCTCTTCGCGACAACGACCTGTTCGGACGGCTCGGCGGAGAGGAGTTCGCGATTCTCCTGACCGAGACCGACCCGCGCGGCGGCCTCGAGGCGGCGGAGAAGCTCCGCGCCGCGATCGAGCGCCTTCGAGTGGACGTCGCGGGTGGAGTGCGAGTCACCGCGAGCTTCGGAGTCTCGAGCTTCGCTCGGTCCGTCTCCACGCCGGAGGAGTGGATCGCGAAGGCGGATGAGGCGCTATACTCGGCCAAGCGCTCCGGAAGGAACCGCTGCGTCGTGGCGAACAGCCTCGCGAAGGCGATCGCCGCCTGATCCGGGCGAGCCGGGTCAGCCCTGCTGCTTGCAGATCGATGCCAGGCCCGCGGCCATGAACGTCGCCATGCGGGCTTTCACCGCCTCGAAATCGTCGGAGTGGCAGACGCCGTTCGAAAGGGCGTCGATCCGGCCGGTCCGCGCCAGCGTCAGCATGAGCGCTCCGCTGACGAAGTGATAGCCCCAGAAGATGTCGGCGGGGGCGCAGCCGGGCAGCGCTTTCTCCAGCAGCGCGATCAGGCGCAGGACCACCGGATCGAAATGGCGGTCCATCAGGTCGGCGCCCCATTCGGGCGTGTTGGCGACCTGGGCGGTCAGCTGCGCATAGTTCTTCCAGCCCTCGCCGCCCTCGATGTAGAGGTCCAGATCGGTGTCGAGGAAAGCGCGCAACGCGCCTTCGACGCTGGGCCTGCCCGCGCTCGAAGCTTCATAGTCCTCGAGCGCCTTCATCCGCCGGGCGCTCGTCACGACCGCGCGCCGCGCGAAGACGGCGTCGAAGAGCGCCTTCTTGTCGGCGAAATAGTAATTGAGCAGGGTGTGGTGCACGCCGACGCGCTTCGCGACGTCCTTGAGGGTGACTCCGTGCAGCCCGTGCTTGGAAAACAGGTCTTCGGCCGCGTCCAGGATCGCTTCCATGGTCTCGGCGCGCTGCTCGGCTTTTCGGGACGGCCGGGCGATCTTTTCATTCTGCGTCACGCCATCGTCCTTCCCGCCTCACAGTCGAGGCGTCAAGGCTGCTGCGCACCGGCGATGTACATTCACACACTGGAGAGTGACGATTGACAAGCGCCCGCGCGCGCTACCATGATGGCTTCCGGAGACGAAGGGAGAGGATCGTGGACTTCGAGCCCGGCGCGATGCGCGATGATCTTCTCGTGCCGAGACTCTCGGGCGACGGGCGGCTCCCCTTCCGCGCCGGTGCGCGTGTCCGCTGACATGGCCCTTTCGGGGCGAAGCCCGGGCTCCGCCCGCCGCGACTGGCTCGTCCTCGTCACGCTCACGTTCGTCTACGTGCTCAACTTCCTCGACCGCCAGCTGCTCGCGATCCTGGCCAAGCCGATCCAGGACACGCTTCACGTCACCGACGGGCAGCTCGGGCTTATCGGCGGACTCTATTTCGCGCTCTTCTACTGCTTCATCGCCATTCCCGTCGGCTGGTTCGCCGACCGGACCAACCGGGTGACGGTGCTTTCCCTCGCCTGCGCGATCTGGAGCGGCGCGACCGCCTGCTGCGGGCTGGCGGCCAGCTATCCGCAGCTCGTCGCGGCGCGGATGGCGGTCGGCCTCGGCGAGGCGGGGGGCGTTCCTCCTTCCTATTCCATCATCACCGACACCTTCCCGCCCGGGCGGCGAGGAACGGCGCTGGGCATCTACAATCTCGGGCCGCCGATCGGAGCCGCGATCGGGATCGCGTTCGGCGCCTCCATCGCCGCCGCCTTCGACTGGCGTACCGCCTTCGTGACCATCGGCGTGATCGGTATCGTGACGGCGATCCTCGTTCGCCTGATCGTTCGCGAGCCCGCCAAGGGCGCCCTCGATCCGCTGTCTCGAAGCGCCGGCGAGGGCCGGACCTCGTTCCTGGGCACGGTCGGCATGTTCTTCTCGAACCCGGTGCTCATGCTGGCGGCGCTGGGCAGCGGAGCGACCCAGTTCATCACCTACGGGCTCGGCAATTTCGCGGTTCTGTTCCTGATGCGCGAGAAGGGCATGACGCTGGGACAGATCGCCATCTACTACGCGCTGGTCGTCGCCGTCGGGATGAGCGCGGGGATGATCGTGTCGGGCCGGGTCATCGACCGTTTCGTGCGCCGATCCCGCCAGGTCTATGCGACGGGCCCGGCGGTGTCGCTGGCGGCGGCTTTACCCTTCTACCTCGCCTTCGTCTGGGCGCCGACATGGCCGCTCGCCCTCATTCTCCTCACCGTCGTCATGTTCCTCAACTACTTCTACCTCTCCTCGTCGGTCGCCTTGGTCCAGGAGGAAGTGCGGCCCGACCAGCGGGTGCTCTCGGCCGCCTTGCTGCTTCTCGTCATGAACTTCATCGGCCTGGGCCTGGGGCCGACCTACGTCGGCGCGGCGAGCGACTTCTTCGCCGCGCGCCACATCGCTCACCCGCTCCAGGTCGCGCTCTACACGCTAAGCCCCTTCTACGTGATCGCCATCATCCTGTTCTGGAGGCTGGCCCGCATATTGCGGACGGACGCTCCGGCATCTCAAAGCCTTCCGACATGATCTCCCTCGAGCGAATCGCCGCCCTCGCCGCCCTTCTGCTCGGAGCGACGGCCGCTTCGCCGCCGGCCGGTCCGGCCGCGGCGCCGATCGTCGATTCTCCCGCCGGGCGGGTCGAGGGCGCTCTCGACGGCTCGATCCGAACGTTCAAGGGAATACCCTATGCGCTCCCGCCGGTCGGCCCGCGACGCTGGCAGCCGCCAAGCCCGCTTCCGCGGTGGAAGGGCGTCCGACCGGCGCGGGAGTTCGGCCCCGCCTGCGTCCAACCCCAGGTAGGACCCGCCTCCGTCTATTCGCGCGATCCGATGCCGGTCAGCGAGGATTGCCTTAGCCTCAACATCTGGACTCCGGCGAACGCCAAGGGCGCGCCGGTGCTGTTCTGGATTCACGGCGGCGCGCTCGTCGGCGGCTCCAGCCGGGAGCCGCTGTACGACGGCCGGAGGCTCGCCGAACGCGGCGTCGTCGTGGTGTCGATCAATTATCGTCTCGGCGTCCTGGGCTGGCTTGCCCATCCCCAGCTCAGCGCCGAATCGCCGCGCCACGTTTCGGGCAATTACGGGCTTCTCGACCAGATCGCGGCGCTCTCCTGGGTGAGGAGGAACATCCGCGCCTTCGGAGGCGATCCGGCCAACGTCACGGTCGCCGGCGAATCCGCGGGGGCGCTTAGCGTTCTGTACCTGATGTCGTCGCCGTCCGCCCGAGGCCTCTTCGCCCGGGCGATCGCGCAGAGCGGCTACATGATCTCGATGCCCGAGCTGAAAAGGGCCGTGCATGGGGCCCCGTCCGGCGAAGGCGCGGGGGAGAGGCTCGCCGCCGCGCTGCACGCGCCCGACCTTGCGGCGATGAGGGCGATGGACGCGGAGACCTTGACCGGCAAGGCGGCCGGCCTCGGTTTCGGGCCCTGGGGCATCGTGGACGGGCAGGTGCTCCCCGAACAGATGGTCTCCGCCTTCGGCCATGGGCGCCAGGCCCGAGTCCCGGTCCTCGCCGGCTTCAACCAGGGGGAAATCCGATCGCTCACCGTGCTCGCCCCCAAGCCGCCGGCGAGCGCCGCGGACTATGAGCGTGAGATCCGCACACGTTACGGCGAGCTGGCGGACGCGTTCCTGCGCCTCTACCCGGCGAGCAACATGAAGGAGAGCATCTACGCCTCGACCCGCGACGGCCTCTACGGCTGGACGGCGGAGAACGTGGCGAGGAAGCAGACGGCGATCGGCGAGCCGGCCTATTTGTACCTGTTCGACCACGCTTATCCCGCGGCCGAGGCGGCGGGCCTTCACGCCTTTCACGCGAGCGAGCTGCCTTTCGTGTTCGGAGCGTTCGACGGAACCCCGCCCGCATGGCCGCGCGTTCCCGATTCGCCGCCGGAGCGCGCCCTTTCCAACGCGATGATCGATTATTGGACGAGCTTCGCCCGACGCGGCGTGCCGGAGTCCCGCTCGGCCGGCGCCTGGCCGCGGTTCGGGACGGCGGGCCGCTACATGCACTTCGCGGCTACGCCGAGTCCGTCGACGGGGCTGATGCCGGGGATGTACGATCTGCTCGATCGGGTGGTCTGCCGGCGAATGGCCGACGGCAGGATCGGCTGGAACTGGAACATGGGACTGGCGTCGCCGGGGCTTCCGCCGCCCGCGCCGGGCTGTCCCTGAAGCGGGGTCGCGCCGGGCCGCGTCAGCGCGGCTGTGACTTCGCGGTCAGCCTGCCCGCCGCAAAATCCTCGCGAAGCCGGTTCTTGTCGATCTTGCCGGATGCCGCGAGCGGCATCGCGGTGACTTGCGCCACCTGATCGGGGATCCACCAGTCGGCCACCCGGCCGCGAAGAAGAGCGAGGAGGTCCTCCGCGCTTCCGAAGCCGCTCCGCTGCGCCTCTACGACCAGAACGGGCCGCTCTCCCCAGCGTGGATCGACCCGGCCGATCACCGCGACGTGCCGGACGTCCGGATGCCGCCCGACGATCGCCTCGATCTCGGTCGGGTTGATCCATTCGCCGCCCGACTTGATGAGGTCCTTGGCGCGTCCCCCGATGGTCAGGTTGCCGTCCTCGTCGAGGATGGCGAGGTCGCCCGTGTCGAAGAAACCTTCCTCGTCGAGCGCCTCGACGTCGGCGTTGAAATATCGGTCGACGACGCTGTGGCCCTTGACCTTGAGGTGCCCAAGCACCCCGCGTTGCTCGGGCAGCCGATGGCCGGCGGCGTCGGTGAGCTTGAGGTCCAGCCCCATGGGCGGCCGGCCGGCGGTGAGGCTTGCCTCCGGCTTCGCGCCCGGCGGCATGATGGTGCCGACCGGCGATAATTCCGTCATTCCCCAGCTGGTCTGGACGCGGGCGCCAAGCCTATCCTCCATCCGCCGGATCAGCGCTTCCGGGCAACTCGATCCTCCGATGAGCACGCGCTCCAGGGTGGGAAGGCTTTCGCCCGCCGCCTCGAGATGGTCGACCAGGCCGAGCCAAACCGTCTGCACGCCCACCGCCACCGTCACGCCTTCGCTCCGCATCAGGCGGGCGAGGCTGGCGCCGTCGAGTGCCCGGCCCGGAAGCACCAGCTTGGCTCCGGCGGCGGGCGCGGCGAAGGGAAGGCCCCAGCCGTTGGCGTGGAACATCGGCACGGCCAGCAGAAGCACGTCGGCGCGGGTCAGAGCGAACGCATCCGCCTGAAGCGCTCGGAGCGTGTGGAGGTAGTTGGAGCGGTGCGTGTAGAGAACGCCCTTGGGGCTGCCGGTCGTGCCGGAAGTATAGCATAGGCCCGCGGCGGCATTCTCGTCGAACCGGCCCCAGTCCGCGCCGGCGCCATGGGCGTCCAGAAGGCTTTCGAGCGACCAGGTCCGGACCGGGTGCGAGCCCATTCCCGCGCTTTCATCCTCCTCGTCGAGGACGATCACATGCTCGAGGCGCGGGCAATGCGGCGCCAGCTCGGCCATGAGCGGCATCAGGTCGGCGGACACCGCGAGGACTCGGTCGTCCGCTTCCTCGATCATCGCGGCGAGATGCGCGACCGACAGCCGCGGGTTGAGCGTATGGCAGACGAGGCCCACGCCCATCGCGGCATAATAAAGCTCGAGATGGTTCTGCGTATTCCACGCGAGGGTGCCGATCCGGTCGCCGGGCCGCGCGCCCAGGGCAAGGAGAGCGCCCGACAGATGGTTGCTGCGCGCCCGCAGCCCAGCGTAGGTGACGCGTCGGCGAACCTCTCCTCCGTCCCCCTCGACGATCTCACCGTCACGGAACCACTTGGCCGCATGGTCGAGGAATTTGTCCACTGTGAGACCGTAGAATTGCATGGCGGCTTCAGGTTCTAGGGAGATGGGACGGAGGGCCGCCGGCGCCCCCATCGGGCGTGGCGGCCGCTCCCGAAGAAGGTCAGAACGCCTTCAGGACCTTGATCCCGTACTGGCGCGGCGGCCCGGCGAAATCGAGGCCGCTGTTGAGCGCGCCGACATAATGCTGGTCGGTGAGGTTGGTGGCATAGGCCGTCACCGTCCAGCTCTGGTGGGTGAAGGCGAGCTGGGCGTTGAGGATGTTGCGGGATTCCAGCCTGTCGCCGAGCCGCGCCTGCTCGAACAAGGTCGCCCACTGCGCCCCGACATGGCCGAAATTGACCCGCGGAGTCAGCGTGTCGCCGTTGGCGAAGGCGAGGTCGTATTGCGCGGACAGGTTGAACGTGAGGTTCGGCGCATAGGTCTGTCGCCTCCCCGCTAGGTTGACGCAATAAGGCGTGGCCGGCCCCGAGGACGGGTTGCACAGGCCCGGAGCCGGAACCGCCGGCGGAAGGTTGCGCGGATCGACCGCGAAGAATCGGCCGAGCTCGCTGTGCAGCAGGTTGATCCCCGCGCCGAGAGTCAGGTGCCCGAGCCTTAGGTCGGCTTCGGCCTCGGCGCCGTAGATCTTGGTCGTTCCGGCGACGTTGAGCTGAGTGGTCAGCCGGGGATTGTCGGGCCGCCCGAGAATGGCCTGGAAATCCTTATACTGGTTGTAGAAGCCGTCGAGGGTCGTTCGGACTCGGCCGCCCAGGAAGCTGCCCTTCCAGCCGGCTTCGAACGAACGCACCTTCTCCGGCCCGAACGGCGCGATCGGTCCGCTTCCGAAAGTGGGCGTGTTGAGACCGCCCGGGCGGAAGCCGGTGGCGACGAAGGCGTAAAGGAAGTGGTTCGGGTCCACCGTCCAGCCGAGCGACGCCTTGTAGGAGAAATTGTCCGATTTCGTCGTCTGCTCGTCCGGCGTGACGAGGGAGCCGAACTGGCGGATGAGGACATGATTGGTGCTCCGGCTGGCCGTGTAGCGGCCACCGAGGTCGAGCTTGAGGTTCGGGGTCAGAGCGTAGCCGACCTGCCCGAAGACGGCGAGCGAGCGCTCCGGGTTGGTGCCCTGCAGGTCGTAATAATTGGGAATTCCAAAGCCGGGCAGCCCGATGAACAATTTGTAGGGCGCGAGGAAATCATATTTGTTCCACAGCCCGAACGCCCCGAGCAGCCAGGTGAACCGGCGGTCGTCGGGCGAGATGATATTGAACTCCTGCGAATATTGCCGCTCGATCAGCTCGTCGCCGAAGGTGGAGGTGTTCGCCGACGTGCCGTCGAGGTCGGCGAGATACAGGCCGCGCCCGACCGACATGCCGCTTACCGAGCGAAGCCTGACGCCGCTGTCGAGCCTATATTCGATCCGCAGGATCGACCGGATGAACTTGTCGCGCGCGCGTTGCGGCGAGTTGGCGGTGATGTTGAACAGGTCCCGGTAATTGGGGTTCGGGGTCGTGCTGCCGACCGGCAGGAACCGGAACCGGTCCGTATAGGGATCGGCCGGATAGGCGCCGAAGTCCAGATAATCCAGGTCGGTCTTGAGCAGGATCGACAGCGCGTCGACCGGCTTCCACAGGAAGCTGATCCGCCCGGCGAGCTCGCGCAGGTCGCCCTTGTTGCCGGTATAGCGCGCTCCACCCGGTCCCGTGATCTTGTAGAAGCTGTCGCGCCGCTCGCCGTAGAAGGCGATCCGGGCCGCGAAGGTGTCGCTGATGGGAAGGTTCACCGCGCCCTGGGCGCCGGCGTCGTTGTAATTGCCGTAATTCGCGGCAAGATAGCCGTGCGCTCCGCCGCCGATGATCGGATCGTTGGTGTTGACGAACACCGCTCCGCCGGTCGCGTTCTGGCCGACGATCGTTCCCTGCGGGCCGCGGAGCACCTGGATGTTGGCGATGTCGTAATAAGGCTCGCCCTGGAAATAGCCGGGGAAGCTCGGGACTCCGTCGCGATAGGTGATGACGCCGGTGGTCGTCTGGGTGTTGTGCTCGGCCTTGCCGATTCCCCGGACGTTGAAGTCGTTGCCCTGGCCGAAATTGTTGACGACGATGCTGGGCGTGGCGAATTGCAGCGCATCGACGTTGGTGACGCCCCTGCCCGCCAGGTCGCTTCCGGAAAGGACCGAGGCGGAGATCGCCGTCCTCATCAAATTCTCGGTTCGGCGGCCGGCGGTGACCACGATCTCGTCCTGGTCGGCCGGAGCCTCGCTCCGAGCCGCCTCGGCCGCCGGATCCGCCGCGGCGGCGCCGGGGCTCGTCGCCGGCTGAGTGTTCTGCGCGGCGGCGATGCCGCACCATGCGAAAGCCAGCGCCGACGCGCCCAGCCGCAATGCCCAAGCCTTCATTGGCCCCCTCTCCTTATTGAGCGCGCTCTCCGGCGCGTTTCCTCACGATGCCGGGTTGGAGGGCATGAAGCAATACTAATTATCAGGTGAGTGAATGACTGTGTCCGATCGCTGGACGGACGGACGAGCCTTCGTCGCGCGCCGCTAGGGGCCGTAGACCCACTCGTCGAAGAGTAGCGAAAGGTCCCGGCGGCTCGTCTCCTCCATCGCCGCCTGGAAGTCTCGGCTGGTGACGGTGCCGCCGGCGTTCGCCCGGGTAAAAAGTTGAAGCCCCTTCCAGAATGCGGGGTCGCCGATCGTCTCGCGAAGCTGCGCCAGGAACAGGGCGCCCTTGCTGTACTGGACCGCCCGCCGGGCGCCGAGCGAGGGATATTTGCCCGCCCAGGCGAGCGGCTTGTCGAAGCCCAGGGCACGGACCCGCTCGACCCGTCGCCGCGCGCCGTCCAGTTCCTCGCGATAGGCCGCCTTGCCTTTGACATGCTCCTTCCAGGCGGCAACCATGAACGTTGCAATGCCTTCGTTCAGCCAGAAGTCCCGCCACGTGGCGCAGGTGACGAGGTTGCCCCACCACGAATGCGCCATCTCGTGGACGACCGCCCAGCCGTCCGAACGATCGCCCTGCTCGCGTTCCAGCTGCGCCCGTCCGATCAGCGAGAAGCCAGCGGATTCCTGCGCTTCATCGCCGGGCACCAGGATCTGGACGTAGCGCCGGTCGGGAAGGTCCATCCCCGCTTTCCCGGCCAGGAAGGCGGCCGCGGCGGGCGCCTGAGCGAACAGCTTTCCAAGATCCTCACCGGCGGCGGCGAAGTCGAGATAGATAAGATCTCCGCGCTCGGTTCGGTCCGAGCGGCGGGCGAAGCCGCCGGCGGCGAAGGCGTAGAGATAAGGGGAATAGGGCCGGGTCGAGCGCCAGCGGTGGAGCACGAGTCCGCCCGGCAGCGGAGCCGCCGGCCGCTCCTGCCCCACCGAGGCGGACCGGGTTCCGGCCGGCAGGAACAGGTCGAGCGCGAAATCCGCCTTGTCGCCGGGAGAATCCTGGAGGCACACCATCCAGTCGCAGGCGAAGTAGCTGGTATAGAGACCGCCCGGGATCGCGGCGACTCCGCGCGCCGGCCGGCCGCTCATCCGGAAGCTGAGCTTCGCCCTGCCGCCCTTGCGAAGCGGGTGGGGCAGCGCGAAGACGAGCCCTTGCGGGCTCTGCGTCGCCTCGACCGGAACCCCGTCGACGGCAGCGCCCTCGATGCGGAGCGCGTTGGGCGAGAACGACAGGCGGGAGAGCCCGGCCGAAGTGCTTTCGACGACGATCTCCTCGGTTCCGGAAATCGCGGTCGTGACGAGGTCCGGACGAAGCGCGACGGCGTATCGCTCGACCTGGAATCCTTCGCCAGGCGCCGCTTGCGGGGAATTCGCGGCCGTGCCGGCGGCGGCCTGGAGCAGGCCCAGCAGGATAAGGGTGGAACTCATCGGACCAGGCTAGCCCGGAGCCGTCCGGCTTCCAACCGTGCGGGGTGCAACTCGCGCTCGATCCGGTTATCCATCCGTCGGCGGCGGCGGAAGGAATTGACATGGACCAAGCCGGCCAAGGGGCGATGACGGCTCGGATCGAGCGCCAACTCGGCGCCCTGGCCGCGGGCGCCCATACCGCCCTTCGCGCCGGCTGCCGGATCATCCAGGCTGGCGACGAGGCGGCGCTTGGCCTCGCCGAGGCCGCTCCGATGGCCGGCGCGGTCGCTTCGGTGCGGCGGGCGAGCGGAGCCGCGCGGATCGTCGCCCGGCGGCTGCTCGCCGATCTGGGCGCCGAAGCTTCGGTCGAGCTTCCCCGTCTCGCTTCCGGAGCGCCCTCCTGGCCTCCCGGCTTCGTCGGCTCCCTCGCCCATGACGAGGCGGTGGCGGTGGCGGCGGTGGCGCGCTCCGGCGCCCTCCGGAGCGTAGGGATCGACGTCGAGCCGGCCCTGCCGCTTCCGGCGGAGCTGCTCGACCTCGTCGCGGGTCCGGCGGAGCGCGACGAGATCGCCGGCGACTTGATCGAGGCGCGATTGCTGTTCTGCGCCAAGGAGGCGGTCTACAAGGCGACCAACCCGCTCGACGGCGCCTTCCTCGAGCATCGCGATGTCGAGGTGCGGCTTCGCTCTGGAACCGCCTCGACTCGAACCGGCCGCTCCCTGCGGCTCTTCCTGTCGCGCTCGCCCCGGCTGCTGGCCCTCGCCCTCGTCGAATAGCGGCCGGACGCGCTGGCCGTCAGAGCCTTCCGAACGGCACGACCTTGTTTTCGGCATCATGGCCGATGTCGGCCCGTCCCAGATAGGGGAGTCCCGCGACCTCGCTCCAGTGGCGCGCGATCTCCTCCTCCGAAAGGACGAAGTCGGGCTGGTTGGGGATGATCTCGCTGCACCGGCCGAGCCGCAGGCCCGCCGCCTGCCGGAACATGGGGGTGTGCGCCAGCTGGCAGAAGCTTCGGTCGATTCGATACATCTGCTCCGCCACCTCCTCGATCAGCACTTCGTGGCCGGAGAGGTCCGGCTCCCACGGAGTGCCGACCAGATGGCAGAGGACGGTGAGGTTGAAGGCGGCGGTGCGGGATTCCGCGGTGACTCCCGCCTCCAGAGCGTCTGGCGAACGCTCGACCAGCCAGCGCAGCGCCCGGCGGGCGGCTTCCGCACCGCCGTCGCGGCGCACGTCCTGCGCCACCGGCCCGTGCGCGATCCGCCGGGCGCCGAGCTTGTAGAGACCCGAGAGCAGGGTCGCGATGTCGCTGTAGCCGAGATAGGGCTTCTCCAAGGCGCCCGGCTCGAGGCCGGCGAGCACCGCGCCGGCGATCCGCGCCGACCCGTAGCCGCCGCGGCCGAACCACATTGCGTCGATCTCGTCCGAGCAAGCGTAATCGATGAAGGCCGCGGCGCGAGTCCGATCGTCGGCGGAGAAATGGCCGTGGCCGCCGAACGAGCTGGGGTGGAAGCGGATCTCGACCTCGCCGCCATAGAGGTCGCTCGCAATGTCGAGGATCGGCTGCACGATCGACCGGTCGACCCGCGCCGCCGGTGCCACAATTCCGATCGTGAACCTGCGTCCCGCCATTTGAACCCCTCCTAAGCGGGCGGGCGAGGTCTACGCCGGATTCCGGCGGCCTCGCAATTGGACAGCGGCGGACGTCAGCGGACAGGTACGTACCTGTCCCTTCCCGGCCACGGGCGCTATTGCGGGCCGACAAGGGAGAGAGAGATGGACGAGCTGATCCTCACCACCTTCGACTGGGTTCCGGAGCCGCCGCGCGGCTTCGTTCGCGACCTTCGGGTGCGCTGGGCGCTCGAGGAGGCCGGGCTCCCCTACCGGGTGGAGACGGTGCCGTTCGAGGACCGGGGAGCCGAGCATTTCGCCCGCCAGCCGTTCGGCCAGGTGCCGTGGCTGACCGACGGCGGCCAGTCGATCTTCGAAAGCGGAGCGATCCTCCTCCACCTCGGCGGGCGGAGCGAAGCGCTGCTGCCGACCGGCCCTCGCGGCCGGGACGAGGCGACGGAATGGCTGTTCGCCGCCCTGAACTCGGTCGAGATGGCGAGCCAGCCCTGGGTCCTGTTCCAATTCAGCGGCTTCGCCGACGACTCGCCGGCCTGGAAATTCCTCGACGGCTTCCTGACCGCGCGCCTCCAGCACATGGAGCCGATCCTCGCGGCGCGCCAATGGCTGGCCGGAACGTTCAGCGTCGCCGATATCCTGATGGCGGACGTGCTGCGGGTGGTGGACGGCTTCGACGCGCTAGCGCCTTATCCGGCCTGCCGTGACTATGTCGCGCGCGCCACCGGTCGACCCGCCTTCCTCAAGGCGCATTCGGACCAGCTGGCCCATTTCGCCGCGGCCGACCAAAAGCGGGCCGGCGCCGCCTAGCTCAGCCGCGCTCGCCGATCCGGATCCGCTCGCGCTCGACCATCGCGTAGCGGGTCGGCGCGCGCGCCTCGCCGCGGCCTCCGCCGCGCTGGGTGCAGCGGTCCTGGCGGCCGGCGGTGCAGGGCGGATAGTCGCCGGCGCTCATCCGGACGGGCGCGGCCATAGGCGCCGGCACGGAGGTCGGGGCCGAGGCCGGGCCGAGCGCGTCGAGTTCGGGCATCGCTCCGGCGGAGCGGCCGCGGCGATGGCCCTGGACGCAGCGGTCGGTGACGGCCGCCGAGCAGCGCGGATATTCGGCCGCGCTCTCGTCCGGCGCCGGCGGCGGCGGGGCCGCGCTGGCGAGGCCGAGGAAGGCAAAAGGCGCAAGGAGATAGGGCAGCTTCATCGCTCACCTCATGTCGAAGGAAATCGAAACCGGGTCTTGGCCTTGCCAACCTATCACGGACCCCGCCGGTTCCGGAAGCCCGGCCGGCGGCATGACGTCATCCGGTCAGCGCCGCGTAGAAGGTGGTGAAGGCGAACAGGATGGTTCCGAAGGCGAGGAGCATCATCCCGAAGATGATCAGAGCGTAATGGACCGGGTCCTCGCCCTCCGGCTTTTCGGGCTTGGCCGGGCGCGGCGTTCCGCCCCGCTCGCGAAGCGCCCGGGTCCAGCGGCGCAGCTGGCGCTGACGAAAGGCCATGTGGAAGCCGATCAGCGCGAACAGGATCGCGACGGCATCGACGGCGAAGACGTGTGCGGGCATGATCGGCCAATGAGGGGCGGCGCGCTTGGTTCCGGAAGCGGCCGCGGGAGGAAGCCATGATCGGACCCTTGTTGCTGATCGCTTCGGCCGGAACGTCGACGCCGCCGCCTCGTTCGGCGGATTACGCGGTTGCGGCGCTTCGGCGGCAGCTTCCGGCGGCGGTGGACCGGTCCGGCCTCGCGGACGGACGCGGTTCCGACGAGATTGCCCGCTGGAAGCGCCGCCTCGACGGCTTCGTCGCCTTGTGGGGCGCGTATCGCGATGCGCGCTGCGACGCCCGGCTGGCCCGCTATGAGAGCGGCGCCGGCGCGAACCCGGCCGCCTGCCGGGCGCGGATCACCCGGGTCATGCTGGACGACATGCGCTTCCGCTTCGACCTTCCGCCCCGCGGCCTTCCGCGCGCCTCGATCGAGGAGACCCGCCTCCGGCCCGGACCTGAGGACAGGGAAGAAGGCGGCCTTTGCGCCGGCACGCCGCCGGCGGAATGCGACTATTGCGCGATCACGCGTTGCTGGCAGCGCCGGCTCGCGGCCGACGAGGCCGCGCTCAATTCCGCTTGGAAGGCGGCGCTGGCGACGATCGGAGCGAGGCCCGGACTGACCGCGGCGCGGCGCTCCGACTGGGCCGGGCGCCTTAGGGCGTCGCAGCGCCTTTGGCGGAAGTGGCGCGAGGAGGCCTGCGAGCTCGCCGCCTGGGAGACTCCCAATCCGGCGGCCAACTCCACCTTCGCCTTCGTCACCGGCCCCTGCCGCGACCGGGAGACCCGGGCGCGGACCGAGGTCCTTCGCCGAGCCTACGGCCGTTAGTCCCGCGCTTCCAGCGCGAGCAGGGCGAAGGTGGCGAGCCAATGTTCGCCCATATAGTCGCCCGCGACGTGGCAAAGGCTCGCTTCGAGATGCTCGTCGGCGGTCCGGCGGGCGAGGTCCGCGAGCTCGGGCTCGAGCGCGCCGGCAAGGCCTCGCCAGCACCAGGCGCGGCTTAGGTTCACTCCGTCGAGATGCGCGATCTTGCCGTCGGAGCGGTCCGAGACGAAAGCGGGCGTGAAGAGGCTCCGCGGCTCGCCCGCCGCAAGCTCGGGAAGGAAGGCGTCGAACCAGGCGCCGAATGCCTCCCCGCCCAGCACCCGGCGCATGAGCAGTGCCTCGGAAAGGCCGCCGGAGAGGAACTCGTCCCCGCCCGGTTCCCATCCGTGATAGCCTTGGTCCCCGGCGAACCAGTGGAAGGCCCGCTCGCGGATCAGCGCCGCCAGGCTCTCCTCGCCGGGCTCCGCCCATTCGAGCGCGAGGATGAGGGCGAAGGCGGTATTGTAGTGGGTCCCGGTGCGGATCGGATAGGTGAGCTTGGGCAGGAAGCCGGCGAAGCGGCCGGCAAAGGCCCGGGCGAGCGGCTCCAGGTCGGCGCCCCAAGGGCGGTCGGAATGTCGCCGCGCCTCGGCGTGGAGGGCGAGCAGCCAGGCCCAGCCGTAGGGCCGCTCGAACCCGCCGCTATACTCCCGGTCGAGATAGGCGAGTTCGCCCGCCACCTTGTCCGGCGCCAGCATCTCGTCCGCCAGAGCCTCGATCCGGCGGGCGACGGGAAGCTCCGGAAACAGCCGCCGGACGCGGAGAAGAAGCCACCAGCCATGGACGCAGCTGTGCCAGTCGAAGCTTCCGAAGAAGATCGGGTGGAGCGCCCTCGGCCCGAGCGCATCCTCCGGCGCGTTGAGGACATGGTCGAGCTTGTGCGGATATTCGCGGCCGACATGGCCGAGCGCGATCTCGGCGAAGCTCGCGGCGGTTTCGGGGGTGAGGCTGTGGGTCATCGGTTCTTCTCGTCACCCCGGACTCGATCCGGGGTCCATCTGCCCCTGCCCGCGGCCATAAAGAAGGTGGATGCCGGATCAAGTCCGGCATGACGGTCAGCGGAATCCCAGCCACCAGATCAGAAGCACGTTGCAGGCGAGCAGCGGGATCGCCGTCGCCACCTGCGCCTTCACCACCGCGTTGCGGTCCTTGAGGTCGAGCAGAGCGGCGGGGACGATGTTGAAGTTCGCCGCCATCGGGGTCATCAAGGTCCCGCAGAAGCCGGCGAGCATTCCGATCGCGCAGATCGCCGCCGGATCGCCGTGAAAGCCGCGGATCAGGATAGGAAGCGCGACGGCGCCGGTCATCACCGGAAAGGCGGCGAAGGCATTGCCCATGATCATCGTGAACGCCGCCATCCCCAGAGCATAGACGGCGACGGCGGCGAACAGGCTCCCTTCGGGGAGGATCCGTCCGGCGATCCCGCCGACCACGTCGCCCACCCCGGCCAGCGCGAAGACCGCGCCGAGCGCCGCAAGCATCTGCGGCAGGATAGCGGCCCAGCCGACCGAATCCATCAGCCGCCGCCCTTCCTGGAGCGGAGCGAGGGCGGGCGGGCGGAGCCAGGCGTAGCCGACGGCGAGCGCGAGGAGCACTCCGGCGCCGAGCGACACCAGGGTCACCTGCTTCGGATCGATCCAGCCGCTGTTCTTGAGGAACAAGGTGCCGAGCAGCGCCGTGACGGGAATGACGAGGGCGGGCAGGAATAGCGCGTTGCCGCGCCGCCTCGACGATTCGGCCTTTTCCTCCGCGCTCGTCGTCGGCGGGTGGCCGCGGCCGAGCGCTCCGAAGCCGGCGAGCGCGACGAGGACGAGGACCAGGAACCCGTTGCCGAGGTCGCCGAGCCGGTCGCCGAAAAAGAAGCTCGTCGCCACCAGCCCCCAAAAGGCCGCGTTGCCGAAGCGCTTGCGGTTGGTCCGGTCGCCGAAGCTCAACAGCGCGAACGCCGCGAACACCGCGCCGGTCAGCCAGTAAAGCGGCTGAAGCCCGATCATCCTTCGTCCTCCCTGCCGGCGAAGCCGGTGGGGAGGGGGACCGGCGAAGCCGGTGGAGGGGCGGTTTCGGACTGCCGAGCCCCTCCACCGCCCTCCGGGCGGTTTCCCTCCCCACCGCTTCGCGACGGGGAGGACAAGGACCGATCCAACCACAGCAGCCGCGCCCCGTGAATCAGGAAGGCCAGCACCGCCGTCGGGATGGCGTAGACCGACAGCTGCAGGGGCTCGACGCGGATTCCGTTCTGTCCGAGGAAGCCCACGATCAGGAGGATCGAGCCGACGGCGAGGAAGATGTCCTCGCCGAAGAAATTGCCGACATTGTCGGTCGCCGCGGCCATCGCCTTCACGCGCTCGCGACCGGCTTCGTCGATGTCGGGATCCTGCTTCTCGGCCGCGGCCTCGGCCATCGGCGCGACCAGCGGGCGCACGGTCTGGGCGTGGCCCGCCACCGAGGTCAGGCCGAAGCTGGCGAAGACCTGGCGGAAGAGGAGATAGGCGACCAGCAGCCGTCCGGTGGTCGCCCGCCGCATTCCGCCGATCAGGGTTCGGGCGCGTTGCTGCAGGCCGTAACGCTCCAGCAGCCCGATCACGGGCAGGAGGATGTAGATGATGGTCACGATCCGGCTGTCGTTGAACGCCTTCCCGAAGGCGGCGATGACCGCGAGCAGCGGCTTCCCGGCGACGAGGCCCGTCGCGATCGCCGCGACGGCGACGACGAGCAGCGGATTGAGCCGGAGCGCGAAGCCGGCGACGACGATCAGTATTCCGACGAGGACGAAATAGTTCATCGAACCCACCTCTCCCGCTCGCCGGAGAGGGAGGGGCCCGCGAAGCGGGAGGATGAGGGTCCGGGGCACCGACTCGGCAAGACCCTCACCCTACCCGCTCCCGCGAACGGGAGAGGGAATTTTTCCATAGCCCCCTCCCCCCGGAGTCTCGATCGCGAAGACGTCGCCGGGACGCATCTCGGCCGAAGCGGTGGCGCCGAGCGTCTCCACCGTGCCGTCCGCCCGGATCACCCGGTTGACGCCGGGCTTCGCGTCTCCCCCTCCCTCGATTCCGCGCGGCGCGACCGTTCGGCGGTTGGAGAGGATGTTGGCGCGCATCGGGGCGAGGAAGCGCAGCCGCCGCTCGACTCCGTCGCCGCCCGGATGACGCCCCGCCCCGCCCGAGCCTCGGCGGATGGCGAATCGCTCGACCAGCACCGGGTAGCGAGTCTCGAGTATCTCGGGATCGGTCAGCCGGCTGTTGGTCATGTGGGTCTGGACCGCGCTCGCGCCGCCGAAGTCCGGGCCCGCCCCGGCCCCGCCGGCGATCGTCTCGTAATATTGGTGGCGCGAATCGCCGAAGGTGAAATTGTTCATCGTCCCCTGGCTCGGCGCCAGCGCGCGGCAGGCGGCGAAGAGGGCGTCGGTGATCACCTGGCTGGTCTCGACGTTGCCGGCGACGACGGCGGCCGGGAAATGCGGGTTGAGCATCGAGCCCTCGGGCACGACGAGGGTGATCGGGCGAAGGCAGCCGTCGTTCATCGGGATCGGATCGTCGACCATCGCCCTGAAGACGTAGAGGGTGGCGGCCCGGCAGATCGAATAAGGCGCGTTGAAATTGTTCGGCTGCTGGCCGCTGGTGCCGGTGAAGTCGACGACGGCCGAGCGGGCGGCGCGGTCGACCGTCACCGCCACCTGGACCTCGGCGCCATTGTCCATCGCGTAGCGAAACGCCCCGTCGCGGAGCGAGCCGATAAGCCGGCGGACCGCCTCCTCCGCATTGGCCTGGACGTGCGCCATGTAGGCGTCGACGACATCGCGTCCGTAGGCGGCCGCGACCCGGCGAAGCTCGGCGGCGCCGCGCGCGCAGGCGGCGACCTGGGCCTTGAGGTCGGAGAGGTTGCGGTCGGGGCGTCGCGCCGGCCACTCGCCCGAGGCGAGCAGGGCGCGCATCTCCGCCTCCAGGAATCGCCCCTCGTCGACCAGCAGCCGGTTGTCGATCAGCACGCCTTCCTCAAGGATCGAGCGGCTGTCCGGCGGCATCGAGCCGGGGGCGATCCCGCCGATGTCGGCATGGTGGCCGCGCGCCGCGACGTACCAGGCCGGCCGTTCGTCCCCCGCCGCGGCGAATACCGGGACGATCACGGTCACGTCGGGCAGATGGGTGCCGCCGCGATAAGGCGCGTTCAGGACGTAGGCATCGCCCTCGCGCATCCCGCGCCCGTCGCGCCCTTCGCCGCGCGCGGCAATCACGGTCCGGATCGAATCGCCCATCGAGCCGAGGTGGACCGGAATGTGCGGCGCGTTGGCGATGAGCGCGCCCTCACGATCGAAGATCGCGCAGGAGAAATCGAGCCGCTCCTTGATGTTGACCGACGAGGCGGTGCTCTGAAGCGCCGCGCCCATCTCCTCGGCGATCGCCATGAACAGATTGTTGAACACCTCGAGCATCACCGGGTCGGAGTCCGTGCCGATCGCCCGGCGCGCCTCGCGCGGCGCGGCTCGAGTCAGGATGAGGTTGAGATGGCGGTCCACTTCCGCCTTCCAGCCCGGCTCGACCACGGTCGTGGCCGAGGGGTCGACGATCAGGGCCGGGCCGTGGACGAGCGTTCCGGGGGGAAGTCTGGAGCGGTCGTACACTTCCTCCCCGTCCCGCGGATGGGAAGGGGGACCGCCCGAAGCGGGGTGGAGGGGTAACTCGAACGATGCCGCGCGCTCTACCCCTCCACCAGGCTTCGCCTCGCCCCCCTCCCCGTCTTGCCTTGTGGAGGCACTGGCCTCCATCACCGCGGTCTCTACGACGATGGGGGTGTCCGGCGAGATGAAGCCGAAGCGGAGCCGGTGAGCCGCCTCGAACGCGGCTTCCATATCCTCCGAAACGTCCACCTCCAGGCTCGAATCGCTTCCCTCGTAGCGAAGCGCCGCGCGTCGTTTCAGGGTCACCGCCTCCACCCCCTGCGCCCGAAGCGCTGCCTCCGCCTCGGCGGCGAGCGAATCCAGGACCGCTTCCAGCGGCTCCCCGCCGACGCTGCGCTGGCGCAGCTCGACCAGGTCGGCGAGGCCCATCCCGTAGGCGCTGAGCACGCCGGCCAGGGGGTGGATCATCACCCGCTCGATGCCGAGCGAGTCGGCGACGAGGCAGGCGTGCTGGCCGCCCGCCCCGCCGAAGCAGACCAGAGTGTAACGGGTAACGTCATGACCCCGAGCAATGGAGATCCGCTTGATCGCCGCCGCCATGTTGTCAACGGCGATCCGGATGAATCCCTCGGCCGCGGCCTTGGCCGTCATGCCGGCCCGGACGGCGATCTCGGCGCACAGCGCATGGGAGGCTTCGACGTCGATCGGCGCGTCGGCTCCCGGCCCGAAGACCCGGGGGAAATGCTCCGCCCGGATCTTGCCCAGCACGACGTTGCAGTCGGTGATGGTCAGCGGTCCGCCGCGCCGGTAGCAGGCGGGCCCCGGGACGGCGCCGGCGCTGTCCGGGCCGACCCGAAAGCGGGCGCCGTCATAATGGCAGACCGATCCTCCGCCGGCCGCCACGGTGTGGATCTCCAGCATCGACGCCCTGACCCGCACGCCGGCGACCACGGTCTCGTTGGTCCGCTCGTAGGCTCCGTCATAGTGGGAGACGTCGGTCGACGTTCCGCCCATGTCGAATCCGATGATCCGGTCGAACCCCGCCTCGCCCGCCGTCCGCACCATTCCGACGATCCCCCCCGCCGGACCGGAGAGGATCGCGTCCTTCCCCTGGAACGCGGCGGAGCCGGTGAGACCTCCGGAGGATTGCATGAACAGGAGGCGGGGCTCCACCACCGCCGTCCCGGCGGAGGCCGGGACCCCAGGAGGTGAAAGGCTCCGGTGGCCTTCACCCGCCGAGGCTCCGGCCTCCGCCGCGGCAACGGGAGGGACGACCGCGCCTTTCGCGCCCAATGCCTCCACCACCTTGTCGACGTACCGCCGAAGCACCGGGGACAGATAAGCGTCGACCACGGTCGTGTCGCCGCGGCCGACCAGCTTCACCAGCGGCCCGACCTCGTGGCTCGCAGAAACCTGGGTGAAGCCGATCTCCCGGGCCAGCGCCGCCACCGCCGCTTCGTGCGCGGTCCAGCGCCAGCCGTGCATCAGAACGATCGCGATGGCGCGATAGCCGGCCTGATAAGCGTCGGCGAGCGCCGCTCGAACGCCGGGCGGGTCGATCGGGCGAAGCACCTCGCCCCCCGCCGTCACCCTTTCGTCGATTTCCACGACATGCCCATAGAGCGCCTCGGGAAGGAGTATCCGCCGGGCGAAGATGTCGGGCCGGGCCTGGTAGCCGATGCGCAGCGCGTCGGCGAAGCCGGCGGTGATCGCAAGGACGAGCGGCTCGCCCTTGCGCTCGAGCAGAGCATTGGTGGCGACGGTGGTGCCCATGTTCACCGCGACGAGCGGGCCGCGGCCGTGCTCCGCCATCAGCCGGGCGATGCCCTCGACCGCCGAGTCCTCGTAATGCTCGGGATTGTCGGAGAGCAGCTTGGCGGTGCGGAGCCGACCGTCGGGGGCGCGACCGACGATATCGGTGAAGGTGCCGCCGCGGTCGATCGAGAAGGACCAGCCTCCGGTCATCCGCGGCGGCAGCCCGGCTCAGCCGCCGATATGCGCCTGCCCGGCCATGCAGTAGAGCATCGGGATCGACAGGATAAGGTTGATCCGGCTCGCCATCATCGCGGTCGAGGCTGAGCGCGCCTTCACGTCGTCGGCGGAGGAGACGATCCCGAGCGCCCTTTTCTGGTTCGGCCAGATCACGAACCAGACGTTGGCCGCCATGATGACTCCGAGCCACATGCCGGTTCCGATCGTGCGGTAGCCCTCCTGGAAGGTGAGGGCGCGGCCGCTATAGCCGTTCTGCAGGCTCTCGGCGACGAGGAAGCCGAGGATCACCGTCGCGAGCGCCGCCCAGCGGAACCAGAAGAGCGCGGCGGGAGCGATATATTTGGAAACGGCCGGCTTCAGCTCGGCCGGGACCTTCGGCATGGTCGGGATCTGCACGAAGTTGAAATAATAGAGCAGGCCGATCCACAGGATTCCGGCGAAGATGTGGAGGTAGCGAAGCCACTGCCCCCAGGGATAGCCGCCGCCGCCGATCAGATCGCCGTGGAGGCCGAACATCGCCGCGATCAGCAGGACGATGCCGATGCCGAGCGCGAGGTGGAAGTTGCCGAGTATCTTCGCCATCACGGACCCCCTGTGGTTGTGAGTTGCGCCCTCCTAACGCACCCGCGCGGCGGTGGGTACCCCCGGCGGTGGCGGCGGCGCGATCATTCCAGCCGCCACGTCGAAGGCGAATGGGAACGCAAACTGGGACAGCAGCTTCCGCGCCTGGTACCGCGAATGGGAACAGTAACTTTTCCGCTCCACCGCGGGGAAGCGGTCCCCCTCAGGTCGAGAAAGTCACTGTCCCGATTTGTCCGTACCGTCCCCATCCGCCCGCTGGCCCCCTCAAAGCCGCCACATGATGCTTTGCGAGAAAGGGGTCCAAAGCCCGGTACGGACGCCCGCCGCGCGCAGTGCCCGCCCGGTCCACTCGTTGCAGGTCAGCCGGGCGCTGTAGGTGCCGGAGGATTCGTAGAACATGTCCGACGCGCCGTAGCCGCGGCCGAGGACGGGAATGGTCCGCCCGCGGGCGTCGTAGCGGAAGCTCGCCCGGATGAAGGCGACGAGGCGGCGATATTCCTCGCGGCTAAGGGTCAGCGGGCGCTGGTCGGCGGAGGGCCGCGGGTCCTGGTCGTGGTCGGCGTGCATCAGCCCGGGACCCCACCCCGCCGCGGCCGAGAGCGCGTCCTTCATCTTGAGATCGGCCCAGGTCGGCGTGTTCAGGTAGATGGTGCGGTTGCCGTAGCCGAGCGCGACGTAATTCGCCCGGCCCCAACGCGGATCGCGCAGATGCTCGCCCGGAACGAGCGGCCGCCAGTCCATGTCCGCGCTCACCTTGGGGACCATGATCCAGGTATGGACCCCATTGGTCCTGATGAGGATTCGGACCCCCGCCGGAGCCTCGCGCCAGCCCCCGTTGGCGGGGACCGCTCCGAGTAGGAGCGCGGCGAGCAGATAGAGAAGCGGAACGGCGAGGAGAGCGGCGAGGCTCCAGGCGGCGATCTTGAGGGCGCGCCTCCCCTTTCCCCTTCGCCGCCCGCGGGAGAGGGGAAGGTGGGGGTCCTGCCTAGTTCGTTCCAAAGACCCTCACCCTGCCCTCTTCCGCGGGCGGGAGAGGGGAAAAGCCGCGCGAGCGACGGAGCCTAGACGCAAACAAGCATGGCCGGAATGCCTCGTTTGCGGCTAATCCCCCGCCATGGACGAATGGACGATCGGAATCCTCGGCGGCTCCGGCCTCTACGCCCTCGACGCGCTCGAGGACTCCCACTGGGTGGAGATGGAGACGCCCTGGGGGCGGCCTTCGGACTCGCTGCTCGTCGGGCGCCTCCACGGCGTCCGTTTCGTCTTCCTGCCACGCCACGGGCGCGGCCACCGGATCCCCCCGTCGGACCTCAATCATCGCGCCAATATCGCGGCTCTGAAGCGTGCCGGCTGCACCGACGTCGTCGCGATCTCGGCGGTCGGATCGCTTCGCGAAGAACTGGCTCCGGGGCGCTTCGTCGTCGTCGACCAGTTCATCGACCGGACCGTCGCGCGCGAATCGAGCTTCTTCGGCCCCGGCCTGGTCGCCCACGTCTCGATGGCCGACCCGGTCTGCCCACGGCTTTCCGCCCTCGCGGCCTCGGCGGCCGAAGCGGCCGGGGCGCAGGTCGCCCGCGGCGGCACCTACCTCGCCATGGAGGGGCCGCAATTCTCCTCGCGGGCGGAGAGCGACCTCTACCGCTCCTGGGGGTGCGATGTGATCGGGATGACGGCGATGCCCGAGGCCAAGCTCGCCCGCGAGGCGGAGCTGCCCTACGCGCTGGTCGGGATGGTCACCGACTATGATTGCTGGCGGCGCGACGAGGCGCCGGTCGAAGTCGCCGACATCCTCGCCCGCCTGCACGCCAATGCGGCCGGAGCGGCGCGGCTGGTGGAGGCTCTCGCGCGGATGCTGCCGCCGAGCCGCCCGCTCTGTCCCCTCGACACGATCCTCGACAGCGCCGTGGTGACCGCTCCGGAGGCGCGCGATCCGGCCATGCTGGCGCGGCTCCAGCTGATCTGCCCGCGCCTCGCGAACGGCTGATGTTCCTTATTTGTTCTTGACCGGAAGACCGAATCCCGGAAGATGAGGGTGCCGAGTCGCGCGGCTCGGACGGCTCTTCGCACGTGGGCGAAGGGGTCGCTTCCTCCAGCCTGCCAAGGGGGTTGCGATGGGTGTGGCGTGCCTTGGCGGGAGAAGGGGTCTCCTCCGAGGTGCGCCCGCCCCCGGCCGCCGCGCGGCCGGCGCGTGCTTCGAGGCAAGTCAAGGCGTCACCTTGGACCTGATCCGGGCTCCACCTTCTTCATGCGCGGCCAATGGGAAGAAGGCGGATGCCGGATCAAGTCCGGCATCACGCTCGCGAGTGTCGGCGGATCGCCGGCCTACCCGCCCTCGAACCGCCGTTCCCGGATCCAGCGGCTGGCGATGAGCTTCTCGCCTGCCCTTACCGGAAGCCCGCTATGCGCCGAAGCCGGGTCGGGACGGCCGTCGGACGCGGTGTTTCGGAACAGGATCGCGTCCCCGGCGGCGCCCTTCAGCGACAGTCGCGGCGCTTCGAACCGCGTCTCGCCTCCCTCGTAAGCGGAGTTCAGCCAGACCAGCATCGTCATAGCGCGCTGGTTGGCGAAGCCGGGAATGGCGTCGAGGTGGGTGCGATATTCGCCGCCCGGGCGATAGCGAAGCACCTGAAGCGGCTCGCCCTGCTCCGCCGCCGTCCCGCTCGCCGCCGCGATTCGGCGGTTGAGGGCGTGGACGGCGAGCGTCTCGAGCGGTGCGGTGAAGCCCGCGCCGTCGGAGACCCGCTCCGGATCGGGACGCTGGCGGCCGGTCGCGGGGTCGACGACGACCGCGGGCCGGAGCATCGGCGCCGCCGCTTCGGCGAGGTAGCGGCATTCCTCGGGCGTGAAGAATGAGTCGAAGCGCAGGATGCGCGGCCGTTCGCTGACCGGCTCGCCCCGAGGGAGCGAGGCGGGGCTCCCGTCCGGGTCCAGGTCCATCGCCTCGATGAGCGCGAGCTCCCGCTCCGAGCGGCGCCCCGACCGGGCGAGCTCGCGAAGCAGCGCGACGGCGCGTGGCCAGTCCGCCGCTCCGCCCACGCCGGCGGCGACGAAGTTGGTGTAGATGACGGCAGCCGGACGGCTTCCGGCGGCGGCGGCGCGGGCGAAGAGCGTCCGTGCCTCGCCCGGGTCGCCGGCGCGAAGCCGAGCCGCCGCCGCCTCGAACAGGGCTTCAGCCGTAGGCACGGGCGATCCATCGCACCGGCACGCCCGCTTTCCAGGCGGCCAGGCACAGGAGGTTCCTGCCCGAGCGACGGAGCCATCCGTCGCGGCGCCACCTTTCCGCCGAAGTCGTCGCCGCGGCGGCGAGGAGGACCGGGCGGGGCAGCCGCCGGACGAGGTCGACGTCCTCCATCAGCGGAAGCGGCCGATAGGCTCCCGCTTCTTCGTAGCGGCGCCGCGAGACGATCAGCCCCTGGTCTCCGTAGGGGAGGCCGAGCAGCCTTACGCGGGCGGCGACCCCGGCCTCGACCAGCCGCGCCTGCCACGCTCCGTCGGCGAGTCGGAAGCGGAAGCAGGCGGGACTGTCGGACGGCTGCGCCATGTGGCGCTCGGCGCAGGCGCGCCAGCCGGGCTCGAGCAGGGTATCGCCGTGAAGAAAGAGGAGCCAGTCGCCGAGCGCCGCGGCCGCCCCGGCGGCGAGCTGCGGCCCCCGCCCGCGCGGCGCGGCGACGACCCTCGCTCCCGCCGCTTGCGCCAGCGCCGCCGTCCCGTCGCCCGATCCGCCGTCGGCAACGACGATCTCCTCCACCTCGCCCAGCGCGGCGAGGCAGGCGGCGAGGGTCGCCGCGCTGTCGAGGGTGGGAATGACGACCGAAAGCATCGTCCCTAGCCCGAGCAGCTCGCCCCGCCGAGGACGCAGAAGCGGGCGCAATGGGGGTGGTTGAGAGCCACCTCGCGGCGCGCGTCCGCGAGCGTCGGTCCGAGCGCGAACTGCGGGTCGTGGGGGAGCAGGGTGCAGGCGACGACATGCGGCCTTTTCGCTCCGCGCGCCTTCACCACCATCCGGCTCGACGCGCACATCGGAGCCGAGGGCGACACTCCGAGTATTCCCCAGCAGGACTCGCTGATCTCGGGAACGTCCGCCGCCGAGTCCATCGCCGGGAAGAGGACGAGGCCGCCCGCCACCTCGATCCCGAGCCGGGCGAACAGGCCGAGATAGCCCGCCCGGGCGTCGCTCTGGCTCTCGCCCGGAAGCTGCCGCCCCGCCACGGCGATCCGGAAGCCGTTCCTCGACAGCCACTCGATCCCGTCCAGCGCCTTCTCCCAGGTGCCGGCGCCCCGCTCCGCCTCGTGCACCGGGCCGCTATGATGGTCGAGGCTGACTCGAAGCGTCAGCCGGTCGCGCGGCAGAGCGAGCAGCTCCGCCTCGAAGCGGCGCATCGGCCGCATCGCGTTGGTGAGGACGAGGACGTCGAACCCGCGCGCCAGCGACGCGGCGATCATCTCGACGATCGCCGGGTTCATGAACGGCTCCCCGCCGGTGAAGCCGATTTCGTGGGCGCCGAGCGCCGCCGCCTCGTCGAGATAGGGCTCGGTCTCGGCCAGGGTCAGGTAGACGAGCGCGTCGTTCAGCGGCGAGCTGTCGATATAGCAGGTCGAGCAGGCCAGGTTGCACAGAGTGCCGGTGTTCAGCCACAGCGTCCGAAGCCCGTCGAGCGCGACCCGGGCGCGCCTCTCGCCCCGGGCGGTGAGCGCCGGGTCGCGGAACTTGGCCGGATCGAGCGGGCGCGCGAGCGGATCCGCGAAGGGCGAGGGCAAGCGGTTGGCGACGGTGGCGATGGACTCTCTCCTCGGCGCATGGATAGGCGAAAAGCGGGAGCGGTGCTAATCCCCTCCCCTTGCATCGGGAGCGGAAGATGAAACGGGCGGGCTACGGCAGGATCCTCCTCCTGCTCCTCGTCGCCGGACTCGTCGCGGCCGCCTTCCTCTCGCCGCTTCGCGAGTGGCTGACCCTCGCCGGACTCAAGGCGCGGCAGGCCGAGCTCGCCTCCTATGTCGAGGCGCACCGGCTCGCGGCGGCGGCCGCCTTCTTCCTCGCCTACGTCGCGGCGGCGGCGCTCTCGGTTCCCGGAGCGATCGTCCTCACCCTCGCGGCGGGCGCGATCTTCGGCCTCTGGCCGGGCCTTGCAATCGCCTCCTTCGCCTCGTCGATCGGCGCGAGCTTCGCCTTCCTCGGCTCCCGCTACGCGCTTCGCGGCTGGGTCCGGAAGCGCTTCGGCAGTCGGCTAGAGGCGGTCGACCGCGGGGTGGAGAAGGACGGAATCTTCTACCTCCTGACCCTTCGGCTCAACCCGGCGGTGCCGTTCTGGCTGGTCAACCTCGGGATGGGCCTCACCCGGCTGCGACTGCCGACCTTCTACGCGGTCAGCCAGGTCGGAATGCTCCCGGGCACCTTCGTCTACGTCAACGCGGGAACCCAGCTCGGCCGCCTTTCGAGCCTTCGCGACGCAGCCTCCCCCGGCCTCATCCTCTCGCTGCTGCTGCTCAGCCTCTTCCCGCTCGCCGGAAAGGCGATCGCCGCGTGGCTTCGCCGCCGGCGGATCTACCGCGGCTGGAAGCGGCCTCCGCGCTTCGACCGCAACCTCATCGTCATCGGCGCCGGCTCGGGCGGGCTGGTCACCGCCTATATCGCCGCCGCGGTTCGGGCGGAGGTGACCCTGATCGAGGCGAAGGCGATGGGCGGCGACTGCCTCAACACCGGTTGCGTCCCCTCCAAGACCCTGATCGCCTGCGCCAGGGCCGCGCACGATAGCCGAGCCGATTTCCTCGGTTCGCTTGAAAGGCCGCCGGTCCGCTTCGACCGCGTTATCGAGCGGGTCCATGCCGCCATCGCCGCGATCGCGCCGCACGACAGCGCCGAGCGCTACCGGTCGCTGGGAGTCGACGTCCGCCAGGGCCATGCCCGGATCGTCGACCCCTGGACGGTCGAGATCGACGGCGGCGAACGGCTTACCGCGCCCAACATCGTCATCGCCGCGGGCGCCGAGCCCTTCGTGCCCGATTTGCCCGGGCTGGCGGAGAGCGGCTATCTGACCAGCGAGACGATGTGGAACGCCCTTCGCGGCCGTCCCGACGTTCCCGCGCGCCTCGCCATCGTCGGCGGCGGCCCGATCGGCTGCGAGATGGCGCAAGCCTTCGCCCGGCTCGGGAGCGCCGTCACCCTGGTCGAGTCCGGAGACCGGCTGCTGCCGCGCGAGGACGAGGAGGTCTCGGCCCTGGTCGCGGACCTGCTCCGCGAGGAGGGGGTCACGCTTCGCCTCGGCGACCCCGCGGTTCGGGTCGAGGGCCGGACGCTGGTCACGCGCTCGGGCGAAGCGCCGTTCGACGAACTGCTCATCGCCATCGGACGCAAGGCCCGGCTGACCGGCTACGGCCTGGAACAGCTCGGCATCGAGACTGGAAAGACCCTGGCCGTCAACGAACGGCTCGAGACCGCCTTCCCGAACATCTACGCCGTCGGCGACGTCGCCGGCCCCTACCAATTCACCCACGCCGCCTCGCATCAGGCGTGGCACGCGGCGGTCAACGCCTTGTTCGGCCGATTCCGCCGGTTCAAGGTCGACTATTCGGCGCTTCCCTGGGTCACCTTCACCGATCCCGAGATCGCCCATGTCGGCCATAACGAGGCCTCCGCCCGCGAGGCGGGAATCCCCTACGAGCTCGTCCGCTACGACATCGCCGGGCTCGACCGGGCGGTGGCGGAAGGCGCCCGCCGCGGATTCGTCAAGCTGCTCCTGACGCCCGGGCGCGACAGGATCCTCGGCGCAACGATCGTCGCCGCCGGCGCCGGCGAGGCGATCGCCGAGATCGTCCTGGCGATCCGCCACCGCCTCGGCCTCGGCAAGATCCTCTCGACGATCCACGCCTATCCGACCATGGCCGAGTCGAACAAATATGCCGCCGGCGCCTGGCGCCGCGCGCACCAGCCGGAAACGCTGCTGCGCTGGGCCGAGCGCTATCATCGCTGGCGGCGCGGCTGACCCGGATCGTCCTCTTCGCCAAGCAGCCGGTCGCGGGCCGGGTGAAGACCCGCCTCATCCCCGCTCTGGGGCCGGAGGGCGCCGCCCGACTCGCCCGCGAGATGCTGGAGCGGACGGTGGACGAGGCGCTCGCGACCGGCCTCGAAGTCGAGCTGTGCGGCGATCCGGACGCCGCGTCCTGGTTCGAGCCGCGCTCCGGCCTCGCCCTGACGGCGCAGGGCGAAGGCGATCTCGGCGCCCGCCTGGCGCGCGCCGCCCGGCGCGCGCTCGAGCAGGGGCCGGTCCTCCTCATCGGCGCCGACTGCCCCGCCCTCGACCGCCCGCGCCTCGCCGCGGCGGCGGCGGCGCTGGCGGCGCACGACGTCGTCCTCCACCCGGCGGAGGATGGCGGCTACGTCCTGCTCGGCCTGCGCCGCTTCGATCCGAGCCTGTTCGACGACATGCCCTGGAGCACCGATTCGGTGGCGGGGGAGACGGTGCGGCGGATCGAGGCGCTGGGCTGGTCGCTCGCCATCGGAGAAACCCTTCACGACATCGACGAACCGGCGGACCTTGAGCGTCATGCCGGACCTGATCCGGAATCCACCTGCCCTGCCACCGAGGCGGAGAAGAAGGTGGACCCCGGATCAAGTCCGGGGTGACGGAACGTTCGGGCGCCGCTAGTCGCCAACCCATGCACCCCCTTCCGCCCTATGCCGAGCTGCTCGGCCTCCGAACCGAAAGGCGCGGCGACGAGACGCTCTGGATCATGCCCCATGGCGAGCGGGTGATCGGCCGCCCCGGCTTCCTCCACGGCGGAGCGATCGCCGGGCTGCTCGAATTCGCCGCGCTCGGCACGGTCCAGTCGGCGCTCGAACCGGGGGCGACGGTCAAGCCGATCAACCTCTCGATCGATTTCCTGCGCGGCGGGGGCGAGCACGACACCTTCGCCAGCGCCCTCGTCACCCGCCTCGGCAAGCGGGTCGCCAACGTCGAAGCCCACGCCTGGCAGCAGGACCGCGCGCGGCCCATCGCGGCGGCGCGGATGAATTTGATGGTTCGCAGATAGCCGTCGCCCCGGCGGAGGCCGGGGTCTCGGGGGATGAAAGGCGCCGAGTTCTTCACCCGCTGGGGTCCCGGCCCGCGCTGGGACGACGGGAAGCTACCCGCCCCGCTTCATCGTCTCGCGCGCGATCACCAGCTGCTGGATCTGGCTCGTCCCCTCGTAGATGCGGAACAGCCTGACGTCGCGGTACAGCCGCTCGATTCCATAGTCGGCGATGTAGCCCGCCCCGCCGAATATCTGCACCGCGCGGTCGGCGACGCGGCCAACCGTCTCGCTCGCGAAATATTTGGCCGCCGCGGCCTCGAGCGTGATCGGCTCGCCGCGATCCTTGAGCGCCGCGGCTTCCAGCACCAGCGCCCGGGCCGCCATAGTCTCGGTCTTGGAATCGGCGATCATCGCCTGGATCAGCTGGAAGTCGGAAAGCGCCTTGCCGAACTGGCGCCGATCGGCGGCATAGCCGACGGCGTCGGCGATCAGCCGCTCGGCGATCCCGACGCAGACCGCGGCGATGTGGAGCCGGCCTCGGTCGAGCACGCGCATCGCGATCCCGAACCCCTCCCCTTCCTCGCCCAGCCGGTTGGCCGCCGGCACCAGGGCGTCGTCGAAGACCACGTCGCAGACATGGGCGCCCTGCTGGCCCATCTTCTTCTCCGGCTTGCCGACGCTGACTCCCGGAAGGTCGCGCGGGACGAGGAAGGCGCTTACACCTTTCGCGCCCGGACCGCCGGTCCGTGCCATCACCGTGAACAGCGACGCCTTGTCGGCATTGGTGATGTACCGTTTCGTGCCGGTGAGCCGGTAGAGGTCTCCGTCCCGAACGGCCTTGGTCTGGACCGAAGCGCTGTCGGAACCCGCTCCCGGCTCGGTAAGGGCGAAGCTGGTGATCACCTCGCCGCTGGCGATCCGAGGCAGCCATTCGCTTTTCTGCGCGTCGGAGCCGGCCATGACGAGCCCCTGGCTGCCGATCCCGACATTGGTGCCGAAGGTGGATCGAAAGGCGGGCGTGGTTCCGCCCAGTTCGAGGGCGACCCGGACCTCCTCGCCCATCGTCAGGCCGAGGCCGCCATATTCCTCCGGGATGGACAGGCCGAACAGGCCCATCTCCCGCATCTCGGCGACGATCTCGCCGGGAACCTCGTCCTCGTCCGCCACCCGCGCTTCGAGCGGTCGGAGACGCTCGGAAACGAACCGGCGGAGGGTGGACAGGAGAAGGTCGAAGGATTCGGGATCGAGGGGCATTTGCGGACTCCGTCATGCCGGACTTGATCCGGCAGCCACCTTGTTCGTCTCACCGGCTCAACAGGAAGGTGAACCCGGGTTCAAGTCCGGGGTGACGGCTACACGCCCTCCGTCAGTAACCCTTCATCCGCGCAAGCTTGTCGGCGTGGTAGGCGGGATCGCCGAACAGCTCGTTCAGCACCCGGTCGCGCTTCATGTAGAGACCGATGTCGTACTCGTCCGTCATCCCGATACCGCCGTGCATCTGCACGCCCTCCTGCACCGCGAGCGCCGACGTTCGCCCCGCCTTGGCCTTGGCGACGCTAACCATCGCCTCCGCCTCCGGGCTTCCCTCGTCGAGCAGCTGCTGGGCCTTGAGCGCCGCCGAGCGGGCGATCTCGAGTTCCGAATAGAGATGGGCGGAGCGGTGCTGGAGCGCCTGGAACTCGCCGATCAGCCGGCCGAACTGCTTCCTCTGCTTGAGATAGTCGACGGTCATCGCCATCGCCGCCGATCCGAGCCCGACCATCTCGGACGCCGCTCCTGCGCGGCCGGCGTTGAGCACCCGCCCGAGAAGCTCGGAACCTCCGCCGACCTCGCCGATCACCGCGTCGGAATCCACCTCGACGCCCTGGAAGTCGAGCCGGGCGCCGATGCTGGAATCGGCGAGGCGGACTCCTTCCACCTCGAGCCCGCCGGCCTCCTTCTCGACCGCGAACAGGGTAACGCCCTCCTCCGCCAGAGCGGCGACGACGATCAGGTCCGCCGAGGCGCCCTGCACCACGAACTGCTTGCGTCCGGTCAGCCGGAAGCCGTTGCCGGAGCGCTCCGCCCGCATCTCGATCGCCTCGGGCCGGTGTTTCGGCCCCTCGTCGACCGCAAGCGCCGCCACCGTGTCGCCGGCGAGAATTCCGGGAAACCAGCGCTTCGCGTGCGGAGTCCCCTTCAGCGCCTCGACCGCCGCGACCGCCGTCACCAGGAACGGCGAAGGGGTGAGGTTGCGCCCGATCTCCTCCATCACGATCCCCGCCTCGACGTGGCCGAGGCCGAGGCCGCCTTGCTCCTCGCCGATCAGGATTCCGGTGAAGCCGAGCTCGGCGAGCTGCTTCCAAAGCGCGTGGCCGAATCCGTCCTTGCAGCCCATGTCGCGATATTTGCGGAGCTGGCTGGCGATCGAGCCTTCATCCGCCATCAGCTGCCGCGCCGTGTCGCGGAGCATGACCTGGTCGTCGGTGAGATAGAGCGGCATTGGCGTTCCTTCCTCTCCCCTATGGGGAGAGGGCCGGGGAGAGGGGGAGTCGGATCCCCCCGGCCATTGATTTTCGACGAGGGACTCCCCCTCTCCCTAACCCTCTCCCCACGGGGGAGAGGGGACTAGCTCCCCGGCAGCTCCAATATCCGCTTGGCGATGATTCCGAGCTGGACCTCGCTCGTTCCGCCCTCGATCGAATTGGCCTTGGTTCGAAGCCATTCGCGCGCCGACTTGCCCTGGCGGGAGCGGTCGCTCTCCCATTCCAGGGCGTTCGATCCGCCCGCGGCCATGACCAGCTCGTGCCGGGCCTTGTTCAACTCGGTGCCGGCATATTTCATCATCGAAGGCTGGGCGGGATGCGCCATGCCGGCCTTCAGCTCGTCCATGAACCGCTCCGACATCGCCCGGAACGCCATTGCGTCGACGTCGAAGCGGGCGATGTCGGCGCGAAGCAGCGGGTCGTCGGCGAGGACGTCGGCGAACGCCTCGCCGAGGCTTCCGGACTGGCCGCCAAGGCCCATTGCGCTGATCATCTCGCGCTCGTGGCCGAGCAGATATTTGGCGACGTCCCAGCCCTTGTTCACTTCGCCGACCACCTGGTCCTTGGGCACCTTCACGTCGTCGAAGAAGGTCTCGCAGAAGGGCGAGTAGCCGGAGATGAGAAGGATCGGCTTGGTCGACACGCCCGGACTCGCCATGTCGAACAGAAGGAAGCTGATCCCCTTGTGCTTGGGCGCTTGCGGGTCGGTTCGAACCAGGCAGAAGATCCAGTCGGCCTTGTCGGCGTAGGACGTCCACACCTTCTGGCCGTTGACCAGCCAGTGGTCGCCCTTATCCTCGCAGCGGGTCTGGAGCGAGGCGAGGTCGGAGCCGGCATTGGGTTCCGAATAGCCCTGGCACCAGCGTATCTCGCCGCGCGCGATCTCGGTCAGGAATCGCTTCTTCTGCTCCTTAGTCCCATATTTGAGCAGCGCCGGCCCGAGCATCGAGATTCCGAAGCTCATCAGCGGATTGCGCGCGCCGATCCGCGCCATCTCCTGCTTGAGGATCTTGGTCTCGGCCGGGGAGAGGCCGCCGCCGCCATATTCGGTCGGCCAGTCGGGCACGGTCCAGCCGCGCTCCGCCATACGCTCCATCCACAGCTTCTGAGCGTCGTTCTTGAATTGCGCGTCGCGTCCGCCCCAGCAGGCGTCGCTCTCGTCCCGCATCGGCTCGCGCATCTCGGCCGGGCAATTCGCCTCCAGCCAGGCGCGGGTCTCGGCGCGGAAGGTGTCCAGGTCGGGCATCGGCGGCTCTCCTTTACGTAAACGTCAATGGCGCGCGGAAAGGCTGCCGTCAACGCTGGAGCGCGCGCTTCGCCGGGCAATCCTCGTCCGGGCAGCGCCCGGGCGGCGGAGTCCGGAGACTCGAACTGCGCTCGAAGGAGGCTTAGAGCGAGACCGACGCCCGTCGCGATGAAAGGATTTCCCGTGCGGCATTTCGCCTACCTCTCCCTCGTGGTTCTTTCGCTTGTCGGCCTGCCGGCCTCGACAGGTGCCGGACGGGCGAACGTCGGGAACGTCACGATCGGCGTGGCCCGTCCGGCGGAGACGGGCGCTGGAACGCCGGGAAACCTGGCGGCGACGGCGAATCGCACGTCGGCTCCCGCGACGGCCGCACCCGCTGCCCAGAATGCCGCGCCCTCGCCGGTGACGTGGCAAAGCTTGATCGCGTCGATCCTGGCGGGCGGAATCGCGGGACAATTGGTGACGACGTTCGGCGGCGCGTGGATCGCCCGGCGGGGCGAGCATCGAAAGTGGCTGACGACCGAGAGACAGAAGGTCTTCTCCGAATTGCTCACGATTGCAACTCACAAGCCGAAAACGCCCGACGACCTGGACAAGTGGACGTACCGGATACGCGACGCCTCGCAGCGAATGCACATCCTTTTCGAAGAAGGAACCGCGCCTCCGGACCTGGCCGACAGCGTCGAGGCCGTATTCAAGCTCGCGCAGGCGAAGAAAGACCGGACCGCCCAGGCCGATTGGGATTCCGCCTTCCGCGACTCGGTCCGCGCCATGCGGCTCGCGATGGCGTCCAATCTTCAGGGGCGATGATCGCGCCCACGGCTTCGTCAGCTCCAGTCCTTGTCCGCCTTGGGCGCCAATTCCTTCGCCGCCTGGACGATATCCGCCAGGTCCACCGCGGTATCGAACGGATCCTCGTCGAGCTCGGTCACCCGGTTCAGCCTCTTCTGCCAGCGCCGAAGAGCGTCGACGTAGGGCACGTAAGGCACCCGCATCAGCGAGCCGTTGGGTAGCCGCTCGAGGTCGGCGATGCCGTTATGGACCCACTCGCCCGTTCCCCAGTCCGGCATGTCGACCGCCGGGAACAGGCACACGGCCTGGAGGTCGACTCCACGGTTCACGGCGGCGAGGCTTTCGCCGACGATGTCGTTCAGCCAGTCCGGCCGGCCGCCCTTCAGCCCCGACGTCTCGGCGACGATGCAGGGCCTGCGATACTTCTTCCATCCCTCCTCGATCAGGTCCGCGAGCGGGCGGACCCTCTCGTCGTCCGGCTCGAGCGGCGCGTGCGGCCCATGCTCGCGATATTCCATCTGGCCGAAGCTGTAATTGTTGAAGCCGATGATATCGAGGATCTGCGGACTTCCGCCGAGCTCGGCATGGCGAAGGCCGCCGATCACGTCCCAGGCGAGATAGGCGTCGTCGTAGCTCTCCCGCCACGCCGCCTCCGCGAGGTCCGGGCGGTCGCGCGGCGGAACCACCCAGATCAAGGGATCGATATGGATCATCCGCGCCTCGGGCACGACCGCGCGTATTGCGTTCACGCCGGCGATGTCGGCGCCGGCGAGCGCGACGGTCAGCCGCCGGCGGGTCTCGCGGTCGCGCCCGAACGGCGCCGCCCAGGCCCATTCGCCGGCCATGTAGCCGAAGAAGGTCGGCTCGTTGGTCGGCGTGAAGAAAGGCGGGCCGTGATGCGCCCGCTCGGTCACGTAGAGCGCGGCGGCGCGGGCGTAATCGGCGAAGCGGCGGGCGAAGGCCGGGTCGAACGGATCGGCGTCGTCGGGATAGCCGTAATGGCACAGGTCCCAGATCGGCAGGATGGAGTGGCGCCGCTGGGCGTCGAGAAACGGATCGATCGCCGAGAAGTCGAAGCGCCCTGCGCCCTTGTCGACCATCGGCCAGGGAATGCCTTCGCGCGCCACGGCGATCCCGAGCGAGGCGAGCATCCGGTAATCCTCGTCGGCATGGGCGCGGTGCTGGGTCTCCTCGCACAGGTCGCGCCGGCCGCGCTCGTGCCACAGGAAGGTCGAGCATTCGAAGCCGGAGAGGAAGAAGGTCGGGAAGAGACTTTCGCGCCGGGTCATGCGGGGCAGTACGCGCGGACCTGGCGGACGGGTCCGACGCCCCCCTCCCTGCACGCAGGGAGGGGGGCCCGGTTGCAGCCATTGTCCGCGCCGCGCCGCGCCTCTATGCCTGCCGCCCCGTCCAGCAGGAGCGGCCATGTCCGAACCGACCCTCTATTACATTCCCTACGAGCGCTTCCTCGCCGAGGTGGAGGCGCTGGCGCGGCAGATCGAGGCCGACGGCTGGGATCCCACCTTTCTCGTCGGGATCGGCCGTGGCGGGCTCGTCCCCGGCGCCTATCTGTCCCACCGCACCGCGCTGCCCCTGCTCTCGGTCGACCACAGCTCGGGCGAGCACGGTTTCGGCGACGAGCTGCTCGACAAGCTGGCCGCGAAGATTCGCGACGGCGACCGAATCCTCATCGTCGACGACATCAACGACAGCGGGAGCACGATCAACTATCTGCGCGCCGCGATCGAGGCCAAGACCGGCGGCCCCGAGGGCCTTCGGGTCGCCGTGCTCATCCACAACACCCGCTCCAATGCCCGAGCGGAATATCGCGGAAGCGAGATCGACCGCGACGTCGACAAGAGCTGGTACGTCTTCCCCTGGGAAGCCCTCGCCCCGCGCGAAACCCTGAAGGAGGAAGCGCTCGAGGTGCCCGAGCGGCTGGCCTAGCGCACGGCGGGCCGGGACCGGTCGCGGCCGGCCTAGCCCGTCATCCCCGCGAAGGCCGGGATCTCGCCGGGTGAAGGACCCGGCGCCTGTATCTCCACGAGGTCCGGGCCTTCGCCGGGACGACGAGAGGCGTCACGCCCCCCCGGCCTACCCTTGCCGGCACTTCATCAGCGGCTGGATCCGCTCCCCGAACGCCTCCGTCCCTGCGATGAAGTCGTCGAACACCAGCAGCACTCCGCCGGTGTTCGGCACCGTGGAAGCCTCGTCGAGCATCCGCGCGATGCTCTCATAGGACCCGACCAATGTACCCATGTTGAGGTTCACCGCGCTCTCGCGATCGGCGAGCTGGCGGACATTGGTCGTCGTGGACGTCTTGTCCGCCGCGCCCTGCGCTCCGAGCCACGCCACCGCGTCCTCGTCGACGCCCTCGCGATAGGAGATCCATTTCTCCATCGCTTCCTCGTCGGTCTCGGCGGCGATGACCATGAACAAGGCGTAGATCCTGACGTCCCGCCCGGTCCTGGCGGTCGCCGCCATCAGCCGTTCGTTGTTGGGGGCGAAGGCGGTCGGCGTATTGACTCCCTTGCCGAGGCAGAAGGCATAGTCGGCATATTGCGCCGAGAAGGCGAGGCCTTCGTCGGAGGAGCCGGCGCAGATGATCTTCATCTCGCCGCGCGGCATCGGCCGAACCCGGCAATCCTCCATTTGATAATATTCGCCCTTATAGTCGGAAACCCCCGTCTCCCACAGCTCGCGAAGGATATGGGCATATTCGCCGAGCATCTTGTAGCGGTCGCGGAAATGCTCGTCGCCCGGCCACAGCCCCATCTGGCTGTATTCCGGCCGCTGCCAGCCGGTGATCAGGTTCAATCCGAAGCGGCCGTGGCTGATCGAATCGATCGTGTTGCACATCCGCGCGCAGAAGGCGGGCGGGATGACGAGAGTCGGGCAGGTCGCGTAGATCTTGATCTTCTCGGTGACCGCCGCGAGCCCGGCCATGAGCGTGAAGCTCTCCAGATTATATTCCCAGAACTCGGTCTTGCCGCCGAAACCCCTAAGCTTGATCATCGACAGCAGGAAATCGACTCCGTAGCTCTCCGCCTTCTGGGCGATCGCCTTGTTCATGTCGAAGCTCGGCATGTACTGGGGCGCGTTCTCGGAGATCAGCCAGCCGTTGTTTCCGATAGGTACGAAGATGCCGACTTCCATGTTTCACTCCTCGGGAAAGGTCCGGCCCGCCAGCCAGGGCAGGACTCGGTCGTGGAAATCGCCGGGCTCGGTGACGTTGCAGGCGTGCCCGCCGTCGAACTGGAGCATCCGCTTCGCGTTCGGAAGCCCCTCGGCGAGGGGCCGGGCGCAATGCGACGGGACCAGCGCGTCGTCGGCCGCGGCAAGCACCAGGACGGGCGTCTCGATTAGAGGGAGCTGATCGGCGAAGTCGAACCTTCTTGCCGCCTCGATCCTTTTCTCCAGCACCTCCGCCCCGCCGCAGCTTGCGCGCAGCGCGGTCGCGTGACGGTCGAGCGCGTCCGAGTTCACGGAGATCCAGCCCGGCGGATAGAGGAAGATCGGCTGCGCGCGCAGATAGGCGTCGAGCCCGCTGTCGCGAAGCAGCGTCAAGCGGACGTCGAAGCATCGCGCGGTATAGGGGTCGAGGCTCGCCCAGCCGTTGACGACGACGAGCTTGCGGAGCCGTCGCGGCGCGACCCGCGCCACGGCAAGCCCGATCAGCCCACCCAGAGCGTGGCCGACGAAATGCGCCTGCCCGATCTCCAGCGCCTGCATCAGCAACAGGACATCCTCCGCCATGTCGCTGATGTCGACCTGCGCCGGAAGAGCGCGATCGCTCCGGCCGGTACCGCGCTGGTCGTAGAGCAGCACCCTGTAGGTTTCGGCGAACGCCGCGAGATTGGGAGCCCAGTAACCCCCGGTCCCGCCCAGCCCCGCCGAAAGGATCAGCACCTCGCCGTCCTCGGGCCCGTGCCATTCGTACCAGAGCCCGGCGGCGTGCGGCATCAGCCGATATGCGCCACGCTGGCGATCTCGACGAGCAGGCCCGGCTTCACCAGCCCGCACTGGATGCAGTAGCGGGCCGGCTTCGAGCCCGGAAAATATTCCGAATAGACGGCGTTCATCGCCGGATAGTCGGCCCAGTCGACGAGGAAGATGTGGTTGAAGGCGACGTCCGCCAGCGTCGCTCCGGCGGCTTCCAAGGTAGTTCGGATCGTCTCCAGCACGTGCCGGGTCTGGGCGCCCGCGTCGCCCGGATGGAGCACGCTTCCTCCCTCCCCCAGCGCCAGGGTGCCCGAGACGTAGACGGTGTTTCCGGCCTTCGTCCCCGCCGAATAAGGCGCGATCGGAATCGGGAATTGCGGCGGGTTGATCGATTCGAACGGCATCATTCTTCTCCCGCTATCTGGCCGAAGGCGCCGCAGAAATCGGCGACGGTTGAGACCCAGCCGAAGAAGGTCTCGATATTGTAGACGCTGGCCTTCTGAAGGAATTCCGGGCCCGCCTGGTGGGTCGCGTCCTCCAGCATTATCCCGAAATATTCGAGGAAGAAGCCGTCGCGCAGCGTGCTCTCGACGCAGACGTTGGTGGCGATTCCGACGAACACGATGTTGCGCACGCCGCGCGAGCGGAGAACGCTGTCGAGCTGCGAGTTGAAGAAGCCGGAATAGCGCGTCTTGTGGAGCTGGATGTCGCCGGGCTTCGGCGCCAGCGCCTCGACCAGCTCATAATCCCAGCCGCCGCGGGCGAGCAACTGGCCGTGAAGCTCCGGCCTCGAGCGCATCGTCTTGAGCGCATTCGACTTGTGGAAGTTGGGCGAGCCCGGCCCGCCGGCCTCGACGTAATCGGGATCCCAGCCGTTCTGGAAGTAGACGACCGGCATTCCGGCCGAGCGCGCCACCTCGAGCACCCTGGCCGATTGCTCGATCACCTTCGCCGCCCCGCCGATGTCGAACCCGGCAAGGTCGAGATAGCCGCCCTGCGACGCATAGGCGTTCTGCATGTCGATGACGACCACCGCCGTCTCGTCCACCGCCACCCGGATCGCCTCCGGCCGCGCCGGCAGGGTGACGAACCTTTTCTTCGCTTCCGTTCCAGCCTCGACCGCCACTTATCTCTCCTCGCGGCGGAATGTTGACCAGAAGCGAGGCGGGCACAAGCCGCCCTCGTCATGCCAGCGAAGGCTTGCATCCCAGGGGGTGAAAAGCACCGGGGCCTTCACCCGCTGGGGCCCCAGCCTGCGCTGGGGCGACGCTATTGGTCCGGCCACGCACCTTGGAACGCGAACGCCTCCACCGCCTTGCGGTCGCTCGGCACCTCCCGGGCCCGCATTTTCTCGTCGAGCGTCGCCGGATCGCCGACCCGTCCGATCGCCGCCGCCGCCTCGACCCGATACCGCTCCGGCACGCCGAGCTCGGAGCGCGCAAGCTCGAGCTGGATTCCCGACATGCCGTGCGCCTGGTAGCCCAGCTTCGTCGCCTGCAGCGCCAGGCACGCCCAGGCCGCCCCGGCGTCGAAGCTGTGGCTGTGCGACGGCGCCGGCTGCCCCGCCTTGTCGGTCCCGGGTAGGCTGTCCGAAAGGATGTAGATCAGCGCCGAGGCGCTGTGCGCCCAGCTTTGGTTCCAGGGGATGAGCAGAGACTGGAACCGAGCCCAGTTCTCGTCGCCCCGAAGCGAATAGAGAAAGCGCCAGGGCTGCGAATTGAACGCCGAGGGCGCCCACCGCGCCGCCTCGAACAGGGTGAGGAGGTCCTCCTCGGGCATCTCGCCCCCGTCGAAGGCGCGCGGCGACCAGCGCTCGAGGAAGAGGGGGTCGATCGGATGGTCGGGCTGCCGCACAATGCGCCGTCGGTAGGGCGGCGAACGTCGCGAGGCAATCCTCCCGCCCTCCCGTTCGCGCCGCCCGCGCGCGCCTAGCCCAGGCCCCCAGGCCGGCGCGGCCGCCGAAGCCGCTGGGTTCCGCCGCGCCCGTCGAACCCCAGGGTGATTTCCACCGCCTGGATCGCTTTGCCGAGCAGCCCGAGGACCAGCGGGATGCTGTACCCGCACAGGAAGGGAAGAAGGAGCTTGGCGCCGCTTGCCGGAGGCGCCTTGGCTTGGTTGACGATGAAGCTAAGGAAGCCCTTCAGCTCGGACGGGATGACGACGAGCGCGAAGATCAGGCTGAACAGGCAGCCGAGGAATATCCTTCCCACCACCTCCAGCTGCTCCGGCTTTTGCGGTACGTCCTGCGGAGCGAGCTTGAGCACGGTGACGAAGACGCTGGCCACCGCGCCCAGCCCGCCGAGCGCCATCGCCCAGGTGCCGCACCACAGCATCGGGACCCCGATGAGCTTGGGGGCGTCGACCAGTTCCGCCAGGAGGGTCAGCATGAAGATCGCCCCGGCATAATATAAAATCCGCCGGACGCGCCGTTCGGCCTGCTCGGTCGAATGGATGTTGTGCAGCCGAAAGTCGTCGAGGGTCAGGCCCTCGCCGATCTGGGCCAGTTGCTTGATCCATTCGTCGAGAGCGGCGCGATCGGCCGCCGAGGCCCGTTGCCGAGTCACGAAGACGCTTTCCCGGCGAAGAGCGCTCCGATCCTGGGTCCGGGCTTCCTGCCGTATTTCTTCGTGACGGCTGAACGGAAGCTCTCGATATTGCCGTCATATTTGTAGGTGAACTCGCCCAGGCCCTCGAGAATCCGATCCGGAACCTCGATCCCTCGTCCGATCAGGAACGTCTTGAAATTGTTGGCGGCGGTCAGGTCGTCCACGAACGCCAGGTCGATCTCGGCCGCTTCCTCGTCCGGACGCGCGCCCGCGCGCTCGGCTTCATCAGGTTGGTACGACATGATCCCTCCCGCGCGGCGTCCGGTACGGAAGGGGCGATACACCGTCATGCTTAACGAAATGCTGACCACGTCCCCCTTTTGCGCGTCCCACTGGCGCGAAACCGCCGTTTCTGGCAGCGGGGAGAGACGAGCTTAGGAGGTGAAAAGGCGGCCATGGACTTCGACCTTACGGAACGGCAGGCTTTTTACCGCGACCGGGTGCGCGACTTCGTCGAGACTCGGATTCGCCCGCGCAACGCGGAGCTCAAGGCCGAGCACCAGGACGGCGACCGCTGGCAGCCGCACCAGGTGATCGAGCAGCTCAAGCCCGAGGCCCGCGCCGCCGGCCTGTGGAACCTGTTCATGCCGCCCGGCCAGGCGCTGCGCCATGTCGACGAGAGCTTCGAGTTCGAGGGTACCCAGCTCACCAACCTCGAATATGCGCTCTGCGCCGAGGAGATGGGCCGGGTCGGCTGGGCGAGCGAGGTGTTCAACTGCTCGGCCCCCGACACCGGCAACATGGAGGTGCTCCACCGCTACGGAACCCGCGAGCAGAAGGAGCAGTGGCTCCGCCCGCTGATGAACGGCGAGATACGTTCCGCCTTCTTGATGACCGAGCCCGCCGTCGCCTCGTCTGACGCGACCAACATCCAGTGCGAGATCCGGCGGGACGGCGAGGATTATGTCCTGAACGGCCGCAAATGGTGGTCTTCGGGCGCCGGCGATCCGCGCTGCAAGGTCGCCATCGTCATGGGCAAGACCGACACGTCGGCCGACCGCCACCGCCAGCAGTCGATGGTCCTGATGCCGCTCGACTCGCCCGGAGTCACTATCGAGCGCGCGCTCACCGTCTACGGCTATGACGACGCGCCTCACGGCCACATGGAGATCGAGCTCAAGGACGTCCGGATTCCGGCGTCCAACATGCTGCTCGGCGAAGGCCGCGGCTTCGAGATCGCCCAGGGCCGGCTCGGACCGGGGCGGATCCACCATTGCATGCGGACGATCGGCGCCGCCGAGGAGGCCTTGAAGGCGATGGTGAAGCGACTCCAGTCGCGAGTGGCTTTCGGCAAGCGGCTGATCGAGCATTCGATCTGGGAGCAGCGGGTCGCCGCCGCCCGGATCGACATCGACATGGCCCGCTTGCTCTGCCTCAAAGCCGCCGACCTGATGGACAAGGCCGGGAACAAGGCCGCCGCGGCGGAGATCGCGATGATCAAGGTTTTCGCGCCCAACATGGCGCTTCGGATCATCGACGACGCCGTTCAGGCGCATGGCGGCGCCGGAGTCTCGCAGGACTTCGAACTGGCGAAGAGCTGGGCCGGAATCCGCACCCTCCGACTCGCCGACGGCCCCGACGAAGTCCACAACCGCGCCATCGCCCGGATCGAGTTCGCCAAGCATGGGTAGCTCCGTCGCCCCAGCGAAGGCTGGGGCCCCAGCGGGTGAAAAACACCGGCGCCCTTCACCCGCTGGGGTCCCAGCCTTCGCTGGGACGACGTTGAAGTGAAAGCCGCCCTCCTCCACGCGCCCGGCACCCCCCTCGTTCTCGAGGACGTGACCGTCTCCGCACCCGGCCCACGCGAGGTGCTGATCCGCACCCGCGCCTGCGGCGCCTGCCACTCCGACCTCCACTTCATCGACGGCGCCTACCCGACGCCGCTGCCGGCGATCCCGGGCCACGAAGCGGCGGGGGTGGTCGAGGCGGTGGGAAGCGACGTGACGGCGGTGAAGCCGGGCGACCATGTCGTCACCTGCTTCTCGGCTTATTGCGGCCGCTGCGAATTTTGCGTCACCGGCCGGCTCTCGCTGTGCGTCGACGCCTCGACTCGCCGGAAGAAGTCCGAGCCGCCCCGGATCGCGTTCGACGAAGCCCCGGTCCACCAGCTGCTCAACGTCGCCGGCTATGCCGAGCAGCTCCTCGTCCACGAAAATGGCTGCGTCGCCGTCGACCGCGAAATGCCGTTCGACCGGGCCGCCTTGATGGGCTGCGCGGTGGTGACCGGCGCCGGCTCGGTCCTCAACACGGCCGGAGTGCGCGCGGGCGAGGACGTCGCGGTGATCGGCTGCGGCGGGATCGGCCTCGCCGCGGTCAACGCCGCCCGGATCGCCGGAGCCCGCCACATCCTCGCCATCGATCCGGTGCCCGCTAAGCGCGCCCTCGCCGAGAAGGTCGGAGCCACGGCGAGCTTCGCGCCCGACGGCGACCGGCTGAAGGAGCAAATCGTCGAGCTGACCAAAGGCGGGGTCCATCACGCCATCGAGGCGGTGGGGCGCCTCTCCGCCGGCGAGCTCGCCCTCTCCCTGCTTCGCCGCGGCGGAACCGCGACGATCGTCGGGATGATGCCGCTCGGCGACCGGCTGTCGATGGGCGCCATGGACCTCCTCGCCGAGAAGAAGCTGCAGGGCTGCCTGATGGGCTCCAACCGCTTCCCGCTCGACATCCCACGCCTCGTCGACTTCTACCTCGCCGGCCGGCTCGACCTCGACGCCCTGGTGGCCGAGCGGATCGCGCTGGGCGAGGTCAACGAAGCGGTCGACAAGCTTCGCACCGGCGAGGCGGCACGATCGGTGATCGTGTTCGAATGATAATCACCGTCGTCCCAGCGAAGGCTGGGGCCCCAGGGGGTGAAGAACGCGGTGCTTTCACCCCCTGGGGCCCCAGCCTCCGCTGGGCGACGAGTAAGGAGGATGCGATGAATCTCTTCGATCTGAGCGGCAAGGTCGCCATCGTCACCGGCTCGTCGCGCGGCATCGGCCGAGCCGTCGCCGAGGCCATGGCGGACCAGGGCGCCAAGGTGGTGATCTCCAGCCGCAAGGCCGAGGCGTGCCGCGAGGTCGCCGATGCGATCAACGCAAAGCACCCTGGGGCCGCGATCGTCGTCCCCGCGTCGATCTCGTCCAAGGAGCAGCTCCAGAACCTCGTCGATGAGACGCGCCGCCAGCTAGGCCGGATCGACGTCCTCGTCTGCAACGCGGCGTCGAACCCCTATTACGGCCCGATGGCCGGGATCACCGACGACCAGTTCCGCAAGATCCTCGAGAACAACGTCATCGCCAATCACTGGCTTACCCAGATGGTCGCCCCGGAGATGATCGAGCGCAGGTCGGGCTCGATCATCATCGTCAGCTCGATCGGCGGTCTCAAGGCGTCGGCCGTGATCGGCGCCTACAACATCTCCAAGGCGGCGGATTTCCAGCTCGCCCGCAACCTCGCCGCCGAGTTCGGCCCGCACCAGGTTCGGGTAAACTGCATCGCCCCGGGCCTGATCCGGACCGACTTCGCCAAGGCGCTATGGGAAAATCCCGACACCCTGAAGGCGGTCACCGCCCATACCCCGCTCCAGCGGATCGGCGAGCCCCACGAAATCGCCGGCGCCGCCGTGTTCCTCGCAAGCGACGCCTCAACCTTCGTCACCGGGCAGGCGATCGTCGTCGACGGCGGCTCGACGACGGGCGTCGGCCTTTGACCGTCGCCCCAGCGGAGGCTGGGGCCCCGGCGGGTGAAGGGCGCCGGCGGATGAACCTCAGTGGGACCCCGGCCTCCGCCGGGTGACGGAGAATTGAACATGAGACTAGAAAACAAAGTCGCGATCGTCACCGGCGCCGCATCGGGTATCGGCAAGGCCACCGCCGCTCTGTTCCGGGCCGAAGGTGCCAAAGTCGTCGCCGCGGACGTGACGGAAGGCGAAGGCGTGGTCGCCGCCGACGCCGGGTCGGAGGAGGACGTAAAGCGCCTCGTCGACCAGGCCGTCTCCGACCATGGCGGGCTCGACATCTTCTTCGCCAATGCCGGCATTTCCGGCGGCCTCGCCTCTTTGTTCGAGCAGTCGCCCGAGGATTGGGAGGCGATCCTCCGGGTCAACCTGATCGGCCCCTTCCTCGCCATCAAGCACGCCGCGCCCGTCCTCAAGGCGCGGGGCGGCGGCTCGATCATCTGCACCGCGTCGGTCGCGGGGATCCGCGCCGGCGCCGGCGGCCCGGCTTATTCCGCTTCCAAGGCGGGCGTCATCAACCTCGTCAAGGTCGCCGCCACCCAGGTCGCCGGCGCCGGGATCCGGGTCAACGCCATCTGCCCCGGCCTGATCGAGACGGGGATGACCAAGGGCATATACGACAATGCGAGGGCCGCCGGCCGCGAGGACATGATCGGCCATTTGAACCCGCTGAAGCGCGGCGGAGTCCCCGACGAGATCGCCCGCGCCGCGCTTTTCCTCGCCTCCGACGAGTCGAGCTACGTCAACGGCCACGCCCTCGTCGTCGACGGCGGCCTTTCCGGCTCGCATCCCTTCTATCGCCAGGACTATGGCCGAACCTCCTTTTGAGCCGGCCCGGAGACGCATATGCAATTCTTCATCTTCATCCGCTGCAAGCCGGGCCGGACCACCGCCGTAGGCCAGGCGATGGTCGCCAAGCGCCTGCCCCAGGTCCAGGAGATCCATTCGATCAGCGGCGAGTGGGACCTGATGGTCCGAGCCATGCTGAACAGCCGAGGCGCCGAGTCGGATTTCGAGACCAACGTCATGGAGGTCCTCCTCGCCGACCAGTGGGAGAATGTGGAGCGCACCCAGACGGTGATCGGCTACCGCGTGTTCGACCCGGACGATTCGTTCGTGGAGTGAGCCGGGGAAGTCCTGCCCGCCGCCGCCGCAGGTTGACGTTTACGTAAAGCCGCGCCAAGCGGGGCCGGAACCCGAAGCCCGGAGAGCCCGATGAGCCCGATCAGCACCCACCGTCACGGCGACGTTCTCGTCGTCACCTCGAACAACCCGCCGGTCAACGCGCTCGGACATGCGGTTCGCGAGGGGCTGGTCAAGGCGATCGCCGAGGCGGACGGCGACGAGGCGGTGAAGGCGGTGGTGATAATCTGCCAGGGCCAGACCTTCTTCGCCGGGGCGGACATCACCGAATTCGGCAAGCCGATGCAGATGCCGATGCTCCCCCAGGTGGTCGACATCATCGAGAATTGCACCAAGCCGGTCGTCGCCGCGATCCACGGCACCGCCTTCGGCGGCGGCCTCGAAGTGGCGCTGGCCAGCCACTACCGGGTTGCCCTGCCCACCGCCAAGCTCGGAGTGCCCGAGGTGAAGCTCGGCCTGCTCCCCGGCGCCGGCGGAACCCAGCGCCTGCCCCGGGTCGCGGGAGTCGGGAAGGCGCTCGAAATGGCGGCCACCGGCAATCCGATCGGCGCCAAGGACGCCTATTCCATCGGCCTGGTCGACCGGCTGATCGAGGGCGATCTCGAGCAGCATGCGGTCGCTTATGCCGAGGAGGTGAGGGACGTCCGCCCGATTCCGCGGACCAGCGAGCGCCAGGACAAGATCGAGGGCACCGATCCTTCCGTCTTCGACTCGTTCCGAAAGGCCAATGCCCGCAAGTTCCGCGGCTTCGACGCGCCCGAATATAACGTCCGAGCCATCGAGGCGGCGGTCGCCAAGCCCTATTCCGAAGGCGTCCTCACCGAGCGGCAGCTGTTCATGGAGCTGATGACCGGCACCCAGGCGCGCGCCCAGCAATATTTCTTCTTCGCCGAGCGCAAGGCCTCGAAGATCGAGGGCCTCCCCGAGGATACCCGGCCGCGCGACATCCGCCGCGTGGGCGTGATCGGCGCCGGGACGATGGGCGGCGGCATATCGATGAACTTCCTTAGCGCCGGGATCCCGGTCACCATCGTCGAGATGCAGCAGGACGCGCTCGACCGCGGCACCGGCGTGATGCGCAAGAATTACGAGGCGTCCGCGTCCAAGGGCCGGATCACCGCCGACCAGGCCGAGGGCGCGATGGCGCTTCTGAAGCCCAGCCTCTCGCTCGACGACCTCGCCGACTGCGATCTCATCATCGAGGCGGTTTTCGAGAATATGGACGTCAAGAAGGAGGTGTTCGGAAAGCTCGACCGGATCGCCAAGCCGGGCGCCATCCTCGCCTCCAACACCTCCTACCTCAACATCGACGAGATCGCCGCCTCGACCTCGCGGCCGCAGGACGTGGTGGGCCTCCACTTCTTCTCGCCCGCCAACGTCATGAAGCTTCTCGAGGTGGTCCGGGGCGCGGAGACCGCGCCCGACGTCCTGGTCACCGCGATGGCGCTCGCCAAGAAGATCCGCAAGGTCGCCGTGGTCGCCGGAGTCTGCTTCGGCTTCATCGGCAATCGCATGCTGATGCCGCGCCAGGTCCAGGCCAACCGCCTCCTGCTCGAGGGCGCGACCCCCGAGCAGATCGACCGGGTCCATGTCGAGTTCGGAATGCCGATGGGGCCCTTCCAGATGGCCGACCTCGCCGGCGTCGACATTGGCTGGCATCGCGATCCCTCGCGGGTCGAGAACGTCCGCGACGCGCTCTGCGCCGCCGACCGGTGGGGCCAGAAGAAGGGCGCCGGCTTCTACGATTATGACGAGAAGCGCCGCCCCTCCCCCTCGCCCGTCGTGGCGAAGATCATCGACGAGTTCCGGGCGAAGGAGGGGGTCGAGCCGCGCGAGATCACCGACCAGGAGATCGTCGAGCGCACCCTCTACACGATGGTCAACGAGGGCGCCCTGATCCTCGAGGGCGGATTCGCCCAGCGCGCCTCCGACATCGACGTCGTCTGGGTCTACGGCTACGGCTGGCCGGTCTATCGCGGCGGCCCGATGTTCTGGGCCGACAGCGAGGGCCTTGCGAAGATCGTCGAGGGCCTGAAGCGCCAGCAGTCGAACCTGGGCTCCGACTTCCAGCTCTCCGAACTGCTGGTGAGCAAGGCCGAGGCGGGCGAGAAGTTCACGCGCTAGGCCCTTCCCCCCTCCCTGCACGCAGGGAGGGGCCGGGGGTGGATGCCTATTCGGACACGCACCGCCCCTCCATTGACGCGCCCACCCCTTACCCCTCCCTGCGTGCAGGGAGGGGGGAGCGGCCTCTTAGCAGTAGCGGACTCGGACCCAGCGGCCCCAATAGGGGTCGAACTCGCGCCGGGTGACGCAGCGCCGGCCGTAGCCATAGCCCCGTCCGTAGCCGTAGCCGCGGCCATAGCCATAGCCCCGGTCGTAGCCGTAGCCGCGGCCGTAATAGCCATCGCCATAATAGCTGCCGCCGCCATAATAGCCGCGATTGCCCGACGCGATCGCCGCTCCGAGGCCGAGGCCGACGATCCCGGCGCCGATCGCCCAGGCGGCGTCGTCTCCGCCGCGGTGGCGATAGCGGCGATATTGCGCGTCCGCCGGACTCGCCGCGACGGCGACCGTCGCCAGCCCGGCGAGCGCGATCACGCTCTTCTTCAACACATTGGCCATGACAAATACTCCTGTCTTGCCTACCCGCTTGATGGACCAACGCGCGGCGGCGGCGGGCGTTCATCCATCCGTCGCGCAACGAAGCTTTTATGCCGCGTTTCCCGCGACTTCCAGCCCTGTCGGTGATCGCGGCGGCGACTTGCCCCTCAGCCGCCGAGCGCCGCCGCGATCCTTTCGAACACGCCGGTCAGGGTGAAGCCGAGCCGGCTGATCGCCGCCAGCATCGCGATCGCGATCATCGCGGCCAGAAGGCCATATTCGATCGCCGTCGCGCCTCGCTCCTCGCGGAGCAGCCTCTTGAGAAAACGCATTTTTATCCCCTCCCACGTTCGGCCCAACCTGCCGCGGGAAGGTTACTTCCGGCTTAAGCCTCGCTACGCTCGCGCCATGCCCGCCAGACACTTCGCCGCCGCCTTCCCGCTCCTCCTCGCCGCCGCTAGCCCGCCCCCCGCCGCGCCGGCCCGTCCGGAGGCGGAGAAGGCCGCGATCCGCCAGGTCGTCGCCGACATGGAAGCCGCCTGGAACCGCGGCGACTTCCGGGCCTACATGGCCGCCTTCAAGAAGCCGGACGTGGTGTTCGTCTCCAAAGGCCGAATCCAGAAGGACTGGCAGGGAACGCTCGACCATTATTTGCGCGATTATGGCGGCGATCCGGCGCGCCGCGGCCGCCTCCATTTCTGGGACCTTCGGATCGAGCTACTCGCCCCCGACGCCGCCCAGCTCGTCGGCCGCTACCGCCTCGACGGCGGAGCCCAGCCTCAGGACGGGATCAACACCCGCCTGTTCCGCAAGGTGCGGGGCAGATGGGTGATCGCTCTGAACCACGTAAGCTCGGTGGAATGATTCCCCCTCCCTGCACGCAGGGGTGGGTACGTCTCCACCGGCAGTGCTTCTCCGGATACGCACCCACCCCCGCCCCCTCCCTGCGTGCAGGGAGGGGAGAAATTCATTCCTCCGTCCTCGCCAGCAGGTCCACCAGTTCCTGGCGCCAGAATTTCGCCCAGGTGTGGGTGCCGTGGCCGCGCGTGTCGCTGGTCGCCCGGACCAGCACGTAGCGCCCCGTCTTCATCCGCCGCGCGGCTTCCTCGGCGATCCCGTAGCCCGGCGGGTTGATGAAATCGTCCTCGCTGTTCACCCAGGCGATCGGAGTCGCGATCCGCTCCAGCCCGGGCCAGGGATCGTAGGTCCGCGACGCGTCGAGCTGGTAGATGAGGTCGTTGGCGTCGCGTGTCGGAAGGTCCTTCTCGATCCGGTCGACGATGTAGGAATCGGCCGCCGCCCGCGTCGGATAGGCCTTCTGGAGGTAGAGCGGCGCGAAGCCGGCGACCTGGAGCAGGCTCACCGCGGTGCGGAGCCCCTGAAGCGGCTCCGAGCGGTATTCGCCGCCCGCCCAGGCCGGGTCGGCCTTGATCCCGGCGATCGCCGCCTCGCGCCACATCCGGTTGTGCCCGGCGATGGCGGTGGGGAGGCAGGCCATCGGCATCATCGCCCGGGCGAAGCCGGGGTGCGCCTCGGCCCAGACGAAGCCGTGCATGCAGCCCATCGAGGTGCCCATCAGCAGCCGGAGCCGGCGCACTCCGAGCCCCTCCACCAGCATCCGCCGCTGCGCCTCGACCATGTCGGCATAATCATATCTGGGAAAGCGCATCCGAAGCCCGTCGCTCGGCTTGGCGCTTTTGCCGTGGCCGATCCCGTCGGGCAGGATGACGAAGTAGCGGGCGATATCGAGCGGCTGGCCCGGCCCGAACAGCTCGCCGGCGAATTGCGGCGCGAGGAACTGGCGGCCGGTTCCGCCCGTGCCGTGAAGCACCATCACGGCGTTGGTCACCTCGCCCCGCGAATCGCGGCGCGGCGTTCCGAGCGTCGCATAATGGATCCGAAGCTCCGCCAGCCGCTCCCCCGAGGCGAATCGGAAATCCTTGAGAAGCGCGTCCCCCTCCTTCAGCCGGGAGGCGTAATCCGGCGCCTGGGCGGGCGCCGGAGCGGGCGCCTGGGCCGATGCCGGAGCGGAGGCGAGCAAGGCGGCCGCCAAGGCCAGGAGGACGGTCGTCCGCATTCGGGAGTCTCCTTCGTTTCCGGGACTTTACTCGCGACCCTTCGCAATGCTCAATAAGCCCCCGCATTCATCAAGGGGAGAATGGCTAAATGAACTGGGCGCCTGTCGGTCTGATCCTCGTCGGCCTCATCTGGTTCGGCGGCTTCGCCTGGGCCCATTTCCGGGCCGTCGGCAAGGCCAAGGCGGCCGAGACCTGGCCGACGGCCATGGGCAAGGTGCTTAGCTGCGACGTCGTCGAGGAGGAATCGCGCGACCGCGAGGGCGGCACCACGACCTGGTACAATCCGGTCGTGCGCTACGCCTACACTGTCGGCGGGCGGGACCTCGAGAGCAGCCGCCTTCGCTTCGGCAATTATCGAAGCGCCAGCCGGAAGAAGGCCGAAGCCTGCCTGGCGCGCTACGGCGCCGGCGGCTCCACGCCGGTCCGCTACAATCCCGAAAAGCCGGAGGAATGCGTCCTCGAGACGACCAAGCCGGGACCGCTCTACATGGTCATGGCCGTCTTCGGCCTGCTCTTCGTCGCGGCGGGAATAGCGTGGATGGCCGCGGGCTGAACCTTTGCCTCCCCATCGAGGATGGGAGAGGCAGCTGTCAGCCCTCCGGGTCGATCATCTTGAGGTCGGTCATCGACAATCGCTCGAACCGGGCCGCCCACGGGGAATCCGGGCGAAGCTCCGTCTCCAGATAAGCGGGCTTGAGCACCTCGGGCGCGGGCCCCGGCGCCGCGGCGGTGCTCGGCGAGAGCGAATCGAGATTGAATTCGTCGGCGAAGCGAAGCCCGACCTGGCCGTCGCGCGACCAGCGCACCTCGGCCATCTGGAAACCGGCCTCGCCGAGGTCGAGCTCCACTTCCGCGCCCTCGACCAGTTCGCGGTCGCTGTCGACCCGGGCGCCGCCGGCCGAGATGTTCCGAAGCCTGACGGGGATCGAGATCCCGCTCCAGTAGAGCGTTCCGCGGCGGAGCAGCGCCTGGCGGGTCTCGCGCTCCTTGATCTCGCGCGGGCCGCCGCTCTTCGGAGCCGCCGGCGGCTCCTCGTTCATCCGGAAGACCGGACCGTCGCCGGCGCGGTTTTCCCAGAAGATCGTCTCGTTCAGGAATTCGATCCCGACCCGGCTGCCGCGCACCCAGCGGACGACGCAGCGGGTTCGGTTCTTCTCGGTGAAGAAGATGTCGAGCTTCTCGCCGATCCGGGCCTCGACCGGAGCCTCGATCATCGCTCCGCGCGAGGAGACGTTGACGACCCGGACCTCGTGCTTCTTGCGGCGGAAGACGATGACCGTCTGCTCGACGACGTTCATCAGCCGGTCCTCGGCGCGCTGGTCGGTGACCCGCGCCTCCTGGCGGCGGATCGCGATCCGCGTAAGGCCGCTCGAGGCGTCGCCCTTGGGCTTGGCCTTGCGCGCGATCGGGGTCGCGGCGCGCGGCTCCCCGGAAAGGATCGATGAGCGGATCTCGTGCATTGCTTCCCCGCAACTAGGTGTCCAGGGCCCTATGGCACGATAATGATTACCGAATTGCTAGGAACGGCGCGGTGAAGGCGCCGCAGCCGGACCTGTTCGGGTCCGATCGGGCGGGTGGCGCGGCCGCCGGCCCCCCGGGGCTCGCCTACGCGCCCGGCCTTCTTTCCCCGGAGGAGGAGGCCGCGCTCGCGGCCCGGATGGCCGGCCTTCCGTTCCGAGCGTTCGAGTTTCACGGCTTCGAGGGCAAGCGCCGAACCCACAGCTTCGGCTGGCGCTACGTCTTCGACGGAAGCGGCCTCCAGGCGGCCGAGCCGATCCCCGGCTGGCTCCTCCCCTGCCGCGACCGCGCCGCCGCCTGGGCGGGACTCGCCGAGGCCGCCCTCCAACATGCCCTGCTCACCGAATATGCCCCCGGCGCCGGAATCGGCTGGCACCGCGACCGCCCGGTCTTCGGCGACGTCGTCGGGATTTCGCTGCTCGCCCCCGCCCGCCTCCGCTTCCGGCGCAAGGAGGGCGACAAGTGGCGGCGCGCCGCCCTCGTCGCCGAGCCTCGAAGCGCCTACCTGCTGCGGGGCGAGGCCCGGACCGACTGGGAGCACAGCATCGCCCCGATGGAAGCGCTGCGCTACTCCATCACCTTCCGGACGATGCGGTGAAGTGCGTGTCCTCCCCTGCAAATGCAGGGGAGGATAAATCCCGACGATATCGACGCTGCCCTAGCTGTAGAAGATGTGGAGCCCGATCTGGGTGTTCTTGTTGAGCCTCTTGCCCCAGCCCGGCGCGACGTAGGTGGCGTGGTACCACAGGACGTCGGCCGGAACCGACTTGGCGAGCTTCTCGTGGGCGATCCTGGCGATCGCGACGGCCTTGCGCCAGGCCTCGCTGTCGCGGTTCGGAGTCGGGAAACGGCCGGCGCGGATGAAGGAGAATTGCGCCTTCTGGGTGATGACGGCGCAAAGGTCGGTGGGATAGCGGCCGGACGAGGCGCGGTTGAGAACGACCTGGGCGACGGCCAGCTGTCCCTCCTCCGGCTCGCCGCGCGATTCGAAATAGACCGCGCTGGCGAGGCAGTCCTGCTCGCGATCGGCGGCCTCCCCCGTCTCGTAGGCCTGGACCAGTTCGTCGAGGCTGCGCTGCGAACCCGCCGTCTCGGGCGCCGGGCCCTGGCCGACCAGGGCGTCCATCGCGGCATTGTAGATTCGGGCGAGATAGCCCTTGGGCGCGGGGGCGTGCGCCGGGGCGTCCGCTTCCGCCGTCACGGCGGCGGCGGCGGCGGCGCCGGCCCGCGCCTGCTGGAGGTTTTCGGCCATCGAGGGCGCGGCAAAGGAGACGGCGACGCACAGCGCCACCGTAGCCGCGGCAAGCTCCGCGGCCCGAAAGGTCCGGTTCATTCATTCCCGTTTTCTTTGCGGGCGGCCGATCCCCCGGATGCGAGACCCGCATCCCCTTGTCGTCCGCCCGTCTCGCGTGCCGCCGTCCGGCTCCGTGCCGCGGGCCCCCGCTTTCGCTCTGTGGCTGACGGGCAGATGATGGAAGACATGCCCCGCCGCAACCCGGCGGAGCGCGATTAGCGGTGAGCTGTGTGTCGCCGGAGATACGCCGAAGAAAAAACTTCGGTTCGGCGGAACTTTCTGTTCCGGCGTGTTTTTTCAGCCACCCCTTCCGCCGTCCGGGACTTCCGGCGGCGCCGGCGGGGGTCCCTTCGGCTCCTCCCCCGCGATCATCTTGACGAACGGGCTCGACACCCAGCCCGATTCGCAGGGGCCCGCATAGGCCCGCTTGAACGCCACCGGCTCCGACACCGCGCAGCGCTCCGCCAACGTTCCGGACGGGTCGTAGACGATCCCGAACCATTTCTGGTCGAGCGATCGCGAGCAGATGAAGAAGCGGCCGCCCGCCGCCACATTCCCGGTCTGCGGGGCATTGTCGAACGGCGCCGAGCGGACGGGAAGGGTCTCCCCGGCCTGAAGGCGGCGCGGAGTGCCGGCACCGGCGCAGGCCTCGAGGCTCGCGCCCAGCTCGCCGATCCGGACCGGCGCCGGCTCCGGCGCGATCCGGTCGGACGCCGCCTCGTCCGAGCTCGTCAAATTGCCCACCGGCACCCCCTGCCCGCAGGCGGCGAGGCTTATCAGCGAAAGGAGGAGCAGCCGGCGCATCGGCCGCTCTTGTGGCGCGCCGCCGCGGAAAAATCTACGCTTGCCCGGCTAAGGAGGAAGCGATGGCTTATTGGCTGATGAAGTCGGAACCCGGAAGCTATGGCTGGGCCGACCTCGTCCGCGACGGCCGCGCCGAATGGGACGGCGTGCGCAACGCCGCGGCCCGGCTTCATCTCAAGGCGATGCGGCCGGGCGACCAGGCCTTTTTCTATCACAGCGGCGACGAACGGGCCGCGGTCGGCGTGATGCGCATCGTCCGCGCGGCGGCGCCCGATCCCGGCGATGGAGACTGGGTCTCGGTCGCGGTCGAGCCGATCCGCAAGCTCGCGGCGCCGGTCGCCTTGAAGGCGATCCGCTCCGATCCCCGCCTGGCGGGCCTTGAAATGCTTCGCCAGTCCCGACTCTCGGTCTCGCCGGTCGGCGACGAGGAATGGCGGGCGATCCTCGACCTCGCCGGAGCCACGCCATGACCCCGCTCCTGATCCTCGCCGCCCTGCTCGCCCCCGCCCAGCCCGCCGAGAGCCCGGGCGACTTCGTCTCTCGCCTCTACGCGGCTTATCGTTCGAGCGACTACAGCCCGTTCCGGCGCCCCGCTTCGGTCTTCGCTTCGCCGCTGGTCGCCGCGCTTCGCGAGAACGAGCGGCTGTCGAGCGGCGAGGTCGGCTATCTCGACGCCGATCCGCTCTGCCAGTGCCAGGACGCGTCCGGGCTTCGAGCCTCGATCGCCGCCGTCCGCCGGCCGAGGCGCGGCGCCGCCGAGGTCAGGGTGAGGATCGCCTTTCCCGGCGGCGACGCCCGCGACCTTCGCCTCCGGCTCGCCTGGACCCCCGCCGGCTGGCGGATCGCCGACATCGCGACGGCGGACGAGCCGAGCTTCCTCGCCGGCCTCACCGCCTGGAACCGCCGAAAGCGCGCTGGCCGCTAGCCCTCTCGCGCCGCCCTGCGGAACAGTGCCGCCGAAGCCAGCCACAGCAGCGCGAGGACCAGGCTGATCTCGCCGCCCCTCGGATCGGCGGAAATTCCGCCCAGCGCCGCCGCGGCGTGGACCGTCCCGGCCGCCGCCATCGCCAGCGCCGTCCCGCCGGCCCGGAAGCGGGCGATCGCCGCCCCGCCGAGCGCCACCGCGATCGCGCCGACGAACAGCAGGTTGTAGGGATTGCCCTCGTCGCCGATCATTCCGACCGCGGCATTGGCCCAGACGATGGCGAAGGCCGCCGCCACCGCGAAGGCCGCCCCGGCGCGCGCGGCGAGGCTTCGGGTCCTTCGCACGGTCAGCTCCGCGACCAGTCCGACGGTTCCGAACACCAGCCCGGCGAAGATGAAATCCTCCGGGCCCCAATTCACCTCGGTCGTGAAGCGCATCGCCACCAGCGGGGCGAGCAGCAAGAGCCCCGCGAGGCTCCACAGCGCGACCCGCGCCGCCTGGCCCCAGCCCCTGCCCGTCCGTTCCGCCGCCTGTGCCATGTCCGTCGCTCCTGCCCGAATCGCCTTGTCCGAGCGTCCCTTATGGCGCGCGCATGTGCGCCCCCGATGCCGGCGATGTGGAAAATCGGTGCAGGCTCAAAAGTCCCCGGGCCTCGGGCCCGGCTTCGGCGAGGCGCTCGCCACCGCGGCGAGCAGGAGGACGAGGAGAACGGCGCCGCCGACGACGACATAGCCGGTCGAGCCCTTGAAGCCGATGCGCCGCCCGATCTCCACCGGCCGAGCGCCGGCGATCCGAAGGTCGGCCTTGCCCTCGCCGGTAAGCCCGATCTCCAGGCCCGCCCCGCTCGGGCTTTCGACCAGCCGGCCCGAGCGCGCGTCATGATAGGCCGAGATCGGGCTTAGCCGAAGCCGCGCCCTCGGGGCGAGATGCCGCCCCGGCCCGAGCGGAAGGGAGAGCGAGGCTCCGGCATAGGCTCCGGCCCGCCCCGGCCCGAAGCCGCTCTCCCCGCCCAGTCCCGCCGCAAGGCACGGCTGAGCCGTCACGCAGGCCGCCGCCGCCGACGCCGCCGCCCATCCGCTCCTTTTTCTCATCCGCTTGCCCCCTCGGCGCCGATCGCCTTGCCGTGAAGACTAGGCCCCGCGCCTCGGGCGTGGCAAGCGGGGGGTAGCCGGGGCGCCGAGTCGCCGCCGGCCGGTTATTCCCAGCCGCCGGAGAGCGGCCGACGAAATCGAGGAGAGAAAGACGATGCGTAAGATTCTTCTGGCGGGCGCGATCCTCGCGCTCAGCGCCTGCGGCGACAACAACAACGCGACCGACGCCAACACGATGGCGGCCGACAACATGGCGGTCGATTCCAACATGGGCCTCGATTCCAACCTGTCGATGACCGGCGCCGAGGGCATGGACGCCAACGCCTCCGCCGCCAACTCCATGGTCGACGCCAACACCGCCGCCGCCATGGCCAAGGACGCCAACACCCACGACCCCGACACCAACCTCGCCAACGGCATGTAAGCCGAGCGCCCGAGCATGGCGTCGCCGGCGTGAAACGCCGCCGGCGGCGCCATGCGAGGGCCCGCGGCGCCGTCCGTCGCCCCCCGCGCCGCCCGATCGTGCCTTGGGGCCCGTCTCTCCCGCGCGCGGGAGAGGGCGACATCGACCTAGGTCCGGAGCGCCTTGGCCACCAGCCTGTGGAGGCGGGTCTGGATTTCGCTGTTGGAAGCGAGGATCTGGCCCTTCGCCAGCCCCGCGTCGCCGCCCCGGAAGTCGGTGGCGAATCCGCCGGCCTCGCGCACCAGCAGGATTCCGGCGGCGATGTCCCAATATTGAAGATCCTCCTCCCAGAAGCCGTCATAGCGGCCCGCCGCGACCCAGGCGAGGTCGAGCGCCGCCGAGCCGAAGCGCCGGATGCCCGCCACTTCGGGCGCGACCGCGGCGAGTATCCGCTCGAACCGCGCCATGTTTCCGTGGCCGAGGAATGGGACGCCGGTCGCGATCAGAGCGTCGGCGAGGTCGCGGCGGGCGGAGACCCGAAGCCGCCGCTCGTTCAGCCAGGTCCCGCGCCCCTTCTCGGCCCAGAAGCTCTCGTCGGTCAGCGGCTGGTAGACGAGCGCCTGGGTGATCTCGGGCTTGCCCTGCGGCCCCCTCGGATCCTCGACCGCGATCGAGATGGCGAAATGCGGTATTCCGTGGAGGAAGTTGGTGGTTCCGTCGAGCGGGTCGACGATCCAGCGCGGCTTGTCCGGATCGCCTTCGATCGTCCCGCCTTCCTCGAGCGTCAGCCGCCAGTCGGGGCGGGCGTGGCGAAGCTCCTCGACGATCGTCTTCTCCGCCTGCCGGTCGGCCATCGAGACGAAGTCGGCCGGACCCTTGCGGCTCACCTGAAGCTGCTCGACCTCGTTGAAGTCGCGCCTCAGCCTCGGCGCCGCCTTGCGGGCCGCCTTCTGCATCACCGTGATCAGGCCGGAATGGGAAACCAATTCGATGCTCCCGAATAACCCCTCTCCCGCTCGCGGGAGAGGGAGGGGCCCGCGAAGCGGGAGGGTGAGGGTCCGCGGCGAGGGCTAAGCAAGACCCTCACCCTGCCCTCTCCCGCGCGCGGGAGAGGGTGAAGTTCCTAATCCGCCCGCCTCACATAGGTCTGCTCGTAAACGTCGACGACGATCCGGGTTCCGGCGCCGATATGCGGCGGCACCATCACTCGAACGCCGTTCTCGAGCAAGGCCGGCTTGTAGCTGGACGAGGCGGTCTGGCCCTTCACCACCGCGTCGGCCTCGACGATCGTCGCTTCGATCGTGTCGGGAAGCTGGACCGAGATCGGCCGCTCCTCCCAAAGCTCCATCACCACGTCCATCCCGTCCTGGAGGAACGCGGCGGCGTCGCCGAGCAGGTCCGCGGGAAGCGAGATCTGCTCGTAATTCTCCTTGTCCATGAAGGTCAGCATGTCGCCGTCGCGGAACAGGAACTGGAAGTCCTTGGTGTCGAGGCGGACCCGCTCCACCGTCTCGGCCGAGCGGAAGCGGACATTGTTCTTGCGGCCGTCGATGAGGTTCTTCATCTCGACCTGCATGTAGGCGCCGCCCTTGCCGGGCTGGGTGTGCTGAATCTTGACGGCGCGCCAGATGCCGCCCTCATATTCGATGATATTGCCGGGACGGATGTCCACGCCGCTGATCTTCATGTCTGTCTCTCGGGAGAAGTGTAAAAGAGCCGAGGCGCCTTAGCCGGGGCGGCGCCCGCGGGCAAGCCGCGCCTCGGAAATGGGGACAGTAACTATTTGTCCGCTAAAGTGCGGGTGGAGCGGCTCCCGAGCGGCGGGAGCGGACAAATGATACTGTCTCCCTTTTCACCTCTTCCCGGTCAGCAGCGGATAGGGGTTCACCGGCGTGCCCTCATACCATTTCTGCCCGGGCGCCATCTGGTAGACCGCGAAGTGGAGGTGGGGCCCGGCGGGATTGGCGTTGCCGGTCGAGCCGACCCGGCCGATCGGATCGCCCTGCTTGATCGCCTGGCCCTCGTGCAGCCCGGCCGCATAATCCTGGAGATGGGCGTAGTAGTACAGCCACTTGCCGTCCGGCGAGCGGACGTAGGCGGTGATTCCGCCGCCGCCGCGGCTGAAGAAGAGCTTCTCCAGAGTCCCCGGAGCGGCGGCGATCACCGGCGTTCCGTGCGGCGCCATGATGTCGATCGCGTCATGCACCCGGCCGCCCGACCGAGCGGCGGTGAAGGTGTCGGTGAGCTGCTCCGCCTTGATCCCGAGCACCGGGAGGGCGAGCCCCGACGGCCCCAGCACCAGGTCCGGCGCCTTCGCCTGCGGAGCGACCGGAGCGACCGGCGCCGAGCGACCGGGAACGCCGCCGGCGTTGAACGCGATCAGCCAGAAGGCGCTGGTCGCGGCGCAGGTGACCAAGGCCGTCACCACTATGACGAGGATCAGTTTCAAACGGTCCATGATGGCGTAACGCAACTTATTACCGACCCGTTCCGTTCGCTCCGCCATGACGGGTGTCGTCCGAATAGGCTGCTCGGGCTGGATCTACCGCCACTGGCGGGGCGCCTTCTATCCCGAGAAGATGGCCCAGCGCCTCTGGTTCTCGCATTATGCCGCGACGTTCGAGACGGTCGAGCTCAACACCAGCTTCTACCATCTGCCCAAGCCCGACACGTTCGTGAAATGGCGCGACCAGGCGCCGCCGGGCTTCCGCTACGCGGTGAAGGCGCCCCGCTTCATCACCCACATGAAGAAACTGAAGGACTGCGCCGAGCCGGTCGAGCAGTTCCTCACCCGGGCCCGCGGCCTCGGCGGGACGATCGGCCCGATCCTCTACCAGCTCCCGCCGCGCTGGGCCTGCAATCCGGAGCGGCTCGAAGAGTTCATCGCCCTCCTCCCGAGCGACCTCACCCACGTCTTCGAGTTTCGCGAGACGAGCTGGCTCACGCCCGAAGTGCTCGCCCTGCTCGACTCCCGCGCGGTCTCCTTCTGCGCCCACGACATGCCCGGCTCGCGCACCGAGCGCTGGGCGGCGGGGCCGATCGCCTATGTCCGCTTCCACGGCGGGGAGGGCAAATATTGGGGCCGCTATTCGGACGAGGGCCTGCTCGCCTGGACCGACTGGCTGGTCGACCAGGCGAGTGGCGGCCGGGACGTCTGGTGCTATTTCAACAACGACATCCATGCCCACGCCATCCACGACGCGCTCACCCTTCGAAGCATGGTCGGCCAGGCGCTTCGCTAGGCCTTGCCCAGGGTCTGCTGGAACTCGGCCACCGCCGCCGCCGGCCCCCGCTCATGTCCCCAGACCGCGCCGCAGACCGCCAGGAAGTCCGCCCCCGCCTCGACCAGCGCGCGTCCGTTTTGCGGGGTGATCCCGCCGATGGCGACGCAGGGTATCTCGAACAAGCGCGACCACCAGCCGAGGATAGACGGATCCGGCCGGTGCGAAGTCTCCTTGGTGGAGGTCGGGTGGAAGGCGCCGAAGGCGACGTAATCCGCCCCCGCCTCTCCCGCTTCCATGGCGAGATGGCGGCTGTCGTGGCAGGTCACGCCGATCTGCGCCGACGGGCCGAGCAGCGCCCTTGCGTCGCGCGGGTCCCCGTCCCCCTGGCCGAGATGGACTCCGTCGGCGCCGATCCGCTTCGCCAGGCCCATGTCGTCGTTGACGATGAAGGCCGTGTCGCGCGCCGCGCAGAGACGCTGGAGCGGCTCGGCGAGTTGGGCCGCCTTGTGCTGGTCCACCCCCTTCACCCGAAGCTGGAACGCGGCGACGGGGCCGCCGGACAGCGCTTCCTCCAGCCGCTCGGGGAAGTCGCCGCCCACTTCGAGCGGCGAGATCAGATAGAGCTGGCAGGCCGGCCGCGCCTGCGCCTCGAACAATTGCGGGAAGCTCGGGTCGAGCGAGAGTTCGTCTTCGTCCATCGTCTAGCCGTTCGCACCGTCTCGGGTCGCGCTCAAGGCGCAAAAGCGATCGGGCTTGCGCCCCCTCCCCCACGCCGCCTCGATTTCGCCGAACCCGGCGGCCTCGATCAGGCCTTCCACCTCCGCCACTTCCAGAAGCGCGAAGCCGTGGACATGGCCGCGCCACTTGCGAAGCTCCTCGGGCGGCTCGAAGCACAGGACGAGACGGCCGCCGGGCCGAAGCACGCGCGCCAGCTCGGCCAGCGCGGCGGCGGGATCGGGCCAGAAATAGAGGCTTGCGACGCTCACCGCCTTGTCGAACCGGCCGGCTTCGAACGGCAGCCTCTCCGCCGGCGCGAGATGGACGTCGAGGCCGCGGGCGCGCGCGACCATCTCCGCCGACACGTCCACCCCGGAGACCTTCGCCCCTCGCGCGCGCATCGCTCGGAGCAGTGCTCCGCCGCCGAAGCCGACCTCCAGCACCTTGTCGCCCGGGCGCGATTCGAGCCGCTCGAGCGCGAGCCGGTTCATCGCCCCGCCGATCCGGTCCAGCCACGGCGCGATCAGCCGCCGTCCGACGAAGCCGCGCGGCCTCGCGAACTGGCTGGCGAGATAGCGGTCGAGCACCGGCGGCTAGGCGGCCGAAGGCGCGAGCGCCGACCGGAAGCCTTCCGGATCGTCGAGGCGATGGGCGATCGCCCGAACCGGCCTTCGACGGCGGCCGTGGGGAACCGGCGCGTCGAGCTCGACCAGCAGGTTGGGAAAGGCGAGCAGAGCGAGGTTGAGCACGTCCGGCTGCTTCAGCTCCGCCCGAGTGAAGGCGCCCCGGACCGCCGCCACCGAAGCGCGGGGAATTTCGATCCGGATCAGGAAGCCGGCGCGCATCGCCACCGTCTCGTCGCCGACCAGCACCGGAAACCGTCCGAAGGACCGGATCAGGATCACCAGCCAGGCGATCGTCGCGAGGCTCATGCACGTCAGGACGAGCGCGACCATCTTGCTCAGCAGGAGCGCGACGAGGAGGTGGACGACCAGCATCTCCGTCCCGGCCAAAGCGACGAAGGCCCACAGGAGCGGCGCGACGCCTCGGGCGTAAGGAAAGGCCGCCGGGGTCACCGCGCCTTTGCCAGCGCCCGCTCCCGCATCGCCAGAAAGGCGGGAAGCCCGCAGCACAGGCCGATTCCGACGACGAGGAGCACCGGCAGCCACAGCCGCTTCATCTTCAGGCGAAGACCCTCGACGAGGATGAACAGGATGAAGACGTTGATCGAGTAGAGCAGGTCCGCCGCGAAGGCGCCCGAGGCGCGGTTGTCGAAGACCTGGCGAAGGAACAGCCCGGGCTGGAAGCCATATCGCTCCATCCACGGGATCGCGATGACGAACGGAAAGACGGCGCCGGCGACCGCCAGCGCTACCCACAGGTAGTACAGGCGGCTCGCCGGCGCGGTCACCGGATCATTCCTCGTTCTTGTAGATTCGAACCAGCCGGTCGAGCATCGCCAGCGCGTCCTCGCGGGAGCGCTGGAAGGTGTTGCGGCCGATGATCGAGCCGTTTCCGCCGCCGTCGCGAATGTCGCGCGCGTCCTGGAAGACGGAGTCGGCGCCCTTGGCCGCTCCGCCCGAGAAGACGACGATCCGGCGGCCGTTGAAGCAGGACTGGACGACGTGGCGCACCCGGTCGGCCTGGGCGGACCAGTCGGTCCCCTCATAGGCCTTCTGGGCATCCTTCTGCTCGATATGATCGGAAGGCAGCTTCACCTTGATGATGTGGGCGCCGAGCAAGGCCGCCATGTGCGCGGCGTAGGCGCTGACGTCGAGCGCGAGCTCGCCGTCCTTCGACAGCTTGCCGCCGCGCGGATAGGACCAGATGACGGTGGCGATCCCGACCGATTTCGCCTCCAGGCTCATCTCCCGGATTTCCTCGACCAGCTCGAAGAAATATTCCGAGCCCGGATAGATGGTGAAGCCGATCGCCGAGCAGCCGAGCCGGAGCGCGTCGTCGACGCTTCCGGTCATCGCCTGGTCCTTGGCGTCGGCCCAGCTGTTTGAGCTGTTGACCTTGAGGATGGTCGGGATCTGCCCCGCGAAGGTCCCCGCCCCCGCCTCGATCATGCCGAGCGGCGCCGCATAAGCCGAAAGCCCGGCGTCGATCGCGATCTGGTAGTGGTAATGGGGATCGTAGGCCGCCGGATTGACCGAGAAACTTCGCGCCGGCCCGTGCTCGAAGCCTTGGTCGACCGGAAGAATGACGAGCTTGCCGGTTCCGCCCAGGCGCCCGTTCATCAGGATCCGGGCGATGTTCGCCTTGGTCCCGGGATTGTCGCTCTCATAGCGGTCGAGAATGGCTTTGACGGCCGGCGTGATGCTCATCGTTGGTCCCTGTGCGGTTGGTTTGGTGCGGCCCTAGCCGAGCCGCTGAAAAGGGGCAACGTAGGCCTGGCCCCGCCGGTCTGTGCGCGGACGATCCGGGCGTGGCCGCGGGCATGAGCCGCGCTTATGCTGTCATGCCGGACTTGATCCGGCATCCACCTTTTCCCCTTACTCCCGCCAAGGAAGGTGGACCCCGGACCAAGTCCGGGGTGACGATTCGAGCGGCTCGAAGCAGAACCCGGGCGCGCCCCGCGCTTCGGTCCAGCCGGCGAGGCTTCAGCGTTCCAGCGCCTTCACCCCCGGCAGGTCCTTGCCCTCCATCCACTCCAGGAAGGCGCCGCCGGCGGTCGAGACGAAGGTGAAGCCGTCGGCCGCGCCGGCATGGTTGAGCGCCGCGACCGTATCGCCCCCGCCCGCCACCGAGACGAGCTGCCCGGCCTCGGTCAGCGCCGCCGCCGTTCGGGCGAGCTGGACCGTCGCCGTGTCGAAAGGCGGAGTCTCGAACGCCCCGAGCGGGCCGTTCCAGACCAGGGTCCGGCAGGTCTTGAGGGCGTCGGCGAGCGCCTCGACCGCGGCCGGGCCGATGTCGAGGATCATCTCGTCCGCCGCCACCTCATGGACGTTGCAGGTGCGCAGGCTCGGCGGATTTGCGGCGAATTCCTTCGCCACCACGACGTCGTAGGGAAGGTGGACGGTGCAGTTCGCCCGCTCCGCCGCATCGAGTATCTCGAGCGCGGTGCCGGTCAAATCGTGCTCGCACAGCGACTTGCCGACGTCGACCCCGCGCGCGGCGAGGAATGTATTGGCCATCCCGCCGCCGATGATGAGGTGGTCGACCTTGGCGACGAGGTGGCGAAGCACTTCCAGCTTGCTCGACACCTTCGCTCCCCCGACCACTGCCGCCACCGGCCGCTCGGGCTCGCCGAGCGCCTTCTGGAGCGCCTTCAATTCGGCCTCCATCGCCCGCCCGGCAAAGGCCGGAAGGACGTGCGCGAGCCCCTCCGTCGAGGCGTGGGCGCGGTGGGCGGCGGAGAAAGCGTCGTTGACGTAAAGGTCGCCGAGCCGGGCGAAGCGCTGGACCGTCAGCGGATCGTTCTTCTCCTCGCCCGAGAAGAAGCGGGTGTTCTCGAGCAAGGCGATGTCGCCCGGGCGGAGCATGGCGACATTGTCGGAATCCACCTCCCAGTCGACGAAGCGCACCGGGCGGCCGAGCACCTCGCTATACGTCTGGGTGACCAGCGCCAGCGACATGTCCGGGCTCGGCTTGCCCTTGGGCCGTCCGAAATGGGCGAGGACGAGGACGATCGCGCCCTTGTCGGAAAGCTCGCCGACCGTCGCGACGGTGGCGCGAAGCCGAGTGTCGTCGGTCACCCGCCCGTCCTGCATCGGAACGTTGAGGTCCTCGCGAACGAGCACGCGCTTCCCGCGCACATCGCCGATATCGTCGAGGGTAAGGAAATGGGCCATGCGCTAACCTCGTTCGTCCCGAGCGTAGTCGAGGGGCGCACCCGAAGAGTCCGTGCAGCGCCCCTCGACTTCGCTCGGGACGAACGAACCCTTGGGGGGCCCCCTCTCGACCGCCTTACCCGATCAGCTTCGCCATCGCTCCGGCGGTGTCGACCATCCGGTTCGAGAAGCCCCATTCATTGTCGTACCAGGAGAGCACCCGGACCAGCTTGCCCTCGAGCACCGCCGTCTCGAGGCTGTCGACGGTCGAGCTCGCCGGATCGCCATTATAGTCGATCGAGACGAGCGGCTCGTCCGAATAAGCGAGGATGCCCTTGAGCGGCCCGCTCTCGGCGGCCGCTCGAAGCGCCCCGTTCACTTCCTCGAGGCTGGTGTCGCGGCCCGGCGTGAAGGTCAGGTCGACGACGCTGACGTTGGGGGTCGGGACCCGGATCGACGAGCCGTCGAGCTTGCCCTTGAGCTCGGGCAGCACCTCGCCCACCGCCCGGGCGGCGCCGGTCGTGGTCGGGATCATCGACATCGCCGCGGCGCGCGCGCGGCGCTTGTCCTTGTGGATCTGGTCGAGGATCTTCTGGTCGTTGGTATAAGCGTGGATGGTGGTCATCAGCCCGCGCTCGATTCCGACCAGGTCGTGAAGCACCTTGGCGACCGGGGCCAGGCAGTTGGTCGTGCACGACGCGTTGGAGACGATGACGTGCTCGCCGGTCAGCTTCTCGTGATTGACTCCATAGACGACGGTGAGGTCGGCGCCCTTGGCCGGAGCCGAGATCAGCACCCGCTTCGCTCCGGCGGCGAGATGCGCGGCGGCCTTGTCGCGGTCCGTGAAGAAGCCGGTGCATTCGAGGGCGATGTCGATCCCGTTATCGCCGTGCGGGAGCTTGGCCGGGTCGCGCTCCGCCGTCACCTGGATCCGGCGCCCGTCGATGATCAGGTCGTTGCCGTCGGCGCGCACCTCGCCCGGCCAGGCGCCGTGCACCGAATCGCGCTTGAACAGCAGAGCGTTCGACTCCGCGTCGGCGAGGTCGTTGATCGAGACCAGCTCCAGCCCGCTGTCCTGCTTGGCAAGCAGCGCCCGCGCCACCAGCCGGCCGATTCGGCCGAAGCCGTTGATCGCAACTCTCGTCGCCATGTCATTGATCTCCTTGATGGTTGAGCGCCGCGAGGATGCGCGGCACGATCGCTTCGGCGGTGAAGCCGAAGCGTTGGAAAAGATCCTCGGCGGGTCCGGAGGCGCCGAAGCGGTCGAGGCCGATCGCCAGCCCGTCGGCACCCACATAGCGCTCCCAGCCGAGACTCGTCCCCGCCTCGATCGAAACCTTGAGCGAGTCGGCCGGAAGCAGGTCCCGCCGATACTGCGACTCCTGGGCGTCGAACAGCGACCAGCAGGGCATGGAGACGACGTCGGCGCCGATCCCCTGCCCCTCCAGGACGTCGGCGACCGACATGGCCGGCGCGACCTCGGAACCGGTGCCGATCAGCACCACCCGCCGCTCTCCCGACGCTTCGCGCAGCCGATAGGCGCCGCGCCCGCACAGATTTTCCGCGCTTCGGCCGAGTCGGAGCTGGGGAAGGTTCTGCCGGGTCAGCGCCAGTAGCGACGGCCCCTCGGCGCGCTCCAGCGCGAGCGCCCAGCATTCCGCCGTCTCCACCGCGTCCGCCGGGCGGTAGACCGCGAGGTTCGGGATCAGCCGCAGGCTGGTGACATGCTCGACCGGCTGGTGCGTCGGCCCGTCCTCGCCAAGCCCGATCGAATCGTGGGTCATCACGAAGATCGAGCGGATCTGCTGGAGCGCGGCGAGCCGGATGGCGGGCCTGCAATAATCGGAGAAGACCAGGAAGGTGCCGCCATAGGGGATCACCCCGCCGTGAAGCGCCATTCCGTTGAGCGCCGCCGCCATCCCGAACTCGCGGATCCCGAAATAGATATAGCGCCCGGAATAATCCGCCTTGGTCAAAGGCTTCTGCGCCTTCGTCTTGGTATTGTTGGAGCCGGTAAGGTCGGCCGATCCGCCCACCGTCTCCGCGACGGCCGGGTTGATCGCCTCCAGCGCCAGCTCCGACGCCTTGCGGGTCGCGATCTTCTGCGGCTCGGCGGCAAGCCGGTCGAGCCAGGAATCCAGGCCGGTGTCGGCCGGAAGGCGCCCCTCCATCCGCCGGACCAGCTCGTCCCGCTCGGGGCTCGCCGCGAGCCGCGCCCGCCACGCCTCATGCTCGCCGGAGCAGCGCCTGCCCGCCTTTCGCCAGGCGGAAAGGATCGGCTCGGGTATCTCGAACGGCTCGGAGTCCCAGACGAGCTGCTTGCGCGCCGCCGCCACTTCCTCGGCGCCGAGCGCGGAGCCGTGGGTGGCGGAGGTCCCCTGCTTGTTGGGCGCGCCCCAGCCGATGATCGTCCGGCAGGCGATCAGCGACGGCCGCGCGTCGGCCAGGGCCTCGTCGATGGCGCGTCGGATGTCGGCGACGTCGTGCCCGTCGCACCGCACCACATGCCAGCCATATGCGGCGTAGCGCGCGGCGATGTCCTCCGACGTCGAAAGGTCGGTGGCGCCGTCGATGGTGATCCGATTGTCGTCCCAGAAGACCTTCAGCCGGCCGAGCGCCAAATGGCCGGCAAGGCCCGCCGCCTCATGGTTCACGCCCTCCATCAGGCAGCCGTCGCCGGCGATCACCCAGGTGCGGTGGTCGACCAGCGAGTCGCCGAAGACGGCGTTCAGATGCCGCTCGGCGATCGCCATCCCCACCGCCATGGCGAAACCCTGGCCGAGCGGGCCGGTGGTCGCCTCGACTCCGGGGAGAAGGAAATTCTCGGGATGCCCGGCGCAGGGGCTTCCGAGCTGGCGGAAGCGGCGAATGTCCTCGATCGTCGGGCGCTCGTAGCCGGTGAGGTGGAGAAGCGCGTAGATCAGCATCGAGCCGTGGCCGGCGGACAGGACGAAACGGTCGCGGTCGTGCCAGTCCGGATCGGCCGGATCGTGCTTGAGATATTCGGTCCACAGGACGGTCGCGACGTCCGCCATGCCCATCGGCATTCCGGGATGGCCGCTATTCGCCGCCTGGACCGCGTCCATGGCCAGGGCGCGAACGGCGTTGGCGAGCTGTCTCGGTTCGGCGGCGGCCATTCGTATCCTTTTGCGGATCGCTTCGGGACTCGAAGGGTCCCGGTCTGCGCCCCCCTTTATCGGTGCAAGGCGGCGCGTCAACCGGGCCTCCTGCCGGTTTCCTTCTCCGCCGCCCTCATGCTATGGCCGCGCTCATGGGGGATGACGGGGCGAACATGGCATTGGCGCGGATCGAGCGGGCTCTGGCCCGTATCGAGGCCGCCGCCGGACGTCCCGCCCCCGCCCCGCCGCCGGGCGACGCCGCCCTCGCCGAGGCTCACCGGAGCTTGAGGGCCAAGGTCGAGGAGGCGATCGGCCAGATCGACCGCCTCCTCGCGACGGCGGACTCCGGCTGATGGCCAATGTCGAGATCGAGATCGGCGCCCGCCGCTACACCGTCACCTGCCGCGACGGCGAGGAGGAGCATCTCCTCTCGGTCGCCGCGATCGTCGATAAGAGGGCGCAGGACGCCGAAGCCGCGGTCGGCAATCTCAACGAGGTCCGCCAATTGCTCTTCGCCGCCTTGCTCCTCGCCGACGAAGTGAAGGAAAGCCGCGCCGACCGGCCCAGGCCCGCCGAGGCCGCCCCGGCCGGCGGGACGGAGCCCGACCCCGCCGTCGCCGAAGCGCTGGAGCGCCTCGCGGAACGGATGGAGCGGCTCGCCGAAAGGCTTGAGACGCAAGGCCCCAGCGCCTAGATAGGAGCCGACGGGTACTGCCCGGTACGAGCTTTAGCGAACATCCCTGAGGCGATAAGACATCCTAGGGGGCTGTCCCTGGTCGGATCCTGGTTCGGCACAAATGGTCCCCACCTGACGTTCTGGCGTCAGAGGATATTCCGGCAAACGGCCATGGCGGTCCCGTCACACCCTTCCAAGGCCGATCGCCGGCGCCGGGCCCTAGAGGCTCGGCGGAGCTATGCGCGCTCGCTCGAGCCAGGGCTTCGCGCCGAGCTGGAGTCGAAGCTCGCCGAAATCGTCGCCCCGCGCCTCATCGCCGCGAAGATCGTCGCCGCCTACCATCCCCTCAAGGACGAGATCAGCCCCTATCCCGTCCTCGCCGCCCTCGGCGCCGGCCAGCGCTGCGCCCTCCCCTGGTTCCTCGACCGCGACAGCCGGATGATCTGGCGCGAGGCGCCGGCCGTCGAGCCGAGCCCCTGGGGAGTCCTCCAGCCTTCGCCGGAAGCCGAGGCGCTCGCCCCGGACACCGTCCTCGTCCCGCTCGTCGCCGCCGACCGCCGCGGCACCCGCATCGGCCACGGCAAGGGCCATTACGACCGCGCCCTCGCCCATCTTCGCGAGCGCGTCGGCGGAACGGTCTTCACCATCGGCCTTGCCTGGGAGCCGCAGATCCTCGAGGAGGCGCTCGAGCCGGACCCCTGGGACGTTCCGCTCGACGCCATCGCCACGCCCAAGGAATGGATCGACTGCCGATGAAGCCCGCCATCGACCAGCCGAGCTGGCGCAAGCCCGCCGGAATCTTCCTCATCCTGGCTCTGATCGCCGGCTGGGCCGCGATCGTCGTCACCGTCGCCGGCTGGTTCCCGGGCGCCCCCTGGCCGCTGCGCGCCGTCTACTTCGTCGCCGCCGGGATCGTCTGGATCTTGCCTTTGAAGCCTCTCCTCCAGTGGATGGAAACCGGCCGCTGGCGGGCCTAGCGGGGGCCGGACCTGTCGTGACTCGATCGTCATGCCGGACTTGATCCGGCATCCACCTTCTTTTCGAAACTTGAGGTGGAAAGGTGGACCCCGGATCAAGGCCGGGGTGACGTTTCGCCAAAAAGGAAAATGGCGCGAGTGACGGGGCTCGAACCCGCGACCTCCGGCGTGACAGGCCGGCGCTCTAACCAACTGAGCTACACCCGCGTGGGAAGGCCGGCGAACTAGGCGAGGGCCGGTAGGCTGTCAACAACCCTCGGCCGCAAAAACCAAAACCCCTCTCGCCCACGGGGAGAGGAGGCTTGGCGGTTCGAACCCAGCCGGACCCTAGTCCGGATGATCCTCGTGCGGCGGGCCGGTCAGCGTGCCCTCCTCGAACAGGAAGCCGGCGATGTCGGGCTTTCCGGCCGCTCCGAGCACGGTCTTGAAGATGATCAGCAGCGGAACGGCGAGAAGCGCGCCCGTCGTCCCCCACACCCAGGCCCAGAAGCTTAGCGAGACGAGGATGAGCAAAGGATTGATGACCAGCCGCCGGCCGACGAGCATCGGGGTGACCACGTTCGATTCGATCAGGTGGAGGCCGATGAAGCAGAGGGCGGGCAGGATGGCGTACCAGGGCTCGCTGAACGTCATCAGCCCGCCCAGCGCCAGAAGCAGCGCCGAGGCGATCGGGCCCAGATAAGGTATGTAGTTGAGCACCGCCGCGATCCCGCCCCACATCAGGGGAGTCGGCATGTCGAGCAGCCACAGAACGACCGCGACGGTGGAGCCGAGCGCCATGTTCACCAGGGTGATGGTGCCGAGATAGGTCGAGGTGGCGTCGACCATCTCCTGGATCGCCCGAGCGGTCGTCATCGCCCCGTCGAAGCTCGCTCGGCCGGTGATGGTGCTCCGGCGCATCCGGCTCCACCCGGACAGGAAGAAGAAGACGACCAGCACGGCGAAGAACATCTGCACGGCGGCGAGCGGCGCCGAGGTGGCGACGATTCCGAGCAGCGAGTTGGGCTGCTCCAGCGCCACCGTTCGAGTGGCGCCGTGATGAGGGGCCCCGAACTGGCGGACGACGTCGTCGATGAAGCGCTCGAGCTGCGAATAGATCCGCATCATCGGCGCGAGGGTCTCGCGGATCCGGCCGATCCGCTCGGGCAGAAGCCGAACCCAGTCGCTCGCCGGAAGGACGATCGAGGCGACCGCGATATTGGCCACTCCGAGAAAGGTGAGAACGCAGATGAAGGCGGCGAGCGCGGAGGGAAGCCCGCGCCGCTCGAGCCATTCGAGCATCGGCACAAGGGCGATCGCGATCACCAAGGCGGCGGTCACCGGAAGGAAGAATTCGGCGCCGCCGCGAAGCGCGAAGGGAAGCGCGAGGACCAGCCCGGCTCCGGCGATGAGCGTCAAGGCGGCGAGCAGCCGGTCGCGGCGGAAGGCCACCGCCTCGGCCTCCGCGAGCGGCTCGCGCGGCGTCTCGGCCACGCCCTCCGCCGGCGGCGGCGGGGGGACGGGCGCGACCGGAAGCTCCGCGGGGTCGATCCTTCTCACCTTACCAATCCCCTTCGCCGCATGCCCAAAGACCGCTTAATTTCAGTGGCTAAAATGACGTTTACCAATCCTTATCAATCTCGGCCGCAAAAGCCCCCGACGAAACCAGCTCGTGGGGAGCACACATGCGTTATCAGGCCTGGAGCGCCAAATCATCGGCGTTCGCGAAAAATGCGTTGCTTGCCGCCGTCTCGGCGGCGTCCGCCGGAGTGGCGACTCCCGCGCGCGCCGCGGGCACGGCCGCGGGGACCAACATCACCAACGTCGCGACCGCGACCTACGACCTTCCGAACGGAACTCCGACCAGCGTCGATTCGAACGTCGTCACGCTGAAGGTCGACGAGCTTCTCGACGTCACCGTCGCCTGGCGCGACCCGGCCGACGTGGCGAGCGCGCCCGGACTCACCGGCCAGGTGCTCGGCTTCACCGTCACCAACGGCGGCAACGGCCCCGAGGCCTACCGCCTCGGCACCGTCGCCAATGGCGGCGGCGACGATTTCGACCCGGCCGTCACCGCCGTCTATCTCGATTCGAACGGCAACGGCGCCTATGACGCCGGGGTCGACACGGCCTACGTCGCGGGCTCCAACGATCCGGAGCTCGCTCCGGACCAGTCGATCGCCGTCTTCGTCCTCTCGACCATCCCGTCCGACGCGACGGACGGCGGCCGCGGCAAGGTCGACCTGACCGCCGTTTCGGTCACCGGAAGCGGCACCCCCGGGACCAGCTTCGCCGGCAAGGGCGAGGGCGGCGGCAACGCCGTCGTCGGAGCGACCGGCGCAAGCGCCCAGGACGACGGCTGGTATGCGGTGCGCAGGGCGAGCCTCGCCTTCGTCAAGTCGGCCAGCGTCGCCGACCCGTTCGGAGGCGTCACCCAGGGGCCGGGAGCGATCATCACCTACACCCTGACGGCGACCGTCAGCGGCAGCGGAAGCCTCGGCAACGTCACCATCGCCGATCCGATTCCCTCCGGCACCACCTACCAGCCCGGAAGCCTGTCGCTGGATTCAGCGGCGCTCACCGACTCCGCCGACTCAGATTCGGGCCGCTTCACCGGCACGGGGATCTCGGTCGGCCTCGGCACGCTCGCCGCCGGCACCGTCAAGACCGTCACGTTCAAAGTGAAAATCGACTGAAGGAGGCAAGGACATGAAGATCTGGCTCGCAATCCTGGCGCTCGTCGCCCCCGCCGCCGCCTTCGCCGCCGGCGGGGACGTGACCCTCTCCAGCAACGTCTTCGTCGAGAAGGTGAAGCCCGGCCCCGACGGCAAGCCGACCGTCGTCCGAGAGGCGCCCAAGATCGTGACTCCGGGCGACAAGCTCGTCTTCGAGCTCGGCTACCGAAACGTCGGCGCCCAGCCGGCCACCGGCTTCGCCCTCACCGATCCGATTCCCGCCTCGGTGACCTTCGCCGGCACCGAAAGCCCCGGAGCGGTCTTCTCCGCCGACGGCGGCAAGAGCTGGGGCCCGCTGGCCTCGCTCAAGGTGCGCGGCGCCGACGGCTCCGTCCGTCCCGCCGTCCAGTCGGACGTCACCCACATCCGCTGGTCCTTCGCCCAGGCGATCCCGGCCGGCGGCAGCGGCAAGCTTAGCTTTAGAGGCGTCGTCAAATAGCCTCGACCCGCGAGGGCGCCGGCGGGGGGGAATGGCGCCCAACCTCAATGATTGGACCGGAAAATGACCAGAAACATGCGATTGCTCGCAACCGCCAGCGTGCTGGCGGCGGCGGCGTTCGCGGCCTCCCCCGCCGCTGCGGCGGGCACGACCGCGGGTACGACCATCACCAACTCGATCACCCTCGACTACAAGGTCGGGGGAGTCGCGCAGACCACGGCGACGGCGAGCGACACCTTCACCGTCGATCGCAAGATCGTTCTGACCACCGTCTCGAACGACGCCACCACGATCAGCGTGTCGCCGGGGCAGACGAACGTCATCACCACCTTCACGGTGGCGAACGCGTCGAACGCGCCGCTCGATTTCGCGCTCACTCCGAGCCAGCTTTCCGGCGGGACCGCCGCGCACGGCGGGACCGACAATTTCAACGGCACCAACCTGCGCGTCTTCGTCGACGTCAACAATAACGGCGTCTACGATTCGGCGACCGACACGGCGACCTACATCGACCAGCTCGCCGCCGACGACAGCCGCAAGGTCTTCGTCATCGTCGACGTTCCGCTCGGCCGCTCGACCGCCGACGTCGCCGGAGTGAAGCTGAACGCCCAGGCGGCCGAGGCCACCGCGTCCGGCACGCTCGGAGCGATCGTCGCTCAGACCACCGGCGCCAACACCAGCGGAGTCGACACGGTCTTCGCCGAAGGCGGCGCTCTGAACGGCAACGTCCAGTATGACGGCCAGGAATATGCGCTGGACGATTATACCGTCTCGGCGGCCGCCCTTTCGGTCACCAAGACCAGCAAGATCATCTCGGATCCGGTCAACAACACGACCAATCCGAAGATGATTCCGGGCGCCGTGGTCGAATATTGCATCGCCGTCAGCAACGCCGCCGGCAGCGCGACCGCGACCAACATCTCGATCAGCGACACCCTCCCGACGCAGACGACCTACCTGTCGGCGTTCGGGATCAAGATCAACGGATCAGTGAGCGGCTCGACCTGCGCTTCCGACGGCGCCGCCGGGGGCACCTACGCCTCCGGGGTCGTCTCGGGCGCGCTGGCCGATATCCAGGCCGGCGCCGCGAACGCGAAGACCCTGGTCTTCCGGGTCACGGTCAACTGAGCCGGAACTGAGGGAGGCGCGGGAAGGTGAATATCCTTCCGGCCCTCCCCCAGGCTTCTCCAATGAAGCTCACCCGAATCCTCGGGGCGGCCCTGCTCGCCCTGGCGACGGCGTTCGCCGCCCCCGCGCCCGCGCGCGCGGGCGGCACCGTCGCGCCGCTCAATCACACGATCTCCAACGTCGCGACGATCGAGTGGGAGGTCGGCGGGGAGCGGATGACCCTCGCCTCTAACCGGGTCGACGTCGCGGTCGGCCGAAGCGCCGTTCCGCTAAGCCTCACCGTCTACCGCTTCGCCGGTTCCGATTCGACCCTGAGCCTCGCGGTGGCCGCGCCCCGCTGCCCCGCCCAGGGCGATTCGGTCGCCGCCCTCGCCCCCGCCTGGACCGGCGAACAGCTCGCTCCGGCGTCGCTCTCGCCGGCCAGGGACGTCGTTCCCGGCGAGCCGCTCCTCTTCGTGGTCGACGATCCCGGAGCGAATCTCGACCCGGCGCGCGTCGATTCGATCGAGGTCGCCGTCCGCACCGACAGCGGCGACCGCGAGACCCTCACCGTCTTCGAGAGCGGCCCGGACACCGGCCGCTTTTCCGGCTTTATCCAGACCGTCGGATCGCCTCCGCCCGGAACTCCGGGCGATTGCCGCCTGGGAGTCGAGCCGGGCGAGCGGATCGTCGTCGAAAGCCTCGGCGCCGACCACAAGGACGCAACCGCCTCGGCCCAGCTCGACGTGCTCGCCGATCCCGTAGGGTTCGTTTTCGACAGCCTCGACGGCCATCTCATCGATGGCGCGCGGGTGACCCTGGTCGATGCCAATACCGGCCGCCCGGCCGCGGTGTTCGGAGAAGACGCGAAATCCGTCTACCCGTCCAGCGTCGTCAGCGGCGCCGGAGCGACCGACGGCGGCGGCCAGGTCTATGCCGCCCGGACCGGCCTCTACCGCTTCCCGCTCGTCCGTCCGGGCCGCTACCGTCTGCTGGTCGAGCCGCCCGCGGGCTACACCGCGCCCTCGCTGCGCTCCGTCGCCGACCTGGCTCCGCTCCGCCGTCCCGACGGAAAGGCCTTCACCGTCACCGACGCCTCCTACGGGACGGCTTTCGCCGTCGCCGGCCCCGAAGTCGTCAAGGTCTCCATCCCGCTCGATCCCAAGGCTCAGCCGCTGGCCGTCGCCAAGCAGGCCAGCCGCGCCGAAGCGGCGCCCGGAGACGCAATCGTTTATACCATATCGGTTCGAAACGCCGACCCGCGCCTGCCCACCGGGAAGCTGGTGCTCCACGACCGCTTCCCCGCCGCCCTTCGGCTCCGGCCGGAGACGATCCGGGTCGACGGCAAGAAGCCCGCCGGCCTTTCCGCCGATTCGCGCGGCTTCGATCTCGCGCTCGCCCCGCTCGCTCCCGGAGCCTCGGCGCAGGTTCGCTACGCCCTCGAGGTCCGTCCCGACGCCGGCGAGGGCAATGCCGTCAACCGCGCCACCGCCGACGACGACCGGGGCAATTCCAGCGTCGCCGCCGACGCCGCGGTCCGGATCCGCCGCGACGCGGTCGCCGGCCGGATGACGATCGTCGGCCGGGTCGTCGACGGCGCCTGCGGCCTCGAGAACCAGGGCGACGGCGGCCGCGGCATCGGCGGGGTGCGGATCCTGCTCGAGGACGGAAGCTATTCCGTCACCGACAGCGACGGCCGCTACCATTTCGAGGGCGTCGTTCCCGGCACCCACGTCGTCCAGCTCGACGATTCCACCCTTCCCGCCGACCGCTCCGCCGTCGACTGCGCCCGCGACTCCCGCTCCGGCGGCCGCGCCTTCTCGCGCTTCGTCGACGGCATGGGCGGAGCCTTGAAGCGGGTCGACTTCCACGCCCTGCCCTCCGAGCCGCGCTCGGGCGCGATCGCCGCCCGCGCCCGCCGGGTGGCGCCGCCGAGCGACTCCTTCGCCGCCGGCGCCGACCGCAACTGGCTGGCCGGCCAGAGCGCCGGAACCGGCTGGCTGTTCCCCGCCGCCGATTACAATCCGCGCGCGCCGATCACCCGGATCGCCATCAAGCATCGCCCCGGCCAGGTCGTGAAGCTGTTCGCCGGCGGCAAGCCGGTCGATCCGATCGCCTTCGACGGCACCACCAAGGACGAGACGGCGGGCGTCGCGGTCAGCGTCTGGCGCGGAGTCCCGCTCCAGGAAGGCGCCACCGCCTTCCACGCCGAGATCCGCGACGCCGACGGAAGTCTCGCCGAGACGCTCGACCGCACGATCCGCTACGGCGGAAGCCCGATGCAGGCGGAGCTTCTGCGCGACCGTTCGGTGCTCGTCGCCGACGGAGTGACCCGCCCCGTCCTCGCCGTCCGCCTCACCGACCGCGACGGCCGCCCGGTCCGCAACGGCCTGGTCGGCGATTTCGAGGTCCCCGCCCCTTATTATCCCGCCGTCGAGGCCGACGCCCAGCAGGCGCGCCAGCTCGCCGGCCTGGAGCGCGCCCGCCCCTTCTGGAGGGTCGAGGGCGACGACGGAATCGCCTATATCGAGCTCGAGCCGACCTCCGCCTCGGGAAGCGTCAGCCTGCGCTTCAACTTCCGCGAGGACCGCACCGTGCGCGAGCAGCGCCTCGAGGCCTGGCTCGATCCGGGCCAGCGCCCCTGGACTCTCGTCGGCCTCGCCGAAGGAACGCTCGGCTACAACCGCCTGGGCGCCAGGATGGAGCGGCTCGGGGAGAGCCGCGACAAGGTCATGACCGACGGCCGCCTCGCGCTCTACGCCAAGGGCCGGATCCGCGGGAAATGGCTGATGACCCTGTCCTACGACAGCGACAAGGCGAAGGACGAGACGCGCTTCGCGGGCGTCATCGATCCCAAGGCCTATTACACCGTCTATGCCGACCGCGGCGAGCGGCGCTATGACGCGGCCTCGATCCGCAAGCTCTACCTGAAGCTCGAGCGGCCGCAATTCTACGCCCTGTTCGGCGATTATGAGACCGGAATCGACGAGCCCCGCCTCGCCCGCTACGTGCGCAGCTTCAACGGCGCCAAGGCGGAATATAAGGGCCGCCGGCTCGCCGCGACCGCCTTCGCCTCCGACACGCCGACCCGCCACCGCCGCGACGAAATCCAGGGCAACGGCCTCTCCGGACCCTATACGCTCGGCGCCCGCGACATCCTCCCGAACAGCGAGCGGATCGCCATCGAGGTCCGCGACCGCCTCCGCTCGGACCGGATCGTCGACAGCCGCCTGCTCATCCGCAACGCCGATTACGACATCGACTATCGCGCCGGGACGATCCGCTTCCGCGAGCCGATCCTTAGCCGCAGCTCTGACCTCGATCCGCGGTTCATCGTCGCCGATTACGAGGTCGACGGGACCGCCGGGCGAACCCTCAACGCCGGCGGCCGGGTCGCCTGGCGTTCGGCCGACCAGAAGGTGCAGGTCGCCGCCACCGCGATCCGCGACGCCGACGAGACCCGCCGCTCCGACCTGGTCGGCGCCGACGTCCGCTACCGCCCCTCCGCCTCGACCGAGATCCGCGCCGAGGTCGCCGTCAGCGACAACCATGTGAAGGGCGGCGCCCCCGCCTCCGTCTCCGCCGGCACCGCGACGGCCTGGTCGGTGGAAGCCGAGCATCACGGCTCGCGCTGGGACCTGCTCGCCTACGCGCACCAGCAGGACAACGGCTTCGGCCTCGGCCAGACCAATGCCGGCGAGAACGGTACCCGCAAGTTCGGCTTCGACGGCCGGGTGGCGCTCACCGAGACCCTCTCCCTGTCCGGAAGCGGCTGGGTGGAGGACTATCTGGCCAGCGACGCCCGCCGGATCGCGGGGCGCGGCCTGCTCGAATATCGCGGCAAGACCCTGTCCGGCCGCGCCGGCCTCACCTTCGCCGACGACCGCCTGGCCGACGGCCGCACCGCACGCTCGACCCTCCTCCAGCTCGGCGCCACCAAGCGCTTCCTGGGCAACAAGCTGGAGCTCGACGGACAGACCGAGATCCCGCTGGGCCAGGCCGAGAGCGTCGATTTCCCGGCCAAGCACCGGCTCAGCGCCCGCTACGCCTTCTCGCCCGCGGTCCAGCTGGTCGGCACCTACGAGATCGCCGACGGCCGCGACGTCGACGCCCGCACCGCCCGCTTGGGCTTCGATCTCCAGCCCTGGGCGGGGGCTCGGGTCGCGGTCAGCGGCAACCTCCAGAACATCGCCGAATACGGCCCGCGCACCTTCGCCGCCTTCGGCCTTTCGCAGTCGCTGGTTCTCGACAAGCATTGGTCGGTCGACTTCACCCTCGATTCGAACAAGACCCTGGGCGGGATCGATCCGGCCCGGGTCCTGAACCCGCTCCATCCGGTCGCCAGCGGCGGCTTCGTCGGAAGCGGCGGGATCACCGAGGATTTCACCGCCGTCACCGCCGGAGCGACCTACCGCGCCGGCCGCTGGAGCCTCACCGGCCGGGCCGAATATCGCCATGGCGAGACCGAGGACCGCTGGGGCTTCACCGCCGCCGCTCTGCGCCAGATCGGCGAAGGCAGCGCAGCCGGAGGCGCGCTCAACTGGTTCACCGCCAAGGGCCCCGGAGGTCAGGAGACCCGAACCGCCAACCTGCAGCTAAGCTGGGCCCACCGCCCGTCGGGAAGCGCCTGGTCGTGGCTCGACAAGCTCGAGCTTCGCGACGACCGGGTGGTCGGCGCCGTCGCCGGGCTGCGCGGCCCGCTCGGAACCCCGCTCACCGTCTCCGGCGACGCCCGCTCGCGCCGGATCGTCAACAGCCTGTCGGTCGATTATTCGCCGTCGGCGCGAACCGAGCTTTCGCTCTTCTGGGGCTCGCGCTACGTCTCCGACCGGGTGGGCGCGGACGATATCGGCGGCTGGAGCAACGTCGTCGGCGGCGACCTGCGCTTCGACCTCTCCGACACGATCGACGTCGGAGTGGCCGGAACCGTCCGAGCCGGCCTCGGCGGCCGCTCAGTCGCCTGGTCGGCCGGTCCGAGCGTCGGGGTCAAGCCCTTCGCCAACGGCCGCCTCTCGGTCGGCTGGAACGTCGCCGGCTTCCACGACCGCGATTTCGACGACTCGCGCTACACGCGCAGCGGACCCTATGTGACGATGCGCTTCAAGTTCGACCAGCTGAGCCTCCAGTCCCTGGGGCTGGGACGGCGATGAACCGGCTCCTCAAGCTCCTCGGGCTGCTCCTCGCCCTCGCCTTCGCCGCTCCGGCCTCGGCTCAGCTGACCTTCCAGCTGCGCACCGGCGACGGCGCCACCCGCACCCAGTCGATGCCGATCGACAGCAACAATTGCGCCGGCTCCGGCCCCCGCGCCATGTATGTCGGCGGGGTGATCACCAACGGCGGCGCCACGACGATCACCAACATCGTCGCGACGATGAGCGGCCTTTCGAGCGGCTTCGCGCTGGCCGGGGGGCAGGCGGCGACCCAGTCGATCGGAGCGCTCGGAGCGGGCCAGAGCACCGGAGTCTACTGGTTCGTCGGCTATGGCTGCACCGTCAACGCCAACGCCTCGCCGACCGTGACGATCACCTCCAGCGCCGCCACGCTCTCGCCGCAGCTAAGCCTCACCGCGCGCTCGGCGATCAGCGCCAATGCCGGCGGCAACGTGCTTTCCTCTACTCTGGGTCCCGGCGCCGTCGTCGGCCAGACCATCTATTTCGACGCCAGCTACGATTTCGGCGGCTCCGAGGTCGGCGACGAATTCTTCCTTCAGCCCTCCGGCGCCCAGACCTTCAACGCCGCCTGCTTCCGCCTCGTCGGAACCGAGATCCGCAGCAGCAACATCGCGGCGATCGTCACCGGCACCTTGAACAAGCTCTATTTCGTCCAGACCCAGAAGCAGTCGGGCAACAATTACACGGCCACGGTGCGCTACCAGTTCGAATATCAGTGCGCCGGCGCGTCCACCACCGCCCGTCCCTACGCGGTGGAGACGTCGGGCAACACAAACATCAAATATACCGGCAATTTCGACGGCGCGGGGAGCATCAGCATCTCCTTCCCGGGCGCGACCAACCCGTTCACCATCACGAAGACGTCGGACATTTCGAGCGCGCTCGCCGGAACCTCGAGCGTGGTCAAGTTCACCGTCACCGTGTCCAATCCGTCGGCCTATGACAGCCGCATCTCGAGCTTCGTCGATACGCTACCGACGGGGGCGAGCTTCACCGCGATCGACTCCGCGAGCAACGTCACCGCGGCCAATTCGAGCAGCGTCCCGGCCTCCGGAGCGACGGGCACGATCACCTTCACGGGCCGCCAGGACCAGTCCTACCTGATCGCCGCGGGTGGAACGGTGAAGCTGATCTACACGGTCACGATGCCGTCCGCCGCGGGCACCTACGTCAACAGCGCCCGGGCGAATTTCGGATCGGCCAGCACGGCGACGGCGAGCGCGAGCTTCACCGCCGTCAACCCGGCGCCGCTTACCATCACCAAGAACAGCCAGGCCGCCTCCGACCCGGTGAACGGAGTGACCAACCCGAAGATGATCCCCGGCGGGCGAGCGGCCTATACGGTCACGGTCAGCAATCCCAACGCCTTCGCCGCAACCGCCGACAGCCTGGTGATCACCGATCCGACCGTCGCGAACCTCAAGCTTTACGTGAGCAATATCTCCGGAACGAGCGGAGGGCCGGTCAAATTCACCAACGGCGCGACCGCGTCCGGCCTCACCTACACCTTCACCAGCCTCGCCAGCACCACCGACGACGTCGACTTCTCGAACAATGGCGGCTCGAGCTGGACCTACGTGCCCACCCCCGACGCCCAGGGCGCCGACAGCACGGTCACCCACATCCGAATCCGGCCCAAGGGCGCCATGGCCGCCAATTCGAGCTTCAGCCTGACCTTCGGCTACGTCATCAAATAGACCGGCGGGTGCGCCAGTCCTCCGCCGGACGCTGAGACGGCGGCACGAAGCGCTCGGCGAGGCGGCGGAAGATCGCCGAAAGCGCCGCTCCGCCCGCGCCATGATGATTGAGCCTGCGCCGCGTGGTCGTCCCGCCGCGGCGCACTCTAAGCTCCAAGGGGGTTCCGTCGAGCACCACCTCGTCGGAACCTCGGGCGCTCCACGCGGTGACGGCCTGCGCCGCGGAGCGATAGTCGTCGTCCCCGATCGGCCCGCCCCAGCTCTTCTCGACATCGTAGACGTTGCAATCCGTGCGCCGAAGCAGCCGGACGATCTCGACGCTCGCCCGCCGCCCGCTTTGCCGCGACAGGCGCACCACCCAGGCGCGGCCCGGATAGCTCGAAGGCTCGGCGGAGAATCCGATGCTCTCCACCGCCCCCGCTCGCGCCGGAAGCGCGTCGAGCGCCGGCGGAACCGGCTGGGGCCGCGGCGGGCACGGCGCGCGCGCGCCCGCCACTCCCGCGGACAGCGCCAGGCCGGCAAGGGCGGCAAGAGCGGCGAGGCGCGGCAGAGCGATCTCCTTCGCGGGCGAGACTCTGGTGCCCCCGGCCGGAATCGAACCGGCACTCCTTGCGGAACTCGATTTTGAGTCGAGCGCGTCTACCAATTCCGCCACAGGGGCACTGCAAAGCCGCTGCTAGCCCAGCGCCCACGCCGCCGCAACCGCCCCCAAAGCTTGCCTCCGCTTGCGCCCTCGTCTACAGGCGCCGCTTCCCCGTTCATGGTCATCCCTGGAGGCGTGAGCGCGGACGTACGACTTTAAACATTGAACCCTGGAGTCAAACATGAGCGAACAGCTTACGCTGTCGGCCGAGACGCGCGAGCGGGCGGGCAAGGGAGCCTCCCGTGCCATGCGTCGCGAAGGCCGCGTCCCCGCCGTCGTCTACGGCAATCGTGAAGAGCCCCTCGCCATCCACGTCGAGGAAAAGGCCCTGATGAAGATGCTGAACACCGGCCACTTCATGAACTCGGTCGTGATGATCGAGGTCGGAGGCGGCGCCACCGCGCGCACCCTTCCCAAGGACGTCCAGTTCCATCCGGTCACCGACCGGCCGCTGCATGTCGATTTCCTGCGCATCTCCGAGCATTCGAAGGTGCATGTGAACGTGCCGATCCGGTTCACCGGCGAGGAAGAGTGCCGCGGAATCAAGCGCGGCGGCGTGCTCAACGCGGTTCGCCACGAGCTCGAGCTGGTCTGCGACGCGGCCGAGATCCCCGATGAGATCGAGATCAGCCTCAAGGGTCTCAACATCGGCGATTCGCTCCACATCTCCTCGGTCACCCTGCCCAAGGGCGTCGAGAGCGCGATCACCGACCGCGACTTCACCATCGCCACCATCGTCCCCTCCTCGGGCGCGGTGATGGACGCCGAGGACGCCGCCGCCGAAGCCGAGGCGCCGGCCGACGAGGTCCCGGCGACCGACTCGACCCCGGGCGACGAGGCGGAGGACCAGCCGGCCCAGGAGGGCTGAGCTTGGGACTGTTAAGCTGGTTCGGCTCCTTCTTCGGCGTGAAGCCGGTGGAGGTGCCGGGCCAGCCCCTCGATGCGCCTGAAGCCACTGATTGGGATTTCGAGCCCGTGCAGATCTGGGTCGGCCTCGGCAATCCGGGCGCCAAATATGCGATGCACCGGCACAATGTCGGCTTCATGGCGGTCGACGCCATCGCCGAGGTCCACGATTTCGAGCCGCCGAAAAAGGCGTTCCAGGGCTGGGCCCAGCAGGGCCGGATCGGCTCGGAGCGGATCCTGCTCTTGAAGCCCGAGACCTTCATGAACGATTCCGGCCGATCGGTCCGAGCCGCCATGGACTTCTTCAAGAAGGCGGTGGGCGACGTCACCCTCTTCCACGACGAGCTCGATCTCGCCCCGTTCAAGGTCAAGGTGAAGGTCGGCGGCGGAACCGCCGGCCATAACGGCCTTCGCTCCACCGAGGCGCATGTCGGCAACGCCTTCCGCCGGGTGCGGATCGGGATCGGCCATCCTGGCCACAAGGACCGGGTCACCGGCCACGTGCTCGGCAATTACGCCAAGTCCGAGACCGATGCCCTCGCCGACACGTTGGGCGCCATCGCCGCCGAGGCCCCGTGGCTCGCCAAGGGCGACGACGCCCGCTTCATGAACGAAGTCGCGCTAAGGCTTCAGGACTAGCCGGCCAATCCCCTCTCTCTCTTCCCCCTCCCCCTCTCCCGCCCGCGGGAGAGGAGGGGCCCGCCGCGAAGCGGTGGGAGGTGAGGGACTTCGGCACCGTGGCGGGAAAGAGCAAGAAGAGCCTCACCCCGCCCTCGCCGAAACCTCCCGCCCCTCGCCTTTCCGATCAGCCGTCAAACCCGCCGCGGATAGCGCGGACGCGACCACCTGGAGCAGCTCCAGATGCGCATCCCCGTGAGCGGCGACAGCAGGGCACGCTGGGAGACGGTGCAGGTCCCCCCTTCCGCGCAGTCGATCTCGGTCACGGCGAGGAGTCCGGAATCATTCTCCCACGAATAAAGTCGAGCGGGCCTGGCCGCGAGACGCTGCGGGCCGAGGGCAAGCCCCGCCCGGCAGGCGCGAAGAGTCCTCGCCAACGCCTCGCGCCCCGGCTGGCCGCCGCCCGCTTCCACCGCCGCGCTTGCGAGCGCCTCGCTGGGTATGTAGCGCGGCGTCAGGTAGGCGATCAGGAACAGAGTGCCGAGCAGCGGCACGGCGAGGATGCCGGCGGTGACTCGGGCCGTTTCGTTCATCCGGCCATCTACGCGAAGGAAAGTAAGGAATGGGTTTTCGTTGCGGCATCGTCGGGCTTCCCAATGTCGGCAAGTCCACCCTGTTCAACGCGCTCACCGAGACGGCGGCGGCGCAGGCGGCGAACTATCCCTTCTGCACGATCGAGCCCAATGTCGGCCGGGTCGCCGTTCCCGATCCGCGCCTCGACGAGATCGCCCGGATCGCCAAATCGGCCCAGGAGATCGAGACCCAGCTCGAATTCGTCGACATTGCCGGGCTGGTCCGCGGCGCCTCGCGGGGCGAGGGGCTCGGCAACCAGTTCCTCGGCAACATCCGCGAGGTCGACGCGATCGTCCACGTGCTTCGCTGCTTCGAGGGCGGCGACGTCACCCATGTCGAAGGCCGAGTCGATCCGATCGCCGACGCCGAGACGGTCGAGACCGAGCTGATGCTCGCCGATCTCGACAGCCTTGAAAAGCGCGTTCCCGCCCTCGCCAAGAAAGCGCAGCAGGGCGACAAGGAGGCGAAGGTCCAGGCCTCCGTCCTCGGCCAGGCGCTCGAGCTGCTCCGCGGGTCGAAGCCGGCCCGGCTCACCGTCCCCAAGGACGCCGAGGAGAAGCTCGCGCTCGACCGCGCCCAGTTGCTCACCGCCAAGCCGGTCCTCTACGTCTGCAACGTCGACGAGGGCGACGCCGCCGGCGGCAACGCCCACAGCGCCCGGGTGCTCGAGCGCGCCTCGGCCGAAGGCGCCGGAGCGGTCATCGTCTCGGCCGCGATCGAGGCGGAGATCGTCACCATGGCGCCCGAGGACCGGGGCGAGTTCCTCTCCGATCTCGGCCTCGGCGAGGCCGGCCTGTCGCGGGTCATCCGCGCCGGCTACGACCTCCTCCACCTCATCACCTTCTTCACCGCCGGCCCCAAGGAGGCCCGCGCCTGGACGGTCGAGAAGGGCTCGAAGGCGCCGCAGGCCGCCGGGGTGATCCATTCCGACTTCGAGCGCGGCTTCATCCGAGCCGAGACCATCGCCTATGAGGATTTCGTGCAATTCGGCGGCGAGGCGGGGGCCAAGGAGGCCGGCAGGATGCGCTCGGAGGGCAAGGACTATGTCGTCCAGGACGGCGACATCATGCTCTTCCGTTTCAACGTCTAGGGTGTAGGGAAGTCAGCGGCCGGGTTTTCCCCTCTCCCGCCTGCGGGAGAGGAGGGGCCCGGGCAAAGCCTGGGAGGTGAGGGTCTTGCTGAGCGTGCCGAAGGCCCTGAAGCCGGGAAGCCTGATCCGGGCGCTCTTCCTTCCCCTCCTTTTGGCGGTCGCGGCGTGCGCGACCACCCCCGCGCCGGGCACCGTCGCCGCGCCGGAACGGCGCGCCCCGGTCACCATCCTCGTCTCGATCGACGGCTTCCGGCCCGATTACCTGGACCGCGGCATAACGCCGAACCTCGACGCCCTCGCCGCGCGGGGCGTCAAGGCGGCCATGCGCCCCTCCTTCCCTTCCAAGACCTTCCCCAATCACTATACCCTCGTCACCGGACTCCGCCCCGACCGCCACGGCGTGATCGACAACAATATGGAAGATCCGCGAAAGCCCGGAGTGCTGTTCAAGATCAGCAATTCGGAAGCGGGAAAGTCCTTCTGGTGGGACGCCGCCGAGCCGATCTGGATCACCGCCGAGAAGCAGGGAATCCGCACCGGCACCAGCCTGTGGCCCGGCGCCGAGGCCGCCTGGGGCGGCAGGCGGCCCTCCGCCTGGATCCGCTACGACGAGAACATCACCGGCCGGCAGCGGGTCGACACGATCCTCGACTGGGTCCGCCGCCCCGCCGCCAACCGCCCGAGCTTCTTCACCCTCTATCTCGAGATCGTCGACACCGCCGGCCACGATTTCGGTCCGGGCAGCGCCGAGGTGAACGCCGCCGTGGCCGAGGTCGATTCGGAGCTCGGCTATCTTAGCCGCGAGCTGGAGGCGATGGGCCAGCCGGCGAACCTTGTGGTGGTGTCCGACCACGGCATGGAATCGACCAGCCCCGGGCGCGTCGTCCGGGTCGACCGGCTGGTCGATTCGGCGGCGATCCATGTCGTCAGCGACGGCCCCTTCATGGCCCTCGCCCCGGTCGCCGGCCGAGAGGCCGAGGTCGAAGGCAAATTGCTTGGCCGACACCCCCATTTCGAATGCTGGCGCAAGGCCGAGCTTCCCGCCCGGTTCCATTACGGCCGCAACCTCCGGGTGAAGCCGATCTTCTGCCTCGCCGAGCATGGCTGGCTGCTCTACGGACGCGAGCCGCCCGCCCCCTTCGATCTCGGCAATCACGGCTACGACAATCAGGACCCGGACATGCGGGCGCTGTTCCTCGCCGCCGGCCCCCGGGTCGCGCGCCGCCCGGCTCCGCCCCTCTTCGACAATGTCGACGTCTATCCGTTCGTCGCCGCCCTCGCCGGAGTCGCGCCGCTCGCCAACGACGGAAACGCCGCCACCCTCTCCCCCTTCCTCCGCCGCTGAACCCGGGAGCGCGAAATTGATCTACCTCGACGATCTGGAGCTCGGCGCCGAAACCATTTTCGGAAGCTATGAGGTGACCCGCGAGGAAGTGCTCGACTTCGCCCGCAAATACGATCCCCAGCCCTTCCACCTCTCCGACGAAGCCGCCGCCAAGACCCATTTCGGCCGCCTCGCCGCGAGCGGCTGGCACACCTGCGCGATGGTGATGGCGGTGATCGCGCGCCACGTCGTCAAGGAAGAGCAGGCCGGCCTCGGCTCGCCCGGCATCGACGAGCTGCGCTGGCTCAAGCCCGTCTATCCGGGCGACACATTGAACGTCGCGAGCAGGATCGTCGAAATCCGCCCCTCGCGAAGCAAGCCCGAAATCGGCTCCTTCCGCTCCGCCACCACGGTAACCAACCAGGACGGGGTCCCGGTCCTCACCTTCACCTCCATCGTCCTGATGCGCCGCCGCCCGGGGAGCGCCCCGGAGGCCTGAAGCGCGGCAACGTCATGCCGGACTAGATCCGGCATCCGCCTTCTCCGGTGCCGGCGCTGGCAAGGAAGGTGGACCCCGGGTCAAGCCCGGGGTGACGGCGCGAGGGGTGGCGAGCCGCCGATGAAGCCGTCATTCCGGGACACCTTCGTCATGCCGGACTTGATCCGGCATCCACCTACTTCGGCTCCGCGCCCGCAGGGAAGGTGGACCCCGGGTCAAGCCCAGGTGACGATGCGGGGCGTGGGCGGCCGGGGTGACGATGCGAGGCGTGGCGACGCCGAGAAAACGTCATGCCGGACTTGATCCGGCATCCACCTTCTTTCTAGCCTTGGCCGATGGAGCGCGAGCCGGCGGTGTACATCATGGCGAGCGGGTTTCACGGGACGATCTACACGGGCGTCACGTCGAACCTGCCGCAGCGCGTGTACCAGCACCGGGAAGGGACGTTCGGCGGGTTCACGGCCGACCATGGGTGCAAGCGCCTCGTCTGGTTCGAGACGGGCGGCGACATGGAGGGGGCCATCCGCAGGGAGAAGCAGGTCAAGAAGTGGCTGCGGGCATGGAAGGTGGCGCTGATCGAGGCCGGGAACCCGGCCTGGCGCGATCTGGCGGAGGATTTCGGATTCGAGCCGCTGATCGAAAGGAAGGTGGACCCCGGGTCAAGCCCGGGGTGACGGCGCGGGGCGTGGGCGGCCGGGCGACGATGCGAGGGCCGGCGACGCCGAGAAGACGTCATGCCGGCCACGCCACTCCCGGCGGCTCGATCGCGATCCACAGGCCTCACAGCCTCCGTTTCGTCATGCCGGACCTGATCCGGCATCCACCTTCTTCGGCTCGTCCGCCGTTAAGGAAGGGGGACCCCGGATCAAGTCCGGGGTGAAGACCAGGCCGGCCCTTCCCGGCCGACCCTAGCCGCCGCGGCGCCAGCGGCCGCCGCCGCGGGTGCCGGTGGTTCCGGTCGTTCCCTGCGGCTGGGACTGCCATTGCTGGCGCTGCTCCTGGCGCTGCTGCTGCCATTGCTGGCGCTGCTCGGGAGTCGCCTGCTGCCATTGCTGGCGGCGCTCCTGCCATTGCTGGCGCTGCTCGGGAGTCGCCTGCTGGCGGCGCTGCTCCCATTGCTGGCGCTGCTCGGGCGAGACCTGCTGCTGATATTGCCGGCGCTGCTGATATTGCTGGTATTGCTGGCCCTGCGGGTAGATGCCCTGGCGCGAGCCCTGCCGGCCCTGCCATTGGCCGTTGGTTCCCGTCTGGCCGCGATAGCCGTCCCAGCGCTGCCAGCGCTGGTCGTTCCAGTCGCGGCCCTGGTAGCGGCCGCGCCGGCCTTCCCAATAGCGGCGGTAATTGTCGTTCCAGCGGTAGCGGCGGCCGCCCTGGTCGTAGATGTAGAAGCCGGTGCCCGGATAATAATAGCCGCCGTACCAGCCGTACCACGGGTCGCCATAGCCGTAGCCGTCGTCATAGCCGTAGCCATAACCATAGCCGTCGTCGCAGCCGTAATAAGGGTCGCAATAGCCGGCGCTTCCGTAGCCGACCGAAACGCCGCCGCCATAACCGTAGCCGTCGCCATAGGCGCAGGCGGAGAGCCCGACGGTGCCGGCGAGCACCAGGGCGGCGGCGCGAAGACGTGGACTGAACATGAGCGACTCTCCCGAAGGCCGTCGGCGAAGGCCGAAAATTCCGCCCGGCGCCGTGAACGGTGACTGAACTGTACAGGCTCAAAACGCGGCGGGAGGCACCGCTGTTCCTGCAACCTGTCCCGGGGCGGGACGGAGCTTCAGGCGCCCCGCGGGGAAGGAGCGCCCATGACCCCTCTCCCGCTCGCGGGAGAGGTCGGGGTGAGGGTCTTCGTCTTGCTTTCCCAGGCGGCGCCCGGGACCTTCGCCTCCCACCGCCGCGCGGCGGGCCCCTCCTCTCCCGCGCTCGGGAGAGGGTTCCTCAGGCGGCACCGGCTCTCCGGCAAGGTACCAGGCTTTACCCCAGCATCCCCGCGTCGGAATTCGCGGCGTCCTTCTTCGCCATGTTCTCCGGGTCGAGCGGGCCGGTGGCGCGGACCCGCCGGCTGGCGCCGCCGTGCCAGACGTTCTGGTAGGCGAGATAGGCGAGGAGGGTGGCGAAGATCAGGAAGATCAGGCTGGCGAGGCCCGCCCGGTGGCGGTTCTCGAGCCGGGGCTCCGCGGTCCAGGTGAGGAACGCCGCGACGTCCTGGGCCATCTGGTCGACGGTCGGGTTCGTCCCGTCGGCATATTCCACCTGCCCCTTGGTGCGAAGCGGCGGCGGCATGCCGATGTTGAGGTTGGCGAACCACGGGTTGAAGTGGGAGGTCGGCCCCGGCCGCTGGTCGGCGGGAAGCGGCTTGCCCTCGGCGTTGCGATAGGTGTTCGGATCGCGATAGCCGGTCAGAAGCGAATAGACATAGGCTCCGCCGCCCTCGCGCGCCTTGGTGATCAGCGACAGGTCCGGCGGAAGCGCGTTGTTGTTCGACTGCCGCGCCGCCACCTCGTTCGGATAGGGGCTCGGGAAGTGGTCGGCGGGGATCGCCTTGCGGCCGGTCGCCTCGCCCGTCTTCGGGTCGACGTCCGGAACCTGGATCTGGTAGCGGTCGGCGATCGCCTTGACCTCGGCCTCGCTGTAGCCGAGCTCCTGAAGGTTGCGGAACGCCACCAGGTTCAGCGAGTGGCAGGAGGAGCAGACCTCCTTGTAGACCTGGAAGCCGCGCTGGACCTGCCGCAGGTCGTATTTGCCGAACGGACCGTCGGAGGCGAGGTGAAGGTCCCGCGGCTCCTCGTGGAACTGGCGGACGACATTCTCCTCGCGCGGCTCGCTGATGAAGGTGTAGACGCCCCAGCCCAGCGACCAGGCGGCGACGCTGACGAAGACGAGCCCGACCAGAAAGCCGAAAATGCGTACCATGACCCGACTTTCCCCTTAATGCGCGGCCGCGGGGCTGATCCCGCCGATCTGGGCCGGTGCCGACTCCTCGTCCTCGCCGTGAAGCACCGATTCCGAGATCGAGCTGGGCAGCGGCTCCGTCCGCTCGATCTTGGACAGGATCGGGAGGATGATGAGGAAGTGGGCGAAATAGTACATCGTGGCGAGCTGGCTGATCATCACGTACGGCTCTTCCGCGGGGCGCCCGCCGCAGAAGCCCAGGACGAAGACGTCGGCGACCAGGATCCAGAAGAACTGGCGGAAGCGCGGCCGGTAATTGCCCGAGCGGACCGGCGACGGATCGAGCCACGACAGGAAGAAGTGGATCAGGATGGCGCTGAACATCGCCAGCACGCCCCACAGCTTGGCCGGAAGGATGAAGTCGACGGTGAAGGCGCGAAGGATCGCGTAGAACGGCCAGAAATACCATTCGGGGACGATGTGCGCCGGGGTCGAGAGCGGGTTGGCCGGAATGTAATTGTCGGCATGGCCCAGATAGTTGGGAGCGAAGAAGGTGACGAGCGCGAACAGGGTGACGCACAGCAGCGCGAACCAGCCGTCCTTGGCCGTGTAATAGGGATGGAAGGGCAAGGTATCCTGCGCCTTCTTCACCTCCACCCCGGTCGGGTTGGACGAGCCCGGAATGTGGAGCGCCCAGATGTGAAGGATGACCACGCCCGCGATCACGAACGGAAGCAGGTAATGGAGCGAGAAGAAGCGGTTCAAGGTCGCCTGGTCGGGCGCGTATCCGCCGAGCAGCCATTGCTGGATCGGCTCGCCGACCAGGGGAATCGCGCCGAACAGGCCGGTGATCACCTTGGCGCCCCAGAAGCTCATCTGCCCCCAGGGAAGAACGTAGCCCATGAACGCCGTCGCCATCATCAGCAGGAGGATGACGAGGCCGAGCATCCAGACCAGCTCGCGCGGCGCCTTGTAGGAGCCGAAATAGAGGCCCCGGAAGATGTGGACGTAGGTGACGATGAAGAAGAAGCTCGCCCCGTTGGCGTGGGCGTAGCGGAGGAACCAGCCCTGGTTGACGTCGCGCATGATGTGCTCGACCGACTGGAAGGCGTGGTCGCCCTGCGGCACGTAGTGCATCGCGAGGACGATTCCGGTGACGATCTGGATGACCAGGGCGAGCCCGGCGAGGACTCCGAAGTTCCAGAAATAGTTGAGGTTGCGAGGCACCGGATAGCCGCCGCCGATCGCCCCGTAGACCAGCCTTGGAAGCGGCAGGCGCTGGTCGATCCAGCGCATCAGCGGATGCTTCGGCTCGTAGGGTTCAGCCCAGGAGAAGCTCATCTTACGCCACCTCGCCGATGCTTAGCACCGTGTCGGACTTGAACGCATAGTCCGGCACTTCCAGATTCTTGGGCGCGGGCCCTTTGCGGATCCGCGCGGCGGTATCGTAGGCCGAGCCGTGGCACGGGCAGAAATAGCCGCCGAACGGCCCCCGGTTCTCGCCTTCGCCGGCGCCGAGCGGGACGCAGCCGAGATGGGTGCACACGCCCATCGTCACCAGCCACATCGCCTTGCCGGGCTTGGTCCGGTCGGCCAGGCTCTGGGGGTCGCGAAGCGAGCCGACATCGACCGCGTCGGCCGCCTGGATCTCCGCCGGAGTGAGGTGCCGGATGAAGAGCGGCTGCTTGCGGAAGGTCGTCTTGATCGCCTGGCCGGGCTGGATCGCCGAGATGTCGACCTCGATCGAGGCGAGCGCGAGAACGTCCGCCGAGGGATTCATCTGGTTGACCAGCGGAAAGAGCAGGGCCGCTCCGCCGACTCCCGCCGCGCTCACCGCCGCGATGTTGATGAAGTCGCGCCTGCGGACGCCCTCGTCGGGAGTCGCGGCCTGCGTGCCATCGCTCTGTTCCACGCTCGCCATAGGATCCTTCAGCGGTTCGAACCAGGATGCGCGAAACACCCCTTTGACAGCGCAGGAGGGCCGTCGGGAACGCTCGCACAGCGCCGCGTCGGGTGCCCCCTGGCGGCTTGGCGCGCCTGATAGACGCGTGGACACCGCTTTGCCAACGGTGTTTTTGAACGCCGCGCCCGTCCGTCGCGCCGGGCGCAGGGTCGACGGACGGCGGGCGACTCGGCCGATGCGGAGACAGCGTCCCTCAAAGCCGCGGCGGCTGTCGCCGCCGGGGGCGGTCAGCAGTTCGAGAAGTATTCATACTCGACGTTGGAGGTCACCTTGCCGTACGTCTCCATGTCGGCGTCGCAGAAAACGTCCGTATATCCGACGTAGGGATAGGGAAAACCGGGCTCGCTATTCCCGGCCTCGGTAAGATAATGTATCCGGTAATTGAGGGCCGATGTCGAGCCGTTGCCCATGGTCAACAGCATCGCCGTAGCAAGCGCGGCGAACTTGAGCGGTTTTCCGAGACGTTTCATGATCGATCTCCCTGAATTCTATTTCAGTACCAGAGTGCTGTTTCGCCGTCGATGAATAATCTGCTTCGCCGCAATCTCGCGAAGCGCTAATAGAACGAGCGGGTTCACGCGGGAACTTTCGCGCTCCTGTGCCTCGGCGCCTTCTCCCCACCCCCCATCTTTCGCATCCCCGGTCAGCTGAACGTCGTTCCCGGCGCCGAAGCGGATTTCGGCCATGGCTGCCGCGCAGGGGAGATTGCACCATCGCGCGCGTTTGGCGATGACCGGCCATGCGCCTCGCCCTCCACCAGCCCGACCAGGCCGGCAATGTCGGAACCATCCTGCGCCTCTCCGCCTGCCTCGGAATCGGCCTCGACCTGATCGAGCCCTGCGGCTTCCCCTTCTCCGATCGGGCTCTGAAACGGGCCGGAATGGATTATGCCGAAATGGCGGCGGTGACCCGCCATCCCGGCTGGTCGGCGTTCGAGGCGAGGCTCGCCGGCCGCCTCGTCCTCTTCACCACCGCGGCCGCGATCCCCCTGCCCGAGGCCCGCTTCGAGCCTTCCGACACCCTCCTGTTCGGCTCCGAAAGCCGCGGCGCTCCGCAACACGTCCACGCCCGCTCGGACTTGCGCGTCCGCATCCCCCAGGTCCCCGGAACCCGCTCGCTCAACCTCGCCGTCGCCGCCGGGATCGGCGTCGCCGAGGCGCTTCGCCAGACGGCCCTCTGGCCGGCCTGACCCCCGCCCGCCCCCTTGCAACCCGCGCGGCGGGCGGGCATCGCCTCCCCACCATGGCTCCGCTCGATCCCCAGCAGCAGTCCGCCCGCGACTGGTTCGAATCGCTCCGCGACCGGATCTGCGCCGAGTTCGAGGCGATCGAGCGCGAGGCCGGCTCCGGCGCCCGGTTCGAATATACGCCTTGGCGGCGCCTCGATCCCGACGGCGCTCCGGGCGGCGGCGGGGTCCGGGGCCTGATGAACGGCGCGGTGTTCGAGAAGGTCGGAGTCAACGTCTCGACCGTCGCCGGCCGCTTCGACCCCGATTTCGCCGCCTCGATCCACGGCGCCGGCGAGGATCCGCGCTTCTTCGCCACCGGGATCAGCCTCGTCGCCCACATGGCCAACCCGCACGTCCCCGCGGTCCACATGAACACCCGCTTCCTCGCCACGACGAAGCGCTGGTTCGGCGGCGGCGCCGACCTCAATCCGCCGCTGCCCTACGAGGAGGACACCGCCGACTTCCACGCCCGGCTGCGCGCCGCCTGCGCCGCCCACGACCAGACCTTCTACGAGCGCTTCCGGAAGTGGGCGGACGATTACTTCTTCCTCCCCCACCGGGGGGTCCATCGCGGCGTCGGCGGGATCTTCTTCGACCATCTCGACTGCGCCGCCCCCGCCGCCTTCGAAGCGACCTTCGCCTTCGCCCGGGACGTCGGCGAGGCTTTCCTCGACATCTTCCCACGCCTTGTCCGCCGACGCCTGGACACGCCCTTCACCGACGCCGACAAGGCGAGGCAGCTCGAATGGCGCGGCCGCTACGCCGAGTTCAACCTCCTCTACGACCGAGGCACATTGTTCGGCCTCAAGACCGGCGGCAACGTCGAAGCCATATTGATGAGCCTGCCCCCCGTCGCCGCCTGGCGCTGACGGGCCCCGACGTCGCCCCACCCCCACCGTCGCCCCAGCGAAGGCTGGGGCCCCAGCGGGTGAAAGGCGCCGAGTCCCCACGGGACCGGCGGCGGGAAAAGCCGGTCGACAGGCCTGTACCCGCCAGCGCCGGGCGAGGGATCAATCCTCGATTGAGCGGACCAGCACTGCCTCCGCGCTCGCGCACTTAGCCCATTTCGGTGATGAACCAGCCCCCTGCACCGGATCCCGCTCTCCGGATGGTTGGTGTTGGAGGTCCCGGAATCGCCTCCGATGACGGCGGCGGCAGGGATGGGTGGGTTGAAGCTCGCGCGCCACCGCCGGTGCGTCGGCCGCCTGCTAGAAGGTGCATCGAAGGGTCGCCGGTCCACGGCAAAGTATTGAACGCCTGTTTATTATCCACAGCCATTTTAAAACGGAGCATTCAACGCCTTGACAGTTGCAGCGGGCGCGCGGAACTTGCGTGCGGGGAGGGCGATCATGGTGGCGCTGCGGGAACTACGTTCCCAGCTCAATCAGATCACGCGCGAGCGCCTGCGGTCCGCATCCCTTGCCTCCCGTCTGATGAACGCTCTGTTCGTGGCTGCGGCCGCCGCCCTTGCAGGCGTAGCGCAGTTCTGGACTTGGCCAGATGGATCCTCTCCGAGCATCGCGCAGATCCTTGGAATAGCGGGGACCGGCGTCGTATTTTTGGCAGCTTCGATACGGGTGCTTTCCGAGAAAGGCTTGGACGGTGAGCTACGCACGGCGCACGAACTCATTGCTCATGCTGAAGACACTCGTGAGCGGCTGGCGGAAGCCGAGCGGCTGAAGCCCGACACGGATCGCATGATCGCACTCTATAGCGCGACGCGCCTCATGCGCGACGCTCTTGAGCAGGCGTCGGTGGCGATGGTCGGCAACGAAGTAGGCCTTGTCTCGACCATGACTACCCTCGCGGGACCGGAATTGGTCGCCGCTGCGGGATTCAGCCTTTCGGACCAATATACGATAAGCGTATATGAGGCTCGGCCATTGACTGACGGCTGCCGTTACGGCCTTCATCTGATCGAGCACATCCGCGCGATACCCTGTGACAAGCACGAAGCCCGAGTGTGGCCGGAAGGCCGGGGTGCCACCGGCGTCGCCTTCTCGAATTCGGCGGAAATCATTGTTGATGATTTGACGACGGACACTGCGAAGTCCGTATTCGGAATGCCCGATCTGCGCCGAAAATATGATGATGACCGCTACCTTTCGATGGTCGCGGTTCCAATCTTGGTCGAGGGAGATGATCGGCCTTGGGGCGTAGTCGCCGCAACCAATGATCGCATCGGCCATTTTAACCACACTCAGGAAGAAGGCCTGAAGACCCAGGAGGCCATACGTGCTCTCGCGAAATATGCCGCTTTGGCGGTCGCGATGTTGCGCAGCCGCAACCGCGGGCAAGGGCCGGCGCCCGCCTCGGCGCCGCTTTCCGGCAAGGTGGTCTAATTGAGTCATACACTTGCAGTTCAGCCCCGGAGGCGCATATGGACGACATGACATTCGCCGGCTACATATCCACCGACTTCGACCTTGATCGTCAGATCGAAGCCTTGGTCGGCAAGAAGGTCCGCGGCGAACTAACGCCGGATGACCAAATAATGCTGACCCGCCTGCTCGCTCGCCGCACGAGGGAGATGCGGCCAAGCCGCGGTCGAGCTATCCCGTACCGCTTATCGGCCTAACCGCCCCTGCATGGAAGCTGAACTGCGGTCGCGGCGTCGCCGCTCCTAGGATTTCCCGCGGCCGTTCCGCCTGCGTGCGAAGCCATTCTCGCTTCCGCATCGGGTGCATGGTCACATCACATCGACGCGCAATTGAATCTTGCCTCCGCCTCAGGCATCGGACGGGGCATGACGATCCGGCTTCCGACGGGGCCGCGCGGGGCCCCTCCACCGCGCCTCGAGCGGTCCCCTTCCCCGTTCCGGCGAGGTTCCATGGCGCTGATCCCGATTCCCGACGGCCATCTCGGCACCGTCGTCACCTATCTCGAGATGACCGCCCGCCCACTGCCCCGGCCCGTCCCCGCCACGCACCTTCGCCTCAGAAGCTGGGCGAGCCCGGAGCCGGCCAAGTACCGGCTGCTCTTCCGCCGGGTCGGGACCCGCTGGCTGTGGTATTCGCGGCTGCTGATGGACGATGCGCGGCTCGCCGCCGAGCTCGGCGAGGTCCATGCGGTGGTCGATCCGGCCGGGATCGAGGTCGGCATGCTGGAGCTCGACTTCCGGGGCGAGGGCGAGTGCCTGATCCGGTTCCTCGGCCTGGTTCCCGAGCTCGCCGGCCAGGGCCATGGCGACTGGCTGTTCGCCGAGACTCTCCGGCTCGCCTGGCGGCCGGGCGTCGGGCGGGTCTCGGTCCATACCTGCACGCTCGACCATCCGGCGGCGCTGCCGGCCTATCTCAAGGCGGGGTTCGTCGCCTACAAGCGCGCGTTCGAAAGCTTCCCCGACCCGCGGCTAGCCGGGGTCGTTCCGGCGGACTGCGCGCCTCAGCTTCCGATCGTTCCTCCCGGCCCCGCCGAGGCGGAGGCTCCGGCGAGCTGGGCGTAGACCCGCGCCACCATCGTCGTGAAGACGACGCTGAACGCGGCGTTGATCGCGCCTCGGACGAGCAGCAGCAGGAGCCCGGGGAGGTTGCCCGGCTCGGGCGCTCCGAGCAGCAGGGTGAGGAGGATCCCGACGACCGATCCGACGACCATCAGGACGACGAGGAGGACGAGGACGAGCAGCAGGGTGAAGCCGAGCAGCTTCCAGAAATGGCCTCGGGTCAGGGCCCAGCTTCGAGCGACGATGGCGAGCGGCCCGGCCGGCTCGACCGACCCGACCGGGGTCATCAGCATCAGCTTCACCCAGAAGGGGAGCATGACGAGGGTGACGAGCAGAAGGAGGAGGGTCACCCGGCCCAGGGTCTCGCGGTTCGGAGCGGCGAGGGCCTCGGGCCTGATGTGGAGGAGCATGGCGAGAATGACGATGAGGACGATCGCCGCCACCCCGACGAGGAGAACCGCTCCGAGCACCGGCGGAAGGCGCCGGACGCTGTGGCCGATCGCGCTTCCGACGACATTCTCGCGGCCGAGCGCCAGGGTGGTGATGGCGAGCGTCCCGACCAGGCTCGACAGCATGGCGACGAGGAGGAGGAGCGCCCAGAGGCCCATTCCGAGGCCCCCCGCCGAGCCCGGATCGGTCGGGGCGAGCGCCTGGAGCGCGAAATTGGGAAGCGCGATGAGCGCCAGCGCGATGGCGAAGAGCGGCCCGAAGTCGCGCTTCGCGAATTCGGCGGTCTCGGTCCAGGCCTGGTTGATCGACAAGCGCGCCATTTTTCGCTCTTCCCCTCTTTGCCCTTCCCTATGGCAAGGCGCACCGGTCAGGCAATCGCCGATCTTGCCCCGGCCCGGGCAATGCGGGAAGGAGGGCGGGTGGACCTGAATTCCCCGATCGAATGGCGGGTGACGCCCGGCCTTAGCCCCTATCCCGAGACCCTGGCGGCGATGGAGGCGCGCGCCGCCGCGATCCGCGAGGGGCGCGAAAGCGAGCTTGTCTGGCTGCTCGAGCATCCGCCGCTCTACACCGCCGGGACCAGCGCCGACCCGGCCGAGCTGTTCAACCCGCTCGGCTTTCCGGTCTTCGAGGCGGGCCGGGGCGGGCGCTACACCTATCACGGGCCGGGGCAGAGGGTGGTCTACGTCCTCCTCGACCTCGACCGGCGGGGGCGCGACGTCCGCCGCTTCGTCCACGCGCTCGAAGGCTGGGTGATCGCCACGCTCGCCCGGCTTGGGGTCGAGGCGCGTCGGGCGCCGGGGCGGATCGGGCTTTGGGTCGACCAAGGCGGGACCGAGGCCAAGGTCGGGGCGATCGGGGTCCGGGTGAAGCGCTGGGTCACGCTCCACGGCTTCTCGGTGAATATCGATCCGGAACTTTCCCACTTTTCAGGCATCGTGCCGTGCGGTATTGCCGAGTTCCCGGTGGCCAGCCTCGTCGGGATGGGCGTGTCCGTAGGACAAAGCCGGTTCGACCTGGCACTGAGGCAAGGGCTCTGCGATTTTCTCGCTTCTCTGAAAGGGGGAGGCGAGAAGGCTTGAGAGCGCTACCCTTTCCGTTTATTGTGCGTAACTGATTTGGCAAAAAAGGGGCCAACCCGGCCAGATCGTCAACCTAGGGAGTTTCTAAATGCGTGACCTCTTCAAGAAAGTGATGACCGGTTCGATGGTTGCCGGCGCGGCCCTGCTCGTTGCCGCTTGCGGCGGCGGCGATGACGCCACCGTCAACAACACCAGCAACTTCGCGACCGACGATGCCCTGATGGGCAACGACGTCACCTCGATCGACGCGACCAACGGCACCGACGCCAACCTCGGCACCAGCATGGACGCGAACATGAGCGGCACCACGGGCGCCACCGGCACCACCACCGGCACCGACATGAACAGCAGCACCGGCACCATGACCGGCACCGGCAACACCACCGGCACCACCGGCGCCGGCACCGGCAACACCACCGGAATGTAATCCGCGCGGGCCTACCGCGTTTTCGGAAAAGGCCGTCCGGGCGACCGGGCGGCCTTTTCTTATGCCGCGCAGGCGCTTAGAGCCCGACCGTCGCGGGTCGCGGGTCGGCCGGCGACGGCAAGCGGTCGCGCGGCGGGGCGGAGGCGTGGCGAGCCGTGCCGGCTTCGCGACGGAACCCGCCGCCGCGACTGGCGCGCGTGCGCGGCGCCGCTAGCATGCCCGCGCGGGGCGCCTGGGGTCGAAGGAAAAGATGCAAGTGAAATGGATGTACCGCTTGAAGGTCGCGGCGCTCGCCGCGGCGGCGCTTTCTCCGATCGCGGCCGGCGCTCCCGCCGGAGCCCAGCTGTTCATCACCCAGCCCGACTTCAAGGCCGGCCCGATCGACCCGGGCGATCCCCTGGTCGGCGTTCCGCTGCCCGGTGCGACCGCCGCCGAAAACCGGGCGGGCCTGCTCTGGAACCTGCGCGCCGGATTGAACGTCGCCGCGCTTCAATGCCAGTTCTCGCCCTATCTGCGCGCCGTTCCGAACTATAACGGCATCCTCGCCCACCATTCCGTCGAGCTGGCCGCCGCCTACACCGCCCTCAACAATTATTTCAAACGCCAGCTCGGGCCGGTGAAGGGCCAGAAGGCGTTCGACGATTATTCGACGGTCACCTACAATCAATGGTCGTACCCGCAGGCCCAGATGGGCTTCTGCCATACCGCGTCGAACATCGAGAAGAGCGCCCTCGCCACGCCCAAGGGCGAGCTGATCGGCCTGGCGATCGCGCGCATGCGCGAGCTTCGCAACAGCCTGGTCCCCGCCTACGAGGCGAACCTGGTGCGCTTCAATCCCTACTCCATCCGGGCTCCACGCGTCCCGCCGATGAGCCCCGACTGCTGGGACAAGAAGGGCGATTATCTCCTCGCCCGCTGCGCCCCCTACTGACCCGGCGAACAGAAAACGGGCCGCCCCGAAGGGCGGCCCAGTTGAGGCCGCGAGGCCTGCTAGGGAGGAAAGCGTGCCTAAGCAGCGGCACCTGCTTCGAATAAGCCCGTCAGGGTAAACAGAGGCTTAACGGCGGCGCCTCGCGAAGCGTCTTAGCCGTCATAATCCGACACGGAGATCGGGAAGACCCGCGAGCAGAATTCGCAGTCGACGCTGATGAAGCCGTCCTCGTCGACCATCTCCGCCCGCTCCTCGCCCGAGAATCGGCCAATCACCGCCTTGATGTAATCGAAATTGCACCGGCAGCCCTTGGCGAGCGGCTGCGCCTGCAGAACCCGCACCTCCTCCTCGTGGAACAGCCGCCACAAGGCGTCCTCGAGGGGCAGGGCCGGATCGGTCAGCTCGTGGCCCTTGATCGTCTCGGCGAGGATCCGGACATGGTCCCACTCCGGATCGTCGAGCCGGGTATGGAGCCGGTCCCTGCCCTCCTCGCCTTCCGGCAGATGCTGGACGAGGATCCCGCCGGCGACGTGGCCCGTATCGTCCACCGCGAGGCGGACGACGCTCGGAAGCTGCTCGGACTGGGTGAAATAGCTCTGCGCCGCCTCGGCCAGCGACCCGCCCTCGAGCGGGACGATGCCCTGGTAGCGCTCCTCGGCGACGGGATGGTCGAAGGTGATCGCCAGATAGCCCTTGCCGAACAGGGCGAACAGGTCGCGGTGGCTCGGCAGCTCGCCGAGCCGCGCCTTGTCGAACCGGACGTAGCCGCGAAGCTCGCCCGCTTTGTAGTCGACGACGAGCAGGTCGATGATCCCGCTCTCGGTCTGCGCCTGGATGGTGAGCTGCCCCGCTTCCTCCTTGAGAAGCGAGCCGAGCAGGGCGGCGAGGACCAGCGCCTCGGAGAGGATCCGGGCGATCGGCGCCGGATAATCGTGGGCGGAGAGAATCTGATCGAGCAGCGGCCCGAGCCGGACGATCCGGCCCCTCGCGTTGCGGTGCGGGATGGTGAAGCCGATCGCCTGGTCGAGATGGGCGGCGAGCGCCGCGGGCGAGGGAGTGGACGAAGTCATGGCGGCGATGTGGCTAAGCCCCGGGCCCGGTTCAAGGTTCCAAGCTCCTCCCCGGAACGGGGAGGGGGACCGCGCGCTCGGCGCGTGGTGGAGGGGCTGCTCCGGACTCCGTGCCAGCCCCTCCACCATGCTTCGCATGGTCCCCCTCCCCGTTCCGGGGAGGATTTCACGCCGCCTGGGGCACCTCATATCGCCGCGCGGCCTCCGACAGCCGCTCGACGAACTCGGCGATATGCGCCTCCTCCAGGACCAGCGGGGGAAGCACCCGCATCACGTTGTCGCCGGCGGCGACCGTCAGCAGCCCATGGTCGCGAAGGTAGGTGACGAAGGCTCGGCTGTCGGTCTTCATCTTCACGCCCAGCATCAGCCCCAGTCCGCGGACGCTCTCGAACAGATGGTCGTGATTGGGGATCATCTGCTCGAGCGCGCCGCGCAGCCGCTCTCCCATCCGGGTGACATGGTCGAGGAAGCCGGGCTCGAGGATCACGTCGAACACCGCCTCGCCGGCCGCCATGGCGAGCGGATTGCCGCCGAAGGTGGAGCCGTGGGTGCCGACCACCATCCCGGCCGCCGCTTTCTCGGTCGCGAGGCAGGCGCCCATCGGGAAGCCCCCGCCGATCCCCTTGGCGGTGGCGAGGATGTCGGGCTCGATCCCGTAATGCTCGTGCGCATAGAGCTTGCCGGTCCGCGCGACCCCGCACTGGACCTCGTCGAGCACCAGCATCAGGTCCTTCTCGTCGCAAATCCGGCGAAGCCCCTTCATGAACTCGGCGCTCGCCGGCCGGATCCCGCCCTCGCCCTGGACCGGCTCGAGCAGGAAGCCGGCGGTGTGGGCGTCGACCGCCGCTTCGGCGGCGGCGAGATCGTCGAACTCCAGCACGGTGAAGCCGGGCAGGAGCGGCGCGAAGCCGTCGCGCAGCTTCGGCTGGTCGGTCGCGCTGATCGTCGCCATCGTCCTTCCGTGAAAGGCGTTTCCGAAGGTGATGAGGACGTTCTTCTCCGGCCGCCCGTGATGATGGTGGTAGCGGCGCGCCGTCTTGATCGCGCACTCGACCGCCTCGGCGCCGCTATTGGCGAAGAAGACGGTGTCCGCGAACGTGTTCTCGACCAGCCGGCGGGCGAACGCCTCGCCCTGCGGGCTGCCGTAGAGGTTCGAGACATGGATCAGGGTCGCCGCCTGGTCCTGGATCGCCCTGGTGAGGTGGGGATGGCCGTGGCCGAGCAGGTTGACCGCGATTCCGCTCGCGAAATCCAGGTAGCGCGTGCCGTCCTCGCCATAGAGATACACCCCCTCCCCTCGCACCGGCCGCACCGGCGAGCGCGGATAGACGGGCATGAGCGGCGTGATGGCCATGACGAAGGCTCCTGAAAGACGCGGTTTGGAATAGGCCCCGGGGGGCGCGGGCGATCTACAACGCCCCGCCTCGGCGGGTCAACGCGAGTGGCCTTCTGAAACCTCCCCTCCCTGCACGCAGGGAGGGGCCGGGGGTGGGTGCGTCTCCGAAAACGCACCGCCCTTCATCGACTCACCCACCCCTACCCCTCCCTGCGTGCGGGGAGGGGGGGGATTGGCACCGCCGCTATTGCGGGATGCTGATCAGCGACGGCGAGAGCGGCACCGGGTTGCTCTGAAGCGCGATCAGCTCGGCGATGAAGGTCAGCGTCTTGAGGCTCCGGTCGCGGTCCTCGGCGTCGAGGCGCGGGATCCAGTAGCGCCGGCCGTAAAGCTCGGTCGTCACCGCCGCCGCTCCGGCCGGCGGGTTGCCGGCGAAGACCCGGAAGAGATAGCGCCGCTGCCCGTTCTTCTCGTAGGCGATCTCGCAGACCGGCGAGCCCGCGAGGTAGCAGGGCCGCATCGCCTCGCCGAGAAAATAGAGGATGCCTTCCGGCGAGCGGAGCTGGATGGAAAAGGCGCCGTTGCCGGCGAAGCTCAGCGCCCCGCCGCCGCCGGAGCCGCACAGTCGGGCGGGATTGACCGTCCAGGTGCCCGGGGCCGGCCGGGTAAGGGTCAGCCGGACCATGTCCGGGCTTGGACCCGCCTCGATCTTGTCGACCGTGTAGCCGCCCCGCCCGGCGGCCAGAGCGGACAGAGCGTCCGCCGAAGGTACGTTTATCCTCGCCGTCTCGTCGGGCGGCACCGCCAAATGGAGGTCGAGGTCCGGCGCGGCGGCGATCAGCCGGCGGCGTACCTCGTCGCCGTCCTTGCCCGCCTCGCCGCTGTTGACGAAACGCGCGCCGCCGCAATCATAGCTCGCCACCAGCAGGGGAAGAAGGAAGTCGGCGTCCCAGCCCGCGTCGATGAAGCTCGCCAGGGTCTGCGGCGGAGTGGGCTTCAAAAGCCCCTCGACGAACTCCTTGTTGGCGAGCGGGGTCATCCGAAGCACCGGAACCGTCGAGGCGCCGAGCCGGAGCGCCGGGCTGATCGAGTCGCGTCCGCCGGTGATCAGGTTGGCGGCGACGGTGTCGAGGCCGACCGACCGGTTCACGGTCGCCGTCACCTCTCCGATGGCGGTGAACTGAAGCGGCTCGCGCGCGCTCGCCCGCACCACGTTGAGAAGGGTCTGCTGGTTGCGGCTGTCGGCGATGGCGCGATTGAAGTCGGCGGCGACGCGCGTGACGTCGCCGGCGTGGGAGCAGCCGGCGAGCGCGGCGAGCGCCGCCGCGAGCAACGAGAAACGCCGCGCGATCCGCATCGAGCCCCTTTCGCGAAAGAGCCCCATGCTGGATCGCGCGGCGTCTTCTGGCAAGGGGCTCCGGCGGCGGTCGAGCCGCCGGAGCCATGCCGTTCAGGCGATTACCAGCGGCGGTCGCCCCGCCCGTCCTGCCGCTCGAAGCGGAGCTGCTGGCGCAGGTTCTGGACCCGCTGGCGAAGGTCGCGAAGCTCGTAGGCGGTGAGGCCGTTGCGGCTGTAGCGGTCCTCGAGCCGGTCGATCTGGTCGGCCTGGCGGAGCAGCCGGTCGGCCTCGCCGCGGCTGATCGTGCGGTTGTCGCGGGCCATCCGGACGCGCTGCTCGATCTGGCGGATCTGCTGGTCGATTCCGTCGTCGCTGCGATAGCCGCCGCGGCCGTACTGGGCGGAAGCGGGCGCCGCGGTGACCGCGGTGGCGCCGATCAGCAGAGCGGAAATGAGGAACTTGCGCATCGTCTTTCTCCTTGTTCGGGGTCGAACTGACGATGCCGGTCTAGGCGGGCGGCGATGTGGCGACGCTGAACGCACTCGGCAGGTTACGTTCAGGTTTCTGGCCATTTAGCTGAACGGATCAGCTCTTCAGCTTCCAGCCTCGCTTCAGCAAGGCGTAGCACAGCGCGCCGAGGACGAGGTTGATGGCGAGGAGCAGGCCGGCGCCGAACATCACCGGCGAATCCGCCGCTCCCAGGAAGCCGTAGCGGAAGCCCGAGATGATGTAGAAGAAGGGGTTGGCGTGGCTCACCGCCTGGAAGGCGGGGGCGAGGTTGTGGATCGAGTAGAAGGTGCCGGAGAGGAGCGACAGCGGAGCGACGACGAAGTTGGTCACCGCGGCGGCATGGTCGAACTTCTCCGCCCAGATCGAGGTGATCAGGCCGAAGAAGGCGAGCATCGTCGCGCCCATGATCCCGAACCAGAGCACCGCTCCGATGTGCCTCGGCATGACGTGCACGCCGGGCCAGAGCAGCATCGCCAGCCATACCGCGCAGCCGACCAGGACCGCCCGGGTGACGGCGGCGCCGATCAGCGCCGCGATCAGCTCGCCCACCGAAAGCGGCGGCATCAGATAGTCGACGATATTGCCCTGGATCTTGCCGACGAGCAGCGAGAAGCTGGCATTGGCGAAGGCGTTCTGGAGCATCCCCATGACGATGAGGCCGGGGGCGATGAAGTCGGCGAAGGGCACGGCCGCTCCGTCCATCTCCACCGTCCGGCCGCTTCGGCCCAAGGCGACGGTGAAGATGACGAGGAACAGCAGGGTCGTCATCGCCGGAGCCCAGACGGTCTGCAGCTGGACCTTGAAGAAACGCCTCACCTCCTTCACATAGAGGGTCTCGAGGCCGCCCCAATTGACGTTCCGGATCGACGGAATGCCGGGTTCGGTTCTTACCCAGCTTGAGGCTTGGTCCTTCATCGCGTCGTCGCTAGAGGCAGACGCGGTGGGCCGCAAGCCGCGAAGGAAGACGAATGTCCTGGACTGACGAACGGATCGAACGGCTGAAGAGCCTGTGGACGCAGGGCAATACGGCGAGCCAGATCGCCGACGAGCTCGGCGGCGTGTCGCGCAACGCCGTGATCGGCAAGGCGCATCGCCTCGGCCTTCAGTCCCGTCCTTCCCCCGTCAAGGCGAACGAGGGCGGCGAGGAGCTTGCGGGCGCCGCCGAATCGCCGGCGGCCGAGGCCGCGCCCTGGGAGGAGCCTGCGGAAGCGGCGGCGCCGGCGAGGGCCGAGCCGGCCGCCAAGCCGTCCGAGCCGGCGCCGCCCCAGCCCGCCGCCGCGCCCCAGCCGCAGATCCGCTCGATCGGCCCCGGCGGCTTCGTCCGCCAGGCGCCCGGTGAGCAGCAGTCGCCGATCCCGCCGGCGCCGCCTCGCCGGCTCGTTCCGGCCAAGCCGAGCCCGGAGATCGCCGACAAGACCAGCCTGCTCGACCTCAACGAGAAGATCTGCAAATGGCCGATCGGCCATCCGGGCGAGCCCGACTTCCATTTCTGCGGGCAGGCCGCCAATCCGGGCTTTCCCTATTGCGTCGAGCATTGCGGAGTCGCCTACCAGGCGCAGATCCCGAGGCGAGACCGCCGTCCGCCCCCGCCTCTGCCGTTCGGCGGGCCGCGGATCCGCTAGGGCGCGGCGAGTCGCGCCGCCGCTAATCCAGATCAAGACGATTTCCCAGGAACGCCGCGGCGCGCCTGTCCGTTGAATCGCCCGTGAAACGATCTTGTAACCGGAACGCGTAAATGTCTCTGGAAGAAGCGGAATATTACGAACGGCGGGCCGAGGCCGAAGTCACCCTGGCGCAGCAGGCGACCGACGGCCGGGTGGTGCGGGCGCATTACGAGCTGGCCGCCGCCTATCTCGACCGGGTCCACGGCGACTCGCCCCGATCCTCGGGCGGCCTCTTCGAAAGCTGAGCGCGCCGGCCTTGCCGGGCTGGAGCGCCGGGCGTCCCGTCGAACCGTCACCCCGGACTCGATCCGCGGTCCAGCTTCCGCGACTCGCGGGCGTTCGGGAGAAGAAGGCCGGTTCCGGATCAAGCCCGGAATGACGAACTCGGCTTCCCGCGATCGCCCATGCCCTAACCCGCCGCGGCGCGGCGTTCGGCGGTGATGTCGCGGTTCAGGCCGACCAGGCGCCGCTCGCCCCCTTCCCCCACCACCAGCTGGCCCATTCCGAGGATCCAGCGGAAGCCTCCGTCGCTGCGCCGCACCCTGAATTCGGTCCGGAACCACCCGCCGGCGGCGATCGTGCGGTCGAGCGCCTCCATCACCGTCGCAAGGTCGCTCGGCTCGACCCGCTCGGCCCAGCGGTCGAGGTCCAGCTCCAAGTCGGCGGGGAGGTCGTGGAGCTCGCGGCTTCGCGCGCAAAGGTCGAGCCGGCGGGTCTCGACGTCGAGATTCCATATCCCGGCTCCGACCGCCGACTGGACCAGGGCGACCAGAGCCGAGCTTTCGCGCGCTTTCTCCTCGCTCTCGCGCCGCTCGGTGATGTCGTTGGCGGTGCCGATCATGCGCAGCGGCCTGCCGCCGTCGGGATCGCGCTCCACCACCCGGCCGCGCACTTCGGTCCAGCGCCAGGCGCCGTCCCGGGCGCGGATCCGGTAGGTGCAGGCATAGACCTCGGTCTCGCCGGCGAGATGCGCCTCGATCGCGGCCCTGAAGCCGGGCCGGTCCTCCGGGTGGAGCAGGCGCTCATAGCCTTCCAGCCGCTCCGGAACCGCCTCGGGCACGTAGCCCAGCCGGTCGACCAGTCCGGTGGACAGCCGGATCCGCCCCGAGCGCAGGTCCCAGTCCCAGGCGCCGTCGCTCGACGCCTCGAGGATCAGGCGCAGCTCTTCCTCATTCGCCCGGCGGGCGCCCGAGCCCCTCCCCCGCCTGGCCCCGCCGTCGCCGGCCGGCGGCCTCGGGAAGGGCCCCGGCTCGGCCCGCTGAAGCGGCTCGAGCCCGGCGTCGATCGCGAGCCGGAGCGCCTCGGGCAGGCTTGACAGCCCCAGGTCGGCCATCATGTTGGCTCGGTGCATCTCCACCGTCCGCGGGCTAAGGCCCAGGACCCGCGCCATCGCCTTGTTCGACAGACCGCCGAGAAGCCCCTCGAGCACCTGGCGCTCGCGCCTCGACAGCCGCTCGATCCGTTCCGCCGCGGCCTCGCGGACGCTTCGCCGCCCCGCCTCGTCCTCGACCAGCCGAAGCGCCCGCCCGACCGCCTCGGCCAGCGACTCCTCGGCAAGCGGCTTTCGAAGGACCTCGACCGCGCCGAGCTTCATCGCCGCGACCGCGGCCTCGAGGTCGCCGCCGCCGGCCATCGCGACGACCGGAACCGAGCCGCCCCGCCGCGCCAGAGCGCGCTGCACCGACTCGGCCGTGACTCCCCCCATGCCCAGGCCGAGCTCGAGCAGGACGCAGCCGCCCTCGAGCCCGGCCGCTCCGAGGAACTCCGCGCCGCCCGCGTGGAGGCGAGTCTCGAAGCCCCGGCGGCGCAGCATGTCGCTCGCCGCCGAGCGCGCCCGCGGGTCGTCGTCGACGATATGGATCAAGGAGGGAGGGAAGGGCCGATTCATTTCAAACCGAAACTCAAATGGGAAGTCGGCGGCGGCTTTTGCAGGGGGCCCGCTACCGTAATCAACCGGTATTTTGCCCCGCGCCGCGGGCGGGCAGAGGGATCGGGCCCCAAGGCGCCGGCGGATCTGGTCCCGCCGGCCGGCGGCGGCCCCCACCCCCCACGCGCGGGCCGCCGCCATCCCCTCCTCTTCCGCCTCCTAGAGGCTTCGGATCCGCGGCGGCGCCCGCTCCGCGCCGAGCATCAGCTCGGTCAGCGCATGGACCATCGCGTCGGCCCGGTCCGGCGAGCCCTTCAGTCCGAAGCCGCCGCCCCGGGTCATCGCGCACAGCTCGTCCTCAAGCTCGGGAAACGCCCCGGCGAAGAAGGCCCGGCCCGATTCGAACAGCATCGCCACCGGCTCGGCCCGGTCGCCCTTGCCGAAGCGCGCGTGGACCGGCCGGACCGGAAGCGCCGGATCCGCCGTGCGGAGCACCGCCGCCACCATGTCGCCGCCCTGGTTCTTCTCGACCACCACCCGGTCCGCGCCCCAGGCTTGCGCCGCCGCCACCACCCGGGCCGCCCATCCTTCCGGAGAGAGCCCGCCGACGCTGTGGTCGCCGAGCACTCGGCCGAGCCCGTCCGCCCCCAGCGCGCAGACGACGATCCCGCACGCGTCGCCGGCCGCCGAAGCCGGCGGGTCCACCCCCACCACGATCCTCTTGTGGTCCCGCTCCGAAGGGCCGCTCAGGCGCGCTCGCTCGATCAGCGCCCGGCTCCAAAGCGCCCCCTCGACGTCGGCGAGCATCTCGCCGTCCAGCTCCTCGCGCCCCTTGCGGGTTCCGCGATAGGCCGCTTCCATCCCTTCGACGAAGGCCGGCGGAAGGTGGGGATTGTCCGCCATCCGCCCGCCGCTCACCACGCTCCCGGCGATCAGCCGCGTAAGGAAGGGATCGGTCCGGGGGGTGGTGGTCACCAGGGTGCGCGGCCGCTCGCCGAGCCTTAGCCCGAGCTGGAGGTTGTCCCACGTCTCCTCGGCCCGGCGCCACTTGGCGATCTCGTCGCACCAGGCGAAATGATGCTGCGGCCCGCGCAGTTTCTCCGGGCACGCGCCCGAATAGACGAAGGCCTCGGCGCCCGAGGCGAACCGGACCACACCGGCGTTGCGGAGGAAGCGCACGGGCTCGCCGGTCCGAGCGACCGCGACCAGTCCGCTCTCGCCCTCGATCATCACCTTGCGCACGTCCTCCGCCGTCGCCCCGACCAGGGCGATCCGGAGCCCCGGCCCGTGGGCGCGGGCGAGCGCGCTCACCCATTCCGAGCCGGCCCGGGTCTTGCCGAAGCCGCGCCCGGCGACGATCGCCCAGGTGCGCCAGGCGGGCGTTGCCGGACCCGGCGCCGCCGGAGCCCGGGCCTTCCGCCCCGGCGCTGCGCGGCCGGACCCGCGCCCGCTTGGCGTCGAGGGGGCCGGCTCCGACTGCCCGGAATGCGCCCAGGCCGGCCAGAATTCGATCAGGGTCCGGCGCTGTGGCTGGGTCAGCCGCCGGACCACGAACCGTCGCGCCCTGGGGCCCGCGAGCGCCAGCCGCTCCACCGCCCGAAGCAGCGCCCGCTCCTCGCCGGTCACCGCCCCTCCTCCGTCCCCGTCCCGCTTCCCGCGACGCCCCCCTTCGCCGTCCCGGCCCCCGGCTCGCTCCGGCGAAGCCGGGCGCCGAGCCGGTCGAGCTGGACCAGGATCGCCTCCTTCAGCTCTTTCTCCCCCGCCCGCTTGGGCCGATGGCCGCCCTTCCCGGTCCGGCTCCCGAGCGGCGCCCGGCGAATCCGAAGCAGATGAAGCGCCGTCTCCGGGTCGAGCGTCTCCGGCCCCGGCACCGGCGTATCGCCGGGCGAATAGCCCCCGCCGGTCGCCGCACGCTCGATCGTCAGTGCCTCGAGCGTCAGATAGGCCGCCTCCAGCGCCTCCTCCATCGCCCGCGCGAACGCCGGGTCCCGCCGGCGATGGTTCTGAACCGTAGGGGTACTAACCCCCGCCGCCTCCGCCGCCCGCTTTATGTTCGCGCACCCGGCGAGGTGATCCAGGAAGACCTGCTTCTTCTCCTCCCCGAACTCGTCCCTCCGAGCTTTCCGAACCTGCACCTTCCGACCATTCCCGCCCCTGACGGACTCCTCGCCCTCACCCATCTCCGACTCTCCCGCACCCCGCTGACCCGCACGGTACAGAAGCAGAACGGATAGGATTTTGCAAATCCTATTTGGTTCACAATGGACCACCGCCGACTTTATCGGGCGACGCTCCTCGCGAAGTGTGAGCCGCGCGCGCCGTCGATCGCTAGCCGATTCGGAACAGTTTTCTGGACGATCCCACTCCCGGTCCATCAGGAGTAGGTGGAAGCGGAATGAAGGCCTCGAGATCAATGACGGAAGAAGCTGTCGCTATCGGGCAACATGTGCGGGAGCGCATCGGAACCGATCGGCGACAAGCCTTGGTCCAGCCGCGCCGGCAAAGCCCACCTAAGGTAGGCGACATCCAAGCTTTTTCCGGATCAGGCGGATTTATTCAGCGCATAGACGAGCGCGAGTAGGAACGAGCTGGAAAGGAGAAACAGGCCAAGGCCGACCTTGCGGAGGAGCGGCACGTAACCACCTAGGCGCTCGTCGACCAATTGCTCTCGCAGGCGGTTCAGTGCGTCTGCTTCGCTCTTGTCGATTACATCGGGAAGCCGATTTTCGCGCCTGATCCGAACGAGAAAGTCGTACTGTCGACGGCTTGAAAGTTCCTGGATTACTGGCCAGGCGAACACCAGGGCGGAAGCTAGTCCAAGGACTGCCGATATCCAATCGGCGTTAGCCACAAGCCACCGTATCGGTGACATGCTAACCGCCTGCCCTCTTCAACAGATCTTCGGCGTGTACTGAGAACACCGTGGATTTTCCAACGCCGTAGTTTGAGATCACGACGTTTTTCCCTCCACCCACCAGCTCGACGGGTTTAGCATACCAGGTCGTAGCGAAGTCGGCCCAACGGACTGTTCCCGTTTTCTTTGCCTCCAGAATATGCATTCTCATGGCGGGAGCCTCTTGGAAGACGAGCACGACGAGATCGTCACCTGGGATCATTGTGGCCGCGTTAGGCTCGATCGACCAGACACACGCCCCGTGAAACTCCCTCTTCACATGCGGGGTCGCCGGCCGCTCCGCTGCACTGGCTTTTTTCGCGAGCCAGCCCTCCTCTATGATCTTGGCCCGAATCCGCTTGAGATCTTCGGGCGAGATCAAGGTTTTTACGAAGGACACCCCCTCGTCGCCCAGAGCCGAGACTCGCACCCGCGACTTTGGTGTATTTGCCGGCTTTACAACCTCGACTTCGCCGAGGTCTGCCTTATCATTTGTTCTCGTCGCATCCGGCAGCAGTGTCAGACGCATGTCCAGTGCGTCCGCAAGCTTCCGAAGCGTCTTTAGCGTCGGACCCTCGGCACCATTGGCCGTCTCGATGTTGCTGAGCATCGACTGCCCGACCTTGGCTTTCGTCGCGAGCTCCTGCTGGGAGAGGCCCTGCCGCCGTCTTTCCCGTCTGATCTCCGCCCCTACCTCCAGACGGAATGCTATATCCGTTGCCTCCCCCTTCATCCTAAGTGAAGGGCCAACCCGGCTTAATGCTTGGGAGAGCGACTCAAGATGCTCTGAGTTCGCGGGCAGTTCTGGCAAGGTTTGCCTCGAGACCGTCCCTGGATCCGGGAACAAGCTCTCGGCATCATGCGCGTCCGTCCTCACAGCGCCAGCACCCGCGGTCTTATCACGTTCGTCCACCAGTCCTCCTCCGATCCGGAGAAATCGCAACAGCCGCCGAGCAGCACAACGACCGTTCGACCCGCTTCCGTCGCAAGCGTGAAAGCGAGCGTAGGTAGATCGGGAGTACGCAAGATCTTGTAGGCGCCTTCGTGACGCCAGACAGCGGGCGCGCCGAACGAGCGCTCCGCCCGAGCATCGCTCCACGCCGCCACATCGCTCTCGAACGTCTCGATCCAGAGCCGCCGCAAAGCGCGCGCCTCCTTCTCTCGCTTCGTCCCGGAGAACAGTCCGCACGCATTCGCAACATCGTCCGCCAGTCCACCAAGCCCGGCATCATGAAAGCGTCTGACGAGAACCACACTGTCTCCATATGTGCTTTAACGCATAATCAGCAAGGCATGTCATGCGTCTAGAGTCGGCTGGCGCTACGAAGCCGGCACGCGCCAAGCGCCATTCTGGATCTCGGCTCGGCGGCGCGGCATCCAAGCCGCGCGTGATTACCGGGCCGCGCGCCTGTGGATAGAACAACCCCGGAACCTTGTCCCCACCGCCCCCCTCCCCCTATACCTCCCCCATGTCAGACCTGTTCGCGTCCACCGCCGCCCCGTCCACCGATTACGACGCCACCTCGATCGAGGTGCTGGAGGGGCTCGAGCCGGTCCGCCGGCGGCCTGGAATGTATATCGGCGGGATCGACGAGCGGGCTCTCCACCACCTCGCCGCCGAGGTGCTCGACAACAGCATGGACGAGGCGGTGGCCGGCTTCGCCACCCGGATCGAGGTCGTGCTCGAACCGGGAAACCGCCTGACGATCACCGACAACGGCCGCGGAATGCCGATCGACGAGCATCCCAAATATCCCGGCAAGCACGCGCTCGAGGTGATCCTCACCAAGCTCCATTCCGGCGGCAAGTTCTCGAACAAGGCCTATGCGACCTCGGGGGGCCTGCACGGAGTCGGCGTCAGCGTCGTCAACGCCCTGTCGGTCGAGACGGTGGTCGAGGTCGCGCGCAACAAGGAGCTCTACCGCCAGACCTTCTCGCGCGGCGAGCCGACCTCGCCGCTCGAGAAGCTCGGGCCGACTCCCAACCGGCGCGGAACCTCGGTGAGCTTCGTCCCCGATCCCGAAATCTTCGGCGAGGAGGCGCGGTTCAAGCCGGCGCGGCTCTACCGACTGGCGCGGTCCAAGGCCTATCTGTTCGCCGGCGTGGAGATACGCTGGCGCTGCGACCCCGCGCTCGCCGTCGACGGAGTGCCTTCGGAAGCGGTGTTCCAGTTTCCCGGCGGGCTCGCCGATCACCTCAAGGAGCAGATCGCCGACCGTGCCTGCGCCACCACCGAATTCTTCAAGGGCCGGCAGGATTTCCCCGGCGGCCAGGGGATGGTCGAATGGGCGGTCGCCTGGCCTTTGTGGAGCGAGGGCGGCTCCTCTTATTATTGCAACACCATCCCGACCCCGGACGGCGGGACCCACGAGCAGGGCATCCGCGCCGCCCTGACCCGCGGCCTTCGCGCCTTCGCCGAGCTGGCCGGCCTCAAGAAGGCCAAGGACCTCCAGGCCGAGGACGCGGTCGGCGGGGCGGAGGTCATGCTCTCGGTCTTCATCCGCGATCCCCAGTTCCAGAGCCAGACCAAGGACCGGCTGACCAGCCCCGACGCCGCCCGGCTGGTCGAGGCGGCGGTGCGCGACCATTTCGACCATTATCTCGCCGACAACATGGAGCGCGGCAAGGCGCTGCTCGGCTTCGTGCTCGACCGGATGGACGAGCGGCTCAAGCGCCGGGCGGAGCGCGAGATCAAGCGCAAGACGGCGACGTCCTCGCGCAGGCTCCGCCTCCCGGGCAAGCTCACCGATTGCGCCAACGACGATCCGGCGGGCACCGAATTGTTCATCGTCGAGGGCGACAGCGCCGGCGGATCGGCCAAGCAGGCGCGCGACCGCAAGACCCAGGCGATCCTCCCGATACGCGGCAAGATCCTCAACGTCGCCTCGGCGAGCGCGGACAAGATCCGAGCCAATCAGGAGATCGCCGATTTGATCCAGGCGCTGGGCTGCGGCACGCGCGAGCGCTGCGACCCGGCCCAGCTTCGCTACGACCGGATCATCATCATGACCGACGCCGACGTCGACGGAGCCCACATCGCCACTTTGCTCATGACCTTCTTCTTCAACGAAATGTCCAAACTCGTCGAACAAGGCGCGCTCTACCTCGCCCAGCCGCCGCTCTATCGGCTGTCGGCGGGGGGCACCGTCGCCTATGCCCGCGACGACGTCCATCGCGGCGAGCTGGAGGCCAGCCTGTTCAAGGGCAAGAAGGTCGAGATCAGCCGGTTCAAGGGTCTCGGCGAAATGAACCCGATGCAGCTTCGCGAGACGACGATGGATCCGAAGACCCGCGCCCTGATCCGGGTCACCCTGCCGCCCGAATATCAGGAGCAGAGGGGAGTGCGCGACCTCGTCGACCGGCTGATGGGCCGAAACCCGGAGCACCGCTTCGCCTTCATCCAGAGCCACGCCGCCGAGGTGGACGAGGAAGCGATCGACGCCTGAGCGCGGGCGGGCGCCCGGCGGCGGACCCCGTCTAGCGGCCGCTTTCCTCGCGCGACTTGCGCAGCGCCTCGAGCTCCTGCGCTTCCTTGGCGCGGGCGGCGCGGACCAGCTCGACCGCCGCCTGCTCCTTCGTGCAAAAGGCCGCCTGCGCTTCGCCGAACCCGGCCGGATCGTCGAGGCACCGGACCAGCGCGATCGAGCGGGGGAGAAGCTCGAACGGCTCGACCGCCGGATCCTTTCGGGCGAGGACCGTGCGCATCTGCGTGAAATAATTGAACCAGCCCCGCTTCACCCGCGCCTGACGCGCGGCGGCGCTCTGGTCCCCGGGAGTCGGAGCGGCGACGTCGAGCGTCTTGACCGGCACCTTTTCAAGCCTTGCAAGCGCCTCGTCGAACCGGCCGAGCTCGCGAAGCGCGTTGACCGCTCGGCCTTCCATCCCGATCCAGTTGAGGTCGGCCGGCCGCGGCGCCGCCTTCGCCGATTCGTCGGCCAGCTCGGTCAGGTAGCGGCGGCGAAGCTCGGGCCGGTCGTCCGCCTGCCAGCTCGCCTGAAGAAGCGCCCAGAGATATTGCTCGGGCGGGAGGCCCATCTCCTTCATCAGCCAATAGGCGCGATAATATTGGGCGTCGGTCTTGCGCAGCGCCTGATAAGGCTCGGCGGCGATCAGCGGCTCGAGCTTCGCGGCCTCGGCCGCCGAATAATCCTTGTAGAGGACGAGTCCGTTGTCCGGGCATTCGGGAAGCGGCGGAGGCCAGCTTCCGCCATAGGGCTTTCCGTCCGGACGCTCGCCCGAGGTCGGCGCCGGAGCGGCCGGCGCATATTGGAACGCCGCGCCGCCCACCGGGCAGGTGATCGTCGTCGCCGGAGCGGCGGGCGCGGACGCGGCCCGAGCCGGCGCCGCCGTCCTCGCGGCCGGAGCCTTCGGGGGCGCCGCCGCGGTCGCCAGCAAGGCGGTGAGTAGAAGAAGCCTCGTCATATCCAGTCCTTCAGCTCGCCACCGCAGGAGCGATCAGCGGGAATCGCGGAATGGCGGCGGCGAACGGCCGCCCATCCTCTCCAACCATGTGATAGCGGCCCTCCATCGAGCCCGTCGGAGTGGTCAGCGGACAGCCCGACACGTAATCGAACGCCGCGCCCGGAGCGATCGTCGGCTGCTCTCCGACGACCCCCTCGCCCTTAACCTCGTGGCGGCCGCCGCGCCCGTCGCTGATCGTCCACTCGCGCGAGACGAGCTGGACGGCGCCCTCGCCTTCATTCTCGATCCTGACGTGATAGGCCCAGAACCAGCGCCCCCGAGCGGGTTCCGACTGTTCCGGAAGGAAAGAAACGGACACACGCACGGTCACGCCCCGGGTCGTGGCGCTGTGGGGAAACAGGCTTTTCACAGGCGCTTACCTCGACCCATCGAAGGCGTCCGTCAACCGCCCTTGCCTGCGCCGCGCCGATCCGCGAAGAGGCCGCGATGACCCGGTCATGGTCCCCGACGAGCTGGCGCAGCGGGGACGCGCGCCAGCAGCCCCGTTATGACGACGAGTCCGCCCTCGCGGCCGCGACTCGCGCGCTTCGCGACTATCCGCCGCTCGTCGCCGCCGCCGACGCGGCCGCGCTCCGCCTCGACCTCGCCGAGGCGCAGGCCGGCCGCGCCTTTCTTCTTCAGGGCGGCGACTGCGCCGAAAGCTTCGCCTCATTCTCGCCCGAGAATGTCGGCGCCTCGGTCTCCCTGCTCCAGGTCCTGGCGGCGCGGATCGAGCAGGCGGGCGCCGTCCGGGTGATCCGGGTCGGCCGGATCGCCGGGCAGTTCGCCAAGCCGCGCACCCGGCGGCTGGAAGTCCGCGGCTCCCGGACCCTTCCCATGTACCGCGGCGACATCGTCAACGGCATGGCGTTCGACGAAGCGGAGCGGAAGCCCGACCCGCAGCGCCTGTTCCGCGCCTACGCCCAGGCCGCCGCGACCCTCGCCCTGCTTGCGCGGGCACCGGGCGAAAGCCCGCTTTATACCAGCCACGAGGCCTTGCTCCTCCCGTTCGAGGAGGCCCTCGTCAGGCGCGACGGAGCGGGCTGGTACGGCAGCTCGGCCCACCTCCTCTGGGTGGGCGACCGAACCCGCTTCGCCGGCTCCGCCCATGTCGAATTCGTCCGCGGCCTCGCCAATCCGATCGGGATCAAATGCGGCCCCACCCTGGCCGCGCCCGCCCTTCTCGCGCTGCTCGAGACGCTCAACCCGGCGCGCCTGCCCGGACGGGTGACGCTGATCGCCCGGATGGGCGCCGACCGCGTCGACACGGCCCTGCCGCCCCTGCTTCGCGCCGTCGCGCGCGAGGGCCATCCGGTGCTCTGGGCCTGCGATCCGATGCACGGCAACACGGTCAAAGCCGCCGGCGGCTACAAGACCCGCCGGCTGGAGGCGATCGTCGAGGAAGTGCGCCGCTTCTTCGCCCTACTCCCGGCCGAGGGGCTCCACGCCGGGGGACTCCATATCGAGGCGGCCGGGGGCGCCGTCACCGAATGTATCGGCGCCGGGACCGGCGAGGCCGATTTGCCGAGGCGCTACGAGACCCATTGCGACCCGCGGCTCAACCCGGACCAGGCCCGGGAGGTCGCGGAAGCCGTAGCCGAGGCGCTCTCCGCCGCCCGGCCGGCCGCGGCCGCCTAGGGCGGCTGGAGCTTGCCCGGGAGAGTAGTTTCGTCACCCCGGGACCAATGTCTCGGACTTGGCCGACTGGCGCTACCCCGCCCTCTCGACCCGAAGGGTTCCCGCCGGGCAGGTGCCGATGACGTCGGCCGCGGGCACCTCGGGGTCGAGCCACGCCGCCCAGCGGTCCGGACCGAGCACGGCGATCTGGCGGCCGTGATAGGGCGCGACGTCGGGACCGGGCGGAGTGGTCAGCATCGTGAAGGCCTCGCCCACTTCCGGCGTGTCGCGCCAGATCCCGGCGATGCAGAACCAGGGATGGCCGGCGAGGGTGAACAGCCATTTGTCCTTGCGCTTGCCGGCGCCCGGCTCGGCCGGGGTGGTGAATTCATAGAAGCCGTCGGCGACGATCAGGCAGCGATTGGGGCCGAACGCGCGCCCTTCGGAACGGAAATTGTAGACCGGCTTTCCCTTGGGGCTCGGCCAGCTCCAGCGGCGCTGGACGAGCTCCGCGCCGCCGCCTCGGCCGAGCCGGACGATCGGCGCGCGGTCGGTGATCCTTATGTCGTCGCGCGGCTCGAGGTTGGGAAGCCCCTCCGGAAAAAGCAGCGGGATCCCGAGCCTGTCGAAATCCCGCCCGATGACGCCGAGCTCGACCCGGCTCCTATAGTCGTTGCACATCGCGCTCCGCTTAAGCCGCGCCGCCGCCGGACGCCAGCTTGACAGAAACCCCCGCTCCCCCGATATGCGCGCCTTCCCACGCACGAAGGCCCCTTCGTCTAGCGGTCCAGGACGTCGCCCTCTCACGGCGAAAACACGGGTTCGAGTCCCGTAGGGGTCACCAGCCTTTCGATGGCTCGCTTCGGGTAATGCCCTCTTTCACACTGTCCCCGCCCGCCATTGCCGCCCGGGCCGAGCGGACATATCATCGCGCCATGGGGCATTTGGAGCCAGAGCGGCGGGTGCGGGGCGGCGCCGATGGGGGCGCGGGCAATCTGACGTTCCGGATGCTCGATTCGATCGGACGCGAGATCGTCACCGGCTATTATGACGGCCGCCGCTTCCCGACCGAGGCGGAGCTGGCCGACGAGCATAAGGTCAGCCGCTCGGTGACTCGCGAAGCCGTCAAGATGCTTACCGCAAAGGGCCTCCTCACCGCTCGGCCGCGCACCGGCACGACGGTTCAGCCGGCCTCGTCGTGGAACCTGTTCGACGCCGACGTCCTGCGCTGGCTGCTCGAGCGCAAATTCTCGCTCGACCTGCTTCGCCAGTTCAGCGAGCTTCGGATCGCGATCGAGCCGGAAGCGGCGGCGCTCGGCGCTCGGTGCGGCGACCGCCCGGCGCTTGCGGCGATCCGCGCCGGCTATGCGCGGATGGAGGCGGCCGAGGCAGGCCGGGACGATCCCCTCGAGGCCGACCTTGCCTTCCACATCGCCGTGCTCGACGCTTCGGGCAATCCCTTCTACCGCCAGTTTCGCGATCTCATCGCGACGGCGCTGCACACCTCGATCCGCTTCACCAACCGGTTCCAGGGCCGGACCGCGAGCCTTCCCGCGCACGAGGCGGTGCTGGTCGCGATCGAAGGCGGCCGCCGCGACGAGGCCCGGGCGGCGATGGCGACGATCATCCGCGATGTGATGGCGCTGATCGAGGAAGCGGAGAAAGCGGCGGCCTGACTTCGGCGGACTAGGGTCCCGCCCGCCTCACCACCCGAGGCCAGCCGCGCCGCCAGACGAGCCGGTCGACCAGCATGACCCGGCGGGTGTTGACGTCGTCGCTGGCCCGCTCGCGCGGCCGGCGGGAGTCGACGGCATGATAGACGATCCAGTCGCGGCCGCGGGAATCGGTCGCGACCGAATTATGGCCGGGCGCGATCCAGCGCGCGTCGCGCTCGAGGATGACGCTGCTCGCGGCGCCGGTCGCCTCAGCGAGCGTCTGGAACGGCCCGGTGGCGCTTCGCGAGCGTGCGACCATCACCGCGTAATGGGCGTCCTTCCCGCAGCAATTGTCGCCGGAGTAGAAGAGGTAATACCAGCCTCCGCGCCGGATCACCCAGGCGCCCTCGACCAGGCGCTGGTAGCGGTCGGGCGAGTCGCTCCGGGCCGGGCGGACGAGCTCCACCGCTCGGCTTTCGGGCGCGAAGGAGAGGCGGTCCGGAGCCAGCTCGCGAACCCGGATCGGCTCGAAGCCCGAGCCCCAATAGAGGAGCTTCCGGCCGGTCGCGGGGTCGTCGAAGGCCATCGGGTCGATGTTGACGAAGCCCGGTCCGCACTGGAGCGGAGCGCCGCTGTCCCGAAACGGCCCGGCGGGGCGCGAAGCCGTCGCGACGCCCAGGCACAGCCCGCGCTTCGGATCGTCGAGCGCCGCGTCGGGCTTGGCCGAGTAATAGAGGATGTAGCGCCCGCCGTCCTCGACGACGTGCGGCGCCCAGAAATCCTGGGTCCGGCTCGCCCAGCCGGGCTTGACCGGCAAGGCGTCGCCGAGCCGCTCCCAGCGCACGAGGTCGCGCGAGCGGGCCGACTGGATGTTGGTCATCGCGCCCGGCGAGCCGCTCTGGGTCGCATAGACGTAGTAGAAGCCGTCGCGCGCCTTGAGCACGGCCGGATCGGGGAAATCGGCGCCGATTGAAGGCCCCGCGTCGGCGGCCGGCGCCGCCGGCGCCGGAGCGGTGGCGCGGCCGGCGAGGGCGACGGGGGCGACGAGGGCGAGCGAGGCGCTGATCAGCTTGTCGAGCATGGACAGTGGGATAACAGGCTTCTCGGCACGCCGCGACCGGTCTATCCTGGATGTCATGAAGGTCTCTTCGACGCTGCGCCTCGCCTTCGCCGCTCTCGGGGCGGCGGCGGCGTTCACGCCCGCTTCCGCCGCCGATCCGCTGTTCGTCCCGGTCTTCCAGGAGGATTTCGCCGATCCGTTCGTTCTCCCGACGCCGAACGGGTTCATCGCCTACTCGACCAATCGGGGGCTCAACCTGCCGATGGCGACCTCGCGCGACCTCGTCCACTGGGAGTTCGTCCGCGATCCGGCGGATCCCAAAAAGCTTCGCGACGGAATGCCGACGCTCGGCGCCTGGGCGAAGGAGGGGCTGACCTGGGCTCCGGAGGTGATGGGCGTCGGCGGCCGCTGGGTGCTCTACTACACCGCCCATGACCGCAAGCGGAACGTTCAGTGCATCGGCGCCGCCACCGCGGCCGATCCGGAGGGGCCGTTCACCGACTCCTCCCCCGGCCCGCTGGTCTGCCAGCCGGAGCTCGGCGGGACGATCGACGCCAATCCGTTCCGCGATCCCGACGGCAAGCTCTATCTCTATTACAAGAATGACGGGAATGCGGTCGGCAAGCCCAGCTACATCTGGGGCCAGCGCCTGTCCGACGACGGCCTGTCGGTGACCGGCGCCGCCACCGGCCTGATCCGAGACGACGCCGCATGGGAGAACAAGCTGGTCGAGGCGCCGACCATGGTGTCGACTCCAGCCGGTTACCGGCTCCTCTTCTCCGCCGCCTTCTTCGGCTGGAACGAGGAGCGGCTCTCGCCCTATGCGACCGGCTACGCCACCTGCTCCGGCCCGCTGGGCCCCTGCCGCGACGCCCCGGACAATCCGATTCTCCACAGCTTCAACGACCGGGAGGCGGGCTGCCTTAGCGGCCCCGGCCATACCAGCGTGTTCCGGGCCGCCGGCCGCACCTTCCTCGCCTTTCACGCCTGGTCGGCGACCAAGGGCTGCCGAAAGGCGGACGACAAGCGCTTCCTCTACATCGCGCCGCTAAGCTGGAAGGACGGCAAGCCGGTGATCGGCGTCGGCCTTAGGCCCAAGCCCTAGTCGGTTCAGGCCCCGGGCCGAGAGGAGATCGGCTTGGCCGGAAGCGCCGCCATTCGGACGAGATAGTCCCGATAGGACGGAATCCGCCCCGTCAGCGAGGCGATCTCGGCGGCGAGACGCTCCATTCCCGCCGCCGCTCGGTCGGAATCCACCGCCCGGGCGAGCGGATTGAGCCGCCGCGGCGCAAGACCGAGGCCGATCAGCGCCTGGGCCCAGCTTTCCTTGTCGAATGTCTCCTCCTCGAAGAACGGGATCCGCCCCCGCGCCTCGAACTGCTGGAGGGTCAGCGCCAGACTGTCGGGCAGGGGTCGCTCGGCCAGCGCACGCCACATGCCGTCGCCGCGACCCGGGCGCAGATAGTGGATCGCCTGGAAGTCGCGCACGCGCATCGTCTCCTCCACGGTCCGCCGGTTATATTCCGCCAGCTCGACAGGGTGGCAATCGCGGCCCGGGAGCAGCTCCACCGCGCGCAATATCGCGCTGTGCGCGAGATGGAGGCCGCAGGCATGGAGCGGATCGAGAGCCGCCGCGGCATCGCCGAGGGCGAGCACGTTGCGGGTCCACGGTTCCAAATAGCGACCGGGGCGGATCCGAACCGCGTCGCCCGCGCCGCCGGCCTTTTCGAAGGCCGACGAGAAGACCCTCCCCTCCTCGCTTCGGCCGCCGAGCGGCGCCGACCAGCGCCAGCCGTTCGCCTCGGCGCGGACGCGGTCGAGCGGCAGCGGACCGCCGGGATTCCGGCGACGCTCCAGCACCACCCGGTCGCAGGGAAGCCACGCGCTCCAATCCTCGAAGGCGGCGCCGACAGCGCGGATCAGAGGCGCCGAGGGACCGGACGCATCGACGAACAGGTCGGCCTCGACCGTCTCGCCCCCCGCGAGGGAGAGGGACGCCACGAAGCCGTCCTCGCGGCGATCGACGCCGTCGAGACGCCCCGGACGCCGGATCACGCCCGCCGCGTCCGCCGCCGCGCGCAAACGATCGCGATAGCCCTCCATCTCGAGAAACAGCCCGTAGACGAAGCTCGACAGGCGCGATTGCGAGTCGCCGCTGGGATGGACGAACCGTCCAGCTTCCGCCATCGCCGCCGCCGCCGAGTAGCGGTGATAGGGCAGCGCCCGCTTTTCCCGACGAGCTCGGGTCCACAGGTCGACGAAGGCCACCGCCCCGACCGGCAGGCCGTGATCGCCGAAGACGTGATACCAGGGCTCGCCGTCGGCCGACCAATGGTCGAGCCGGCTGCCGAGCCGGTGAGTGGCGATCCCCCGGCGGACGAGATCCCCTTCGTCCAGGCCGACGGCGGAATGGAAGCGGTGGACGGTCGGGAGAGTACCCGCCAGCCGATCCGCCAAGGCCGCCCTGTCCGGCGCGGTCTCGATCAGCTCCACTCGAACGCCGCGGAGCGCTCGAGCGAATACGGCCGCGGCCGAGAGGGCGACGATTCCCCCGCCCAGGACGAGGATCGAACGAATCGCCCGTTCCGACTGGTTGGTCACTGAACCGTCCCGCCGGCGGCCGCGCCGCTTCGGCGGAGAAAGAAATCGTGCTCCGGCATCCCGCGGACCGCATCCTCGATCCGTCCGTGCAGCCGCTCCATCGCGGACTCGAGCGCGGCGCCGTCCAACCTGTCCGCGCGCTGGTCCCATCCGTCGGGGACGATTCCCTGACCGAGGTAGACGGCGATCCAGCTCGGCTCGAAGAACAGGCCCTGCGTGTATTTCGACACGCGTCCGGCCCGGCGCCAATATTCCATCTTCTCGCGCAGGCTGTCGGGCACGTCCATCGTTCGAACATGGTTCCAGAAGCTGGAATCGTCGCGGTCGGTCGCGTGGTAGTGAAGGATCAGGAAGTCGCGGATGCGGTCATATTCGACGTCGGTCCGGCGGTTGAACTCGGCCGCATCCGCTTCGTCCACGCGCCCGGTTGGAAACAGCTCGATCAATTGCGTCACCGCACCCTGGACGAGGTAGATGCTGGTCGATTCGAGCGGCTCCAGGAACCCCGAGGCGAGGCCGACCGCGACGACGTTCCTGACCCAGCTGCGCCTTCTCCGGCCGGCTCGGAAACGCAGCATTCGCGGTTCCGCGAGCGGCTCGCTTTCGAGCGCCGCGACGATCGCATCCTGTGCCGCCTGGTCGGAGATGTGGCTGCTCGAATAGACGTAGCCGTTGCCGATCCGGTGCTGGAGCGGGATCCGCCAGCGCCATCCCCCGGCCATCGCCGTCGCCGTCGTATAGGGCTCGATCACGCCCGGCGGCGACGCGCAGGGGACGGCGACCGCGCGGTCGCAGGGCAGCCAGTGCGACCAGTCCTCCCACGCCTCGCCGAGCGTCTGGCCCAGGAGAAGGCTTCGGAAGCCGGAGCAGTCGACGAACAGGTCGCCCTCGATCCGGATTCCACCGTCGAGCCGAAGCGCGCGCACGTCTCCGCTCTCCCCGTCCAGCTCGACGTCGACCACCCGCCCCTCGGTCCGCTCCACGCCGCGCGCCGTCGCCCAGGAGCGCAGATAGGGCCCGAAGCGGGTCGCGTCGAATTGATAGGCGTAATTGTAGGTGGAGAGGAGCGAGCTCGGGTCGGCGGAGGGCGGCTGGAACCGGCGCCGCCACGACATGACGTTGGCCATCGAATAGCGGAACAGGTCGTCGTCGCGGCCCTCGGCCGTCAGTCGGCGCCAGAAGTGGTGGAAATGGATGCCGTCGAGGTCCGTCCCGAAGCTTCCGAACGGGTGCAGGTAGGAATCGCCGATCCGCCCGAAGTCGCGAAACTCGATGCCCAGCTTGTAGGTTGCGCTCGTCTCCCGCATGAATTCCGCCTCGTCGAGTCCGAGGCTTTCGACGAAATAGCGCAGGTGCGGCAGGGTCGCCTCTCCCACCCCGACGATCCCGATCTCCTCGGATTCGACGAGGTGGACGGAGCATGAGTCGCCCAGCCGGGCGACGAGCGCGGACGCGGCCATCCATCCGGCGGTGCCGCCGCCGAGCACCACGACCTTCTGCTTTTCTCCGGCGGTTGCCATTCCATCGTCCGCGAAAAAGGGCCGGGGGCGACGCCCCGGCCCTCGTTTCTAGCGCCTGCGCGCGCGATTAGAAGTGGAAGCGGATTCCGGCGGAAATCACCGATTCCTCATAGCGCACCGCCCGCGGGAAGGAGACCACCTCGCCGGTCGCCACCTGGGTGCGGTAGAGGTCGCTCCGGAACGGCTGCTGGAGGATGTTCGTCCAATCGGCGAAAACGGTGACGTTCGAAGTGATGGCGTAGCTGCTCGACAGATCGAGCCGCGAGACCGGACGGACCTTCTCCTCGTAGAGGTTGAGCGAGCCGGGGGAGCCGGTGTCGCGCCGCTGATACACCGTCCAGTAGGAGCTGCGCCGGTTGTAGGCGAGGCGGACGCTCAGCCCGCCGCCCTCGTACATGCCGACCAGGTTGTACGACCATTTCGACACGCCGAGCAGGCGGCGGTTCACGGTGTTGGCAACCAGCGATCCGCTCGGGCCGGTGCCCTCGAGATAGGTGAAGTTGGCCTTGGCGTCGATGTTGGTGACGTTCGCCTGCACCCCGAAACGCCGCGCCCATTCCGGCATGAACGCCCAGTCGAAGAAGGTCTGCACCTGGCCTTCGAAGCCCTGGATGTGGCCCTTGCCCGAGTTCAGCGGACCGTTGATGCGGAGCGGAAATCCGGTCCGTGGATCGGTGGTGTCGTTGATCGCCGTCTCGATGAACCCTCTAAGGTCGCGGCGGAACAGCGCCACCGAGGCGAAGCCGGCGCGCGAGAAGTAATATTCGAGGCTGGCGTCGTAATTGGTCGACTTGAGGCGCTCGAGGAAAGGATTGCCGCTGTTGCCGGTGAGCCGGCAATCGGGGCGCAGCGGCGTCTCGGTCAGGCAGCCGCCCGGCGGGTCGATGGTGAAGGACGGGCTAAGGTCGCGGAAGGCCGGCCGGGTCCGGGTCCGAGTCACCGCTCCGCGAAGCTGAAGCTGGTCGGTAATGTGGAGGTTCGCATTCAGGTTCGGTAGCCAGTCGGTATATTTCCGATCGACCGCGACCGCGGTGATGATACCCGGCAGCGGGAACGGCTGATTGCTAAGCTGACTGCCTGCGAGTTTATCGCGGGTCTGGACCACGCGCAGGCCGACCTGGCCGTCGAGGATGCCGAATTTGTAATAAAGTTGGGCGTAGGCCGCCTTGCTCTTCTCGTTCGCGAATACGGCCTGCTCCGGAACGAACGCAGGGGTCGTGGTCGGCTGGCCGGCGAAGGTGCGCAACTGGTCGAGATTATTGTGAATGCTCGAGTAGGTCGGGGCAAGCCAACGGCTCGGGAACGGCGCCATGTCGTCGCTTCGGAAGCCCGGCGCCGACAGCACATAATCGAGCGGCACCGTACCCAGCGCGGCGCCGGTGTGCGCGGTGCTGTAGCGGCTTCCGAACTGGCGGTTCGCGTCGCGGTCGACGTAGCGGAGGCCGACCTGGAACTTGGGTAGGGCGTCGAGGCCGGTCTCATATTCCGCGTCGAGGCGAACCTGCCAGTCGTCGCCCTTGGCGACCTGGTTCTCCTCGTAGAAGCCGCGATAGACGTAGTTGGCCGGGTTGGCGGGATCGAAGTTGCGGATCGAGAAGGTCGGCCCGTCGCTTCCTGGAACGTTGCTTAGGAAGTCGATCGTCTGCGGCGAGGCGAAGGCGTAGTCGACGCTTTCGGTCTGGCCGTGGAAGCGGCTCGTCGTCCGCGCGACGTCGGCGGTGATTTTCAGCGGGCCGCTGTCCCAGCTTCCGCCCGCCGCGAACTGGTAGGTGTTGGTCTTATTGAGCGTGCCGCCCTGGAAGCCGTCCGGCCGGAACGGGTTCGTCACCGTGCCGCTCTGGATCAGATCGGTGCCGGGCCGGAGCGCGATGTTGGTGTAGCTTGCGCCGCCCCACAGCGGCACAGTCAGCTCGCGGTCCGACAATTTGTTGCGGAAGCCTTGCCAGAGGCCCTCGACATAGAATTCGAGGCCCGGAGCCGGCCGCCACTGAAGCGCGCCGTTGACGGACGGACGGGAGCGCCTTCCTTCGCCGAACGTGGCGCGCTGGACGTCGGGGAAGCGGCCCTCCGGACGACCGGCGACGAAGTCGGTGTTGGAACGGGTGCTGTCGCGATAATGGAGCTGACTGTAGGAGACGTTGATCAGCGCCCCCATCTCACCCTGGCCGACCGCCCAGCGATCGGAGAGGAGCAGCTGTCCGTTCGGCATCAGGTCGCGCGACACCTTGGGATAGACGCCCCACACCGACCCCGAAACCTCGCGCCCGCCGAAGTCGAACGGGCGGTGCGACCGAACGTTGACGAGGCCCGCGAGGCCCGGCTCGATAAGGTTCGCGGTCGAGGTCTTGAACACCTCGATCGCACCGATGGCGCCCGCCGGGAAATCCTGGAGAGCGACGACCCGCGTCTCGGCGGTGAAGATCTCCCGCCCGTTATAGGTGGTCTCGAAGTCGGGTAGTCCGCGAACCAGAACGCGGCCCGCTTCGCCGCCGCTCCGCTCCACCTGCACGCCCGGGATTCGCGCCGCGGTGTCGGAGACGTAGGTGTCCGGCAGCTTGCCGATGTCCTCGGCGACGATGGCGTCGACGATCTGGACCGAGTTGCGCTTGATGTTCTGGGCCGACTGAAGGCTGCGGCGGAAGCCGGTGACGACGATCGTATCGCCCTGCGCCGCCTCGTCCGCTCCGCTGGCGCCCTGCGTCGCGTCGTCGGTCTGCGGCGCGCCCTGGTCGGGCGCGGCGGGATTGTCCTGAGCCCGAACCGTCGGGTCCGGCGGAGTCGCCGGCTGGCCCTGCGCGGCGGCGGGCGCCGCGGCGAGCGCGAGCATCAGGCCGGAAGTCGAGCAGAGGACGAGAGTCTTCACGCGCATGTCTTGGAACCTCCCCAGGCGGCGTCATTTTCTGACAGGCCCGTCGAACGCGGGCTCTACGCTGCGAGCCTAATAGCAATGCCGCTCTTGGGCGGACAACCCATTTGTCATATTTATGAAGGAGTGACGCGCCCGCGCAACAGCCGCCGCGGCGCTCCTATCCTCGATCGACCCAGGCCGGCTTATCCTTAGTCAATTTGCCCGAGAAGCTCGTTCACCCGCCGCTCCGCGTCGGCAAGAGCGCGGTCGACCGGCTTCTGGCCGGTGAAGGCGCCGGCCATCTCCTCCCCCACCAGCCCTTCGATGGCGGACTGGCGCTGGACCTCGCCGGGAAGCGGCCGCCCGATGTCGCCGAGCAAGGCAATGTCGCCGCGGTGGGGAAGAACCTTGAAGCGCGGATCGTCGAGCACCGCCTTGAAGGCGGGGATGTGGCCGGTCCGAGCCCAGTCGAAATTATGCGCCGCCATGAACCGGAAGAAGCGCGCGATCGCGGTGCGCTGCGCCGGGCTGCGCTTACGTGCCGGAACCCCCCAGGCGTGCCCGCCGACGAACTCGACCCGCTGCCCCCAGAGCCGCGGATAGGGGAATACGGCATAGCTCCGGTAGAGCGGCCGCCCGGGCGTATTCGCCTCCTTCTCGAACGAGCCGATCATCCAGGTGCCGGTCGGATAGATGCCGCCTTCGCCGTTCATGAAGGCGGCGATCGCCGCGGGCGTGTCCATGTTGCTCGTGCCCAGGCCTTGCGCGGTGACCTGGCGAAAGAAGTCGGCCACCCGCGCGCCTTCCGGCGTCGCCAGCCGGATGTGGCGCGAGTCGGGGAACAGCGTCGCCCCCTGCGCCATCAAATAGGTATATTCGTTGCGCGCCGCGCCGGCCGGGTCGCCCACGAGGCTCTGGATCAGATAGGGCTTGCCGGTGCGCGCCCGGAACTGCCGGGCCTGCCGGATCAGTTCTTCGGGGGAACTGGGCAGGACGGGCTTTCCGCCGCGCATCAGCCCAGCCTTCGCGAACAAGGCGGTGTTGACGTGGAAGAGCCCGCCATGCGTGTCCCACGGCAAGGCGAAGATCCGTCCGCGCATCGTCACCCCGAGCCGGCTCGCCGCGGTGAAGCTGTCCGCCGAAATTCCCGACTCGTCGAGATAGGGCTCCACCGGCTCGAGCAGGCCCTTCGCGGCATAATCGGAAAGGACGCCTTCGTGCATGGTCACCAGATCGGGCGGATCGCGCGCCGCCATCTGGGCGGTGAGCTGCGGATAGCCGGGCCAGGCGACGACGTTGACGTCGACCCGAAGGTCGGGATTCTCGGCGTTGAAGCGGTTGATCAGCGAGGTCATGATCCCGCACTCGCCCTCGGCCTTGGAGACGTCGGTGCTCGCTCCAAACTCCGCTCCGCATTCGCCGAAGAAGCGCTGCAGGTAGATATGGGTCTTGCCGTCGCTCGCCCGGCAGCCGGCGAGGGCGAGGGCGAAAAGGAGGAGAAACGGCCAGCACCTCCTTCCCCCTCTCCCGCTCGCGGGAGAGGGCAGAGTGAGGGTCTTTTTGAGTCTGGCGTACAGACCCTCACCCTCCCGCTTCGCGGGCCCCTCCCTCTCCCGCAGGCGGGAGAGGCGTTTGAAAGGCCGCCTCAACGCACCGCCGTCCCCGCCATGGCGCTGACGATCTGCTTTTGGAAAACGATGTAGACGATGAAGATGGGTATCGAGGCGAACACCGCTTGGGCCATCAGATAGCCAAGGCCGCTGGTCTGCGCGTAGTTCATCTGCGCGGCGGCCAGGCCGACGGTCAGGGTGTACATGTCGCTGTGGGTGGCGGAGATGAGCGGCCACCAATAATCGTTCCAGGTGCCCAGAAAGGTGAACACCGCCAGGGTCGACTGCGCCGGGACGGTCAGCGGCAGGATGACCTTCCAGAAGATCGTCCAGCGCGACGCTCCGTCGAGCATCGCCGCCTCGTCGAGCTCGCGCGGTATGCCGCGCATGTAGGTCGTCATGAAGAACACGCCGAACGGCCCGACCAAGCCCGGAAGAATCAGGCCCGGATAGCTATTGTGGAGGTGAAGCCAGGCGAAGAGCTGGTGCTGCGGCAGGATCACCGCCTGGCTCGGCACGGCAAGGCCGAGCAGCACGATGACGAACAGGGTGCGGCGGAACGGGAATTCCAGCCTTGAGAAGCCGTAGGCGGCGAGGCTGGCCAGGACGAGCACTCCGGCCGTCGTTCCGAGCGAGACGATCGCGCTGTTGAGAAGCCAGCGCATCGTCGAGCTGTTGCCGAAGATCGCGGCGTAATTCTCCAGCGTGTAGGGCGCATGCAGCGCGGCGCCGCTGTGGCCGACGAGCTCCGCGTTGTTCTTGAGCGAAAGGAGCAAGGTCCAGGCGAGCGGCGCGATCATGATAAGCGCACCGAGCACCAGTCCGGCCCAGCCGAGCGGAGTCAGTCGCCCGCGCTCAAGGCTAGCGCTCACCTTGCGCCCTCCCCGTCGCCCAATATTGGGTCAGTGTCACCGCGAGGATGATCAGGAAGAGGATCTCCGCCGCGGCGCTGGCATAGCCGAGCTCCCAGCGCCCGAAAGCGGTCTCGAACAGGAACAATACGGCGGTTCGCGACGCCCCGCTCGGGCCGCCGGCGGTGAGCAGCTGGGCCTGGCCGAAGATCTGGAGCTGCGCCGCCGTCTGGAGCATCACGACGAGGACGATGGTGCGCCTGAGCGCGGGAACGGTGATCCGCCAGAAGGTCCGCCAGCGGCTGGCATTGTCGAGCGCCGCCGCCTCGTACATGTCGCGCGGGATCTGCTGCAGGCCGGCCAGGAACAGGAGCATCGGGAGCCCCAACGACCACCAGATGGTGGTCAGGGCGAGCGCCGGGAGGACGAGATGGGGATCGCTTAGGAAGGCGAGCGGCTGCCAGCCGAGCGACTTCCACAGCTCGCCGAGCAGACCCGCGTCGGGCGCCAGCACGAAGCGCCAGATGAGGGTGACGATGGTCACGGACAGAACCGCCGAGGAGAAGAAGATGCCGCGCATCAGCGCCGCGCCCCGCCCGGCATTGTTGAGCGCGAGCGCAAGCATCAAAGCGACCACGCTAAGCACCGGAACGATCATCAGCGTGAGGACGAAGGTATTGAGAAGGGAGGTGGAGAACACCGGATCCCGCGCCAGCCGGACGTAATTGCCCGCGCCGACGAAATGGCCGTCGCCGAACAGGTCGACCCGATTGAGGCTGAGCCACATCCCCCGGAACAGTGGAAAGACGAGGATCAGCGCGTAGAGCGAAAGGAACGGCGCGACGAACAGCAGGCCGCGCCAGTCCCGCGCGCCGCTCACGCCGCCGCCTCGGCATGGTGGCCGATACCGGCCGAGTCGAACAGGTGGGCAGCCGAGCCGTCGATGCGCAGGCCGACCGTCTCGCCGACCCGGACGCGGCTATTGCCCTCGTCCTCGGCGACGACCGGAAGCCCGTCGGCGAGATGGGCGTAGACCAAAGTCCGCTCGCCGAGCCGCTCGACCAGCTCGACCTTGCCGACGGTGGTCGCGGCTCCGGCCGGAGCCACCGCCACGCTCTCGGGACGAAGGCCGAGCTGGAGTCCCTCCCCCTCCAGCGCGTTGCCGCGAACCCGCGTTTCGACCTCGGCTCCGTCGCCGAGGCGTACCGTCGCGAACGGCCCCGCGCTCGCGACCAGGGACGCGGGCGCCAGGGTCATCGCCGGCGAGCCGACGAAGCGGGCGACGAAGGTGTTGGCGGGGCGGCTGTATATCTCCATGGGCGCCCCGACCTGCTGGATCCGGCGATCGTTCATCACGACGATCCGGTCGGCGAGGGTCATCGCCTCCGCCTGGTCGTGGGTGACCATGATGAAGGCCGCATCGACGCGGTGGCGAAGCTGAGCGAGCTCGATTCGCGTCCGCATCCGAAGCGCCGCGTCCAGGTTGGAGAGCGGCTCGTCGAGCAGGAAGAGCTTGGGGTGCTTGACGATCGCCCTGCCGATGGCGACCCGCTGGCGCTGCCCGCCCGACATCTGCGCCGGCTTCTTGTCGAGCTGCGTTTCGATCTCGAGGATCCGCGCCGCCTCGGCGACCCGGGTCTCGATCTCGTCGCGCGGGACCTTCGCGTTCTTGAGGCCGAAGGCCATGTTGTCTCGAACGCTCATGTGCGGGTAGAGCGCGTAATGCTGGAACACCATGGCGACGCCGCGCTTGCCCGGCGGCAGATGGTCGATCCGCTCGCCGTCGAGCCGGACCTCGCCCTCGTCCAGCGTCTCCAGCCCGGCGATGATCCGCAGAAGCGTCGACTTGCCCGATCCCGAGGGGCCGAGGAAGGCGATGAACTCCTTGGGCTCCATCGTCAGCGAGACGCCGTCCAGGACGGGCGTCTCGCCATAGGCTTTCGAAATGTCGCTAAGCTCAAGCCGTGCCAAGGAAACCCCCGTGGCGGCGACTGTACACAAACCTTTTTGCGCCGCAACTCGCGGGCCCCGGTTTTCGCCGGGGCCCGCGGCTGGGCTTACAGCACGAAGTCGGACGCGGCCATGACGTGCCCGTTGAACACGGTCACCTGGACCACCAGGTCGGCGTTGCCGTCGCCGTCGACATCGCCTTCCACGAACCAGTCGGCGCCCGACTGATAGGTGCGAAGCTCGCCTGCGGAATTGCTGAATTCCGCTTCGCCGATGAACGAGAAGGCCTGGTTCCCGTCCACCGCCGTGTTGGCGTCGATGGCGCTAAGGTCGATGTGATCCGTCGTGTCCTCGAAGTCGACAATGTGGTCGGTCGACGACGCGGTGGACTCGGTGACCGACTGGTAGACGAACAGGTCCTTCCCGGTCCCGCCGCGAAGCGTGTCGGCACCGGCACCGCCGAGCAGCCAGTCGTTGCCGGCCAAGCCGTAGAGCGTATCGTCGCCGGCATTGCCGACCAGCGAGTCGTTCTGCTGCCCGGCCGCCAGGAGGTCGTTGGCCGCTCCGCCGGCGATGTAGAAGCTTCCGTCGGTTTCGGCGCTGCCGTTGAACACCACATTCTCGTCCGATTGAAGCCCGCCGCCGAGCACCTCGAGCGTCTGACCCGGGCCGACATTCTCGTCGATTGTGGCGATCGAATAGTGGACGTGACCGGCGCCGATAGCGTCGCCGCTGATCAGCGCCAGCCGCTCCACGCCGACCAGGCTGTCGCCGTCGAGGGTCAGTTCATAATTGCCGAGCAGCGCCAGGGTGTCCGTGCCGGCCCCGCCGTCGACCGCATCTGCTCCGTCGAACGCGCCGCCGAAATAGATATAGTCGTTGCCGTCGCCGCCGCTCACCGTGTCGTTGCCGCCCTGCGACATGTCGAACAGGTCGTTCCCGCCGGTCGAAGCGGGCGTGTCGCTGCTCTCGGTGCCCTGGATGACCCCGTCCGGCGAAAGGGTGATGGAGACCGTCTCGTGGTCCGTCTTCACCCCGCCGGCGCCGGTCGCGCCGTTGTCGTCGATGTCGATCACCAGCGAGTCCGACCCGTTATAGTTGAGGTCGCCGTGATAGATGAGGCCGTCCAAGGCCGCGTTGATCTGCGTGCTCGTGCCGCTGATCGTCACGGTGGCGCTTCCGTCGCCGCCGACCTCCGCACCATAGTAGCCGGGCAGCGTCAGGGTGCCGTGGCCGACCGCGAGCGTTACGTCGAGCGTCGCTCCGTCGGGATCCGCGACCGTGATCGCATTGCCGCCGGCCGAGCTGAACGTGACGTCTGAATCCTCGCCGCCCGACACGCTCGGAGGCGCGGCGATGACCGGCGAATCGTTGCTCGCCGCGACGGTGATCGTCTTGGTCGGACTGGTGCTGAAGTCGGTTCCGTCGCTTAGGGTGAAGGTGACGACCCGATCCGTGGTCGTCGGGTTCTCCGACGTGTTGAGATAGGTGACCGCCCGAAGCGCGTTCTGCCACTGCTCGTTGGTCGCCGTGGCGCCCGCCGAGGAGAGCTGAACGACCGAGCTGCCCGGAGCGTTGGTCTGCTGAATGTTGCCGTAGAGCGCCGGATCGTCGTTGACGAAGCCGAGCACGTCCTCGGCCCCTACTCCCGTCGTGACCTGCACACTCGCGCTGACGATCGGGCCGTCCGCGTCGCTGGCCGTGATCGACGGATCGACCGCGACCGGCACCGACGGCGTGTCGGCACCTTCGGTGAAGGCCGTCGCGCCCGCGCTGGTCGTCACCACCGGCGGCTGGTTGGCCGGAGCGATGAGGAAGCTCGCGACGATCGGGTCGTGATCGGTCGGCCGGTTGGGGTTGGAGAGATATTCGGAATTGAGGTGGACCGGATCGAACTGCGCTCCGGTCAGCAAATTCTGGGTCACGACCGCCTGGTCGATGGCCTGCGAATTGCCGTCGAAGACGTAGGTGTAGCGCTCCTCCAGCGGGTTGAGGCGGTGGAGATCGGTCATCACCCCGCCGGCTTCCAGGGCGCCGACCGCGCCTTCGAAATAGAAGCCGTTGAAGTCGCCGAACACGCCGATCTTGAGCGCGGGATTGGTGGCGAGCTCACCGTTGATGAAGTCGCGCACCGCCTGGCCCTGCGCCGTGCGCGAGGAGTCGCCGGCGTCGACCGGCGGCTGGGTGGCGCCCTCCAGCTCTCCGCTTCCGAGGCGGGAGGTGAAGTGAACGTCGATCACCTGCACGGTCTCGCCGTTGAAGGTGAACGAGCCGACCAGCGGCTTACGGCTTCCGCTGAACGCGGAATCGTTGATCAGCGACAGGCTGCCTTCGACGAAGGTCACCCGGCTCGGATCGTAGAGGAAGCCGTTGCGGATGTTGCCGCCGGGCTCGCCGCCGGTCGATCCGGCCACGGTCGGAGCGATTTCGAGATAGACATAGTCCGGTCCGCCGATCGCCTTGATCGCGTCGATCAGCGCCTGCGCGGTGACCGTTCCCGACAGGTCGGTGCCGTTGCCCGGCCCGTCCGCGTCCTGGATCTCCTGGAGCGCGATGATGTCGGGCGCGAGCAGGTTGTTGACGATGTTGCCGGCGAGGATGTTGAACTTCTGCTGCCCGTCGCCGACGTCGGCATTCTCGATATTGTAGCTGGCGATGGTGAGGTGGCTCGAATCGCCGTTGAGGGTCGTCGTCTCCTGCGGAAGGGTGATGTCCGTCGTCGTCGTGACCGTCCCGGTGACCAGCACTTCGTAGCTGGAATTGGCGTAGTTCAGGATGCCGGTGACGTCGCCCAGGATATCGCCCTGAGTGTGGGTCGGGTTGTAGCCGGGGCTCAGGTTCGCGTCGTTGTCGATCTGGATCCGCTCGGGGTTGAGGTCGCCCGCCGAGATGGTGATCCCGCCGCGGTCGTTCACGCCCGTGGCGCCCGCGCCGCCCGAGGCGAGCACCCAGGTCTCGCCGAAGCTGTTGGTGTCCTGGACGACGAGCGGCGCCTGGACGGTGACCCGCATGCCCTCCATCGATTCGTAGAAAGCGAGCGCGTTGCCGAAGCCGTTGCCCGGGCCGTTCTCGGTCGGCGGAAGCACTCCGTCCACGCCGATGAGAACGGCGGCGGGAAGGGTGTTGCCCGTCGAGACGACGGTGAGCGCGGTCGGCGAGTTGATCTCGGTGACCGAGAGCGCGCCGGTGCCGGCGATGAATTCGGTGACCGTTCCGGTGACCTGGATGAGGTCGCCGATCGCCACTCCGGTCGGGGCCGTGCTGGTGAAGATGAACACGCCGTCCGACGTCGCCGTGTTGCCGTCGCCGTTGGCGTCCTGGATGTAATAGCCGTTGCTGTCGATCGCGGTGACGATGCCCTGGGTGCGCACCTGCTGGCCGGCGAAGGGCGAGGTCATTCCGCTGCCCTGGACGGCGTAGACCGGGATGATGTCGTCGTTGACGATGGTGCCGGTGCCCGACGAATCGGAAAGCACGGCGAAGCCCGTCGGGTTGGACAGGTTGAGCGCGAACGTCTCGTTGAATTCGCCCGCGGTGTCGCCGTTGACGGTGACGCTGACCTGCTTCGAATTCTCGCCGGCGGCGAAGCTTAGCGTGCCGCTGGTCGGCGCATAGTCGCCGCTCGCGCTGGTGGCGGTGCCGTCGGCGGTCGAATAGTCGACCGTGAACGCGCCGGTGCCGCCGGTCCGGGTGACGGTGAAGGTAAAGATCGTGCTCCCGCCGTCGCCCTCAACCTGGGTCACGTCGTTGACGACGACGAACGGCGGCGAGCCGTCGTCGTTGACGATCGTCCCGACGCCCTTGGAGTCGCCGAGCGTCCCGCCCGCCGACGGGTTGGAGAGAGTGACGGTGAAGCCCTCGTCGCCTTCCGGGTTGGAGTCGGCGACGATCTGGAGGGTGAGGACTTTGGAAGTTTCGCCCGCGTTGAAGCTGACCGTTCCGGTCAGCGCCGAGGAAAGGTCGGAGGCATCGGCGCTGAAGCCGCCGCCGGGGAAGGCGACCGAATAGTCGATCGTGCCCGCCGCGCTGGTATCGCCGGCGCGGGTGACGGTGAAGCTGATCGGGGTCGTCCCGCCGCCGGTGCCTTCGAACACCGCCGAATCGGAGATCGAATAGCTCGCCGGGCCCTGGTTGCTGCTGACCGCGATATTGTCGATCCCGACCCACTCGTCGCTGCCCCCGGCATTGGTGGTCATGATCCGGACCTGCAGCGACGGCGCGTTGTTGGCGCCGGCGGGGAGGATCACGTCGAGCTGGGTCACCTGGGTGGCGCTTCCGCCGGTGGTGACGTCGGCGAAATAGCCGCCCGCAACGTTGGTCCAGGTGCCGTTCGGATCGGTGCGGTACTGGACGTTGACCTGCTGCGCCGCGTCGTCGGCCGAGCCATCGACGTCGCGAAGGGTGGCGGTGAGGCGGATGTCCTGGCGGCCGCTGGCGTCGAGGAACAGGACGAGGCTGGGCGCGTCGGCGGTTCCGGAGCCCTGGAGGGCGATGGTCGGATCGGCGATCTCGAACTCGGCGACTCCGCCGGAGATGTTGGTGTTGGGAGCGGTCTGGTTGGCGATGACGTCGATCTGGCCGATATTCGCGCCGGTCAGGGTGCGCGGGTCGACCCCGGTGACGGCGCCGGCGGGATCGATGTCGCCGAGATAGCCGAGGATGTAGGGGACTCCGCTCCAATTGTCGTTGGCCGTGATCCGGCTGGTGTCGGTCCAGGTCTCAGGACCGAAATTGCCGCTGGCGAGCGAGAAGTAGGCGGAGGCGTCGTCGTTGGTGATGGTTCCGACGCCCTGCGCGTCGGAGACGGTGGCGCCGTTCGGGTTGGCGAGGTTGACGGTGAGCGTCTCGTTGCCCTCGGCATTGGTGTCGCCGACGACGGGGACGAGGATCGTCTTCGACTGCTCGCCGGCGGCGAAACTGACGGTCCCGCTGACCGCGAGATAGTCCGAGCCCGCGGTGGCCGTGCCGTTGGCGGTCGAATAGTCGATCGTCACGGCGCCCGGCGCCGCGATGTTGAGGCTGACCGTGAAGGACAGGTAGGTGACCCCGCTCTGGCCCTCGACGATCGTCGCGTCGCTGACCGACGCGGCCGGAACCGGCGGGAAATCGTCGTTGGTGATCGTGCCCTGGCCCTGGCTGTCGGCGACGGTGGCGCCGGTGACGTTGGTGACGTTGACGGTGAAATTCTCGTCATTCTCGATCGCCGTGTCGGAATTGACGGTGACGTCGAACGTGTAGGTGGTGACTCCAGCGGCGATCGTCTGCGAAGTCAGGCTCTTGCCGGCATAGTCGCCGTCGGCGGTCGTGGCGGTGCCGTCGACGGTGGCGATGTCGAACGTCACCGCGCTCGCGGAGGCGGCCGAAAGGCTGACGGTAAAGGTGTAGGTGACGGTGCCGGCCTGCCCCTCGGTGTGGCTGACGTCGTCGATCGAGAGGGTCGGCAAAGCAGCCGGATTGTCGGCGGAGCTCTGCGGGTTCTTCGTCCCCAGCGAGAAGTCGTTGAGATTATTGTTCGTGTCCACGCTCGCGTTCCGCTGCAGGGACTGCGACGAAGAGGGCGCCGGGGCCGCAGTCGCCTCGACAAAGGCATTGGTCGCCGTGCCGTAACCCACCGAATCGATCACCGTGCCGGTGTTGGCCGCGCCGTTGCGAAGGGCGAGACCGCCGCCGGCCGCGGCGAATAGGCCGGTCGAGGTGGTGTAGGTGAAATCGGCAGCCCTCGCGCCCGAATAGAGGTTCGAAGCGATCAGCAAATAGCCGCCCGCGGCAATCTTCGTCCCGCTCGCGAAGGTGAAGACGGCAACGTCGGTGACGCCCGTGGCGGACCGGTAGACGAGCCTGTAGCCGGTCAGGTCGATCTCCGCTCCAGTCGTGTTCTTGAGCTCGACAAACTCGTCTCCGGCCGAAGTGCCGGCCACAGCGAATTCATTGATGACGACGTTTGCCATGTTCATTCCCCAACTCGTGAAGACCGCGCGCGCGCGCATTCCGGCGGCGGCGGCGCTCGTTTCAAGCTTCAGGGCTCATCGTGCGGGCGGCTCTTGAAGCCGGCCCGTCCTTCCCCCCTCGCGGCGCATTCCCGATCCGAATCGCGCCGTCTGCGATTTGGCACAGAAGGCTTCGTCTGGGAAGCCGTCACGACGTCATGACGGCCCGCTCGGCCTAACGAGCAAGCGTTACAGCTCAATGACATAGCGGCGCGCCGCAGCACCGCGTCGCGGCGCTCGCGGCGACTTCGGAAGCGGCCGGGAGGCGGAGGCCAGGCAAGCTCGCGACCAGGCTGGCAGCCCCTCCCCGCGAGCAGGGAGGGGCGTTTGGCGACGTTAGATTCGGCCCAGAACGACCAGGATGATGATGATGATCAGGACGAGCCCGAGACCGCCCGACGGCCCGTAGCCCCAGCCCCGGCTGTAGCCCCAGGAGGGCATGGCACCGATCAGAAGCAGGATGAGGAGGATGATGAGAATGGTACCGAGCGTCATGAACCGACTCCCTGCGACACGCAGCAAAGTTGCTACGAGGGTGTAACGATCGAGAGCGGCTACGGTTGCCTTGCCGGCCCGGGCGTCACCAGCTCGACGGATCCTTGACGATCGTCAGCAGGGCCGACGGCGCATAGGGCTTGGTGAAGAAGATCGCCCGGCTCGGATAGTCCCGGCCCTCGGGGCGGACGCAGCCCGACACGATGACGATCCGGATGTGCGGCCAGCGCTCGGCGACGGTCTTCGCCAGGTCGAGCCCGTCCGGCCCCCCGTCGAGGTTGATGTCGGTGACGAGGATCGCGGTCTCGGGCCGGTCGGCGAGCCGGACCAGCGCCTCCTGGTAGCCCTTGGCCTCCGCCACCTCGAAACCGTCGTCGGCGAAGAGCTCGGCGGTCGAGCGGAGGACGAGCGGTTCGTCCTCGACCAGCAACACCCTTTGCACCGGTGCTTCCAACCCGTCGCTCCCCTGTACGGGCGGCCGGACCCTAACCGGCGCCCGATTTTATATAAATCGGGACGGACCGCAGTGTTCCAGGCCGCCATGAACGGGAGAAAAGAAACCCTCTTCCGCTTGCGGGAGACGAGGGGCCCGCCGCGATGCGGTGGGAGGTGAGGGTCTTGGGCACGGCGCCAGAGAATCTCACCCTGCCCTCTCCGGCGAGCGGGAGAGGGGAAGGCTTACGCGCTCGCCGGAGAGGAAATCCTCAGTGCGGGATGAAGCCGCCAAGGCCGCCGAGCAGCGACTTCTTCTTCTTCGGCTTCTGGGCGTCGCCGTTGCTCCGCTCATCGCCGCCGCGGCCGCCCATCATCTCGTCCATGCTCATCCCGAGCAGACCCGTGTAGGTCGACTTGGTGCGCAGCTTGACCGTCCAGTCCGGGCGCCATGAGGCGGGCGCGCGCGCCGGGCGGACCGGGTTGGAGAAGTTCGCCTCTCCGCCGAACGCGGTGACGATGTTCATCATCCCCTGCCCCGCCTTGGCCACCTCCATTGGCACCGTGCAGCGGTCGGCGCTCGCCGGCAGGAGCACCCGCTGCTGGACCAGCCGGGCGATCTCCGCATCGGAAAGATAATCCATCACCGGCATCGCCTGGCTTTCCGACGAGCTCCACATCACCATGTCGCCGTTCGCGCCGGCGCCCATGGCGTTGACGAACCACGCCCGCGAACCCCCGACCGGCTGCCAGGCGAGCGGCACGGCGCCCGACGGCGCGGGAGCGTTCGAGCTAAGCCGCACCGGCGCCAGGAAATCCTGGCCCGGAGCGAGCGAAAAGTGGATTTCGGGACTGTAATTGCCGCGCACCACGTGCGGGCCGACCAGCGAGCCGCCGGCCGGGACGCTGGTGCGGGAGCGCGGGTTCGGCCATTCGCCATAGGTCGCGAAGCGCGTCGCCGAGGGCGGGTTCATCATCCGGATCGCGTTGTTGGCGAACGCCGGCGGAACCTTGCCGGCGGTAAGGCTGGCGAAGTCGATCACCACCGGCTGGCCGGGACGGGCATGCTCGCCGCAGCCCCAATAGATGAGGATCCGCCCGCGCGGACGCTCGGCGCCCTGCGGCCACATCGTCGGCCCCTTGGGCTCGGCGGCGGCGGTCTGCGGAGTGACCAGAGGCAGGCTCGGCCCGGCCTGGAGCCCGGCGGGCGGGAGGTGCTCGGCGGTCGGCTCGCCGCTCGCCCGGCGGCTGCTCCCGAGCTGGAGCATCAAGGTGTGGGCGTAGCCCGCCTGGTTGCCGCCGCGGCCCATCATCGCGCCCATCACCGAGCCCATGCTGGGCCGGCCGCCGCCGCCCATCATCGCGCCCATTCCCGACATCGTGTCGGCGCTCATCCAGTAGACGGCGTTGCCCTCGCCCGACTGCTGGGCGGTTGCGGCTCCGGCGAGCGCGAGCGCCGCGCAGCCGGCAAGTATGGATATGGCGATCTTCATGTGCCTGGTTCCCCTCGTTCGGGCGAGCCTATACCGGCGCCCGGGGGAGCCGCGAACCGGGCGGTACCGTCAAACCTCCGCCGCAATCCGGACAAAACCGCGCACGGCCTCGCCTCACTCCGCGAGATTGAGCCGAGCCGCGACGGCCTTGGCGTAATTCGGGCCGACCTGGACGATGGCGCCGTCGCGAAGGACGAGGGCGTTGATCGTCCGGCCGAGGCGCTGCACCTCGACGACGTTGGCGGGACGGGCGAAGGCGGAGCGGTGGACCCGGAGCAGCTCGCCGGGATCGAGCTTCTCCTCCAGCGCCCGCATCGAGAGCCGGACGATGTGGCTTCGGGTCGCGGTATGGAGCATGACGTAGTCGCGCTGAGCCTCGATCCAGTCGATCGTCTCGACCGGAACGAAGACCGAGCCGGTCCGGGTCGGGACCCAAAGGCCGTCCTCGTGGCTCGAGCGGGAACCCCCGCCTTCCGCCCCGGCCGCCTCGGCACGTCCGGCCATCGTCCGTAGATATTGCCGCCGCTTCGCCCGCTCGACCGCCTGCCACAGCCGATCGAAGCGCACCGGCTTGAGCAGATAGTCGGCCGCCTCGACCTCGAAGGCGTCCGGCGCATATTGCTCGAAGGCGGTGACGAAGACGATTTCGGGCCGTTGCTGCGCGGGCAGGGTCGCGGCGACCCGGAGCCCGTTCTGCTCCGGCATCTGGATGTCGAGGATGGCGAGGTCCGGCTTCTCCCGCTCGATCAGCTCCGCCGCCTCGCGGCCGTCGCGCGCGGTGCCGACGATCTCGGCGTCCGGAATATCCCGGAAGAAGACTTGGAGCCGCTCGAGCGCGAGCGGCTCGTCGTCGACCAGGACGGTGCGCAGAAGGGTCATGCCAACAGTCCCAATGCCGGATTGCCGGGGGCCGCGGTTTCGGGCGCCGGGAGCCTGACGATCGCGGTGAAGCCGTCGTCACGGGCGAGGGTCTCGAGCCGTCCGCGCGCGCCGTAGATCACCTCCAGCCGCCGGCGAACGTTGGCGAGGCCCAAGCCGGTGCCATTCGACGCGCGCGCCGCCGGCGACGGCGGGCCGTCGTCGCTGACGCTTAGCAGCAGGTCGCCGCCCGCGCGGCGCGCGGCGACGCGGAGGATCACGGGCCGGCTGGTCGGCGCAACGGCATGCTTGACCGCGTTTTCGACCAGCGGCTGGAGGATGAAGTTGGGGACCGGCAGGTCGAGCAGATCGTCCGCGGCCGCGAACTCGATGGTCAATCGGTCGCCGAACCGGATCGCCTCGATCTCGAGGTAGGTCTGGAGCGTCTCCAGCTCCTCGCCCAGCGTCGTCCGCCCGGCGCCGTCGGAGACGAGCGCGGTACGCAGGAAGTCGCAAAGCTTGCCGAGCATCGCCTCGCCCTGGCGGTTCCGGCCCGTGACGATCAGCGAGGAGATCGCGTTCAACGTGTTGAACAGGAAATGCGGGTTGAGCTGGAGCCGGAGCGCGGTCAACTGCGCGGTCTGCGCCAGCGCCTGGGCCTCGACGAGCTGGAGCTCCCGGTCGCGCATTGCCGCATGGGTGTGGAGGATGACGTAGATCGTGCCCAGCAGACCGTATAACCACGAGAAGCTGATGAAGTTGGACACGGTCCGGTTCACGATGTCGGGCGGTATCCGATGGCCGCTCATGAACAGGCGGATGATCTCGCCGCCGAGAAGCGAGTCGAAAGCCGAGAAAGCGAGGGCGACGACGCAGACCGCGGCGAACACGCCGATCACCTTGGTCCCGTTCGGCGCGTCCTGAAGCTTCGCCGCGACCCAGTAGAGCGGCGCCGAGAGCGCTATTCCAAAGGCGATGCAGACAAACGCGATCCCGATCGCGAATTTCGGCAGGTGGCCAGTCGCCGCCACGATCGGCATCATGAATAGGATGAACGTGAACAGCCAGACTCCAAGCGTCAGCTTGGCCGCCTGGCGGGCGACTTCTGGATGGCGGGCGAGCGGCTTGTCCATCTTCGATCCGGTGATGTCGAACGAGTCCATTCTAGCTCCTTCGCGGCGTCCGCGCGCCGGTTTTCGTCGCACCGAGCCCGGGTTTGGCAGATCGCGAGCCGGCCCGGGCGTTGGGGAAGATCGCCCGGGCCGGACCGGCGGCGGGGGATCAGCCGCCGGATGGCTTGGCCGGGCGCGGGGCCGGACGGCGCGGCTGCATCGGAGTCATTTCGTCGACGAGCAGCCTCCAGCCGGCGGCGCGGCGCTGCCAGACTCGAACATAATGGCCCTCGATCGGCCCATCTGCCTGCCGCCAGGCGGCCTTTCCATAGGTCCAGGCGAGATCGCCCGCCCGGGACACCCCGCCGCCGATCGGCGCGGCGGCGATGGTCGCGGGCCCCGCCAAGGCGGCGGCCGTGAAGGCGGAGCGGCCGACCGCGGGCTGCGGCCCCGGGCGCATGATCCGCGCATCGTCCCACATCGCCGCCGGCAAGGCGGAGCGGGCGTCGGCGGCGAGTGCGGCGGCGAGCCTCGCCTCGGCCGCCTGAACCTGCGCCCAGGCGCCGGCGGCGCGCGGCGGAGCGCGGCCCGCCGGAGCGGTCGCGACCGCCGATTGCGCGCTCTGACCGGAGGCGGAGTCGGTCGGCGTGCCGTGGTCGAGCACCCAGCGCCAGCTCCCGTCGGGCTCCCGCCGCCAGACGCTGAAATACCAGCCATGGGCCTTCCCCCGCTCATAGTCGAACGGGCCGGTGGAGAAGCCGAGGTCGCCGGAGCGGGCGATGCCGACATAGGCCGGCCACCATTCCAAATGGCCGCCGAAGCGGTAGCCCGGAGCGGCGTAGGTCGCCTTGGCCGAAGCGGGCCCGGGCGTGAAGATCACGGCGTCCCCGGCCGACCAGAAGGTGAAGGCCGGGCCGAGCCCCTGCGTCTGCGCCATCGCGGCGAAGCTTCGCTCCGCCGCGATGATTTCGCCCGCGCCGGCCGCGGGACGGGCCAGGGCCGCGCCCGAGGCGGCGAGGAGAAGGGCGATCAGGCTTGGAAGCAATCGGAAGTTCACGGGCGGCTCCTGGAATCGAGCTGGAACGGGGGGAAGGCGGCGCCCGGGGGCTTGAGCGCCGCCTTCGCGGGATCGTCAGCGGGTGCCGGCGATCCCGCTGTCGCTGCCGGCCAAGGCGAGGCTCACCTGGCGGTCGGCGGAGCGAAAAATCTCGGCCCGGCAGTCGCCGATCGAGCGGGCCTCGTAGAAGGGGAGGCCCGTCGCCTGGCCGCAAAGACGGTTGGCGGCCGCCTTGACCCGGCCGTGGAAGGTTTCGACTCCGCCCGGCGTGGCGAGGTTCAAGTCGCCGCTTCGAATGGAGGCGCTGTAGGCCGCGGACTCCGCCGGCCGGGCCTGGGCGGCGCCGGCGGCGAGGAGGCTGGCGAGAAGGATGGACGACAAGGCGGTCTTCATGGTTTTTCTCCCTGATGGCGCCGGCGAGGCGGTGGCTTGCGAGGCCCGTCCGACGGCGATGAGGATGGCTAGCCGAGTCGCCGCCGCGAGGCGCGCCGGCTGCGACGTCCGCCGCCCCCGGGTCTGCCAAGGCCGCGCGGTGCGACCAAGCCGCGCGGCGGGGCGACGAAACCGACCCGTACACGGGGAGTTCACAGGACCTGCGGCACGGGGCCGCCCTGTTTGATGAAAAGGTGTCGGTTCGTGTCGGATTGGTTGCGTTCGGGTTCGAGAGTGTTTGCCGCGACGTTGCTTGCCGGGAGCGGTCTCGCGCCGCTCCACGCGCAGCAGGCCGCCGCGCCGCCCATTGCGCCTCAAAGCGGTGCCGCACCTCCCGCGGCGGCGCCCGGCACTTCGGCCGATCCCAACGACGACGAGCCCGAAGCGACCGAAATCGTCGTCACCGGGGCCCGCGAGCGCGGCGCCGTGATCGGCGATATCCCGCCCGAGAACCAGCTCGACCGGCGCGAGATCCGCGCCTACGGGGCGAGCAGCATATCGGAGCTTCTCACCGCCCTCTCGCCCCAGACGGCGAGCACGCGCGGACGCGGCGGCGACGCCCCCGTCGTCCTTCTGAACGGACGCCGGATTTCCGGCTTCGGCGAAATTCGCGACCTCCCGCCCGAAGCGATCGAGCGGGTCGACATCCTTCCGGAGGAGGTCGCGCTCAAATACGGCTTCCGGGCCGACCAGAGGGTGGTGAACATCGTTCTTCGCCGCCGCTTCCGCGCGGTGACGGCGGAGGTGAGCGGCGGCCTCGCCACCGAGGGCGGGCGGGCGGCCTATGGCGGGCAGATGAACGTCCTTCGGATCGACCGCAACGGCCGCTGGAACGTCGACGTCAACTATCAGCATTCCGATCCGCTGCTCGAGAGCCAGCGCGACATCGTCCAGTCCTCGCCCTCGTCACCGTTCCAGGTCGTCGCCCCGGCCGATCTCGGCCGTTTTCGCACTCTCCTCGCCGGGACCGACACGCTCAGCCTCGCCGGAACGGTGAACAAGACGATCTTCGGCAACGTCTCGGCGACCCTGAACGGGCGCTACGACTACAGCACCAGCCGAAGCCAGCTCGGCCTTCCCAGCGGCATACTGACCGTACCGGCCGGAAGCCCCTTCGCGCCCTCGGGAACCACCCTCTTCCGGCTGTTCGACGTCGGCGAGCCGCTCGCCCGCCAGAACGACACCGGAACCGCTCATGTCGGGATCACCTTGAATGGCGATTTGCTTCCGTGGCGCTGGTCGTTCACCGGCAATTACGACCGCACCGTCAGCGACCTGACGACCGGCACCGGCCTCGATATCTCCGCCCTCCAGTCGACGATCCTCGCCCGCGATCCTTCGGTCGATCCGTTCGGCACCTTCCCTCTCGGGCTGGTCGACGCTCGACCGAGCGACCGCGCCCATAGCGTCTCCTCGACCGGCTCCGCCGATCTCCTGTTCAACGGCTCGCTTCTGAAGCTTCCCGCCGGCGACGTGTCGACCAGCATCCGAGGCCGCTTCCGCACCCGCGACCTGTCCAGCGAGACCCTGCGCGCCGGAGTGCTGACGTCGCGCGACCTGTCGCGCGACGAGCTCAGCCTCCAGGCCAATGTCGACGTGCCGATCGCCAGCCGACGGCGCGACGTCCTGAAGGGCCTCGGCAACCTGTCGGCCAATTTCAACGCCGAGGTGGAGCATTTCTCCGACTTCGGGACGCTGACGACGTTTGGCTACGGCCTCAACTGGTCGCCCTTCGACCAGCTGAGCCTGATCGCGTCCGCGACTCACGAGCAGGGCGCTCCCTCCACTCAGCAGCTCGGCGACCCGGTCCTGACCACTCCGAACGTCAGGGTATTCGATTTCCTTCGCCAGCAGACCGTCGACATCAGCCAGATCACCGGCGGCAATCCCAACCTCATCGCCGACAATCGCCGGGTGTGGAAGCTCGGAGCGACGATCCGGCCGCTCCAGAAGACCGACCTCACGATCAGCGCCAATTACACCAACAGCCGGATCCGCAACCCGATCGCCGGCTTCCCGACCGCGACGGCCGAGCTCGAGGCGGCGTTCCCCGAGCGGTTCGTTCGCGATTCGAGCGGACGCCTCACCCTGATCGACGCGCGGCCGGTGAATTTCCAGCGTTCGGACCGCGAGGACATTCGCTGGGGCTTGAACCTTTCCCTTCCGGTCGGGCCGCAGCCCCCCGCCGGCGGCTTTCGCGCCCGCTTCGGCGGCCAGGGGCGACCCGCTGGACCGGCCGGCTCGGCCTCCGGCGGCGCTCCGGGTGCTCCAGGCGGCGCCCTGGGTCCGGGAGGAACGCCGGGCGCTCCGGCCCAGGGCGCGGCGGGACGCGGCGGCGGATTCGGCGGCGGACGGGGCGGCTTCGGAGGCGGCGGCGGACGTGGAGGCGGCTTCGGCGGCCCGGGCGCCGGCGCGGGGCGTCTCCAGCTTTCGCTCTATCACACCTGGCACCTTCGCGACGAGATCGCAATCCGGCCGGGCCTTCCGATCCTCGACCTGCTCCACGGCTCCGCCACCGGAAGCCGGGGCGGCTCGCCACAGCACGAGGTCGAAGCAACCGCCGGCGTGTTCCGCAACGGTTTCGGCGCCCGGCTCGCGGCCAATTGGCAGAGCGGGACGACGGTGCGGGGCGGCTCGAACGCGCTCGGCGCGACGACCGGCGACCTGCGCTTCTCGCCGCTGACCACGGTCAATCTGCGGCTCTTCGCCGATCTCGGGCTGCAACGCTCCCTGGTAAAGGCGTCGCCCTTCTTCCGCGGCGCCCGGGTCAGCCTCAACTTCGACAACCTTTTCAACGATCGCCTTCGGGTGACCGATTCGACCGGCACCACGCCGCTTAGCTACCAGCCGGGCTATCTCGACCCGCTCGGCCGAAGCGTGAGGATCAGCTTCAGGAAGCTCTTCTTCTGACCGCGTCCGGCGGCTAGTCGACGGCGATGAGCGAGGACGGACCGTTCGACCGCCGGCTGCGCCGGCTGCGCCGCGACCGGGCGTTTTCGGCGGGAGGCGAGGCCGACTACCTTTTGCGCCGTGCCGCCGACGAGATCGTCGAACGGCTCGACCTGGTCAGCCGGACGTTCGGCCGGGCGCTCGATCTCGGCTGCGGCGACGGATACCTCACCGCCCGCCTTCGCGAGCGCGGGATCGACGTGGTTCCGGCCGATCCCGGCTTCCGGTTCGCGCGCGCCGCGGGAGGTGTCCAATGCGACGAGGACCGGCTTCCGTTCGGCGATTCCCGCTTCGATCTGGTCGTGTCGGCGGGCACGCTCGACAGCGTAAACGACCTTCCCGGCGCCCTTCTCCTGATCCGCCGGGCGCTTCGTCCCGACGGGCTGTTCCTCGGCGCCTTCGCCGGCGCCGGAAGCCTTCCGCGCCTCCGCGCCGCGATGCTCGCCGCCGATTCGCACGCCGGCGCGGCCGCGCCGCGGATCCACCCGCAGATCGACGTCCGGGCGGCGGGCGACCTGCTGGCCCGCGCCGGCTTCGCCTTGCCGGTCGTCGACGTCGAACCGGTCGACGTGCGATTCGCCGGCTTCGGCCGGCTGATCCGCGACCTGCGCGCCATGGGAGCGTCCAATATGCTCGGCCTTCGCGACAGGCGCCCGCTCGGCCGGGCGGCGCTGGCGGCGGCGATCGCCGAGTGGGAAAGCCATTCCGACGCCGACGGTAAGGTGACGGAGCGATTCGAGATCCTCCACCTGCTCGGCTGGGCGCCCTCCCCCGACCAACCCAAGCCCGCGAAACGCGGAAGCGCGACGGCTTCGCTCGCGCAGGCCCTCAAGCCGCGGAGCTAGATCCGCGCCGATCGTCATGCCGGTGACGCCTCGCTCACAGCAGCTTCTCGAGCCAATCGACCAGCGGCCGGTCGGCGGGTGGCATGGCCAGGGCCCGCATCTCCGCCGGTCTCGCCCAGAGCAACGCGTCGGCGTCGAGGGCCTCCGGAATTCCCCGCCACTCGCGGCAGGTGAAGAGCAGGAGGAGCATGTGCCGGCCGCCATTGTCGGCGCTCGCGAAAGCGCAGGGGGCCAGGGCTTCGGGCCGGACCGAAATTCCGAGCTCTTCCTTGAGCTCGCGGGCGAGCGCGGCCTCCGGTTTTTCCCCCGGCTCGACCTTTCCGCCCGGGAATTCCCACAGCCCGGCCATGGCGCGGCCCTGCGCCCGGCGCTGGAGAAGCACTCGGCCCCCGCGGTCGGCGAGCGCCGCGGCGACGACCGTGAAGCTGGTGGTTTCTTGCATCGCCGGGGCCGCCGCTAGGAGGTTGTTAACGGTGCCGCCCGTATCGACAGGCAGGATTGGGCGAATTGCCCCCAGAGGGGATTAGAGGCGATGCGAGGCTTTGCAAGGCTGATCCGCGACGAAAGCGGCGCCACGGCGATCGAATATTCGCTGATCTGCGCCCTCGTCGTGCTGGCGATGATCGCCGGCTTGAGCGCCTTCGCGGGAAGCACGATCAACATGTGGAACAACGTGTCCACGGCCGCCGTGATGAACGGCTGAGGCATCGCGAAAAGACCTTTTCGCCGCTAACTTTTTGGAAACCTCCTTCGCTTAAACCCCAAAACAGCCAAGCCGAAGTGGACAGCGGGGCGGCAGGGGAAGCTGGGCTTCCACGAAGCGTTTGGAAACTAGGAGACCGGAAATGAACTTCATTCGCAAGATGCTGAAGAACGAGAAGGGCGCCACCGCCATCGAGTACGGCCTGATCGCCGCCCTGATCGCCGTCGCCGCCATCACCGCGATGGGCAACGTCGGCACCAGCCTCAACAAGACCTTCAACAACGTTTCGACGTCGATGAACGGCTAAACCGAGCAATCGGTTTAAGAAGGGCGGCGGGACCTCGGTTCCGCCGCCCTTTTCTTGTGCGCCCGCTTTGTCCTTGGAGGGCACGGGTCGCGGGCCGCGGCCCTGGTGATTTAGCTATATAATACACGTTTCCCCTTGCAACCCCCGCCCCGCCTGCCCCATTTACGCGGGCACGTTGTTGGGGAGATGCGGGAATGGCCACCGAGACCAAGCTGAAGCTGGAGGCGCCCGAGGCGCTTCAGACGGTCGAGCCGGCGGAAGCGGCCGGGCTCGTGCCGGTCGACGACGGCGTCAAGTCGAAGCTCGAGACCGTCGTCGACAAGTTCGTCGCCGAGCTCGTCGCGGCCGACGCCAACAGCCCGGAATTCGGCCGCAAGGTGGACGAGCTCACCAACATGGGCCGCAAGCAGATCATGGAGGCGGCAGGCCATTCCAACCGCTTCCTCGACCGGCCGGTCAAGGCGATCGACGCGGACACCGGGATCGGCGCCAACCTCACCGAACTTCGCCGTACGGTGGAGGAGCTCGACCCCGGCAAGCAGGGCAACCTCTCCAGCTCGCGCAAGATCCTCGGGATCATCCCGTGGGGCAACAAGATCGGCAATTACTTCCAGAAGTACCAGTCGTCGCAGACCCACATATCGAAGATCCTGAACGCCCTCGCCTCGGGCAAGGACGAGCTTTTGATGGACAATGCCGCGATCGACACCGAGCGGGCGGCGATGTGGAAGACGATGGGCCAGCTCGAGCAGATGATCCACATCTCGAAGGCGCTCGACAAGAAGCTGGAGGACAAGGCGAACGAGCTCGACTCCGTCGAGCCCGCAAAGGCCAAGGCGATCCGCGAGACGGCGCTCTTCTACACCCGCCAGCGCACCACCGACCTGCTCACCCAGATGGCGGTGACGGTCCAGGGCTATCTCGCCCTCGACCTCGTCAAGAAGAACAATGTCGAGCTCGTGAAGGGCGTCGACCGAGCCTCGACCACGACCGTCGCGGCGCTTCGGACCGCCGTCACCGTCGCCCAGGCGATGACCAACCAGAAGCTGGTGCTCGAGCAGATCACCGCGCTCAACACCACCACGGCGGGAATCATCGATTCGACCGGCGAGCTGCTCAAGAGCCAGACCGGCGAAATCCACCGCCAGGCGGCGTCCTCGACCATCCCGCTGGAGACCCTTCAGCGCGCCTTCCAGAACATCTACGACACGATGGACGCGATCGACAGCTTCAAGCTCGAGGCGCTCGGAAGCATGAAGCAGACCGTCGACACCCTCTCTTCCGAGGTGGAGAAGAGCCGCGGCTACATCGCCCGCGCCGAGGGCGTGTCGCAGAACCAGCTGTCGGGTGGCCGAGCCGCCTCCGCGCTGCTCTCGCCGGTCGAGGCCTAGGTGGACGAGCGCGTCGATCAGGTCATCGCGAAGATGGACGCGACCTTCGCGCGTTGGGACGGACGAACGCCCGAAGCGGTCGGCGCGCAGCGCCGCTATTACGGCCGGGCGGCGCGCTCGGTGGCGGTTCGGGTGGGCGGCATGGCCGCCGCGATCGCCCTGCTCGCCGTCGCCACCATCGCCTTCGGCCTGATAGTCGGGCCGATCGGCTGGAACGGCCTCTTCGTCGTCGCCCTCCTGATCCTGGCCATCCTGATCGCCTTTTCGGTCTGGCCGTCGGAGCCGGCGAAGGTCGCCTATTCGGACGAGCTTCCGACCGGCACCCTGGTCCGGCGCCTGGAAGGCGTCCTGGTGCGCGAGCGAAAGGCCCTCCCCGCCCCCGCCGCCCGGCGGGTCGACGCGATCAGCGCCCAGCTTCCGCTTCTCGAAAGCCGGCTCGGCGAGGTCGATCCGCTCGACCCCCTCGCCCAGGACGCGCGTCGGCTGATGGGCAAGCACCTCCCCGAACTGATCGAGCGCTACGAGCGAATCCCGGCCGCCTATCGCCAGCAGCCCGACGGCGAGGGAATGACCGCCGACCAGCGCCTCGTCTCGAGCCTCGACGCGGCGAAGGAGGCGCTCGACGATCTCGGCGCCCGGCTCGCCCAAAGCGACCGCCAGGCGTTCGAGACGCAGGGCCGGTTCATCGAAAGCCGCTACAAGGATCCGGATCGAATCGGCGGCGGGTGACGAGATGGACCTAGGTGGCGCCTGGCGCGCGGCGGACGATTTCCTCCGGCGCCACATCAAGACTCGCGCGGTGCGCGAGGCGGAACGCCGGCGCGTGGAGCGGCGGCGGCGCTCGGTGCTTCGTCAGGGCCGCAACGCGGTCCTCGCGGGCGGAGTGTCGGCGGCGGGCGGGTTCGCGGTCGCCGCTCTCCTCGCCCCGCCCGTCGCGGCGGTCGCCGCCGGCGGCGCGGCGCTGCTCGGGATCGTCGGGATCCGGATCTGGGACTCGCGCGCCCGGGAGGGCTTTTCGAGCGCCGAGCTCTCCGCCCTTCCGGCCCAGGCCGAGGAATGGCTGCTCGATATGCGCCCGCTGCTTCCGCGCGGAACCGAGACGGCGCTCGACACGATCCTTGCCCACCTCGGCGACCTGCCCCCCTTTCTCGCCTCGCTCCACCCGAACGAGACTCGCGCCTGGGAGGCGCGCCGGCTGCTCGGCGAGCACCTCCCGACCCTGGTCGATTCCTGGTGCAAGCTGCCGAGCGTCACGCGCGAGCGCGACGGCGAGGCGCGCAAGCGCCTCGGCGCGGGCCTCGACACACTGGCGGAAGAGCTCTCCCGGCTCGCCTCCGAGCTAAGCCGCGACGAGCGGATGCGGCTGGAAGCCCAGAGCCGCTTCGTCGAAAGCCGCTACCGCGATCCTCGGCTCGAGGGCTAGCGCGCGCGAATGGGCGATTGGGGACAGTAACTATTGTCTTTCCGCAGCGTGTGTAGCGGACGCCGGCCGGACAAATAGTTACTGTCCCCTTCAGAACCGACGCGCGGTCAGGAAGAGCAGCAGAAGCCAGCCCGCCGCGGCGACCGGAACCGCCAATGCAAGCGGCAGGAGTAGGATGGCGGCGACTCCGATCGCCGCGACTCCCGCCTCGAACCAAGCGAGCCGGCGTGGAGTTTCGCGGCCGCAGCGCGGACAGCGCGCCCGAGCCGCGAGCCACGACAGGACGGGCACCGAAGGCCATAGGCTCAGGCTCGCCCCGCAGCGCGGGCAGAGCCGGCCGGCGAGCACCGGCCGTCCCCGAAGCCGGGCGGCGAGCGCTCCGCCCGCCGCGAGCCCGACGACGAAGCCCAGCGCCGCCCAGGCGCTCCCTTCGCCGAGCATCAGGGCGAAACGGCGGCGAGGATCCGGCGGGCCTGGACGAGGTGCGGCCGATCGATCATCCGCCCGCCCAGCGAGAGCGCGCCGGCGCCGGGACTAGCCTCGAACGCGGCGACCACCGCCCGAGCATGGGCGATCTCGCCTTCCGAAGGCGTGAAGGCGGCATTGATCGGCTCCACCTGGGCGGGGTGGATCGCCATCATTCCGGTGAACCCGTCGCGCCGCGCCCGTCCCGCATAGGCGGCGAGTCCCTCGAGGTCCCGGAAATCGGGATAGACCGTCTCGACCGGCGCCACGCCGGCCGCGGCGGCGCCGAACAGGCAGAGCGAGCGGGCAAGCTCGTAGGGCGGCGTGTAGCGCCCGTCCGCCTCGCGCGACGTCGACGCGCCGATCGCCGCCGGCAGGTCCTCCGCGCCCCAGGTGAGAGCGGCAAGGCGGCGGGCGCCGCCATAGCTTCCAAGCTGGAAGATCGCCGCCGGAGTCTCCGTCGCGATGGCGAGGATCTGCGCCGTGGCATTGCCCCCCTCGGTGAGGCGCCGCGCAAGCTCGTCGACCGAAGCGCCGCCGTCCGCCTTGGGAAGGACGATGCCGTGCGGATGGCCGGCAAGCACGGAATCGAGGTCGGCCCGGCTGTCGTCGGTGTCGAGCGGGTTGATCCGAACCCACAGGTTGGCGCCGGGATGCCCCGCGAGGAAGCGCGCGACATGCCGCCGAGCCTCCGGCTTGGCTGTGGCCGCCACCGAATCCTCAAGATCGAGGATCAGCGCATCGGCCCCCGACGCAAGCGCCTTCTCCATCCGATCCGCCCGGTCGCCGGGGACAAAGAGGAGAGAGCGGAGCCTCATCCCACACCGTCATCCCGGCCGCGCCTCTCTCCCCTCACCCCTTCCTCCGCAGCAGCGCCGTCCGCTCCATCTTGCAGACGATCTCGTCACGCTGGTTGAGCATTCGGTGCTCGAACGTGACGATTCCAGCCTGCGGGCGGGAGGCGGAATCCTTGAGCGCGATCACCTCCGTCTCGGCGCGCAGCGTATCGCCGATGAAGACCGGCTTGGGCATCCGAACCTTGTCGTAGCCGAGATTGGCGACCAGCGTCCCAAGCGTCGTGTCGCCGACCGACAGGCCGACCAGCAGGGCAAAGGTGAAGGTGCCGTTGACGACGATCCGGCCGAATTCGGTCGCCGCCGCATATTCGGCGTCGAGGTGGAGCGGCTGCGGGTTGTGGGTCAGCGCCGAGATCAGCAGATTGTCCGCCTCGGTGACGGTGCGGTGCGGCTGGTGGACGAGCCGGTCGCCGATCGTCCATTCGTCGAAGAAGCGCCCGGTCATCTCAGGCCGTCGCCCCCGCGAAGGCCGGGGCCTCGATGGGGGTGCGCACCCGCGCCTTTTTCGGGCTGGGATTCCGGCCTTCGCCGGGATGACGGATTTGGCTCATCATTCCTTCTCCACCCGAGCCAGCATCGCGCCCTCCTGGACCTGCGCTCCAACCTGGGCGGCAAGCTCCGACACGATTCCGTCGAAAGGCGCCGTGAGGCTGTGCTCCATCTTCATCGCCTCGAGGGTGACGAGCTTCTGGCCCTTCGCTACCCGGTCGCCCTGGCGGGCGTCGACGGCGATGATCCGGCCCGGCATCGGCGAGACAAGGCTTCCGTCTCCCGCGCCGCCGCCCGCCGCTCCACCCGCCGAGCCGGGAAGAGCGAAGGCGAAGGCCTGGCCGGCGGCGAAGACCAGCACCTGCTCGCCATTCGCGGTCGCCACGCCCTCGAGCGGCGGGTTGCCGCCGGTGTCGACGCTCCTCGTCTCGCCGCCATGCGCCAGCGCGATCCGGCGATCGGGAGTGGCGTTGAGCCGGAAGCCGGCGAGACCGCTCCACGGATCGCCCTCCTCGCCCGTCCCAAAGTCGGAGACTCCCAGCGCCGTCGCCGCCAGGTTCCAGACCGCGTCGGCGGGAGCGGGATCGGGAACCAGCCGGTCGAGCCGGGAGGGAATGAAGGCGGTGTCTACCTCGCCCTTCTGGAAGTCGTCGTCCGCCGCCGCCCGGGCGAGGAAGCCGGCATTGGTCCTGACCGGCCAGACCTCGACCTCGCGAAGCGCCTCGGCGAGCCGTTCCGCCGAGTCGGCGCGGTCGCTTCCATGGGCGATGACCTTGGCGATCATCGGGTCGTAATAGGGGCTGATCCGGTCCCCCTCCTCGACCCCGGTGTCGATACGCACGCCGCGCGGAAGCTGGAAATGGTCGAGGCGCCCCGTCGAGGGAAGGAATTCGTGCGCCGGATCCTCCGCGTAGAGCCGCGCCTCCATCGCCCACCCGCGTATCTCGAGTTCGTCCTGGCGGAGCGGAAGCGGCTCTCCGCTCGCCACCCGAAGCTGCCATTCGACCAGATCCTGGCCGGTAATCTCCTCGGTGACGGGATGCTCGACCTGGAGGCGGGTGTTCATCTCCATGAACCAGACCCGATCGCCGCTTAGGCCCGCCGAGGCGTCGGCGATGAACTCGATCGTCCCGGCGCCGACATAGTCGACCGCCTTCGCCGCCTTGACCGCCGCTCCGCAGACGATGTCGCGAAGCGCCTCGTCGAACCCCGGCGCCGGCGCTTCCTCGATCACCTTCTGGTGGCGGCGCTGGAGCGAGCAGTCCCGCTCGAACAGGTGGACGACGTTGCCGTGCGTGTCGCCGAACACCTGCACCTCGATGTGCCTGGGGCGCTCGATATATTTCTCGATCAGCACCCTCTCGTCGCCGAACGAAGCGGCCGCCTCGCGCTTGCACGAGGCGAGCATCTCCTGGAATTCCTCGCCGTGGTTGACCCGCCGCATGCCCTTGCCGCCGCCTCCGGCGACCGCCTTGATCAGCACCGGATAGCCGATCTTGTCCGCCTCCGCCCGAAGCCGCTCCGGGCCCTGGTCCTCGCCGAGATAGCCGGGCGTCACCGGCACCCCCGCCTCGATCATCAGCGTCTTGGCCGCATCCTTCAGCCCCATCGCCCGGATCGACGCCGCCTTCGGCCCCACCCAGACCAGCCCCGCCGCCTCGACCGCCTCGGCGAAATCGGCATTCTCCGAGAGGAACCCGTAGCCGGGGTGAATCGCCTCGGCGCCGGTCGCTCGGGCGGCGGCGATGATCTTCTCCCCGACGAGATAGCTCTCGCGCGCCGGCGAAGCGCCGATGTGGACCGCCTCGTCGGCCTCGCGGACGTGGAGCGCGTTGCGATCGGCGTCCGAATAGACGGCGACGGTGCGAATGCCGAGCCGGCGCGCCGTCCGGATCACCCGACAGGCGATCTCGCCGCGATTAGCGATGAGAAGGGATTTCAACATAAGCGAAAACCGGGTAAAATCCTCCCCGGCACGGGGAGGGGAACCGTGCGAAGCACGGTGGAGGGGCTGGCACGATGCTGACGGGATCGGGCCGGACGATCGGATCGGCGCGCAAGCTCCGGCGGACGATGAGCCTGCCGGAAGTCCTGCTTTGGCGCGAGCTGCGAAAACGGCTGGGCGGATGCAAATGGCGCCGCCAGCACCCGGCTGGGCCGTTCGTCCTCGATTTCGTCTGTCTGGAGGCGAGGCTTGTGGTCGAGATAGACGGCGAGGCCCACGACCGGGGCACCAATCCGGTCCGCGACGAAGCGCGCGACGAATGGCTTATGGCGCAAGGCTATCGCACCTGGCGCGTCCCCGCTCGTGAGGTGCTTGCGAACCTCGAGGGGGTGGTGCGCCATGCGGTGCACCTGGCGCGGCAGTGCCAGCCCCTCCACCGCCCTTCGGGCGGTCCCCCTCCCCGTACCGGGGAGGATTGAGGAAAGGGCAATCCTCCCCGGTACGGGGAGGTGGCAGGCCACAAGCCTGACGGAGGGGCTGGCACGGACCACCCTCACATCCGGAACAACCCAAACCGCGCCCGCTCCGCGATCGGCGCGTTCAGGCAGGCGCTGAACGCCAGCCCCAGCACGTCGCGGGTCTGGGCCGGATCGATTATGCCGTCGTCCCACAGGCGGGCGGTCGCGTAATAGGGATTGCCCTCGTCCTCGTAGCGCTGCCGGATCGGGGCCTTGAAGACTTCGGCTTCCTCGGACGACCAGCGCTCGGCGTCCTTGTGGACGGTGGCCAGAACGCTCGCCGCCTGCTCGCCGCCCATCACGCTGATCCGGCTGTTGGGCCAGGTGAACAGGAATCGGGGGCCGTAGGCGCGGCCGGCCATGCCGTAATTGCCGGCGCCGAAGCTTCCGCCGATCAGCACGGTGACCTTGGGCACCTGCGCGGTCGCGACCGCGGTGACCAGCTTGGCGCCGTCCTTGGCGATTCCGCCCGCCTCATATTTGCCGCCGACCATGAAGCCGGAGATGTTCTGGAGGAAGAGCAAGGGCGTCCTGCGCTGGCAGGCGAGCTCGATGAAATGGGCGCCCTTCAGCGCGCTTTCGGAGAAGAGGATGCCGTTATTGGCGATGATCGCCACCGGAATCCCCCAGATGCGCGCGAAGCCGCAGACCAGGGTGGTGCCGTAGAGCGGCTTGAAGGCGTGGAAGTCGGAATGGTCGACGATCCGGCCGATCACCTCGTGTACGTCGTAGGGCGTTCGCACGTCGTCGGGGACGATCCCGTAGAGATCCTCCGCATCGAGCTTCGGCGGCGCCGGCTCGGCGAGGTCGAGGTCCGGGGCTTTCACTGTGTTAAGCCGAGCGACGATGCTCCGGACGATGGCGAGGGCATGGTCGTCATTCTCGGCGAGATGGTCGACGACCCCCGACTTGCGGGCGTGGAGGTCGCCGCCGCCCAGATCCTCGGCGCTGATCACCTCGCCGGTCGCCGCCTTGACCAGCGGCGGGCCGCCGAGGAAGATCGTGCCCTGGTTGCGGACGATCACCGTCTCGTCCGACATGGCGGGCACGTAGGCGCCGCCGGCCGTGCAGCTCCCCATCACGCAGGCGATCTGGGCGATCCCCTCGGCCGACATCCGCGCCTGATTGTAGAAGATCCGCCCGAAATGCTCGCGGTCCGGGAAGACCTCCGCCTGGTGCGGGAGGTTGGCGCCGCCGCTGTCGACCAGGTAAACGCAGGGAAGCCGGTTCTCGCGCGCGATCTCCTGGGCTCGCAGGTGCTTCTTCACCGTCATCGGGAAATAGGCGCCGCCCTTCACCGTCGGATCGTTGGCGACGATCATGCACTCGCGACCCGACACCCGGCCGATCCCGGCGATCACGCCCGCGCCCGGCGCCTCGTCGCCATACATGCCGTTGGCGGCGAGCTGGCCGACCTCGAGGAAGGGCGCGCCGGGATCGAGCAGCCGCGTGACTCGATCGCGCGGAAGCAGCTTGCCGCGCGCGACATGGCGCTCGCGATGCTTCTCCGGCCCGCCGAGCGCGGCGGACGCGACCTTGGAGCGAAGCGCCTCGGCGAGCGCGCGGTTGTGCGCCGAATAACGCGCGAAGCTCTCCGAGCCGTCGTCGACCTTGGAGGTGAGCTGGGTCATGCGCGCACCGTCGCCCCAGCGCAGGCTGGGGCCCCAGCGGGTGAAAGGCACCCGCGTTCTTCACCCGCTGGGGCCCCAGCCTTCGCTGGGGCGACGATGTTACGAACCCTCATCCGTGCACCGGCTTCTTGCGGATCAAATATCGGTAGACCCCGATCACGTTGATCACGAACAGAACGATGTTCTGGGTCCCGATCCCGGTCGCCTTGTCGGACAGGAAGCCCCAGGTGACCAGCGCGACGGACGAGCTGACGAAGATCACGAACGCCCAGCCGGTCGGCCGCCGGCCGAGGTCGAGAGAGACGATGAGGGCGGCGATCGCGCCCGCGATCGAGCCGTACCATTCGAGGCCGTCGATCAGGCCCTTGCTCATTGGTCGGCTCCGGTCATGGCGGGCTGACTAACGGCTGAAGCGCGGGTTGGGAAGCGCTGGCGCACCGGCCAAACCCCTCTATAGTGCGCCGACTACAAGATGTTTCGAGAGGCCTCCTTCATGCATCGTCCCACCCTGCTCGCTCTCCTGCTCGCCACCGCCGCCTGCTCTCCGTCCGGGCCCGGCAACCGCGGCGAGGCCGGCGGCGCCCAGACGGCGGGCTCCGCCGCCGGGATCGAGGCCGCCGCGATGGACAAGGCGGTCGCGCCGGGCGACGACTTCTTCGCCTACGCGAACGGCGGCTGGGTCAGGAACACGGCCATTCCCGAGGACCGATCGAGCGTCGGAGCCTTCAACATCGCCGATCAGCAACGCGAGCGGCAGACCCGCGAGCTGCTCGACTCGATCCTCAAGTCGAGCCCGGCGGCGGGAAACGGCGAGGCGATGATCGCGGATTATTACAACGCCTACCTCAACACCGACGCGATCGACCGCGCCGGAATGACTCCGGCCAAGGCCGACATGGACGCGATCGTCGCCATCGCCGACAAGAAGCAGTTGAGCGCCGCGATCGGCTCCACGCTTCGAGCCGACACCGATCCGCTCAACGCCACTAACTTTCGGACCGAGAACCTCTTCGGCATCTTCGTCACCCAGGGCCTCGCCACCCCGGGCGAGACCCTGCCCTACATCATGCAGGGCGGAATCGGCCTTCCCGAACGCGAATATTACCTCTCCGGCGACTCCAAGATGAAAGGCATACGCGATCAGTATCGCGCCTATGTCGCGACCGTGATGAAGGCCGCCGGAGCGGTCGACTCCGACGGCGCCGCGACCCGCATCCTCGACCTCGAGACCAAGATCGCGCAGGCCCACGCCACTCGCGCGGAGAGCGAGGATTTCGCCAAGGGGGCGCAGGTGTGGAGCCGCGCCGACCTCGATCAAAAGGCTCCGGGGATCGATTGGGGCGCCCTGCTCGGCGCCGCCCAGCTCGGCGGTGCCCAGAAGTTCGAGGCCTTTCATCCCGGCGCCATTCCCAAGCTCGCCGCTCTGGTCGGCTCCGAGCCGCTTCAGAGCTGGAAGGAGTGGCTCGCCTTTCACACCCTCAATCAGCAGGCCAACGTCCTTCCCCGCCCGATCCGCGACGCCAGCTTCGCCTTCAACGGCACCGTTCTAGCGGGCACGCCCCAGCAGCGCCCGCGCGACCAGCTCGCCCTGAACGCGGTCAGCGGAGCGCTTCAGGACGCGGTCGGAAAGGCCTATGTCGACAAATATTTCCCGGCCTCCGCCAAGGCCGAGGTCCAGAAGATGGTCGACAACATCAAGGCCGCCTTCGCCCGCCGGGTGCAGGCGATCGACTGGATGGCGCCGTCGACCAAGGCGGAGGCGCTGAAGAAGGTCGAATCGATCGTCGTCGGGGTCGGCTATCCCGATTCCTGGCGCGATTATTCGGGCCTGCGGATCGTCGGCGACGACGCCTATGCCAACCAGAAGAATGCCGGCCTCGCCGAATATCGCCACCAGATCGCCAAGATCGGCAAGCCGATGGACCGGAGCGAATGGTGGATGCCGCCGCAGCTCGTCAACGCGGTCAACCTTCCGGTCCAGAATGCGCTGAACTTCCCCGCCGCCATCCTCCAGCGCCCGTTCTTCGATCCCAGGGCGGACGCGGCGTTCAACTACGGCGCGATCGGCTCTGTGATCGGCCACGAGATCAGCCACAGCTTCGACAATAACGGCGCCCTGTTCGACGCCAGCGGCCGGCTGCGCAATTGGTGGACCCCGGCGGACTTCAAGCGCTTCCAGCAGGCCGGCGCCGCCCTCGCCGCCCAGTACGATTCCTACGAGGCGCTTCCCGGACTCCACGTCAACGGCAAGCTGACGCTCGGCGAGAACATCGCCGACGTCGCCGGCCTCTCCGCCGCCTACGACGCCTACCGCGCCTCGCTCGGCGGCAAGGAGGCGCCGGCGATCGGCGGATTCACCGGCGACCAGCGCTTCTTCATCGCCTACGGCCAGGCCTGGGCCACCAAGATGCGCGAGCCGACCCTTCGCCAGCGGGTCCTCACCGACGGCCACGCCCCCGGCCAGTTCCGGGCGCTGACGGTGAGAAACCTCGACCCCTGGTACAACGCGTTCCAGGTGAAGCCCGGGCAGAAGCTGTATCTGGCGCCGGATAAGCGGGTGAAGGTCTGGTAATCCCCGTCACCCCGGCGAAGACCGGGATCTCGCCGGGTGAAGAGCGCCGAGCCTTTCACCCCCCGGGATGCCAGCCTCCGCTGGCATGACGAGGAACACCGTGACGAGGAACACCGTCGCCCCAGCGAAGGCTGGGGCCCCAGCGGGTGAAGGGCACCGAGCCTTTCACCCCCCGGGATGCCAGCCGTCGCTGGCATGACGAGGAACACCGTGACGAGGAACACCGTCGCCCCAGCGAAGGCTGGGGCCCCAGCGGGTAAAGGGCACCGAGCCTTTCACCCCCCGGGATGCCAGCCTCCGCTGGCATGACGATAAGGCGCCCCGCCCCCTCCCCGTCGCCCCAGCGAAGGCTGGGGCCCCAGCGGGTGAAGGGCTCCGCGCCTTTCACCCCCTGGGATGCCAGCCTCCGCTGGCATGACGATAAGGGCCCGCGCCTTCGCCGGGACGAATCTTATCCCGCCCCGATCAGCTCCCGCCCGATCAGCATGCGCCTTATCTCGTTCGTCCCGGCGCCGATGTCGAGCAGCTTGGCATCCCTCATGAAGCGCTCCACCGGCCAGTCCTTGGTATAGCCGGCGCCGCCGAGCGCCTGGATGGCTTCCAGGCTGACCTTCACCGCGCTTTCGGAGGCGAGCAGGATCGCGCCCGCCGCGTCGAAGCGAGTCGTCTTGCCGGCGTCGCAATTGCGCGCGACGGCATAGACGTAAGCCCGCGCCGAATTGAGCGCGACATACATGTCGGCGACCTTGGCCTGCATCAGCTGGAACGTTCCGATCGCCTGTCCGAACTGCTTTCGCTCGCGCACATAGGGCAGGACGACGTCGAGGCAGGCCTGCATGATTCCGAGCTGGATCCCGGCGAGCACCGTCCGCTCATAGTCGAGGCCGGACATCAAAACGCCGACTCCGCCGTTGACCGGCCCCATCACATTCTCATCCGGAACCTCGCAATCGTTGAACACCAATTCGCCGGTCGGGCTTCCGCGCATGCCCATCTTGTCGAGCTTCTGGCCGAGGCTGAATCCGGGCATGCCCTTCTCGATCAGGAAGGTGGTGATCCCCCGGCTGCCCTCGCCCGTCTTGGCGTAGACGACGAGCGTATCGGCATGATGGGCGTTGGTGATCCAGAACTTCGTGCCGTTCAGGACGTAGCCGCCCTGCACCTTCTCGGCGCGAAGCTTCATCGACACGACGTCGGAGCCCGCCCCGGCTTCCGACATGGCGAGGCTTCCGACATGCTCGCCGGAGATCAGCTTGGGCAGGTATTTCGCCTTCTGCTCCGGGCTGGCCCAGCGGCGGATCTGGTTGATGCACAGGTTCGAATGCGCGCCGTAGGACAGCCCGACCGAGGCCGAGGCGCGGGCCACCTCCTCCTGGGCGACGACATGCTCGAGATAGCCGAGGCCAAGCCCGCCATCCTCCTCGCCGACGGTGATCCCGTGGAGTCCGAGCGCGCCCATTTCCGGCCAAAGCTCGGTCGGGAACCAGTCCTCCTGGTCGATCCGCGCGGCGAGCGGCGCAATCCGGTCCGCGGCGAAGCGCGCGGTCGTGTCGCGGATCGTGTCCGCCATTTCGCCCAAAGCGAAATCGAGCCCGATATCGGCCATGCCTGGTCTCCTGTTCGGCGGCGGCCCTAGCAGAGGCCCCGCGATTTGAACAAGGCGGGCGCCGCGCCTATGTGCGGCTCCGACAAATCCTCCCCGGAACGGGGAGGGGGACCAGCCGGAGGCTGGTGGAGGGGCTGGCACGGACCTCCCAGCAGCCCCTCCACCCCGCGCTTCGCGCGCGGTCCCCCTCCCGGTACCGGGGAGGAGCCAAGAACGGAGCGCCCATGTCCACCGCCGACCCCATCGTCATCCTCTCCTATGCCCGGACCCCGATGGGGAGCTTCCAGGGCGCCCTCGCCGGCGCGAGCGCCACCGAGCTCGGCGCCGCCGCAGTCCGAGCCGCGGTCGAACGCGCTGGGATCGAGGGCGACCAGGTCGACAAGATCTTCATGGGCTGCGTCCTCCCCGCCGGGTTGGGCCAGGCGCCCGCCCGCCAAGCCGCGCTCGGCGCCGGCCTCCCCCGCTCGGTCGAGGCGACCACCGTCAACAAGGTCTGCGGCTCCGGGATGCAGGCGGCGATGTTCGCCCACGACATGATCGCGAGCGGATCGGCCGATCTGATCGTCGCCGGCGGAATGGAGTCGATGTCCAACTCGCCCTACCTGATGAAGAAGCACCGCTCCGGCGCCCGGATCGGCCACGACACGGTCTACGACCATATGATGCTCGACGGCCTCGAGGACGCCTATGACGCGGGCCGGGCGATGGGCACCTTCGCCGAGGACAGCGCGCGCGAATATCAGTTCACCCGCGGCCAGCAGGACGAATATGCCATCGAGTCGCTGCGCCGCGCCACCGACGCCATCTCTTCCGGCGCCTTCGACCGGGAGACCACCCCGGTCACGGTGAAGACCCGCAAGGGCGAGGAGGTCGTGACCTGCGACGAGCAGCCTGGCAAGTCGAACCCGGAGAAGATACCGGGCTTGAAGCCCGCCTTCGCCAAGGATGGGACGATCACCGCCGCCAACGCCTCGTCCATCTCCGACGGCGCCGCCGCCCTCGTCATCACCCGCCAGAGCGTCGCCGACCGGCTGGGCGTCAAGCCGGTCGCCCGGATCGTCGCCCACGCCGCGCACGCCCAGGCGCCGAACCTCTTCACCACCGCCCCCGTCCCCGCGGTCCGCAAGGCGCTCGACAAGGCCGGCTGGAGCGTCGGCGACGTCGATCTTTGGGAAGTCAACGAGGCCTTCGCCTGCGTCGCCATGATCGCGATGCGCGATCTCGGGATCGAGCGCGAGAAGCTGAACGTCCACGGCGGCGCCACCGCTCTGGGCCACCCGATCGGCGCCAGCGGCGCGCGGCTCCTGTGCACGCTGCTTAGCGCGCTCGAGACCCACGGCGGGAAGCGCGGACTCGCCACCTTGTGCATCGGCGGCGGCGAGGCGACGGCGATGGCGGTGGAATTGGTCAGCTAGCGCTCGTCGACGGAGCGCTCGCGCGTCGGCTCGCGCCCCCCGGGGGCGGGGGCGGGGCGAGACCGCTTGATCGGGCGCCTGATTTGAGCCAGCCTGGCCTCCATCGCTCTGGGGGGAGGAAATCGGCATGGGCACTTTCGCAGTCATCGGTCTCATGGCGCTACAGGCGCAGCCCGTTACCGCTCTGCCTCTCCGGGACTTCATGGCCGCTTGCGTACAGTCCGGCGGTAATCTCGGCTGGTTTCCCGTCGTTTCGACCGGCGAGTCCACCCTTCAGGGTGTTTACCTCACCACCGACGGCGCCGCGAAGCAGGTCACGATCAGCTTCTTCAACGAGGACGGTTCCGGCTTCGGTAAAGTTCGCTGGTTCAACAGCGCCAATACGGAAGTCATCCAGGGGACCGGCATTCCGGAGAGCTTCACGATCCTCTCCAAGCGCGTCCGCTACGGCGTCTCGAGCACGCGGACTCCGACGGCCGTCTGCACTCGGGTTCAGTAGCGGGCGCCGACGCCCTCCGCCGCCGGTCACGCCGCCGTGTTGGGGACGATCTCGCCACGCGGTTCGTCGGTGAAGACGAGGAACGAGCGAATCCCCGGGCACCTTCGGCTTTCGCGGAACTCCCCCGCTCCAGGTCCATTCCACCGCTCGAGCAACAGGAGAGCGGCGATGATCACACGCACGGCGAGCGCGCGGTACGAAGGCTTGGGCAAGACGGGCAAGGGCTGGGTGTCGACCCAGTCCGGTGTTCTTAGCGAGGAGCGCTACGGCTTCGGCACCCGCTTCGAGAACGAGCCGGGCACCAATCCCGAGGAGCTGATCGCCGCCGCCCATGCGAGCTGCTTCACGATGGCCCTCTCTTTCGCTCTCGCCGGCGCCGGAATCGAGGAGGGCCGGCTCGAGACCGTCGCCCGGGTCAAGCTCGACAAGGAGGGCGACGGCTTCCGGATCACCCGCTCCGACCTCCAGCTCACCGCGTCGGTGCCCGGGATCGAGGAGGCGCGGCTGCGCGAGCTCGCCGAGGGGGCCAAGGCGAATTGCCCGGTCTCGAAGCTGCTCGACGCCGAAATGAGCCTCAAGGTTACGATCGGCTAGGCAGACCTTCGGGAAAAACCGTCATCCTGGCGAAGGCTCCGGCGCACGTGCGCTAGAGGATTGCGATCTCCTTCAGCCAGTTTTCGAGCAAAGCGGGCCAGACATCCACGCCGTGCCCGGTCCGCCGCAGGGCAAAGGCGTGGCCGCCCGCGGCGAAAAGGTGGATTTCGGTCGGAACGCCCGCCGAGTCGAGGGCCCGGGCATAGACGACGCTGTTGCAGATCGGATCGGTGGGATCGTCCCAGGCCTGCACCAGGAAGGTCGGGGGAGTCTGCTTGCCGACATGGATCGCCGGGTCGAGGCTCCGGCCGGCGCGGCACAAATGGCCGGGATAGAGCGCCATCGCGAAGTTGGGCCGGCTGCTCACCCGGTCGAGCGGATCGACGGGCGGATAAGCGGGCTCGACGATGTTGCTGGTCTGGGCGACGAGATAGCCGCCCGCGGAAAATCCCATCACCCCGATCCTGCCCGGATCGATGCCCAGCGAGGGAGCCCGGGCGCGGACCAGCCGGATCGCCCGCTGCGCGTCCTGAAGCGCGGTGAGGTGACGGGGGGTCACCGAGCAGTTGCAGGCCGCGTCGTAATGATGGTTGCTGTTCGGCACGCGATATTTCACCAGCACGCAGACCATGCCCCGAGCGGTGATCCAGTCGCACGCGTCGGTCCCTTCCAGGTCGATCGCGAGCTGCTGGAAACCGCCGCCGGGGAAGACGAGGATCGCCGCGCGCCTGCTTGGTCCCTTCGGGCGGAAGATCGCCATCGTCGGAGTCGAGACGTTGTAGACGCCGGTGACCGGAAGGCCGGCGAAGCGGCTCGGATTGGTGCCCGTCTTGCTAAATTCCGCGGCCTTGGCGGCCCCTTCCATGTCGGGCGGCCGGCCCGGCCAGAGCGCCAGTTCCTCCACGCCCGGGGGCGGCTTCCAGATGCCGATCGTCTCCCCCACCGCCCGAGCCGCCGGCGCCGGCGTCGGCTCGGCGGCCGAGGCCGGCGGCGACTCCGCCTTGCGGCTCACGGCGACGGCGCCGGCGAGTCCGAGCAGCGCCAGGGCCGCTCCCAATATCATCGAGGTTCGTCGCGCCATGAACCGCTCCCGTGACCCGGCCGCCCGCTCGCCTCCAGCCTCGACCGAAGCTTCGGACCTACCAGAAGTTGCACCTCTCCCAACGCTCGACCACCGTGTCTCCCTCGGTCACGAAATAACGCTCATGCGCGGCGGCGGTCATGCAGGCGTGATTGGGGAGGATCCGAACCGTCGCGCCGATCGGCAACCGCTCGAAGTCGGCCGGGACGGCGGGAACGAGGCCATGCTCCTGGTTGACCGAGGCGACGGCAAGTCCGGCCGCTCCGTCGGCGAGGCGGCCATAGCCTCCGCCCGCTCCCTTGTCCTTCGACAGCGCAAGCCCGCCGGCGTCGACGAGCAGGTAGCCGAGGTCGCGGCGGTGGCCGATCACCGTCGCCAGGACCGAGGCCGCGATGTCCTCCGCGGCGCAGACCCCGAGCGCCTCCATCACCAGGTCCATGAACATGTAGACTCCGGCGCGCACCTCCGTCACGCCGTCGAGCCGCTCGGCGAACAACGCGGTGGGCGTGGAGCCGACGCTGACCACCGGCGCCGGTAGCCCCGAAGCGCGAAGCGCCTCGGCGGCGGCTACCGCGCCGGCCCTCTCCCGCTCCGCCATGGCGCGCAATTCGTCGGGAGAGCGGCATTCGTAGGACCGGCCGGCATGGGTCATCACGCCGCGAAGCCGCGTCCCCCGCGAGCCGTGAAGCCGCCGCCCGATCTCGACCAGGCGCGGGTCGTCGGGCCGAAGCCCGGCCCGGCCGCCGTCCGTGTCCACCTCGATCAGCACCGGGAACGACGCCCCGAGCGCCGAGCCGCGCTCCGCCGCCGCCTCGGCCATCTCGAGGCTGTCGAGAATGATCGCGATCTCCGCCCCGCGCGCCTGCAGCGACGCCACCTGGGCGAGCTTCGAAGGAACGATCCCGACCGCGTAGAGGATGTCGGTGAAACCGCGATCGAGGAAATATTCCGCCTCCCTAAGGGTCGAGACGGTGATCCCGCCCGGCTGCCCCTCGACCGCCAGCCGCACCGCCTCGGCCGACTTGGCCGTCTTGACGTGCGGCCGAAGCGGCACTCCGAGCGCCGCCAGCCGCTCCCGCATCCGGGCAATATTCCGCTCGAGCCGGTCCCGGTCGAGCAGCAAGGCGGGAGTCTCGATCTCTCCTATCTCCATCGCCCCTCCTTAGACCGCCGCGCGAGCGAACGAAATCGTCGGCTCGTAGGCTGTGGCTTCAGCCACGAACGCCAAGCTCCGCGCCCGCCCCTCTGGTTCCTTTGGGGCTTGCGTGGAACGACGGCCTTCCCCCCTCACCGCGCTTACCGGGACCCGGGCGCAAGCATCTCCCCGGGAGGCGGGGTCAGTCGCAGTCCGCGCTCTTATAGCCCGCCGGTACGTCCAGCCGCGCCGGGTGCTTGTAATAAGGGTCGCCCGCGAGCCGGTGCCGCCCGCCATAGACGCGCTCCAGCACCCGGTAGAGGGCCGGGTCGTAGCGCTCCAGGTCCGAGTCCGAGACCACCGGCCCTTCGTCCAGCCGGGCGAGCTTGTTGTCGTTGAACCAGAATTGCGTTCCTTCCGCCCAATATTCCTGGAGGGTGACGGCGGCATAGTCGCCCTTCCACTTCCCTTTCGACTTCGCGTCCGAATAGGCCGCCTCGGCCGCGCGGTAGAGCGCCGGATCGATCCGTTCGACCGCGCCCAGGATGGCGTGGGAGAATTCGTGGACGAGGATGGTCTCGCCGAAATAGCGGTCGCCCCGCTCGCCCAGCAGGTTCTCGGCGCCCACCGTCGTGAAGGTGCCGCCTATGCCCCGGGCGCGGGCGTTCCAATAGTCACGGTCGCTCGCCGCCTCGATCCGGTCGTAATGCTTCAGTTCGCATTGGGTGAGCCGCGGGTCATCCCGCGCCGGCTTCTTCCACGCCCGGTGCTCGGGAAGATCGGTGATCGCCTCGTCCGCCGCCATCACCCCGACGCGAGCGCCCTCGCGGACCAGCTCGGCGGCGAGGTCCGGGCGGTGGGCGAGCATCGCCGCGACGATCCGCCGCGCCCGAAGCAGCGCCTCGGCCGGGACGCGCGAGGAGCCAACCACCGGGATGCCTCGGGCATCCACATATTGCCCGTAAAACGGATCGAGCCGAAGCGCCGCAGGTGGCGGGGCCGGGCGCGGGTCCGCGGCCGCGGCCGCGCAGGCCGCGGCCAAGGCAGCGGCAGCGGCAGCGGTGAGGAATGCGGCGGTCGGCGATCGCATGAGCCGTGACTAGCGTCGCGCCGACCGCGGCGCCACCGTCGCTCCGCGAGACTTCCGAGGATCCGTTCCGGACGAACCCTTCGCCGGTCGCGGCAGGCCTAGCCCGGCTGCTCGGCCGGTGGAGCGCCGGAGTCGGCGGCGCCCGAGCCGCCCTCGAGCGCCTCGACGAAGCGCTTTCGCCACCACACCACGTCCTCCGCCTCGACGCAGGCGTTCATCGCCCGCCAGCGGCGAATCCGCTCTTCCCTGGGCATTTCGATCGCGCGGCGGATCGCGTCGGAAATGTCCTCCTTGCTGTAGGGATTGACCAGCAGCGCGTCGGTGAGCTGGAGCGCGGCGCCGGCGAAGCGTGAAAGGATGAGAACTCCCGGATCCTCCGGATCCTGCGCGGCGACATATTCCTTCGCGACGAGGTTCATCCCGTCCCGGAGCGGCGTGATCAGACCGATCTTGGCGGCGCGGTAGAAGCCGGCGAGATCCTCTCGGCCATAGCCCTGGTTGACGTAGCGGATCGGCACCCAGTCGACCTCGGCGAACTCGCCGTTGATCCGTCCGGAAAGCTCGTCCAGGCTTTCGCGGATAGCCTCGTAGGTATGGACCTCGCCGCGCGACGGAGGAGCGATCTGGAGCAGGAAGACCCTGCCCCGGCAGGTCTCGTTATCCTCGAGGAAGCGGCGGTAGCCGAGGAAGCGCTCCTCCAGGCCCTTGGAATAATCGAGCCGGTCGACTCCGATGATCGTGTGGCGGCCGTCGGCGCTCGCCATCAGCCGGTCGTAGGCGGTCCGCGCCCCGTCGCTCGCGACCGCCTCACGGAACTCGGCATAGTCGATCCCGATCGGGTAGGCGCCGGCATGGACCGAGCGATCGCCTACATGGACCATCCCGTCGGCGTCGCACCGGCCGCCGAGCTCCCGCTCGACATAGTTGCGGAAGCTGTCCAGCCATTCCTCGGTCTGGAAGCCGATCACGTCATAGGCGAGCAGCGAGAGGACGAGCCCTTCGTGGAAGGGCAGCGACACCATCAGCCGCGAGGGGGGGAACGGGATGTGGAGGAAGAAGCCGATGCGATTTCTTATGCCGCGCTCCCGAAGCTGGGCGCCGAGCGGGATCAGGTGATAGTCGTGGACCCAGACGAGGTCGTCGGGCTCGATCAGCGGAACCACCGTGTCGGCGAACCGCTCGTTCACCCGCTCGTAGCCGCCGGCGAAGCTTCGGTCATATTCGGCGAGGTCGATCCGGTAGTGGAAGAGCGGCCACAAGGTGCGGTTGGCATAGCCGTTATAATATTCCTCGACGTCCTGCGCCTCGAGATCGACCGTGGCCGAGGTCACCCCGTCGTGGCGCTGAAAGTCGATCTTTCCGGTGAATTCCTCGGCGACGTTGCCGGACCAGCCGAACCACAGGCCGCGATACTCGCGAAGCGCCGCGGACAGGGCCACCGCGAGGCCGCCTTGAGCCCCGCCCTCCCCTTCCGGCTTGGGCGCGGCGACTCGATTGGAGATGACGATGAGGCGGCTCATCTAGGAAATTGTCATCTGACGGCGCTCCACGGCCGCGACAGGAGCACGGCGCAATTGATCAGCCCTACCAAGGAATAGGTCTGCGGGTAGTTCCCCCATAATTCGCCGGTCTTGAAATCGGTGTCCTCCGACAGGAGGCCCGCGGGCGTGAGGCGCTCCAGCATCTTCTCGTAAAGCTCGCGCGCTTCCTCCTGCCGGCCGACGAGGTGAAGCGCCTCGATCAGCCAGAAGGTGCAGAAGTTGAAGGCGGTCTCGGGCAGTCCGAAATCATCCTCGGCGGCGTAGCGAAGCATGTGCTCGCCGCGCCGAAGCCCCTCCTCCACCGCCTCGAAGGTCGCTCGGAAGCGCGGATCGTCCGGGGCGAGGAAGCGCATGTCGACGAGTTGAAGGAGGCTCGCGTCGAGATCGCCGCCGCCGAAGGTGGCGCCGAACCGGCCGCCCTCGGCGAACCACGCCGATTGCTCGATCCGGGCACGGATGGAATCGGCCCGATCCCGCCAGACCGCCTCCCGCGAATCGAGGCCGAGCACCTGAGCGGCATGGGCAAGCCGGTCGCAGGCCGCCCAGCTCATCACCGAGCTGTAGGTGTGGACGGCGCTTCGGGTGCGATATTCCCAAAGCCCCGCGTCCGGCTGGTCGTGCACTTCCCAGGCCCGCTCGCCGACCTTCTCGAGCGCCTGGAAATCGGCTTCCGTGGCCCGGCGGAACAGACGCTCGTCGATGAACGCCTGGACGTTGGACAGCACGATCTGGCCATAGGCATCGTGCTGGACCTGGGTGTAGGCGGCGTTCCCGACCCTCACCGGACCCATGGAGCGATAGCCGGCCAGAGCCTTCGCCTCGCGCTCCTCGAGCCTCGGCTCGCCGGAGACCGCGTAGAGCGGCTGGACATGGCCGCCTTTTGAATCGTCCACGACGTTGCGCAGATATCCCAGATAGTTTTCGAGCACGTCGAGCGCGCCCAGCCGGTTCAGCGCCTGCACCGTGTAATAAGCGTCGCGGATCCAGCAGTAGCGGTAATCCCAGTTCCGGCCGCTTCCGGGCGCTTCGGGGATCGACGTGGTGAGCGCCGCGACGATCGCCCCCGTCTCCTCGTGCTGACAAAGCTTGAGGGTGATCGCGGCCCGGATCACGACCCGCTGCCATTCGAGCGGAGTCGCGAGACCGCGCGCCCAGCCCCGCCATTCGTCGGCGGTCTGGTGGAGCCAGGCCGCGAGAGTGTGTCCGACATTGCCGACGAACGGCTCGTCGGGACCGAGGAAGAAGTGATGGGCGCGCTCGAGCCGGAACGGACGTCCTTCCATGATTTGGCCGACAGGGGCGTCGGTGGTCAGCCGGAGCGGCTGAGGCTTGAGCAGATAGCGAATGTGGTTGGTGCCGCTGGTGCGCTCGGCGTCCGCCTCCCCCCATCCCGTCGCCGGGTTGAGCGTCGCGCGGATCCGCGGCGCCCCGGCGAGCGGCCGGACGATCCGCGCCCACGCCACCGGTCGGTACATCCGTCCGCTGCGCTCGAAGCGTGGGCAGAAATCGAACAGCTCGGCGACCCCGCCGTCCGAGTCGATGAGCCGGCTGACCAGGATCGGCGTGTTGCGCAGATAGTTCTGCTCCACCGCCACCTGGTTCTCGAGCGAGATCCGCCACTCGCCGCGCGGCGGCTCGCTCTCCCCGCGGGGACTGAGCAGGGAGCAGAAGAGCGGGTCTCCGTCGACGCGCGGGGCGCAGCCCCAGACGAATCCCGCCTGGCTGTCGACGAGGGCGCTGACCTGGCAATTGCCGATCGGCCACAGGGAGAGGTCGGCCACGGCTCAGCCCGCCGCCGCTTCGAGCCAGGCGAGCACCGCTCCGACCCCGGGGAGGCTCCAGCGCGCCGCGCTCCGGCGCGGGGGACCGACCAGGATCCCGCCGCCGCCAAGCTGCGCCGAGGCCGCGAAGCCGTGCTCGTCGGTCAGATCGTCGCCCACGAACCAGGGACGCGCGCCGGCGAAGGGTGGTTCCCGCATGATCCGCCGCACCGCCTCGCCCTTGTCGATCCCGGGGGGAAGCAGCTCGGCCACCATCTTGCCGTGCTGCACGGTGAGCCCGGAGCGCTCGGCAAGGCCCGCGGCGAAGTCGCACACCCGCTCTTCCAGCTTCGCCGCGGCGCGGAAATGAAGCGCGAACCCCGCCGGCTTGTCCTCGACCAGCAGGCCCGGATGATCCGCCGCGAATCTCACCGCCTCGCCGCGCGCCCGGTCGAGCGCCGCCGGCCGTTGGAACGGACTTGCCGCGGCGCCCCGAAAGCGAAGCTCAACGCCGTGAGAGCCGGCGATCGCGAGGTCGAGCGGCCCCGCGTGCCGCTCGAGGTCGGCGACCGAACGTCCGCTGACCAGGGCGACCCGGCCGCCGAGCCGGATCGCGATGCGCGCAAGCAGGCCGCCAAGGCCGGCCGGCACCTCGATGCCATCCGGAACCTCGGCGAGCTCGACCAGCGTTCCGTCGAAATCGAGGAGCAAGGCCGCGTCGGGCGGAATCGGCGGCGGCGGCGGCAGGGAATCGGACATCGCTCCCGCCGTTGCCAAGCCCGGCGCAAATCCACAAGCCACCCGCGTTTTTCCACCCATTTCGGACCCCGGAATGCTCGGAAATCCGGGAAAAATATTGTTGCGAGACCGGATTGATGCGGCCGCTAATTTATGTTTCTTTCGACGCATAGGGGGCCCCAATCATGGCTGAACCGTTTCTCGCGGAACTGCGGATCGTTTCGTTCAACTTCGCGCCGAAAGGCTGGGCGACGGCCAATGGCCAGCTCCTGCCGATCAACCAGAACCAGGCGCTGTTCTCGCTCCTAGGCACGACCTACGGCGGCGACGGACGCGTCAACTTCGCGCTTCCCGACCTTAGGGGCCGGAGCCCTCTCCACTTCGGAGCCAGCTTCACGCTCGGCCAGAAGGGCGGAGAAGAGGCGCATACGATCTCCATGTCGGAGATGCCCGCGCACTTCCATTTCGTGAACGGCACGACCACGGTCGGGTCGCTGAACAACGGCAACCAGAACGTGCTCGGCGTCTCGCAGGCGCCGGTCTATAACGGGCCGCTGAACTTCACGACCCTCGACCCGACCAGCATCACCAACGCGGGCGGCAGCCAGCCTCACAACAACCTGCAGCCGTACCTGGTGCTCAACGTCGTCATCGCCCTTCAGGGCATCTTCCCGTCGCAGACTTGAGAGGGCCGAAAGCATGGCACAGCCTTACGTAGGCGAGATCAGGATCTTCGCCGGCAATTTCGCCCCGGCGGGGTGGATGTTCTGCGAGGGGCAATTGCTGCCCATCTCGGAGAACGAGACCCTCTTCCAGCTAATCGGCACCACTTACGGCGGCGACGGCCAGGAGACTTTCGGACTGCCCGACATGCGGGGCCGAATTCCGATGCACCAGGGCAACGGCCATGTCCTGGCCGAGTCGGCGGGGGTCGAGCAGGTGACCCTCACGTCCCAGCAGATCCCGGTCCACAAGCACCCGCTTGTCGTGACCAACGACGTCGCCAGCCAGACCAATCCGCAGGGCAACATGCTCGCGCAGTCGACCCAGGCGACGCTCTACATCTCCGATCAGCCGAACGTCCCGATGGCTGCCCAGGTCGTCGCTCCCACCGGAGGGAGCCAGCCGCACACCAACATCCAGCCGTTCCTGTGCGTCAACTTCATCATTTCCCTCTTCGGGATCTTCCCCAGCCCAACCTAGGAGACCGTCGCGATGGCCGACCCGTTCGTCGCCGAAATCCGCATCTTCGGATTCAATTTCGCCCCCAAGGGCTGGGCGTTCTGCAACGGCCAGATCCTGCCGCTGTCGCAGAACACGGCGCTCTTCTCGCTGCTCGGCACCACCTATGGCGGTAACGGCAAGTCGACTTTCGCCTTGCCGAACCTGCAGGACAGCGTCCCGATGCACCCGGGCCAGGGCCCCGGGCTGTCGCTCTACGACCTGGGCGAGCAGGGCGGCGCGCAAACCGTGACCTTGCTCGAATCGGAGATGCCGTCGCACAATCACGGCTTCATGGTCTCGAACCAGACGGCGGACATCCAGCAGCCCGGGCCGGACAAGTCGTTGGCCCGCCCGAGCGGCGCCCTTCCCTTCGTCCCCGGCACCAACCCGAATCCGCCGCTGACGCAGATGGCGTTCCAGGAATTGGCGGTGCAGGGCGGAAGCCTGCCGCACAACAACATGGCGCCCTACCTGACGCTCAACATGTGCATCGCGCTGCAGGGCGTCTTCCCGCCGCGCAGCTGAACCCGAAGCCGTGCCGCCGCCCCTCAAGGCCGCCGCACGGCTCGGCCTCGCCTACCGCACCGCGACCGAGGCGGACCTGCCGCTGCTCGCGCTCGTCTACGCGTCGACCCGTGTCGAGGAAGTGGCGCGGACGGGCTGGCCGCTGGAGACCCAGCACCAGTTCCTCGCCCACCAGTTCGACGCGCAGCATCGCCACTACCGACAGCATTATCCGGCGGCCGAATGGCTGGTCATCGAGCGCGAGGGAGCGGCGGCGGGGCGGCTGTACCTGGAGGAATGGGCCGACCAGATCCGGCTGATCGACATCGCACTCCTTCCCAACCAGCGGGGAACCGGCGCCGGAAGCGCGATCCTGGCCGATCTCATGGACATGGCCGCCGCGGCCGGAAAGCCGCTCACCATCCACGTCGAGAAGAACAATCCAGCGATGCGGCTGTACAAGCGGCTCGGCTTCGTCCCGATCGACGAGCACGGCGTCTACGATCTGATGGAATGGCGTCCGTCGGCGGACGATCCTAGTTGAAGATCGCCTCGTAGAGGGTGCCGGTCGAGTCGCGGCCGACGGGAACGATGAACATATCGAACGATTCCTCCCCCCGCCGGAAATGGTAGATGGCCTGCGGAAGGATCGGCTCGCCGGGCCCGCGCCATTCGAGGCGGAAGGCGCCGGCCTCGCGCACCGAAGCGGGCAATCCCTGCACCGTCTCGAGGACGATGGGCAGGGTCACATCGGTGAATACCAGCTCGTAAGGCTCGCCGACCCGGCCTTCGAAATCCTTCAGCGTCAGTTCCATGGCCGCCCCTAGTCCAGAGTTTCGCCCGGGTCGACGCCCCAGACATGATCCTGGCGGATATAGCCGTGGCGTCCCCGCACATCGAGGAGGCACCACGTGCCGGTGCATTTCGAGATCCGCCCGACGACACCGGGCTGGGCGAGGTACCTGACCTTCGAGCCTTCCTCCGGCGCTTCGCGCATCGGTCTCGGCTCGCGCCCGGTGACGAGCGCGGTGCGGGTGTCGCTAAGCAGGCGCTGAAGCATCCACCCGGTTTCGCCGTCCGGATCCTGGACCTTTCGCCAATTGGGATAGGTCTCGATCACCCGTATGGGCAGGTCGCCGCGCTGGTAAACCCAGGTTTGCGGATAATTGCGGCCGGGGCCGGTCCGCATCGCGGCCTTGCTCGCCGAAATGGACGCCCAGTAAGGCGGCTTGCGCTCGGTCTGAGCCCCGGCGGGCGCAACCGACAGCGTCAGCCCAAGGGCGGATGCCAGCGCCAGTCGTCTCCGCATAGCGTCTCTCCTCGCAGCCACCCTTAGTCAGGACGGCGGGCGCGCTTCAACCGGCAAGTGCGCCGGTCGCTCCGTTTTGGGGCAGTCGCGGCAAGACCTTGCAAGCGCGGCCCACCGGATCAATCGCCCGTCAGGATCCGGTCGACGAGCTGCTTCACGGTCGGGACGAAGCCGTTCGAGTAGAACGGATCCTTCTTGAACCGGAAGGCCGAGTGGCCGGCGAAGGCGAGGTTCTGATCGACCGGGCCGCCATGCGCGATGTCCTGCAGGGTCTTCTGGATGCAGAAGCTGCGCGGATCGGCCAGCCGCCCGGTCGTGTTTTTCTCATTGTCCGCCCACGACGAGAAAGCGCATTGGCTAAGGCACCCCATGCAATCCGCCTGGTCCTTGCGGATCTGCGCCTTCTCCTCCGGAGTGACGAAGACCAGGGTCTCGTCCGGAGTCTTGAGGGTCTCGGTGAAACCTTCGGCGAACCACTGACGGGCGTGGAGCAGATCTCCGCGTGTCACCCAGTAATTCTTGCGCGCTCCCACCCCGACATCGAGCTGGAAGGCATGATCGCCTAGCTCTTCCTTGGTGAAGGCGATCTGGCGGTGGGATCGGGCCTCGAGACTGCGCAGGAAGGGGTTGCGCACCGCCGAGCTGTAGAAGCCGGTCGGAGAGAAGCGGTGGAGGAGGATGTCGCCTTCCTCCAAGGTCATCAGCCGCGCTTTCCATTCCTCGGGGATCGGGCTTTCCTGGGTGAGCAGGGGCCGGGTTCCGAACTGGAAGACGATCTGGCCGAGCTCCGGATTGTCGATCCAATTCTCCCATTCCTTGAGGTTCCACACGCCGCCCGCCATGACGATTGGAACCGTGTCCGGAATGCCGCCCTCGCGCATCACGTCGCGCAATTCCTTCACCCGCGGATAGGGATCCTGCGGTTTTAGCGGATCTTCCGCATTGGAGAGGCCGTTATGGCCGCCGGCCAGCCACGGATCCTCATAAACCACCGCCGCGAGCCATTCGGCAGCCTTGGAATAAGCGCGTTTCCACAGCGCCCGGAAGGCGCGGCCGGAGCTGATGATCGGCAGGTAGTTGACGCCGTAGGAAGCGGCGATCTCGCTTAGCTTGTAGGGCATTCCGGCGCCGCAAGTGACTCCGGCGACGAGACCCCGGGTCCGCTCGAGAACACCCTGAAGCACCCGCTGGGCACCGCCCATTTCCCACAGGACGTTGATGTTGATCGCGCCCTTGCCGCCGGCGATGTCGTAGGCCCGCTGGACCTGCGCGACCGCGCCGTCGATCGCATATTGGACCAGCTCCTCGTGCCGCTCTCGGCGGGTGAGGGCGTAATAGATTTGCGGGATGATCTTGCCTTCGGGATCGTAGCTGTCCGCGTTCACCGCCGAGACGGTGCCGATCCCGCCGGCGGCCGCCCACGCGCCGGAGCTGGCATGGTTGGTGGCCGAGACTCCCTTGCCGCCTTCCACCAGCGGCCACACTTCGCGGCCACCGTAGAGGATCGGCTTCAATCCCTTGAACATCATGCCTCCAACATAGGTTGCGCGGGCCTATAACCGCTCGCCTGCCGAAATGCGCCAAAAATCATGATCCGGCGCCGGTCAACGCCTCCGGACGGCCGATCGCCTCGCCGTAGAGACGGGCGTAGCGCCCGATCATCCGCGCCTCGTCATACTCGAGCGCCGCCTTGACCTGGTTGGCGCGGCCGATCGCCCGGCGCAGGTCCGGGCGGTCGGCGAGGGCGTCCAGGGCTGCCGAGAAGGCCGCCTCATCCTCCGGAGGGACGATGAGCGGCGCGTTGTCGGCCGCCACCATGTGAGGGATGTCGCCGACGCCCGTCGCGACCGCGGGAAGGCCGGCCGCCATCGCCTCCACCAGTGAGATCGGGAACTGCTCGCTGTCGGAAGAAAGGGCGAAGACGTCGAACAGCCCGATCCAGCGCGCCGGATCGGGGAGGAAGCCCGGCATGTGCAGCCGATCGGCCACGCCCAGCCGGCGCGCCTCGGCGGCGATCCGCTCGCTCTCGGGTCCCGTTCCGACGATGACGAGGCGCACGGCCTTCGTCTTCATCCCGGCGAAGGCGCGGACGAGGCGGGGGAGGTTCTTGACCGGCCGAAGCCCGGCGACGGTCCCAATGACGACCTCGCCGGCGAGCCGCTCGAACCCGGAAATCGCGTCGGAGGCGGGCCGCGCGCCATAGTCCGCCACGGATACTCCGTTGGCGATCCGCTCGACCCGCGTCGCCGGCTGCGCCCAGGGGCCGAGCGCGATAGCCTCCAGCCGCTCCGACGGCACGACCAGCCGGTGCGCGGCCGGAAGGCCGATCCGCCGGTAGAGGTTGCGGCGGGGCTTGAGCGCCATTGCCTCGTCCTGGTTGAAGCCGTCCTCATGATGGACCAGCGGCGGAAGGCGCATGGCCGTTCGGAACAGGCGGCGCGCCATGACCGCGTCGAACGCGCCCCAATTGTAGGTGAGGACGAGATCGTAAGCGCGCATGCAGCGCGCGAGACGATAGAGGCGGCGCGGGTCCGGCGGCCCCGCGAGCGGCGGCGAGTCGGCGGGAAAGCCGACCGCAAGAGCATTGTCGAGGGCCTCGCGGGCGCTCGTCTCGCCTGGCATCGCGCTCACCACGTCATGTACCGCCGCGCCGCCGAAAGCGTTCATCAGCCGAACGGCTCTCGCCTCCTTGCCGCCGAGGGAGAAGGTCGAATGAAGGTGGAGGATCCGGACCGCGGCCATGTCCGAACCTAGAAGGCCGGGCCGCTTCGCTCCACCCGCATCAGCAGCCGGTCGATGGCGTCCGCCGCCTCCGGCTCCTCGAGCGTCGGCGCATGTCCGACCCGCGGCACGGTCACCGCTTCGAGGTCCGGGTTTTCGGCGAGCATCCGTTCGACCGTCGAAGCGGCGAGCAGGTCGGACAGCTCGCCCCTCACGAGCAGCGACGGAAGGCCGCGAAGCGCCTGGAAGACCGGCCACAGATCGACCGGCGGCGCCGGAGCCTTGAGCGGTTCGGCGATGCGCATGTCGTAATCGAGCGTCACCCGCCCCTGGGCGGTGAGCCGGCATACACGTTTGGCGAAGACGAGCCACTGGTCGAGCGCCCAATCCGGGTAGCGCTCGCGCTGGGCCTCGCACAACGCGCGGGCGGCGTGGACCCAGGTCGGCCAGGTCTGCGAGCGGCCGACATAGGCGCGAATATGGTCGAGCCCCTTCTCCTCGAGAACCGCGCCGACGTCGTTGAGGAGGACCCCGGCGAGGCGCGGCTTGTCCGTCGCGGCGAGAAGCATCGTCACCAGGCCGCCCAACGACGTGCCGAACATCACCACCCTCTCAAGCCCAAGCTCGGCGATCAGCGCCCGCACGTCGTCCAGATAGACGAGCGGATTGTAGGTCGCGCTGTCGGATGCGGCCTCGCTTTCCCCCCGCCCGCGAAGGTCGACGCAGATCACCCGCCGGTCGCCGGCCAGCCTCTCCGCCACGCCTTCGAAGTCGCGGGCATTGCGGGTCAGCCCGGGGATGCACAGCAGGGGGAAACGGCCCGCGCCGCCGGGATAGTCCCGATAATGGAGGCGAAGGCCGTCCGCCGAGTTCCACCAGCCGTCGGTCCAGTGGCTGTCTTTGGCGGCCCCCATCGCGGCACCTTTCCGTCCGCGGGGCCCAAGGTCAAGGGGCGCCGAGGGAACCCGCTCCCGCGCCCTCGGTTGCCACGGGATGCCGCAGCCTTCCGCCGAGCCGCAATACCGTCCCGAACGGACCATTCTCGATCTCGGCGGCGCATTTTACGATCCGGTCGAGGCCGCGCATTTCCCGAAGACCATCCTTCGCTTCCGCAACGACCGCGCGGCGGAGGCCGTCGGCTTGGCCAAACTCTCCGACGAACAGTGGATCCGGCACTTCGGCCGCTTCGATCCCCTGCCCGGATCGCTGCCGCAGCCGCTCGCGCTTCGTTATCACGGCCACCAGTTCCGGACGTACAATCCCGACATCGGCGACGGCCGCGGATTCCTGTTCGCGCAGTTGCGCGACGGCGAAGGACGGCTCCTCGACCTCGGCACCAAGGGCTCGGGCCAAACTCCCTACAGCCGCTTCGGCGACGGACGGCTGACTTTGAAGGGCGGGGTGCGCGAGGTGCTGGCCACGGAGATGCTCGAGGCGCTGGGAGTCGAGACGTCCAGGACCTTCTCGCTGATCGAGACGGGCGAAGCCCTGGACCGCAACGACGAGCCATCGCCGACCCGATCGGCGGTCCTGGTCCGGCTGCAGCATGGTCATATCCGAATCGGCACCTTTCAGCGGCTCGCATATTTCGACGATAATGACGGCCTGCGCCGGCTCGCCGCTTACTGCCTCGCCCATTATTTCGGCGAGGAGCATGCGGGCGAGGACGCCCCGGAGCGGCTTCTCCGCCACGTCGCGCGCCAGGCGGCCGGGCTCGCCGCGTCCTACATCGCTGCCGGGTTCGTCCACGGCGTGCTCAACAGCGACAATATCGCGATCACGGCGCAGAGCTTCGACTACGGCCCGTGGCGCTTCACGCCGTTTTGGGACGGCTACTTCACCGCCGCCTATTTCGACCATGCCGGCCTTTATTCCTTCGGCCGCCAGCCCGAGGCGATCCACTGGGACTTGGTTCAGCTCGCCGCTTCGCTCCGCGGCATCGCCGAGGCTGAGGCGCTCGCACCGGCGCTGGAAGCCTTTCCAGGCGACTTCCAGAACGCTCTGGTCCAAGCCATTCTGCGCCGGCTCGCAATCGTCCCGGCCGCGCCGGAACGGAACTCCGCCCTCCTCGCCGCGATCGAGACCGCGCTCGCCGGCAAGAGCGTGGCGATCGACCGCTTCTTCTTCGACTGGCGCGGCGGCCGGCGGCGGCGCTCCTCGCCGGCCGACACCGCCTATGACGGGGAAGGCTTCGAGGCGTTTCGAGCGCAGGTCGCCGACTTCGAACCCGCTCCCGGCGCGCTCGATCACCCTTATTGGTCGGGGGAGGCGCCCTGCTCGATGCACATTGAGGAAGTGGAGGCGATCTGGGCCCGCATCGACGAGGCCGACGATTGGTCGCTCTTCGACTCCAAGGTGGGCGAAGTGCGCCGCATGGGGGAGGCGATGCGTCCCCCCGCTTGACCCGCGCGGCTCGGCATGGTGGGAACGCGGGGCATGGCGATGTTGACTTCGTACGAACCGGCGACAGGCGCGGCGTTGTGGAAGGGCGAGAGCGGGGACGCGCCGGCCGAGGTCGCCCGCGCCCGCGCCGCCTGGTCGGCCTGGGCGGCACGGCCGCTCTCCGTCAGGATCGAAACTCTGCGCCGCTTCGGCAACGTCGTCAGGGGGCAGAAGGAGCCGCTCGCGGATCTGATCGCCCGCGAGACCGGAAAGCCGCTGTGGGAGACGCTCACCGAGGTCGAGGCGGTGGTCAACAAGGTCGACATCTCGGTGTCGGCTTATTCGGAGCGAAGCTCGCAGCGGCGGCTGGAGGGCGCGATGGGCGCTCGGGTCGCCGTCCGTCACAAGCCGCACGGGGTTCTCGCCGTGCTCGGGCCCTATAATTTTCCGGCCCATCTGCCGAACGGCCACATCGTGCCGGCGCTGATCGCCGGCAACGCGGTCGTCTTCAAGCCTTCGGAGAAGACTCCGGCGGTCGGCGAACGGCTGGTCCAACTCTACCACGAGGCGGGAGTCCCCGAAGACGTCGTTCGCTGCGTTCAGGGCGGACCGGAGGTGGGACGCGCGCTCGCTTCCAGCGCCGGGATAGACGGGCTGCTCTTCACCGGCTCCGCCCGCGCCGGGATCGCCCTCCACCGTCAGTTCGCCGACACCCCGCAGAAGATCCTCGCGCTCGAAATGGGCGGAAACAACCCGCTCGTGATTTGGGACGCCAAGGACATCTACGCCGCCGCCACGCTCGCGGTTCAGTCGGCGTTCCTTAGCTCGGGGCAGCGCTGCACGGCGGCTCGGCGGCTGATCGTGAGGAACGGCGATCACGAGGAACTGGTCGCCACGATCGTCAAGCTGGCGGAACGGCTGATCGTCGACCATCCGCACGCCAATCCGCCGCCGTTCATGGGTCCGGTGATCGACAACCAGGCGGCCGACCAGCTTCAGGAAGCCTTTCTAGATCTCATCATCAAGGGCGGCCGGCCGGTCAAGCATCTCGACCGCCCGTTCGACGACAAGCCGTTCCTCACCCCCGCCCTGATCGACGTGACGGACGTTCGCGAGCGGCCGGACGCGGAACTGTTCGGACCGGTCCTCCAGGTCATTCGGGTCGCCGATTTCGAGGCCGCCCTGGCCGAGGCCAACGCCACCCGCTACGGCCTCGCCGCCTCGCTGATCGGCGGAAGCCCGGAGCTTTACGACCGGTTCTGGG